>OIGC01000001.1_pt1 | contig 495198 bp, 468 predicted proteins | sample 1582201 | NCBI WGS metagenome assembly OIGC01 (sample SAMN02674607, study PRJEB24791) | human gut metagenome, SKBSTL069 | isolation source: stool | host: Homo sapiens | place: USA
GACTACGAGATGGAATGGAAAGCCAATGCAGGCATCCGTCTGAGATTCTAAGAGAAAGGAATGGTATAAAAGTATTGGATAACCAATAAATAAAAATAAAAAATAAAGAATAAAGAATAAAGACAGACCGCTTACAGGCCCTATGAGTGGGGAATAAAACTTATAGGGTCATTCTTTTTGAAATTTCCGGCGGTCTTTGATTAAAAAATTTTCGGGTGCCGGGCAGGAAGTCATGCATAAAATTTCTTACAAAAACAAATTTAAATGATGGTAGAAAATAGAATGAATAAGTGGAAATCATAAAAAAATATATGAGAGTTTTAATAGGTTTGCAATTGAACTGCCCGGCTTCATGTGATATTATGTTTATATAATTATAATTTTGTTTTTAAAACAATTAATAGTAAAATATCAAATGCTTTTTGAAAAGTATAAAAACAGCAAAAAGTGTACAACATTTGAATCATTCAAATTTACGATTGACTAAAAAGAGTGCTTTCCAAATAAAAATATTGCCGGATTATACTTTTTGAAAATAAAACGGGATTGTTCGGCGGATTGTCAAAACAACCCGGAAAATGAGGAAATAACTTTAATGTTATTTAGAACAGAGAAAGGGAGATTCAAAATGGCAGAAAAAGAAAAAATGGAAACAAAAGAAAAGATGGATACGGAAGTGAAAGTAGGTATTGAAAAGGTAAAGATTTTACAGGAACATCTGGAAGCATCAAAAATTACCGGATTCGGAATACAGAATTTTGAAAATGAAGTTCATGCCCAGGCATTCCGGAGCAATCTTCCGGTAGCGGGACAAAATCTTCCGTTTATGATCCTTCTTGATGACAGCGTATATACGATTATTCAGGTGCAGGTAGCCGCTGCCATAGCTGTAGGAGATAAGAAGACAAAAATTTGCGAAGATTTGAATGAATTGAATGACCAGTACCGCATGCTGAAATATAATGTGGATGAAATGGGCAATGTTCTTCTTACTTGCTGCATTCCCGCAGGATTGGAACATTTCGATCCCGCTTTGGTGATTGCTATTCTTAATCAGATTCAGGGTCACTTGAGTGCCGTATATCCGACAATTATGGAAAAGATTTGGAAGAAATAAGCCGGTTCGGTTTTGTTTATAAAAAGAGGTGTCGTTATGAAAAAAGTAGTAGGTTCTATGGTATTGGCTGCTGCACTGCTGGGATTTAGCGGACAGGCGGATGCGGCTTCCGGTTACATTAATATGGATAATGTTCTTGCGTCTACACCGTCATTTATGCAGGCCGGCAGAACGGTAGCGGCGGAACAGCAGAGATTGCAGAATGAATTTGATCAAAAGTCCAAGGGGATGTCACAAAAAGAAAAAGAAGCGTTAGCTGAAAAGTTAAATGCTCAGTTGGCACAGAAAGAAAATCAGGTGCTGGCTCCCATTCAGGCAAAGCTGCGTGCAGCGGTTGAAAAGGTGGCCAAAGAGAGCAATGTTGATATTATCATCAACGGACGTGATGTCATTTATGGAGGCATTGATCTCACGGAAAAAGTAAAGGCAAATATGAGATAAACGAAAAGTAAATAGGTTGTATGTAAATCGGATTATCGTAATATAAGCTGATTAAAATCGAAAGGCATGACTGTTGAAAGAAGAGATATCTTCCGGTTTCAGTTATGCCTTTTTTATTTATTAAAACGGTATAGAAAGGGAGAAGCATATGGGGATTTTAGAGGCGGGGGCAGGGTATTTTATGCGGGGAGGCCTGTGTATGTGGCCTTTGTTGCTTTGTTCTTTGGCTGTCATATTTTTGGCGGTGGAACGGTGTATTTATTACAGGCAGAAGATTTCCAAAACCGAGTTTGCCGTGGAATTTTGTAAAAAGATGACAAGGGGACAGGCGGAGGATGCCTATAACCTTGCCGCTTCATCTGAAGGGTGCGCCGCAAAGCTGGCTAAGGATATTTTGGAAGAGAAGGATCATTTAGGCGCCTCTTTGGAGTCGGTTGCTTATGAAAAAGCGGACAGATATTCCAATGAACTTGCAGAGCATCTTGATTATTTGGGGGTGATTATAGGGTTATCACCGATGCTCGGTCTTTTGGGAACGATTACCGGAATGATGAGTACGTTTTCTTCCATGACGGGGCAACTGCAAAATACGGCGGGCGTTACGGCGGGACTCGCAGAAGCATTGATTACAACTATTTTTGGACTGATTATTGCAATTGTAGCGATGCTCGTGCATGCGTACTTGATGGGGAAATACAAAAAAGCGGATCTTGATTTAAATTCCGTAGCGGATGCTTTGGTTTCCGGTTTGTCTGAAAGGCAGATGAGTGTATGAGAAGACGGGAGAAAATCAAAGATAAAACACCAGAACTCATGATCAGCCCGATGATTGATCTTATATTTCTTTTGCTTGCCTTCTTTATTATCAGCACCATGTATATGACGGAGGTCAGAACGATTTCTATAGAGCTTCCCCGTGCGGAGAGTGCCGAAGTGGTACATAAAAGCAGCAGTCTTGTTTCTGTAAAAAAGGACGGCACGTACTGGCTGGATGAAAAGAAAATGCCTTTGGAAAGATTGGTAGAGGAAGTGAAAGCGAGAAGCGGGGCAAATCCCGGTTATCCCGTAGTGATTCGCGGAGAAAAAGAGGCACGCTATAATGATGTGATTCACGTGCTGGATGCGTGTAAGAGTGCGGGACTTACCCATTTTGGCTTAGCGGCGGGACAGGGAGAAGCTGATGAGTGACAAAAAGCGGTACATGGCGGGAATCGTAACGACTCTTATTTTTCACATGGCGATTTTTCTTGTGCTCGGATTTCTGGGCGGCAGATACGTAAAAATAGTTCCCGGATCGGACATATTGCAGGTCACCCTGAATACGGGGGGCGGGAAAAAAGGAAGCGGAAAGTCTGGAAATGTATCGCCTGTAAATAATAAGAAAAGAGAAAAAACCGTCGCAAAGACGGAAAGTATATATGAAAATACAGAAAAGAAGGATTTATCCGAAGATGAGATAAACAGAAACGATGATTGGGACAACGAAGCGGAAGAAACCGATGGTTCCGATGCGGGAAATGAAACCGGCCGGAGCAGTACGGGAAACGATGGAAATGATGAAGGCGAAAGTAAAGGAGACGGAACTGCGGAGGGTGACGGAATAGGAGAAGGAGGCGGCGTACCGGTTACACCTCCGAAAGTGGTTTATAAAGTGCTTCCCCTATATCCGCCGTCGGCGAAGAGAGATGAAATTACAGGAGTGACATATGTGACAGTCTATGTAAATACATCGGGGACAGTGGATTCCGTTTCCATCGCGCAAAGTGCCGGAAACGGAGAGCTTGATCAGGCGGCTGTAGAATCGGCTTATCAATGGACATTTACACCGGCACTGGATAAATATGGTATTCCATCCGCTTGTGAGATTACATTTCCTGTCGAATTTAGACTGAATTGAAAAATGCAGAGGGCCTTTTGAAAAGCGGCTCTGCATTTTTTCATCTCTGTCATGATTATTTTATAATATGGGATTTGGACGGTTCCAATTTATTCTTTGTTTTCCAGTCCCAAATAAAGCTGTTCCAGTCCCTGTTTCAGCGTTTTTTGCGGGCAGGCGAGATTTAGCCGGATGAAACAATTGCCTTCGGGACCGAACATAGATCCCATATTGACCCAGATTTTGGCATCATGTAGAAGTTCTTGCTCCATTTCTTCATCGGCAAGACCGTAGCCGTTGCAATCAATCCAGGCAAGATAGGTACCTTCCGGCTCTATGAGTTGTAGCTTCGGCAGTCTTTCTTGCAAAAACCGGCGTGTATAGTCCAGATTATTTTTTATGTATTCTTTAACAATGGACAGCCATTCGCCCGCCCCTTTGTAAGCGGCTTCTCCGGCAATAAGACCCATGACGTTTACATGGTCATAGCCGAAAGAGTCGAGTTCTTGCCGGAAAGCGGCGCGGATTTCCGGATTGGGAATCCAGATATTGGAAACCTGGAGTCCTGCAATATTGAATGTTTTGCTCGGTGCGGTGCAGAGAATCATTTGCTCCGTCGCTTTTTTATTGACAGCGGCAAAGGGGATGTGCTTGTAGCCCGGATAGGCAAAGTCGGCGTGTATTTCATCGGAAACAATTTTCACGCCGTGGCGGGTACAGATGTCGGCATAGGTTTCCAGTTCTTCTTTCGTCCATACTCGTCCGGCAGGATTGTGGGGAGAACAAAAAATGGCAAGCTTCACATGATTTTCTGTCACTTTTCTTTCTATATCAATGAAATCAAGTTCATAGTGACCGTTTTTGAGCACCAACGGGCTGTTGACCAGTTTTCTTTTGTTATTTTCTATGGCAAACGTGAAAGGGTGATAGACGGGACGGTGAATGAGAACGGCGTCGTTTTCTTTTGTCAGCGCTTTGACGGCAAGGTTGATGGCAGGAACGACACCGGGTGTTTTGACAAGCCATTCGGGTTTCGTGTCCCATTGGAAATGATGAAGAAACCAGTCATGGACAGCTTTGAAATAAGAGGGTTTTGCTTCGGAGTAGCCGTAAACGGCATGGTCTACCCGTTTTTGCAGAGCTTCCGTAATGCAGTCGGCAACGGGAAAATCCATATCGGCAATCCAGAAAGGCAATACATTTGCAGGCTTTCCCTCTTCTTCTGCAAAGTCGAATTTCATGGAGTTCGTATTTTTTCTGTCAATAACGGTGTCGAGGTCGGAGAGTTTCATAGCGTTTCCTTTCTTAGTGTTACAGGTTCAGTGAAAAAGAGGACATCTGGGAAAGAGTCCTCTTTGCATAATTATTTCAATAGTTGTTTTCAGAGCTGTCCGCCTTCTACAACGAGGTCATCCGGATTGACGGCGCTTCCATAAACGGGAGCAAGCGTCATTTCATAATTTTTGTGGAAGAAATTTTCTTTACCCAATTTCTTGATTTCCTCATTGATGTAGTCAAGAAGTTCTTTATTTCCTTTCTGTACCGCCGGAGCGATTGTATCAAGGTCGCCCAATGAGGCAATTCCTACCTTGAACTCCGGGTTTTTCATGGCCCAGGCGAGGACTTCCGTGTTGTCCGTAGAAAATGCGGCAGCTCTGCCGTCGAGGAGTGCATTGTAAGTTTCCGTATATTGATCGAATTTCAAGAGTTTGATTTCAGGATGATGTTTGGAGAAATAGGTTTCCGCCGTCGTTCCTTTTGCAACGATGAGCTGCTTGTCTTTGAGCTGGGAAAGATCGGTGATGTTGTTTTTCACGGGCGAAACGACACCTAAAGCGACTTTCATGTAAGGAAGAGCAAAATCAACCTGCTCGGCTCTTTCTTTGGTGACTGTGAAGTTGGCGAGGACGATATCGACTTTGCCGGTCTTGGCATATTCGACGCGGTTGGCCGGTTCCAAGGAAATATATTCGGCCTTAACGCCCAAGTCTTTAGCGAGACGTTCCGCAAAATATACATCATAGCCCTGATAGTGTCCGTCTTTATCAACGTAACCGAACGGCGCTTTGTCACTGAATACACCGATGATGAGTTTTCCGCTTTTTTTGATGTCATCCATTGAGCGGTAAGTGGCTTTTTGCGAAGCTGTTTCTTGTCCCTGCTCTTTGCTTCCGCAGCCGGTTGATAAGGAAAGTGTGGTGAGCAGAAGAAGTGCGGCGAGTAAATAATAGATTTTTTTCATCATAGAAATACCTCTTTTCTGTTTGTAAAATATATAAATTTAATTTTCATAGGTAAAAGAATGTAAAAACTTTTTGGTTCTGGGGTTTTGCGGCCGGTCAAACAGATCTGCCGGCGAACCTTCTTCGGCAATCAATCCTTTGTCAAAGAAAAGAATACGGTCGGCGACTGCTCTGGCAAACTGCATTTCATGACTGACGATGACCATTGTCATTCCTTCTTTGGCAAGCTCCATGATGACGTCCAGCACTTCCCGCACCATTTCGGGGTCTAAAGAAGCAGTGACTTCATCAAAGAGCATGATGTCGGGTTTCATGATGAGCGCCCGGATCATAGCAATTCTCTGTTTCTGCCCGCCTGACAATTCACGGGGGTAGGCATTTTCTTTATCGGAAAGTCCGATGCGGGAAAGCATTTTTCTCGCTTCACCCAAAACTTCTTCTTTCGCACGGTGCTGGACCTGCAAAGGAGCAAGCGTGATATTTTCCATGACTGTCATATGGGGAAACAGGTCGTAGCTTTGGAAAACCATTCCGATTTTTTGACAAAGTTTGGCATGGGGCATAGAGCCGTCAGATATTTTTTGTCCTTCCAGAATGATATCACCGCCCGAGATGGATTCAAGTCCGTTCAGACATCGGAGAAATGTGGATTTACCACAGCCGGAAGGTCCGATAATTACTATCACTTCACTTTTCCGCAAAGTCAGGGAAATATCATGAAGAATGGTCTGGTCACCGAATTTTTTACTGAGATGATTCACTTCAAGAAGAATTTCTTTTTCCATATCAGACCGTCCATTTCTTTTCTAAATGAGCCGCCATCCGTGATAATGGATAGCAGGCCAGAAAATATAAGAAGAATATGGTTCCGTAGATCCATAGTGCCGCGTCAGGTGCGGTATAGCGGTTGGCTTCAATGATTTGCTGTCCGATTTTAAGCATCTCCACGACACCGATCAGTACGATGAGAGATGTCGTCTTTATGATACGGGTAAACAGATTGATGGAAGGGGGCAGCAGTCTTTGCAGGGATTGGGGGAGAATAATATAGCGAAAAGTCTGCCGTTTTGAAAGACCGAGAGCGGCGGCGCTTTCATACTGGTTTGACGGAATGGAAAGAAGCGCACCTCTGACGAGGTCGCCCATTTCAGCCGCACCCCAGAAAATAAAGACAATGATAGAAGCGGTGAATCCGGAAATGTCTAAACCGACGGCTCTTGTTACTCCGAAATAAGCGATGAAGAGCAGCACAAGCTGGGGAAGAATACGAACCGATTCAAGATACAGACGCATGACGAGTTGTAAGCCTTTATAAGGAAGTGTCATGGCGATACCTGCGAGAATACCGAAAATAATCGACCCTGCTACAGAAAGGAGAGAAATTTCTACAGTCGTCCAAAGTCCGCCGAGAAGACGGAGCCCGTTAGAGCCTTCAAAGAGTACGGAGAGTCCCAAATCGTCCATGACGAAGTCTCCTTTCCAGGTACGATGCTCCCAAAGAGAGAGGGAGCAAAATAATCAGATAAGAAATAACAAGCATCCATAACGTTTCATCTGTTTTGTAATAAAGACCGATGAGATCTTTTGCGACATACATCAAATCGGGAACAGCACAGACACTGAAAACGGAAGTTTCTTTAATAAGGAAAAGCACATTTGCACAAATAGAGGGAAGAGCAACGATAAAAGCCTGGGGTCCTGTGATATACCGGAGCATTTGGTACTTGCTGAGGCCGAGGGCGGATGCGGATTCGATTTGCGATTTAGAAACGGCTTCCAGCCCGCCGCGGAAGGCTTCTGCCATATAGCTTCCGCCTAAAAATGTAAGACCCAGAACGGCACAGGCTGTTCCCGAAATATGAACCCCTATTTTCGGAAGACCGAAGTAGAGGAAAAAAAGCTGGACCAAAAGAGGCGTATTTCTTGACAGCTCGATATAAGCAGTGGTTAAAGGCATCAGAAGAGGCATTTTTTCATAACGGATAAGGCTGATCGTCAATCCGAGAAGTGCGGATAAAATAATTCCGACAGCGGCGATGGAAAGAGTGGTGATTGCGGCTTCAATAAAAAGCGGCGCAAATTTCCACATGAATGCGGTGTCCATAAAACTCCTTGTGAAAGAAATAAAAAACGGAAAGCTTGCGCTTCCCGTATTCCGGTACAAAGAAAGGGTCACAGAACTTTTGTGACAAGCCGGTTATTTATGAAAAGGAGCGCACGCAAAGGGGACATGACAGCAACATGCCATGGAACAACAGGTAGCCTTTGCATGCATTGCACTGTTCATAATGCGTACTTCCTTTCTGCTTTGATTGCTGATTTAAAAATATCTTATCATGATTAAAAATGATTGTCAAAGGGAAATCATAGGTTTTTTAGAAAAGAGAAGGTATAATAAATAAAAACGAATGAAAATAACAGGAGGAAGAAATGGAATTTAATGAGGTACTGGCACTTCGGAAATCAATGAGAAACTATAGAGCGATACCGGTTTCTAAAGAATTGGAAGAAGAACTATTGAAATCGGCCGCAGCTTCTTCTGTCGGAAAGCATAATGATGCGGGATATACGATTGTTGTTGTGAGAAATCAAGACATTTTAGAAATGATAAAAAAGGAAGAAAAAGAAAAAACGGGGAACGGCGATCCTCTGTTTAAAGCGCCTCTTCTCTTTATCATTTGCAAAACCAGAGAAGCGGTCGATTATCTGATGCGCTACGATGCGGGAATCATTGCGGAACATATCCATTTAAAAGCGGCGGAACTGGGGCTCGGATCTGTTATACTCTTCGGATTTATCCGGCATTTGGGAGAAGAAGCGGAATATATCAAAATGCTTGATTTACCGGAAGGAACGCTTCCGCTGCTGGCGGTGGCTGTCGGTCATGCACCGGGCGGTCATGTAAAACGAAAAGAGGACAGACATTTCAACGTGATTTCCCGTAATTGAGAGGGACGAAATAAAAATTAACCCGAAAAGTGCATTAAGAAAATTAAACACTGCTTCCGTAGACAGAGGCAGTGTTCCTGTGGGTAGAAAATCAAAAGAGGTAGGGCAATATCATATAAGGATTGTTTTTGGAGAGCGGTCATGAAGAAAATTTTGCAAATCGGTCAAGTCATAGTTTTTCTATTTCTTTTATTTGCTGTTGCGGAAGCGGCAGATCCGGCGGAAAACAGAAAACTCGGTTATTTTGACGATACGAGAACCGTATTGCTGCTGGATGCCGGTGGAAAACGTGATGAAGGCGCTTATGCGGCTCGTTATATCCGTCAAGAAATGGAACATATTTTCCGCTACCCTTATTACCGCTGTCTGGACGATGAAACCTATAAGGGCAAGAATATCATGCCGGCGCAGCTCGAAGAAGTGCAAACGGAATCGGGAGCAGACATTGTTGTTTTGCCGGTGATTACAGAGTGGTCACAGCGTATTTATTATCCTTTTCTTACCGGTTTTGATGTGGATCCTATCGTAGAAACGAGAGCGGTGATTGACGTTTACAGTCTGGAAAACGGGGAAACGGTTAGGCAGGACAGAGTATCGTATTTTGAGAGGGACGAGGAAGGATTTGTCCGTGACGTCTATATTATGGACGAGCTTATGAATCGTTTGTGGAAAATATTTCCTTATCGCAGGGTACCGTCGGATATCTATTCCCGGGTGTCCGAGGAGAAAAGAGACATAAACAAGCCGGTTGGTGAGATGAGGAAGGCAAAAGAAAAGCTTGAAAAATAGAAGAAAATGCGTCATAATATATTTAATTCAATAAGGGCGATTAGCTCAGCTGGGAGAGCGTCTGCCTTACAAGCAGAATGTCAGCAGTTCGATCCTGTTATCGCCCACCAAAGAAAAGCAGTCCGGATGGATTGCTTTTTTCTTTTTCATCGTATGAGATATAATAAAACAGACAGAATTTACATCGGGAGAGATTGTATTGGACAGATTATTAAAGAGATTACCTGAAGGGGAGCGGTTTTGGGAAATACTCCGGTTTCTTTTTGTCGGCGGCGGCTGTTTTATTTTTGAATATGCACTATTATACAGCCTGACAGAATTCATGGGAATTTCCTATCTGACATCATCTGCCGTTGCCTTTACCCTTTCTTTAATTGTCAATTATATCCTCTGTGTGATTTTTGTATTCCGCACAGGGAAACAGACCAAAGAGGAAATGGCATTATTTGCAGCGACATCGCTGGCAGGACTTTTAATTAATCAAGTCACCATGTGGGTTTTAGTGGAGCTGGCAGGGCTTTGGTATATGTTTGCCAAAGTATTTGCCAGTGCAGTGGTAATGGTTTGGAATTATTTAACAAAACGCTATATTCTCCACAAAAAATAGATAGAACAATAAAAAAGAAAAACCTTCAGACATTTATGAAGTGTCGAAGGTTTCTTTTTTTATATATGGGATAGTGCATTTTTCAATCCGCTGCGGAATATATTGGCGCCTCCGTTGGCAGGGTGCCTGAGACAAGTGGCAGTCAGTCCCGCGTCAATTAAAGTAGTTTCACTCTTTTTCCCGATGGCAAAAACAGGAAGCGGGCCGGTCATTTTCAGAAGCGCTTTCGTGTAATCTAAGCCGGTTTGCAGCTCTTCATCCGTAGGAGTTCTGTTTGTGAGGATATTATTATCTTTATAGGGGTGAAAGGGAAATATATTCCATAAAATAAAATCATCGGGACGAAGTCCCGCCTCCAGACAGGCAGACCACACGACCGTGTCCGTCGGTTCGTTGAATCCGTCTTTTTTTTGTTTTTCTTTCGTGATATAAGGACTGTCAGGCCGGCTGGTGCGGTGTCCCTGTTTTCCTAAAATCATGGTTGAATCGACAACAGGGTGCTTATTTAAAATCATTCGTTCGCAAGTCATCGCAATGCCTGTAAAATGTCCGCCCTGGTATCCGCAAGCTTCTGCAATCAGAAGTAATTTGGCCGAGTGAAGGCGGACCGATAAATAATCGGACAATTGTTTTTGCCGTATGGAAATGGCATTTTCCACTTCATAGTCTGGGTGGAAATCTCTCCATGGATTAAAGACGCGGGAAGATTGGAATTCTGCCAGACGGGAAATAAAATTTTTTACTGATTCTGCAGGTTTTGACATGTTACGGCTCCCTTTTAAAAACAGTGCCATACGGTAATTTTTTATCAACAGCAAATTGATTTCGTAAAGACCATTTTTTCATTTCCTCAAGTTTTTTATCAGATACATATATATAGACAGGTTGGCCGGTTTCCATTTTTTGAAAATCTTCCTCAGTGATTGTCGGAATTGGTGATTTACTGTTCCAACGGGAGTCTCGGGCAGGTTTCTTAAAAAAAGAGGAAATAATTCTTTCTCCGGTATCCCCTGTGTAATACGAATATGAGGCGGGGTAAACATCAAAGAAATAATGGTTGCCCGGTAAATTTTGCATGTAGTATGCCATGTCAATACTTGAACGGCTTCGGAGGTAAGAGGGGAGTCCTGCCATAGCAAAGACTAAAAGAGCGGAAGCGGTCACTGTGGAAATGACAGTCAATCTTTTTTTCGCATTTCTATTCCACCGAAAGACCAGAGCCCATAGAGCATAGGCAATTACAAGATACAAGACCCACCACTGTCCGTCGGGAATAAAGAACGAACCTGCTGATAAGGCAGCCATCAATAAAAAGAAAGGAATGACCGCCAGCAGACCGGGTGTTCTTTTTCCGGCGGAAATTTCGGGAACCGCAAAGGCTGACAAAATGGCGGCGGGCGCAAGAGCGATATAGGTATAGGTTACATATTTCGTAGCCATCAGTGTATAAAAAAGTAAAGTACCTAAAGACCAGGTTATCAGGAATTTATAAAAAGGAGATTTTTCTTTCCACTGCTTTTTCAGTTCATAGAAAAATAAACCGGTCCAAGGAAGCAGAGAAAGAGGGAAGATAATAAGATAATAATAAAAATGGTTATCTTCCGGGTGTTCTGAAGAAGTAGCCCGTAAAAGATTATGAAGTCCTAAAAAGTCATTGATAAAATTGTTTCCATGAATCAAATACATACCGCCATACCAGGGAAGCACGACTGCCAAAAAAGCAAGGATGCCCTGCCAGGGAAATAAGCGGAGGAAATATCGTTTGTCTTGCCAGAGACACCAGCAAAGGAGAAACAGGCCGGGCAGTACAAGTCCGACGGGACCTTTTGTGAGGCAGGCCAGTCCCGCCGCTGCATAGGCGATTGTCAGATGGAGTTTATTGTTTTCCACGAGACCTATATAGGCGGAAAGCAAGGTAGGAATCGTAAAGAACATCAATATACTGTCCGTGATGACGGCATGGGAAATAATCCAGAAGGCCAAGGAAGAGCCGAGCATCACTCCGGACCAGACGGCAATGACATTATCTTTTGTAATTCTCCGTACATACCAAATAAGAGAAGTGACAGCAAGCGCTCCGAATAAAGCGGAAGGAAGACGGGAAGCCAGATCGGTAAATCCCAGAATCGTATAAGAAACGGATAAGAGCCAATAGACCATAACAGGCTTATCAAACCAGAAATGGCCATAGATTTGAGGAGACATCCAGTTACCGGACAGAACCATTTCTTTGGCAGTTAAAGCGTAATTTGATTCGACCGGATCTGTTACGGGCAACAGATGAGAACCCCAGATATAAAATAAAAAAGCGATGACAAATATACCGCCCAAACTTTTGGCAGTCGCATATTTCAATTGTTTCTGCATTTCTTCTTTTTTGATTGCATTTAACTTTTCTTTTTTTTGCCGTTTTGTACTCACTCCGTATCTCCTCCTGTTGTGACCGGGGATTTCTTGAAAAATAAAGCGGTATCTTTTTCCCAAAGAAGCTCCAATCCTTTTTTCTGTTTATCCGACCATTTCTCAAAAATTTTTCTTTGTACCAGTATATAAGAATTAGCGGGAACATCGGTCATGAGATTCACCGTAGGAAGATCAACCCCTTTTTCTTTTTGCCGCCGCGCTTCTTCTTGGCGGCTCCGGTCAAAAGAGGGCAGAGGCTCGCCGTAGATATGACTGTAAAAAGCAATGGACGGACGGTAAAACGTGTCTATATAGACAGGCAGGTTTTCTCTGTCCGTGACCAATAATTTTTGCGCAATATTTTCAGAACAAAATAAGGAAGAAATGGCGGAACTGAAGAAAATGGAAACGGAAAAAATAAAAACACCGAGCATTGCGGCTTGGGAAATCATAAAACGTTTCAGCTGTTTTGCCTTAAAGAAGTAAAAGGAAATGAAACCGAAAGCAAGCAGGAAAAACGACAGACACCAAAGTTTCCATGTGGATTCTCCGAGGTCGACAGGGGCAAAGATAACAGCCGCCGCAGTCAAAACAGTGAAAAACAAATGGGTGCATAAAAAGAGGGAAGATGTCTTTTTTCCCCGAGAGTCCCATTCTGCCAAATATTTTCCGGCAAGAACGGAAGCCGGAGGAAACATCGGAAGAATATAAGAAAACAGCTGGGTAGATGATAAAGAGAAGAAAATGAAAATAAATGCGGCCCAGGTCGCAAAAAATAAAAGAAACGGATCTTTTTTCCAGGAAGGCAGGTGGCGTAAAATGCCCGGAATAGTGCCTGACCAGGGGAAAAAGCCAAGAATGAAGACAACGAAAAAAAGCCAGATGTGATTTTTTTCCGCATGCTCCGGTGTAGTGAAGCGGGCCAGATTATGATAACCGAAAAAAGTATCTATAAAAACAGAACCGTGAGTGATCCCCATATAGACGAACCAGGGAAGCCCCACGAAACAGGCAAGAGGAATCCCCCAATACCATTTGAGCGACATGATATTTTCGACAGAAACCTGATGAGAGAGGGCAAGCCATAAAAAAACGATGACGGCAGGGAAAGCAAACCCGACCGGACCTTTTGCAAGGAGAGCCAGTCCGCAAAAAATATAAGCGGGAATATACTCTTTCCGTAAAAAAGAAATAAGAGCTACCGTCAGTGTAAAGGTGAGTGTCATATCCGTGACGGCACTTCTTGCAAGTAGTGCCGTTTCCAACGTGGTGGCACAAATGAAAGAACCGTAAAATGCCGGTTTTTCACCGATTAAATTTCTTGTAGAAAGGTAGAGATATGAAACGGTAGCGGCACCCGTGAGCGCGGAAGGCAAGCGTGCTGCCCAGGTGGAAACACCGAACATAGAAAAAGAAAGCGCATCAAGCCAATAAAAAAGCGGAGGCTTGTCAAACCAGAAATTCCCATAGATTTGTGGAGAAAGCCAGTTTCCCGTAAGCAGCATTTCTCTTGCCGTTTCTCCGTAGACCGGTTCATCGGGATCCAGAAAAGGCAGGAAAGCGGAAAAAATTCCGTATAAAAGAAAAGAAAATATAAAAAGAAACAGAGCGTGTTTATTTTTCATGGTTATATAACTTTTTGTAAAAATAAAAAATAAGGGCAATGATTCCCACAACAATAAAGGAAATGAGAGCAATCTCCACTTTATACGCAAGCAGTAAAGTCCAGTTTTCCCCCAGCATATCACCTAAATATACGAGAAGAATTGTCCAAGGAATCGTGCCGATAATGGTATAAACAATAAAAGGAGTCAGCGGATAGCGGGCAATTCCCGCGGGAAGAGAAATAAACGTACGGATCCCCGGGAGAAGACGTCCTGTAAAAATGGAAATACCGCCGTATTTTTCAAACCAGTTTTTGGCGGCCGTTAATTTTTTGGCGCCAAGCCCGCCTTTTTTTGTATGGCGAAGCATCCACTCTCTGCCGCCTTTTAAGCCGATGTAATAGGATAATAAAGAACCGAAAAGTCCCGCTATCGTTCCAATAAAAATCGTAGGCCAAAAACTGAATATCTTTTGCGATACAAGAAAACCGGCAAAACCGAGAATGATTTCGCTGGGAATCGGGATATTCATATTTTCAAGAGCCATAGTAATAAAAAGTGCGGTATAACCCCATTCACTGAGAAAATCAATGATAATATCCATGCATAATCCTTTTATTTCGTACAATCTTTCATAATGTCCTGTTTTTAAACTATATCATGCAGAAAAAATGCGGTCAAATGCATAAAATAAAAGACAGTTGAGATTAAAAAGACAGATAAATTTTATGAGACAGATGGATATGACGAGGAACATTGTTGACGGTTATGCATAAATATGATAATATATGCATATAATTTATTTTAAGAAAAGAGGAAATGCAATGAATAAAAAAATGAAAATGGTAATGGCGGCGGTAGGGGTATCGGCAGTATTGGCGATGACAGGCTGCGGCGGTTCCGAAAAATCAAAAAACAATGAAATGGCGAAAGGCGGCGTTCCGTCCGTTATTCGTGTCGGTGCGGAAACGACATTCCCGCCCTTTGAATTTACTGACGGGGATAAGTATGTCGGATTTGATTTGGATCTCTCGGAAGCGATTGTAAAGCAGATGGGAAGCAAAATGGAATTTAAGAGCCTCGGTTTTGATGCACTGATTCCGGCGGTCCAGAGCGGACAAATTGATTTGATTGCGTCCGGTTTTTCCGCCAACCCGGAAAGAGAAAAGCAAGTTGCCTTCTCTGATGTATATTTCGATCAGAACGGCTACGTTATTATCGTCAACAAGGATAATGAAGCGATTAAAGAATGGGCGGATTTGGAAGGTAAAAAAGTGGGGGCTCAAGTGGGAACGGAACCAGTGCAGCTGATTAAAGAAGCCAAGGGAGAAGTTAAGCAGCTGGATTCCAATTCCCAGGCATTTATGGAACTCCGGGCAAAAACATTGGACGCATTTGTTCTTGACCAACCGGTTGCTATGTACTACCTCAAACAGGGGGGAGATAAAGATTTAAAAATTGTAGGAGCGCCAAAACCGGGAGTGGGACTTGTCATGGCGATGAAGAAAGAAAACAAAGAGTTACAGACCGCTGTCAATAAGGCCCTGAAAGAATTAAAGGTCAACGGTGAATATGACAAGATATATGAAAAATGGTTCGGCAAGGCAAAGAAATAATGAAAAAAGAAACGGCTTCCTCATTCATTCGAGAGGAAGCCGTTTTTATATGCCGGTATTCCGTTTTTCATTGAAAAGACGGACTGCCGTGTAAAAGGAGTATGAATTTATTTGAAACTGAAAATCGTAGAGGTTATGCCAAAGAAATACCGATAGTTCTTGTATAAATACACGTTATGCGAGCGATTTTGATTGGGCAAGCATCTTTTTCTTTAGTGCCAGATAGGAATCCGTGTAGTAAGGCTGGATTTGGGATTCCCGCAAATCATTTCCGAAAGCTCGCCTGCTGACAGCCAAAAGCGGGGGAGATTGAATCCGCTTGGCGACAGCAAATCCTGAAAAGAGAGTCCACCATTTTTCCAGATCGGTGATAAAGTCTGCCGGCGTTTTAAAAATGGTATTGACATCGACTTTTGTGCCGATTTTTTCTTCCAGACAGGATTGGCTGTACCAGAGAAGAATTTCTTCCGGCGTGACCCGGTTCCATGGCTCTATGAAAGCACGGAAAAGAAAATCATGGTATTCATAATAAAAAGGATCGCCTCGGCCTTTATTGATATTCTGATTTTCCGACAGCTCGGCACTGGGCTTGATTGTGAAAATCTCGCGGGGGATCATTTCTTGTCCGTAAAAATCATTTAAGGAGTTTCCCAATTCATATATCTGGTGCTTCCATAAATCGGCGGTAGCGGCGAGTGCTCCGGCGAGATCTCCATAGAGCGTCCCGTAGCCGACAGACAATTCTGTTTTGTTGGCGTTACAAGTGAATATGCCGCCAAAGGCTGCCGAAAGAGCGGATAATATACGGGAGCTCCGGTCACGGGCCTGCATATTTTCTTTCATGAAATCGGAAATATGCAACGTTTTTTCGTCTGTGGGAGAAATAATTTTTAATCCGTCAAGAGAAGCGACAGACGTTTCTATGGATTGAGTGATGGGAATTTTCGTAAAAAAAGTTTCCAAATTAGAAGCGACCTGCCGGGCCAATTTTTTTGTGGTTTCCGAATTAAATATAGTGGGGGTATTGACAAGCAGAAGATTTTCCTTCGGAAGAACTGAACGGTAAAGAGCGGCATTGACAGCGGAGTCTATACCGCCGGAAATCCCGATCACGACCTTTTCCATACCGATGGAAGTTAAAAAATTTTTGATGCCGTAACGCAAGCCGGAAAGGAGCAAGTCTTCATGAAAAGAAACGGATCGTTCTGGAGGAACGATTTTTTTTGTTAGGGGATCAAAAAGAAATGTACTTCGCTTTTCCTGATAAGGAGAGGCTTCAAATAATAAATGTCCGTCTATGTCATAAGCGGCGGACATACCGTCATAGACGTAGCAGTTTTTTCCATTGTTTTCAAACCCGCGGCGATTGATATACAGCAGAGGGCGGTGAAGTTCTGATAGTGATTTTTCAAACAGACGGTGCCGCTTTTTGTTTTTCTCCAAAGCAAAAGGAGAGGCGGAAATATTGACCAGGAGATCGGCATTGTTTTTCGTTACAACCGACATGGGCGAAAGAGGGGCATTTTCATCCCAACTGTCCTCACACAATAAGATACCGACATTAACGGTTTCTCCATTGATGGGAAGCGGAATAGGGCGCAGCAGGTCATTGATGGAAGCAGACTCTTCTCTTGCCGCTTCAAGAAGATCCGTAAAATACCGGAATTCATCAAATTGCCGGTAATGGGGTAACAGGGTTTTGATGATATATGGGCATTGACCGTGGAGAAATACCCCGTCAGAAGCTACGAATGCGGCATTATATTTTCTGGGGCGCCCATCCCTGTTTTTCTTATCTCCGTCTATGGCTATATTTCCAAAAATAATCGTTATGTGTTGAGAAGCTTCCGCTATTTTTTTTCCGTAGTTTTCACATTCCCGTAAAAAAGCGGGTTGCTCCCATAAGTCACCAATCATGTAACCGGAAAGGCATAATTCGGGAAAGATAAGAAGATCGATATGATTTTCTTTTGCAATTTTTATTTCTTCAAGAATATGAGCAAAGTTAGCACGTATATTTCCCGGTAAAACGGCAAGTTGTGATGTTTGAATGCGAATCATGACGATGGGATTCTCCTTTATTTACTTCTTACATTGTACAAGAGCATTTCTTTTGTGTAAATCAGAGAGTCTTTGTTATATAATAAAAAACAAAAGGAAATTTTTATGGAGCTGTATAGAACATATTCAGATTATTTGAAAACCAAATATGGAGAAAAAGTATATAAAATTCCGATAGCGGTTCCGGTGACTTGTCCGAACAGAGACGGCCGTCTGGGAACCGGCGGCTGCATCTTTTGCGGGTCTATCGGAGCGGATTATGAAACTGATAGACCGGGGCTTGGTATTTCCGAACAAATTGAGAGCAGCATCTCTCATATGGGGAAAAAATATAAAGCAAAAAAGTTTATTGCGTATTTTTTAAATTTTACAGCGACCTATGCACCGCTTGAGAATTTTTGCCGGTGGATGGAGGAAGCGGCCGGTCATCCCGATATTGCAGGACTTTCCATTTCTACACGGCCGGACTGTATTCATGAGAAATATTTGGACATTCTTGAAGGAATACGGGAAAAATATGGAACGGACATCACCATTGAACTGGGACTCCAGAGTGTGAATCCCCATACACTCATAAAAATAGGCCGCGGGCATACAGCGGCGGAATTTGTAGATGCAGCTATCCGGATAGGAAAGTACCAGTTCGGATTATGTGCGCATATGATTGCCGATCTGCCGTGGGATGATAGAATTGATGTGGAAGAAATGGCGAAACTGGTGTCCGCTCTTCCTGTGACGGAAATAAAAATTCATTCTCTTTATGTTGTGAAAGATACGATTTTGGCAAATTTGTATAAAAAAGGACAGGTGCAGTTGCTGCCGCAGCAGGAATATGCGGAACGGGTGGTTCTCATTTTATCCCGGATAAGACCGGATATAGCGGTACAGCGCATTGTGGGTCGGGCATCGGACAATACGGTTTCTATTCATGAAGGACGTCCCTGGTGGGAAGTGAAAGAATACATTGAAAAAATGATGAAGAAAAGAGATATAGTGCAAGGATCGGCTTGTGATTATTTAGACGGAGCGGCGGTCCGGCAGTTTGTAGAATAAGAATGATTAAGGAAGGGTGACGGTTATTAAAGAGCAAATCAAAAAAGAAGTGGTGATTCATGATCTGAAAAGTGCCGCTCATATGTTTGAAAGGGACGGCGCATGGATTCACCTTATCGAAGAGCATTACAAGACGGAGATTTTCGGTCGAGGAAATATGCTCCAGATCATCGGCGCTCCGGATGACGTAGAAAAAAGCATGACCGTTATTAATCAAATGCTTCATATGGTCAAGCAGCGGATACGCATTTCAGATCGACAGGTCCGCATGATTATCGAATTTCTTGATGAAGGCAAATTCCATGTTTTGAGGGAAATGGAAGAAGATATTGTCAATATGACCAAGAACGGAGAATGTATCCGTCCGAGAACGTTAGGACAAAAGATATATCTTGACGCCATAAGGAGTCATTCCGTTACATTCGGCATAGGACCGGCAGGAACGGGGAAAACCTATCTGGCGGTGGCATTGGCAGCCTTTTATTTGAGAAATCATGATGTGCAGAAAATTATTTTGGTCAGACCTGCGGTGGAAGCCGGAGAAAAGTTGGGCTTTTTGCCGGGGGATTTGCAGGAAAAGGTGAATCCGTACCTGCGGCCGCTTTTTGATGGGCTTCTTGATATGTTCGGACCGGAAGAGTTTTTGAAATTGCAGCAAAAAGGACAAATCGAAGTGGCGCCGCTTGCTTATATGAGAGGTAGGACGTTGGAAAAGGCATTTGTCATTCTCGATGAAGCACAAAATACAACGGTTGAGCAGTTGAAAATGTTTCTGACCCGGTTGGGGTTCCGGTCAAAAATGGTAGTTAATGGAGATACGACGCAAATTGATTTGCCGGAGCATATAAAAAGCGGATTGGTAGATGCACAGAGAGTGCTTCACCATATTCCGGATATTTCTTTTGTGAAATTTACGGAAAATGATGTGGTGCGCCATGATTTGGTGGCGGCCATTATCCGTGCGTATGAACAAGATGCAAAAAGAAAACACCGTGGGGAGGGAAATGATGGACATCACGATTAATTACAGCGATATGAAATTTTACAGCGAAGAATTGGAAATGTTGCTGATGACCGTCTTGAAAAAAGGGGCGGAATTTCAAAAAGTGGCGGCAGATGCGGAAATCAGTGTCCTCATTTGCGATGCGGATACGATTCATGATTTAAATAAGACTTACCGGCATGTAGACGCTCCGACAGATGTGCTTTCATTTGCGTTAAATGAGGGGGAAGAAGATATCCCTGAAGAAGAGAAAACATTGGGAGATATCATTATTAATCTTGACAGAGCGGAAGAACAGGCGGAAGAGTTCGGACACAGCAAGGAAAGAGAAACGGCCTATCTTGCGATTCACGGTTTTTTGCATATTCTCGGCTATGATCACTATGAAGAAACAGACAAGAAAAAAATGCGTACTGCGGAAGAAGAAATTTTAAGCGCTTGCGGATTGGAACGGATTCTTACAGAAGGAAAGAGGGAAAATGGATAAGGGAAAAATAGAAGAATTAGTTTTTTCTGCCATACAGGCCCGACGAAATGCGTATATGCCTTACTCAAACTATGGTGTCGGAGCGGCCGTTCTGGCAGAAAACGGAGATATTTATCGCGGATGCAATGTAGAAAATGCATCTTATCCGGCGGGGATGTGTGCAGAGAGAAATGCGATTGGAGCGGCTGTAGCTATGGGAGCAGGTAAATTGGAAGCACTGGCTGTAGCGGGGAGCACGGAGCATTTTACAATGCCTTGCGGAATTTGCCGGCAGGTGATTTTCGAATTTCATATACCGCTGATTGTTGTAGCGAGAACGGCCGGTGATTATAAGATATTTGACGGGAAAGATTTATTGCCCTATGCATTTTCAGAAAGTGATGTTAAGAAATGAATCAAGGGACAGCAATGACTGAAGAAAAATTTCATTCCGGATTTGTAGCTCTGGTGGGACGGCCGAATGTAGGGAAATCGACTTTAATGAATGCCGTTTTAGGAGAAAAGATCTCTATTGTATCTGCCCATGCCCAGACGACAAGAAATAAAATTACCGGAGTGTGGAACGGGAATCACTCACAGGTCGTCTTTTTAGATACACCGGGCATGCATAAACCGCAAAGCAAGCTGGGACAAGTGATCCGGCAGAGTACGGTGGATGCTCTTGATGAGGTGGATCTGATTGTATTTATTTGTGCTTGTGATGATCCTCTCGGTGCGGGGGACAGATATATTTTAAGTTTGCTGGAAGAGAAAAAAGTTCCGGTGATCCTTGTTTTAAGTAAAATTGACTTGATAAAAAAAGAAGTTCTCTTAAAAAAGATTGCCCAATACAGTCCCATTTATGCTTTTTCCGAGATTATACCGCTTTCGGCGCAAAGCGGGGAAAATGTGGAAGAGTTTACGAAAGTCCTTGAAAAATATTTGCCTGAAGGGCCGAAATATTTTCCGGATGACATGGTGACAGACCAGCCGGAGAGGAATATTGTACAGGAAATAGTCAGGGAAAAATTGCTTTTACGGACGAAAGAGGAAGTTCCGCATGCGATTGGCGTGTTTACGGAAGAATTTACGGAACGAGAGAACGGTAAAGTTTATATCCGCTGTACCATTTATGTGGAACGGGATTCCCAAAAAAGAATTATCATCGGTAAAAAAGGGATACTTTTAAAAGAAGCGGGAAAAGAAGCCCGTGAAGAAATCCAAAATATTATCGGTGCTCCGGTATTTCTTGACTTATGGGTCAAGGTAAATAAAGATTGGAAAAATAAAGATTATATTCTGCGGGAGCTTGGATATAAAGAACATAAGTAAGAAGTTTGACAGGGAGGAATGACTTATTCATATTCATTGGGAATGGCTCATCATTTGGTGCGCAGCGGCTTTTTTTGCGGCACTGGTGAATTATATGTGTACGGTCATCAATTTTTCATTTGCAAGAATGCGGAAAAAATATATAGAAAATAATGATGAGCTGGATACGGAACTGGTCAAAAAAGTAGAACCTTTCTACAAAAAAACGTCGGAAGTGATTGCAGGGACACAAATCGGTTCTGTTTTGTGCTGCAGTTTATTTGCCGTTTCTTTGTACCGCATAATGACTGAAATGATTGTTTTGGCAAGACTGAGCCGGATGATGATTTCTGACGCTTTACTGTATGGAACGGTCGCATTTATCAGCTTGACCCTTCTTTTATTATTTTGGATATTTACCATATTGCTGCCCGCCTCCATTTCTCTTGTGCGGCCGCTTCCCATGCTGGTGTCCCATATATGGTTTTTAAAAATTCCGGATATGCTTTTTAAGCCGTTTATCCGTATGGGATTATATGCAGTCAAAAAAATACTGGATATGAAACAACTGCCTTTTCGTGATGAGGTCAATTTTACATATACAGAAGATGAAATCCGGTGCATTGTAGAAGAAAGTCATCGGGGAGGCCGTCTTACCGCTCTTGAAAATACGCTCATCAAAAACTCTTTTGATTTCTTTGATTTGGATGCCAAGGATGTAATGATTCCCCGAAATAAAATGGTCGTGCTCGACTTTGATGACGATATGGATGAAATGCGCCGTATGATTTCAAAAGCCCGGCACACTTGCTATCCGGTTTGCCTGGAAGATAAAGATCACATGCTCGGATTTATTCATGTGAAAGATTTTTTAGAAAGTCTTTTGCGCGGGGAGTACAGTATCAAGCGGATTATGAGAGAGATTCTTACCGTTCCCGAAGTCATGCCGGCGGCGGCGTTGCTGAAGTTGATGAAAAACCGGAGAATTTATCTGGCGGTAGTGGTTGATGAGTACGGAAGCACGTCGGGACTTGTGACATTGGAAGATTTGACAGAAGAATTGGTGGGAGCATTGCCGCAGAATGAAGATCCGGCGCCGATGGAAATTCTTGCCATCCATGATTCTTTATATGAATTTGACGGTACGGTTATTCTTGAAGATGTATTTGAAAAATTGGATATTGATATGGTGGAGGAAGAAAGAAATAATACGATCGGCGGATTTGTTTTTTCTCATCTGGAACGGATTCCCAAGGTAGGAGATCATATTGTGTTTGGAGACTGGTGTTTTACGGTACTCCGCATGGATGGCTTCCGTGTCGTCCGTGTCAGGGCGGAACATTCTCAAAGGCGGGAAAATCATGGAAATGAAATATCCGGTGACGAATTATAAGGGAATCCTTTTACGAACTTATAAAAGTGGTGTGCAGGGGAAAGCGGCAGATATATTTACGTCTGATGCAGGGCGCATATTGGTATATATACCGAAGAATGTCATTTTGAAATGCGGTGCCGGCGGAACGATTCCTCTTAGCGTTCTTCAATTTACGGTAACAGGTACAGCCGATCATCCGGTGATGGTGCAATATGAAAGCCGGAAGATTTTGGATATGATGGCTCTTTCGTATGAAGATATGCAATATTGGTACTATGTGATTGAACTGGCGGAAGAATTATTTCCTCCTCAGCAAGAAAATTTTGAGGCTTACGAAATTTTAAAATACGGACTTAGGGAAGCTGAAGAACGAAACAAGATGATGACAGCTTTTATTATAGCAGTCAAACTTTTGCTGAAAGCAGGATTTGACCCGGCGGAAACATCTGTCATGAAAGAATTGGAACTGTCGGTACCGGCGCAAGAGTTTTTAAAAAAGTGTTCGTTCTATCATTGGGGAAACGGATTCCATGAAGCGGTTAAAAATAAAATATTTAAAGAGGCCGCTGCCTATGTCGATCACTTCATCTTGCAATATTGTGATTTGGAATTAAAGACAAAAGGCATTTTTTCAAAGTAAAAGAGCAATAAAAAAGCATTGGGGAAAACCTCAATGCTTTTTTATTTTGTGATTTTAATTATGCGGAACCATGTCTTCCGATTTCAGCGTCCCGAGCTTACGGCGTTCAGCAAATTCGGCGGTGGCGGTAAAAAGCACATCACTGGAACTGTTGAGTGCCGTTTCGCAGGCATCTTCTAAAACGCTGATAATAAATCCGACGCCGACAACTTGCATGGCAATATCATTATTGATGCCGAAAGAAGCACAAGCGACCGGAATCAGAAGCAAAGATCCGCCGGCAACGCCGGACGCACCGCAGGCACCTACTGTGGAAATCAGGCACAGAAGAAGTGCAGTAGGAAGATCAACAACAATACCGAGCGTATTGGCAGCAGCCAGAGCGAGGACGGAGATTGTTATGGAGGCGCCCGCCATATTGATTGTCGCACCCAGCGGAATCGAAATGGTAAAGGTATCGGGATTTAATCCTAAGCGCTTACAAAGTGTCAGATTGACAGGAATATTAGCAGCGGAACTTCTTGTGAAGAATGCATAGACACCGCTTTCACGGATTGTGGTCCAAACAAGCGGATACGGGTTTTTGCCCACTTTGAGGAATACAATTAACGGATTCATCACAAGAGCGACCAGGAAATAAGAACCGATAAGAACGCCCAAAAGTTTTATATAACTCAGAAGTGCTTCCACGCCGGCAGTTCCTACTGAATCGGCAACAAGTCCCATAATACCGAGCGGAGCAAAATGGATAACCCATGTAACAACTTTCGTAATGGATTGGGCAATATCATTCAGAGCGCCTTTTGTTGTGCCGCCGGCATAGCTTTTCAAAGCAAGTCCGAGAATGATCGCCCAGGTAAGAATGCCTATGTAGTTGGCATGTAAGAGTGCATTTACCGGATTGTCCACAACGGAAAGAATGACATTGTGAAGTACTTCAACGATGCCGGAAGGCGGTGCAAGTTGAGCATCTTCCGCCACTTGGAGATGGAGCATGGTGGGAAATAAGAAAGACATGGTCACTCCGACCAGGGAGGCGAAAAATGTACCGATCACATATAATATGATGACAGGTTTCATATTGTCATTGGTGCCTTCTTTTTTCTGTGCCATGGCATTCATGACCAAGAAGAATACAAGAACCGGTGCCACACCTTTCAAAGCTTTAACAAATAAATCACCGAAAATTTTTACGGCGGGAATGGCAGGTGGTGCGAAAACAGCAATCAGGATACCGATGACAAGGCCTACGGCAATTTGCTTAATAAGCGCAACACTTGAAAGAATGTTTTTGATTTGAGTAAACAAATGAATGCCCCCTTTTTCACTAATAATATTTTTTAAGTATACATTGGGGTTTTAAATGATTCAAGATTATAAAAGCAAGTATGCATAATTGATAAGCAGATAAGGTGGAGCTATGCATTTTTTCTATTTATGGATTTGAGCAGGAGGATATGGAAACGAATCCATAAATGAGCTGCATATGGTAAAATAAAAATATATTGTTTATAGGGAGGAAGCATGAAAAAAGTAGGATTGCTTGCCGGCATAGGAACGCTGCCGGGAGAGTTTATAGAGGCTGCCCACTTGCAAGGGGATCAAGTCGTTTGTATTGCTGTCATTCCCGGAACCGATTCAAAGTTAAAAGAAAAAGCAGATGTATATTATGAGATTAATGCTTTTAAACTCAATAAAATTATTAAAACTCTTGTGCAGGAGAGCGTGAAAGAAGTTACCCTTTTAGGGAAGGTTACCAAAGAATGGCTGTATAAAGAGCATGTCATGCCGGATTTACGGGCCATAAAATTGTTAAACCGGTTAAGAAAACAAAATTTTAAAGATGATACTATTACGCTCGCCATTGTAGAAGAGCTCAAGAAAGACGGCATTTCAGTTCTTGATCAGACAAAATATTTGAAACCGCTTATGCCGGGACCGCAAATTTTTACCAAAAGAGTACCGACAGAGAGGGAGTGGCAAGATATTAAATTTGGTTTTGAGGCCGCTAAAATGATTGGAGCTATGGATCTGGGGCAAACCGTAGTGGTAAAAAATCAAGCAGTCATGGCAGTTGAAGCGATAGAAGGAACAGATGCATGCATAAAACGGGGAGGTCTTCTGGCGCGGGAAGGCGCGGTAGTGGTTAAGACCGCCAAACCGGGACAGGATTCCCGTTTTGATGTACCTGCCGTGGGAATCACGACATTGGAATCCATGTTGGAAAGCAAATGTGAGGTGCTTGCCATAGAAGCAAACCGTACTTTATTTGCCGAAAAAGAAAAAGTTCTGGAATTGGCGGAGCGTGAGGGAGTTGTCATAGTGGCAGTGGAACAGGGTGCATTATGAAAATTATGATGTCTGCCGGAGAGGCGTCCGGTGATATGCATGCCGCTGCGGTAGCAGCAGAAATAAAAAAAGAAAATCCGCAAGCTGAAATCTTCGGCATGGGCGGAAAAAATATGCGTGAGGCGGGCGTACGCATTGTATATGATATAGAAAATCTCGGAATCATCGGATTTGTCGAGGTACTCAAACATTTACCTCTTTTTTTGAAGTTAATAAAATTTTTGAAACAAACGATGATTAAAGAAAAACCGGATGTTCTTGTATGTGTAGATTATCCCGGTTTGAATATGAAAGTGGCACATGCGGCCAAAGAAATGGGCATACCGGTGGTATATTATATTGCTCCTACCATATGGGCATGGAAAAAAGGACGGGCAAAGCAGATTGCCGGAGATGTCAGACAGGTGGCTTCCATATTTCCCTTTGAAGCGGAAGCCTATAAAAAGGCGGGGGCTCCGGTTACTTTTGTCGGACATCCCTTGATAGATACGGTAAAAACGTCCATGTCTTTTAATGAGGCAATGGAATATTTTAGAGGAGAGAAAATAAAGAAAAGGGTTCTTCTTATGCCGGGAAGCCGGAAAAACGAAGTGGAAAGTCTTTTGCCGGTTATGCTGGATGCGTGCAGAGTTGTTTCAAAAAAGGCGGACTGCCAATTTTTTTTACCGAAGGCGGACACGATTTCTCACGATTTTTTGAAACAGTTTTTATCAAAATATCCGGAATTGGCGGTTACGGTTACAGAGGGGAAACAATATGACCTGATGCAAATTTGTACAGCCTGCATAGCTTCATCCGGAACGGCAACTTTGGAAACCGCATTGATGGGTTTGCCGACTGTTCTTGTTTATAAATTAGCACCTGTAACATGGTTTATTGCTAAGCATGTAGTAGAGGTAAAATATGCGGGGTTACCTAATTTATTATTGCAAAAAGAAGTGACTCCTGAATTGTTACAAGATAAGGTGACGGCAGAAAATATAGCGGATAGGCTTCTTCCTTGGCTTACTGATGAAGAAATACGGAAAAAGAATATCAATGATCTGCAAGAGGTCCGTAAGCAGCTCGGAAATGAAGGTGCGGTACGGCGTACAGCCCGGCTTATACTAAAAACGGCAGGAGAACGCAATGAAAAATAAAGTGGACAGTTATAAACGTTTATTATCTTATCTCAAACCGTATAAGAAACTTCTCATATTGTCTGTGTTTTTTATGATTCTTGTTTCTTTATCCAATCTGGTTGTACCTTGGATCATTAAAGATGTGATTGACAGGGTGTTGGAAGAGAAAGATCTTAGGATGCTCTATATCATTATTGTTGCGATTTTGGTGACTTTCTTTATAAGAGCGCTGACAACATTCGGTCACCGGTATTTGATGGGATATATAGGGCAGGCGGTTATTATGGATATACGGAACGCCTTGTACCGTCATTTGCAACGACTGTCGATCGCTTATTATGACCGGCGGCGTACGGGGGATATCATGAGTAATTTAACGAATGATATTTCCGCCCTCCAGACAGCGATTGTGACCGATTTTATATCTTTGGTCCAAGAAAGTGCTATTTTTATAGGCTCTTTCGGATCAATGATTTATTTACAATGGAAATTGACTGTCCTATGTCTGGTTATTGTGCCTCTTGTTTCTTATGTCATTAAATTCTTTGGAAAGAAACTTCACAACAGCGGAAAAGATGTGCAGGAAAGTTTGGCGGATGTCACGTCTATGTTGCAGGAAACGATTCAGGGGGTACGAATTGTCCGCAGTTTTAACAGAGGGGCTTATGAGGAAAAAAGATTTCGTAAAATCAATCAATTAAGCTTTGCCGCGGCGGTTCGTGCTATCCGCCAGCAGAGCCAGATGACTCCTTTTGTGGAATTTCTGGCAGCCATTGCGGTTTGCGCCATTATCTGGTATGGAGGAGTATCTGTCATTGATGGCGTGATGTCTACAGGTGAGTTGATTGCTTTTCTGATTTATGCGATCAATCTTGCCAATCCGACGAGAAGAGTGGCTGAAAGCGTAGGGAATATACAAAAATCTTTGGCGGCAGCGGAACGGGTGTTTTCCATTTTAGATGAACAGCCGGAAGTGCAAAATAAAGAAAATGCCAAAGATATAGAGGTTGGAGAAGGGCGTGTAGAAGCCAGGCATGTGTCCTTTTCTTATGAAGAAGCCAAGCCTGTATTAACGGATTTGAATTTTCTGGCGGAAGCGGGACAGACGATTGCACTGGTGGGACCGTCAGGATCGGGAAAGACAACCATCGCCAATCTTTTGCCGCGATTTTATGATGTGACCGGCGGAGGGATTTATATAGACGGCATTGATATACGAGAGTTCACAATAAGTTCTTTACGGGAACATATAGGGCTAGTTCCTCAAGACACGCTCCTTTTTAACACAACTATCAAAGAAAATATTTTATATGGTAAGCTTGATGCGACAGACGAAGAAGTTTGGAGTGCTGTGAAAGCGGCTAACGCGGAAAAGTTTATCCGTGAACTTCCTAATGGAATTGAAACCAAAGTGGGGGACCGGGGCCTGGTTTTATCCGGCGGACAGCGGCAGAGAATAGCAATTGCCAGAGCAATTCTTAAAGATCCTGCAATTTTGATTCTTGATGAAGCCACGTCCGCGCTTGATACGGAAAGTGAAAAAATTGTACAAGATGCATTAGAAAAATTGATGGTGGGGCGTACGTCTTTTGTCATTGCTCACCGGCTATCCACGGTCAAGAATGCGGATCAGATATTTGTTCTTAATAACGGGCATATAGAAGAATCCGGAACCCATGATGAATTAATAAATAAGGGTGGTTTGTACCATGAGTTGTATACAATGTCCATGAAAGAACCGGAAGGAGTTAATTGAGTTGTACTGGTTTTATAATATTTGCCTGGTGGCATATTGGATACTTCAAGTTCCGGTTCTCATTTACCGTCTTATCTTTGAAGAGGGTTTTTATGACCGGTTGAAACAAAGTGCGGGTATTATGCCGACCCCTACATTAGAACAAATTGCTTATCACAATGCGATTTGGGTTCATGCCGCTTCTGTAGGAGAAGTGGTGGCGGCAAGTCCTATTGTTAGAGAGTTGAAAAACAGGTATCCCCAAGAAATGGTGGTTGTTTCCGTCGTTACGGCGACAGGACACCGTATGGCACAAAGGATTATTCCCGAAGCGGACGGGCATATATTTTTCCCGTTTGATTTGCCGGTGATTACAGAAAGAATTGTGGACATTGTCAATCCTAAAGTGATTGTACTGATTGAAACGGAGCTTTGGCCCAATTTTTTGCGACTTGCCTGGCATAAGAAAATTCCGGTCATGATGATGAATGGAAGAATCAGTGATCGGTCTATGAAAAGATATTCCCTGATTAAACGCTTTACATCAAGAATGCTTCTGCAGATCAGAGCTTTTTGTATGCAGTCTGAAACAGATGCCGGGCATATTATTTCTATGGGGGCTTTGTCCGAACGGGTTACCATTACAGGAAATACCAAATACGATGAAACTTATGCGGAAGTCGGAGAAGATGAAAAAAACCAACTGAGAAAAGAATTCCGTTTTGACGGTATGGAGCCTGTGATTGTGGCAGGCAGTACACATCGCGGTGAAGAGGAAATGGTGATAAAGACTTTCCGTAAAGTGATGGAGAAATATCCGAACGCCCGGTTATTACTGGCGGTTCGTGAAATCACGAGAGCGCCGTCCGTGTTTTCTATGGTGAAAGAGGCCGGATTGACCGTTTTGCGCCGCTCGCAAATGCAAACGGAAAAAGATATTGTAGAGAGACCGGAAGTAATTATCTTAGATACAATCGGTGAACTGGGGCGTTTATACAGCTTGGCGGATGTGGTTTTTGTCGGAGGAAGTTTTGTGAAAGTGGGCGGGCATAATATTTTGGAACCTGCAGCTCATGGCAAGCCGATTCTGGTAGGACCTCATATGTTTAATTTCAGAGATATATTTGAAATTCTTTCCCGTCGTGGAGCTTGCATTATGAATGCCAATCAAAAAGATTTTGAAAAAACGGTATTTCAGCTGTTACATGATCCGGCAAGGATAAAACGAATGGGAATCGCCGCATTAGAAGTCGTGAGGGAGAATCAGGGAGCAACGCAACGGAACATAGATTTTTTTGAAAAATTAACGAAAGAATATAATATTGAACTGATGGAGAATTCCCATGGGTCTTGAAAGATATATACTTGATTTACAAAAGAATCCGTCTCCGGGAACGGCAGGAAAAGTCATCTTAAGCGGGTTGGCTATTTTAGAAAAGATATATAAAGCAGGAGTGATTTACAAGCAGAAAAAAATGTCCCGGCATCAGGTCAAACCGGAAATCCCGGTGGTAAGCGTAGGGAATATAACGGCGGGAGGGACCGGAAAAACTCCATGCATTATTGAATTGGCGAAACAGATGAAAGCCTGCGGAAAACAGCCTGCCATCTTATCCAGAGGATATAAGAGCGGTTTTGAAAGGAACGGCGGTATCGTTTCTGCCGGGGAAGAAATCATGGCTGAACCTGAAATGGCAGGAGATGAACCGTACATGATGGCACTTTGTTTGCCGGGCGTTCCCGTTTTGGTAGGGAAAGACAGAATTCTCTCGGCAAAAAAAGCTGTGGAATTAGGGGCGGATATTTTGTTATTGGATGACGGATTTCAGTATCGGACATTGAAGCATGATTTGGAAATTGTTCTGATTGACTGTACCAATCCGTTCGGTTACGGACATATGCTTCCCCGCGGATTATTGAGAGAACCTTTAGACGGACTGGCACGAGCCCATTTATTTATTCTTACGAAATGCAGCCAAGTTGATGAGGAAACCAAGTATGACATAAAAAAGACATTGCACAGCTATGGAGAACATATTCCTATTCTGGAATCGGATCATGTGCCTTATGCACTTACTTTGTTGGAAGACTGGGAAAAACAGAAAAGTCATAACGAAATGGAACAGAGGCAGGGGGCAAAGGTATTTCTTTTATCCGGGATTGGAAACCCGGCCGGTTTTTGGAACACAGCGGCAAAGGCGGGACTTTGTCCTATAGAACATCTTTCTTTTAAAGATCATCACGCCTATAGTGATGAAGACATAAAAGAAATTTTCAGAAAACTGGAACATACTGATGCGGAAATGTTGGTCATTACAGAAAAAGATGCGGTTAAAATGATTAAGTTGCAAGAATTGAAAAAGTCAGTTATTCCTGTATATGTATTGAGGATTAAAATGAAATATACCGAAATGGATAGTCAAATACTTCAGCGTGCATGGGAGAAGTTATTATGAAAATTGCGTGTATTATTCCATCCCGTTATGCATCTACCAGGCTGCCGGGAAAACCGTTACGCATGATTGCGGGACAAACCTTAATTCATCGTGTTTATAACCGGGCGGTTTTAGCCAAAACGCCTGATATAGTGATAGTGGCAACTGATCATCAAGCCATTGCGGAGGAAGTGGAAAGCTTTGGCGGTCGTGTTGTCATGACGTCGAAAAATCATCCGACCGGCACGGACCGGTTGGCGGAAGTGGCCTCTCGCCTCTCCGATTATGATATTATTGTTAATGTGCAGGGAGATGAACCATTTATTGCTCCTGATCTTATTGATTGTTTAGCAACTATGCTGATAGAAAATAAGGAGCTGGACATGGTGACAGCGGCGACTCCTTTAAAAGAAGAGGAATATCAAGATCCGTCGGCAGTAAAAGTTGTTGTCAATCAAAAGGGAGAGGCGTTATATTTTTCACGATCCATAATTCCTTATCCGAGAGAGAGTTTTATGATTTCTCCACTTAAACATATCGGTATTTATGCCTATCGGTGTCACTTTTTACTTGACTATGCCAAAATGGAACAAACGCCGCTGGAACAAACAGAGTCGTTGGAACAGTTGCGTGCTTTGGAAACGGGGCATAAAATCGGGATTATTCAGATAGAAGCAGAAAGTATCGGTATTGATACGGAAGAAGACTTACAAAAAGCCAATGAATATTTTGAAAGGAGTCATTTATGAAAACAATTCAGGTAGGAAACCTTACCCTGGACGGGAAACAATTATTTTTGATTGCCGGACCTTGTGTCATAGAGGATTACGACAGGACATTAATGATAGGGCGTGAGATAAAAAAGATTTGTGAGAGACTTGATGTAAAGTATATATTTAAAGCTTCTTATGATAAAGCAAATCGATCCTCATACCATTCTTTCAGAGGACCGGGACTGGAAAAAGGATTGGAAGTTTTAGCATCCATCAAAAAAGAATTACAAGTGCCGGTTATTTCTGACGTACATGACTTAACACAGTTAAAGCCGGCAGCGGAAGTTCTGGATATGATTCAAATCCCCGCTTTTTTATGTCGCCAGACGGATCTTGTCTACGGGGCGGCTATGACAGGAAAACCCGTAAATGTGAAAAAGGGACAATTTATGGCACCGGAAGATATGAGCAATGTTATACAAAAAATGGAAGAAGCACACAATCCGAATTTGGCAGTGACAGAAAGAGGCGTTTCTTTCGGCTATCACAATCTGGTAGTGGACATGAGGGCATTTCCCATCATGAGAAGATTTGGGTATCCTGTTATTTATGATGCCACTCATAGCGTGCAGTTGCCGGGAGGTATGGGGGCGACGACAGGCGGACAACGGGAAATGATTCCCTACTTGGCTCGCGCAGCGGCAGCCAGCGGAGTGGACGGATTTTTCATGGAGGTTCATGACAATCCTCCGGAGGGTCTGTCAGACTCTACCAATATGCTCTACTTATCATCTTTGGAAAACTTGTTAAAGGATTTAATCGCAATTAACGAAATCGTTAAACATGAAAAATAGCCGGACAGCTATTTATGGGAAATTAAAAATAATCAAAGAGTAAAAGGTATTTTATAAGGAGAATCTATGCCGGTACTGGAAATAGCAGCTCGTGTGCTCCATGATGAAGCGGAAGCCATTTTAAAATTAATTGACCGATTGGATAATTCTTTTGAGGACGCAGTGAATCTGATCAATCATTCTCCGGGACGTGTCATTTTTACGGGAATGGGGAAATCGGGACATATAGCGAAAAAAGTATCTGCTACAATGGCGAGTACAGGTACACCGTCGTTCTTCCTTCATCCCGCAGAAGGAATCCATGGGGATTTAGGTATGGTTACGGCACAAGATGTACTTATTGCTTATTCTAACAGTGGCGAAACGGGGGAAATTTTAAATATCATTCCTTCCGTAAAACGTATCGGTGCCAAAATGATTGCTGTGGTGGGAAATGTAAATTCCACACTCGCTAAAAATTCAGATGTCGTACTTTATGCGGGGGCGGAAAAAGAAGCCGATAATCTCGGCTTGGCACCGACCAGCTCTACAACGGCGGCATTGGCATTGGGAGATGCATTAGCGATTACTTTAATGGAAAAAATGAATTTTACAGCCGATAATTTTGCAGTATTTCATCCCGGAGGATCTCTTGGCAGAAAATTATTAATGACAGTGGAAATGGTGATGCATACAGGGGATAGAAATCCTGTTATTTTTGAAAATGCAACTGTGAAAGATGCTCTTTTTGTAATGACAGATAAAGGTTTAGGCGCCGTTTCCGTTATTGATGAGAATTATAGGCTTCAAGGACTTATGACTGATGGTGACGTCAGGCGAGGTCTTGAAAAAGGAATCGATTTTTTGTCTTTGTCCGTAAAAGAAGGAATGACGGGAAACCCTATAGTAATTGCTGCCGACAAATTAGCGGCGGAAGCGTTGCATATGATGGAAAAACATATACCGCACCCTATTACCGTACTGCCTGTAGTGGATGATCAAGGAAAATCAGTAGGAATGGTTCATATTACTGATTTGCTCCGTCAGGGGGTTGTGTGATGGACCATATTAAACAAATCAAACTTTTTGCTTTCGATGTAGACGGCACGCTTACGCCGGGAACGCTCATCTTCGGCATGGATGGAGAGGCGTATAAAGAATTTCACGTTCATGACGGAATGGCACTTGGATTGCTTCACCGGATGGGATACACTACCGTATTTTTGACAGGCAGGACATCAAAAATTGTGCATGCCAGGGCCAAAGAATTGGAAGTTGATTTTTTATTTATGGGAGTCCGGAACAAAATTCGTTCATTAGAGGCGGTGCTGCAAAAGCAGGAGATTTCATGGAATGAGGTGGCCTTTATGGGGGATGATTTGAATGATCTGCCGCTTTTTGCGAAAGTGGGCGTATCAGGCTGTCCCGCCGATGCTTGTGCAGAAAATAAGAAACAGGCGGATTTTATATCCCAATATAATGGCGGAAGAGGCGCTGTCCGTGAATTTGTAGAAACGATATTGACGGGGCAAGGCAAATGGGAAAAAGCGATTTCTTCCTTTTGTGATGAAGAAAAGGCAGCCATACAATAATTCATCAAACTGTATATTTTCGGAAAGAAGAGAAATTATGCTATTTTATTTAAAATACGGATTATTAAAGGGGATCAGCCGTATTTTATGCACTTTATCGTATGAACGGATATTGTGCATAGGCAAATTTTTAGGTCCTGCTATTATGAATCGGATATCCAATCAAAAAAAACGTGGTCTGCATCAAATCATGACGGGTTTAAAGTGCGACAAAGCGGAAGCGGAAAAACTATTAAATCGTGTATATGAAAGTGTGGGAATGTCTGCGATGGAAATGTTGTACATGCCACGTTTATGCAGAGATAAAGAGAACCTTGACCGGTATATAACCATTGACCATCCGGAATATTTAGAGGAGGCCTATGCTGAAAATAAAGGAATAGTAGGTCTTACAGCTCATGTCGGCAGTTGGGAGTGGCTGGGGGCCGGTTTATCGCTGTATGGGTATGACACATCGGCCATTGGAAAAAAACAAAAAGATGATGCACTGATGAGAATTATTAATGAATATCGTGCAAAATCAGGGGAGCATATATTTCTTACAGGAACCGGCGGTTACGAAATGATTTCAGCGGCCAGAGCAATGAAAAAGAATTATATATTGGGTTTTTTGTCGGATAAAGATGGCGATAAATCGGGCATTCCGGTTCGCTTTATGAACCGTGTTTTCTCTTTTCCGCAAGGGCCGGCAGTTTTTGCCAAAAAGTTTAAAGCACCGATATTGCCTATTTTTATTGTGAGGAATAAAAATAAACCGGGGAATACGATTTGCATCGGAAAGCACTTCTATTATGAAGAAACGGGAGATAAAGAAAAGGATCTTTTGGTAAATTCCCAAAAAATGGCAACCGTTATGGAAACTTTTATTAAAGAGAATCCTGCCGACTGGCTTTGGTTTCAGCATTTATTTTGGACAGAAGCTGATGAAATTGAAATGTACCGGAATTTGGATTCACGGCAAAGACAAAAATTAGGATTTAATTTTTCCACAAACAATGGTGGGGAGGTAGGGAATGAAAGAGAATAAAACTCTGCTGATTGTTGTTTTTGTTATTTTATCGGTTGTAGCGGGGATTTATTTTTTATTTAAAGAAGATGGAGCATCTGATACAACAGCTACAGCAAAGCAAGCGGTTGAATTTAATGATATAGATTTAAGTGAGGAAAAGGATGGACAAATCGTATGGAATTTAAAGGCTCATCATGTTAAGATTGAAAATGATAAAAATACTGTTTATTTGGAGGGGATTGACGGCTTTTTTTCCAGAGAGGGAAATGAATTAAAAATTAAAGCAAAAAAAGGGTTGCTCAAGAAAGATGAGCAATTGGTTTATCTTGATGGAGATATCGACGGACAAACTAAAGACGGACTGATTTTGTCTGCAAAAAATTTGACCTATGACGGTAAAAAACAAATATTATCTACAGACCGGGCCTTTAAAGTAGAGAAGGACGGTCGTGTTTTGACAGCGGATTCTTTTACAGCAGACAGAGTGCTTGAAAAAATTACAGCTAAAGGAGATGCAAAGCTTTCCGATAAGGAGGACGTATAAGTGAAACATTTAAAGCTTTTCTTCATGGCAACGGTTCTGGCGTGCTTTTTTTTATCGCCGTCATTTGCCGATGACATTACAGCTGACATATTGACTTATGACGGAAATTCAAAAGTTGTGACAGCAGAGGGAAATATTGTCATTCATGCCAATCAGGGGGCTGTGATTACAGGTCAAAAGGGGCAATATGATTTTGAAGACCGCAGTGCATGGCTGGAAGGAAACGTACGGTATGAAAAAGAAGAAATGGTTATAACCGCCGATAAATTGCATGTATATAATGACAAAACGGTTCATGGAACAGGCTCCGTATACATGAATGACGGAGCGGGAAGAAGAGTGCTTAAAGGAGACGATGTTATATACAATGAGGCTACCGGGGTCGGAAAAATCCGGGGGAACGGTTATTTGGCATCTGCGGATGTTTCTATGCAGGCGCCTTTGATTGAAGGGAATATGAAACAGGTGGAAATTGTTGCTTCCGGTGGGGTAAACCTGACCGGTGAGTCACGACAAATGACCGGCTATAGCGATATGGCTACTTATAAAAGAAGCGGAGTAAACGGAAGTGATGGGAAGCTTGTTTTGACAGGAAATGCTCATATTGAGCAGAATGGAAATTCTTTTGACGGGCCCGAGTTAGTTATATGGGATGCCGATAAAATTGTTGAAACCAGAGGAAGAAGCACCCTGATCATTACCAATACATCATCTGGTGCCGGAGAATGAGAAAACAATGATTTATGCGATTTACCGGCGCAAGGGGAATGTACAAAGGAAACATGTCAGATAAAATCTGAATTAAGGATAAAAAATGAAAATAGAAACCCATGGATTGTTAAAAAAATATGGTGAGCGGACAGTCGTTAATGATGTGAACATAGAAGTTGACCGAGGGACCGTTGTCGGATTGTTAGGGCCGAACGGCGCCGGTAAAACAACGACTTTTTATATGATTGTCGGAATTATACAACCGGATAAAGGTGAGGTGACGGTTGACGGAACACCATTGTCAGGGATGCCTATCCACCAAAGGCATCAGTTCGGAATCAGCTACCTTCCCCAAGAGGCTTCTATTTTCAGGAAAATGACTGTTTGGGAAAATATGATGTCGCTTTTGGAAACGCGCGAGGACTTGACAAAGGAAGAGCGATCAGAAAAAGCAAATTCTCTTCTTCAGGAATTTCATATTGAACATGTAAAAAATACAAGAGGAGATGCCCTTTCCGGCGGAGAACGCAGAAGAGCGGAGATAGCAAGAGCTTTGACGATGGATCCTTCTTTTATTTTGCTTGATGAACCATTTGCCGGGGTAGATCCGCTCGCCGTGGAGGATATACAAAGTGTAGTCATGCATTTAAAGGCGAGAGGAATCGGTATACTTATTACGGATCATAATGTAAGGGAAACATTGCGCATTGTTGATAATGCCTATATTTTATCGGAAGGAAAGATTTTGCTTAGCGGAAAGGCGGAAGATATTGCGAATCATCCGGCGGCAAGGAAATTTTACTTGGGAGAAAATTTCAGATTATGATACATAGAAACCACGAGGAGGAATTCCTATGCGTATCCTTGACAAATATATCTTAAAAGAATTCCTTGGTCCTTTTTTATTTGGGGTGGCCGCATTCACTTCCATTTTTTTAGGAGCGGACACTTTGCTTAAAATAGCCGGCTATGTGACGAAATACGGAGCTTCAGCAACAGCGGCCATAAAGATATTTGTTCTTGCACTACCAAGAATAATCGTGTATACCTTTCCGATGGCGGTTCTTTTAGGTTCATTGATGGCGACATCCCGCTTGTCAGGCGCAAGTGAGCTCATTGTCATGAGGACGTCCGGACAAAGTTTCATACGCATTGCAAGGCCGATTTTTATAGTGACATTTTTCATCAGTCTTTGCACGATTGCTTTTAATGAGTATGTAGTGCCTTGGACCAATACAAAGTATGAACAGGTTCTCAATGCGGAAATCATGCATAATCTGAATCCCGGAATCACAGATCATGTCATTATGCGAGATGTACAAGACGGGCAGATTTCGCATCTTTTGTATGCAAGGCGATATAATCCGAACACGAAGACTCTTGAAAATATAACATTGCAGGAATTTCAAAATGAAAAAGTAATCCGTGTGGAAAATGCGCCGTCCGCCACATGGGAAAATGGGACATGGATCATGAATGACGGAATTATTTATGACCTTTCCGATGACGGCGTTAGCCGGATGATGCATTTTAAGAGGCAGGCCATTTCGTATGGACAATCACCGGCAGATATTCCGAAAGAGAAAAAAAACTACGATGAAATGACGATTCGGGAATTGATTGTGGCAAGTAAAGCCTATGCGGCCGCTCATGCGGATATAACCCCCATATATATGGAGATACACCGCCGGTTTTCTCTGCCGATGGCAAGTTTTGTTTTTGCGATGCTGGGGGCGCCTCTCGGGGTTCAGAAACAAAGATCCTCTTCATCAATCGGATTTGGGTTGTCCGTTGTTATCATTTTCATATATTATGCTGTTATGACGTTTTTGGAGGCGCTCGGTAAGGCACATATGGTGCCGCCAGCTATAGCCGTATGGCTTCCGAATTTTGTTGCGTTTATCGGCGGTCTGTATCTTATTAAGCGAACGAATAATTAAGTACAGTATGTAGGAGGTATATATGTTTATTGGTGTTGCGATGTTTCTCGTTCTTATAATGATGGGCGGGATTATTGCATTTCTCGGTGATAAAATCGGATCCAAAGTGGGGAAAAAACGGCTCACGCTTTTTGGGCTGCGACCTAAATATACCTCTATTATCGTGACCATTATTTCCGGAATACTGATATCTTTTCTGACCATAGCGGCACTTGCCGTTGTAAATGAAAATGTCCGGGTAGCGCTGTTCGGATTAAGCCGGCTTCAAGCACAAATGGCGACCTTAAATCAGGAAATCCAAGTCAAAAACAAAGAGTTGGACGAAGGGAAAAAACAACTTCAAGAAAGAAACAGGGAATATCTGGATATGACAGTTCGTTCTGAAAAGATAACTAAAGAATTGGAACGAGTGGAAAGCCGGCGGGCCTATATAGAAGAAGAACTGTCTATTGTGCAAAAGGCCTATGATGAAGCCCGGCAAGGGATAGAAACATCAGCAGAGGAAATCAAAGAGCTGGAAAAAACAAAAGAAGAGCTTTCAGGAAATATTTCTAAGTTGAATAAAGAAAAAGAAACTCTTATTGGAAACATAGCGGCTATCAGAGAAGGCACTGTCGTATTCCGTGCAGGGCAGATCTTAACAGATGCGGTTGTTGATGAAAATATGAATAAAGAACAAACCGAGCAGGTTTTAGGCAGTATTTTGAATGATATCAACAATTTACTCAAAGATAGGATGAATGTAAAAGATAAAGAAGCCTATTTGGTAAGAATACCCAAAGTGTCTTTTGACTCGGCGGTAGAAAAGGTGAGCGGTGCTAAAAATAAAAAACTGGTCCGTGTAGTAGCGGCGGGGAATCTGATTTTGGGAGAACCCGCTATTGTTGAATTTGATGTTTTTGACAATAACCTGATTTTCTTAAAAAATGAAACGATTATGAAGGCGGAAATGTTCAACTATGGAAACCTTAAACGTCCTGATGCACAAGTACTCCGCTTACTGAATGACTTAAACCATTACGCAAAGGGTAAAGGTGTACTTCCCGACCCGATTACAGGAAAAATAGGACAACTGGAAGGACAGGAACTGCTTAACGTTATCGAAAAAGTTAAAGCCTATAACAGCAAATGTACGCTTATTATCAAAGCCAAGAAAGATATTTATTCAGAAGGGCCTTTGCTGATTGATGTAGAGGTAGTGAAGGAAACATAAATGATACTTGCAGCCGATCCCGGATCCGTAAAAACAGGGCTGGCGGTTTTACAGGAAGACGGGACTCTCATTTGGAAAGGCATCATCCCGACCGGGGAACTTGAGCATACCCTGAAAGAAATTATGTCTGCATATATAATTGATGTTTTTGTGATTGGAAACGGAACACACCACAAAGAGGTCAAAAAACAAGTATGCAACTGGTTCGCTGCGATGAATAAAAATATACAAACAGCAGTGGTCAATGAAAAGTACACGACAGAAATGGGAGAAGCTTGGTTCTGGAAATACAATCCCCCACAAGGTTTTAAACGGCTTATACCTAAAGGGCTACGTACGGTACCTGTTCCTATTGATGACTATGTAGCTTGGATTATCGGGTGTATTTACTTGGGAATTGTCAAAGAAGAAGATGTAAAGCACAAAAAAATCTGAATAAGATTAATTGACATTGCTTTGTATATGTAATATAATTATTCGGTATTACGGGGCATGGCGCAGTTGGTAGCGCACCTGCTTTGGGAGCAGGGGGTCGCCAGTTCGAGTCCGGCTGCCCCGACCACATCATGGCTCAGTAGCTCAGCTGGATAGAGCAACCGCCTTCTAAGCGGTAGGTCGTGAGTTCGAATCTCTCCTGGGTCACCAACAAAGACACGACCAGTTTGCTTTTGCAAATGGTAATGCCCTGTAGTAATTACCGGAATAAGACTCTGAGTTTTCAGGGTCTTTTTTCGTGCGTAAAATCATATTTATATGGGAAACAGCCGGTCTGATTGACTTATGGGGATTGGTATCTAAAGATTTTCTGCTTTTTGCTATTTGTAATAACGCTTGATACACGTATACATTATATTTGATATTACATTAGAATGATTTCTAACCGTAATAGATAGAGAAAGGTTGGAGTTTATGGGAAGAAAGAAGTTAAAGCAAGAAAAAGCTGAACGGAAAAAATCAAAGTGTACATTGCGGAAATGGGTTGCGTATGATTTTGTTAATTGGAAAAAATAATGATGGCTACCGGATGGAAATGTGCTAAGATGATAGATATCAGAGATTACTATCAGCATATTTAAAAAGTGAAAGGAGAGGATGGTATGAAAATTAAAGCATTAGATTGTGTTTTGTTAAAGGACGGGAGGGAAGTGGTTGTACTTGAGGATTCAATTCCAGGCTATTATTTAGTAGAAAATGGTGATGTTGAAAAAAACGGGGCGCCACCTTATACCATAACAGAAGAGGATATAGCTAAGATTATATATACAGCGTAAGCAGACCGCCGGGGTATCAAGCCCGACGGTTTTTTTAGTGAGGAAGAAGTATATTTGAAACAGATAATTTTAGCGTTATTTATAAAAGGTAAAGAGTATTGAGAAAGCGTGGATTATGAAAAGTTTGACAAAGAGCATTTTGCCACGGATTTTTTTAGTACCGGAAATAATTTAACAACCATCATCTTTTATAACAATGGGTGATTATTTTATGATTTTTGCTATTTCTTTTCTTTTAAATATACAATCGGACAGGGGCGTAAATCGTTTCAAAAATCCGGACGGTTAAATTTTTTGAAAACAGAATTTCTTTTCTTGCAAAATCTTACAAATAGGAGTATTATGTTGTTCTGATTGATGTTTGATATATGCGTATCATAAACTTGAAATCCATAAGCTCAATAGGAAAGAAAATACTTTATCGGGATGTTTTTGGGAGGTGTCCGTATTTGGCGGGGAGAACAACACAAATTGCTAAATGGCTTAAAGAACTGCAAAGTAAAGTCAATGCAGACGGAAATATTTCGTATGATGAAATTCTTCATTTCATAAAAGAAAAATCAGCCAATCAAAAGCAGATGGATGCTGTCTTTAAAGGGCTTCATGAACAGGGGATTGAGATTGTTTATGGAGAAAAAGAAGAGCAGGACGAATTATTTGGAGAAGACATAGAAGATATTTCAGAGGAAATAGATCCTGATGATGAGGATGATGAAACGGAAAAAGAGTGGGGCAAGGATGATGTGGAAGTGGCCTCCGACCCGGCAGGGGTAACGGATCCGGTTCGTTTGTATTTGAGAGAATGCGGGACCACACCTCTTCTTACGTCAGAGCAGGAAATGAGCCTTGCCCAAACAATAGAAATCGGAAAAATGCCGGGCGCTACGGAAGAACAGAAAGAAGCTGCTGCCAGAGCCAAGCAGGAAATGGCAAACGCTAATCTCCGTCTTGTCGTTTCTATTGCAAAAAAATATCCCGGCCGGGGAATGCCGTTTCTTGATTTGATTCAAGAGGGGAATATGGGGCTTCTGAAAGCGGTAGATAAGTTTGACTATACCAAAGGATATAAATTCAGTACTTATGCCACATGGTGGATTCGGCAGGCAATTACCCGTTCTATTGCAGACCAGGCGAGAACAATCCGTGTACCGGTGCATATGGTGGAAACCATTAATAAAATGAACAGGGTGGGACGTCGGTTTCTCCAAGAACATGGAAGAGAAGCAACGAATGAAGAGTTGGCAAAGGAAATGGAAATCAGTGTAGAAAAGATCAGAGAAGCCAAGAAAGCGGCACAAGATCCGATTTCCTTGGAAACGCCGATTGGAGAAAAAGAAGACTCCCATTTAGGAGATTTTATCGAAGATCAGAAAACAGCCTCTCCGGAAGATGAAGCGGCGGCGACGATGCGTCGTGAACAAATTCATAAGCTCCTTGATACCTTAACGGAGAGAGAAAAAGGTGTTATTGAGTTGCGTTATGGGATTGATGACGGAACACAGCGGACATTGGAGGAAGTGGGGAAGCATTTTGGTGTTACTCGTGAAAGAATCCGCCAGATTGAGGGAAAAGCATTAAAGAAACTAAAGAAATTGGCCATTCCGATGGCAGGACTTTGATGGGGAGATATGCTTGATTGAATTTGTGGAATCCGGTTGCAAATCACCGGAGCCTATGATAAAATAATACCGTTAATCTGGACAGTCCTCTGCCAAATACGATCGGCATGAATGTTCTGTGAGAAGGAGGAAAAGATCGTGAATATTATTGAAACATTGGAGAATGAACAACTCCGGAATGACATTCCTGCATTTCGCCCTGGGGATACTGTCCGTGTGCATGCGAAAGTTATCGAAGGAAAGACCGAACGTGTTCAGGTGTTTGAAGGTGTGGTAATTGCAAGAAGGAATCATGGCGTCAGAGAAACTTTCACAGTGCGCCGTATTTCTTATGGAGTAGGAGTGGAAAGAACGTTTCTGATTCATTCTCCGCGCCTGGCTAAAATTGAAGTGAAACGCCGCGGTATTGTCCGTCGCGCCAAGTTGTTTTATTTGCGCGGGCTTTCAGGTAAGGCGGCAAGAATTAAAGAGAGAAAATAAAAGAAAGGTGACCGAAAGGTCATCTTTTTTTTGTGCAGTAAATATTGTATACTTAACCTTGATATGAAGGTTAAGTGACAAATTTTTGAGTGATTGCTGCAAGGTGAGAGGATTTTATGAAATATGCAAAAATCTTTTGGATAGGGGTGTTTATCACCGCCATAAGTACATCTTGTTTTGCCAAACAGGATATTACTAATAAAATAAAAAATGTATTTGTTGTAGACTATTTGACGGTGGAAGTGGTTATGGAAAAACCGCTGACTGAAAAAGAAACAGATCCTTTACGCATGACGGATTCCGGCTTTAAACCGGACTTTACATTCAATGAGGGCGTGTATATATGCGGAATGCCGGTGCTGCAGGATTCGGACGGATTTCATGAGAATACATACCGGATTCCTGTCAGCGGTTTGGACGAGGGGATTATTTATCAAATCTCTTATAAAGGGCAAAAAGCAAAAACTTTTAGAGCGTATTCCGGGCAAGAAATGAAAGATAAATATCGTGATCGTTATGGGAGCTACTTTTGATGCATATTGTACTTGTTGAGCCGGAAATTCCGGGAAATACCGGAAATATAGCACGGCTTTGTGCAGCCGAGCATTTGACTCTGCACTTGGTGGAGCCGTTGGGATTTGAAGTTGATGATAAGCATTTGAAAAGAGCGGGGCTGGATTATTGGGATTTATTGGATGTGCATATACATCCCGGGTATGAATCGGTTGTACAAATGCTTGCAGGTCATCATTTTTATTTTAATACGACAAAAGCCGTACGCAGCTATACCGATGTTGGTTTTGAAAGAGATGCCGTTTTGGTTTTCGGAAAAGAAACGAAAGGGCTTCCTGAAGAATTATTACTGGAACATAAAGAAGACTGTATCCGTATACCTATGATTGAAGAGGCGCGTTCTCTCAATTTATCAAATGCGGTGGCTATTGTAGCTATGGAGGCGCTCCGCCAAAACGGATTTCCCCGTTTATTGAAAGAAAGCGGGCGTTTATTTAAAGGAGGAAAATGATGAATACTTATGATGAAGCGTATGCATTGGCAAAAGCCATTAAAGAATGTGATGAAATGAAAAAGCTTGTCGGAGCGGCCGAAAAAATAAAAAATAATCCGGATGCCAAGAAAATGGTTAAAGATTATATTATGGCACAGATGAAAACCGACTATGCAAAGATTTCAGGGAAAAGTGCCGATGAACAAGATTTGAAGCATTTGCAGGAATTGGCGGTGTTGGTAAGCAATAATAGTGATGCCCAGGAGTATTTACAAGCATTTATGAAATGGAATCAAGTAGCGGCGGATCTGCAAAAAATTATTTCTGATGCGATGGCGCAGGGTATGGACGTATTGGAATTACAAAAATGATAAATTGGAACTTATTTTTTTCGGACATATTGCAGGAAAGACAAATTAAAATCAATGAACCGATGAGCCGGCATAATACGTATGGAATTGGCGGCAATGCCGACGTATTTGTAACCCCCGGGACCAAAGAAGAATTGACGGCGGTTTTAAAACGTGCTTCCGGGGAAGGGATACCGGTGACCGTCATCGGCGGCGGTTCAAATTGTCTGATCAGTGATAAAGGGATTCGGGGGATTACTATTTGCACTATGCAAATGAAATCGGAAATTATTTGCAAGGATACATGGATTACCGTTTACGGAGGCGCAGGAACCGGAAATGTGGCGAGAGTGGCCCAGAGAAATTCTTTGCGCGGTTTTGAGTGGGCGGTAGGAATCCCCGGGACTGTTATCGGAGCCACTTTTATGAATGCCAACGGATACGGAAGCCAAATGAAAAATGTGGTGGAAGAAGTGTATGCCGTCTCCGCAGACGGGCAAACAGAAAAAGTTTATGGATGGGATGACCTCCGCTATGGAGAAAGCGACAGTATTTTTATGCACAACGGAGATATTATCTATGGTGTAAAGCTGCATTTGTCCCAAGGAAATCCTCAAGATATTAAAGATAAAATGAGAGATCATCAGGAATCACGCAGATCGAAGCAGCCTTTGGAAAAAAGGAGCGCAGGTACCATGTATCTGAGACCCCCGGGATATCATGTAGGCCCCATGATTAAAGAATGCGGTTTGATAGGGTTTGCTATCGGTGATGCACAGGTATCGGAGAAACATCCTGATTTCGTGGTTAATAACGGGAAGGCCACCTGCAAAGACGTTTTAGCCGTGCTTCATGAAGTGCAAAAACGAGTGAAAGATAAGTTCGGAATCCATATTCCGTTAGATGTCAGATTGCTTGGTGAAGATTTGGTGCAAGAAAGATAGCGGAAGTAGTTGAAGAGAGGCGAAAAGCCTCTTTTTTGATAGGAAAGAAAAGATAGGAATAGGGAGATCGTATAAAAATATAAAATAGCACTTGCATTTTTTTTATAAAATGAGTATTATAGTAGCGTGAGTTAGCACTCGAATTTAATGAGTGCTAATAATTCAAAGGAGGAATTGAAATGTTAAAACCGTTAGCAGATCGTGTTCTTATTGAAGTAGATGTGGAAGAAACGAAGACCGCAGGTGGAATCCTGCTTCCCGATACGGCACAGAAGAAGTCCCAAAAGGGGACTGTGATTGCCATCGGTTCAGGAAAAGTTCTGGACAATGGAGAACGCTTGCCTTTTGAAGTGGCTGTAGGAGATAGAGTTTTATTTGCCAAATACTCCGGCGTGGACATTGAAGAGGGCGGCAAGAAATTTTTACTTCTTTCAGAACGTGATGTTTTAGGAAAACTTTAATTTAGAAAACCGGATAGGAGAGATATCAATGGCTAAGAAAGTACTTTATAACGAAGAAGCTCGTGCAGCACTTTTAAGAGGGGTAGATCAGCTGGCAGATGCAGTAAAAATTACCCTCGGACCGAAAGGACGGAATGTCGTTCTGGATAAAAAATACGGAGCGCCGAATATTGTCAATGACGGTGTATCTATTGCCAGAGAAATCGAATTAAAAGATCCTTTTGAAAATATGGGTGCCCAGCTTGTCAAAGAAGTTGCGACCAAAACGAATGACGTTGCCGGTGACGGAACAACGACAGCTACCCTCCTCGCACAATCCATGATTCATGAAGGGATGAGAAACGTAGCGGCAGGCGCCAATCCCATGGTGCTGAAAAAAGGAATCGAAAAGGCAGTCGAAGTCCTTGTGGAAGAAATCAAGAAAAAATCTGTGCCGGTAGATACGAAAGCAAAAATTGCCCAGGTTGCTTCTATTTCTTCCGATGACGCAACAATCGGCGGTTTAATTGCCGATGCCATGGAAAAAGTAGGCAATGACGGCGTTATCACCGTAGAAGATTCCAAAACGATGGGAACCAGTCTTAAAGTTGTGGAAGGCATGCAGTTTGACAGAGGCTATCTCAGTCCGTATATGGTATCGGATGCCGATAAAATGGAATGTGTCATGAATGACCCGCTGATTCTTATTACCGACAAGAAAATACCGGTGATTCAGGATATTATCCAACTTCTTGAAAAAGTGGTACAAGCCGGCAAAGAACTTCTTATCATTGCAGAAGATGTGGAAGGGGAAGCACTGGCAACACTGGTAGTCAACAGATTACGCGGCACTTTCAAATGTGCAGCTGTCAAGGCACCGGGATTCGGGGATCGCCGTAAGGCTATGCTGGAAGATATTGCGGTTCTTACCGGCGGACAGGTTATTTCAGAAGATATGGGACGCAAATTGGATACCGCTACCGTTGAAGATCTCGGTACGGCTCACCAGGTGCGGATTACCAAAGACAATACAACCATTGTCGGCGGTGCCGGTGATAAAGCGGCAATCAATGCGCGTGTAGATCAGATTCGTGAACAATATAAAGAAGCGACTTCCCAATTTGACAAAGATAAATTGCAGGAACGTTTAGCTAAAATGTCCGGCGGTGTTGCAGTGATTGAAGTCGGAGCCGCTACGGAAGTTGAAATGAAAGATAAGAGACTCCGTATCGAAGACGCGTTGAATGCAACCCGCGCAGCTGTAGAAGAAGGGATTGTCGCAGGCGGCGGTACAACATTCCTTGATATCCAGTCCAAGCTTGATGATTTGCAAGTGGAAGGCGATGTAAAGACAGGTGTTAACCTGGTTCGCAATGCGATTGAAGCGCCGGTTCGTCAAATTGCCAACAATGCAGGGATTGAAGGCGCAATCGTTGCCGAAAAAGTCAAAGCTTCCGGTGACGGAGTCGGTTATAATGCCGCTGTTGATAAGTATGAGGATATGATTGGAGCAGGTATTGTAGATCCTGCCAAAGTAACACGTTCCGCACTTCAGAATGCGGCATCAATTGCCGCTCTGGTTTTGACAACGGAAGCCATTGTAGGCGATGATCCGGAAGAAAAACCGGCTATGCCTCCTATGCCTCCGATGGGTGGGGCGGGGATGATGTAATTCCCGGAATTGAATCAAATGAAAAAATAAGAGCCTGTATACAGGCTCTTATTTTTTTATGAAAATTGATTGGATTGAGTAAATGATAAAATATGATAAGAATGCCTATGGCATAGAATGACATCACTTCAATAAAAGTTGTTTTCTTTCGGACAGATAGTCTTTGAAGTTTAATACTCTTACGGCCATCCAGTTTCCATTGATGTCTTTTTCCATTTGAACATGCCAGATAAAATCTTTGTCGAGCTCTTTGTCATGGAGTTTCACTTTAACAACAGCGGAGTGGTCCTGTTCTTCCACATCTAACACATCGGTCATGGAAAGCGCGGCGGAACCGACATAAGCGGTGACACTTTCTACCGGCTCATTAAGAAATGATTTTCCTTGGGGAGCGTCGGTTTTAAATTTCATTTCTGTCCGTTGTATCAATTCGGAAATCAGTTCTTTTTTCAGCCCGTTGATGACAGCGGCGGCAATTTTGTATTTTGGAGCCTTGTCCGCTTTCAGTTCTGCCAGTACATCATCAACTGCATAGGAATAGACTTTCTCCATATCCACTCTTTCTTTGAAAAGCTGTAAATCTTTTTTCTGAATGGCTTGCTGGATTTCTCCTGCGGCATAAGCCGGGGTTTTGGTCCAGTATCCGAAGTAAAATCCGGCACCGGCAGCAAAAATAAGACCGATTATAATAAAAATTTTTTTCATGGAATCTCCTTTCGTTTCAGAGTAATCAATAATAACAATCAGTAAGATATAAACGGCAGTTTGCGGGAACTGCTTTTTTTATTTGCCGGTATCAAAAACCGCCTTTTGCTGTGTAAATTCAAGCATGCCGTAAATGCCGCCCTCCCGACCGAGGCCGCTTTGCTTATAACCGCCGAAGGGGGCGGCTGTATCACGGGGGCTCGCATTGATATATACATTTCCCGCTTCAAGTTGTTTTGCAATGGCGACGGCTTTTTCTTTCTCTCCATACACACCTGCATTCAAGCCGTAGCGGGTATTATTAGCGATTTGAACAGCTTCCGCTTCCGTTTCATAGGGGAATACACACAGGACAGGGCCGAATATTTCGTCTTCGGCTATGGACATGGAAGGGGTTACATGGGTGAAAATCGCAGGTGAAATATAATATCCCTTTTGCGGTTGTTTCGGAACTGTACCGCATAAAAGTTTGGCGCCATCCCGTATGCCCGATTCAATGTAGCTTTTCACTTTTTCGTATTGACGGAGTGAAGCAAGGGGGCCCAGTTTGGTTGACGGATCTTTTGGGTTCCCTGTTACATATTCTTTGGAAATTTCAATAAGTTTCTTTTCGATGACAGCTTGCTCGGATTTCGGGATGAGCAGGCGGGAAAAAGCGGTGCAGGTTTGTCCGGAGTTTAAGAATATGGAATTAAAACATAGACGGACGGCTTCCTGATAATTGCTTCCTTTTAGAATGATATACGGGGACTTACCGCCCAGTTCAAGACTGATATGCTTTAAACCAGTTAAGGCGTTTTTTCCGACATTGATGCCGCCGGAGGTGGAACCGGTAAAGGAAATCATGTTGACAAGAGGGTGAGCTGCCATGGCATCTCCCACCTCTCCGCCGCGGCCGGTGACTAAATTAAATACACCTTTCGGGAAATTTGCTTTTTCAAAAGCATCGGCGAGCCAGTAGGAAGAGAGCGGTGTATACCGGCTCGGTTTTAAAATAACCGTGTTTCCCATGAGAAGCGCAGGGATGACTTTTTGTATAACTTGTCCGAGCGGGTAATTCCACGGTGTAATACAGCCGATAACGCCGACAGGTTCTCTGTAAACGGTGGAGGCTGCCATATGTTCGATGAGAGGAACTTCCGGTGCCAAATCAATGTAGGATTGGGTTCTTGTGTATTGATACTCTACTTGCGCAGTTTTGGTAAACGTATAAGGCGACCCCAATTCTTTTATAGTAACGGCAATCAATTCCTCTTCTTGAGAGCGAAAAATGTCCAGGAAACGTTTCATGAGTACAATTCTTTCCGAAAGAGGAGTGGCACGCCATGCCGGTAATGCATGGTGAGCCGCTTTTGCCGCAGCATCTACATCTTCCGCGTTTCCGGCGGGAACTTTTGCAAAAATTTCTTGTGTAGCCGGATTTTCCACACCCATCAACTCACCGGATCGGCTTGAAATCCATTGGCCGTTGATATATAGTTTTTCAAAGTTCATAAAAAGACCTCCTTTATCTACTTATTATTATATAACAGTGAAAAGTATTTTAAAGTCTGTAGGAAGGGAGGGGAAATTGTATAACTTTTATAGGAGAAAAGAGAACTTTCGTGTATAATAAACACGTAAAGTTTTTTATGGAGAGAAAAAAATGAACAATAAAGAAGAATATCGAAAAGGTGAAGAATTTACAAAAAGTAAAAGCCGCTCTTTTAAAGATAGAAAGTTTTCTTTCGGGAAGTCAGCAAATAAACCGGCAAAGGCATCGTTTAAAAGAAAGAAACTGGAAGTGGGAAGTCCTTATACAGATAGAGAGCTGGGAGAAGGAACGGTCACCGCACTCACAGAGGAATCAATCACCGTTTGCTTTGGGGAGCAGGAGAAAATATTTCCCCGTCGCCGGAGACCGGAAAGCAAGAAAGTCTTTCCGTCTTCAGAAAAGAAAGTGTTTGGAAAAAGAGAATATGCAAAAGATGACAGAGATCCGGTGTTTAAGTTTGACCAAACAGAAGATAGAAATAAAGAGAACGACGGCAGTGTGAAAAGATCTCCTGTCAAGGTAGGACTTCATGTGAAGGACGATGTATTGGGGCCCGGTGTGGTGGGACGTATCACGGAACGCGGGACTTACGTCACCTATGAAAGAACGGGAGAATTTGTTTTGTATCCGCTGGGGCTGCCGTTAAAACTTATAAAAAGTGCTTTTCCGGAAGAAAATAAAAGCGAAAAGAAAAATAAGCCGCAACGATCGATAAAAGAAGCAAGAACCTATAAGGGGTCTTCCGTAATAAAAAAAGAGGAAAAACCGGAGCCTCGTAAGGAAAAGAGTTCTTCCGAGAAAATAAGAAATACAGGAGATACCCGGTATTTTGAATTGACAAAGGGCACTCGTGTTCTAAATAAAGGACTTGGTGCCGGGACTATAAAAGAAATCGGGGAAGGTATACTTATCGTCGATTTCTCAGGGGAGGATAAGAAATTCTCTTATCCGGAAGCCTTTATCCTGGGAGAACTGGAAGTCAGCAAGGAGTAGATTTAAAGAATGTGGCAATGACAGCCACATTTTTTTATTTTGCCGTTTCTCTTTAGGCGGTGAATCTGGAATAATCTTATGCCTATGATATAATTAATAAGTGAAAAGTCCGTAAAAAACGAAGAAGTATCAAAGGTTAAAATCCGTGTATGGAGAAATTAAATGAGTTTATTGAATGATACGGTGGCACGTATACAGCCGCTCAATAAAGATGTGATGAAAAAAGCCCGAGAAAGATGGGGGCGATTGTATCTCGGTGTGGGAGATTTGGGAAAACTGGAAGATCTTGTAGTTCAGTATACGGGGATTACAGAAAAAGTGATTCCTGAGATTCCGAAATGCTGTATGGTGGTGGCATGTGCCGATCACGGCGTATATGCACAAAAAGTTTCCGCCTATCCCCAGTCGACTACCGTAGGAATGACAAGAGGATATCTGGTCGCCAAAGGGGCATCGGCGAATGCCATGGCACACTATTGCGGGGCTGATATGGTAGTGGTGGATATGGGAATTAATCATGACATGTCTGATTTGCCGGGGATTTTGGATAAAAAAATTGCCTGGGGAACAAAGGATATTACTCTCGGGCCGGCTATGACAAAAGAAGAAGCAATCCGGTCTATTGAGGCGGGCATAGAGATAGCGGAGCAAAAAGTAAAGGAAGGCTACCGTGTATTTACTGTAGGTGAAATGGGGATTTCAAACACGACCTCTTCGGCTTGCATGATCGGCGCGTTTAATCATTGGAATGCCATAGAAGTTACCGGACGGGGGACAAATATTTCCGACGAAAGACTCAAACATAAAATAGAAGTAGTCCAAAAAGCATTGGATATCAACCGTCCCGATCCCGATGACGGTCTTGATGTTTTAGCGAAACTAGGAGGTTTTGAATTCGGCTGCATGACCGGAGTTATTCTGGGAGCAGCCGCGAACCGGTGTCTCACCATAATAGATGGATTTAATTCTACCGCCAGTGCCTTTGTGGCGAAAAAAATATCAAATTTATCCATTCAATATCTGATGGCATCTCATCTTTCGCTGGAACAGGCACATCGGCGTTCATTGGAAGGTTTAGGGCTGTCGGAATATATTGATTTGGACATACGTTTAGGAGAGGCGGTAGGAGCGAGTATCCAGAAAAAAATATTGAATATGGCGCTGACCGTATACGGAGAATGTATGGAAACGGAGCGGGGGCAGACAAATGAGTCAAATTAAAATGCCGGATAAACATATGATGGAAGCCTGCCGTCTCTATGTCGATAATTTGATTAAACCTCTTCATGCTTTGGGGAAATTGGAGGAAATGGCAGTCCGCCTGGCAGGAATTACAGAAACAATAAAGCCTTGCCGGTTAAATAAGGCTATCGTTGTAATAGCGGGAGATACAGCTGTTGATAAAGAGAATGAAACCGGCGGCAAACAAAGTCTTTTGGAATTTCATGCATTGGCGAAAGGCCTGGCACCGGTAAGTGCCGTGGCAAGAATGCTGGACACTCCTTTATACTTGATTGATGCAGGCCTTGAATCAGATACAAGGGGGATAGAAGGGGCGCTTGTCAAAAAAGTGATTAAAGGCACGCATCGGGGCGGGAGGGCCATGACGAGGGAACAAGCGGCGGAAGCCGTCAGCTTAGGAATGTCTGTTGCTAAAAGTCTGGCGTCACAGGGCGTGAATGCCGTTGCGTTGGGGAACATCGGGGAGAGGTCTTTACTTTCCGCTTTAGGTGTTACGGCGGCCGTTATGAAAGACGAATTGCAAAAAAATGCAAAAGAAAACGGGATACCGATTGAAATCAAAGAAGTTGGAGATTTAAGAGAAGACCCTGTCGCTTTTCTTGGAAAAATAGGCTCTTCGGAAATTGCGGCATTATTCGGGCTGACGGTACAGGCGGCCAAAGAAAGAATGGCAATCGTTTTTGATAATGCAGTCACGGGAGCAGCTGTTCTTGCGGCGGTGGAAACGTATCCGCCTATCAGGGAGTATGTATTTCCTTCCGCCTGCTATGACGAACCTCTGCATCAGATGCAAATGAAAAGGTTGAAAATGAAACCGTTTCTGCATTACGATTTTACGTTAGCGGAAGGATTCGGCTCTACCATGGGACTTTCCCTTTTAGAGGCATCTCTGGATATGCTGAATGTGATGAAAACTTTCGGCGAGGGCGGAGTAGACGTGGCCGAAGACGGTCCGGGAAAGGATCGTCAAAGAGAGGATGTGAGATAATGAAAGCATTATTTATCCGCTGTTACGGTAAATTAATACCGGATATGCTTGTGGGCGGTCTTATTGATATGGGCGTACCTCCTGAATATCTGAAAGAAAAGTTGAAGGAAGCGGAATTGCCCGACAGCTTTATTGAAAAGCCAATTCCGAATGCCCGGGTGTCTGCCCATTATTTTCATGTACCGGAAAGCAAGAATAAACCATTATTGCTTCGTCAAGGAGATTTATACAGGCAATGGCGTGAAATTTGCACAAAAGCGGATCCCGAATGGGAAGTTCCGGGGTGGAAAGTGTTTTCTTCTCTGGCGGCGGGAGCGTCTGATGCACTCGATGAAATTCCGGCCAATATCATTAATTTGCGGCGCTGCGGAGTCAAAGAAGAACATTTAATTTCTTTATATTGCTTTTTTGCGGCTCTTGATTATTTGGGTGCGGAATCACTTTTTGTTTGTCCGTTTTCTATCATCCCGGGGAAAACGGAAATCGGCAGAACGACAGAAAAAATAATGATTCATGCTGTTTCTACAACAGGAGAAACCATATCGGCGGAAGAAATCAATCCGTTTGCCGCCGCTATGATAGAGGGGCTTTCCGCCGGTTATATACCGATGGACGGAAGATTTTTAGTGGACAAAACCGCTTACGGCAGTGCCAACGTGGAGAACCCGACAGGAGAATCCACAGTGGCGGAATATTTGGGCTATTTCACCGACAGAGAGGATTCCATATTCAGCCGGCATTTAAAAGTCTTCGGTATGGATGTATGAATTTTCCGGGAAACAGGGGATCGGTTGTTTTCTCTAAATTTCTAAAGATAGTCATTGACATGTAAAAATTCATATGGTAAAGTAGTGACTATGATGTCATTTGCAGGGGATTCTGTTTGAATGAGAACAGCGTAATTTTACAGAATTTGCTTGACAAATCATAAGGCAATGATATAATAATATCGTTGCTGACAGAGATGCGGAAGTAGCTCAGTGGTAGAGCACAACCTTGCCAAGGTTGGGGTCGCGGGTTCGAGTCCCGTTTTCCGCTCCATATGGCGGCATAGCCAAGCGGTAAGGCAGAGGTCTGCAAAACCTTTATCTCCGGTTCGATTCCGGATGCCGCCTCCATATATCTGCTTATTTAAGAGTTCTCTATGCCGGGGTGGCGGAACTGGCAGACGCAAGGGACTTAAAATCCCTCGAATCGTGAGATTCGTACCGGTTCGATTCCGGTCCTCGGCACCAAAATTAAAACTGTTGCGTAGTGCAGCAGTTTTTTTGTTGTATATGAAATTGTTATTGCTGTGTAATGGATGCTACTTGGGCAGAAATGAAAGCAATGAGAGTTTTTGAATTAATTACAACCTGTTTTCCCCGTTGACCGGCGCTTATGCTTATTTCCTCGTAGTTATTTATGGAAATATCTATATATGTGGGGAATGTTTTCTTCATTCCGATAGGAGAGCAACCACCGCGTAAGTAACCGGTTAAATGGAATAAATCTTTTACATGAACCATTTCCAGTTTTTTATTCCCGCTTATTTTAGCCGCTTCTTTTAAATTTAATTCTTTCTCGGAAGGAAGACAAAAAACAACCGGTCCTGTTTTATCTCCTGTAGTTACAATTGTTTTAAATACCATGTCAGGATCATAGCCCAATGCTTCAGCCGCATGAACTCCGGACAAATCATTGATTTCATATTCATATGATTTTGCTTTATAGGATATATTTGCTTTATCCAGTATGCGCATGACGTTTGTTTTCTTTTCTTTCTTCACAATAAAACTCCTTTATTTCAAAATACGTATAAAAAATGTATTTGTCAATATGAAATTTTAACCTGCTGCCATTTGGAATAAAAAGCGGCGAGTATGATTTTCTGCAGCTGAAAAATAACGATAAAATAATGGTATAATAAAATCAAGGTGGGTGATGAAATGTATATATCAGATGTAAGAATAGAGAATTATCGCACTTTTGAAAATATAGAATTTCATTTTGACAGCCGTGCTAATTATATAGTGGGTGACAATAATATCGGGAAAACTAATTTTTTGAGCTTTTTAAAAAGTACCACCCACGGATATGGTTTTAAAGAAAATGATTTTTTAGATAAAGATAAAGAAATTCGTGTTTTTTTCACCCTTTCCACAGCGGATATGGGAACTGAACAATCGGCACATATTGAACTTCGCCAAGAAGTGAGGGAAGTAGTGCCAAGGCTCATCAATTCCGACACGGGGGAAAGACTTCCTTTGGAATATATGAGAAGTCTTTTTTATCTTGATTATGCGGTGGATGATATTCCCCGCAATATGGTGACGGAAGAAGAGCTAAGAAAAATTTTATATTTATATAAGGATTATTTTTCTTCCGGGACGGAGGCTATCCATGAAGCGGAAAAGATATTGAAAGACAGAGGGTATTCTGTAACATTTTCTGAAAATGCGGACACAGCAGCTTCGGAATTGCTGCAGCTGATTTTTGGGGAAGATCAAAACAGGGATACGTTAAGCAGCACTATGAAGATTATGTTTGCAGTGGCTTCTCATTTATTGATTTGTCTTATGGAAAAGAAAAAAAGCAAGGCAATACCGTTTGAACATATTATTGTTTATGATAAACTCGGAAGATCTTTTTTCCCTCTGTTAATCAGCATTGATGAGCCTGAAATTCATCTCCATCCTTATTTGCAAAGGGCGGTCTTGTCTTTTCTGCGGGCTATTTTAAATAATGAAGACCCGTTTTTTAAAAGTATTGTGCAGAAAACTTTGGGCGTTTACGGTTTAGACGGCCAGTTGTTTGTGGTTACCCATTCCACAGATGCACTGGTCGATGATTACCGACAAATCATTCGCTTATACAGAAATAAGGAAAATCAGGTAAAGGTGGCTTGCGGAGTGACGTTTCACTTTGACAGCGAAATTGAAAAACACCTGATTATGCATTTTCCTGAAGTCAAGGAAGCATTATATGCAAGGTGTGCCGTCTTGGTAGAAGGAGAAACAGAATATGGTGCATTTCCATACTTTGCCCACACTTTGGGAATCAGATTTGACTATCATGGAATATGCTTAATTAATGCAAGGGGAGAAAGTTCGATTCTTAAAATTGCCAAATTAACTAAAAGATTTCATATTCCCACCGTATGTCTGTATGATCGTGATGTAATGACATTGGGAAAGCGTTCCGATGTGTATTATACGAAAGAGATCTGTTTTGAAATGGATGTGGTACAAGCCTGCTTGGATAAAGGGCGTACAGATTTATTGAATCAAATTATACATTCACTGGATGACAGCAGTGATCTGGTTAATTCAGCATTGGTAAAAAAAGCCGGACAAAAGTTGGGGATTGACAGGCGGTCGTATCCGTCAAGAAAGTTATCCAATATATCAAAGAAAGATAGACGTGCGCTTGAGTTTTATTATTTTGCATGGCTTTATGGAAATAAAGGGGTTATTATAGGGCGTGCAGTCGGTGAGGTCCTGTCAAAAGATGAAATACCGGATTCATTCAAACGGGTGATTCATGCTGCGGTATCTGCTGCGATGGGAGAAAAACAGTAAGCGCTTATTCACGAAATTTTAATAGTCTATGTATTGAAAACATGAAATGAATCCCTTAAAATAACAAAGATAAATCATTTTATGTATTGCATTAAGGAGGCTGGCATGAGTACGGTTTCATTGCAAGGCCGATCCATTTTGGATTTGGAGAGTTTATCTCCTGCCGAGATTCATCGGATCCTTGATATGGCACGGCAAATGAAGATGGTATTGCTTTCCGGAAGGAAAAAGAAAGAGTATTTAAAAGGAAAATCTATTGTGACTGTATTTTCCGAAGCTTCCACGAGAACACGAAGTTCATTCGAACTGGCAGGGAAATATCTGGGAGCGGATGTCATTAACATAACAAAGAGCGGCAGCTCGATGACGAAAGGTGAAAGCCTGAGAGATACACTGCTTACTGTTTCAGCGATGGGAACAGATGCGGTAATTATTCGTGATTCGTCAGAGGGGGCCGCTCTTTTTGCATCTAAAGTGACAAGCCCTAAGGTAAAAACACCATTGATTTTTAATGCGGGAGATGGCGCACATGCACACCCTTCGCAAGCGCTCCTCGAGCTTTTTACAATTCAAGAATCAGGTAAGAAAATCAAGGGAATGAAATATACTATTGTCGGAGATATCCTCCATTCCCGCGTTGCCCGGAGTGATATTTACGGATTTACGAAACTGGGAGCGAAGGTTCATTTGACAGGACCGAGAACACTGGTGCCTAAAGAACTTGAAGCGATGGGGGCCATTGTAAATGATTCTTTGGAGGAAGCACTGAAAGATGCTGATGCCGTTAATATTCTCCGTATCCAGTTAGAACGGGCGGCAGCAGGGTTTTTCCCGACGACGAGAGAATATGCACGGCTTTGGGGAATCAATAAAAACCGCCTTTCTTTATGTAAGCCGGATGTGACGATTATCCATCCGGGACCGATGAACAGGGGGATAGAAATTTCTCATGATGTAGCTTATGATGAACAATCCTGGATACAGGAAGAAGTGCGTAATGGAGTGGCAGTACGCATGGCGTTACTGTATTTGACACTGACGGAGGGCAAAGATATTGAAACTGATCATTAAAAACGGAACGATTATAAATCCTGCAAAAGGACAGCATGAAAAAGGAGATATCGCTGTTGAAAATGGAAAAATAACGGCTATAGGCGGCTGTATTGATCCGGAAGATGCGGAAGTTTTTGATGCCGACGGTTACTTTGTAACTCCGGGGCTGATTGATATGCATGTGCATCTCCGTGAGCCGGGACAAGAAGCTAAAGAGGATATTTTAACAGGCACACGGGCGGCAGCAGCAGGAGGAATTACCCATGTCGCAACGATGGCGAATACAATACCGGTGATTGATAATGCGGCAGTTTTAAGAAGTGTAAAACAGCGTATAGAAGAAGATGGCATAGTAAAAGTCAGCATAATAGGAGCTATATCGAAAGGGTTGGAGGGAACGCAGCTTTCTGAAATGGGAGATATGACTTCCCATGGCGCAGTGGCATTCTCTGATGACGGTCATTATGTAGAAAATGCCAATTTCATGCGCAGAGCGATGGAATATGCGGGTCAGCTTGGGAAAATGATTATTGATCATGCAGAAGATATAACGATGTGCAGTCAAGGATTTATGCATGAGGGAAATGTGTCTTACAAGATGGGCGTGACAGGGAGACCGGCGACAGGAGAAAGTATTGCAGTGGCAAGAGATTTATTACTTTCAGAATTGACAGGCTGTCATATCCATATCGCACATGTAAGTTCGGCCAAAGCCGTAGAGTTGGTCAGACAGGCTAAAAAGAAAGGGATTCATTGTTCTACGGAAGTAACGGCGCAGCATTTATATTTCACAGATGAATACCTTAAAAATTATGAAGCATGTTTCAAGATGGCTCCTCCTATCCGGACGGAAGATGACAGGAAAGCACTGATTGAAGGGCTGAAAGACGGAACGATTGATGCAATTATGACAGATCATGCACCGCATACCAATGAAGAAAAAGATGTCCCGTTTAACTGTGCACCCAACGGCATAGCCGGACTTGAAACCTCTTTAGCCTCTACATTGACCGTTCTTTATCATGGAAAGCATATGACGATAGATCAAATTGTGGAGTGTATGTCAGTTCGTCCCGCCAAATTGCTTCAAGTGGATGGCGGAGTTCTTGATGTGGGAAAAGGTGCGGATATTACAGTGATTGATCCGGATAAGGAATGGACAGTGAAAGGGAATGAGCTTTATACAAAATCTTTATTTACACCTTATGAAGGTATGACACTGAAAGGGAAAGCGGTTCTGACGGTTATTAACGGACATATAGTAATGAAAGAAGGTAAGGTGCTGAGATGAAAGGATGGCTGGTTTTAGAAAATGGAATCCGGTTTCATGGAGAACTTCTCGGGTCTGCAGAGGGGATCGGAGAGTTGGTTTTCAATACAGGGATGACAGGTTATCAGGAATGTTTTACCGATCCGTCTTATGAGGGGCAAATTTTAACACTGACATACCCTTTAATCGGAAATTATGGAGCAAACGATGACTTTATGCAAAATAAAAAGCCTGCAGCTACAGGGTATGTACTTGATCAAATCACAAAATATCCCAGTAATTGGGAATGCAAGGAGTCTGTTATAGAATTTATTGAGCGATATCATGTACCTTGTCTTTATAATGTGGATACCCGTGCAGTTACCCGTGTAGTCCGTACACAAGGAATTATGAAAGCCGTTATTGTAAGTGCGGATAGAAGTGAAGAGGAAATCAAAGCGCTGCTGGAAAAACCGATGCACCGCAACCATGTCGAAAAGGTGACGACAGATGTTCCTTATACTTATGGAAACGGGAAATACAGGGTTTCTTTATTGGATTGCGGATTAAAGAAGAGCATTTTAAAAAGCCTTGCCGATAATGAGTGCACAGTTCATGTATTTCCTGTCCATACGGCAGCAGAGGAATTACTGGTAAACTCTCCGGACGGTATTTTTTTAAGCCCCGGACCGGGAGATCCTCAAGATGTGCCTTATGTGATTGAAACGGTAAAGCAGCTGATAGGAAAACGTCCGATTTTCGGCATTTGTTTGGGAATACAAATGATAGGACTTGCTCTGGGAGCTAAAACTTTTAAACTGCCTTTCGGACACAGAGGCGCCAATCATCCTGTCAAAGACTTGAGAAACGGAAGAGTCTATATTACCAGCCAGAATCATGGGTACGCTCTTTTAGAAGACAGCCTGCCCGAATGTATTGAGGTGACACACAGAAGTGTTAATGATGGAACGATAGAAGGAATCCGTCATAAGTCACTTCCGATACAAGCCGTGCAATATCATCCGGAAGCAGCACCGGGACCGACTGATAATTTTTATTTATTTTCAGAGTTCAAAAAGGCGATGGAGGATTTCAAAAAATGACAAAAAAGAATGTAAAAAAAGTTTTGGTCATCGGCTCCGGACCTATCGTGATCGGACAAGCCGCGGAATTTGACTATGCAGGTACGCAGGCTTGCCGCTCATTGAAAGAAGAGGGAATGGAAGTTGTTTTAGTCAACAGTAATCCTTCAACAATTATGACGGATACAGATATTGCAGACCGTGTCTATATAGAACCGATTACGCTTCCCTTTGTCACAGAGGTTATAAAAAAAGAAAGGCCGGATGCGCTTTTAGCTACATTGGGCGGACAGGTCGGTTTGAACATGGCAGTGGAGCTTTCTGATGCCGGCGTTTTAGAACAGTATGGTGTGGAATTGCTGGGTTCCTCGTTGCATGCAATTAAGCATGCAGAAGACAGAGAGCTTTTTAAGAAGGCGATGAAAGAAATTCATCAACCGGTTCCTGAAAGTGATATTTTTGAAGAACTTGAACCGGCGATTGCTTTTGCCGATCAAATAGGATATCCGGTGATTATACGACCTGCGTACACATTGGGAGGAACAGGCGGCGGAATCGCCCATGACCGTTATGAGATGGAAGAAATAGCTAACCGGGGTATCAAACTTTCTCCGATTAATCAAATTCTCGTTGAACGATCCGTGGCAGGCTGGAAAGAAATTGAATTTGAAGTCATGCGTGATGCTTCCGATAATTGCATTATTGTTTGCGCTATGGAAAATATTGATCCTGTAGGGGTTCACACAGGAGATTCCATTGTGGTGGCGCCGACGCAAACTTTAACAGACGGGCAATATCAGATGATGCGTGCCGCTTCTTTGGATATTATCCGGTATTTGCAGATTGAAGGCGGATGTAATGTCCAATATGCTTTAGATACAAGAACAAATAGTTATTATGTCATTGAAGTGAATCCCCGTGTAAGTCGTTCTTCGGCTTTGGCGTCCAAGGCAACGGGATATCCCATAGCTAAAGTGGCGGCCAAGATAGCTTTGGGTATGCGTTTGGATGAAATTACAAATGCGATTACTAAAAATACAAAAGCCTGCTTTGAACCATCTATAGATTATGTGGTTGTTAAGTTTCCCAGATGGCCGTTTGAAAAATTTACATTGGCAGATCGATCTATCGGCACTCAAATGAAAGCGACCGGAGAAGTTATGGCGTTGGATCGTACGTTAGAAGGCGCTTTATTGAAAGCATTGCGTTCTTTGGAAGTGGGTGAAGGATATCTTCATCTGAAGAAATTGGAAGGGCAATCATTATATGACATACGTTGTCTTCTTCACCGTATAGATAATGAAAGATTATTCGTATTGGCAGAAGCACTCAGACGCGGTATAGAGCCGGAAGAAATCAACAGGATTACAAAAATTGATTTGTTCTTTATTTATAAAATCCAGAATATTATTCTCACGGAACGTTTATTGCTGAAAGAAGGACTTACCGAAGATACATTTAAAGCAGCTAAACGAATTCAGATGCCCGATTTTGCAATTGCGCATTTTGCTGAAGTGGGGGTCAAGGATGTAGAGAACTTTAAGAAAAAAATAAATTATCATGCCCGGTTTAAGATGGTCGATACCTGTGCGGCAGAATTTGAAGCGCAGACTCCCTATTACTATTCGACCTATGGAAGTGAAGATGAAGTACAGCCGCAAGGAAATCATTCAGTGATTGTTTTCGGATCTGGTCCGATCCGCATCGGCCAGGGAATTGAATTTGATTATTGCTCCGTACATGCATCATGGGCATTAACTAAAGCAGGTAAGAAGTCTATAGTCATCAATAATAACCCGGAAACTGTGTCAACAGATTTTGATACATCAGATGCTCTGTATTTTGAACCGCTTACAGAAGAAGATGTACTGGATATTATCGATAAAGAAAAACCGGAAGGAGTGATTTGCCAATTCGGTGGACAAACAGCTATCAATTTGGCCACGCCTATGGCAAAACGGGGAATCAAAATCATTGGATCATCAAATGAGAGTATTGATATGGCAGAAGACAGGGAACGCTTTGATACCTTAATGGGGCAACTGGGTATTGCCAGACCGAAAGGTTGCCTTGTTGAAAGTGTGGAAGAAGCGATGGAAAAGACGGCAGAGCTTTCATATCCGCTGATTGTACGACCCAGTTATGTTCTTGGCGGCCGGGCCATGCAGATTGTATATGACCAATCCGAGCTTCGGCAATACTTAAAAGAAGCCGTAGTGGCTTCTCATGAGCATCCTGTACTGATTGATCAGTATATGGTAGGGCGGGAAGTAGAAATTGATGCCATTTCTGATGGAGTAGAAGTATGTATTCCCGGAATTATGGAGCAGATTGAACGGTCCGGGGTTCACTCCGGAGACTCTTTTGCCGTATATCCACCGCAGCATTTGACACAAGAGATTATTGATACATTGACAAAATATACAAGAGATATAGCTCGTGCTATGAATGTCAAGGGGCTTGTAAATATCCAATTCATTGTTGTGAAAGACAAAGTCTACGTTATTGAAGTGAATCCTCGTGCCAGCCGTACAGTACCTTTTATGAGTAAAATAACAGGAATTAATATGGTCGGGCACGCAACCAGAATCGCACTGGGTGAATCCTTAGCAGAACAAGGATTGCCATTGGGATTGGTTCCTCCTAGGAATTATGTTGCCATTAAAGCACCGGTATTTTCTTTTTCAAAATTAGGTCTTGTGGAAATCAAATTAGGACCGGAAATGAAGTCTACCGGAGAAGTTATGGGTATCGGGCATACCTACCAAGAAGCTCTTTATAAAGCTGTTGTAGCTGCTAATCTGATGATACCTTCTCGCGGAAATATCTTAATTACAGTAAGTGACAGAGATAAACCTGAGACGGCGGAATTGGCCAAAGGATTTGTTAAATTGGGCTATCACTTAATCAGTACATCCGGAACAGGTGCTTATTTTGAAAACCTCGGTATACCTGTCGAAATTATCAAGAAAATTCACGAGAAGGGTGAAAACTGTGAGAAATATTTAAAATCAGGGAAAGTTGACTTGGTTTTGAACACAATTTCTTATGGAAGTCAAATTGAGCAGGAAGGATATGATTTGAGACGAATTGCCGTAGAATTGGCGATTCCCTGTCTGACATCTCTGGATACGGCGAAAGAGGTTCTGCGTGTTATGGCTGAATCGGGAAGTGAAGAAACAAAACATGTAGAAGCTGTGCAGGACTATATAAAGGAGGTTTAGTTTTGTCTGGCTATATAGAAAAAGGAGTTATACGTCTGCACGAAAAGGTCGGGACAGATATATGGAGAATGCAGGCGGAATTGCCACGAACTGCTAAGGATGCAAAGCCGGGACAATTTGTCCATGTTAGTGTAAACGACGCAAGCAAACTGCTGAGACGACCAATTTCTATTGCAGGAACAGACCTGGTGAAGGGTCTTGTAGAAATCATTTACCGTGTTGTTGGTGAAGGAACAGAACGACTCTCTCGCATGAATGTGGGAGATACAATAGACAGTCTCGGACCACTTGGAACAAGTTTCTCGTTAAATGCAGCACATATTGTGGGTGTTGGCGGAGGAGTAGGAATTGCACCGATACTTTTTTTGGCGAGAGAAGCATTGTCGGGGCAGATGACAATTGTCATCGGAGGAAGAAATAAATCAGAAGTATTTTGGAAAGAGTTTTTTCCTAAAAATATGAGAAAACTCATTGTTACTACGGATGACGGGTCATATGGCATTAAAGGATTCTCCGTTTCCGTATTGCCGGATATCTTAAAAAAAGACAATGTTGATCAGGTCTGTGTCTGCGGACCGAGTATTATGATGAGGGCTACGGCAGAAATTGCGCACCGGTTAGATGTTTATTGTGAAGTATCTATGGAAAGGCGTATGGGATGCGGAACCGGGACTTGTCTTGCATGTGTATGTGATAAAACAAAAGGCGGACATTATAAGGTCTGCCTTGACGGTCCCGTGTTTGATGCGAGTGAGGTGATTTTATGAATCTGGGCGTAAATTTTCTCGGTATTCATATGAAGTCCCCGCTGATTGCTGCTTCGGGAACATTCGGTTTCGGTTTGGAGTATGAAGAATACATGAATTTGGACAGCATCGGCGCTATTTCATGCAAAGGGTTATCCTTGAATCCCTGGAAAGGAAATATAGGGGTAAGAATTGCAGAAACACCATCCGGTATTCTGAATTGCATAGGCTTGGAAAATCCCGGAGTGGATTATTTTAAAATAAATTATTTGCCACGGTTAAAAAAATACGAAGTTCCTGTCATATGTAATGTGGTAGGAAAAGATATTGAAGAATATGGAAAAGTGGCGAAAGCCTTATCTGTAGAAGGTGTGGATGCTTTAGAAATTAATATTTCCTGTCCCAACGTAAAACAGGGAGGCATCTCTTTCGGCACGGATATAAAAATGGCATATGAAGTGACCAGAGAGGTTAAGCGGAACACAAATCTTCCAGTGATTATGAAATTATCTCCCAATGTGACAGATATTGTTTCTCTTGCTGAAGCGGTAGAAGAGGCGGGTGCCGATGCCGTCTCACTGATTAATACGTTGATGGGCATGGCGATTGATGCCGGAACAAGAAAACCGGTATTGGGAAATATTACCGGCGGATTATCAGGGCCTGCTATCAAACCTATTGCGCTCTGTATGGTTTGGAAAGTATGTCGTGCTGTTCATATCCCGGTTTGCGGTCTTGGAGGGATCATGACAGGAGAAGATGTAGCGGAATTTATGATTGCAGGAGCTTCTGCCGTACAAGTAGGAACTGCTTCGATTGTCAGCCCGGATGCAATCCCCCGGATTACCGGGGAGTTGGATGACTGGTGCCGCAAAAATCATGTAGAAAATATAAATGACATAGTCGGTACACTGCAAGTCTGAGTTTGATAAAAGCGGAGGAGAAAGTTCCTCTGCTTTTGTCATTTTACGGATCGCCAAAAGAAATAGAGCTTGATATACTTGAATAGATACCGCATCGGAAAGATACAAGAAATGAAAATGCATGGGGGATACTTATGAAAAAAGTCATATTTGATATAGATGGTGTTTTATTAAGTGAAGAAAGATATTTTGACGTATCAGGGCTGGTTGTTTGGGAATGGCTGTATGGGAAAAAATACATGGGACTTCCGGCGGAGCAGGATGATTTTGACAGTCGCTGTGTGAATGAAGGACAGATAGCAGCTATTAGAAATAAAGTATGGGAGAAAGACCGCTTATTAAAGTGGCTGAAATCAAAGGGAATCAATTCCAATTGGGATATGGTTCATATGTATTTGGTTACAGTCTTGTGGCTGATGGCGAATGTTTATAGAACAAGAAGTGAGGGAAACATGCTTTCTCTTTCTTTTTGCAGTGAACAGGATATACGTGAAGCAGGAAAAATGCTTATGGGAATTCCGGTGCCTGCCGCTGATTTAATTTTAAAGCAATGGGAAATATGGATTCCTGAAAAAAGCAAGGGTCATGAAGTGATAGTTTGTCTTGGAGAAAAGGCGGCGCAGGGGTGGGGGAATAATGCAAGATGGACAGAAAGATTTTCCAAATTTTACAGGATGCATACTGAATTGTTTCAAGCGTGGTATTTAGGAGATGATATTTTTATTCGTAGAAATCATACTTTGCCCTATAGCGGGAACAAAGAGGGCTTCCTTGAAAAAGAAATCGCTTTAGCCGGACCGGATAAAATAGCTCATATGTTTCGGGAATTAAAAAAACGGGGCTATGAAATCGGTATTGCTACAGGGCGTGTTAGGGAGGAAATGGAAATCCCTTTTAAAAATTTTGGCTGGTATCGGGAATTCGAAACGCAATATATCGGAACCGCCAGTGATGCGGACACGGTATCCCGTGAATCGGCCGGTATCTTTTTAGATAAACCGCATCCGTTTATCTATTTGTGCGGTATCTATGGAAATGATAAGAGTCAATATCCTTCCTATATGGATGGAACCAGAAAAGTTATGGCGGGAGATGAGATTTACATTTGCGGAGATTCCTATTCTGACTTATTAGGGGCAGAATCAGTAAGGGCAAATTTTATAGGCGTTTCCGGCGGACCGGGAGGGGAACGTCTGTCACTTCTTTGCAAAGAAAAAGAGTTTCTTTGTATCGGGGGCATTTTAGAAGTGTTGGATATTTTAAAATAAAAATATAAAATAATTATTCAGCAAGTAAAACAGGGCGGTAAGTCTCTGTTTTTTTGCTATGTGACGATATAAATGATAAAATAAAAAATAAATTTTATTACACTTTTATGCAGGTATATCAAAATGAGCGGTTTTCTTTCTCACGTGTACGGTCAGAAAAAACTGAAACAAGAATTGCAAAGGCTTTTGGACAGCGCAAGAGTTCCTCATACCATGATATTTTATGGAGAGGAAGGTTTAGGAAAAACGACAGCCGCGCTTGACTTGGCAGCCTTGTTGACCGGAGCCGCCGATACATTTTGGGAAGAAGTGGAAGCGTGGAAAGAATATGCTGATAAAGTACCTGTTCTAACAGCAGCCAAAGATAGTGTCTGGTATATCCATCCTTTAGGTATGGAATTGAAAATAGAACAATTTCGTGCGTTTACGGAAGCGATGTTTGTTTTTGATGAAAATCCGAAAGTGTGTATTATTGATGAGGCACAGACAATGATGCCGGTTATATCCAATTCACTGTTAAAAACATTGGAAGAACCGGTAGGAAATTTGTATTTCATTTTAGTTACTCATGATATACATGCGCTGTTGCCGACAATCCGGTCACGAAGTGAAAGCTTCCCCTTCTTTCCGTTATCCCGGGAAGAGTATCATGAGCTGGCGGTATCGGATCCTAAAAAATATAAATTTACCGACAGGCTGACAGAAGAAATGGTTTATCAGTTATCAGAAGGGAATCCGGGTATTACTTTAGACATATGCAGCGAAACTGAAAATAGGCAACCTGAGCAGGCGATGATTTTTTGGGAAACGCTGACTTGGAGTAAATCGCCTTTCTCGGTACTATCAGGATGGGAAATGAAAGAGCGTAGTGATTTTTTGAGAATGCTCCGCTGGATTATTTTGGTAGGGCGGGATTTATTGGTTATTTCTGCAAATCCCGGACTTTCAATGGAGAGGTGCGTACAGGTATCGGAAAGAGAAAGAGAAGTTGCGCCCTCATGGAGTAACGGGCGGGCGGAAAAAGCGATAGGTGTATTGCAAACGGCAGAAACAGCTTGTCGCAGATATATTTCAATCAAAAATATATGGGATATGATTTTAATTGAATTACAACATATACAGAGAGGCAAATAAATGGAACAAGTGGTGGGTGTTCGTTTTAAAAAAGCCGGTAAAATTTATTATTTTTCCCCTAACGGCTTGGATTTGGAACTTCATGATCCGGTGATTGTCGAAACTTCCAGGGGCATGGAATACGGATATATTGTTATGATACCGGGAAAAGACTCAGCGGCAGAGGATAACGGTCCGATAAAGCCGGTTGTGAGAAAAGCTACGATAAAAGATAAAATGCAGGCGGAGAGAAACCGGGAAAGGGAAGAAGCAGCCTATGATATCTGCCTGTCAAAAATAGAAAAATTTAAAGTACCGATGAAACTTCTTGAAACGGAGTATACTTTTGATAGAAGTAAGATTGTATTTTCTTTTACTGCCGACGGCAGGGTAGATTTTCGTGAACTCGTCAAAGAATTGGCATCGGTATTCCATACACGGATCGAACTGCGCCAGGTCGGAGTCAGGGATGAGGCAAAGCAGGTAAATGGAATCGGACCTTGCGGCAGACCTTTATGTTGTGCTACATACTTAGGTGAGTTTGCCCCGGTTTCCATTAAAATGGCTAAAAATCAGGGATTGTCATTGAATCCGACAAAAATTTCCGGTGTTTGCGGAAGATTGATGTGCTGTCTCCGTTATGAAAATGATCAATATAACGGGACTTCTCATAAAAGAAACTGTCCGCTTATGCAGAATGCCAATAAGACATTCCGGGTTGGTATGAAAGTCATTTCAGATGAGGGAGAGGGGCAGATTGTATATGTGAATCCGCAAAAGCGCAGTGTAAGAATACAGATGGATGGCGGTCAAACTAAAATGATGCCCTGGGATTCAGTGGAACAGGTCGAAAATGAGTGAATGGATTTTAAATGATGGAGAACGCTTGGATGATCTTGTCAGGGACGGTATGAAAGTCATTCAAAGACCGGATCAGTTTTGCTTTTCGTTGGATTCTGTACTGTTGGCCCATTATGTGACGCTGAAAAATAATGATCGGATAGCAGATTTGGGAACAGGAACAGGCGTTATTTCACTTCTGCTGTCATCACTGGGAGCTAAAGATATTGTGGCTTTTGAAATAAATCCGGTCATGTCGGACTTGGCGAAAAGAAATGTGGCTAATAATCATAAAACAGATATCATTCATGTGCTGGAATCGGATTATCGCAAAGCAAAAGAATTCTTTCCGTCCGGTTACTTTACTTCTGTAGTTGTTAATCCTCCGTATCGTGAGGTGGGAAGCGGACGTATGAGTAACAGTGATGGAGTGGCCTCTGCCAGTTATGAAATTCATGCGACTCTGGATGAAGTGTTTTCCACGGCCCGGTATCTTTTGAAGTATGGAGGGCGATTAACGATGGTGCATAGAGCAGATCGCCTGGCCGATTTGATTTCATTAGGGCGGGCATACAGGATGGAGCCTAAAAGAGTCCGGCCGGTTTATACAGGATACGGTCATGGGGCTATCAGGGTTCTTGTGGAATGGAAATATGGCGGAAATCCAGAATTATTAATAGAAGAACCTCTTTTTATCCATAATCCTGACGGTTCGTATACAGATGAAATTCTTGAAATATACGGAAAGGAAACAGATGAATGAAATAGAGTCCGGCACATTATATCTTGTGCCGACCCCCATAGGAAATTTATCGGATATGACACAACGGGCGATTTCCGTTTTGGAAAATGTCGATTTAATTGCAGCGGAAGATACAAGGCATTCCGGCATTTTGTTAAATCATTTTCATATTTCCAGGGAAATTATTTCCTATCATGAACACAACAAAAAGGAAACGGGACCAAAGATTATAGAATTGCTTAAAAAGGGAAAATCTGTGGCCCAGTGCAGCGATGCGGGAATGCCTGTTATTTCCGATCCGGGAGCGGATTTGGTCAGACTGGCGCTTGATTCGGGAATTAAAGTCGTACCTCTTCCGGGACCGAATGCGGCATTAACCGCACTGATAGCATCCGGGTTGGATGCCCGGCAATTTCTTTTTATCGGATTTTTACCAAAAATAACAGCGAAGAAGAAAAAGCTGTTATCCGATATACAGCACTTGCCGGTGACACTTATTTTTTATGAGGCACCTCATAGGTTAAAAGAAACACTTGCCGTATTAAGAAATGAGCTGGGAAACAGAAAAGCTGTTTTAGCCCGGGAACTTACAAAAAAGTTTGAGACTTTTCAGCGGGGGAGCTTGGATGAACTGCTGGGCACATTGGAAATAACATCACCAAGAGGAGAGTATGTTGTTTTATTAGATGGAATTTCAGAAGAGTCGGAGATAAAAGAAGACAAGGATATGTCTTGGGAGACGGCAGCCCTTGAATTGTCTGAAACGAGCTCCATAAAAGAAGCGGCAAGAGAGATTTCCCGGACTTATCACTTATCCCGGCGGGAAGTTTATCAATATCTTTTAAATCATAAAGAAGCGATTGAATGAGATGTTCATGTTAAATCTATAAAATAAATCAAAACAGCAGGGGGCTTATGATGAACGAAAAACCGAAGTATTATATTACAACACCTATTTATTATCCGAGTGCAAAACTGCATATCGGGCATACCTATTGCACTTCTATTGCCGACAGTATGGCTCGCTTTAAACGGCTTGACGGCTATGATGTCATGTTTTTGACAGGTTCGGATGAACACGGACAAAAAATAGAAGAAAAAGCGGAAGAAGCGGGAGTGACCCCCATTGAGTATGTGGATCATATAGTGTCTCTTTTTAAGCAACTTTGGCGGGAATTAAATATCAGTAATGACGACTTTATCCGGACAACGGAAGAAAGACACGGTAAGGTTGTACAGATGCTTTTTCAAAGAGCTTATGACAGAGGAGATATCTATCTGGGAAAATATGAGGGCTGGTATTGCATACCTGATGAAGCGTTTTGGCCGGAAAATAAATTGACGAAAGATCATATTTGCCCTGATTGCGGACGTCCGTTGCAAAGAATCAGTGAAGATGCCTATTTCTTTAAAATGTCAAAATATGCAGAACAGTGGTTGGAATTTATTGATGAAAACCCTGATTTTATACAACCTGCTTCCCGCAGAAATGAAATGATCAAGTTTGTAAAAAGCGGATTGGAAGATCTTTGCGTGTCAAGGACAAGCTTCACTTGGGGAATTCCTGTGCCCTTTGATCCTAAGCATGTTGTTTATGTCTGGTTTGATGCTTTAGTGAATTATATTACCGCCGCAGGCATTATTGATAATCCCGAAAAATTTTCCCGGTTTTGGCCGGCTGATGTGCACTTAGTCGGTAAGGAAATTGTGAGATTTCACGCCATCATCTGGCCGATTATGCTGATGAGTCTGGGGATAGAATTACCTAAAAAAATTTATGGGCATGGCTGGCTTATCGTTGACGGTGAAAAAATGTCTAAGTCTAAAGGAAATGTGGTGGATCCGATTCCGTTGCTGCAGGAATTCGGCTCTGATGCAATCCGCTATTACCTCTTAAACGATATCCAATTGGGACAGGATGGTAATTTCAGCCGGGAACGTCTGATTAACCGTATTAATTCCGATTTGTCAAATGATTTGGGAAATCTGCTGCACCGCAGTCTATCTATGATAGAAAAATATAGAAACGGATTTATATCAAAAGGGGACGCGTCGCTGAACCATTCTGTTTATGAAGCCTCCACTGAAATAGAACGCCATGCAGAAGAAACGTTGTCCATTTTTCGGCAGAATATGAATGACTGGAAGATTAATGATGCTTTAAAAGCTGTATGGACATATGTAAGAGCATTAAATAAATATATTGATGTGACCATGCCTTGGAATTTGGCAAAAGAAGATTTACAGAAGCCTGTATTGGATGCCGTTTTGTATCACTTGTGTGAAGGAATGCGTTTTGTTTCCCTCATGGTAGAACCGGTTATTCCGATAGCTGCGGAAAAAATATGGACACAATTGGGTCTTAACGATTTTAAAGAAAAAATATATGCAGATCTTTCGTGGGGCGGAATAGAAGAAGGGACTAAGATCCATAAAGGAGATCCGATTTTCCCCCGTATTGAATTGGATAAAGAGCCGGATGAGTCTGAAAAAGTTGTGGTAAAACAAAAAGAAATCAGTCCACAAATTACGATTGATGATTTCTTTAAAACCGATTTGCGAGTTGCAGAAATTTTGACGGCGAAAAAAGTCGAGAAATCAAAAAAACTACTTCATATGACCGTTTCATTGGGGGATGAAATGCGGAGTGTGGTAAGCGGTATAGCCGAATACTATGAGCCGGGTGAATTGATTGGTAAACACGTCATTTTCGTTTCAAATTTGAAACCTGTAAAATTGATGGGGATTGAGTCGCAAGGAATGATTCTGGCTGCATCAAAAGATGGTAAATTGGTTGTACCGTTTGTAGATATGCCGGCAGGAGCAAAGGTCAAATAATGAAGCCGTTTGACACCCATGCCCATCTGTATGATAAGCAGTTTGATGCAGACCGGAACGAAATACTTACTGATACATTCCAAAAGCTTGATTATGTAGTATGCCCTTCTGAAAATTTAGAAACGAGCATAAAAACGGTGAATCTTGTAGACAAATATTCTCACTTGTATGGCGCTGTGGGTATTCATCCGCATGAGTCCCGTTTTGTCAATGAAAAAGTGTTGGAAAAGATTGCGGAATTGGCAGAACAACATAAGAAAATAAAAGCCATTGGAGAAATCGGTCTTGATTACTATTATCTTCGCAGTCCAAAGGAAATACAGCAAAAATGGTTTAAACGTCAAATAAAAATCGGTATTGAGCTTAATTTACCTGTTATTATTCATGATAGAGATGCGCATGGCGATACACTTCAAATCTTGAAAGAGTTTAAAGATAATAGAGTAAGAGGGATACTTCATTGCTTCAGCGGGAGTATAGAGTTTGCCAAAGAACTTATAAAACTTGGCTTTTTCATATCCTTTTCAGGGTCATTGGTATTTCCCAAAAGCACAAGGCTAAAGCAAGTGGCAAGAGAACTTCCGTTAAGCAAAATACTAATAGAAACGGATAGTCCGTACTTGACTCCGCCGCCACATAGGGGAGAAAGAAATCATCCGGGGAATGTCATTTATGTGGCATCAGAAATTGCCGCAATAAAGGAAATATCAGTTGACCGGGTTATTTGCCAAACAAAAGAAAACGCAATGCGTATTTATCAAATTTAAAACCAAAAGAGAATTTGCTGTTGATAAGATAATCTGCAAATTCTTTTTTTATTGACTTCATAAGTAATGGTATAATTGATTAAAAAGTGTACATGAAAGAATTTATTTAGGGGAAAATATGAGAAATATAGGAGAAGATTTTTTACAAAGGCAAATAAAAAAAGCCCACATAGCCGTTATCGGAGATATCATGCTTGACCGCTATATTACAGGTACTGTTGATCGCATATCGCCGGAAGCGCCGGTTCCGGTTCATTTGGTGAAATCGCAACGAACGATTCCCGGCGGAGCGGCAAACACGGCGGCCAATTTAAGCGCCTTGGGTTGCCATGTTTATTTGGCGGGAATGCGGGGGAAAGATGCTGACGGACAGGAATTGGGAAAACTTTGTAAAGAATTTAACATAGATGAATCAGGGGTCTTAACGGATTCTGATTATCAAACGACATCAAAGATCCGGATTCTCGGTGCGGGACAGCAAATGCTGCGTCTTGACTACGAAGAGAAAAAAACACTTGGAGATACGGAAATAGAACAGCTTTTGTCTTGGCTTGAGAAACTTTTAAAAAATAAATTGGGATGCATTGTTCTTTCTGATTACGGAAAAGGAATGGTGACATCTGTGTCAGCACAAAAAGTGATCCGATTGGCCGGTGTATATGGAGTTCCGGTGCTGATAGACCCCAAAGGGTCAGATTGGGAAAAATATGACGGGGCTTATGGAATCACTCCTAATATTAAGGAACTGTCGGATTGTATCGGAAAAATGATAGGAAATGAAGACACAGAGATAGAAGAAGCAGGACGAATAATAAGAGAGAAATATCATCTCAAAAATCTGTTTGTTACACGATCGGAAAAAGGATTAACCTGTATTAATCATATGGGAACGATGCATAAAGCTTCGGTGGCGCAGTCGGTTTTTGATGTATCAGGGGCGGGAGATACCGTTATGGCCGTATTAGCGGCAGCTACGGCGGAAAATATAGATATAGAAACGACTCTTAAATTGGCCAATGCAGCGGCAGGAATCGCTGTGTCAAAAGTGGGAACATATCAGGTAAAAAGAGAAGAGTTGTTTGAAGTTTGGTATGATGCTGCATCTGCACCGAGGAGATATAAACCGTTAAGTTGGACAGAAGCGCAGGAACAGATTGCATTGTGGAGAAACCGGGGAGAAAAGATTGTTTTCACCAATGGATGCTTTGACATTCTTCACAGAGGGCACATTACGTATTTGCAGCGGGCGGCTTCTTTGGGAAACCGGCTCATAATAGGATTAAATTCTGATAAATCCGTTAAAAAGTTAAAAGGAGAAGAACGCCCTGTCAATAACGAATCGGATCGTGCGTTTATGCTTGCTTCTCTTTGTATGGTAGACGGGGTTGTCATTTTTGAGGAAGATACACCGGAACGGTTATTATCTCTTTTAAAGCCTGATATTTTAGTTAAAGGAGGAGATTATCAGGCAGAAGAAGTGGCGGGGAAACAATACGCCGGAAAAGTAGAGATACTGCCGTTTGTAAAAGGATATTCAACAACAAACATTATTGGAAAGATAAAAGAAATATAAAAAAAATCTTCTTCGGGTTATGAAGCGGTCAGACCCTGAAGAAGATTTTTTATTTCTTACGAGTTAGTTCTTTTTCTTATAATAAAAGAAAGCGGTAAGACTGATGAGTAAAATAGTTAATAATCCTACAATGAACAGTCCTTGAGAAGTTCCTAATGTTTCCAAAATAAAACTCACGAAAAGGCTGCCGAAAGGGGCACTTCCTAAAAATAAGAAAGTGTATAGTCCCATAATTCTTCCTATAAATTCTTTGGGAGCCGCGGCTTGTATAATGGTATTGCAGTTAATAAGAAATAAGATGGTAACAGCACCTTCTAAAGAAAAAATAAACATGGATACATAAAAATTTGATACCTGGCTTACCGACATTAAAGTAAATCCGCATAAGCCGGCTAAGATAAAAATCTTTTCTTGGGAAAAACTTTTAGAGGATGAGGCGGATATGATTCCGCTGATCATAGCTCCCGCACCGCTGGCAAATAATATAAAGCTGAATCCGTTCAATCCGGCATGGAGAATCCGATCGGCGAAAAGCGGACCGTAAGTACCCAGATTTAAAATCAGTCCGCTTACAATTCCGAGAGAAATCAAGTTGGAAAGAATAACAGGGTTTTGTTTTGCCAGTTGTAGACCACTAACCAATTCTTTAAGAGGATGCTTTTTTTCTCCGGTATAAGAGGGAGAGTCTACTTTAATGTGTTGATAGGCATATAAAATAGGAATGAGAGATAAGGCATTCAGAAAGAACAAAGAACTGTAAGACAGATACGATAAAAGAAATGCGGCCAGTAGAGGACCGAACATACGGGTAATATTGAAATTTGCCGAATTTAAACTGATAGCACTGTGGAGTGCATCTTTCCCTACCAATTCAGGCATGAAAGCAAGTCGTGCAGGCATATCAAAGGCATCAATGGTGCCGCAAAAAAAGGCAAAGAACAAAATCCAGTAATAGGTTTCGTAACCGCTCCACAATAACAGTCCCAAGAGTGTTGCCTGTATAACATACATAAACTGCGTACCCATAAGAATTTTTCTTTTGTTATGCCGGTCAATCCATATACCGGCGCCGAGTGTAAAGAGAAAACTGGGGGCAAATTGACAAGCAGAAAGTATACCCAGAAGAATAGCGGAATCGGTCAGCCTATAGACGAGCCATTGCTGGGCGGTAAGCTGCAACCAAAATCCGATGAGAGCGATCCACTGGGTCATCCAGAAAATTCGGTAATTTTTTATTTGTAATGCAGGGAAAAATTTTATTGCTTTCTCTAACATAGGCATGCTTTCTTGTTATTTCCAGTAAAAAAATTTAATAAATAAAATACAAATGATATCAAGCAGACCGATTGCAAGAAGTCCATTGGCAGTTCCTGAGTATTCAATCGTAGTGCTGACAATAAGACTGCCGAAAGGAGTGGCACCTAAAAATACCAATCCGTAGAGACTCATAACACGTCCAAGATAGATGGGATTTGTTTCAAATTGGATGATTGTGTTAAAGTTTACAATGCTTATGATGGCAGTAAATCCGATCGCCGCATATAAAAACAGAGCAAGATAAAACTGGGAAGTTTGACTGACTAAAACCAGGGATAGCCCACAGAGAAGAGATGAATAAAATGGAGTGGACTGGGTAGGTACTTTTTTTCCGGAAGCGGAAAGAAGACCTCCGATCATAGATCCGGTACCTACGGAAAAAAGAATTTTACTAAACCCGTCCAGTCCGGCATGAAGAATTTGATCTGCAAAAGGAGGTCCGTAAGTTCCAAAGTTTAATATCAGACCGCTGACAACGGCAACGCCGAGCAAGTTTGAAAAAATAGTTTTATGTTTCCATGTGTAAGAAATCCCGGCTTTGATTTCATCCGGTACATTTTTGGTTCGGTCAAGAGAAAGAGGTTCATCAACTTTTAAAAAATAGTACATGACTAAGATGGGAATCAAGCAAAGTGAATCTAAGAAAAAGATAGTGCTGTAGCTGAAATAGGAAAGTAAAAATGCGGCAAGTATAGGACCTAACATGCGTGTGATATTGAAATTGGTGGAATTAAGGCTGACAGCACTTTTCAAGAAATCTTTGCCGACCAGATGAGGCATAAATGCCATTCTGGCCGGTAAATCTATGCAGTCAATAGTTCCCAGCAAAAAAGCAAATAATAAAATCCATTGGTAATTTGTGTGTCCGGTCCAAAGGATAAATCCCAAGAAAAAAGCTTGAAGCATATACAAAAACTGGGTAATGAATAAAATATTTTTCTTTTTATACCTGTCAATCAAAAAACCGGTCCACAATGAAAAGAGCAGGCTTGGCAAGTATTGCATAGTGCTAAGCAGCCCAAGCAAAAGAGGAGACCGGGTAATTTCATAAACAAGCCATTGCTGGGCCGTTAATTGCATCCACAGCCCCATCAAGGCAGCCCATTGGGAAATAAAAAAAATACGATAGTTTTTAACGGTAAGTGCCGGGAATAGGTGAAGAATTTTTAATTTATTCATTTATTATCCTTGTGTACATTTAATATATATTTATAGTACCATATAGGTAAAGAAGCAATGGAGGATAAAAATGGCTAGAAAGAAGTCGTGGTATGCCGTAAGAAAGGGGAAAAAAACAGGACTTTTTAAAGATTGGGAAGAATGCAGGCAACAGGTTATAGGGTATGCCGGAGCAGAGTATAAAGGCTTTTACTCAAAAGAAGAAGCGGAGCAATATCTTGATGTTCATTCCTCTAATAAAGTGACAACGGACGCCAGTAGAGATTCTGGATGTATGATTGCTTATGTAGACGGTTCTTATATGCCGGATCAACCGGACAGTTTTTCTTTTGGAGTGGTTTTTATTTACAAGGATGAATTGGAAACCTATGCTGAAAAAATAGTTAATCCGGAAGAAGCGGCCATGAGAAATGTGGCGGGAGAAATCCATGGAGCCGCTTATGCCATGGAAACTTGTTTACATAAAGGGATTCGTGAGCTGGATCTTTATTATGATTATGCAGGAATAGAAAAATGGTGTACCGGAGAATGGAAAGCAAATAAAAAAGGAACGAGAGCTCTGCAAAGTTATTATGCATCCATAAAACAAGAGCTTACAGTTCATTTTCATAAGGTGGAAAGCCATACCGGTGTTACTTACAATGAAATGGCTGATCAACTGGCTAAATCTGCATTAGAGATGAAATAACAATTTGAAATGCATAAAAACAAAATCCTCTTTTCCGTGAAATCAGTTCCGGTGAAAAGAGGATTTTAAAATATAGAAATTTACTTTTTATTAACGTTTCGGGATAATAAATTTCCGATCCATTGGATAAGCTGAACGATAACAATAAGAACTAAGATGGTGGCAATCATAATATCTGCCTGAAAACGCTGGTAGCCATAACGTATTGCCAAGTCACCGAGCCCGCCGCCGCCAATTGTACCGGCCATAGCGGAAGAGCCGATCAGAGTAACAATGACTACGGTTATATTTTGAATGACAGAAGGAAGTGCTTCCGGGATAAGCACTTTACGAATGATTTGTACAGGTGAAGCGCCCATGGATTCGGCAGCTTCAATCAAACCGGAGGGGATCTCACGAATTGACGTTTCTACCAGGCGGGCCGTGTAAGGAATGGCGGCTAATGTTAACGGAACAATCGCTGCCGTAGTTCCGATAGAAGTTCCGGCTACCAGTCTGGTAAAAGGAATAATAGCCACCATTAAGATGATAAAAGGAATTGAACGAACCATGTTAATTAAAAAAGAAAGCGGTTTATTAATCATGGCGCAAGATAAGATATTGTTTTTTTCAGTGACAACTAAAAGTATGCCTAAAGGAATTCCGACGATGGCGGCTAATATGGCAGAAATTGAAAGCATATATAAAGTTTCCGCCAAGCTTTTCAGAAGTAAATCAAACATTGTGGGGGACATAGCCAATCACCTCGCTTGTAATAGGTAAAGATTTTAAGTGGTCCAGTGCGCTTATCATATCCTTGTCATGACCGGTAATCATAATAAGAAGACGGCCAAAAGAAATATTTTGAATGTAATCAATAGATCCGTAAAGAATACTTACATCCAGATTATATTCTTTTATAAGGTTGGCAATGATCGGTTCATTGGTTACATCACCTCGGAATGATAAAGAAATTAAAGTACCGTCAGTATCGGAATGTTTCTCTTGCCGGATATCCATGTGAGACAGTTGTTTCGGCAATTCGGAAGACATAGCCGAACCGACAAATTTTTTAAGTGTTTCCGTTTGCGGATTGGTAAACAAATCAATAACAGAGCCTTCTTCAATGATTTTCCCATGCTCTATGACTGCCACATGCTGTGCGATTTCTTTTATGACTTCCATCTGGTGGGTAATTAAAATAATGGTTATCCTCATTTTTTTATTGATATCTCTTAAAAGTTGGAGAATAGACTGTACGGTTTGAGGATCCAATGCGCTGGTAGCTTCATCAGAAAGCAGTACAGAGGGATGGGAAACAATGGCTCTCGCAATACCGACTCTTTGTTTTTGTCCGCCGGAAAGTTGCGAAGGATATTTATTTCTATAACTTGTAAGTCCCACTAATTCAAGGATCTCATCAATTCTCTTTTTCTGTTCATTTTTGGGGACGTTTGACAGCTCTAAAGGGAATGCTACATTTTGGTCAACGGTACGATTGGAAAGTAAGTTAAAGTGTTGGAATATCATACCGATATTCTTTCGTTCCTCTCTTAATTCTTTGCCGGATAATTTCATCATATCTTTCCCGTTGACAATCACTTCACCGGAAGTTGGCGGTTCCAGCATATTAATGCAACGGACAAGAGTTGATTTCCCCGCACCGGACTGTCCGACAATTCCAAAAATTTCGCCATCCCGGATTGTCAGACTGATATCATCCAAAGCTTTGTATTTCCCAAAGGTTTTATTGATATGCTTTAGTTCAATCATAGATTTCTCCTTACAAATAAAAAACCTTCATCAGAAGATGAAAGTTCTGCAAACATCATCTTCCGGATTATGTACCCGCTGGACTTGGCACCGTTTTCATAAAGAATGGTTGCCGTAGCTTCATTGGGCCAGTCCCTCCGCTACTCCTGATGAATTTCATACGTGTGATTCTTATTTAAATATATGACGCTATCTTACATGTTGAATAGAAAAAAGTCAACACCGATATTTTGTATACTTTGTGACAGAAATGCTATAATACGGTAAAGCGTAAAAGTCAAATGAATACATTCTCACAGACGAAAGGAGTTCCCTATGAGTGTCAACCAAAGACTGGTAAATGAGTTGAATGATAAATTATTTGATACGATTCTACGACTTGAAACGAGAGAAGAATGCTATGAGTTTTTTGAAGATTTATGCACCATTAATGAATTAAGAGATATGTCACAACGATTGGAAGTGGCAAGGATGCTGCGGCGGGGAGAAAAATATGAAAATATAGAAGAGGCTACCGGTGCATCTACAGCTACAATAAGCCGGGTAAAGCGGGCACTGATGTACGGCGCAGATGGATATAGTCATATTTTGCAAAAAGAGGAGGATGAAAAAGATGATTGATAATCATTTAGAAATGACTCATACGGGATTTAAAGCGTATGATATCCGTGGAGTGGTTCCTACTGAAATCAATGAAGACCTTGCCTACCGTGTGGGACGTGCTTATGCAGAGCTATATCATCCTAAAACAATGAGCATCGGCTATGATATCCGCCCAAGTTCTCTTTCAATTTGTGAAGCCGCTATAAAAGGATTAACAGATGGTGGGGCAGATGTATATAATATTGGGCTTTGCGGTACGGAAATGGTTTATTTTACTACGTTCCATTATGGTCTGGATGGAGGATTCATGATTACTGCCAGCCATAATCCGGCGGATAATAACGGAATTAAAATTGTTCGTGAGGAAGGGATTCCTGTCAGTGCGGACAGCGGATTAAAAGATATAGAAAGGCTGGCATTTTCTGGAGATTTTGCGGAAAACAAAAATAAAGGACAGATATATACTAAAAACATTATGGAAGATTATATAAAATGCTTGTTGACCTTCATTGATGTAGAAAAATTAAAACAATTAAAGATAGTTGTTGATGCAGGGAATGGTTGTGCGAATATTTGTTTTGAAAATTTAAAGAAGCACTTGCCGTTTCATTTTATTGAGCTTTATATGAATCCTGATCCTGATTTCCCTCATGGCGTTCCGAATCCGATGTTGGAAAAATGCAGAGAGCCGTTAGTAGATACCGTGTTAAAAGAAAAAGCGGATTTGGGAATTGCCTGGGACGGTGATTTTGACAGGTGTTTTTTTATTGATCATAAAGGAAATTTTGTAGAAGGATATTATATGGTGGCATTACTTGCCAAATATTTTTTGCAAAGAAATGAGGGGGAAACTATTGTTCATGACCCACGGGTATATTGGTGCATTCAAAAGGTTTGCAATGAACTGAGAGGTGTACCGGTGGGATCTAAAGGCGGTCATGCCTTTATGAAAGAAACGATGAGAAGAGTAAAAGGGATATATGGGGCGGAAAATAGTGCCCACCATTTTTTTAGAAACTTCTCCTATTGTGACAGCGGTATGATTCCATGGCTGATTGTGACACAGATAATAAGTGAAACCGGAAGGTCATTACATGAGCTGATTGAAGAGATGGAAAGTGAATATCCTTGCAGCGGGGAAATCAATTTGCCCGTTTCAGGGGTAGATAAAATATTAGCTGAAGTAGAGAAAAAATATGAACGAGAAGCAGTTGAAATACAACATATTGATGGATTGGGAATGAGTTTTTCAAAATGGAGATTCAGCCTTCGTGCGTCCAATACGGAACCGTTAATCAGATTTAACATGGAGACTAAAGGGGATAGAAATCTTTTAAGAGAAAAGCAAAGAGAAGTCATAGATTTTATTAAAAATTTGAAATAACATATCCGGATACCTTTTGCTATTTTAAATTACAAGCGAAAGGTATTTTTATTTCGAAAAATTTCATAGGATAAAAAAATATTGGTTATTGATTTTTAGATTTGCTATGATGAAATAAATATATTTGAATAATTTGTAAATCATAAGGAAAGAGATTTATGTTTGAAGCGATCATAAATTTAATTAAGGAATGGAGCGTGGTAGGAATCTTTCTGCGCTTGACATTGGCGACTGCAGTAGGCGTTATCATCGGACTGGACAGAGGTTATAAAAATAAAGGGGCCGGCATAAAGACTCATGCACTGGTTTGTCTTGGTGCTGCGATGTCCATGATCGTTAATGAATATGTTTTTCGTGAATTTCCCGGTTCCAATACGGACATCACCCGTATAGGAGCACAGGTCATCAGCGGAATCGGATTTCTGGGAGTCGGTACGATTATGATTACCGGCAGAAATGAGGTGAAAGGACTTACAACGGCAGCAGGATTATGGGCTTGTGCAGGGATAGGGTTATCGGCAGGGATTGGATTTGCAGAAGGAACGATTTTAGCGCTTGTATTTATTATTGTTATTTTAAAAGTGTTGGATCCGCTGGATAAAAAAATGCACAGAAATTCTAAAAACATAGACTTGTACCTTGAGTTTAAAGACGGTGAGGGGATTCGAAAATTTATAGAAGAGCTTCGAAATAAAAACGTCAATATAGTTGAGTTGGATTTCAGAAAGGACAGGTTGGGACGAAATATACCGATTGCCACCGTTTCCGTAAAGCTTCCCTATCATGGGAAAAAGATGGAGTTTAAGGAATGCCTGCGTAATATGGATTTTGTTACTTATTTTGAAGAGGTGTAATATAAAATATTGACAGAACTGAAAAAAGGTGTATCATAACAAATATAAATGTAAAGACAGAGACAAGGCGTATTCATTTTTCATTTAAGAGAATCCGTGGCCGGTGTAAACGGATATGAGGATGCGTGCGTTACCACTCTTGAACAGGAAAACGGAAAAAAAGTATGTTTTCACGATTTGGCATCGTTATAAGTCAATCAAGTGGAGCAATGCTCTGATTTGGGTGGAACCGCGGAATCAAACTTTCGTCCCTTAGGGATGAAAGTTTTTTATTTTTAATTATGAGATGTATTCCCGAGTATGGGTTTATCTCCGGAAAGAAAAGAGGATATTATGATAAAAATCAGATTGAAAGATGGGAAAGAATTAGAATTTGAAAAGCCGATTCCTTTATTTGAAGCGGTTAAACGCATGTCCAACAGTTTGGCAAAAGACGCTGTAGTAGCAAAGGTTGATGGTGAAATTACCGATCTTCGTGAAAATATTGCAGAGGGTACACAAGTCGAGTTTTTTACAAAAGAGGATCAAGAAGGGCTGATGACATTACGCCATAGTGCGGCACACGTGATGGCACAAGCGATACAACACTTATATCCGGGAACAAAATTTGCCATTGGTCCTGCTATTGAAGATGGATTTTATTATGATATAGAATCGGAACATATATTTAGCCAAGATGATTTTGCGGCTATAGAAAAAGAAATGATGAAGATTTGTAAAGAAAATCTTCCTATTGAGAAAAAGGTATTAACCAGGGAAGAGGCTCTGTCTCTTTTTAAAGAAAAAAATCAGACATACAAGGTTATACTTATTCAGGATTTACCTGAAGACGCGGTAATCTCCACATACAGCCAGGGGGATTTTATTGATTTATGCAGAGGACCGCATATCCGCTCTACCGGAAAATTAAAGACATTTAAGCTTATGACTGTGGCAGGAGCCTATTGGCGCGGTGATGAAAAGAATAAAATGCTTCAGCGAATTTATGCGACCGCATTCTTCAACAAAGAAGAACTGGAACATTTCTTATTTGTCAGAGCGGAAGCGGAGAAACGGGATCATAGAAAGTTGGGAAAGCAATTAGACCTGTTTTCATTTCATGAAGAAGGACCGGGATTTCCTTTCTTTCATCCCAAGGGGATGGTTGTCCGCAACCAGTTGATGGAGTATGAAAGAGAGTTATTTACCGAGTTTGATTATGAAGAAATTATGACTCCCATTATTCTTTCCAAGAATCTTTGGCTGCAATCCGGACATTGGGATCATTATAAAGAAAATATGTATCTGACAGAAATTGATGAGGAAGAATATGCAATAAAGCCGATGAATTGTCCGGGAGGAATTCTTTATTATAAGACTCGGCAGCATTCCTATAGAGAATTGCCTAAGCGTGTAGGGGAGTTTGGGATTGTACACCGGCATGAGCTTCATGGGGCTTTGCATGGCTTATTTAGAGTACGAGTGTTTACGCAAGATGATGCACATATATTTATGACGCAAGAGCAAATGAAAGATGAAGTTATTAAGACCATGGAAATGTATAGAAAGCTTTATAGTGTCTTTGGTCTTGAATATCATGTGGAACTTTCGACTCGTCCGGAAGACTCAATGGGATCAGATGAGCTTTGGGAAATTTCTACCAATGCACTTAAGGATGCAATTGAGTCGGCAAAAGTTCCTTATATAGTTAATGAGGGTGACGGCGCTTTTTATGGACCGAAACTTGATTTTCATATTAAAGACTGCTTGGGGCGCACATGGCAGTGTGGCACGATACAGATGGATATGCAGCTCCCGGAACGCTTTGATGTTAATTATATCGGTGAGGATGGGGAAAAGCATCGTGCAGTGATGCTTCATCGTGCAGGATACGGTTCACTGGAAAGATTTATCGGTATTTTAATTGAACATTTTGCCGGAGCGTTCCCGACCTGGATAGCGCCGGTACAAGTAAAAATCATTCCAGTGACAGAGAAACATTTATCATATGCAAAATCGGTATCAGAAGCATTAAAAGGATCTCATATCCGTGTGGAAGTTGAAGATGGCAATGATACGTTGGGATATAAAATCAGAAAAGCGCAATTGGAAAAAGTACCCTATATGCTTGTGGTAGGAGATAAAGAAATGCAATCCCATACCGTTTCAATCCGCAGCCGGAAAAATGGAGATGAAGGGGCTTTATCATTAGCTATGTTTATTGCTAATTTAATTCGTGAGATCAAGAGCAGAGATTATTAATATGGCAAGAGAATATCAAAGCGGTGACGTCGGGCGTGCAGCGCTGCGTATGGCACTTTCTGAAACAAGAGCGGATGAAAACAAATTAAAAGAAGAACTGGCGGAGCTGGAAATACGAGCTGTAGCCGTTAATTTTGGGGGTAAATTTTTAGAAGTTCTTCCTAAAATTTATGAATCGGCAATTGTAGCCGCCCAAAGGCAGCTCGTAATCAGCGATACCCATGTCGGAGACGGATCCGTTTTGGGTGCCGTGGAATCGGCTATTGAGCAAATTAAACTCAAGGCGATCGGAATGAATGTAGGCGGAAAAATAGGGATTGCCCGCTGGAAAGAACACCTCTGTGTTGCTGTTTATGTGGGAGTCGGTGTACTGCATTTTAATGAGGTGGCCGTCGGTATGGCTCATCGGGTTTTGCGTGACGATATTCCGGAAAAGAAATAAAATCATTAATAGATGTGGTGTTTGACAAAATATAATAGATAAGGTAACATATATGGCATGATTGATTGCAAGCAGAAGTCATCCGCTTCTCACCTTACAAGGCGAAAGCTACTAAGGTTTTGTAGGAACTTTTAAAGCGGACGGTGTATGCTGTCCGCTTTTCACTTGCAGCACATACATTTTGAGGAGGTGAATAGAATAGCAAAGGAACTTAGTATCAATGAAGAAATTCGTGCAAAAGAAGTACGAGTTGTCAGCGATACAAACGAACAGCTGGGGATCATGGCTCTTCGGGATGCAATTCGTGCAGCTGAAGAGCAGGGGCTTGATCTCGTAGAGGTGGCACCGAACGGACGTCCGCCGGTATGCCGTATTATGAATTACGGCAAGTATAGATACGAGCAACAAAAGCGAGACAAAGAAGCAAAGAAAAAGCAGAAAGTTTTCCAGTTAAAAGAAGTTAAACTTCGTCCCAATATTGAAGATCATGATTTCTATGTCAAATTAAAAAATGCACAGCGATTTTTAAATGACGGAAATAAAGTCAAAGTGACCATCATGTTCCGGGGCAGAGAAATGACACATCCCGAACTGGGAGAAGAAGTGCTTGAGCGGTTTGCAAAAGAACTGGGAGATTTGATTATCCGTGAAAAACCGCCCAAGTTGGAAGGACGCAATATGACCATGGTCATTGGTCCAAAATCATAATAAAGGAGAAAATTAAATGCCGAAAATGAAAACCCGCCGCGCAGCGGCAAAACGTTTTACTGAGACCGGCTCAGGCCAGTTTAAAAGAAACAAGGCTTTCAAAAGCCATATCTTAGAAAAGAAGTCTCCGAAAAGAAAAAGAAATTTCAGAAAAGCAGCATTGGTATCCAAAGCTGATTACAAACGTGTAGCAAGATTGCTGCCGAACGGCTAATAAGGAGGAACTGAGAGAATGGCAAGAGTAAAAGCCGGTGTCACCGCACACGCAAGACATAAAAAAATTATAAAAATGGCGAAAGGCTACAGAGGTGCCCGCCATGCCCAATTTAAAAAAGCGAACGAATTAGTAATGAAAGCGCTCTATTATGCAAGAAGAGATCGTAGAGCAAAAAAGAGAGAATTTCGTAAACTTTGGATTATTCGTATCAATGCGGCAGCACGCATGAACGGACTGACATATAGCCGGCTGATTGCAGGCTTGGCAAAGGCAGGCATTGAAGTCAATCGTAAAATGCTGTCGGAAATGGCAATTCATGATCCGGCAGGATTTACGAAGATTTGTGAAACCGCTAAAAATGTATAATAAAATACTATAAAACACCGTCCCTTATGAAAAAGGGACGGTGTTTTATAGTGCTTGTGAAGTTTAAACATATTGTATACATTCTTGTTATGGAATTTTACTTCACTATATTTTTTAATGTTCCAATCGGATCAATGGTGATTTCTACCACATCGCCTTTTTGTAAAAAGGCAGGCGGATTCAATCCCATGCCGACACCTTGAGGGGTTCCCGTTGCAATGATATCACCGGGGAGAAGGGTTATTCCTTCCGATAGGATTGAAATAATTTTTGGAATAGAAAAAATCAGGTCAGAAGTGTAACCCTCCTGTCGGAGCACTTGATTGATTTTTGTGTGAATTGTAAATGACATGGATCGGTGACCGACGAGAATGGTGGGACCGATGGGGCAAAAAGTGTCTAGGCTTTTTCCTTTGAACCATTGTTCATGGGATTTTTGCAAATCCCGAGCTGTTACATCATTGATTATGGTGTAGCCATATATATGTTGGGAGGCATCTTCTTCAGGAATATTACAACCTTGTTTTCCTATAATGACGGCCAATTCACCTTCGTAATCTACCTGAGATGTGATTTCCGGATGAGAATCAATTGATTCATTGGGCCCGATAACGGAAGTGGTGGCTTTTGTAAAGAATACCGGTGTGGCAGGATTTTTTGCAGTAGCGTCGTTTTCAAATTCTGCAACATGTGCCCGATAATTTTTTCCTACACAAAAAATATTTCTTTTCGGCTGGTAGGGAGTCGTAATTTCTACTTCTGAAATGGGGATAGGCGGTAGAGCATGGTTATTTTTTTCAAGTTCTACAATTTCAGATAAATTTAAAAGTCCGTATTCACCGCACGCAATAAATTCATCCAAGGTACCAGCAAGAGGGATAAAATAAATTTCTTCCATATCGGAGGCGGAATATATATAAGTTCCGTCTGCCGATAAAATACCCCATTGACGAAGACCATGATAATTATAGGAAATGAGCCGTTGCATAAAAACACCTCTTTCTTCTGATTTTAAAACATTATACCATGGTCTTTCTTAGTTAAGTGGATCCTGTTTTATAAAGAATGTGTATTGTGTTAAAATAATTTAAAATGATACATGAAAATGAAATATTTTTCTATAGAAAATAGTGAGGTAGAGTATGGAACAGAACAGAGCGGCTGCTAATTTTATTGAAGTTGAAATGAATAAAGATATTGAAAACAGTGTATATGCCGATAACTGCGTTTTAACCCGTTTTCCTCCGGAACCTAACGGATATCTGCATATCGGGCACGTAAAAAGCATTTGTCTTAATTTCGGCTTGGGTGAAAAATATCATGGAGAAACAAATATAAGATTTGATGATACCAACCCTACGAAAGAAGAGGTGGAGTATGTCAATTCGATTTTATCAGATGTAAAATGGCTGGGATTTAAGTGGAAAGATCCGGTTCACTATGCATCAGACTATTTTCCTCAGCTTTTTGAATTTGCGTGTAAATTAATTGAGATGGGACTGGCATATGTAGATGACCAGACAAGTGAAGAAATACGAGATACCCGGGGTGATTTTTCCCATCCGGGAACAGAAAGTCCGTGGAGAAACAGAAGTATTGAAGAGAATTTGAAATTGTTTCATGAAATGAAAGAGGGGAAATATAAGGATGGAGAAAAGGTCCTTCGTGCAAAAATTGATATGGCATCTCCTAATGTAGTTATGCGTGATCCGGTTATTTACCGGATTCTTCATGCAACACATCATAGAACAGGCAACGAATGGTGTATTTATCCGCTATACGATTTTGCACATCCGCTGTCAGATGCTATTGAGGGAATTACACATTCAATCTGTACTTTGGAATTTGAAGAAAGAAGACCGCTTTATAATTGGTGTCTGCAGGCGTTTGACGGGGATGAAAAGCCAAGGCAAATAGAGTTTGCCCGTCTGAACGTAAGCACAATGATTACAAGTAAGCGCAAATTGAGAAAGATGGTGGAATCCGGTGTTGTTTCCGGATGGGACGATCCCCGTATGCCGACGATAAGCGGAATAAGAAGAAGAGGATACACACCGTCATCCTTGCGGAGATTTTGTGAACTTATCGGTGTAGCAAAGTCCGATAATGTTGTGGACATTTCTTTTTTAGAATATTGTATTCGTGAGGATTTAAAGGCAAAAGTGCCCCGAATTATGGCCGTTATCGACCCGGTAAAGGTGGTTCTCACGAACTATCCGGAAGATAAAATAGAATATGTGACTGTAGAAAACAATCCGGAAGATGAATCTATGGGTTCGCGGGACGTTCCGTTCGGCAGAAATATTTACATAGAGCGGGAAGATTTTATGGAAAATCCTGCAAAAAAATTCTTCCGTATGACGCCAGGAAAGGAAGTGCGTTTAAAAGGCGCTTATATTGTTCGTTGTGATGAAGTAATCAAAGATGAAAAAGAAGAAATCAAGGAAATTCATTGCACTGTAGATTTTGATACGAGAAGTGGAACGCCCGGTGCAGATAGAAAAGTCAAGGGGACACTTCACTGGGTTTGTGCAGATACGGCTGTAAATATAACCAGTCGATTATATGATTATCTGATTGATCCGGATGATCAAGATGACGGGAAAGATTTTATGGAAAAAATCAACACGAATTCATTGAGTATTTTTGAAGGAAAAGCAGAGCCAGCCATAAAAAAATATAAAATAGGAGATCGTTTTCAATTTTTACGAAAAGGATACTTCATTATTGATCAAGACAGTTCTGACGAGTGCTTAGTTTGTAACCGGATTGTAGGATTGCGTGATACATGGGCAAAGTTGCAAAAAAAATAAGGAAAGCGGTATGAAAAATAAAATAAAAAGATTATTTTTGTGTCTGGTTATGTTTTCAGGAATAATGAATGTTTCGACGGCAAGGGATGAGTGGTATTTTCCGGGGATTGGAGAGATGGAAGTACCTGAATTTATTTCCGTTGAAGAGGGGAGGCAGGAAGCACTGCCTTTCATGAAAGATGGAGGTATCCGTTTATATTTTACTCGACAAGGCGCGACAGACGGGCACTACTATACGCTGTCGTACACAAACCCTCCTGATTTTTCTTATGGATGGGCGACCAGTCAAAGACTGGGATCTCCATATTTACTGGAAATCGGGAAATCATCCTATCGAAACAAACCTGTCTATGAGCAAATGGACCTGATTGCTGAATATTTGAATACACAATTGAGTGCCAAAGGCGCGGTTTTCGAAGGAGATTTGCCTCTGCTTCGTCATGAGAGGGGAAAGAATCATTATTGGGAAGGGAAATTCATTCTTGACAGAAGAGAACGAAATATCACTTATCACACAAATTACATTGTTATATTGGAAAATGACGGGTATTTTATTACTTTAGGGATAATCAGTTCCGATGGGGAACAGAAAAAATTTACGGATGCTTTGTATGATATGGTAAAGAACAGAAAAGACCGTAAAGATAAGCGGGTTTTGCAAATAAAAGATAAGACTGAAAAGCAAAAATAAAATAAATATCAAATTGACAAGGCATTAGGAGATAGGTAATATAAAGGCGTAGTATAATAACCGATTTTATAGGAGGATTTTCAAATGGCAAAAGTGGTAATTGTATATTGGTCCGGTTCCGGAAATACGGAAGCTATGGCTCAATCGGTGGAAGAGGGAGCAAAAGGAGCAGGTGCGGAAACGGCACTTTATTTTGTAAGTGATACGACCGCTTCTGATGTAGCTGAATTTGACCATATTGCACTTGGATGCCCGGCTATGGGGAATGAAGAATTGGAAGAATATGAATTTGAACCGTTCTTTGCGGAATTATTGCCCCAACTTAAAGGGAAAACGGTGGCACTTTTCGGCTCTTACGCATGGAATGAAGGCGATTGGATTGAAACTTGGAAACAACGTTTGAATGATGAAGGAATTGAATTAGTAGCAGAGCCGGTTAAAGCTTATAGTTATCCTGATGAAGATGCATTGACTGCATGTAAATCATTGGGAGAAGCTGTTGCTAACGCTTAATGATCAACAAAGGGGCGTCTTTTTTAAGACGCTTCTTTTTTTACATGAGGAGGCTCGGTATGAAAAATAAAGTGGCTATCATTTATTTTTCGGGAACAGGGAATACAGAAGCAATGGCGGAAGCTGTAGCTGTAGGCGCTAAGCAATCCGGTGCCGATGTTTTGTTAGCACCTGTTGCAGATGTGGATCCTGTTGAAATAGGAAATACATATCATCGTATTATCCTAGGCTGTTCGGCATGGGGAGTGGAGGTTATTGAAGAAACGGAAATGAAACCGTTTTGTGAAAAATTGAAGCCTTATTTAAAGGGGAAAGAGATGGGACTTTTCGGGTCTTGCGGCTGGAGCAGAGGGGCATGGCTGAACTCATGGTATAATGAACTCCATTTCGCGGGAGCACATTTCCCTGTAAATCCTGTTTTGGCCTATGGTTATCCGGATGAAGAAGCACAGAAGAATTGTGAAAAATTAGGCAGAGATGTTGCAAATAGTTAATCTATGAAAGGATATTCAATTTATGAACTGGGAAAATAAAATTGCGGAAAATGTAAAAGAAGTTCCTTTTTCCGGCATCCGTAAATTTTTTGATTTAGCAAGTACAATGGAAGATGTTATTTCTTTAGGGGTAGGAGAACCGGACTATTCTTCGCCGCAAAAGGTTATTGATGCTTGTATAGACAGCTTGAATAAAAAAGAAACTTCATATACATCAAATTGGGGACTATACGAGCTGCGGAAAGAAATCGAAAATCTTTTCCAAAAAAAGTATAATCTTTTTTATGATTCTTCCGATCAGATTATGGTTACAGTAGGCGTGTCGGAGGCAATTACAGTTGCTATGCAGACACTTTTAAACCCGGGGGATGAAGTTTTAATTCCTGACCCCGCTTATCTTGCATATCCGGCCTGTGTTCGGTTGGTCGGCGGTAAACCCGTATTAGTACCAACTCATGCAGAAGAGGAATTCAAATTAACGGTGAAAGAATTGGAAGCAAAAGTAACCGAAAAAACCAAGGTACTTCTTATCGGGTATCCGAATAATCCAACCGGAACAGTCATGGACAAGGAGTCGTTACTGGAAATTGCGGAGTTTGCAACAAAACATGACTTGGTTGTTATATCTGATGAAATTTATTGTGATTTGACTTATGAAGGAGAACATATTTGTTTTGCGTCTTTACCAGGAATGCAAGAACGAACCGTTGTGTTGAATGGATTTTCCAAGTCATATGCAATGACGGGTCTTCGTGTAGGATATATATGTGGACCGAAAGAAGTTATGGAATCTATTTATAAGGTACATCAGTATGAGATTCTTTGTGCATCTGTCACCAGTCAGTTTGGCGCTATTACTGCATTGACAGAATGTGATGCCGATGTAAAAAATATGTTTGATGAGTATGCAGCAAGAAGAGAATTTGTATATAAAGCATTGATAGATATGGGGCTTTCCGTTTTTAAGCCTAAAGGAGCATTTTATATTTTTCCGGATATCAGTTGTACAGGGATGGATGATGAAGAATTTTGTGACAAGCTTCTCAAAGAAGAGAAAGTGGCGACGGTTCCCGGTACATGTTTCGGGGCACAAGGGAAAAAACATATCCGTATTTCATACGCTGCCGGCAGAGAAAATTTGGAAGAAGCCATGAAGCGGTTATCCCGGTTTGTTAAGAAATATAAAAATTAACAGACATAAAAGTGTTGCATGTATTGGCTGTCATGCAGCACTTTTCTTTTAATGGCGTTTAATAACAAGCGGTTCTTGACATTTACTACATACAGCCAACATAATAAATAAGAAATATTTTATAGGGAGAATAAAATGAAGTACAAAGTATTAGCAACTGCAATTGCCATATCAATGATTGCATGTCCTGCTTTTTCTGAAAACTGCCGGGATATTGAAAAAAATACTAAAAAACAGACCACAGAGGTTCACGTAGCAGATTTAAAAACTGATGAAGATAAAACGTCTGTGACGAGTAATGATAACACATCAGAAAAAAATATCGGTTTTGATAACCTTATTTCTATTACTGGAAATGAATTGCAAGAAAATGATTTTCATTTGTGCCGAATCAAATTGGGAGATTCCATTGATCGTTTAAGGCAATTAAAAGGTCAGGCAAATAAAATAAACCGCAATTTTCTTAGAAATGAATATCAATGGGAAGGTTTAATTGTTACTGTCAATAATGAGATGCCTTATGCTTATTCCAACAGAAGCGATTTGACATTAAAAAAGCAAATGGATACAAAAGGGGTACTTTCTTTTTATGTAAATGAGAAATCATTAGTAACAAATAGAAACATTTCTGTAGGAAGTATCAGAGAAAATGTGATTCGGGCTTATGGAAAACCGGATGATATTTTATGGAGTCGAAAGGAAGGGCAGTTTTATTTTTTCTACTCAAAAGGAAATAAAATTCTCCTGTTCATAATAAAAGATGATAAAGTTAAGTCCTTTGAAATTGCTTATAAAGAGGCGCTATCGGGAACTTACTATTCCCACTTTGTAAATAGTAAAAAAAGTTTTTCAGAAAAAGATTTCAGTCTGGCAGGATTTAAATTATTTAGAACTTTACCCCCGGATTTCCAGGATATATGGGAAAAGAAATTGACAAATCCTACAGAAGAAGTTTTATATTACTCCGGATATGCAGTCAGAACTACAGGGAAAGGAAAATTTATCCAATCGGTGTTTTTGACGGATAAGAAAATGATTACAAGCCGGGGACTTACTATTGGAGATGATATTGCCACAGCAGAATTGTTGTATGGGGCTCCTCATAAAGTGGAAGTGGACGTATCGGCAGGATACCCCAGAACTTCTTATATTTATTTTTCAAAAGATAAAAAGTATATTTTAATTATTTTTATAAGTAAACAAAAAGTAGATGGTGTTATTTTGGCACAGAATCCGCAAATAAAAGATAAAAAATAGAAGTGTCATGATTATTCAAATAAGTCTGTGGATTTTGAGGTGAATTTTAAGTGTACGAATATTTTTGTGCTTTTATCATTGGCGTAGTAGAGGGATTAACGGAGTATATACCGGTATCAAGTACCGGGCATATGATCATAGTCGGACATATGCTTAACTTTACAGGCATATTGGCAGATGTGTTTGATGTGTTTATTCAATTAGGTGCTATCTTATCAGTGATTGTGGTATATCGCCATAAATTTGTTTATATGATGAATACCCATCATTGGTTTAAGAAAACAGGACCGTCTCTATTGAATTTGGCGATAGCCATGTTTCCGGCTTGTACGATCGGATATCTCTGTCACGGGGTCATTAAGAATAAATTATTTAGTCCCGCAACCGTTATTATCGGACTTGTTATTGGTGGTTTATTTATGATTCTGGCGGAAAAGCTGCGCAAGAAGTTTGTGATTACAGATGTAGACCGTATTACCTCATTGGATGCTTTAAAAATCGGACTGTTTCAATGTCTTTCGTTATGGCCGGGATTTTCCCGTAGCGGAAGTACTATCGCGGGGGGGCTGCTTTTAGGGATATCTCGAAAAGCGGCAGCGGATTTCTCCTTTATCATGGCTGTACCGCTTATGTTTATGGCCTGCATTTATGACTTATATAAGGTTGCCGGGCAATTGTCTGCCAATGATTTCATTTTGCTCGCCATAGGATTCATAACATCATTTATAGTGGCCTATGCTTCTATTATTTGGTTTTTACGTTTTTTAAATAAATCAACATTGACCGGATTTGCATTGTATCGGTTTGCAGTAGCATTGGTTGCACTGTTCTATTTTTGGTGAATCTTGCCCAACAACATTAAAAATGTTATGATTAATTCTGTAATACTGGCACTTTTATTTCTGAGAGGGATTCATGAAAGCATTTATCAGGACACAACATTCCGGTGATTTTTTTAATCAAAATTGCTATTCTGTTGCTCAGGGATGTGGTAAATTGGATATCCCTGTAATCAGGTATAAAGCAATATATTCTGTAAATGATAATGTACCGACCGATCTTGTTGTTGGTACTTTTTCTGATGTCAAAGAAGCGCTTGAGAGATTAGGAGTTCCTTTAATTCCGTTGGATTATCCGGATGAACTGTTATCGTTTACAGGAAGAAGAATATGGCAATCTACTTTATTTACAATTACCAATCATCCGGAGTATTGGCATGTTTTTGTAAAGCCCATAATGGATGTTAAAAGATTTCGGGGAACACTGCTGGATAAATCAGAAGATTTAATCAAGTTGGGCGGAGGTCTTGAAGACATTGATGTATGGTGCAGTGAAAAAGTAAAGTTTTTATCAGAGTGGCGTATTTGGGTATTGGAAGGGGAAATCGTCGGACTGAGCCCATATCGTGGGCAATGGGACTTGTTTCCTGATGCGGATGTTTTAAAAAAGGCGGTAAAAGCTTATAAATCAGCACCTAAAGCTTATGCATTGGATTTCGGTATCACCGATGAGGGGAAGACACTTTTAGTGGAAGTGAGTGATGCCTATGCACTGAGCAGTTTCGGATTGGACTCGGTGTTATATACAAAAATCTTGATTACCAGATGGAAAGAACTCACAGAGAGAATTAGTGATTCAAGAAACGGCAATAAATAGTTTAAATGATTTGAAAGGAGAATGGTAAACTGACAAAAGAAAAATTGTCAGTTTTTTTATATCTTTTCTAAAATGTTTATAGAAGGAGAATAATGCGTACATTTGATAAAGAAATTCTTCAGCGGATCAAAGAGAGAAATCAGCTTATTGATATTATACAAAGCTATGGAATTTCTACGAAGAAAAAGGGAAATAAATATTGGGCGTGTTGTCCTTTTCATAATGAAAAAACTCCATCTTTTTCCATATCTCCGGAAGAAGGATTTTATTACTGTTTTGGGTGTCATGCCTCAGGCGACGTTATTACCTTTATAGAAAAAATAGATAATCTTTCTTTTCCCGAAGCGGTTAACCGTCTGGCAGAATTGGCGCATATAGAGATGCCGCAAGAGGAAATGTCAGAGGAAGAAAAGCAAGAATTAGTTTTGATGCAAAAGTTATATGAAGTGACGAAGATGGCAGGCGATTATTTTCATAATTGTTTACTAAAGACAAATATGGGAAAAGCAGGCATGGCATATTTTGAAAAACGTCATCTGTCAAAAGAAATTATTGATGAATTTAAACTGGGGTTTGCCCCGGATAATTGGAATCGTCTTCATAAAGATTTCACACAAAAAAAACATATTTCCGAACAGTTATTATTAAAAGCAGGTTTAGCGGGTTATAAAAACGGACGGTATTATGATACGTTCCGTAACCGATGTATGTTCCCGATTATGGATTTACAGGGGAAAGTTGTTGCCTTCGGAGGGAGAATTTTAAATGAAGAAGAAAGTTATGCAAAATACTTAAATTCTCCTGAAACAGCCATATTTAACAAACGTAGATTGCTTTTTCCGATTTATCAGGCGTTGCCTGAAATAAAAAAAAGGAAACAGGCTATTATGGTGGAGGGCTATATGGATGCGATTTCTTTGCATGCCAATGGCATAAAAAATGTTGTTGCATCTTTAGGAACTGCATTTACAGTTGAGCAGGCAAGACTTTTAAAAAGATATGCGGAGGAAGTGGTTTTCAGCTATGATATGGATACCGCCGGTCAGAATGCTACGAGGCGTGCACTTGAAATTGCAGGGTCTGTCGGGTTAAAACTTCGAGTCGCGTTAATTGGTGAGGGAAAAGATCCTGATGAATTTGTTAATCTTCATGGCGGAGATGCGTATTTAGAAGTAATAAAGCAAGCACAGCCGGCATTGGATTATCTGTTTCAGTCATTATGCAAGCAATATGACAGTGCCACTCTGGACGGGCAACAAAAAATTTTGAATGAAATGTTTGCAGTGCTGTTAGCACAGGATAATGCTTATTTGTTTAATTCTTTTATAAGGAAAATGGCCCGGTCATTACATATGGATGAGGGAATGATACGCAGTGAAGCTTTTCGTTATACCAAAAAAAATAATGGGAAAGTATATATTTCCCAATATGTGCCGAAAGAAGACAAAACGGTATTAATCAATAGCAGTGATGAAAAGCAAATAAAATTGGAAGAAGGATTGTTGCGTTATTGTTTATCTGCACATATGCTGCCTGAAGGATTTAACCAATTAGAAGAATATTCTTTTGTAGAGCCGTTCCATGAGAGATTATATAAGGTTCTACAAGAAATAGAAAATATTGGAATCTCTACGGAAAATGCAGAAGCTTATTTAAGCAGAGAAGATATACAGCGTATGGCCAAACTGTTAGTTATTGACAGAACTGACAAAGGTGTACCGTTTGAGGAGTTTATTCGCCCGTTAAAAAAAATTTATCTGCAGAAAGAATATAAAATCCATACACAAAAAGCGGCAGAACTCATGGAAACAGATCCTGCAGAGGCAAAAAAAGAGCAATTGGAGTGTGTCCGTCTCAGCCGTGAAATCAGATTACTTGGTGTTTGAGATCGACATGTTACTGATAAAGGGAGATATGCTATGGGACAAAAACGTAAAGAAATAAAAGGATGGGAAGAAGAACTTAAAGATAAAGTGATGGATGAAAGAGCGGTGTCCAATAAAGATATTGTGGATTTTATAAATCAAAAAGACCTGACGAAAAAAGAACTTGGTGAAGTTTATGAGTTTCTTCATGAAAATAATATTGAAGTCGGGTTTGATGAGGATGTCTCGGATGAAGATTTGGACTTGCTGGAAGAGGAAATAAAACACGAGGGGAAAAAATATAGTGAAGAGCAAAGTATTCATTTGACGGAAACCTTAAATATAGATGATCCGGTCAAACTGTATTTAAAGGAAATAGGAACAGTCAAATTACTTACAGCAGAAGAAGAAGTGACTTTAGCAAAGTCTGTGGAAAAAGGGACACTGGAAAATCCTACCGATGAAGATAAGAAAGAAGCTGCTTTGGCAAAAAAAGCGTTATCGGACGCCAATTTACGACTTGTGGTTTCCATTGCAAAAAAATACTTGGGAAGAGGGTTACCGTTTCTTGATCTTATCCAGGAAGGGAATTTGGGATTACTCAAAGCGGTAGATAAGTTTGACTATACAAAAGGATATAAGTTCAGTACATATGCAACTTGGTGGATCCGGCAAGCCATTACACGGGCTATTGCGGATCAGGCAAGAACCATACGTGTGCCTGTGCATATGGTAGAGACAATTAATAAATTAAATAAAATTTCAAGGCAACTGTTGCAAGAAAAAGGGAGGGAGGCAACAAATGAGGAACTGTCGAAGAAAATGGATGTCACTGTTGCCAAGATTCGGGAAGTTAAGAAAATAGCGCAAGAACCGATTTCGTTAGAAACACCGATTGGACCGAAAGAAGATTCCACTCTGGTTGATTTTATAATGGATCGTACGGCTACAGCACCTGATGATGCAGCCGGATCTATTCTTTTACGTGAGCAAATAGAAGAGCTTTTAGAAGAATTGACAGAGCGGGAGAGGCAGGTTCTTGAGCTCCGCTTCGGGTTACGGGACGGACGAACAAGAACATTGGAAGAGGTAGGGAAATATTTTGATGTGACACGGGAGAGGATACGTCAAATAGAAGGAAAAGCACTCAATAAACTAAAAAAATCAGCAAAATCATTAGTTAATATATAAAAATATTGACGATATGAAAATTTACTGATAAAATATCATGTGTTGGTGCAAGAGGGCCCATAGCTCAGTTGGTCAGAGCCGGCGGCTCATAACCGCCTGGTCCCAGGTTCGAGTCCTGGTGGGCCCACCAATGGAAATACAGACTGAGTTGATTCGACTCAGTCTTTTTGTTTTATCTAAAAAGGATATATAATGAAATTAGCGGAACGATTATTAAAGGTGGCAAGTTTGGTACCTCCATCGTCATCCATAGCGGATATAGGAACAGATCACGGATATATTCCTATATATCTGATTCAGCAAAAGAAAATAAAGAGGGCTGTTGCGGCAGATATTCATAAAGGACCTTTAGAAAGAGCAAGGGTACATATTACGGAAAAACAATTGCAAGATAAAATAGAAGTACGTCTTGGAAACGGTCTTTCAGTGATAAATAAATATGAAGTAGAGGGAGCTGTTATTGCCGGTATGGGTGGACATATGATCCAATCCATTCTGGAACATGACAATTCAATTGCAAGAACACTTCATTGGTTTGTCGTACAGCCACAAAGCCATATTGCCGATCTCCGTATCTGGCTGCAGAAAAACAAATATCAGATTGAGAAAGAAGTACTGATTCAAGAAAAACATCAATTGTATGAAGCTATATATGTGGTTCAAGGGGAGATGAAAGAGTTTAGCTTTCTGGAAGCGGAGATTGGAGTAACGAAAGGAAGGTATGAAGATCTTTTATTTAAGCAGCATTTGGAAAAGTTAATAAAGAAAAGAAATCTTATGATTCAAAATATTGCTGCACAATCTGTTAATGAAATTAACCAAGTCAAACGATATAAAGCGGTTCAAGAAAAAAAGATTTTGGAGGAGATTTATGAAAATACTCGCATCAAACATTATAGAAATGATGAATGAATGGGCGCCGCCGTTTCTTGCTGAAAAATGGGATCACAGCGGACTGCAAATTGGAAATCCGGAACAGCCTGTAAAAAAAATCCTTATAGCGCTGGATACAACCCGGGAAAATGTTTCTTATGCAGTTGATCATCAAATTGATATGATAATATCGCACCATCCGCTTTTATTTAGACCTATAAGCGAGATTGATTTATCTACTTCTAAAGGGCGAATCATAGAACAGTTAATTACGCACCATATTGTATCTTTTGCAGCACATACCAATTTAGATACAGCCGATCAAGGTGTAAATGATGCTTTGGCAGAAAAATTATGTTTGCAGAATTGTTTCGGGTTGGTTCCTGTTCATACAGAAAATTTGTATAAAATCCGTGTATGTACAAAGATATTGGCAAGCAGAGACTTAGAAGGAAAGCTGAAAGAATTTTTAGGAGAGCAAGTAAGCCGGTTTTACTTACTTGATGGTGAAGATGATTCTACGGAAAATTCCAGATTGGAATTTACTGTAACAGAAAAGGCATTGCATAAGGCAGAATCGATTTTACGGCAAGAATCAAAAGATATTTATTATGATATTTATCTGCTGAAAAATCGGGGACATCAAAGCAGAATGGGCAGGATAGGTAATTTACCGAAAGAAATGTCGGGGAAAGAAGCTCTGTTATATATCAAAGATAAGTTAGGGATTTCGGGATTAAAATATGCTGGAAATATGAATAAAAAGATAAAAAAAATAGCGATTCTCGGCGGAGCGGGTATGGATTTCAGCTCTCTGGCGGAACGTGCCGGTGCAGACTTATATTTGACGGGAGATGTGAAATATCATGAGGCGGAAGAGGCTTCATCCGACGGTTTTTTAATCGTAGACGGCGGTCATTTCTGTACAGAGCGGGTTATCGTACCTTATCTTGCTGAAAGACTCAGAAAAGAATTTAAAAAGCGAGAGTGGGAAATAATAGTTGAAGAAGATGATTTTTCACATGATGTGTTTTCCTATGTTTAAGTTGAAATAAAAAACAGATGATGATATACTCTTACACACGAGCAGGAAAGATGATTGCGGGCCGTAAGGCGTGAGGAAAGTCCGAGCTTCGCAGGGCGGGATGCCGGATAACGTCCGGCGGGAGTGATCCTAGGGAAAGTGCCATAGAAAAGAAAACCGCCGTATGAAACGGTAAGGGTGGAAAGGTGTGGTAAGAGCACACCAGCAGTCGGGAGACCGGCTGGCTTGGTAAACCCCATCCGAAGCAAGACCGAATAGGGAAGGGTTGAGGTTGCCCGCTGACCTTCCGGGTAGTGTCGCTTGATCGGCAAAGTAATTTGTCGGCTAGATAGATAATCATCACCGTATTAACGGTACAGAACTCGGCTTACTGATTGCTCGACGAATAAAAAAGAGTCTCATGAAGAGGCTCTTTTTTTTGCTTGAGTTTTTAAATTTATTCCTGCTTAATCATTTTTAGATAGTTCAATCATTTTATTAAAGTTTCTTTGTACAGATAATGAGGGGGGACTATCCATCAAACTTACAAAAACAATAGCAGCAACAGACAGCAAAAATCCGGGGACTAATTCATATAAATCAAACCATGCAAACTGTTTCCATATCAGTACCGTAATACCACCGACAATAATGCCTGCATAAGCACCTTTAAGAGTCATGCGTTTCCAATAAAGGGAAAGCAAGACTGCAGGACCGAAACATGCACCAAAGCCCGCCCAGGCATAAGATACAATAGCAAAAATGTAGCTGTTGGGGTCAGAAGCTAAATAAATGGAACAAGCTGCGATAATAAGAACAGTAAGGCGGCTCACAAAAATAAGTTCTTTCTCGCTTGCCTGTTGTCTTAGGAATGGTTGGTATAAATCTTTTGAAACGGCAGACGCGGTAACCAATAATTGGGCAGAAGCCGTACTCATGATAGCTGCTAAAATAGCGGACCAGATAAGACCTGTTATAAAGGGAGTCGACAGCGTTTCTGCCATAACAATAAAGACTCGCTCTGCATCAGCATTTTCCAATGGTACAGTTAAATATGCCTTTCCCACAATACCTATGGCAACAGCAAAAGTAAGTGATAAAATAACCCAAGACATAGCAATTTTTGTTGATTTTTTTAATTCTGACGGATTGCTGATTGCCATAAAACGGACAAGAATATGAGGTTGTCCAAAATATCCGAGTCCCCATCCAAGGGAAGAAATCATCATAATAATTAATGTTATAAAATCCATAGAGCCGGGGAAAAAGGAGAAAAAATCTTTTCCTTCGCCGGCAAGTGCAGCGGCAGTAGGAGCAGGACCTCCCATGACAATAGTGGCGGCAATAGGAATGTAAAGTACAGTAAAAAACATCATCGCGCCTTGCACAAAATCGGTCATACTTACAGCGGAAAAGCCACCTAAAAAAGTATAAAAAATGACGACACCCGCTCCTACCAACAATGCTGTAAAGTAGGGGAGTCCAAAAATTGTGTTAAATAACTTACCGGCAGACACAAAGCCTGAAGAGGTATAAATTACAAAGAAAAGAATAATAAATAATGCGCAGATAAAGCGTAAACCGTTTTTTTTATCTTCAAAACGATTTGATAGGTAATCAGGAATTGTTAAACTGTTATTTGCAATTTCCGTATAATGGCGCAAGCGTTTCGCGGTGAGTACCCAGTTCGCCCAAGTGCCGGCGATTAGCCCGAATCCTGTCCAAAAAGCGGATAATCCATGCAAATAAGCATATCCGGGCAAGCCCATCAGCATCCATCCGCTCATATCAGATGCTTCTGCACTCATAGACGTTACCCAGGGTCCCAATTTTCTATCCCCTAAAATGTACTGGGATAATTTTTTTTGTTTGCGGGAATAGTAAATTCCGATTGCCATCATTACGGCTAAATAAAGAATGAAAGCAAGCAAAATTCCTATGTTGTTTTGTACATTCACAAATGTATCCTCCTTAAGTAACAGTTGTTATAAGCCGTTAACGGTCTGTAGAGCATCTGCTCATTTTATTCCACATAGAATGAATGACTATTTATACATAATAATGTTTCAGAAAAATAATGTAAAGCTTTACACTACATGATGATAGGAGAGTTATAGAAGTCCGAACGGCCGGTTCTATAGATTTCATTTGCCATACAAAAATTTTGAATATCCGTTGCAGCTATATCCAGCTTAAGAATAGCGGCATCATCTGGAGGGAGTGTTCGTAATGCTTTTGCGGTGCTTGTAAAAACCGGTAAGTGTGAGTTTTTTAAAAGAAAACTCTGACTTTTTTGCATGGCAAGCAGGCGTGCAAAATGTATTTCTTTTCTTTCGGTAAATGGAGAAGGTATTTTGTCTGATAAAAGTAAAGCGGCACCGATACGTTTAAGCCGGCTGTATAAATAGCGTTTATTTTTTACTTGATCTAAGGCATCTGTCCAGGTACTTTTTTGCATACTTTTAAACCACCGGTGCTCTAAACCCTCGCTAAACAATTTGGAGGCAGACAGCTTCTGTATGGAAAGTCGTTTATTGATCAAGAGACAGGCTGATTCATATCTTTGGTAAGATAGATAATTTCCTGTTCTCATCAATGATTCCGCCTCATTTCTTATAACAGGTGGTAAAAATGGATAACAGCCTGTTGTAAGAAGACTTTGCCGTGCAAGTGTGGCAGAAGCCGCATGAGCTTGATGGCGTCGGATGACAATAAAAGATAAAGGTAAATTTTGTTTTTTGGCGGCCAAGATATAACGGAACCCCAAAAGGTTATTAGGCTTTTTTAACTCCTGAGATAATTGAGGATATTTAATTCTTATACTTTCGGTGATGGCAGAAGAATAAGACATCCCTTTTCTTAAACAGTGACGGAAATGTTCACTGCACTCATCTGATAAATACCAGGATGAAATTTTTTGAAAATCAGATACATTCAATGACTCCGCACCGAATGCAATATGAGTACATCCCAACTGATATAAAAATGATATTGCATATTCGGAAAAAATATCGGCACTTTGAAGAACGCACAGACAGGGAAGTTCTACAACGGCGCTGATACCATGATAGAGAGCCCATTTGGCACGTATCCATTTATTAAACAGCGCAGGCTCCCCCCGTTGAACAAAAGATCCGCTCATAGCACCGATGATGGGAGTTTCAGGATATAATTTCTTGATTTCTTGAATCATGTGGGAATGTCCTTCGTGAAAAGGATTCCATTCCGCTGTTATACCGATATACATTTTATAATCCTTTCATTGGTTATTTATTTTATCATAGATTATGAAAGGAGACATGCCACGTAAATCTCTATGGTATAATTAATAGCTAGGATAAGTTATTAAGCATTTCATGGGAGAAAAAATTGTCAAAATTTGGTAGCAGAAAGATTATTTCAGGAATATGTCTGCTTTGTTTATTTTTACTAGCAGGCTGCAGTCAGCAAGAAATAAGTGATGAATATATTTTAGGAAAAAACAGGATAAGTTGTGATAATACAACAATTACCGTAATGACTCCTTTTGAACTCATAACAGAAGGAAAGCAAGTTGAACTGGCTGACAAATCAGTCAGAAATATAGCGGCGGAAGGGCATAATAAAAATATACAAATGTTTGTTACTGCCGGAGTGGCGGGGTCTGAAAATACAGTAAATACTTTGGCAGATAAGGCCAAAATGATCTTAAAAGACAATCCTTCCGTATCCGACTTAAAAGTAGATGAATCTGACGTGAAGATTCAATCGGTAAACGGGAAGAAATTGGAATTTGTCTTTGATGAAAGGGTTAAAGGCAAACATACGAACTTAACTGTCACAGAGTATATCTTTGAGTATGAGGGCGTAGTTTGGCGTGTCATTTATCAATACCGGAGTAAGGATAATAAAGGAAAGCAATTAAGCGAACTCATTGCGGGAAAGATATATTTAGGAGCAACTTTTTAATAGATGAATGGAGGACAGAATGAGAGTTAGTGGACATAACTTGTTTTCACTTTTACTTTTTTTAGCTTGCGGTGCACTGATAGGAGGAATCATAGGGGAAGTACTGAACCATGTCAGCTTATCCGGAATTATGCCGTATTTGACCCAAACCTATGAGATTTTTAATTTAAGGGATATATATCTGAATCTTGCCATCATTGAGCTCCGGTTCGGAATTAGATTCGCTCCTAATTTGATCAGTGTTATTGGAATATTGATTGCGGCATGGTTATATAAAAGGTTTTAAAGTCATTGTGTTTCCTCTGTTTCTAAATGGTTAATCCTTCTGGAGGAGTCATCTCATGTTGATAAAAGAAATGAGAAGTGAAGATAAACCAAGGGAAAGGTTTGCCGAATCACCGTCAAATGCGAGTCTGACGGATTTGGTAGCGATACTTTTGAGGACGGGAAGGCATGGGCATTCTGTTTTAGAAATTGCCGGTGATGTAGTTAAGAACTTGGAGATGACTGCGGGCGGAAGTGGATTTGATGATTTAAATTGGAGGGATTTGACGGATATCCAAGGGATTGGAAAAGACAAAGCCGTTACTATTTGTGCAGCCATAGAACTGGGGCGGCGTTTAAGTACTTTGTATAATAAACAGCAATTACCGCATTTTGATAATCCCGGGGCGGTATCTTCCTATTTTATGGAGAAGCTTCGGCATGAAAATCAGGAACATTTTTTAGTTTGTTTTGTGAATGCAAAGAATAAACTGCTTGGCTATAAAGAAATCAATATAGGAAATATGAATGCCGCATCCGTTGACATAAAAGAAGGAATGCGATGGGCTCTTCGGTATAAAGCCTATAATATAATTCTCCTTCACAATCATCCGTCCGGAGATCCCGAGCCTTCAAGGGCAGATATACATGTAACGAAATCCTTTTCTGAAGCGGCAAAATTACTTGATATGTCTGTTTTAGATCATATTATTATAGGAGATGGTGTTTTTGTGAGTCTTTCTGAGCGAGGATACATAAAATAGAAAATGATTATGTGAATTTATGAAGTGATGTATAGTAAGTTACGATTATAAGAAAGGGTGTTTATCATGGAAGAAATGGAAAAAGGGAAAAAATATTCTGCTAAAGGCAAGGGGTATAGTGATACGATTTATGAAGTCCGTTTTACGCCTGTGCTGGAGCGTCCGGAATATCAGGAGGGGGTAGAACGGGAAGGTTTACTGAAATTACAACAAATCATGGAGAAGGAGGATTTTGAGAAGTACATTAATAATGGGTTGATTCGTGTCACACAAGACGGAAGCAGGTTGTTATTAATTGCCAAAAATGAAATATATCGTTCTTTATTGACCGGCATTTTTGGGGAATCGATTTGCAAAGCTTTCGGTGTAGATGATTTTCGTGTAGTCAGTCAGACCAACGGATATTAGTATGAAGAAAATAAAATGATTCCATAGATATAAGATGGTTTTATTTTGCATTAAAAAGCAAAGATATTCTCCCTGTTAATTAAGGTTGACTTAATCAATAAGTGGTGATATCCTTAAATTAAGATTTAAAAATAAACATTTTATCAATAAAATGTTTATTTTTTTATGGAATAATTAATAGTTATATTTATTGTCGGAGGGGATTATGGATTGGCTTCATTTATTTCATGCAGGTGGGTTAATGATGTACCCGCTTTTAATTTGTTCCATTATCGTGGTAGCTATTTTTATAGAACGATATAGATATTATCGTGCGAACATATCCGATGTCGATAATTTGTCAAAAGAAATTCCGACGTATTTGCATAATAATGATGTAGATGGTTTAAAAAATATATTGCTGCAGGATGGAGGAATTCCGGCAACAATTATTCTTGAGGCAACAAACTCATTGGAGAAGAATGTACATCAGACGACTATCGTGGAGGGTGCGGCTGCTCACGCCTCGGGGTTATTAAAAAACTATTTGAATTACTTGGATGTAATTGTTACATTGTCGCCGCTGATGGGGCTTTTAGGAACAGTTATAGGTATGATCGGATCATTTGATGTTCTATCCGTATCGGAAGGGCAACCGTTTGCCATTACGGGAGGCGTAGCGGAAGCTCTTGTATGTACCGCTGCCGGCTTATTTGTTGCTATCATCGCTTTGATTGCGTATACTTATTTATCCCAACAAGTAAGTAACTATGTTTCTGCTATAGAAAAAGTTTCATCTGTATATTTGGGCATTGTAGAAGGTGACAGGAAATGAGATTACAGTCTTTGGATGTAGAAAAGAAGCCGAAGCTTATGATTATTCCCATGATTGATATCATTTTCTTTCTCCTTGTATTTTTCATGATGAGCATGCTTACAATGGTGGTACAGAAATCTATTAATTTAAATTTACCGAAAACAGCATCCGCAAAAATGAATTTGGAAAAAACGATACCTATTGCAATTACATCAAATGGACAAATTTATGTCGAAAAAGAAAAAATCTCACATAGTGCTTTAAAGAAAAGGATGGAAATTGAAAAAAATAGAAACCCTGATGTGAGTATTGTACTTCGCGCAGATTCAAAATCGGAACATGGTGATTTTGTATTTGTATTGGATCAGTTAAAATCTGTGGGGATTCATAAGATCGGTATTGCAACAGAAGCAAAACCGGAAAGTAAAGAATAAAAGGGGGCATTATGGTTACTTTCAAGTACCGATGGATGACCGCTTTTGGTATTTCTTTATTTGCCCATGCTATAGCAATTGTTTTTATAGCAGTTGCGGCTTTCTTGTTCCCGCATACATCTGTAGATAAAAGCCCGATTGAAGTGGATTTAGTATCTATTGCTGGTGGCGGTGGAGGTGGAGGGAGTCCTGACGCCGGTCCGGAAATAGATACGCCGGAAGCGCAAACATCAGAAATACCTCCGGAAGCTGTAGAAGATATGGCTGATGAAGAAGTAGTGAACGATGTCCATGAAATTGCTGATGAATTTTCAGAAGATGTCGATAAAAGCAAAGAGAAATCACAAATTTCGAATGCCAATTCGAATAACAGCAGTCGTGGACACGGATCCGGAACAGGAACCGGCGGCGGACATGGTTCCGGTCATGGAACGGGAACCGGTTCGGGAACCGGACCGGGGACGGGATCCGGCAGCGGCGGCGGAAACGGATATGGTGTCGGAACGGGAAATACTATCGGCCCGCAGCTTTTAAGCAGTCCTGAACCTGTATATCCGGAGTCTGCAAGAGCTGCAAATATTGAAGGGACGGCGGTTGTAGGTCTTATCATAAGTGTTGACGGCGGGGTCAGCAGTGCGTGGATTGAATCTTCGTCCGGGAGCGGTGCATTGGATGATGCGGCTGTAAATGCGGTGTATAATTGGCGGTTTGTGCCGGCCAAACAAAATGGCGTTGCTGTAGAAGCCCGGTCGAGAGTGCCTGTTTCATTTTCTCTGCGATCATAATATCAATTCGAATCTGTGCAACTTTTTATGTTTGCACAGATTTTTTTTATTAAAAATGTTAAAATAAAATCAAAATCATCATATGGAGGAAAATGATATGAATACAAAAGGAAAACTATACGGAATCGGAGTGGGCCCGGGCGACTCCAAATTATTGACAGTTAAAGCCGTAGAAATTATTCAGAATGCCGATATCATTATTACGCCTAAAACGGAGAAGAAAGACGGCTCTGTAGCATATCACATTGCCTCTCCCTATATTTCAAAGAAAACGGAAATATTGCCTCTTGTTTTTCAAATGGTGACGGACATGACCGTTGTAGAAAAGCAGTGGATAGAAAATAGAAAAATTATATCTGAAAAATTGGAGGAAGGGAAAAATATAGTTTTTCTCACATTGGGAGATCCAATGCTTTATAGTACGTATATGTACATTTTTCATGCTTTAGAAGATTCAGATTATGAAGTGGAAACCATTCCCGGAATCCCCGCTTTTTTAGGAATCGCTTCACAGATAGGATGGCCGATTACAGAGTGGGAAGAAAATGTATTGATTATACCTGCAACGGCGTCTCCGGATAAAATAGATAAAGCGTTGGCGGCTTGTGATAATGCGGTTATTATGAAAGTTTATAAGAAATTTGCATTTATACAGGAAGAATTAAGAAAATATCACATGATAAAAAATGCCGTTATGGTCTCACGGGCAGGGCTGCCGGATGAAATTATAGAAAGAAATTTGGATCGGTTGCCGTCTGATTATAAACCGAATTATTTAAGCACAATTATTGCAAAGAAAGATATCCATGATGAAAAAAATTAACAGACCCAGGATTGTCATTGCAGGTACTAATAGCGGGGTAGGAAAAACTACAATTGTAACCGGTCTTTTGGCAAATTTTCACGCAAAAGGATACAAAGTGCAGCCGTTCAAGGTGGGACCCGACTATATTGATCCCGGTTTTCATACAAAGGCAGCCGGACGCTCTTCTTACAATTTGGATACATGGATGACACCGCCCGAACGTTTAGTGCCGACATTTGCAACACTTTCTGAAAATGCAGACATCTCTATTATTGAAGGAGTCATGGGACTTTTTGACGGTGGTGCTGACGGGATAAGCAGTACCGCAGATATTGCAAAAAAATTAAAGGCACCGGTTGTTTTAGTTCTTGACTGCAAGGCAGTGGGAGACAGTATAGCAGCTACTGCATTAGGGTTTAAAGAATATGATAAGGATATTAAAATAGCTGGTGTTATTTTAAACCGTCTTGGTTCAGATAAGCATGAATTAATGATTCGGGAAGCCATGAACAAAATTAAAATGTCCGTATTAGGGGCATTTCACCGGGATGATGAATTAAAAACACCGGAAAGGCATTTAGGGTTAACTCCCGTGATGGAAATAGAAACAAACCAGTTAATCCGGTACATGGCGGAGGCGGCTGAGAAATGGGTAGATACGGAGCGTCTTTTAGAGGTGGCTGAACAGGCGGATACATTAGAAGATTTTGAGCAAGAGGATTCTGCCAAAGAGAAGCTTGTACAAATTGCGGTTGCCAAAGATGAAGCATTTTCTTTTTATTATCCGACAAGCCTGGGAGCACTGGAAAAAAGAGGGGCGGAGCTTATCCCATTTAGTCCGTTAAGAGATAAAATAGTTCCCGAGGTGGATGGAATTATTTTCGGAGGAGGATTTCCGGAGATGTTTCTTCATGAATTGGGGAAAAATGAATCCATGAAATCATCAATCCGCAGTTTAGCTCTTAACGGTGTTCCTATTTATGCAGAGTGTGGCGGGCTCATGTATTTATGCAAAAACATTCAAGGATTTGAGGACGAAGTATATGATATGGTCGGAATCGTTCCTGCCGTTTGCAAAATGCAAAAAAAACTGCAGCGTGTAGGATATGTAAAGGGAACAGCTCTTTCTTCCAGTATCATTGCAGAAAAAGGGGATGAATTGAAAGGACATGAATTTCACTTTTCAACGATGGAAAATGAAGGAAATTTTTCATGGGCCTATTCCCTGCAAGGGACAAGACAGAAAACTTCACATATTGAAGGGTATAGTCATGGAAATATATTGGCATCTTATTTGCACTTGTCGTTTGATGGAAATCCGAAAGCTGCAGATCATTTCATAGAGAGCTGTAAAAAATACCGAGACAGCAGGAGATAGAATATGGAACCGACAAAAGGTCTAGTTTTAATCAATACAGGAACAGGCAAAGGAAAGACAACAGCGGCTTTAGGTACGGCCATCCGTGCCTGGGGGGATGGACAAAGAGTATTAATTCTTCAATTTATTAAGGGGTCATGGAAATATGGAGAATTAAAAGCCATTGAAACTTTAGGGAAAGTGAATGGAAATATTGAAATCAGACCGATGGGTGACGGTTTTGTTTTTCATAATAAAAAAGAGGATGAAGAATCTTTTTTAAAGAAAAAAGGATTGGCCGAACAAGCTTGGGATATGGTGATTAAGGAAGTAAAGAGTGATACATGGGATCTTGTTATTTTGGATGAAGTTAATTATGCCATCCATTTCGGGATGATTGATGTGTCTCATGTACTGGAGTTGATTCAAACGCGTCCTCCACGGTTGAATATGATATTAACCGGTCGTTATGCAAGAGATGAATTGATAGAAATTGCCGATACGGTAACAGAGATGATGCTTTGTAAACATGCTTTTCAAAAAGGGATTCGTGCAAGAAAAGGGATTGAATTTTGATAGGAAATTCCTTTACAGGATAGAGGGACCATGTTATGATTTCAATCAAATACAAATCGTAAATGAGGGATGTATAGTGGCGCTCTATGTAAAAAAATTTGGCGGGTCTTCTGTTGCGACACCGGCAAAGATGGAAGATATTGCACGTCGTGTACTTCGTGAAAAGAAACCGGAAGATAAAGTGGTTATTGTGGTTTCTGCGATGGGGGACAGTACCGACGAACTTTTGACTTTAGCCAAGAAAGTAACCAATATCCATCACGGCAGAGAGATTGATATGCTTATCACAACGGGAGAGCAGGTTTCCATTTCTCTTATGGCGATGACGTTTCAGCGTCTTGGAACACCGGCAGTGTCATTAACCGGAGCACAGGCGGGAGTCTGCTGTCACGGTATACATGGAAAAGCTGTCATTGATGAGGTATCTCCTTCCCGGGTTTTTCAAGAATTGGACAAAGGAAATATAGTTATTGTTGCAGGATTTCAAGGAGTATTACCTAATGGAGATATAGCGACATTAGGCAGAGGCGGCAGTGATGCAACCGCGGTGGCTTTAGCGGGTGCCATGCAGGCAGATATGTGTGAGATATTTACAGATGTGGACGGAGTCTATTCCGCAGATCCGCGTTGTTGTTCAGAAGCGGTAAAAATGCAGGAAATCACAAACATAGAAATGCTTGAATTGGCCCGATTAGGCGCCGGCGTTATGCAGCCGAGAAGTGTGGGGTTGGGATTGCATTATCATATTCCTATTCATGTTCGTTCCACTTTTACAGATGAAGAAGGTACGATAATCAGGGAGGAATCCACGTTGGAAGGAAACAATTGTGTTATCAAAGGTGTTGCTCAGGATGCTCATACAGCGAGAATATCCGTACTTAATGTAAAAAATATTCCCGGCGTAGCATATAAAGTTTTTCAGTCATTAGCTGATGATAATATTGATGTAGATATGATTGTACAAAGCGTACAAACGTCTAATGATAATATGACGGATATTGTATTTACTATTGATAATGCAGATTTAAATGATGCTCGTAAATCCTTGGATAAATTAAAAACAGAAGGACTTATCCATGATGTAGTCTATGATGATGATACGGCCAAGATATCTATTGTCGGGGCAGGTATGTTGGGAACACCGGGGGTTGCTGCCCGCATGTTTGGTGCACTTGGTCGTGCAGGTGTCAATATTTTAATAGTAAGTACATCTGAAATCAGTGTTTCTTGCTTGGTTAAGAGAGAAGATGTTAATCAGGCGGTTCAGGCGATTCACCGAGAATTTTTTGGAGAGCGGAAAGTGAACGGATAACAAATTAAGGAGCACAGGACATTTTTGCCTGGGCTTTTTAATTTTTTTATAAATTTGGAGGAATAGTTATGAAATGGAATATAGAAGATGTTGTTTACGGCTTTAAAATAAAAGATTTTTCTCATATCGAAGAAGTGGATGCCGATGCTTATCTTATGGAACATATGAAATCAGGGGCAAGACTGATGTATCTGGATAGTGCCGATGATAATAAAGTCTTTTCTATTTGTTTCAGGACGACACCGGATAATTCAAAAGGTGTCCCGCATATTATGGAACATTCTACATTATGCGGCTCCCGGAAATTTCCGCTGAAAGAACCGTTTATAGAATTAGCAAAAGGCTCTTTGAATACCTTTTTGAATGCGATGACATGGCCCGATAAAACGATGTATCCCGTAGCAAGTAGAAATGACGCTGATTTCCATAATTTAATGGATGTCTATTTAGATGCGGTGTTCTATCCTAATTGCCTGAAAGATCCCGGAATACTGATGCAGGAAGGTTGGCATTATGAATTGGATAATAAGGAAGGGGAGCTTATTTATAACGGCGTAGTTTACAATGAAATGAAAGGTGTTTTATCTTCACCGGAATCCTTGTTGGAAAATGCTGCTATGGAAAAACTATTTCCGGATACCACATATGGGGTGGAATCCGGAGGAGATCCGGAAGTGATTCCTTCTTTATCTTTTAGAGAGTTTTCCGAATTTCATCGTCGTTTTTATCATCCGTCAAACAGCTATATTTATTTATATGGAAATATGAATATCGATGAAACACTGTCCTATATTGATAAAGAGTATTTACAATCTTTTAATCGAAGAGAAGTGGATTCTTTGATTAAGACACAGCGGGCTTTTACGGTGAGGAAGGTAGCTGAGGCGTCTTATGGAATTGCTGAAGGGGAAACTTTCGATAAGAAAGCAATTCATGCGCTTTTTACGGCCATGACGGATCATATGACGACGAAAGAGTCATTGGCATTTCGCATATTGAATTATGTTTTAATCGATATAGATGGAGCGCCACTAAAAAAAGCGATATTAGATAAAGGACTGGGAAATGATGTGAGTGGCAGTTATGAAGACAGCTATAAGCAACCTGTGTGGATGATTGAATTGACCGGTTCAGAAGTGCAGGAGCAGAAAAAGTTTTCCCAAATTATAGACCAGACATTGAGAAATTTGGCGTTGGAAGGCATAGATCAAAAGATGCTTGATGCCGCGTTAAACAGAATAGAATTTATTGCGCGGGAAAATGATTATCAAGGGCGTCCGAAGGGATTGTTTTATGGAATCAGAGCGATGGATTTATGGCTTTATGATAGAAATCCCATGGATGCATTACGTTATTATGATGATATGAAAGAATTACGGCAAGACTTGTCGAAAGGGTATTTTGAGAATCTCCTTTTAAAATACGTGATTAAAAATCCGCATCAAGTTCTTATAACTATGAAAGCGGAAAAAGGCTTGATTGAGAGGAAAAATACAGAAACTCAAAAAAAATTGAGTGCCTATAAGAGCAGTCTTTCCGATGACCAATTAGAGCAGATTATCAGGGAAACGGGAGATTTAAAAAAACGGCAGGCCGCCATAGATTCAGAAGAGAATCTAAAAAAAATTCCTTTATTGAAGAGAACGGATTTGACTCGTGTAATAGAAGACGATGTAATTGAAGAAACCTTTGTAAAAGGAATCCGACACCTTCATTGTGACATAGATTCCAACGGAATCTCTTATGTGAATCTATATTTTGATGTATCCGGTTTATCCGGAGAAGATTTGTTTTATACAAAAATGCTGTCCCGTGTATTGATGTCTATGGATACAAAACGGTATGACTATCAGGAGCTGACACGCCTTTCCAATGCTTATACCGGAGGAATCGGATATGAAGTGGGAGCTATCGGTAAAGTAGATAGTGATGAAGATTTTACACCCTTCTTTATGGTGAAGGGGAAAGCGCTTACCGATAAAGTTAAAGTTATGATGGACTTAATTGGAGAAACTCTTGTAGGTACGAATTTTGAGGACAGGAATCGCCTGAAAGAAATTCTGCTTGAAGAAAAAGCGGAATGGGATCTCACCGCTTTTGACAGAGGACATGTATTAAGTATGATCCGGTTGTCATCTTATTTTTCAAAAACAGGAGCGTTTTCAGATACGATAGGCTTATCGTATTATTATTTCTTATCGAATATACTTTCTCATTTTGATGAAATGGCTGCATCGGTAATTGAGAAATTAAAAGAACTGTCAGATAGAATATTTACAACAACAAATTTATTTATTTATACAATTGGCAGGAATGATGAAAAGCAAGCCGTAGAAAAAAATATAGATGCTTTAATTATGGAAATGGACAAAGGAACAGTTCTTGTTAACCCCAATCCGGTTTCTGTAAAGAAAACTGCTAATGAAGCTTTTTTGACGTCGGGCAAAGTGCAGTATGTCGCTAAAGGAGGAAACTTTAGGCAGCATGGGTTTGCTTATACGGGCGCCATTCGTGTGATGGAAACAATTCTCAGGTATGAATATCTATGGAAGCAGATTCGGGTTCTGGGAGGCGCTTACGGGGCATTTGTTCAATTTATGAGAAACGGCAATGCTTTATTCTGTTCTTATAGAGATCCCAATCTTGCAGAAACTTTATCAGCGTACCAAGGGATTCCTGAATATTTGGAGAATTTAGAGTTATCAGAAAGAGAAATGACGAAGTACGTTATTGGTACAATGGCACCGGAAGAAACATCGTTAACTCCTTTTATGAGAGGAGAACGGGCGCTCAGTTATTATCTTGGGGAAAATACAAAAGAAAGCCGAATGAAAATTCGAAGTGAAATAATAAATTGCACGATAAATGATATCAAGGCATTGGTGCCTCTTGTAAGAAGTGTTATCGAAGAACCGTATATTTGTGTAATGGGAAATGAAGAAAAAATACGAAAAAACAAAAAGATTTTTAATGCAATTTTATCTATGCCGAAATAATGGAAATTAGAACCAGATTTGCTCCCAGTCCGACCGGATATATGCATTTAGGAAATGTGTGGATTGCTTTTTTGAATTGGTGGTGGACCAGGCAGCATCGCGGAAAAATAGTGCTACGTATAGAAGATATCGATCAATTGCGGTGTCACGAAAAGTATATCTCTGCCATACAAGAAGATTTAACATGGCTCGGACTTGATTGGGATGAAGGACCGGAGCATATCTATCCGTATGGAGCTTTGCGTCAGAGTCAACGGTATGGCATATATAAGACGATTCAAAAAAATTGGGAGAGGGAAGATCTTTTATATCCATGTTTTTGTTCACGTGCAAGGATACATAAGATTTCTTCGGCTCCTCATTTAGGGGAAAAATGGATCGGTTATGACGGACATTGCAGAAGTTTATCGGATGAAGTAAAAAGAACAATAAAAAAAATACCTTCATGGAGAGTAAAAGTTGATGAAGAAAAAATTTCTTTTAATGACATGTTTTGCGGATCTCAAATTAAAGTGTTAAAAGCAATATACGATGATTTTGTTGTTTTTCGTGCGGATGGAGCGGTGGCCTATCAATTAGCTGCAGCAGCTGATGACGGTACTATGGGCATTACTCACGTCTTTAGAGGGAATGATTTATTGTCGTCCACTTTTTATCAAATTTATTTATTAAAAAAATTGAAATATTCTGTTCCATTATATGGACATTTACCTCTACTTGTTGATAAAACAGGAGTGCGTTTGTCAAAACGGCAACATGGCATTACTGTCAAAGAACTTCGGGAAGCGGGGATAAGTGCGGAACAAATTATCGGACAATTTCTTTTTTGGTTGGGGGCATTAAAAAAGCCGATGCCTCTGTCAGCTGAAACTGTATTAACCGATATTCCGTTTAGTTCCTGTACACATGTATGTAATCCCATGGTAAGAATAGATACTATATAAAATAAAGGATGACATTACCTTGTCATCCTTTATTTTATAACTACTGAAGTGTGATAAAAACATTTTACAGATTCATAATACCCCAGCAACAGCACCTATGTTTTTTTCGATTCAGATAGCGTCTCTTTATTTTTCTGCGCTACACTAAGGCGTCTGTTTTTTTCTGCCTCAGTTAAATAACGTCGATATGCAGGCTTTTCTGAAACGAATGCTTCAATTTCAAAAAAACGATTCCATGGAAAACCGGCGGAAACAGTTTGCGGATCAAGATTCATATGATCAGCAGCAAAATCTTGGATTTGTGCAATCATTTCTTCCTTAATTGCTTGATTAATCTTTCCTTGTGTTTTTTTGATGTCGGCAAACAGCTTTATGTTTTTTCTCACATTTGCCTGGTAAGCCCAATTATCAATATATTGTTCAATGAGCATAGATTTATGGCTTGATTCATTCATTTCAGGAGCCAATATGGCTTGAGCGATAGCAAACCCCACCGTGTTGCTCGCCGTATTCCAACCGTTGTAGGCAGATACTTTATAAAGAAGTCCTTCTTTCTGCATTAAGTTTATAAGGGAGTTATCGGAGCCATTAGCAAAATAAACATCCGCTACGGAAATATTCATATTTTTGTTAATAACCGATTTTATTTGATGGACAAATTCGGAAGTACTTTCTTTCATCATACCGAAATTGCTGAATTGACTTGATTCGCCGGTGGATTGAAGCGGGGTGTTTACCGCTAAAACAATATCTGGGATTCCTTTTTTTACGATAGAACCGCCTGCAGCAATTACATGTTGTTCAATTGTTTTCCCAATCGGCTGGTTCTCATAAGAGGGAACTGTATCCTCTCCGCGCCCCAACGGATATAAAATATCAAAAGAGGGAGATAAATGATTCCAATCTACGTGATAGCGGGCGATAAGTAAAAGTCCCAGTTGATCGGCTCCAGGAAAAGAACCGAATTTATTTGTATCTAATTTCTTTGCCAGTTTTTCCTGATAGCGAACTTCCATATTTGTTTGGGAGTGTTTACTGTTGTCATCATGGCCCTCGCAAAAATAAGTAAAAATTCCATTTTCAGCGTCTTGAATCAACCGTCTGTTGATAATGTTGTTTTTGGTTCTTCGTTTAAACCAATCTTGTAAATATTCACTGGGCACGCTTAACTTTAGAGAAAGTAATTCCGCAATTTCTTCTTTGCTTATTATGCCCAGATCCTGTTTGTCCTGCAGGGTGGCTATCCGGTAAATATCATGTCCATATGTATCATAGTAATAAGGTTCGACACCTCCGCTGGAAGCATAAGGCGTACGCATGACAGTTCCAAATGCATAAATGGGAAGATCAGGGTAATCCTTGTGGAGTTTTCTAATTTTATTTTCTCTGTACTGCAATGTAAGTAAAGATTCATTATGCTTTCTTGAATCTACAAGCCCTCCGTAGATTAATGTGTCTGTAGAAAGAATGGCGGCATCTGCACGAGAAATATTATCATTAATCCAACGCCAAATTTGTTCAGGGGAACCTTGATAATTTTTCCCCGACAGATAAGTTTTAGGTGGAGTAAGCACTGTATATCCTGCTTTAACAGCAGTAGATACGGTGTATGTATAACTAACCGGGCGATCGTCTTGGGGAACAAAAAGAATTGTTTTTGCCGATACTATGTAACCGGCAATAGAAAAAGAAAGCGCGAAAGTAGCTGCTATAATTTTATTTTTAATCACGATAACCTCCTCAAACATATATTAATTTATTATACCATTAAGAAAATACATAAGTAAAAAGACCATACCGAAAAGGTATAGTCTTTTTTGGCGGAGCGGGTGGGATTCGAACCCACGGTACATTGCTGTACAACTGATTTCGAGTCAGCCTCGTTATGACCACTTCGATACCGCTCCATAGTAAAACAAAGATTATTTTCTTTGTGATTTAAAGAATAAATCCATCAGTTTTTGGCAATCGGCTGCCATGATATTTCTTGTAACAGAAAAATGGGGATCAAGCGAATTTCTCCCAATACCAAAATTGGAATCAATTCCGCCATATAGGGGATTGGGAGAGCCATAGACAACTCTTGATATGCGGGAGTTTACGATAGCACCGGCACACATCGGACACGGCTCTATGGTAACATAAAGGGTACACCCCGTCAAACGCCAGTTTTTAAGTATTTGCGAGGCTTTTTTAATAGCAAGTATCTCTGCATGATTTGTTGCGTCATTTTGCGTTTCACAAAGATTATGTGCGGCGGCTATAATGGTATCACGGTAAATTATAACAGCTCCGACAGGAACTTCACCGGACAGCAATGCTTTTTGAGCTTCTTTGACAGCAAAAGACATATATTGTTGATCATTCATTGTGTAAAACCTTTTTTTCAATCATCAAGTAGAAAAAAATACCCGAACAGTATAAAATGATTATAAACAATATTTTATTTTTTGTTAACGGAGGGTTTTCAATGGCTGCAGAAAAAAGAATCAATTTAAAGGCAAAAACATTTCAATCCTATTTGGACAGCGATGATTTGAAATTTTTTCAGCAAAACGCAACTCATGATGAGGCGGATACGGTTGTATTCCAATCAAATATACAAGTGGAGGGGCAAACTTTACCGGTAGGTATTATTACTGACAACACAATTTATACAATCATTCGTGTTCAGATTGGAACGGGATTGGTCAAAGAAGAAAATAAATCAAAATTGAATGAATACCTGAATTCCTTAAATCGAAGTTACAAGGTTTTTAAATATGTAGTGGCAGAAGACGGTTCGGTATTCCTTGATGCTTGCTTGCCCAGTACCGATGAAAGTTTTGATCCTGAAATTGTTCGCGTAGTTCTTGATGTGATTGTGGATCATTTGACACAGGAATATAAAAGTATTATGAAAACGGCATGGAATTAAAACAAGAATCAACAATAAAAACTGATATTTGAGTTTCTTGATTGACTTAAACTTAAATATCAGTTTTTATTATGGGATTTTTCCACAGAGGATAGGCATATTTTTAAATCTTTTTGAGAATGATAATGGATTATAGAAAGTGAGAATAAAAAATGATAAAATAATAATTGAAATTAGCGGAATTGAGGAATGAATATGACAACGAAAAAGAATAAGTTTAAATGGATTTATCGATCGGCAGATACAGAAAAAGAATTTGCGCCTTCTTATTACGGTGATTACGGAATATCTGACGGAGTAGCCAGAATTATGTTTCGTCGGGGAATTGATACACAGGATAAGTTAGGACATTTCTTATATGATACTCTATCCGACTTGGCAGATCCGTTTCTTATGAAGGGAATGGATGAAGCGGTTACACGTATCCAACAAGCGATAGATCAAAAGGAAAAAATTGTTATTTATGGAGATTATGACGTTGACGGAATTACATCGACAGCCATTCTTGTCCGTTATCTGAAACGGGAAAAAGCGGCGGTTGATTTTTATATTCCCGTACGGGAAGAAGAGGGATACGGTCTTAATCAAAATGCTATTGAAAAATTGGCCGAAGAAGGAAATACTTTACTGATTACTGTAGATTGCGGGATCAGTTCGGCCGATCTGGTGAAAACAGCACCGGCTGCTATAGATATAATCATTACCGATCATCACCAACCGCCGGACATAATACCATCTTGTGTTGCTGTAGTAAATCCTCATCAAAAAGATTGTCATTATCCTTATAAAGAATTGGCCGGTTGCGGAGTTGCATTTACTTTATGCAGAGCACTTTATATGAGAAATTACAAAAAAAATTACACCGATGATGTGGAATTGGCCGCTTTAGGAACGATTGCCGATGTTGTTTCTTTGACGGGAGAAAACCGGGTTTTAGTTCGAAAAGGAATGGAAAGGTTTTTATCTACGCCCATTAAAGGCTTATTTGCTCTACTTCGTACAACAGGAATTGTTAATGAAGATACAAAAGAATTTCTGCATGCAGACCAGATTTCTTTTGGACTTGCTCCCCGTTTGAATGCGGCGGGAAGAATTACTCATGCCAAATATGGCGTACAGCTGTTGATAACGGAATCAGGAGTGGAAGCGGAACAATTGGCACAAAAGCTCTGTGATACCAATATAGAAAGACAAAAGATTGAACGGGAAATTTATGAAGAAGCACTTAACCGAATCACAGAACTTCATATTGAAAATGATAAAGTACTTGTTATAGACGGAAAGAACTGGCATCCCGGAGTTATAGGAATTGTCGCTTCACGGATTCTGGAATTATATCATCGTCCCGTATTGGTGTTAACAATTCGTAACGGGGTGGGAAAAGGATCGTGCAGAAGTATACCTGCTTTTAATATGTATGAGGCACTGGGGGTTCAGGCGGACTTATTGATTCAGTACGGCGGGCACAAAATGGCGGCAGGATTCAGCATCGCTGAGGACAAGATATCCTTATTTAGAAAAAAAATAAATATGTATGCAGAAGAGATTTTGACACCCGGCGACTATATCCCGGTTCTGGAATTAGAAGAAACGATTCCCTTGGATGAAATTACTCTTGATTTTATCCGATCTTTGAATTTGCTTGAACCTTATGGGTGTGATAATCCCAAGCCTCTTTTTTCCATTCAAAATGCTTTTGTAGAAACGGCACGCCGCATAGGCAATGATAATCGTCATTTCAAGTGTCAGGTTATGCAAAATAACACTCCTGTAGAAGCCATATTTTGGAATGCCGGAGAGTGTGATCCTTGTTGTGCGGGAGATACGGTGAACTTGGTTTTTGAGCCGGAGATTCATGACTGGTATGGTGAACATGTGCAATTGATTTGTAAAGATGTCCAAAAGGCAGAGAATTTCTTTTTAACCAGAGATTTTTTAGTAAAAATTTTTGTTTTGCTAAGAGAAATTTTGAAAGAGGATACCATTCTGTCTGTGGGAGAGGTTCAGGCTGTATTGCAGGAGAAAACCGGAAAAGAAGTGGAAACAGGCACCATCAATATAGCACTTGCCGTTTTTGAAGAGTTGGCAATACTATACCGTTTCAGCAAAAACGGTACTGATTATTATCGACGACGCATTATACCAAATAGAAAGTTGGATTTATTGTCTTCATCTGTTTATAGAAAATATAAACAGTAAAGGGGCATCATATGGAAAACAAGGATACAAACATAGGGAAGATTCAAGAAAAGAACATATCCGATTTATTTACACCGGCCTTGTCCGGAGGAAAAATACATACTGATGCGTCCGCATCTACCTTGGCAGAGTTTTTGATTCACCAAGATGATTATGTAAAAGCGGCTAATGAAAAAAAGGATTTTATAAAAGAAAAAGAAACAGCGTATAAAAAACTGATTGATAAAATTACGCAATATATTTCCGACGAAAAAAGTATTGAGCAAGTAAGAGAAGCCTATGAGCTGGCTGATAAAGCACATGAAACACAGGTAAGAGCCACCGGTGAGCCATACATTATCCATCCTTTGGAAGTGGCATATATTTTATCTGAGTTGGAAATGAATACGGAGGGAATCGTTGCCGCACTGCTTCATGATGTAGTAGAAGATACGGAGTACACTATCGACGATATAAGAATGCTTTTTGGAGAAGAGGTGGCTTTTTTAGTTGACGGTGTAACTAAATTATCGCAATTTCATTATAAAGATAAAGAAGATCAGCAAACGGAAAATTTTAGAAAAATGTTTCTTGCTATGGCAAAAGATATACGTGTGGTCATCATTAAACTTGCAGACAGGCTGCATAACATGAGAACGCTCGGAGTCTTTCGGCAAGAGAAACAGGAGCGTATCGCACGAGAAACTATGGAAATATATGCTCCGTTGGCACATCGTCTGGGAATTTATAATATCAAATGGGAATTGGAGGATTTATGTTTTTATTACCTTCATCGTGAGGAGTATTACGATCTTGTTCGTCAAATGCGGCAAAAACGAAAAGTTCGTGAAGAGATTGTCAATGATACGATGAAAGTTCTTCAACAACACATAAAAGAATCAGGAATTACAACGACAATTACAGGGCGCCCTAAACATTTCTATAGTATTTATAAAAAAATGAAACGGGACAACAAAGATTTATCACAAATTTATGATTTGTATGCGGTCAGAGTGATTGTAGATACGATTCCGCAATGCTATGCCATTTTGGGAATTGCCCATTCTTTATGGAAACCGCTTCCGAACCGTTTTAAAGATTACATTGCCGTTCCTAAGCCTAATATGTATCAGTCCCTTCATACAACAGTGATCGGAACGAAAGGACAGCCTGTAGAAATACAAATACGCACTTGGGAAATGCATCATATTTCTGAGTATGGAATTGCTGCACACTGGAGATATAAAGAAGGAAATAAAGCAGGCTCTAAAAACTTTGACCAAAAAATCAGTTGGCTGAGGAGATTGCTGGAATGGCAGGATACATCAAATTCAAAAGAATTTTTAAATGCACTTAAACTGGATGTATTTTCAGATGAAGTTTTTGTTTTCACTCCGAAGGGCGATGTAATCAATCTTCCTAAAGGTTCTATCCCCATTGATTTTGCTTACCGTATACATACGGAAGTTGGAAACCGATGCGTGGGTGCAAAAGTGAATAATAAGATTGTCCCGTTAGATACCAAATTGAAAAACGGAGACATCGTTTCAGTCATTACCTCTAAAACGGGCAAACCCAGCTATGACTGGATTAATATGGTGGGAGCCAGTGAAAGCAAAGCAAAAATTCGGAGTTGGTTTAAAAAAGAATATCGTCCGGAAAACATTTCCCGTGGACAGGAACTGCTTTTAGAAGAGTTGGAGCGTTTAGGTTATAAAGCGAAAGAAGTTGCGTCTAAAGAAAGACTGAAAGAAGTAGGAAAATATTTTAATCATATTTCCGAAGATGATATTCTTGCGGCCGTCGGGTATGGTGGTATCGCTATAAAAAGTGTGATTCTTAAACTTGTTGATCTCTATAAGAAAGATGAGAATATTGAAAAAGTAACAAGTTTAAAGACCGCAAAAGATTTTGAAAATTTAAAAATGCACAGCATAAAAAAGTACTCCGGCACCGGTATTCTTGTAAAAGGGCAAGAGGGGCTTGAAGTACATTTGGCCAAGTGCTGCAACCCTGTTCCCGGCGATAAAATTATTGGATACGTGACCCGGGTAAGAGGAGTATCCGTTCATTGTCTGGACTGTCCCAATGCCATTAACTTTATGGATAAAGAAAGAGAAATTGAAGTGGAATGGGAACAAGCGACAACCGGTATGTTTTTAGTAACAATTGAAGTCGTTTCTTATGACCGTACAGGTTTAATGGCTGATATTTTAGCAGCATTGACGGAAATGAAGCTTTCTGTTTCTTCCGCCAATGTCAAAGTTGAAAAGGCAGGAACGGCTGTTATGAATCTGGGAATCCAGATTAAAGATTTGCCGCAATTAGACTATATAATGACTAAAATCCGGCGTATTAAAGGAGTACATTCTGTGAACAGGATGCGTTCTTCTAAAGGAGGATAGATGAGAGCGGTTATTCAGAAATGTAATTTTTGCAGAGTCATTTCAGAGGGCAATGAAATCGGGCATATAAAAAAAGGAATGATGGTACTGATCGGAGTAAAAAAGGGAGATAATGATGAAGATGCACGGTATATTGCTGATAAAATAGTGAATCTTCGTATATTTGAAGACGGACAGGGACGAATGAATCATTCTGTATGTGATGTAAAAGGGGATCTTGCCTTGGTATCACAATTTACTTTATATGGGGATTGTCGTCATGGAAGACGTCCAAGTTTTACTGAAGCGGAGAATCCGGAATCGGCAAATTTACTTTATGAAAAAGTAGTGACTCTATGCCGGGAAACAGGTCTTCATATAATAACCGGATGTTTTCAAACGCACATGAATATTATTTTGGATAATGACGGACCGGTTACTATGATTATAGATTCAAATAAACAATTTTAACGAAAAGGAGCATTCGAAGAATGAAGATTACATATCTTGTTCTGGGACCGTTTTTGACGAACACTTATATCATTTATGATGAAGAAACAATGAAAGCGGTTATTATTGATCCGTCATTCACGCCTGAAAATATAATTCATGCTGTTGAAAAATTAAAAGTTAGGGTAGAGGCTATATTTTTAACACATGCTCATGTAGATCATATGGCGGGCTTGAATGTACTAAGAAAAAACTATATAAACGCAAAAGTTTACATGAATAAAAAAGATCAGCCTTATTTAAAAGCCCCTGAAAAAAATCTGTCAAACGCTTTGCCGGAACCTGTTCTTTGTGAGGATGCCGATGTATGGGTAGAGTATGGAGAACATATACATATAGGCAAACTTGATTTTGAAGTTTTAAACACGTCAGGACATACACCGGGCGGGATTTCTTTTTATAATAAAGAAGGAGGCGTCGTTTTTTCGGGAGATGCTCTTTTTCAGGGCTCTATAGGGCGCACCGATTTCCCCGGTGGAAATATGAGCGAATTGGTTACAAATATAAGAAATAACTTATTAAATTTGCCGGATGATGTTGTTGTCCTTTCTGGGCATGGAGAAGCAACCAATATAGGTCATGAAAAGAAATATAACCTATTTTTATCGGAGGATGTATAATGAAAAAAACACCTGAATTTTGGTTAAGGATCACTATTGTACTCTTTTTTGCAGTGTTAATTATATCCTCACCATCCATTTTGTTTCCTTTCGGAATATCGTTAATTATATCGATACTTTTAACCCCTTTAGCGCAATGGATACAAAAATACGCAAAAAAAATCGGAATCAAAAAGTTTCCCTATGACTTTTCCATATCCATTTCCTTTTTAATATTTTTGGCTGTTTTATATATGATAATGATTCATATTTTTGTTCCGTTTATTGCAGAGCTAAGAGATTTCAGCAAAAGTTTACCGGAAACATTTACAGCCATTCAAACCGCAATCCCTGAAATAGGAAAAAGATATGATTTGAATGTATTACCGGCAGAGATACAATCGGAAGTACAGGGATTTGTATCAAAAATGATACAGGAGATTGGTGAATATACGCTAAAATTTGCACAATTCAGTTTGTTTGCCATATTTTCTTTAGCAAGTACAGTCATCGAATTAGTTGTTGTCCCTTTTATTACTTTTTACATGATGAAAAAAGGGAGTGCCTTTGCAGATTTGTTTGCAGGTTTTTTCCCTGATAAATATCAAGCACATATAAAAGAGGTTTTTAAAGAGATACACTTTGTACTTAAGGCCTATATCCATGGACAATTGTTGTTGTCTGTTTTAATGGCGGCTGTCGTATTTGTGGGAATGTGGATTATGGATATCCCGTATCCTCTCGTCATTGGGCTGCTTGCCGGTCTTGTAGAAATGGTTCCTGTCATCGGACCGATTATAGGGGCGATTCCGCCCATCCTTTTAGGATTATTGCAAGGAACGGCTACCACGATTCAGGTTATTATTTTTTACGTAATTGTTCAGCAGCTTGACTCACATTTCGTTATGCCCAAATTAATGGGATCAATTATTGAAGTGCATCCGGTGGCTATTATTGCCGGTGTTCTTATAGGAGGAAGTCTGTTCGGTGTAATAGGAATGATGATTGCTGTTCCTACCGTGGCAGTTTTACAAATATTATTCCGCCACATGTGGTATTACGATAAATATAAAGTAAGTCGGTAACGGAGGACAATCTTATGAAAAAAACAACAGTAATGAATACGTTGAGAAAAAAAATAAGAGAACATAAATTTAAATTTACAACACAACGGCAAATTATATTGCAGGCATTTTTAGACAGTAAAGAAAATCATATGTGTGCAGAAGATATCTATGAAGTAGTTCGTGAAGGGAATCCGGACATTGGACTGGCGACGGTGTATAGATCCCTCGAACTTTTTACAACTCTTGAATTATTAAAGAAATTGGATTTTGGTGACGGGAGAAGTCGTTATGAATTGAATGATCATAATTTGGCGCATTCCCATCATCATCTGATTTGTTTAAATTGTGGGAAAGTGATCGAATTTACCTACAACTTCCTTGATGATATAAAACAAAAAATAAAAAAAGATAACGGTTTCGGTATTGTGGATTACCAACTTAAGTTCTACGGCTATTGTGCAGACTGTGAAAAGAAAAATAGTAGAGCAAAAAGTAATCAAAAAATCTAAGTTTTATTGACTCGTAGATTTGATTATACATAAGCATGGTGATAAAATTAATGCGTTAGTGTCGCTCTTGCATGATTTTGGAATAAAATAGGTAAAAGTGGAGAGGTGTTATCAATTTGCAGGCATTAAGAGGAACACAGGACATATTACCTGATCAAGTTTATAAGTGGAATTATATAGAATCTGTTATCAGGGATCTCTGTAGCCGGTATGATTATAAGGAAATCCGTACTCCTATATTTGAAGATACAAGATTATTTCTACGTGGAATAGGGGATACGACGGATGTAGTAACAAAAGAAATGTATTCTTTTGAAGATCGTGGAGGGCGATCTGTTACGCTCCGTCCGGAAAATACAGCATCCGTAGTAAGAGCTTATTTAGAACATAAGCTCTATGGAGATCAGCAGACTCATAAATTTTTTTATATCGGCTCTATGTTTAGATATGATCGTCCTCAGGCCGGCAGATATAGAGAGTTCCATCAATTTGGCGTGGAAGTTTTAAGTGCGATGTCACCGGCTGCCGATGCGGAAGTGATTGCATTAGCCTATGACCTGTTGAAATCTTTAGGACTTAAAGATTTAAGTTTGCATATTAATTCTATCGGGGATTCAATGTGCAGACCTGTTTATCGGGCCAAGCTGATTGAGTTTTTTGAGAAAAGGAAAGATCATCTTTGTGAAGATTGTAGAGAGAGGTTATATAAAAATCCTTTAAGAATTCTTGATTGCAAAGAAGAGGGATGCAAAAAAGCAGCCGTGGGGGCTCCTGAAATCACCGACTACTTATGTGAAACCTGCAACGAAAAATTTGATGCGGTGAAGCAATATTTATCTGCCCTGGAAATTCCTTATACGATAGATTCAAGATTAGTTCGCGGGCTTGATTATTACACAAATACGGCCTTTGAAATTCAGTATTTACCGCTGGGAGCTCAAAGTGCCATTTGTGGTGGCGGTCGTTATGATGGTCTTGTTGAAGGAATGGGAGGACCTGCAACCCCCGGAATCGGATTTGCCGTAGGGATGGAAAGATTATTATTAGCATTGGATATGCAAAACTTGATTCCATTTCCGGAAGAGTCCCCAAAAGTATATATTGCCGCGCTTGGACAGGATGCTGTTGCTGAAGGATTAAAAATACAGCATGCATTGCGTACAAAAAATATACTGGCAGAACTTGACTTACAAGGTAAAAGTTTAAAAGGTCAAATGAAACAAGCCGGGAAATTAAAATCCATTTATACTGTTATTATAGGAAGCGATGAATTGCAAAAAGGAATTGCTATCGTGAAGGACATGGAAAAAGGAAATCAGGAAACCGTTTCCTTAGGAAGCGTGGCAGATTTTATTATCCATTCCCATAGTTTTTGAGCATTATATAATTTTTAAAGAGGTGTTTTTATATGGAAACGATGTCAGGCATGCATAGATCCTGTGGGTGCGGTCAGGTTACTGAAAATGATTGCGGTAGAGAATTAACATTATCAGGATGGGTGAATACCCGACGGGACCATGGAGGATTGATATTTATTGATCTTCGTGATCGTAGCGGAATTGTTCAAGTCGTTATGAGTCCTCAATATGGAGAAGAAGCCTTTCATAAAGCGGAAGATGTTCGCAGTGAATATGTATTGGCCATAAAAGGTGTAGTTAGAGAACGAAGTGAAGACACAATTAACCCCAAAATGAAAACGGGAAAAATTGAGGTGGTCGTTTCTGAATTGCGTATTTTAAATAAAGCTAAAACACCTCCGTTTTATGTGGAAGACGGCATTGATGTAGATGAAACAATTCGTTTGAAACATAGATATATTGATTTACGCCGCCCGGAAATGCAAAGAAATCTTATGATGCGTCATAAGATTATTCATGAAATCCGGCAGTTTCTGGATGAACATCACTTTCTTGAAATTGAAACTCCTATTTTAACAAAGAGTACTCCTGAAGGGGCTCGTGATTATCTCGTTCCCAGCCGGGTGAATCCGGGTAAGTTTTATGCACTTCCGCAGTCCCCGCAACTTTTCAAGCAATTGCTGATGGTTTCCGGATTGGAAAGATACTTCCAGATTGCTCGTTGCTTCCGAGATGAAGATTTGCGTGCAGATAGACAACCTGAGTTTACTCAGTTGGACATGGAACTTTCTTTTGAAGATCAAGATTTCATTTTAGACTTGATGGAACATATGATGAAAAGGATCTTCAAAAATGTTTTAAATGTTGATATTCCTATTCCGTTTGCAAGGATTACTTGGGATGATGCAATGGAATTATACGGTTCAGACAAGCCGGATTTAAGGTTTGATATGCACTTTTATAATATTTCCGACTTACTTCGCGATACCGAATTTAAGGTTTTCCGTAATGTGCTGGATCATAGAGGAGTAGTAAAAGCTATTACAGTTAAAGGAAATGCAAGTATTCCTAGACGACAGTTGGATGAGCTGGTCGAATATGTCGGACGCTATGGCGCCAAAGGTTTGGCATGGATCGGTTTTAATGAAGACGGAACCTTAAAATGCCAAATCACAAAGTTCCTCGGGGAGGAAAAGATTAGAGAAATTGGAAATTATTGTGAAGCTGGCAAAGGTGATTTAGTCTTAATTATTGCAGATAAACCTAAGGTTGTGGCACAAGCGCTGGGAGAACTGCGCCTTGAAATGGCACGCCGCATGAATCTAATTGATGAAAAAGAGTTCTGCTTCCGTTGGGTGACAGACTTTCCAATGTTTGAATATAGTGAAGAAGATAAACGTTGGGTAGCCGAACATCATCCGTTTACGGCGCCGCGTGATGAAGATATACAATATTTATCGTCAGATCCTTCTAAGGTATATGCAAAAGCTTATGATATGGTACTTAATGGAGTAGAAGCCGGTGGTGGATCATTACGTATTTATCAAGAAGAACTGCAGGAAAAAGTATTTAAGGCAATTGGAATTACCCGGGAGGAAGCACAGGAAAAATTTGGATTCTTATTAGATGCATTCCAATACGGGGCACCACCTCATGCCGGCATCGCACTTGGCTTAGATCGCTTGGTTATGTTAATGCTTCATCTAAACTCCATTCGTGAAGTTATTGCATTTCCTAAAACACAGAGTGCTATCGACCAAATGACACAAGCTCCGTCAGAAGTTGTTGAAAAACAATTGAAAGAACTTCATATCAAAGTGGATATAGAAAATAAGGATGATTTACTTATTTAAGAGAGTCTAAAACAGGTGTTTTAGTTGTAAAAACACCTGTTTTTTGATAAGATAATATAAAAGAATAGAACCCTGCTGTGCACGTGCCGCTTTATATTTTGAACCAACACCTTTATAAAGGGAGTTTAGAGGAGGCTCTTGGAAGCAATGCCCTTGTAGGGACTGATGATAAGAGCCGCAAGAACACCCACCTGCAAGTATGCAGACTCAAAATACAGCTTTAAACGACATGGTGGGGTCAAATGAATATAAAGTCGTCAAGTGTAACTTGGCGGCTTATTTTTATGTGAGGATCTTATATGGATTCATTATTTGACAGAACTGAATCAGATATTAATAACTATGCTCCTCTGGCAGATCGTATGCGCCCCAAAAATTTTGATGATATAGTTGGACAGGAAGATGCTATAGGAAGACAATCATTTTTGTATCGGATGATAGAACGTGATACCATTCCGTCCATTCTTCTTTTTGGTCCCCCTGGTTGCGGGAAGACAACAATAGCAATGACTATTGCTAAAGTAACTACATGTGCTGTCATAAAACTGAACGCTACATCCAGCGGGACAAAAGAAATAAGGGATGCTGTTGAAAATGCAAAAAAAGAACTAAATTATTATGGACGGCGTACTATTGTTTTCATAGATGAAATTCACCGCTTCAATAAAAACCAACAAGATTTATTGTTGCCTTATATAGAAAACGGTACTTTTATTTTAATTGGAGCCACCACAGAAAACCCTTATTTTGAATTGAACGGTCCGCTACTTTCCCGCATTCGTATTATAAGACTGAAACCATTGTCAATTCATGCGGTTGTTGAAGTACTGAAAAAAGCATTATCCGATAATGATAGAGGCTTGGGAAAAGGGCGTTATAAAGCTGACTCAAATGTACTTGAGTCTATAGCCAATTATGCACTGGGAGATTGCCGGATCGCATTAAATCTCTTAGAACAAGTTGCAACAATACGTACAGAGGGATCCCTATTAACGAAAAAAGACATAGAAGAAGTTGCAGGAGAACAAATGGCTGTGTATGATAAAAAAGGTAATTATCACTACGACATTGTTTCCGCTTTTATAAAAAGTATGCGCGGGAGTGATCCTGATGCAGCATTACATTACCTTGCACGAATGATTGACGGGGGCGAAAAAACTTCTTTTATATCCAGGCGCATCATGATTTGTGCGGCAGAAGATGTAGGACTTGCAGATCCGCAGGCATTACAGATTGCAGTGGCAGCAGCTCAGTCTGCGGAAATGATCGGTTTTCCTGAGGCCAAGATCCCATTGGCCGAAGCTGTCATTTATATCTGTTTAGCCCCTAAAAGCAACAGTTCAATTGTAGGGATAACAGAGGCATTATCGGAAATTAAGCAAAAAGGAAATTGCTCAATCCCAATGCATTTACGTGATACCCATTATATGGGCGCTGCGAAATTAGGATATGGAATCAGCTACAAATATCCTCATGACTATGGGGGATGGGTAAAACAACAGTACTTACCGGATGAGATTTGTGAGTCAAGATATTATCATCCGATTTTGCAAGGCACTGAAGAAAAGCTGAATAGTATATGGAATCTGATGAAAAGAGACAGAAAGGCACATTTGTAGATGAAGGAAAATACAAAAAGGACACAAGAAAAAAAGAATCCTCCTGAAAGAAAAATTGAAATTACCGGAATTATCACATTTTTATTCGGGTTCTTTATGTGTTTAAGTTTATTCGGTTATAGAACAGGAATTGCCGGAGATTTTTTTGTGGATGGGTTCCATGTTCTTTTTGGCGCATCTTCCTTGATTATTGCGGTAAGCTTTATCCTGATCGGAGTTAAATATACTTTTTGCGGAAACGGTTTGGAACTTAACCGGAAAGTAATATTATCTTTATTCTTATTTCTTATCATGTTGTCAGGCTATCATCATTTTATGACGCCACTTGGGTCAGAATTGCGCATAGAGTATATTGTAAAATATGGCGGATTTTTAGGGGGAGTGCCTGTTTGGGGGATTCGCAGACTTTTTGGGCTTACAGGAACAACATTATTTCTAACCGGGTGCTTTATTATTGATATCATCCTTTTAACACATTGGTCTGTATCCCGAGGCGCAAAGAAGATTGGGGATAAGACAGAAGAAAAAATAGGTTCTGTTAAGGTGAAGATACAAGAAAAGCGGGCATCTTATCGGGCTGCTCTTAATAAAGAAGGCATACATGATGTAAACGCATACCAATTAAAGGACTTTATTTTCAAAAAAATACAAAGAGATATTACGAATGAAAATCAGATATTACAAGATGAAGAGACGGACGGCACAATAAATATTGAAAGAGGGATTATTGGAAACGATTTTCCCGCAAAGGAAATAGAAGAGAATAAGGAACAAAGTTTAGAAGAACAAATGATTTTTGAAAAAAACAATGGTAATAAAGAAAGAATCATTGTAGGCGACGATTCGAATGAGATGATATCGGAACATGAAACAAAGGCGACAACGTACCAATTTCCCCCACTGGCTCTTCTGCATGAAAGTAAAGAGATGGGAGAGAAAGAAAATGATATGGATGAGAAAGCGGTTCGCCTTGAATCTACATTAAAAAGTTTTGGTGTAAAGGCAAAAGTAAAAGATGTATCTGTAGGCCCCACCGTCACAAGATATGAGCTGGAGCCGGCGCCCGGAGTCAGAGTATCTAAAATTGAAGGGTTATCAGATGACATTGCACTCCAATTAGCGGCAACCAGCATAAGGATTGAGGCTCCCATACCGGGAAAATCGGCAGTGGGAATAGAAATCTCCAACGCAAAACCGAGTTCTGTTTCTTTAAGAGAGGTTTTGTCCAATCAATTATTTCAAAAAGGAAAAGGGAAAATCCTCGTTGCATTGGGGAAAGATATTGCCGGAAATACAGTTGTTACCGATTTGACCAAGATGCCTCATCTTTTGATTGCGGGGCAAACGGGAAGCGGTAAATCTGTTTGTATAAATACTATTATTACGAGTATTTTGTATCATAGCTGTCCCGAGGACGTGAAGATGATACTGATAGATCCCAAAGTGGTTGAGCTATCCGTCTATAATGGTATTCCTCATTTAAGAATCGAAGTAGTGACAGATCCTAAAAAAGCGGCAGGAGCTCTGAATTGGGCGGTAACGGAGATGGAATCCAGATATAAATCTTTTTCAGAACATAATGTTCGTGATATTACCGGGTTTAATAAACAGAATCCGGAAGAAAAAATACCGTTTATTGTAGTCATAATAGATGAGCTGGCCGACCTGATGATGGTGGCAAAAGACAGTGTGGAAAACTCTATTTGCAGGCTTGCACAAAAAGCAAGAGCGGCAGGCATTCATCTTGTCGTTGCAACACAAAGGCCGTCTGTAGATGTTATTACGGGTTTAATTAAAGCAAATATTCCAAGCCGCATTTCTTTTGCGGTGTCTTCCCAAGCAGACTCACGTACCATTTTGGATAAGTCGGGAGCAGAAAAATTGCTGGGAAAAGGAGATATGCTTTTTGTTCCTTCCGGTGCTCCGAACCCTGTTCGCGTGCAAGGAGCCTTTGTGTCGGATGAAGAAGTATCAGAGGTTGTTAATTACATAAAGACGCAATCTTTATGTCAAGAAGAGACTTTTAAATATGATCCTATTGAATTATCTTTGCCGGAACAATCAGTGCCTGAAAATGAAGAAAATTTTCGGGATGAATTGCTTGAGGAAGCAGCAGAGTGGATATTAGATACCAAAAGAGTTTCCGTTTCCGCACTTCAGAGAAGATTTAGAATCGGATATACTCGAGCGGGTCGTTTGATGGATACAATGGAGTCTATGGGAATTGTCGGACCGTCTGAGGGCGCAAAGCCAAGGCAGTTACTTATTTCTAAAGAACGGCTTTCAGAATTATTTTCTCATCAATCGGCGGAACAATAAAATGATAGAAGTATCTATGTGAAAAGAAAGGCGGTGTTATTTATCGTGAAAAGATTAGTACCTGTTTTTCTTTTTATTTTTATTGCGATAGCCTCTTTTGGTGGAATTTTAAGTTTCATAAAACATCAAGATCAATTAAAGCATCAGCAGAATAGTGAAAATGATACAATATCTATTGTGACAGATATGCAAGAAGATATGTTAGAAAAGTTGGGGAATCTTTTTTATCTAGAAAGTGGAGTGCACATAAAAGTTATCCACTTTAATGAAAGAGAGCTTTCTTCTGGGAAAATTGAAAAAACAGATATTTACTTGACATCACAACAAAACCTTTTGAAGCTAAAAAAATTAAAAAAGTTACAACCATATTCATCAGAAAGCACAGATACCATTTTCAATTTGTTCAAAGACCAACAAGATTTTTGGACAGGCTTGTGGATAGATCCGATCGTTTTTGCAGTTTCCTCTAATTTTGAAGGAAAGCATCCGAATTTTAATTACAACTGGACTGACGTGATGATAAGGGATGAAATTAAATTATCTCTTACTGATTTTATTGCAACAGAAATGTCGGAAGATTTTTTGATGTCCTTGGTAGAGCATTTTGGGGTTATTGAGACTTTTTATCTTTTAGATCGCGGACAATCTCATATAGTGCAGTATGGAAAGTACTTATCAACACCGGCAAGAATGGTGGGGATGGGAAAATGTGATATTGGCATATCAAGTTATAATGAAGTTAAAAAGATGCAAAAAGAAAAAATACCGATGTCAATTATTTATCCTACAGATGGAGTGCCTTGGTATTTGTATGGAATTGCAATATCTTCAAATAGTGCTTTACCGGATAAAGCAAAACAATTTATGAACTGGTTATTGGATCCTGCGAATTATAAAGATTTGATGACAGAAAACGGTTACCAATATATTTTTGTTAATGATATAAGTGAAAATCCGGATAGTCACGGAAAGGAATTAAAATATTGGGACTTAAAAAAGGAATATGATGATATAGGGAAAAACGAATTATTAAATCAATGGATGGAAAAAATACGTTTCGGGAGGAACTGATAAGTGGGGAAAAGATTAGGTGTAATCAGTTTAGGGTGTTCAAAAAATTTAGTTGATACGGAAATGATGATTGGAATTCTCCAAGAAGGGGGATACGAAGTAGTTGATGAATTAGGTGATGCTGAAGTCATAATCGTAAATACATGCACTTTCATTGATTCTGCAAAAGAGGAATCTATTGAAGGAATTTTAAAAGCTGCTGAATACAAGAAAAGCGGAAAATGTGAAAAATTGGTTGTGGCGGGATGTTTGTCACAACAATATAAAAAGTCGTTAGGAAAAGAAATTCCGGAAGTAGATATTTTTATAGGCACTGATTCCTGGCAGCATATTTTAAAAGCGGTTAATGAATCCTATGGCCAGGGGAATGGACAAATATACATTATAGATACTGCTCCCTGTGAGCATCAGGAACTTATTCCGCGGCAAACTTTAACGCCAAAATATACTGCATATGTAAAAATTGCAGAAGGATGCAGTAATGGTTGTACTTTCTGTTACATTCCTTATGTAAGAGGCCCCATGCGTAGCAGAACAATAAGTTCTGTTATTCATGAAGTAAGAAAACTGGCAGCCTCAGGTGTTAGAGAATTTAATTTAATTGCACAAGATTTAAGTTACTATGGGCGCGATCTGAAAGACGGTACAACTCTTGCCAAATTATTGAAAGAACTTGTAAAAATTAATGAAGTTAAGTGGATTCGTTTATTTTATTTATATCCTACTTATTTTGATGATGAACTTTTAGAAGTAATCAATAAGGAAGAAAAAATTTGTAACTATGTGGATATTCCTTTACAGCATATTTGTGATTCAATTTTACAACGGATGCGTAGAAAAGATTCCTCTAAAGACATCAAAGCTTTACTGAAAAAATTAAAAACTGTTACGAATAAGATGACAATCAGGACGACACTTATGCTTGGATTTCCGGGAGAAACTGAAGAAAATTTTAGAGAGTTATGTGATTTTATTCAGAAAATAAAATTTGATCATATGGGGGCATTTGTTTTTTCACCCCAAGAGGGAACCCCGGCGGCTCGTATGCCTGATCAAGTCGAAGAAGATGTTAAACACAACAGATATCATGAATTAATGTCCATCCAAGCCAAAATCTCCGAGGAAAATAATGAAAAATTGATTGGTACTGAAACGGAAGTTCTTGTGGAAGAAATTATTACTGATGACAAAGGTCGCATGAAAGCGAAAGGGAGAGGAAAATTCCAAGCGCCGGAAGTAGACGGAAATATTTATATTGAAGATCCTAAAAATTTAAGCCCCGGTGATTTTGTCAATGTGGAAATTATAGATGGTTATGCCTATGATTTAATTGCCAAGGAAATTTAATCTTACAGAGGTTTTCATGATGGAGAGATTTAATCCCGAGATACATATAAGAAATGAATTGATTGATGTACTCAAAAAAAACAAAATGACTTTAAGTGCTGCAGAATCATGTACCGGAGGATTGATAGGAAAACTAATGACTGATTGTCCGGGCAGTTCAGATTATTTTAAGGGAAGTGCAGTGACTTATTCCAATGAAGCAAAAGAAAATATTTTAGGAATATCTCATGATTTACTTGCCAAGAATACGGCAGTAAGTGCTTCCGTATCGAAACTTATGGCAGAAGCAAGCAGAGTGATGTACAAAAGTGATATTGCTGTTTCAACAACTGGTTATGCCGGTCCCGGAAAAGGGGATAGAGGCGAATTGCCCGGGACCGTATATATTGCGGTATCCGGTAAAAATGGCACACAAGTATTTGAAAATCATTTTGTGGGAGATCGAACTGCTATTCGCTATACGGCAGCAGAAAAAGCATTATATTATGCTTTAAATTATATAAAAGCATTGTCAGAAAATTAAGGAGGAGAATATGGCAGACAAAAATCAGATGGCAAAGGTGAATGCATCTAAAGAAAAAGCATTGGAAAGCGCAATTAACCAAATTACCAAAGAATTTGGTGCAGGTGCTATTATGCGTCTTGGCGATATGAACGGGAAATTGGACATTGAAGTGATACCGACAGGATCTTTGGCATTGGACATCGCAGTTGGCGTTGGGGGGTATCCGCGAGGGAGAGTAATAGAAATCTATGGGCCGGAATCTTCCGGAAAAACGACATTGGCTCTTCATGCTATTGCAGAAGCTCAAAAAGAGGGCGGCGTAGCAGCGTTTATTGATGCGGAACATGCCATGGATCCCATTTATGCCCACCATCTGGGGGTAGATACAAAAGGATTATTAATTTCTCAACCGGATAGCGGAGAACAGGCACTTAGTATTTGCGAACAATTGGTAAGAAGCGGTGCTGTAGATATTATAGTTATTGATTCTGTTGCGGCATTAGTGCCGAAACAGGAAATTGAAGGTGATATCGGAGACCAATCAGTCGGTTTACAAGCACGTTTAATGAGTAAGGCACTTCGTAGACTTACAGGTATCATAAGCAAATCCCGTACTATTGTCATTTTTATCAATCAGATTCGTGAAAAGGTCGGCGTAGTATATGGAAATCCTGAAACAACCACAGGCGGGAGAGCACTTAAGTTTTATTCATCAGTGAGAATTGAAATTCGTCGCGGAGAAGTGATTAAAAATGGTACAGAGACTATCGGAAACAGAACTCGTGCCAAAGTGGTAAAAAATAAAGTGGCGCCTCCATTTAAAACGGCAGAATTTGACATCATGTATGGTGACGGTATATCAAAAGAAGGGACTCTTTTAGATATTGCTACCAATATGGATATAATTCAAAAAAGCGGTGCCTGGTATTCTTATAAGGGAAACCGTATTAGCCAGGGAAGGGAAGCGGCTAAAAATTATTTGAGAGAAAATCCGGAAGTCACAAAAGAAATAGACAAAATTATACGCGATACATTAGTAGTTGAGCCGGAAACTTTTGTAGATGAAATCATTGCAGAAAATAAAAATGAAAAATGACAGAACGGCTTATGAAGCGGCGTTGCATCTTTTGAAATATCGTGATCAAAGTACATATGAATTGCGAAAGAAATTGAAAATCCGAAAATATTCGGATCAAGAAATTGAAGAATGTATTCGTAAATTGGATCATTATGGGTATATCAATGATACTGCTTTAGCACAAGAAGTTTTTAAAAATTATAAAACCAGAGAAATTTATGGAGATCGGTATATTCACGAGAAAATGAAATCCAAAGGGCTTGTAACGGATCAACATTTAACTTATGATGATGAAATGGCAGCCGCATTACGTGTGATGCAAAATAAAATCAAAGTGATTCCCGGGTTTAAAAGTAATTATAAACGTGCAGCCGCTTTATTATCACGCAAAGGATTTTCGTTTCCGGTGATTCGCTCTGTTCTGGAAAAGCTAAATATTTCAGATTTTTAAAGAAAAAATATCTCATAGATTAAATTATGGGATATTTTTTTATTTGACTATTGACTTTTTGATTTATTGATTTATTATATAGAAGAGGTGAATTAATTATGATGAATACAATGTTATCTGATCGTATAGAAAATATGATTTTAGAAATGCTTGAACGTCAAACGTCGGATGAATTACTGATAAAAAGAAAGGAAATGGCAGATTTGTTAGAATGTGCCCCCTCGCAAATTACTTATGTCATAAATACCAGATTTTCTAGTGATAAAAGATTTGTAGTGGAATCTAGAAGAGGAACCGGAGGGTATATAAAAATTGCATTGAGAGAAATGTCAGAAAATACTTTGCCGGATGGCAGTGGAATAAAATTGCAGAATAATAGTGATTCATATATTGAAAATCGGAATCAATTCGATATTACAACTATTGAAAACAGCCTAAGCGGATACTTTCAGATGCTTATTGATTATGACATCATTTCTAAAAGAGAGTACAAGATTGTTCGTTCTTTATTGAGGACGATGTTAGAGTTTTGTCCGCCGGAAGATCGAAAGCGGGCGGCTAAGACGGTGATTCATCGATTGGAATGGTCTTTAAAAGGAGAATAGTTATGTTTTGTGAAAATTGTCATGCAAGAACAGCCAATGTTCATATTGTGAAAATCATGAACGGGGAAAAAACAGAAATTCATCTTTGCAACGAATGTGCGGTGAAAGAAAAGCAGACGCATACGTATACAAATATATCAAGAAACATATTTAATTCACTTTCTGATGAAGGATTTCTTTTTCCCTATAGAAGTATAAATTTTGCTGATATTTTTAAACATAGGCAAGATAATACTGGAAATATCGAATCCGGCGGCTTGCCCGGAAGTGAGTCGGATTATAAAAAGTTTCGTAATAATCTGAAAAATGCGCTCAACAAGCATTATAAAAATACGACGGCAGATAAGTTTTCTAAAGCATCTGAGGAAGATCCCGTTTTATTTGATTTAAGAAATCAGTTAAAGGAGTGCATTGAAAAAGAAAATTTTGAAAAAGCGGCTCAACTGCGGGACAAAATAAAAGAGTACAAAGAAAAACATTCTACAAAATGATGCATCTTAGAAGGAGGGATTACAATGGATAACAGATATACGGACAGTGCTAAAAATGCATGGAAGTTTGCGGCTGCAGAGGCGGCAAAGCTTGGAAGTGAATATGTAGGTACAGAGCATCTTTTAATAGGAATTTCCCATGAGAAAGACAGTATAGGCGGCAAAATACTAAATTCTTTGGGATTGACGGTAGAAATTTTGGAAAAGTTATTATCCGAATATAACGGCAGTAATTTTTTTATACAGCATGAATTGTATATAGCCCCCAGAACAAAAAGAGTTTTAGAAATGGCAGTAGAGGAAGCTAATGAACTGGCAAATAACTATGTGGGTACAGAACATTTGCTTCTTGCCATCATTCATGAAGGTGGCGGAGTGGCACTACAAATTCTTGAACATTTTAATGTAACGGAAAGTAAGTTACAGCACGCATTTGAACAATTTATGTCAGAAGAAGCAAAAGGAGAGCGAGGCGTAGAACTTGGAGAAATTGAAGATTTTGCTATAGATCTGAATGAAAGAGCAAAACAAGGAAAGATTGACCCGGTGATTGGGCGTCAGAGTGAAATAGAACGGGTCATCCAAATCTTGTCAAGAAGAAATAAAAATAATCCTGTTTTAATAGGAGAGCCGGGTGTGGGAAAAACGGCGATCGCGGAAGGTTTGGCTCAACGGATTATCAATAATGATGTTCCGGAGATTTTAAAAAACAGTCATATTATTTCATTAAATATGTCGGCTGTTGTAGCCGGAACAAAATATAGAGGTGAATTTGAAGAGCGTTTAAAGAAAGTGTTGGATGAAGTAAAAAAACATAGTGATTGGATTCTATTTATTGATGAATTGCATACACTTGTCGGTGCCGGATCCAGTGAGGGATCCATGGATGCCGCCAATATTATGAAACCGGCTTTAGCGCGCGGAGAGCTTCATTGCATAGGGGCAACCACACTCAAGGAATATAAAAAATATATAGAAAAGGATGCCGCATTGGAAAGACGTTTTCAACCGGTTAAGGTAGGAGAACCCACTGCAGCGGATACGATTGATATAGTTATGGGGTTGCGAGATAGATATGAAGCATTCCATAAGACCAAAATCACTGATGAAGCTATCAAAAAAGCGGTCGAATTATCTTCTCGCTATATTACAGACCGGTTTCAGCCGGATAAAGCCATTGACGTCGTCGATGAAGCGGCGGCAAAAGTTCGGACGGATGCGTCATCAGCACCTAAAGAGTTAAAAGAAAAAGAAACATTGTATTCTTCATTGCAAAAAGAAAAAGAGGAAGCCGTTTCTTGTCAAAATTTTGAAAAAGCAGCTATTTTAAGAGATCAGGGAAAGAAACTGTCGGAGGAAATAGAAAAACTAAAAGAGAATTGGAAAGGCGCCGATCATGAACATCTGGTAGTGACAGAAGAAGATATTGCGGAAGTGGTAGCTAAATGGACGGGAATACCTTTGCAAAACTTAAAGCAAAAAGATTCAGAACGACTTCTTCATTTAGAAGAGGAACTTCACAAAAGAGTCATTGGCCAGGAAGAAGCCGTAAACGCGGTGTCCAAAGCGATTCGGCGAGCAAGAGCGGGGCTTAAGGATCCTAAGAGACCTATAGGGTCATTTCTGTTCCTGGGTTCTACAGGGGTCGGTAAAACAGAACTGGCAAGAGCATTGGCTGAATCCATGTTTGGCAGTGAAAAAAACATGATTCGTTTTGATATGTCTGAATATATGGAAAAACATGAAGTGTCACGTCTTGTAGGAGCACCTCCGGGATATGTAGGCTATGAAGAAGGCGGTCAGTTGACAGATGCAGTTCGCAGAAATCCATATTGTGTCATTCTTTTTGATGAGGTGGAAAAAGCACATTCTGATTTCTTCAACATTCTTTTACAGGTGTTGGATGACGGTCGTTTGACCGATGGACAGGGGCGTACTGTGGACTTTACAAACGCAGTCATCATTATGACGAGTAATTTAGGATCCCGGTTGTTGAACAATAGAGATAAAACAATGGGATTTTTATCGGCAGAAAAGGGGATAGAAAAAGAATTTGAAAAGAGCAAAAAAGAAATAATGGATACAGTGAAAGTACATTTTCGGCCTGAATTTATTAACAGGATTGATGAAATTGTTGTGTTTCACCCGTTATCAAAAGATGATTTGACGGAAATTTCTAAATTATTATTGAAAAATGTAGAAGATAAATTAAACAGTCTTAATTTAAAAATTGTTATTTCTGATGAGGCCAGGGATGGATTAATTGCCAAAGGATCTGATTTTGAGTATGGAGCCCGCCCTCTAAAAAGAACGATTCAAAAAGAAATTGAAGATCCTGTTTCAGAATTGATTTTAGCGGGAAAATTACAAGGGAAGTCTGTGATTCATGTGGATATAACGGATAAAGGACAATTAACATTTACGGAAACTTAAAAAAAGAAAAATGGAGTTGTATAATGGAGATGAAAATATTTTCATCTCCATTATTATTTTTGAGGTTTTTATGAGTCAAACGGTAAAGCAGAAGAAAAAATTTATTTGTGCGAATTGTGGTGCCGAATATATAAGTTGGATGGGAAAGTGTTCTCATTGCGGAGAGTGGAACTCAATTACGGAACATATAGAACATGCATCCCCGAAAAATGTTTATATTTCTTCAGAAGCAAATATAAAGCATCCGAAAAAACTTTCAGATATTCAACTAAATGACCGGGGACGAATCTCTTTGGGCATTTCTGAAATTGATCGGCCTTTGGGTGGTGGAATTATTCCGGGATCCGTAATTCTTTGGGGCGGAGAACCGGGAATCGGTAAATCAACTCTAATTCTACAAATTTGTGATGCCTTTTCCAAAAAAGAAAAATTAGTCCTGTATTGCAGCGGGGAAGAGTCGGAAACGCAAATTAAGCTACGTGCGGAGCGATTGAATGCCAATACGGACAGCTGTTTAGTTTATGGAGAAAATAATCTTGAAAATATTCTTCAGCAAGCAGAACAAATTCGTCCATCAATGATTATCATAGACTCTATACAGACAATGTATCTTCCCGGTGTGGATTCCGTGATGGGAAGCCCTGCGCAAATAAGAGATTGCACTGCATCTTTAGTACGCATTGCCAAAGAACAAAATATTACAGTCATGATTATCGGGCATGTGACTAAAGAAGGAAATATTGCAGGTCCTCGTATATTGGAGCATATGGTGGATGTTGTTTTTTATTTGGAGGGCGATCGGAGTTACCAATTTCGAATACTGAGAACGGTAAAAAATAGATTTGGATCCACAGCAGAATCAGGGTTATTTGTTATGGAGAGAAATGGTTTGAAAGGGATAGAAGATCCCTCAAAATATTTATTGAGGAATGATATAGATGATAAAACATCAGGAAGTGTTATTGTTCCCTGCATGGAAGGATTGCGTCCGATACTTGTTGAAATACAGGCATTGACCGTTCACTCTATGACAGCAATTCCAAGACGAATCGCATCCGGATATGACTTTAATCGTTTAGTCATTCTATTGGCGGTTCTTGAAAAAAAAGCGAAGATTCATTTTTCTTCCGATGATGTATACGTGAGTGTTGCGGGAGGGTATAAAGTTCGGGAAACAGCAGCGGATTTATCCTTGGCTTTGGCCTTGATTTCGGTGAAATATGATATTCCTCTGCCTACGGATACGATAGCTCTGGGAGAAATCGGTCTTACCGGCGAAGTTCTGCCTGTTTCTTTAATAGAAAACCGTTTAAAAGAGTCTGTAAAAATGAATTTCAAGAAATTTATACTTCCGGTTCGTAATAAAAAAGATGTGGTTCGATTTTCGGAGACTCATGGAGTTCCTTTGTTAAAAGATGTAGTTTTTGTAAAAAACATTCAAGAGGCAGTCAATTATATCAAGTGAAGAACTAACAACTTATTATTATTTTCAATGTGCGAAGAAGTGTGATATTATAGTTATCGTCAAAAACTATACGTTTTTATTATATTTATGTTGAAAAGGAAATTGTCAAATGCCTGAAAAAATATTAAGAGTCACATTTATTTTGCTCTTTAGTGTCATTGGCATTGTTTTATCTATACAAACCGAACCATTGCTTACTTCTGTTATGGACAAAAGTATTTTAACAGAAACTGTTTGGGGGATTACTGTATTATCTTTGGTAACAATGCTGGTAGGTGCTGCAATAGGGGCAGTTATAGGGATTGTGATATCCCCGTACCTTATAAGAAGTCTTTTTGGGCTTACTTCAAAAGTGGAAAAATCTTTATCGTCCATCTCAACACAGGATTTATTGATTGGAACAATAGGATTGTTTTTGGGACTCCTTATTGCAAATTTGGTGGGACTCGCATTCGGAAGTGTTCCTTACATAGGTCCTTATGTGTCGGTTGCCCTCAGCATCGTGCTGGGGTATATCGGCATGCATTTGGCGATTGCAAAGAAGACGGAATTTATCGGATGGTTTCATTTCCGTTCGGAAAGCGGGAATAAAAATAAAAAAAGAAATGAATCACTTGGAAAACTGCTGGATACTAATGTAATTATAGATGGGCGAATCATTGATATTTATAAATCGGGTTTTTTAGAAGGACCAATTATTGTGCCTGTATTTGTACTTGAAGAGTTGCAGAAAATAGCAGATTCTTCTGATGTATTAAAACGAAATCGTGGCCGGCGAGGTTTGGATATTCTAAATCATATAAAGAAAAGTAAAGATGATATTGTTATTGTTACGGACGATTTTGATGAAATATCAGAAGTGGACTCCAAGCTGGTAAAATTGGCAAAACTTAAAGGGTATAAAATTGTAACAAACGACTATAATCTCAATAAAGTGGCAGAATTACAAGGAATCTCCGTTTTAAATATAAATGACCTGGCCATTGCCGTTAAACCCGTTGTTATCCCGGGTGAACAAATTTTTGTACAATTGGTTAAGTATGGAAAAGAAGAAGGCCAGGGCGTTGCTTATTTGGAAGACGGAACAATGATTGTTGTTGAAAATGGTGCACAGGCTATTGGCAAAGAGGTTTCCGTTATAATAACATCGGTACTTCAAACAGCAGCCGGAAAAATGATTTTTGCAAAATTAGAAAGTATATCCTATGAATAGTCTTATACTTGTTGCGGCAGGACAGGGGACAAGGATGGGAAGTTCCGTTAATAAATTATTGATGGAAACTAACGGACATCCTTTGATTTGGTATACCCTTCATAATATATTTAACAGCCGGCAACTGGATGAACTGATTATTGTTACAAGAAAAGAGGAACGACAGCTCTTTATAAAAATTGTAAATTCCTTTCATACAAATATATCTGTCAAATGGGCTGATGGCGGAAATACAAGAAGCGACTCTGTCAAAAACGGAATCCTTCAAGTTTCAAATTTCTCAAAAATCCTGTTAATACATGATGGAGCCAGACCACTTATAGAAGGACAGGCCTTCGATAAGATTTATGAGTACATTGATGAAAGGCATCCTGCGGTGATTTATGCGTTGCCTTCAACCGATACATTGAAAAGTGTCCGTCAAAATTTTATAAAAAACACAGTGGACCGGTCCAAACTCTATAGGGCACAAACACCACAGGGCATTTTAACAAAACTTTATAAAGAAATTTTATTAAAAAAAGAATTTGACAGTTCTCTTGTTACTGATGATTCTTCCATATGGGAAGAAGAAAACATACAAGTCGGTGTTTTAAAAGGAAGCGAAAAATATTTTAAAATAACGACTTGTGAGGATTGGAGACGGTTCAAGACCATGATAAAAAATAATCATTTCCCTATACGAATCGGGCAGGGATATGATATTCACCGGTTTGATAAATCAAAACCGCTATATCTGGGCGGAATAAAGATTTCCGATAAAAATGGACTGCTGGGGCATTCAGATGCAGACGTACTCATACATGCGGTGATGGATGCTTTACTTGGAGCTGCAGGATTTCCTGATATAGGACATATTTTCCCCGATACGGATCCGATATATAAAAATGCATGCAGTTTGAATTTGTTGGAAAAAGTGAGAGATATGATCACTGAAGCAGGTTATCATATCGGGAATATAGATACCACTGTTCTGGCAGAGAAGCCCAAACTGGCAGGATATATTGAAAAGATGAAAGAAGCAATGGTCGGTGTATTGAATTTAGATCTGGAACAAGTTAACATAAAAGCGACAACCAATGAAAAAATAGGCGCTATCGGCAGACAGGAAGGGATAGCAGCCATGGCATCAGTAATACTATATGGGAGGAATATATAATGAATAAACCATTCAAAGTTCGTTTTGCCCCCAGTCCGACCGGACCGTTTCATATTGGAGGCGCCAGATCCGCATTATTTAACTGGCTTGTTGCCCGTAACAAAAACGGGAAATTTTTGGTCAGGATAGAAGATACCGACTTGGTAAGGTCAACAAGAGAATCTGAAGAAAATATCAAGGCTGCACTGAGATGGTTGGGCTTGGATTGGGATGAGGGGATTGATGTAGGCGGAGAACAAGGACCATACAGGCAGACTGAACGTTTAGACATATATCATAAAGAAGTACAACGCCTTTTAGATGAAGATAAAGCCTATTATTGTTACTGTTCAGAAGAAGAATTGGAAGAAAGCCGCAATGAACAGTTGGCAGAAGGAAAAACTCCCATTTATAACGACCACTGCCGTCATTTAACGGAAGAAGAAATTGCTGAATATAAAGCTTCCGGAAGGAAGCCCGTGGTTCGTCTCCGTGTTCCGAAAGAAGGCGTATTTGCTTTTGATGACATGGTTCGCGGGCATGTGACGTTTCAAGCTTCCGGAGTTGGTGATTTCATCATTATGAAATCTGACGGAATCCCTGTCTATAACTTTGCGGTAGTTATTGATGATGCTCTTATGGATATTACTCATGTGATTCGTGCAGAAGAACATTTATCAAATACTCCGCGTCAAATTGCTATTTATCAGGCTTTGGGATATGACATTCCCCAATTTGGTCACATTTCTTTAATTTTAGGAAGTGATCATAAAAAAATGAGCAAACGCCATGGTGCCACTTCCGTTGATGAATATAGAAAAATGGGGTATCTGGCTGATGCCGTTGTTAATTATTTGGCGCTTCTCGGATGGGCACCTAAAGGAGAGAAAGAAATATTTACCCGGGAAGAATTAATATCTCAATTTTCCATGAAGCGTGTTTCCGCCAATGATGCGGTTTTTGATATTGAAAAATTGAATTGGATTAATTTCCAATATATGAAGCAACTTTCTCCTGAAGAGCTGCTGGAACTTGCTCTGCCCTTTATTATTGATGCAGGGTATATTGCGATACCGGTATCCGATGAAAAGAAAGAATGGTTGAAACAAGTGGTATGGTTTGTACGAGATCATTTATATTATGGAGCGCAAACTCCTGAAAATGTAAAAGTCTTTTTTGAAGAATTACCCCCTATAGAGGATGAAGATAAACTTGCTATCATGCATCAGGATAGCAGTAAGGTGATTATCAGGAGCTTTGCAGAAAAGTTATCTCTATTAGAGCCTTTTAATGAAGACTCCATTAAAGATTGTTTTTCAAAAGTCATGAAGGAAAGCGGAGTTAAAGGAAAATCCGCATTTGAACCGGTTAGATTGGCATTAACAGGAGAAACTCACGGGCCCGGACTGTATACAATGATTATGCTTTTTGGAAAAGAAAAGACAATCCATCGCTTAATTGACAGTCTTTCTTCTCATGAATGATTTTTAATGAAAAAACGGGATCTGAATCATCCCGTTTTTTGTATTCTATTGACGATGAGCACGATAAATTATACAATATATCAAATTTATATACGCAAATAATAAAATATAAAGGAGTTTTATATGGATTTTGAACTTATCCGAAATGCATTGCCTGTCTTGATTTTAGGGGCGGGTGTTACTATAGAAATTACTGCATTTAGCGTAGCGGTAGGTTTTTTTATTGGATTATTTGTCGGAATCGCCCGCATATCCCAATTTAAAATATTGCGGGTATTAGCCGCCATTTATGCAGATTGCATAAGAGGTACACCATTATTGGTGCAAATATTTTTAATTTATTTTTCTTTACCGATAGTAACCGGGCAAAGAGTAGAACCTTTTATTGCTGCAGTTGCTGCATGCGGAATCAACAGCGGAGCTTATGTTTCTGAAATTTTCCGTGCCGGCATACAGGCCATTGATGTGGGACAGATGGAAGCGGGGCGATCTTTGGGGATGACATGGTGGCAAACCATGTATTCTGTCATATTACCGCAAGCTGTTAGAAATATTTTACCGCCTTTAGGGAATGAATTTATAGCCATGCTTAAAGACTCGTCTTTGGTATCTGTTATAGGGTTTGAAGAGCTGACCAGAAGAGGACAGTTGATCATTGCACAAACATATGGTTCTTTTGAAATTTGGATGACAGTGGCAGTTTTGTATTTAATGATGACTTTAGCCATCTCAAGAATTGTGGCATTACTGGAAAAGAGATAATTATGGAAGAACAAAAGTATTTGATTGATGTTAATCACATCAGCAAAAAATTTGGAAACTTATCAGTGCTGAAAGATATAAGCGTAAAAATAAAAGAAGGAGAAGTCGTTGTCGTTATAGGGCCATCCGGCTCAGGGAAAAGCACTTTTCTCCGTTGTATTAACGGATTGGAAACTGTTACGACCGGAACTGTCACATTTGATGATATGCTTTTATCCGGTGAAAGAAATATAAATGCTGTAAGAACTGAAGCCGGCATGGTATTTCAACGTTTTAATTTATTTCCACACATGACAGTCCTTGAGAATATCACGCTTGCTCCTGTTAAAGTCAGAAAATTATCAAAAGAAGCGGCTCGTGACAAAGCAATCCATCTTTTACGGAAAGTCGGATTGGAAGATAAGGCTGACTGTAAACCCAATCAATTATCGGGAGGCCAGCAGCAGCGTGTGGCCATTGCACGGGCTTTGGCTATGAAACCCAAAGCTTTACTGTTTGATGAACCGACATCTGCTTTAGATCCTGAAATGGTTCATGAGGTACTGGATGTGATGAAAGAAGTTGCATCGGAAGGAATGACAATGGTTGTAGTAACTCATGAAATGGGATTTGCTAAAGAAGTGGGAACAAGAGTCTTATTCCTTGATGGCGGTGTTATTTTGGAAGAGGGAACACCGTCCGCGCTTTTTGAAAATCCAAAAGAAGATCGTACAAAAAATTTTTTGGCACAAGTATTATAAATACATATTTATAATTGACGGTATTCTTGTTATATGGTATTGTAGAAGCATGTCCAAATCGGACTATGTAGTAATATTTTTAGGAGGAACATTTATGAAAGGTACAGTTAAGTGGTTCAGTGCAGACAAAGGCTTCGGTTTTATTGAAAGAGAAGAAGGCGGCGATGTTTTCGTACATTACTCTGCCATCCAGACTGAAGGATTTAAAACACTGAATGAAGGTCAGAAGGTTGATTTTGACATTATTGAAGGCGAAAGAGGTCCGCAGGCTGCTAACGTAAAATTGGCAGACTAATCACTTACTGAAGCGATAAAATGCAAAACTCTAAATAAAAAAACAGGGATAGTCCCTGTTTTTTTATTTAGAGTACAAAAAGAAGAGGGAATATAATATAATAAGAACAGAGGAGATTGTGTTTTTATTTATGAAAGGGGGATTCACTCATGGAATTAACCGTTAGAGGAAAGAATCTTGAAATTACTGATGCATTACGTGCTTATGTTGAGAAGCATACAGGAAAAGTTCAAAGATATTTTGATAAACCCATTAAATTAAATGTATTACTTCGTATTTCAAACATGACAAAGACTTGTGAGGTAACAGCTTTTGTAGACGGTACCATTTTACGTGGCGTAGAAAAGTCTGATGATATGTATAAATCAATTGATCTTGTCTTTGATAAAATTGAAAGGCAAATCCATAAATATAAAACACGTCTGGCTAGGAAATTTAAAGGCAAAAATGTATTAAGTAAGCAATTTGTCGATCAAAAGGATACAATTAAACAGGAAAGTGAGTTTGAGATAGTAAGACAAAAGAAGTTTTCTATGACACCGATGTCTCCGGAAGAGGCTATATTGCAAATGAATTTATTGGGACATAACTTTTATATGTTCTTAAATGCAGATCTGGATACTATGTCTCTTATTTATAGACGGGATGACGGCAAGTACGGACTGATTGAAGCGGAGAAATAATTAAAGTGATAAAAAAGAGCGGATAATACCGCTCTTTTTTGACTACAGCTGCTTATTTTGATAAAATAAACTAGATATTCTTGTGGTTTATCATATTTTATTTAACAGAAAAGTAAGGGGTAGAATTTATGTTTAATAAGTTTTTGGATCGACTATTTAACGGTTCGAATGAACGTGACATAAAAAAAATGAGGCAGCTTGTCGAGCGAGAAATAAATCCATTGGAGGAATCATTGAGAAATTTAAGTGATTCTTCCCTGGCAAATAAAACCAATGAATTTAAAGACCGTTTGGCTAAAGGAGAAACTTTAGACGACTTATTACCGGAAGCATTTGCAGTTATTCGTGAGGCCTCTCGACGCGTTCTTGGCATGCGTCATTTTGACGTGCAATTGATTGGCGGAATTATACTGCATCGGGGAAATATTGCTGAAATGAGTACCGGTGAAGGGAAAACTCTTGTGGCAACGGCACCGGTTTACCTTAATGCGTTGGAAGGAAAAGGCGTTCATGTAATTACAGTCAATGATTATTTGGCTAAACGTGACAGTGAATGGATGGGGCAAGTATATAAGTTTCTCGGTCTTTCTGTCGGGTTAATTGTTCATGATCTTGATTTTGAACAGAGAAAAATAGCTTATAACTCGGACATTACTTACGGCACGAATAATGAGTTTGGTTTTGACTATTTGCGTGATAACATGGTTACTCGTCTGGATGAAATGGTTCAACGTCCACTTCATTACTGCTTAATCGATGAAGTAGACAGTATTCTGATTGATGAAGCAAGAACACCGCTTATTATTTCCGGACCCGGTCAAAAATCCACTGATAATTACTATGTGATGGCCAAACTGGTACCTCAGTTGAAGTTAGGGGAAGACTATACGATTGATGAAAAGCAGAAAACGGTTGCCCCTACGGAGACCGGTGTTGCAAAGATGGAAAAACTGTTAAACGTTGAAAACTTATATGATACAGCCAATTTGGAATTGAATCATCTTTTTGTACAGGCACTCCGTGCACAAGCTATGATGGAGCTTGATAAAGACTATGTCGTTAAAGATGGGGAAGTTGTTATTGTAGACGAATTTACCGGACGTTTGATGTATGGACGTCGTTATTCCGACGGATTGCATCAGGCGATTGAAGCTAAAGAAGGGTTGCAAGTGCAAAGAGAAAGTCAGACACTGGCAACAATTACATTCCAAAATTATTTTAGAATGTATGATAAATTAGCCGGCATGACAGGAACCGCTAAAACGGAAGAGCAGGAATTTATTAAAATTTATGGACTTGAAGTTTTTCAAGTCCCTACGAATAAGCCTATTCAACGTACAGATTTATCCGATGTCATTTTTAAGACTAAAAGAGGTAAATATAAAGCTGTAGTACGGGAAGTTCAAAGGCGGCATGCCACAGGACAGCCGATTTTGATCGGTACTACGTCTATAGATCAATCTGAACAATTAAGCCATATGCTTAAACAAGCCGGCGTTGTTCATAATGTATTAAATGCAAAATATCATGAATTAGAAGCCCAAATCGTGGCACAAGCCGGACAAAAAGGACAGGTAACAATTGCGACTAATATGGCCGGTCGCGGTACAGATATTGTTTTGGGGGACGAAGTTGCTGATTTAGGCGGGCTTGCTATTCTTGGAACAGAAAGGCATGAAAGCCGTCGTATTGATAACCAGCTTAGAGGTCGTGCAGGAAGACAGGGGGATAAAGGATCCAGTCAATTTTTCTTGTCATTGGAAGACGATTTAATGCGCATTTTTGGCGGTGACAATATTAAAAAATTTATGGAAAAAATGGGACTTGAAGAAGATGAAGAAATCAAGAGTGGCATGGTTTCCAGTGCTATACAAAAAGCACAAAAGCGTGTCGAAGAAAGAAATTTCGATATCCGTAAATATGTCCTTGAGTATGATGATGTCATGAATCAGCAGCGTAAAGTTGTTTATGAACAGCGCCGTAAAATCCTTGAAGGAGAAGATATGAAAGCGCAGATTCTGGACATGGTTGATTCTTTGATACAAAGAGGGCTTGATGCTTATGCCGATGCAAAACTCTATCCGGAAGAATGGGATTTTGAGGGATTATTAAAGTATTGCGAGAAATACTTCTTGGCACCCGGTGAAGTCAAATTGGAAGACATTGAAGAAATGAGTCGTGAAGACATTCAGAAAAAGCTTGTTGAATTGGCCCATGCTACTTATGATGCCAGAGAAGAGTCCATCGGAAAAGAAATGATGAGAGAATTGGAAAAAGCGGTTATGCTTAAAGTTGTAGATTCCAAATGGATGGAACATCTTGATGATATGGATATGCTGAAAGAAGGAATCGGACTGCGCTCCTACGGCCAGAGAAATCCTATTGTGGAATATAAAGTCGAGGCGTTTGACATATTTGAAGAGATGCAGCATGCGATGATGGAAACGATTGTCCTTTATCTTTATCATATTCAAATCCAATTTACGACTGATCAAGTGCCGGAAAAGCCGGTAGAAGAGAAAAGTATACTGGAGGGAGCAGAAGATCATTACGTGGAAGAAAATGGTGAAACATCTGTTTCTCCTGAAAAAAATAAATAAAATAAATGATGAAAGTGAGATGATGAACGGATGTTGGAAGATTTAAAGAAAACATTAACCGACCTGCTTACACATGAAAAAGAAATAAGGGATTCACTTTGACTTGCCTCAGCTGCAAGAAAAAATAAAAAGTTATGATATACAAATGAGTGATCCCTCTTTTTGGGATAACATGGAAAGAGCCAAAGAAATTTCCCAAAAAGCAACCGAAGCTAAAGAAGCTTATGATACATATACAAGGCTTTTTACTCGTGCCGAAAACATGAAAGATTTATTAGACATGGCGATTGAGGAAAATGATCAGGACATGGAGCCTGAATTGGCGGAAGAAATCAATGAATTAAAGGAAATTCTTGAAAAAAAAGAAATAGAACTTCTTTTAAGTGATACTTATGATTCCAATAATGCGATCATTACATTTCATGCCGGCGCAGGAGGAACAGAAGCCCAGGACTGGACAGAAATGCTTATTCGCATGTATATGAAATGGGCAGAATCCGAGGGATTTTCCCTTGAAGAATTAAACATGCTTCCCGGAGACGAAGCCGGCATAAAAAGTGCAGAATATATGATCAAAGGAAAATTTGCATATGGGCTTCTTAAATCTGAAAAAGGCGTCCATCGTTTAGTACGGATTTCCCCGTTTGATGCGGCAAAGAGAAGGCACACTTCATTTTCTGCCGTGGATGTCATGCCTGAAATCAGTGATGATATCGAAGTCAATTTGAATATGTCCGATGTACGGGTAGATTATTACCGGTCCAGCGGTGCAGGCGGACAACATATTAATAAAACAAGTTCTGCTGTCCGGATGACACATATTCCTACAGGAATTGTCGCGGCCTGTCAAAATGAGCGTTCCCAATTCCAAAATAAAGAACAATGTCTCCGCATATTGAGAGCTAAATTGTTTGAATTAGAAATGGCAAAGCATGAGCAAATGAAAAAAGGAATTGAAGGAGAGCAGCAGTCCATTGAATGGGGAAGCCAAATCCGTTCCTATGTTTTCCAGCCATATACATTGGTCAAGGATAACCGGACAGGCATTGAAACGGGAAATATTCAAGCGGTTATGGATGGTGCTTTAAATCCTTTCATAGAGGGATTCTTAAAACAAAAAAAGTTTTCAAAGGCTTAACAATCTATTCATGAAGGATAAAAAATGATAATTCATTCAAAGTTTGTTTATAAAGTACTTTTTCTGCTGATTTTTATCGGTGCTGTTCTTGGTGGCTATATTTCTTGGGAACGGTACCATATAGAACGAAATGCAACAACTGTAGAAATGGTATATGATTATAATCATATTCTGGAAAGTGCTTCTGTAGAAAATACATCGGGAAATGCGTTATTTTCCCTATATAAAAAAAGCGGCATAACATCCCTTGCCGTGTATGATGAAACTCCTGAAAAGTTAATAAATCTCGGTTTGGTTTCAGCATATCAAGGTTCAGATTTTATATTGAAAGATGACACAAATCCTCAAATAAGATCAGATAGAATCTACATTCAAGCGTCTACCTCCAAAGACAATCATTCCTACTTTGATGAGCTGAAACAGCATATTCTCTATCTTATGAGACCTGAGGATGTGAAGTTTTTATCCATTGATGGAAAAGAAACAATTGAAATTCATGCAAACTATGAACGTTTTTTGAAAATGCCTCTGGGAATATTCAAGACGACGGTATCTGAGGTGGCGGAAAAAGGTTTTTACGCTGTCTTACGACCGGTAAATATCCCTCATAGTGATCCAAAAATTATAAACTTGTTTTTTGAGGCAGTTGATTCATCAGACAAAGTAAGTGCCGTTCTGTTCCAAGGAAAGACCGTTCTCGGATATAAAAATGAGTTGGATTATGTTGAAAGGGAACTAAAAAAGAGAAATTTACCGGTGGTTCTTATTGAAGCCCAAAATCAATTAGGCTTTGAGCGGCAAGACGGACTTATTCCTTTAACGGAAAAAATAAACTATAATGCCGTGCGCCTTTATGCCATGTCAAAAGATGAACTGATTAAATTGGATCAAAAAGAAGCAGCTTCAAGATTTTATATCAGTACTATTGAACGTAATATAAGAATGAATTTATTTCCCTCCTATAAATTTGCAGCCAATGGGGAAACATTATCTGAAACCAATGCAAGATATATTTCGGATGTAAAATCCCGTTTAGAAAACCATGGTTTTAAAATAGGGAAAGCATCCGTCATGGAAAATTACTTTCCAAATAAAATTTTAAAAGCTATGATTTCTGTGGGAGCCGTTTCACTGATCGTCATGGTTTTAATTTTATTAATCCCTTATTTAAGCAATTATGTATGGAGAATCGAAATTCTCTCCATTCTTTTATCACAAGGTTTGTATTGGGGTGGAAAAGAACTTTTTGTTTTACAAAGCCTGGCTTTAGGAGCGGCTATATGTACTCCTGTTCTGGTTGTTACCTTATTTATTAAGTATTGTGTTTTAAAAAAGGAGGATACTTATTCTCAAAAAGGATACGGTCCGTTATTTTTCGAATCATTTATACTTCTCTGGACGGGAGGCATTTTATCTTTAACGGGAGCTTTATATATCAGCGGATTATTAAGTGATTCCCGTTTTTTCTTGGAGATGGATATCTTCAGAGGTGTCAAATTAACATTTGTACTTCCGCTCATTCTGATTTCTTTAGTTTATATACAACATTTCCCGTTTTTTGGTAAGTCAGTATCTTCCGATAAGGATTTTGTCCGGTTTATAAAAAAGTTTTGTGCCATTGACATTAAACTTGGAATACTGGCGGTATTGGGATTATTGAGTATTATAGGTTTTGTATTTGTAGGAAGAAGCGGAAATAACGGAGCGCCTGTTCCACAATTTGAAATTACGTTGAGACGCTTTCTGGAATCTGTTATGTACGCCCGGCCGAGAGAAAAAGAATTCCTTTTCGGGCATCCTGCCGTGTTACTTTCATTAACCGCGTTATACCGCAAGTGGCCACAAATTTTTCATTATTTATTTATAATGGCCATCACTATAGGGCAAGGTTCCATGGTAGAAACCTTTGCCCACATGAGAAGTCCTTTTATTTTGAGCTTTATGAGAGGATTTAGCGGATTGGCTATGGGATCGCTTACCTTACTGGTCGCTCTGATTGGTATCATTATTTTAACTCATATGACTAAGTTTTTCGGAGAACGCTATGGAAAATAAAAAAATAGTGATTTCCGGATATTATGGATTTAACAACTCCGGCGACGAAGCAATGCTGTTTGCGATATTGAAAGCACTATGCGAACGTTTTGGGAAAACCGATATAACTGTTATTTCCGGCAATGCAGAAAAGACTTCCCGTACTTTCGGGGTTAAAGCGGTATCCCGTTTTGACGGTTTTTCCATTTTAAAGTGTCTGTATCATTCGGATCTTCTTATTAGCGGAGGAGGCAGTCTTCTCCAAGATGTAACGAGCTGGAAAAGTTTAGTCTACTACTTAAGCATTATCTTCACCGGAGTTTGTTTCAAAAAAAAAGTGTTCCTTTATGCCCAAGGGATCGGTCCTGTTCGGCACCGCTGGGTCAGGTGGATTCTCAAGTTTGTCTTAAATCGAGTCAGCGCCATTACGGTTAGGGACGATGAATCAAAAGGTTTCTTAGAATGTCTGGGCGTTAAAAATCATATTTTTTGTACTGCAGATGCTGTTTTATCTCTGGAACCCGCATCACTTGAAGCAGGAGAATCTATATTAAAGCGTAACCACATACCGCCTGATAAAAAAATAATCGGTATTTCGATTCGACGTTGGATGAATACACCTGAGTGGATGGGACGACTTAAATTATACATGGCATACATGAATAAAAATCATGAGTATAATTTTATTTTTATTCCTATGCAATTCCCCGAAGATTATCAAACAGCGAAAGAATTTTGCGAACAGTTACCCGATGTGTACATATTATCGGAATCTTATAATACAGAAGAGCTGATGTCACTTATAGGAAATATGGACGTATTGATTGGCGTCCGGTTGCATGCATTGATTTTCGCAGCACTTATGCATATTCCTTTTATCGGTATTTCTTATGATCCTAAAATTGATAACTTTCTTCAATCAGCTAAGCAATCTTCCGTTTTTTCTATTGAAAACTTTGATGAAAACATATTATATAAGGAGTCTGTTTTTTCACTTCAAAACGCAGAAAGAAACTATGATTGGCAACATATCGATCGTTTAAGAAATAAAGCGCGGGAAACAACAGATATTTTGCAACGTATCGTTTATTTTAAAGGAGAAAGATAATGGAGTCACTATCTAAGGAAAAATTGGATTTCTTACAAAAAAAAGCAAAAGATATCCGGATAGAAATCATAAAGGAGATAACAAACGCCAATTCCGGGCATCCGGGAGGTTCATTGTCAATTGCCGATTTACTCACATTATTATTTTTTCATGAAATGCATGTTGATATCAAAAATCCCAAAATGGAGAACCGGGATCGTTTAGTTCTGTCAAAAGGACACGGAGCGCCTGCTTTATATGCCGTTTTGGCGGAAAAGGGGTTCTTTGATAAACAGGAATTAAATTACTTGCGCCAAGTAGATCATATTCTCCAAGGGCATCCGGATATGAAACATATACCAGGTGTTGATATGACGACAGGTTCTCTCGGTCAAGGCTTTAGTGCCGCTTGCGGTATGGCACTGGCCGCTCATATTGATCATGCGGAATGGAGAGTTTTTGCGGTTCTCGGAGACGGGGAACTTGAAGAGGGGCAAATTTGGGAAGCGACTATGTATGCATCGCACCATCATTTAGATCATTTAGTCGCTTTTATAGACAATAATGGATTACAAATAGATGGAAAGATAACAGATGTAATGTCATCTTTACCTATTGAGGATAAGTTTAGAGCGTTTGGCTGGCATGTGATTTCTGTAGACGGGCATAATATGCTTGAGCTGCATGAAGCTATTAAGGAAGCTGAAAGTGTGAAAGAAAAACCATCTATGATTGTGATGAAAACGGTCAAAGGAAAAGGTGTTCCTGAAATTGAAAATAAAGTGGAATGGCATGGGAAAGCTCCTTCTAAAGAAGAGGCTGAACGTTTTATAAAAGCATTGGAGGCGCAATAATGGGGAAAGCAACACGTGATGCATATGGAGAAACACTAAAACGTTTAGGCGCTGTAAATCCTGATATTATTGTTTTAGATGCTGATTTGTCTTCATCAACAAAAACATCCGTATTCGCTAAAGAATATAAAGATCGCTTTTTTAATACAGGAATTGCAGAAGCGAATATGATTGGCGTTGCAGCCGGATTAGCTTCTGCAGGAAAAATTCCGTTTGCTTCGACCTTTGCCGTTTTTGGAGCAGGTCGCGCATATGAACAAATTCGCAATTCCGTTTGCTACCCGAAGTTGAATGTAAAAATTGCCGTGACACATGCCGGATTAACCGTCGGTGAAGACGGTGCTACTCACCAAATGTTGGAGGATATTGCTTTAATGCGTGCCCTTCCTAACATGACTGTTGTCGTACCTGCCGACGCAGCGGAAACGGAAGCTGTTATTACCTGGGCAGCTTCTTATGACGGTCCTATCTATATACGTCTCGGTCGAGCAAAATGTGAAGATATCATGCCGGCGGAGATGACATTTACTCTGGGGAAAAGTACGAAATTAAGTGACGGAAATGACCTTACAATCATTGCATGCGGAATTATGGTGGCGAAAGCGGTAGAAGCGGCTGCCATCTTAAAAAAGAAAGATATATCCGCCCGTGTGATTAATATGAGTTCTATTAAACCTATTGATGAAGACGCAATTATCAAAGCTTCTAAAGAAACAGGAGCTGTTATTACTTGTGAAGAACATACTGTCATGGGAGGATTGGGGAGTGCCGTGGCGGAAGTCATTTGTAAAAATACCCCTGTTCCTATGTCCATGATTGGAACGGAAGATACGTTTGGAGAATCGGGAAAAGCGGATGATCTTTTGAACAAATATGGACTTTCGACTGAGCATATTGTAGAAGAAGCGATACGTATCCTGGAAAGGAAATAATTCTTTATGATTACTTTTGAAAATGTATCTCTCAAGTACGACGCCCGTCATACGGCACTGAGAGATATTAATATTCATATCAACAAAGGTGAATTTGTTTTTGTGGTCGGTTCCAGCGGTGCGGGGAAGTCAACCTTTGTTAAAATTATCACGCATGAACTTACCCCTGCAGAAGGAAATATAATTGTAAACGGAGTAAAGATTAATAAGCTGAAAGAGAGTAAAATTCCCTATTATAGAAGGACACTGGGGATTGTATTTCAAGACTTCCGTCTTTTGTCAGATAAGACAGTGTTTGAAAATATCGCTTTCGTATTGCGTGTAACCGGAGTAAAAAGTAATGAGATTCGGGCTAAAGTAAATCGTGTACTTGACTTAGTAGGATTGAAAAATCGTGCGAATGAGTTACCGACAAAACTTTCCGGAGGAGAACAGCAGCGTGTAGCTATAGCAAGAGCTCTGGTTAACCATCCGATACTATTAATAGCAGATGAGCCTACAGGAAATCTTGATCCCGCCACTTCCGATGAAATTATGAAATTATTTAATGAAATTAATCATATGGGAACAACCATTATTATGGTTTCCCATAACAAAGAACTTGTTAACTCTATGCACAAAAGAGTCGTCAGTATTGAAGACGGTCATATTGCAAGTGATATAAAACGAGGAGGATATGATCGCCATGTTTAGTTCTCTTAATTATTTTTTTAGAGAAACCGTTAAGTCGCTTTTCAGAAACAGATTTATGGCTATTGCTTCTGTTTTAACAGTGACTCTTTCTATGTTTATTTTAGGCATATTTTTAAGTGCAGTTTTAAATATCAATCATATGGCGTCTTACCTGGAAAATCAGGTTGAAATGACCGTTTATTTAAAGGACGGTCTTAAAACACAGCAAGTCATGACGGTAGGCTCCCGGTTAAAATCGCTATCCGGACTTAAAGAGATTGCGTTCACTGACAAAGATCAAGCAATGGAAGAGTTTAGAAACCGGATGGGGGAGCAGGCAGGTCTTTTGGATTCCATCAACGGAAATCCTTTACCGGCCTCTTATCAGACATCCTTTAATTCGCCGGATGAATTGAAAATGGCGGTTAATATTGTCAGAAATTATTCTGAAGTAGAAGAGGTACAGTATGGTCAGGATGTAATCGAACAATTATATCGAATCGCTAAAGTCATCAGAATCAGCGGGATTATCCTTATCCTGTTTTTAGCGGCCGCTGAACTGTTTATTATTTCAAATACGATCCGACTGACTGTATTTGCCCGGAGACGGGAAATTCAAATTATGAAATATGTAGGAGCCACTAATGGTTTTATTCGTTGGCCTTTTCTTTTTGAGGGAATGATTATCGGACTTATCGGTTCAACGATCGCTTCTATCTTATTGTGTCTCGGTTACAATCTTATTTTAGAAGAAATGACCGAGGCTGGACTGGTATTTTTTTCCTTGATTCCTTTTTGGCCGTTTATGCCTTATGTTTCACTATTTATATTAGCCTCCGGAATCATTATAGGCGCTTTGGGCAGTGCTATTTCTTTACGCAAATATATGAAGGTATAAAATATGAAACGTAATCAACGCTTGATAGCGATGTTGGCATACGGGCTTTTACTGGTTTCAGTTTCCACCATATCAATGGCAGATGACTTAAATGATAAATTGCAAAATTTACAAGAACAAATCAATGAATCCCGTGTTCAGCAGGAAAATTGGCAAGTTGTTATTAATGAAATTACAGAAAAGCTGAAAATTATCCAGGTAGAATTAAACGAAGCTGCCGAAAGACTCCGTTCCATACAAAATGAACAGAAAGCCATTAATAAACAAATTAAGCAAATGGAGGAAGAAATCCGAAAAGCCGAAATTCATTTAAAGCAACGTCAGGATATTCTCAACAAACGGGTTCGTTCTATTTATATGCACGGACAACTAAGCTATCTTGAAGTCATTACAGGAGCTAAAAGCTTCAGTGATTTTGCCAACCGACTTGAATTATTGAAAAGAATCATTCATTCTGATTTTAAGCTTATTCAAGAAATACAAAAGCAGAAAGCGCTTATAGAAGCAAAAAAAGATGAATTGCAACAGAAAAAAAATAAATTGGATGCCTTAGCAGAAGAAGCAAAAAAAGCAGAAAACCAGATTCGTGCAAAAAAAGAAGAACAGCAACAGATTATGAATGAAGCTAAGCGGCAAAAGGATGCTGCTGCCGCTATGGAAGCGGATTTAATTGCAGAAAGCAATAATGTTCGTCGATTGATTCAGGCTCGTTCAGGTTCTTTACAAGGAGAGGGAACCGTTGTTCAGGGAAGCGGAACCTTTATTTGGCCATGTAACGGTCCTATTACGTCCCCGTTCGGCTATAGAACCCATCCTATATTTGGAACTACGATTTATCATGCCGGTATGGATATCGGTGTTGATTACGGTACACCCATTCATGCAGCAGACGGCGGGACCGTTATCTTGGCAGGCTGGTGCGGCGGATATGGAAATGCCGTTATTATTGACCACGGAAACGGTTTACAAACATTATATGGACATAACACTTCCGTTGCCGTTTCAGAAGGCCAGGCGGTTTCCCAAGGAGAAGTCATTGCCTATGCAGGTTCTACCGGATACTCTACCGGACCGCATTGCCATTTTGAAGTCAGAGAAAACGGAGAAGCCGTTGATCCCATGGGATACTTATGATGCGTATGAAAACAAAGATAAATATCCTGCAAATTATTTATTGGGTGGGTTCCGTTATTTTATCGTCATTTTTAATTCTTCTTATCGGTATATATTCATTGACTGATAATCCGAAAGCGGCATTACAATTTATGCTGAACTACCGAATCATCAAGGAAAACTATTTCCGTACAATACCTGATGAAAGACTTTTTGAGAATGCTACATTGGGAATGATTTCCTCTTTAGATGATCCATACTCCACTTTACTTTCCGGGAAGAATTTTGATTTCTTTCAGCAATCAACCAGTGGAGAATATGGCGGAATCGGAGTGGTTATCGGTAAAAATTCTGATGGCGGTATTTATATTTTATCTGTATTTCCGAATAGCAGTGCTGAAAAAAACGGCTTACAAGCGGAGGATAAAATTATCTCGGTAGATGGGGAGATACTCTCCGTGGCAGAGTTGGAAGATATTTCCAAGCGTTTAAGAGGGAAAGCGGGTACTCATGTACAGATTGAAATAAAGCGTGGCGATGAAAATTTATGCTTTGATGTAGAGCGGTCCAATATTATCATGCCTACCGTTCAAAGTAACATCATAAAAAATGATATAGGATACATTCACATTTATTCCTTTACCAAACATACACCGGAAGAGCTGTCCGACCAACTAAACGTCTTAAAGAGTGACGGAGTACAGAAGTTAATTATAGATTTGCGTATGAATCCGGGTGGACTGGTTGATAGTGTTGTATCGGTAGCCAATCAATTATTAACTGCGGGAACGATAGTCAGCTATCACACTAAAAACGGACATATAAAAGAATTTAATATTGAGGGAACAGATCGGGTCATGCCGATGGTCATTCTGATTGACGAACATAGTGCCAGTGCTTCAGAAATTTTGGCGGGAGCTGTACAGGACAAAAGAGAAGGCACGGTCATTGGAAAAACAAGTTACGGAAAAGGAACGGTACAAACGGTTATACAAAATGGAGATCGTTCTGCTTTAAAAATTTCTATTGCCGAATACAGAACTGCGGCGGGACGAATCATTGACAAAGTGGGCATCATTCCCGATATAGAAGTCGAACAAACGGGACGTGTTTTTGATAAAAACAATGATAGTGTAGTAAAAAAAGCCGTCGAAATTTTAGAGAAATAATATAAAATCGCAGCAAATTTCAAAAAGATAATTTGTATGCGGTTTTTATTTATAATTGATTTCCATGACAGACTGTTTTATTTTTTGTATAATAAGGAACAAGCAATTTAAAATATGTAGTTGTGTACGTTGAGGAAATTATGTTCATAGATAAAGCAAAAATTACGATTATATCCGGAGCCGGCGGAGATGGGATTGTAGCATTCCGGCGTGAGAAATATGTTCCCCGCGGAGGCCCCAGCGGCGGGGATGGAGGCAAGGGCGGATCCGTCTACTTGAAAGCCAACAGCGAATTGAATACCTTAATTCATTTCAGGCGAAAAAGAAAATTTACCGCAGAAAAAGGAGAAAATGGCGGCGCAAAAGAAATGTATGGAAAAGGCGGGAAAGATATTATCATTGATGTACCGTTAGGGACGATGGTCTATGATAATGAAACCGATGAACTCCTGGCGGATATGGTACATCAAGCGCAGACGGTTCTTATTGCCAAAGGCGGAAAAGGCGGACGGGGGAATACTCATTTTGCAACCAGTGCGGTTCGTGCACCTACTTATGCAGAAAAAGGTGAGCCGGGAGAATCAAAAGAAGTCCGTTTAGAGCTGAAAGTTCTTGCTGATGTTGGGCTCATCGGCTTTCCCAGTGTGGGAAAATCCAGCTTAATAAGAAAAGTATCCGCTGCCCGTCCGGAAGTGGCAGCTTATCACTTTACCACTCTTACTCCCAGCCTTGGTGTTGTAAATTTAGATGAAACAAGAAGTTTTGTTATGGCAGATATTCCCGGACTTATAGAAGGGGCCAGTGAAGGCGTCGGTTTGGGCCATGAATTTTTGCGTCATGTTGAACGAAGCAAAGTATTGATTCATGTACTGGATATTGCCGGCAGTGAAGGGCGGGATCCGTTATCGGATTTTGAAATCATCAACAATGAGCTTGAAATTTATAGTCCTGCATTGGCAAAGAAAAAACAAATCGTTGCCGGAAATAAAATTGATTTAATAACCGATTCAACGGTTCTGGAGCAATTAAAACACAAAATAGAATCGAAAGGATATGCTTTCTTCCCCATTTGTACTTTAACAGGGGAAGGAATTAAAGCATTGCTTGAAAAAGCATGGATTATATTGCAAGAAACAGAAGCTGTCACTTTTTATACACCGGAGAAGGCGGTCGTCTATGAAATGCCGCAAAATGAATTTAAAGTTGAAAAAGACGGTCAAGTCTACTCTGTTACAGGAAAACGGGTTGAGAAACTGGTTGCCATGACTGATTTTGATAATTCCGTTTCTCTTCGCCGATTTAACAAGGCCTGGAAGTTCATGGGCTTGGATAAGTTATTAAAAAAAGAAGGGATCAAAGAGGGCGATACGGTAAATCTTTATGGGATAGAGTTTTCGTTCTCGGAAAAAAACTCGTCTTTTGAAGAAAGTGGGAATGATTAATGCTTACAGGAAAACAAAAACAATATTTAAAGGGAATCGCAACTTCTTTTCCTGCCGTTGTACAAATCGGAAAAGACGGATTAACGGATTCGGTCATAAAAAGTGTATCTGATGTATTGGAAGCACGGGAGCTTATTAAAGTTAAAATAAATCAAAACTCTATGGAAGACGTAAGAAACGCAGCTGTACTTCTTTCAGAAAAACTTCACTCTGAAATCGTACAAATTATCGGAAGAAATTGTATCTTGTTTAAACAAAAAAAGGAAGACAAAAAATCCCATTATGAGCTTCCTTAAAACGAGGGCGGTATGAAGAGAATCGTTGTTAAAGTCGGAACCAGTTCTTTAATTTACCCAAACGGGGAAGCTAACATCCGTTTTATCGATTATTTAGCACGACAAATCTCCGATCTCAGAAACAGGAATTTAGAAGTTATTTTGGTTTCTTCCGGAGCAATCGGTGTAGGGCTTCCGGTTTTAGGTTTTAAGAAAAAACCGGATTATATTCCTTATAAACAAGCCATTGCAGCAGTGGGTCAAAATGTTCTTATGAATCTATACTCCAAAATGTTTCAGGATTACGGGCAAACGGTAGGACAACTTCTTTTTACAAAAGGAGATGCTTTAAACAGCAAAAGGTACATGCATATGAAAGGTGCTGTTTCCGCTTTGTTTGAATTGGGGGTGATTCCTGTTGTCAATGAAAATGATGCGGTAAGTACCGATGAAATAAAAATAGGAGATAATGATACTTTATCCGCCATGGTTGCCAGTATAGCGGAAGCGGATTTATTAATTATCCTCTCTGACATTCAGGGATTGTACACTGATGATCCGAGAAAAAATAGCAATGCCGAATTAATCCATGAGGTTCCGAAATTTTCCAGGAATTTATTTAAAATAGCCGGAGATGCAGGAACTCCGGGAGGTACCGGAGGAATGTATACAAAGCTCCAAGCCGCTGAAATATGTGTTCATTCCGGCATTGACATGATCATTGCGGAAAGTAAAATCCCCGGAGTTTTGGAGAAAATTGTGGATGGACAACCTGTCGGTACTTTTTTTAAAGCGGAAAACGTACATCCCCAAATGAAGCGGCGGGAGATCATTATCGGCTCTGCAGTGAGAGGAAAAATCTTTGTAGATCAAGGCTGCAAAGATGCTTTGCTTCATAAAGGTTCCAGCTTACTTCCTGTCGGAATTGTTGCCGTATCCGGAGATTTTGATGAAGGGGACACCGTATCCATTTATTTCGGCGAAGAAGAAATTGCAAGAGGAATCACTCATTACAGTAAAGACGATATCCTAAAAATTAAAGGGGTACATACAGGAGAATTACTAAAAAGATTGGGGTATCCCGCACCATATGATACTGTGATTCATCGAGATAATTTGTTTGTGATGTATTGATTGAATAAAATACAATGAAGCTTTCTTATAAAATTAACAGACTGATCTATTACTACAAACACACCCCAAAAGGACAATTTGAGTGGAAACATATTTGTCAGTTTATTTATTTGATTTCAGCGTGTGTTATTTTTTTTGAAATGGTACTGTATGTATGGAAAAACGTATAGGAATATTTGGCGGCTCTTTTAACCCTATTCACATTGGACATTTAATTATTGCGGAATCCGCTTGGCGTGAATTTAATTTGGAGAAAGTCATTTTTATCCCAACGGGGGATACTCCTCATAAAAGTATGAATCACATAGACAAAACAGACCGGTTTGAAATGGTTAAACAGGCAATTCGTGGGAATACACACTTTTCGATTTCACCTATTGAAATTAAAAGAAGCGGACCTTCTTATACAGTAGATACCATTCATGAAATAAAGCAAGAATTACATAGAGATTATCACCTCTATTTTATTGCCGGAACAGATGCGGTTGCTGATTTACCGCATTGGAAGTATAACAGAGAACTTTTAAACTCCTGTCACTTTATTTGTGCAAGCCGTCCGGGCAGCCTCAAAGAAATGGAACGTTCTGTGAATTATTTCGGAGAACTTGGAAAGAAGAAAATTCATTTTTTAAAGACTCCGGAGTTAGAAATTTCATCAACAGTTTTAAGAGAATGGATTAAGATCGGCCACTCTGTAAAATACATGATTCCAGATTCGGTCATTCAATATATAAATGAACATAATCTTTACAGAGGTATCGAATGAAACTTGAAGATATAAAAAAAGATTTAGAGAAAAGATTATCAAAAAGACGTTTTATCCATTCTTCCGGAGTAGCAGCTTCTGCTGTTACACTGGCAGAAAGATATGGTGCTGATCCTGATCAGGCGTTGTTGGCAGGATGGATTCATGATTGTGCTAAGGAATTATCCTTGAAGGAAATGCAGGAAATAGTTGATAGCCATGGCATGAAAGTAGATATATTTTTGCGGAACAGTCGTGCACTCTTGCATGGACCGGCAGGAAGCATTTTGGCGCAGACACGATATAAAATTAATGTTCCGGAAGTACATAACGCTATTTACTATCACACAACCGGACGCCCACATATGCATCTGTTGGAGAAAATAATTTTTCTTGCAGATTATATAGAACCAAATAGAAACTTTCCGGATGTTGATATACTTCGCAAAAAAGCGGAAGTAAATTTAGAAGACGCTCTATTAGCGGCATACAATTCTACAATCAGCCATCTTTTGTCGGAAAATAAATATATTTATGATTTGACATTTGCAGGTCGAAATGATTTAGTTATGAAACTGGGATATAAATGAAAAAGATAAAAGGGAAACGTAAAATCCGTTACGGAAAACTGCTTATATTCTTAATCATTGTTTTTATGCTTTTATTTTTAGCATCCTTGGCAATTAGACAGGGATATAACTATGCTGTAAATTATTTTTCTTTTGACAATAATGACCAACCATCCTATTATTTATTGGTTGGTATTGATAATCAAGCTGTACCGGAGGCAGACGCCGTTATCATTGCGGCACTGAATCACAAAAAAGAAGAACTGACGTTGATTTCGATTCCCGGTAACACTTTGATCAATAAAGACGAAAATAAACCGCTCCTATTAAAAGAATCTTATAAGGAAAGCAGCATAGAAACAACCAGAAGTGCTGTAGAAAACTTACTCCATATACGGATCAATCATTATGCGGTCTTTGATTATAATTCATTCCAAACCGTACTTGATAAGGTGAGTCCCGTTGATTTATATTTGGAAAAAATGATGAATCATGATAATGAAGAGGGCGAGTCTGAAATATTTTTACATCAAGGCTATCAGTCATTGGATACGAATCAAAGTCTTGCATACTTACGGTATGTTGATGAAACAGACGGAGAAATCGGGCGTATCCAGAGAGAACAACGATTTTTAAAGCACTTGTTAATCAATTTACAAAAAAATACTGCATTGTTTAACTGGGGACTGTCCAGATATTATTGGTCTGCTTATGACACCAACTTGAGCAATTCCGACGTAGGGGATCTGGTCTATGATATAACAAACTTTTCGATTCAAAATTGTCGGTTTCTTATCTTGCCGGGGGAAATGCAAAGAGTTAGAAATCAGGAAATCTGGGTCACCAATCCGGTAGGTATTCAAAAAACTATTGCATTAACATTAAATGAAGAGTAAATACAAGGAGGGCATTATGGAAAAAACGATTGAAATAATATGTAAAGCTTTATCAGATAAAAAAGGGGTATTGATTAAAGTGTTGAATGTCAGAGACTTGACATCTATTGCCGATTACTTCGTGTTATCCTCCACTATGAATAAAAAGCAGGCACAGGCGGCCGCTGATGAAGTAGAAGAAAAATTAAAAGAAATTGGTGTTTCTCCGCTTAGAAAGGAAGGCTATCGGGAAGGGGATTGGATTCTTCTTGACTTCGGTGATGTAGTTGTTCATATATTTACAGATCAGGAACGAACTCACTATGATTTTGATACGTTATGGAAAGATGCTCCCACCCAAGATTATACGGATAGTAATGAAAAATGACAGAATATAATAATGAACAAAAAGAAACACAGCACACAGTGTTGAAAGAAAACTCGATTGCAGAACTGCCGGTGGTAAGAAAATCTTCTTTTGGCGTTTTCTTATCCGGGGGGACCGGTAACAGTTCTGATGACATCTTACTTCATAACGGACAACAAACAGGACCTATTGATGTGGGAGATACAGTCAGAGTGTTTTTATATCACGACCCGAGGCACAGGTTAACAGCCAGTATGCGTTTACCAAAATTGAGTATTGACGGAATCGGCTATGCAGAAGTATTACTGACTACCCGGTTCGGTGCATTTGTAGATTTAGGTACAGAACGAGGTATTTTTCTTCCGTTCTCTGAAATGATTGCACCGGTTCGAAAAGGACAGAAAATCTGGGTTAAACTGTACTTGGATAAAACCGGCCGTTTATCCACGACCACTTATGTGGACGAAGAGATGAGAAGAATTGCCATACCTTGCACAGAGCGCAAGGAGGGGGATATAGTTACAGGAACAGTGTACAATATTACCCGGCAAGGCGCTTTTCTTATAACCAGGGAACGATGGATAGGATTTCTTCATCAAAGTAATTTCCCCAAACTATTGACTTTAGGACAGAAGCTGTCCGGTAGAATTACTTTCATCAGAAAAGACGGACATTTTAATATTTCGCTACGACCGCAAAAAGAAATAGCAATGGATGATGATATGGATATCCTTTTAGAACATTTACAAAAGCATGGAGGGATACTTCCTTATACGGATAAAAGCGAACCGGCTATCATCAAAGCAAATTTAGGAATCAGTAAATCCGCATTTAAAAGAGCAGTAGGACATTTGCTCAAAACAAACAAGATAAAAATGCATGAAGGTAAAATAAAATTGAATTGAAAAAGACATACGACCATTTTACTGTCGTATGTCTTTTTCAATATCTGTTTTCTTAAAGATGTCTGTATAGTCCGATGACACGACCACGAATTTTAACATTTCTGGATATAATTGGTTCATAATCATCATTTTCTGGTTGCAAACGTATATGATCCGCTTCACGGAAAAAACGTTTTACCGTTGCATCATCATTATCGACCAAAGCGACAACTATGTCACCGTTTCTGGCCGTTTCCTGCTCTGCAACAATCAGATAATCTCCTTCTTCAATACCGGCATTAATCATACTGTCTCCGCGAACTACCAGAATAAAACAATTGGAATCATTTCCTACAAGTTCAGCCGGCAGCGGATATACGGATTCAATATGTTCATCTGCAATAATAGGATCTCCGGCACGAACGGCACCAACCATCGGCATAGGAATCATTTTTTTCTTGCGCCATGAATAATCATCGACAACTTCTATCGCACGGGAGCTGGCGGGATCTTTTTTAATCAGGCCCATTTCTTCTAAGCGGGATAAGTATCCATGTACGGTAGAAGTCGATCGCAAGCCTACCGCTGTGCAAATTTCGCGTACAGTAGGAGGGAATCCGTCTTGCCATATCTTGCTGCGGATAAAATCCAAGATATTTTTTTCTCTTGTTGTCAGTTCTCTGTGTAATCCCAACTTTTTAGCCACTTCAAGAACTTCCTTTCCATAAAATCTCCAATTGTCATATAAAATCTGATTTTATTCATTATACAGTAACAAATAGCATAAAGCAAACAAAGGTTCACCGGAACATATGATGGGAAATCATAAAACAAATTTTATTTTCACTTGACCGAACATTCATTCTGCATTATTATATAGATAGAATAAATGTTCTATAGAATGAATGTTTCAGTTAGGGGAGATACCATTATGAAAAAAATGATATTTTTGTTTATGACAACAGTATTTCTTTGCGGATGGGGTGTTAATGCCTCTGTCGTCAGCGAACAGATTATATTTAAAAATATTATAGTAAAAGAAAATGATACACTCTGGGAAATTGCTTCAAGAGAAATAGATAATCATCAGGATATACGAACATATATATATAGAATTAAGCAAATCAACCAAATTACAGATTCAGGTGATCTCGTGCCGGGCCAAGTTCTTCATATACCTGTAAATAAATAATATAAAATAACCAAACAAATGTTTTTTTAAGAGGATGTATCTCTGAAAGGAACAATTGTTTGGTTATTATTTTGTCATATATTATTTCTTATTTTTCTCGAAAATCATGGTAACCGGATTATTTACGAAAAGATCGGCCTCATTAATATAGTGTCTGACCATTTCTACCGATCTGTGCCTTGTCTGTTTCATAATCAACCGCTCTTCAATACCGTTTAATGCGGCATACGTGGCAAAACCGTGTCTTAAACTGTGGGCGCCATATAAATCGGGAGATAAACCAATACAGGTAATATATTTTTTCACAATTAAGTTGATACTTTTATCACTTAAACGTCGGGAAGCGGCTTTTTCATTTTTTAAAATGCTCCTAAATAGAGGTCCTTCACTGATATTTGCTTTTTTTATCCATTCATTAACCGCTGTTATGGCACACATATTTTTATCTGCAATATAGGGGATTCCCACTTGCTGACCGGCTTTTTCCTGATCCGTCTTTGAATGAGTCAATGTAACTACTAATCCTTGAGGGTATCTGGTTAAATCTTCTATATTTAAATTAGAAATTTCACTTCTCCTAAATGCCCCAAAAAAACCAAGCAATAATATGGCTTTATCTCTTACTCCTGCCAGATGGGCAGAATCTATATAAGAAATCATTTGCTCAAGTTCTTCCCAATAAATAGGGGTTTTACCTTTTTGAACGATTCCTTTAGTTCTATTTAATCCGACTAATGCTTCTCTCACAATCCATGCATGACAAGGATTGGTTTCTGATAATCCTGCAGCATTATAGTTTTCGGATATAGCACTCACACGTCTTCTTATGGTAGAAGCTTTTGCATAATCAGCTAAATCATTGATATAATTGACAATTATTTCCGGTTGGGCAGGAAATGCAATTTCATTGTGATATTGGCACCAGTCACAAAAATCATTCCAATCAGATTCATACGCATCTATTGTGCTTTTTGATTTTGTTTCGGATAATGTAGCAAGGCTTTTATCAGATAGCCCAGTATGAGTATCCGATTTAATAAAATCTCTTATATAAAAGTGATGGGCAGCAACCATAATAATTCTCCTGATTAATGTAAAACGATTAGTTCCGATAATTTAATGTTATCGGAACTAATCGTTTTCGTCAAGTCATTTTTTATATTTTATCAAAAAACGTTTTTTCAAACTCTATTTGTTCACGGTAAATGAATATAGCTTATTTGTCACACGATCAACTTCCGAATAAAGTTTTTTCGTATCAATAGTTAAAAATTGTTTAGATCGAAGAACAAGTTGACCATTTATGATAACGGTGTCCACATCCATTGAATTTCCCGCATAAACCGCTAAGGAAACATTGTCAAATCCGGGTTTCCAGTGAAATCCGCTTCTATCAACTAAAATAATATCCGCCAGATAACCTTTTTCTAACTTTCCCAAATTATCATATCCCAGGCATTTGGCACCTTCCACGGTTCCCATTTCAACGGATTCATTCGCTGTAATTGCAAAAGGATCATACGTTGATGCTTTATGAATCAATGCGGCCAATCTCATTTCAGCAAACATGTCCAATTTATTATTGCTTGACGCCCCGTCTGTTCCGAGTCCTACCGTAATACCCGCCTTCCTCATGCTAACAATCGGTGCGATTCCTGATGCCAGTTTTAAATTACTTCCCGGATTATGAGCAACTTTCACTTTTTTTTCAGCCAGAATTTGGATATCATCATCCGTCACATGAACACAATGAGCTGCTAACGTGGGACATTCAAACAATCCTAATTTATTCATGAGGGCAATCGGAGTAACTCCATGTTTTTCAATGCATGTATCCACCTCATTTTTAGTTTCACTTAAATGAATGTGTATCGGAATACCGTATTTTTCTCCCGCATCTCTTACTTTTTTTATATAAGAGGAAGGACATGTGTAAGGAGCATGCGGTCCCAACATTACTTTGAAACGACCGTCACCGGCACCGTCCCATTTATGAAAAAGTTCAATATTTTCTTCTAATGCTCTGTCTCCATTGGAAGTAACACCGGCCAGCCCTCTTGCCAGATTTCCTCTTATACCTGCCGTATCCGCTGCTTGTGCACAGGAATCCATAAACATATACATATCACAAAAAGAAGTAGTTCCGCCACGAATCATTTCAGCAAATGCAAGCATACTTCCCCAGTATACGATATCCTTATCCAAGTGTTCTTCTACCGGCCATATCTTATTTTGCAGCCAGTCCATAAGCGCTAAATCATCTGCATAACTTCTAAAAAGGGTCATAGCTACGTGGGTATGAGTATTGACCAGACCGGGAAGTGCCAGCATTCCTTTCCCGTCAATTACCTCATCATAATTTTCGGGTAAAGGTTTTTCCGGAAACCCCTTTATATATTTTCCTTCAATTTCAATATTTTTTTTCTCAGTGACCTTGCCATTTTGATAGAGTCCTACATTTTTTACCAGTATTGACATCTTCAATCTCCTATTCCATGCCCAAATACTTTTTCTGGGTGTCGCTTAACGTATCAATTTGATAACCCATAGATGCCAATTTGATATCCGCCACCTTTAAATCCAGTTCTCTGGGAAGCAAATAAAGTTTAGATTCCAGCACATTCTGATGTTGGCATAAATAAGATGCGGCTAAAGCTTGCATTGCAAAGGAAAGATCCATAATTTCTGCCGGATGTCCGTCACCGGCGGCTAAATTAACTAAACGACCTTCTGCCATCAGATAAATAGTATTTCCATTCGGTAATACATATCCCTCTATATTTTTACGGGCTTCATAATGAGAAGTGGAAATTTCCTCTAAATCATTCTTATTGATTTCACAATCAAAATGGCCTGCATTCGCACAAATGGCACCATCTTTCATGGAAAGGAAATGTTCTTTCGTAATGATATCTATATCTCCGGTAACGGTAATAAATATATCCCCTTTCTTTGCTGCTTCCGACATGGGCATTACGTCAAACCCGTCAAAAACCGCCTCTATCGCTTTAATCGGATCGACCTCTGTAATAATTACGTGAGCGCCTAATCCTTTAGCTCGAAGCGCCACTCCTTTCCCGCACCAGCCGTAACCGGCAATAACTGCCGTTTTCCCGGTGACGGTCAAGTTTGTACTTCGTATAATCCCATCCCATGCGGATTGCCCTGTTCCATAGCGGTTATCGAATAAATATTTACAATACGAATCATTGACGGCAATCATAGGAAATTGCAGTTTCCCCTCTTTTTCCAAAATTTTGAGACGATATACACCGGTAGTCGTTTCTTCCGCACCGCCAATCAGATTCTTTTTTGCATCTTGCCGTGAAGTGTGTAATAAATGAACTAAATCTCCTCCGTCATCAATAATAATATGAGGCATAGAATCAAGTGCTTTATTTAAAAACATTGTATATTCTTCTTCCGTGCATCCATGCCATGCATAAACGGTCACTCCACTTTTTACAAGTCCGGCAGCAATAGGATCCTGCGTAGACAGAGGGTTACTTCCCGTGACAACAACGTTTGCTCCGGCCGCTTGCAAAGATAATGCAAGATAAGCAGTTTTTGCCTCAAGGTGAATGGACATGACAATTGTTTTACCCTTAAAAATCTGGTTATTTATAAAATCCTTTCTAAGCGTATTCAAAGCCGGCATAAATTTCTCTACCCACTGTATTCGCTGCAACCCTTTATCTGCCAGATTAATATCAGAAATCATAGAATCATTCATTATACAAACTCCTTTCAAAATTCTTTATTGACCTATCAAAAGGTGAAGTAAGGACTCCTCTTTCTGTAATAATTCCTGTAATTAATTCATGCGATGTTACATCAAAAGCAGGATTACAAACGGAAACAGACTTGGGAGAAAAATATCTTCCCTGATATACACGGATTTCATCAGGATTTCTATCTTCTATTTTTATGTCATTACCTGATTCGATTGCAAAATCAAAGGTGGAAAATGGAGCGGCTATATAAAATGGAACATGATGATATCGGCATAATACCGCCAAACCGTAAGTACCTATTTTATTTGCTGTATCTCCATTTATCGCAATCCTGTCAGCCCCGACAATTACTGCATCAATTTTCTTGTTTTTTAAAATAAAGGCAGCCATATTATCTGTGATTAATTGACAAGGCACATTTCCTTCTAAAAGTTCCGTTGCTGTCAGTCTCGCTCCTTGCAGGAGAGGACGTGTTTCATCTACATAAATGCATTCAATTTGATTCCTGCGGTGTAATTCAAAAATAACACCAAGGGCGGTCCCCGCCCCTGCCGTTGCAAGAGCACCTGTATTACAATGCGTTAAAATATTTAATTTCTTTTTATCTTTAAATAAATCAGCACCATATATAGAGATGGCGGAGCAGGTCTTTTTATCCTGTGCTTCAATAAACTTGGCCTTTTTTTCCAAGTTTTCATACAAGTCTTTCTCTCCAGATTGTGTGAAGACTTTATTCATTTCATCAATCGCCCAAAAAAGATTGACTGCCGTAGGGCGCGAGGATTTTAGAGAACCCGCGGCTTCTATATATTTTTCTTTAAGTTCTTCCCCGGTCAGACCTTTTTTTATAATTTCACCCGCGGCAAGTACCATTGCATAGGCGGCGGAGACCCCAATAGCCGGTGCCCCTCTGACAGCCAGTGTGCGGATTGCCTCTGCTACAGTTCTATAATCTTCACAGGTTATATAAGAAATCGTATCAGGCAATTTCCTTTGGTCTAAAAGAGTCAGTTTACCTGCGTCCCAACATAAAGATTTCAATCTCATAGACGAAAGCCTCCAAAATCTTTTGCGGCATGATGAGATTCTACATCTTGTTCTACATCAAATGATTCACAGAGGAATTTTGTTATTTTACGGAAACTTTCTATATTACGATTCATGCATTCAATTACTTCTTTATGAGTTAAACAGGTTGGCGAAATACCTGCTGCAAAGTTTGTTACCATAGAAATAGTAGCATAACCGATTTCCGCTTCTCTTGCTAACGGACATTCCGGAACGTTTGTCATGCCGACTATATCCGCCCCCCACATACGGAAAGCTTTAATCTCTGCCGGTGTTTCAAATCTGGGTCCTTCTGTACAAATGTATGTTCCTTTAGGATGGATATCCAAATTCTCTTTTTTCCCTGCTTCCAAAATGGCTTGACGCAATTCTTCGCAATAAGGATGGCTCATATCAATATGTGCCACACCACGAAATTCCCCATCAAAGAATGTTCCTTCTCTGCTTTTTGTTAAATCAATAAATTGATCGACCAAAACAAGTTCCCCCGGTTTATACTCCGGATTGAGAGATCCTACTGCCGTGGTAGAAACAATAAAAGAAACATCTAACATCTTCAATGCATAAATATTAGCTCTATAGTTAATTTTATGTGGAGGTATCGTATGTTTAACTCCGTGGCGTGCCATAAATATGATTTCATTCCCGCCAAATTGGCCGACTTCATAAGGCACTTTACCAAAAGGCGTATCTATCACTTCTGAATAAACGCGTGATAAGATTCCGGCATCATAAATACCGGTTCCTCCGATAAAAGCTAATTTACTCATGCGAATGACCTCCTGTACATAAAAACCAATTTTTCAAAATATCTCTCTGTATTTTATAAGCTTTCCCGCAATGGCGGCATGATATTTCTGTCACTTCCTGATTCAGCAATTTTTCTTTTTCCGTTTTCGGCAGTGATAATAAAGTATTCTTTATTTTTTCTTCTGAACAGGTACATTTAAAAGAAAGGGGTGTTTTTGATAATTCTTTAAATTTTTCAGCCTTCAATAACTTTGATAATGATTCAATATTGCTGTCTTCAAATAAAGAATATTCCTTTTCTTCGAATAGAAGATGAAATAAATTATGATCTCCTTCCGGTAATAATTGAGCCATATAGGCGCCGGCACGAATTATTTGTCCATTCTTATCCGTTTTTACATCTGCTTTTATAATAGACCGGGTTTGCTCCGATTCTTTCAGATATTGCATAAAACAATCAGAAATATCCCCTTTACTTAGCAGAATTGTGCTACTGTACGGTCTTTTAAGAAGAGAGTACCGGGTGACTGTTATTTGGGAACCCGGAGCGCTGACCACTTCTTTTTCATTATTCCGGGTATGTTCTACATCCGGATTCATTACATGTTCAGGATATCCTCTGACATATCCGCCTTTATATACATCTGCATGGATAGTTCCCAAATCAGAGGTCGTTCTCCATAGCAAACTGATTCCTTCCTCATTTTTAAAATCAGCGGCTAAAGTAACTGTACCTGATAAAATCTTTCCCATGATATATGCCGTCAGTGTAGGCAAACTATGATTTTTTTGTATTTCGATGGCTGCCGCTGACACATCTGCCACAGTCATTCTGATTCCCTTTATATGCAAATAGTGGGCAACTACATTTATATCAATCAAATTTTTTCTCTCCTTTATATAATCATATCTATTTTACAACAGCTGAAGAAAAACAAAAACCTGTACAATTATCATCCGACTGTACAGGTTTTTTTAATTGTTTTATCTCCGGAGCATTTGAATGGCTTGTTTACGATCCGGTTTACCAAATACAGATGATCCCGCCACCAAAATATCGGCCCCCGCTTCTTTTAATAATCCGGCATTATCAGCGGAAACCCCTCCATCCACTTCGATAGGGATGGAAATTCTTTTTTCTTCCATCATTTCCTTTAATTTTTTTATTTTTTCTACCGTATAAGGAATGAATTTTTGGCCTCCGAATCCGGGGTTAACAGACATAATAAGGATAAAATCGACCAGTGGCAAAACGGTATCTACCATCGCCAAGGAAGTTCCCGGGTTGATGGCAATTCCGGATTTTATATGCCTTGATTTCAGATTATTAATGATAGAGTCTGCATGTATCACTGCTTCCATATGAAAAGAAATCATGTCTACGCCTATTTTTTGCAGAATATCAAAATAATTTTCCGGATGATAAACCATGAGGTGAACATCAAAAGGTAATTCCGTATATTTTCGTATAGACTCAATCACAGGCGGTCCGTATGAAATATTGGGAACATAGGCGCCATCCATTACATCTAAGTGAAGAAGATCCGCCCCTCCCCGTTCAACATCTTTTAACTCCGTATTCAACTTTCCAAAATCTGCGGCCAGCATAGAAGGTGCAATTTTCATGATAACATCCTCCGATGAATTATTTATACTTCTTTATTTCCTTTAACTCTTGATATACATGAACGTAGGATTCATATCTCCTTGTAGCAATATGTTTTTCTTCTACCGCTTTCCTTATACTGCATTCCGGCTCTGAAATATGGCGACAGTTATTAAAACGACATTTCCCGAGATAAGGTCGGAACTCTATAAATAAAAAATCTAAATGATTTATGTCCATATGATCAATGTTCAGAAACGTATATCCCGGAGTATCCATCACATAGCTGTCATTATTGAAAGAAACCAATTCGGCATGTCTTGTTGTACTTTTTCCACGTCCTGTGCGTTGACTGACATCACCTGATAAAAAATAAGAAGTATGCAATAGATAATTTAATAAACTTGATTTCCCTACGCCGGACGGTCCGGAAATAGCAATAATACTGCTCTTTATTGTTCTCAAGCGTGTTTCCAGTTCATTTAATCCCCTTTTTTTCGGTATGGAAGTGCATAAGGAAATATAGCCTGATTTTTCATAATGAGATGCAACTATCTCCGCTTCCTTTTCCGCCAAATCACATTTATTAATGCATATAATCGGTGTCATTCCTGCATTTTCAGCTGATAATATCATCCGATCCAAAAGGAAAAGATTTATATCCGGCATCCGTATGGATGATACAAGCAGCAGATGATCTATATTAGAAACAGGAGGCCGATACAGTTGGTTTTTACGAGGATGTACTTTTACAATAACAGCCTTACCGGGGGCATCTGTTTCATATTCTACTAAATCTCCCACAAGAATATCAGTTTCTTTTTTAAGTGTTCCTTTGGATCGGCAAATCATTAATCGTCCATCTTTTCCCGAAACAGTAAAATACCCGTTTTGATTTTTTAAAATCCGTCCGTACATGAATTACAATTCCCCATCTTGTACTATATTTCCGTCAATAAGTACTTGTACACGAACAACGCCCTCTCCTTCGACAGTTTCACGGATATTTGTTCCCGCTTTAACCTGTTTATCCAATACTGCCGATTTCCCGTTGTCATCAATTACGTAGATAATAACATGACGGGTATCTCCGCTTTTGGGAATACTGATATTAACCGTTCCGCTTTTTTTCCTGGACTTCTCTTTTTTACCGAGAGTAAGATCAACTGTTGTTTCTGTAGTAGAAATGCCTCCTGCCGGGTCTTGCGAAATAACAACAGCTTCTCCGTCGTCAGCCGTGCTTCCATCCAGGAATGTAACTCTCCCTAAAGTCATATGTGCGGCATTTAAGGCCTTTTCAGCATCATTTAATGACATACCTGTCAATTTAGGAACTGTAATTTCTTGTTTCACATTAACAACGATATTAACCTGTGTCCCTTTATTCACTTTAGTGGACACTTGTGGACTTTGCGAGATAACGACATCCGAGGGCTGTGATGTGTCATTTCCGTTTTCAATAGCCCCCAAAGTCAATTCCAGTTTATCCAGTCTTTCTTTGACCTGTTTTAAACTCAATCCTTTGAGGTTAGGAATGAGAATCGCAGCACCGCCCTTACTGACTGTCAAGTGGATAATTCTTTGGGCTTTTACACTGGAACCCGGGGCAGGCGTTTGTGAAATTACCTGTCCTGCCGGTATATTTTCACTGGCAATTTCATCAATAGATACTTTAAGGTTTACGTCCTTTAATGTTTTTTGAGCAACTTCTACCGGTTTTCCTACCACAGAGGGAAGGTTTATATTCTCTGTACTCCAAAAATTGCCAAAGCTGAAAAATGCCCAAATGAAACAAATCAAAAACAAAACAATCATGGCAAGCCAAATATACTTTTGGGGAAACTCAGTAATGAAGCGGTTAAATTTATTTTCTTTGTCCGCCTGCAATTGTCTGTTTTTCTTTGCCGACAGCGGTTTTGCCATTGTTGAAAAATCATGATGTGCCGGTTTATATATAGATGTTGTAAATCCTTGTGCAAGCTTGAGTTCTGCTACAAAATCAGAAATGGAATGATATCTTTTTTCCGGATCTTTTTGCAGCGCCGTCAGCACGCACTCTTCCAACATAGGTGAGATAGCGGGATTTATTTTCGCCAGTCTGGGGACTTCTCCTCGCATATGTTGCAATGCTATGCTGACTGCCGTTTCTCCTTCGAACGGCAAATGGTGCGTAAGCATTTCATAAAGAACCACTCCCAAGGAATAAATATCGGCTTTCTCCGTAATTTTATCTCCTGCCGCCTGTTCGGGTGACAGGTAATGCACCGACCCCAATACCGCTCTCTTATCAATGACCGTGGCTGAATTAATAGCTCTGGCAATCCCAAAATCTGTGACTTTAACTTTTCCGGTTTCTGTAAGTAAAATATTATGAGGTTTAATATCACAATGGACAATTCCGTTTGCATGAGCGGCTTCTAAAGCACTTGCTATTTCTATAGCAATTCTCACTGCCGTATCGATAGGAATTGCAGGATGTGTTTGGATATATTGCTTGAGTGTAATTCCCTCTACAAATTCCATGACAATATAATGAATCCCCTGATCATTGCCGACATCATAAATCCCCACAATGTTCGGGTGCATTAATTTTCCCGCTGATTGTGCTTCATGTCTGAAGCGCACTATAAAATCATTATCTTCACAAAAATTGCTATGTAAGATTTTTACGGCAACTACTCTATCCAATAACAGATCTTTCGCCATGTATACATCGGCCATGCCTCCGGATCCGATTCGTTTTTCCAGCCGATATCGATCATCAATTGTTTTACCGGTCATTTTTGTTCTCCGATTTTCTACTCCAGTAATCAATAAGTATTAAGGAAACGTTATCTGTTGCCCCTTTGCGATACGTCTTTTCAAATAATTCTTCTCCGCAATCGGCAAGGGCCTCTTTCGTTTGATTTTTATATTCTCCTAAAACTTTTGAAATTTCTTCTTCGGGAACCATCCCTGTTAATCCATCTGTACACAACAGTATCAATGTACCGTTTTCTAAAGAGATACTTCCTGTATCCACTTCCAATATATCTTTAACGCCAACTGCACGCGTAATTTCATTTTTTCTCGGGTGTACGGACATTTCCTGTTCCGTAATTTTACCTTTTGCCAATAGTTCCATTACAAAGGAATGGTCGGTTGTCAATTGTCTCAGTTTCTGCCGTGCATAGATATATAACCGACTGTCACCCACATGCGCCCAACTTAAAATCCCATCCCGGATAACCGTTAATATCATTGTGGTTCCCATAGAAGCCAGATTCTGATCTTCCGATTTCTTTTCGAGAATCGTTTGGTTGGCAAGTAAAATAGCTTCTTTAAGTGTTTCTTCCGAAATTTCATTTAAAGAAGTTTCTTTCAAATAATTCTCCGCACACTCTACAGCAAGACTGCTTGCAACTTTTCCGCCTACATATCCTCCCATACCGTCTGCTAAAATAAAGTATGGTCCGGTACAGTCGGAAATACAATCCTCATTCACTTTACGAGTGAGACCGATACGAGAATCTCCGTATGCAATAAACATAAATTTATTCTTTCCTTATGCAAAATATCCGGCATTCCGCTCTTAACAGTTTCATAGTAGCATTTTGAAAAAATACCGTCAATCAAGGTCATTTCTCTATGTGTTTTCCCTGAGAAATCTTCTCTTTAACTGTCCACAAGCCGCCTGTATTTCATCTCCCATTTGACGTCTTACCGTTGCTTCTTTTCTATGTTTAAGTAAAATATCCTGGAATCTCTTTATGACTTCCGCCTCCGGCGGATACAATTTAATATGTTCTGTACCGTTAACAGGAATTAAGTTAAAATGGCAGGGAAGTTTCCCTACAAGCCGGCACAGCTCTTCCGCATTGTCCGGACTGTCATTCATTCCTTTAATAAGAATGTATTCAAAAGTAACTCTTCTCTTTGTTTTTTTGAAGTAATAGACAGCCGCTTTAATGACCTCCGTAATTTTAAAGTTTTTGCTAATCGGTAATAATTGATTTCTGATTTTATCATTGGGAGCATGAAGAGAAATTGCTAACGTAACCGGAATATTCTCATCTGCCAGTTTATAAATTTGCGGCACAATCCCACAAGTAGATAATGTTATATTCCGATAACTCATATGTAATACATTTTTATCATTAATCAGTTTTAAGAACTTAAGAACTTCTGCATAGTTGGTTAAAGGCTCGCCGGATCCCATTAAAACCAAAGAGTGAATTGCCATGCCGCAAGTTTCTTTAAAAGCATATATTTGGGATAAAATTTCCCCGGCAGTCAAATTACGATCCCATCCTTTCAGTCCGGAAGCGCAAAATATGCATCCCATGGCACATCCAACCTGTGTCGAAACGCAAATAGAATTTCCATAGCTATGATGCATACAAACAGTTTCCACTAAAGATCCGTCTTTCATTTTCAATAAAAGTTTGGTTGTATTTCCATCATCAGACTGAATCTGCCCGATGATTTCAGCTTTATGGACACAAGCATTTTCATTCAACCATTTACGCATATCAAGTGGAAATTGATCCATTTGGTCAAATGAAAAAATAAGCCTTTTATACAAATAATCTATAAGTTGTTTTGCCCGATACTTTGGAAATTTATTTTCTACAAGCCATTTTTCTATTTCCTGGAGATCCGCGCCCCAAATGTTATATTTCATCATATACCTTTCTTAATTTGGCCAAAAAAAATCCGTCACTTCCAAATTGTTCCGGCCAGAGTGTCATCATCCCGCTTTGGGATTCACCTGCGGTAGGAATAGAAAAATCAACACTGGCAAATCCGGGGTGTGATGAAAGAAATTCTTCAATTATATTTTCATTTTCTTTTTTATTCAATGTACACGTACTATAGACCAATATCCCGTCCTTTTTTAAATAACGGCAAGCCTTTTCCAATAATTTTTTTTGTATTTTGGGAAACTCGAATAAATCAGCTTCAGAGCGTTTCCATTTCATTTCCGGCTTATGACCTATAACCCCGAGCCCTGAACAAGGAGCGTCCACTAAAACCCTGTCATACCGATTATAGCGCGACGGATCCGGAACCGTTCCGTCTCTAACTTCCGCATGAATGATAGAAATCCCCAAGCGTTTAGCGTTTCCTTCAATCAAATTTATTTTATGCGGATATATATCCCACGCATCAATAGTTCCCCGGTTATCCATGCAAGAAGCTATATATGTAGTTTTACTGCCTGGCGCCGCACACATATCAAGTATATTCTCATGAGGAGCTGCACCTAAAATGACTGCAGGCATCATAGAAGAAATACTTTGTATATAAATAAAGCCTTTTTGTAATAAATCTCCAAAAATCAAATCCGCTCTTTTTTTAATCAGGAGTGCCTCTTTTATATATGGGACGGACTCAAAAGAAACGCCTTTATCCGATAACTTCACTTTCAAATCTTCTACAGAAATTTTAAGAGTGTTAACCCTTATACACATATGGGGCGGTTCTTGAAAAGCAGCTAAAATTTTTTTTGTTTTAACGGTACCAAATGATTCCATCCAATATTTAACCAACCAGCCAGGCACACTATACTTTAATGAATCATATAATACCGGGGCTTCATTTTCTTGAGGTAAGGCAATTTGATTCTTTTTTCTTAAAAAATTACGTAATATGCCGTTTATAAATTTTGAATTTCCTACATGTGTAATTCTCTTTGATATTTTTACCGTTTCATTAACTGCCGCTGATTCCGGAATCCTGTCCAGATAAATTAACTGATACAATGCAATACAAAGAAGAATGCGCACTGTGGGGTGCATTTTTTTTATGGGACGGGCGCTTAATTGACTGATTATCCAAAGCAAATAATTATATCGCCGGCATACCCCATAGACCAATTCGGTCAAAAGATTTTTTTCCTCTCTTTTTAAAGGGAATTGCCGTAAAATTTCTTGAATTGCCAAATTAGCATATGCATCTTTTTCAAAAATCTGATATAACACATCAAACGCAAATTGCCGGGCAGATTTTATTTTTTTAACTGTCAAATCTGTCATTTTCTTTCACCTGATAGCCATTGATAAAATCAGTTGCACTCATGAGTTTGTGATTTTCCGGCTGTAGCTCCGTAATATATATAACTCCGGATGAAGTGGCTATGCCGATACTACCATCTTTGATGCTGATTACTTCTCCGGGTGCATAGGCTGATGAATTGAGATGTCTAAAAAAGGCACGATGAATCTTAATTCTTTTTCCACGAAAAAATGTATACGTCCCCGGATTAGGATACATACCACGGATTAAAGAGTCCAAAGTGCATGCTGATTTTGTCCAATCGATACGCCCCATCTCTTTTGTTATTTTTTCTGCATAAGTTGCCTCTTTGTGATTTTGCGACACAGCCTTAGAAATCATATTGGGTAAATCACCTAATACTTGCAGTAATTTTTCAGCCCCCAAGACAGCCAGTTTAGAAAAAAGTTCTCCTGCTGTGACGTGCTTTTCAATTTTTGTTTCAGCCACGGTAATGATATCTCCGGTATCCATGCCACTATCTAATTTCATAACAGTAATGCCGGTTTTATCTTTTCCGTCAATGATTGCACGTTGTATAGGTGCAGCCCCGCGGTATTCCGGAAGAATAGAAGCATGAACATTAATAGCACCGTATTTAGGAATACCAAGAACCGCCTGCGGTAAAATCTTTCCATAGGCAATCACGATAATTATATCGGGCTGCAATTGCTTCAATTCCTGAATCGTGTCTTCCTCGTTAAAACCCAATGGCTGGTATACAGGAATATTTTGTTTCAATGCTAATTCCTTGACCGGTGAAAAAATAACTTTTTTACCTCTTTTATTAACCTTATCCGGTTGGGTATAGACTGCCACAGGGTGATACTCTTTTTCGCATAGAACCTTTAGAGATTCAGCAGCAAAAGCCGGAGTTCCCATAAAAACAATACGGTACCGATTATTCATTTGCTGTCGATCCTTTGTGTAACGAATGTGCTTTTTCAATAAATAAAATTCCGTTTAAATGATCCGTTTCGTGTTGTATACATCTTGCCAATAATCCGGTTGCATTCTTTTGCTTTTTTTTACCGTGAACATCAAGGTATTTCACGTTCACTTTGGCATACCGTTCCACTTCACCATATAAATCGGGAACGGAAAGACACCCTTCCGTATCAATGACTTTTTCATCTCCGTCAGGAGTCCAGACCGGATTGATATATGCTTCAAACCCGGACTCTCCGTCATCGGCAACAAAAACTCTTTTCGATACGGCAATTTGCGGAGCCGCAAGCCCTACACCATTAGATTCATACATCGTTTTTTTCATGGTAGCAACAAGGAATTTCAGCTTTTTATCAAAAACAGTTACAGGGGCTGCCACCTTTTTTAAAGTGGGGTGACCTGCTTTTATAATTTCACTCATTTTACTTTCTCTCCTTAATCCGATTATATAATGATTCTATATAGGATCCACATCTATAATTATAGCATTTTCTTTAAAAACAGGACTTCCTCGCATCCATGTCTTTATATCTGATAAGTTTTTACCTTTAATTAATATAGAAACATAGTAAAAATTACGTACTTTCTTTATGGGTTCATCAAAAGGCGGGCTTATTTGAATTTGGTCTTTTCTCATTTTTATCTGCATCAAAATATTTTTATAAACTTTTTCCGCTTTCCGCCTTGCCATACGTTCCTCTTTATGAAAACATGTAATTTTCATCATCCGTACAAAAGGCGGATAATTCATTAATTTTCTAAATTCAATTTCATGATTATAGAACATCTTATAGTTGTGATTAACTGCTGCACGAATGACGTAATGATCAGAATTAAATGTCTGTAATATGACTTGCCCCTGCTCTTTATTTCTTCCTGCCCGTCCTGCACATTGAGTAATTAGATTAAAAGTTTGTTCTGCCGCCAAATAGGTCGGCATGTTCAATATGTTGTCAGCAGCCAGTATGCCTACGGTTCCGACATCGGTAATATCATGTCCCTTTGCTACCATTTGCGTACCAAATAATATATCAAATTTTCCCGTTTGAAAGTCACTTAATATTTTTGACGCACTATTTTTTCTGCTTGTACTGTCCAAATCAAAACGCTGACATTTAGCTTCCGGTAATGCTTTTTCCAAATCGGATTCTATATGCTGCGTTCCCGTTCCTAAAAATAAAATATTCTTCTTATTGCAATTAGGACAGCTTTCCGAAACAGGAAAAGAATGTTCACAATAATGACACTTTAAACTCCCTGAATCTTTGTGATACACAAGAGATACATCACAATTCGGGCACTTAAAAATATATCCGCAGTTTTTGCATAGAAGTGTTGTTGAAAACCCTCGTCGGTTTAATAAAAGAATGGCTTTCTTTTTATGATTTACTGTTTTGTACAGTAAATTAAGTAACGGACGTGATAAAATGCCCCGATTTCCTTCCTGATACTCTTCACGCATGTCACATAAATGAATATGGGGAAGCGGCGTATTATGAATCCGGTGATTCATTTCTATGAGTTTAATCTTTCCCTCTAATGCGGCATGATAAGTTGCTATGGAAGGAGTCGCAGCCCCTAAAACAATCGGGCAGTGATAAATTACCGCCATAAATTTCGCCACATCTCTTCCATTGTACCTCGGACCGTCACTTTGCTTGTATGAAGTGTCATACTCTTCATCAATAATAATAAGTTTTAAATTTTTAAAAGGCATAAATAGAGCGGAACGGGATCCGATGATGATATTACTTTCTCCATTCGCAATACGCTGCCGATTGTTATATCGTTCTCCTTTGCTCAGATTACTATGCATAAAAACAACTTTTTCACCAAATCGTTTTGCAAAATAAGACACCATTTGATTAGTCATTGCAATTTCCGGAACTTCAATCAAAACAGATCCTCCCGTTGCCAATGCATGTATTGCCGCACGCAAGTACACTTCTGTTTTCCCGCTTCCGGTTACCCCATGAAGTAAAAAACCGTCATAGCAATTCTTATCTATGGACTCACAAATCATTTTTACGGCCTGTTTTTGTTCTTCTGTCAGAAAAATAGTTTTATCGTTCGAGTGGTTCTCTACCAATGAAAAAGTTTTCTTTTTTTTATAGAAGAACCGCCCTGCGCCCTTCTCACAAAAAGATTTAACAACCGCTGAAGAAAATCCCAACTCATTTAGTTCGGAAACTTCTGCTTCTTTATGGGTTTCCAAATATGTTAATAACTGAATTTGTTTAGGACTTCTGCCCAATTGTATTTTTCTCCGTCCCGATTTTAAAGCAATCCATTTTTCAAGCGGTTCTTTATGCACAGCTGAAAGTAACTCTCGTTTTATTAAAAAACCGGCCTTAATATAGGAAGAAAGCAATTCTTCCCCCCAAAGCATGACAGCATCCTTCTCAGAAACGGTCTGAACCGAATCATCAATCAATCCGGCTATATTTTCTATATTCCCGCATATGTCCCATGAGATTTGATAAAAAACGGATGTCGTTATCCCTTTTTTGTCAATAAAAAATAAACGAAGTGCTTCTATATAAGTACACATGTAGTATTGTGAAATCCAAAGAGCCGTTTTCAGCATTTCTTTACTGAACCAAGGAAATGAATCCACCACAGAGTGAATATCAAGAAGCTTATAGGATAATCTTGAAACATCTTCTTGCCTTGCCGATATAATAATTCCTTCCTCCAGCTTTCCTGAAAAGGGAACAACGCAACGCCAACCGGGACCAACATTTATAAAATCAGGAGGAATCCTATAAGAAAATGTTCTATCCAAATGCTTGGAAGGACGGTTAATTAATACTTCAGCAACAGTATCCATATAAAGGTCCTCCCCCTGTCAAATTCATTAGCATATCCAATATTTTTAGTTTATTATATCATATCTATAAAATTGAATATAAAAAATACCACAGTATTTCCTGCAGTATTTTTAGGTTCAATCTGATTATAAACCGGCTTGTTCTTTTAATGTGTCGGCTTTATCTAAACGTTCCCACGGTAAGTCGGTATCCGTTCTCCCAAAATGTCCATATGAAGCCGTTTGTTTATAAATCGGTCGTCTTAAACCAAGCATATCAATTATTCCTGCCGGCCGAAGCTCAAAATTCTTTTCAATTAAAGAAACTATTTTTGTATCATCAATTTTACCTGTACTAAAAGTATCAACAAATATTGAAACCGGACGGGCTACACCAATTGCATAAGCAAGTTGAATTTCACATTTATCCGCGATTCCGGCAGCCACTATATTTTTCGCTACATAACGAGCCGCATAGGCGGCAGATCGATCTACTTTTGTCGGATCTTTACCGGAAAATGCACCGCCACCGTGCCGCGCCATGCCGCCATAAGTATCAACAATGATTTTTCTTCCGGTTAAACCTGCATCTCCCTGCGGTCCGCCAATCACAAATCGCCCTGTCGGATTAATAAGATACTTTGTGTTCCCATCAATAAATTTTTCCGGAATTACTGATTGGACAACATGATGAATCATATCTTTATGAATGGTTTCCTGTTCTATATCAGGATTGTGCTGCGTAGAAATAACAATCGTATCTACCCGAACCGGTTTTCCATCATCATATTCTACGGTTACCTGCGTTTTTCCATCCGGTCTCAGATATGGCAACAAACCTGTTTTTCTGACTTCTGCCAACCTGCGTGAAAGACGATGTGCATAAGCAATCGGTAGCGGTAAATATTCAGGAGTTTCGTTGCAGGCATATCCGAACATCATTCCTTGATCCCCCGCACCGATATCATAATTATCGGATTGTTTTTGCTTGGATTCCAAGGATCGGTTCACGCCCATAGCAATATCCGGTGATTGCTCGTCTAATGAAATTAAAATGGCACAAGTTTCACTGTCAAATCCGTAGCGACCATCTGTATAACCGATGTTTTTAATAGTTTCCCTGATGATTTTATTAATATCAATTTTGGCCCTACTTGATATCTCTCCAAATACATGGACTTGTCCGGTTGTTACAATTGTTTCACAAGCAACGCGTCCGTTCGAATCTTCTTCAAGAATGGCATCTAAAATACCATCAGAAATTTGGTCTGCTATCTTATCAGGATGTCCCTCTGTTACTGATTCTGAAGTAAATAATATCTTTTTAGGCATAATAACCCCCTTATAAACACTGCTTAATAAAAAAAGCCTCCACGCAGGGAGGTTTACCTCTCATCTGCCAGCACCTTGCTGATGGAATTAGCACCTTTTCCCTATATGGAATGGTTGCTGCAGCTTCATCGGGCCATTTCCCTCTGCTGCTCTGGATGAGTTATTTGCGTTTCATATTATAGCATACTTATTGTCGAAGTAAAATATTAAATGAAACTTTTTTATAAAGATGTAATCTGTCATTGTAAAACGTGATATAGATAAGTTTTTGATTTACAGGCGTTCCGCCAATTTTTCAATAATAATTTTTCCCAACTCTTCTTTTGTCATCTTCGGATACTCTTCCATTGTTCCATCACTATATAAAATAGAAGCAATATTGGTCGGAACATTAAACCCTGCCCCGGGCATAGCTACATCGTTCGCAACCAGCATATCCAGATTCTTCCTTTTTATTTTCTCTTGTCCGTGCCGGATTACGTCATCCGTTTCGGCAGCAAATCCGACAAGAAACTGATGAGTTTTTCTTTGCCCTAAACCACACAATATATCCGGATTCAATTCTAATTGAATTTCCAAAGAATGATTCTCTTCTTTTTTTATTTTATGATCAGCTTGACTAACCGGACGATAATCGGAAACGGCAGCTGCCATAACAACCGCGTCATTGGAATCATAATACGCATTCATTACTGTATTCAACTCCCTGGCATCTTCTGCATATACCATATGAACTCCATCAGGAATCGGTAAATCTTTAGTGCAACTAACCAAAGTAACCTCTGCATCTTCCATGGCAGCCGCTTTTGCAATAGCATATCCCATACGGCCGCTGGAACGATTCCCGATATATCTTACAGGGTCAATATTTTCTTTTGTTCCTCCGGCGCTTATAATGATTTTCTTTCCTTTTAGCAAATGCCTGCTGAAAAGTATCCTTTCCATTTGGAACATAATCTTTTCTAATGTGGGAAATCTTCCTTTTCCCTTTGTATTACAAGCCAGATGTCCACTTTCCGGTTCCATAAATTCATATCCCAAATCCTGTAATTTCCGAATATTTTGTTGGACAATTGGATTTTCATACATATTGGTATTCATTGACGGAACAAATAGAACCTTTGCTTTCGTTGCCATAATCGTTGTCGAAAGCATGTCATCAGCAATACCGTTAGCCACTTTTCCAATGATATCGGCAGTAGCCGGAGCAATCACAAAAATATCCGCCAATTTCGCCAATGCAATATGCTCGACATCCCATTTATATATATTGGAAAACATGTCCACCGTTACATCATTTCCGGAAAGTTCTCCAAAAGTAATCGGAGTAACAAATTTTGAGGCATTTTCCGTCATGATGCAATGTATATCTCCACCTTGCTGGCGAAGACGGCTTACAAGCCCGGCGGCTTTAAAAGCGGCAATTCCTCCACAAATTCCGACTACTATATGCTTGTTTTTGAACATTATAAATTCCTTTCAATGGCAGATATTTATTAAGGCAGAAAAGCCAGATAAATGCCGGCACTTTTTATTTATTTCCTTCCGAATACGTAATTTTGTCTTTAAATATCTCCTCTAAGGCTAAAGTAACTGTCTTTTTTCCTGAATGATCGAGCAAAGGAGCTGCACCATCCGTTAACTCACGGGCCCTCAATGCTGCTAATGTTACCAGTGTATATTTGGTATCTAATTTCTTCACTAAAACATCTATAGACGGATAGCACATCATTTTAAAGGAACCTCCTTATTTATATACTGTCGAAAAATAGTTTCTACGTGATTTTCATTTCTGGAAAGTTTGCATTTTTCAGCTTCTAAAATGGCAGATGTTTTACGAACCGCTTCTTCCAGTACATCATTAACAACCATATAATCATACTTATGAGCCATCGACAGTTCATTGGTAATTTCTGCAAGACGTCTTTCAATAACATCTTCCGAATCCGTCCCCCTGCCGTACAAACGGGCTGACAGCGTTTCTAAAGAAGGAGGAACAATATAAATAAATACCCCCTTTGGATAACGTGCTTTCACCTGCATGGCGCCTTGTATATCTATTTCTAAAAGTACGGATTCTCCCGATTCAATTAAATCCAAAACTTTTCTTTTGGGCGTCCCATAGTAATGATCGTACACACACGCATACTCTAAAAAAGCATCTTCCTTAATTAATTTTTCAAATTCCTCATTGCTTCGAAAAAAATAACTGACTCCCTCAACTTCTCCGGGACGAGCCGCTCTTGTTGTCATAGAAATGGAATAATGCAAGTCCGGATACATTTTCCGTATGGCATTACAAATAGTTCCCTTTCCTGCACCGGACGGCCCCGAAACAACGAGTAAAATTCCCTCATCTTTTTTTTCAGACAGCATATCAACCTTCTTCGGTTGCTTCCGCAACAATTGTATCTTTATTCATTAATCGGTGAGAAATTGTTTCCGGCTGTACTGCAGAAAGGATAATTTGACCACTGTCCATAATTAAAACGGCTCTTGTTTTTCTTCCGTAAGTCGCATCAATTAATTCTCCTTTGTCACGACAGTCCTGTATCATTCGTTTTACCGGTGCCGACTCCGGACTGATGATAGCTATCACTCTGTCCGCTGTTGCCATGTTGCCAAACCCTATATTAATAAGTTGAACTCCCATTTTCTGCTCCTTACTCAATATTTTGAACTTGTTCTCTAATTTTCTCAAGTTCTGTTTTGATTATTATAACACAGTTAATCACATCCATGTTATTGGCTTTAGAAGCAGTTGTATTAACTTCACGCTGGATTTCCTGAATTAAAAAATCCAATTTTCTTCCTACCGGTTCCATACTTGATAAGGCGGATTCAAATTGAGCCAAATGGCTTTTAAAACGAACGATTTCTTCCGTAAAATCTGTCTTTTCAGCGTAAATCGCCACTTCTTGCAAAAACCGCCCCTCTTCAACTTGTCCGTGAACATCCTCTAACAATTTTTTCATTTTTGTACGAAGACGGGTTTCATAATCAAAAACAATCCGATCTTGTTTACCTTCAAGAAACTTTAATTTTTCTTGCAAAAGATGAATACGACCTTTTATATCGGCAGATAATTGTAATCCTTCTTTTAATCTCATGTCATTGAGTCCTGACAAAGCTTCTCCAACAGCCCGCTCTGCCAGGGGAATTAATTCTTCATCTGTAACTGTATCTTTTTCTACATGCAAAAAAGGTTCCGGTAAGGCCAGTAAATCCTTGATTTCAAGCTTATTGTTTTTTATACATTTCAGCTTTCTTACTTCCCTTAATGTATTTAAGTAGGCAGTAAGCAAGTCTTTATCAATTGACACATGAATATGATCATTCCCTGCCAATGCCTCGAATGAGAGATTTACATAAACTTTTCCTCGTTTAACCTGATTTTTGATCAGTTTACGGATATGGTCTTCCATTGTGGCTGAAATCTGACCGGTTCGCATATTAATTTCTAAAAACCGGCTATTTATTGCTTTTATTTCCGCAGTCATAACTCCTTTAGCTCCTGTAACAGCAGATTGCCCGAAGCCGGTCATGCTTTTTATCATTTTTATACTCCTTTATTGAATACCGAAATATTTATTTTATAGAATAAGCTCCTTCAAAAACTTTTTCTGCCGGACCTGTCATAAAGACGGAATCCGATTCTTTTCCTCCCCAGGAAATATGAAGCTCTCCGCCATCCAAAATCACTGTAGCTTCCTTTTCCACAATCCCGTTCAGTATGGCAGCAACAACAGCGGCACAAGTTCCTGTACCACAAGCCATGGTAATTCCGCTGCCTCTTTCCCAAACACGCATGCGTAAAAGATTTTTATCCAAAACCTGGACGAACTCTATGTTTGTTTTTTGAGGGAAATGTTCATTGTTTTCAAGCAAAGGTCCGACCTTTTCAAGTGGAATACTTTCAATGCAATCCGTAAAGATGACCGTATGCGGATTCCCCATAGATACACAAGTAATTTCAAATGTACCTGCCTGTCCGTCTCTTATGACTTTTTTTATAATTTTTCCATCTCCTAAATCGGTAGCCGGTATATCCTTTGCCATTAAACGAGGCGCCCCCATATCTACTCTTACATGACCGTTATTTAAAACTTCCGGATATAAGATACCCGCTCCGGTTTCCACGGAAAAACAAGGTTGCTTGATTAATTTCAATTCAAAAGCCCATTTGGCAAAAGCACGAATACCGTTACCGCACATTTCCGCTTCACTGCCGTCACTGTTAAAAATTCTCATTTTCAAATCAGCCTTATTTGACGGTAAGATAAAAATGATCCCATCCGCGCCGATGCCGAAATGACGATCACAAAGTGTTTTTGCATGATTCACAGTTTCTGTTATATCAAAAGTCATCGCATTTATAAAAATAAAATCATTTCCGCAGGCTTGCCATTTTGTAAAGTTCATTCCCATATCCTCCTGATTAAATTGCTTTTCTCACATTATCTGCTCGCATAGTATTTATTTCTTCCTATTGTATAATATACTTACCTTGAATAAAAGAAGGGAGTCTATTCATGCAAATTGACAGTGCTACTCTTTATGTAATTACAAAGTGTTTAAACGATATGCTTATACCGTCACAAGTCCGTCAAATTCATCAAATCGACAGTCGTATTGTGGACATTGAACTTTTTTGCCCTGATGCAAAGCCGATTCATTTAATATTTGATACATACAAACCGGCTGTATATGTATCCGACAAGAAAGAAAATATATACTCCCCTTCTCAAACTTTTTGCATGACCTTGAGAAAACATTTAGAAGGAGCACGCTTATCCTCCATTCAGCAGATCAATCTTGATCGTCTGGTAAAGTTTGATTTTGATCGCATTGAAGCAGCCGGAGAAATCATCACCAAATCAATATACGCCGAATTGATTCCATCTGCCCCCAATCTTATCTTAACCGAACAGGGCATAACCATAGATGCCTGCCTAAAAGGAAAAAAAGCAGGCCGGTTTTTGATGAGCGGTCAACCGTATGCACTCCCCTCCAATTCTTCACGAATGAATTTTTTTCACTTTACAATGCAGGAATTATCAGAAATTATCCTGTTTCATAGAAATACCGAGATCTCTGTGCAAGAGTACATATATGAAAACTTTCACGGATTCAGTCATCTTCTTTTGACGGAACTTTGTCATAGAGTAAAAATAACCCCCTCGTCAACCATTTCATCCTTATCGGATGAAACAATTCATTCACTGTCAAAAAATATATACCTCATCGGTCAAGAAATAAAAAACAGTGTCAATTTGCATATTTATTCTTACCGGAACAAAGAGGTAATAAGTCCCATATATCTTTCATTTCCCCAGTTCGTAAAATCGGTCGCCCCTTTAGAATGGCTTGAAACGGAACTGCAAAATGGCGGTACCGGTCTTTCTGCAGAAATAAAAAGTATTCATAAAAAACTTCAATTGCTTATAAAAAAAGAAAGCCGCAAAGTAGATAAAATCAATGAAGAATTGAAAGAAACGAACAGAATAGAACAATATAAATTATGGGGAACATTACTTTCCATATATGCGTATGAAAAACCGCAAGGCAGGGAAAAGATTATATTAAGTAACTTATTTAGAGACCCTCCTGAAAATGAAATCATTTCTATAAATCCTATGTATTCTATGACAGAGAACAGTCAAATTTATTTTAAGAAATATACAAAAATGAAAACCAGGCTCCAAATGGGAGAACAAAAATTAAATGAATGCTTTTTAAGAATTAAGTATCTGGATGAACTATCTTATTTCTGTGAATCCATACAATCAAGAGATGAGCTTGAGGCATTCAAAGAAGAACTGCGAAATAGCGGTTTAGAAAAAAATTTCGACAGCCATAAAAAAATAAGAAAAAAAGATTCTCCCCTATCATTAACGACAGTAACAGTTGACGGATTTAATGTATTTATAGGGAAAAACAATATACAAAATGAGTTTTTAACCCTTCGCAAAGCTAAAAAAAGTGATTTATGGTTTCATTCAAAAAATTTGCCGGGTTCACATATCATTCTTGAAACCGAAGGAAAAGTTATACCGGAAGACACTATAGAAAAGGTTGCTTCTTTGGCCGCATTCCACAGTAAAGGACGGGCCTCCGGAAAAGTTGATGTTGACTATACGTATGTTAAATACATCAGAAAAATCCCTAACGGACCGCCGGGTTTCGTCAATTACACCCATCAACACACTGTTACTGTACCTCCAAAAGAAATACAAACCTAAAATATAAAAAACGGAGATTTTCATCTCCGTTTTTTATATTTTAAAGAACAATTCCATAATCATTCAGCATTTGCCGGATTCTATTCAATTCCTCTTCACAAGGTGCAACCATGGGAAGCCTGAATGTCCCGCCCGGTTGTCCGATTAAATTAACAGCAGTCTTTATTGGAATCGGACTGGCTGTAAAAAACATTCCTTTCATAAAAGGATACATTTTCAAATGAAGTTTCCTGGCAAGAGATACGTCTCCTTTTTCAAAAGCTTCTATCATTTTTAATATATCATCACCGATAATATGACTTGCTACAGAAATAAGACCCACTCCGCCCATAGAAAGAACCGGCAGCGTAAAGGCGTCATCTCCGCTATAAATCATAAAATCATCAGGAAGGAGCAACTTTTCTTTCGTAAGCTGATCCCAATTCCCCGTAGCATCTTTAATGCCCACAATATTGGGACAGGCATCAACCAGCCTTTTAATTGTTTCCGGTAAAATACTTGTCCCCACCCTGCCGGGAACATTATATAAAATAATCGGCAGCTTCGTTGCGCTTGCTATCGCTTTAAAATGTTGGAAGATTCCTTCTTGATTCGGTTTTACATAAAAAGGTACAATCGCAAGCAATGCATCAATACCGGTTTTTTCCGCTTTTTTTATAAAATCAATCGTTTCTGCCGTGCTGATTGTTCCCACATTACCCATAATAGGAACTCTCTTATCAGTTCCTTTTTTACCGGCGGTATTAACAATCATTTCATATAACTTCAGCTTTTCATCACTGCTCATGGTCGCACCTTCTCCGGTTGTCCCGCCAACAAGAATCCCTTCCGACCCGTGATGAATTAAATATTTTGCAAGCTTAGCTGCACTTTCATAATCAACATCACCATTTTCTTTAAACGGTGTAATCATTGCCGTAATTAGACGACCGAATTTTGCTACTGCCATCTTTCATCCCCGCTTTCTTTAAAGATTCAAATCATGCCATGAGAAATTATGTATTCTGCAATTTGCAATGTATTCAATGCTGCTCCCTTTCGAATCTGGTCACCGCAAACCCATAGATTTATTCCGTTCTCATTATATAAATCTTTTCTAATCCGCCCTACGGCAACTTCCGTTTTATCCGATGTATCCAGCGGCATCGGGTATATTTGATGATCAACATCATCGACAAGAATTATTCCCTCAAAACTTGTAACGGCTTGTTTTATTTTATCAATGGAAATAGGCTCTTCCGTTTCTATATAAATGGACTCCGCATGACTTCTTACCACCGGTACACGGACTGCGGTAGGCGTAATCTGAATGGTGTCGTCATGAAAAATTTTATGCGTTTCATGAACCATTTTCATTTCTTCCTTGGTATATTGATTTTCAAGGAATATGTCAATTTGGGGAATTAAATTATAGGCAATCTGGTAATGTTTCGGTAAACCTGACGATGGAAGGATTTGCGGAGTATATTCTTTACCTGTGAAAACAGCTTCCGTTTCTTTAAACAATTCATCAATTCCATCTTTTCCCGCCCCCGATACAGCCTGGTAAGTGCTTACAATAATGCGCTTGATGGGAGAAATATCATGAATAGGTTTCAGTGCCATAAGCATAATAATGGTTGAACAATTAGGGTTTGCAATGATTCCTTGATGTTTAGCAATATCTTCCGGATTAATTTCCGGAATGACAAGAGGTACATGGGGATCCATGCGGAAAGTACTGGAATTATCAATAACGATTGCCCCTCTTTTTACCGCTTCAGGAGCTAAAGTTTCACTTATTTTTCCTCCGGCAAATAAAGCAATGTCTATCCCTTCAAAGGATTCCGGTGTTGCCTCTTCCACCACATAATCTTTTCCGCATACTTTCAGTTTTTTCCCTGCCGATTTGGGCGATGCTAAAAGCTTTAACTCTGCAAACGGAAAATTTCTTTCTTCCATAAGTTTGATAAATTCTTGCCCTACGGCACCGGTAGCGCCAAGAATAGCAACATTCGGTAATTTTTTCATATCAAGTACCTCAATCTAAATAATTCTCAAGACCATAAACTAACCCCGGCTTCTCCATAATTTTTTTGCAAGCCGTTATAACGCCCGGCATAAATGATTTTCTATCCATTGAATCATGACGAAGTGTTAATATTTCTCCGTATCCGCCGAAAATAACCTCCTGATGTGCTACATAACCGGGAAGCCGTACGCTGTGTATAGGAATACCTTTATATTTCCCGCCTCTTGCACCGGCGATATTTTCTTTGGTTTCGTCAGGTTCAGGTTGTAATATTCTCGCTCCCTCCATTTTTTCAGCAGTTAATTTTGCCGTACCGGAAGGGGCATCGAATTTATGATTATGATGTAATTCAATAATTTCTGCATTGGGCAGATACCGTGAAATCTCAGCAGAAACTTTCATTAATAGTACGGCACCGAGAGAAAAATTAGGCGCAATCAGGCAATTTGCACTATTTTTTTCAGCTATCGCAGCCAATTCATTTCTCTGCCCGGAAGTAAGCCCTGTCGTACCTATGACCATATGTATCCCGGATGTAAGAACTGTTTTGGCATTTTCATAAATAACAGCCGGGGACGTAAAATCAATAACCACATCCGGCGTTACTTCATGAAATGCATCTTGCAATGACCGGGAAATCAAAACTCTTGTTTTCCCCCATCCGATAACTTCACCGATATCCTGTCCTTCACATTTAGGATCTACTGCCCCAACAAGCTGCAAGTCCTTCTCTTGTATGACTGCCCGAACCACTTCACTTCCCATTCTGCCGCCGGCTCCGTTCACCAGAACTTTTATCATTGTATCTCCCCTTTCCGTTTTATAAATAAAAACAGATAATACATTTACTATATCATAAATCATTCAAAAGACACTTCAATTGTTAACCGCTTTTTTCATTTCCAAAGCAGATTCCATAGCACTGACAGATTCCTCCGTCCCGGAAATCATTTGCGCGATAGCATGAATATGTTCTTTTTCTGTAAGAAGAATGGCTTTTGAAGAAGTACAGCCGTTGGAAACAATCTTGTCAATCTTATAATGTCTGTCTGCCACACAAGCTGTTTGCGGTAAATGCGTAATCACAAGAATCTGTACATTTTTAGACAATTCTTTGATTTTTCTGGCTACTTGTAATCCGGCCTTACCGCTGACTCCTACATCGATCTCATCAAAAACCAATGTTTGCTGTTTTAATAAATGGGCCGTAATTATTTCTACCGCCAAGGCAATACGGGAAATTTCCCCTCCTGATGCGACTTCCCTCATTGAGCGAAGCGGCTCTCCCGGATTGGCGGAAAAATACAACTCCATTTCTGTATTTCCTGATGGGGAAGGAACATCCGAAGGTACCAAGTGGAGCTTTATAGACGCATGTTCCATCCCCAATTCATGTAAAATAGAAGTTATTTTTTCTATAAGTTGTCCTCCATATTTTAAGCGCAACTGATTCAATTCTTTTGATTTTTCCATCAGCCGGTCATGCATATCTTGTAACTGTGCCCGCATGTGATGATTTTCATAAATTAAATTTTTCAAATCATCATATTCTTCTGTTGCTCGCCTGTTATATGCAATGACGTCTGACAGAGAAGGACCGTATTTCCGCTTCATTTCGAGAAAGACTTCACTTCTTGCCTGTAAAATCGATAACTCTTCTTCGGAAAATTCTGTATCAGAGAGATATGTTCCCAGTTTTCCTATAACATCTTCTATAGTATAAAGTGCCGAATTTACTGATTCACCAATTTCATTAATTCTTTCATCATAATCAGACACTGAAAAAATCTGTTTTGCTGCAAGCGCCAAATGATCCCGAGCCCCAAAATCCTCTACCAGAGATTTTGACGCTTCATGAAGTGAATTGATAATTTTCTCATGATTTTGCAAAACGGTAAGACGGTTTTCAATTTCCTCATCTTCTCCCTCTCGGATCTCCGCATCATGAATTTGTTTAATCTCCCACTCCAATACATCAATGCGACGTTCGTTTTCTTGTTTCTTATTATCAAAATCATCCAGTACTCTTTTTAGTTTTTTCCATTCTTGAAACATGTCATCATATGAATTTCTTAATTGCTGTAGTAAATCGGAAGAGCAGTCAATAATTTTTTCACAATATTCCGGCGATAAAAGTTCAGACATATCATTTTGTTCGTGAAGACACACCAGTTTTTCCCCAATAAATTCCAACTGCTTCACTGTACAAAAATCCCCGTTAATCCGACAAATACCGCGACCATTTCTATTTAGCCGTCGTGATAAAATAATTTCTCCATTTACAGGTTCATATCCCATTTCCCGAATCAATGTACACATCTCTTCATCACAAAGAAAGATTCCTTCTACTTGGAAAAAGTCAGAACCCGTTCGTATCAAGTCAGTCTTTGCCCGCCTGCCGGTCAGTATTGCCAATGCATCAATCAATATTGACTTCCCTGCTCCGGTTTCCCCTGTAAAAACATTGGCTCCCGTAGTAAAATCAATAATAGTGTCTTCAATAATCGCAAAATTAATGATATGCAAATTCTGAAGCATATGACCTCCTATGATTGCATCATCTCTTCAATCCGTTTTTTAAATGTTTCTACTCCTTCTTGTGATCTTGCAATCACCAAAATGGTATCATCACCTGCCAATGTTCCCATGATTTCTTCCAATCTTGCCTGATCAATAGCAGCTGCTACAGACTGGGCAGATCCCGGCAAGGTATGAATAACTACAAAATTCATACTGCTGTCAATTTTTGTCACCGCTCCTTGAAATAAGAGTGCTGTATGGTTTCTCGACATGATACTAGATTTTTCTGTTGATAATGCATATCGGTAATGCCCGTCACGATAGGGAATTTTAACAAGCATCAGCTCTTTTATATCACGCGATACGGTTGCTTGTGTAACGGCAATCCCTTCTTTTTGCAATGCCTGTGCCAACTCTTCCTGTGTTTCTATAATCCGGTTTTGGATAATTTCTTTGATTTTCATACTTCTATATCGTTTCATAAAATCCTCCAAATATTTAATTTTTATACAATTCTATTGTTTAATTTTAAAGTATTTAATGCATACGGTCAATAAATATGCATATTTTATTATCCGTGAAATTTCAATAAAAAATTCCTTGATTACCGTTTCCGGATAACAAAGGAATTTTTAAATTTATATCTTTTTTACTAATTTATCAGATAATATTTCCCAAAAATCTTGATCATTAAATCGGACAAATCGTATTTTTTTGTGAACCCCCTGGACCACCAACGCTTCTCCCTTTTTCAAGTCATAATCGCCATTTCCGTCCAAGGATATATGTAAGAGTTCTTCTCTATCGGATAACGTAATCTTAACTCTGTCCCCTTTTGAAAGTACCGATGAAAATTTAGCAAGTGTATGAGGGCATATAGGAACAACAATCATTTCCTGTGCTGCAGAATGAAGTATCGGTCCTCCGCAAGAAAAAGCATACCCTGTAGAACCGGTGGGCGTAGAAATAATCAGACCGTCACAAGGGTATTGTTGGGCAAAATTATCATTAATCCACAAATTTAACCGTATCATTTTCCCGATCTGATTCTTTCCTATCACCACATCATTTAGTACAACCGGCAATTTTATGGAATGATCTTTTCCATCAATAATTTCAGCTTCCAGAAATAACCTTTCTTCCACCATGTAATTTCCGTTAATCAGTTGTTTTATTTTACATTCTGTATCATTTTCTCTGATAGAATTGAGAAATCCTAATTCTCCTAAATGAATCCCTGTCAAAAAAACCTCATAATCAGAAAATACTTTGGCCGTATCCAAATAGGAACCGTCTCCTCCTATTGATAATATATGTTTTAAATGTGTCCCCATCCAATCAGTACTCTTGTATAGTGAATGATCAATATAGATATTTTTTTCTTCAAGTTTATTTTTGACTTCAGTTGCCATAAAGTATTTTACTTGTTGATTTTCCAATATTTCGATTAACTGGGGAAGATATTGATAAATTTTTTCTTTTTTGATATTTGGATAAATACCAAACTCCATAGTTCTCACCCCTTTAATTCAAGATGTGCTTTTTCTACAATGGCAGGAATCCTGCCCGGATCAAATACATTTTGGGAATGAAATTTTAATAATGCTAAAAATTCAATATTTCCTGCTCCCCCTTTTATCGGTGAATAAGTCAGATCGCAAATCACAAAACCTTCTTTTTCAAACCGTTGAACAGTATCACTGATAACCTCCTGATGAATCAACGGATCACGAATCACTCCGCCTTTCCCTACGTTCTCTTTTCCCGCCTCAAATTGCGGCTTAATAAGAATCACCAATGATCCGTCTTCTTTCAGTATAGATTTAACGGCCGGAATAATACGTAACACGGAAATGAAAGAAATATCAGTTGATACAAAATCAACCGGTTCTCCTAACATATCTATAGTTACATCTTTGATGTTTGTTTTCTCTAAATTAATAACACGGGAATCGTTCCGCAATTTCCAGTCTAACTGATTTGTTCCCACATCAATGGCATATACTTTTTTTGCTCCGTTTTGTAATGCGCAATCGGTAAATCCACCTGTGGAAGCACCTATATCTGCCATAATTTTATCATTTAAATCAAGATGAAATGTTTGGATGGCTTTCTCAAGTTTATATCCGCCGCGCCCTACATAAGGCATGACATTTCCTTTTATTCTAAGACGACAATTGGAGGGAACTTTTGTACCGGCTTTGTCAACAGGAACATCATCAACTAATATAATTCCTTCCATGATATGGCGCTTAGCCATTTCACGACTATTAAAAAAGCCTTTTTCGACAAGTAATGTATCCAGCCGTTCTTTTTTTACTTTAGTCCTATCTTTCATAAATACTTATATTCCTACTGATAATTGACAAAACTTTATTACTTTGTTCTTACGTAAATGAAATCAAGTAATTCACCCAATATACGATTATAATTGATATTTTCTATAACTTTTTTAGCATCTTTTATTTCTTTTTCCGCCAGATATTTTGTCTGCTCTATACCAAGCATTGTAACATACGTCGATTTTTTATCCATAATATCCTGCCCGGGGTTTTTACCCATCACTGATAGATCCCCCGTTACATCCAATAAGTCATCCGTAATTTGGAACAGCATACCTAAATGTCTGCCAAATTGATGCAGTGCGTCTTTTTCTTCTATTGAAATATTTGATGATATGGCTGTCGCCATATCAATAGGAGCACATAACAAGCACCCTGTTTTGTAGCTGTCAAGAAGTTGTAATTCTTTTAAATCTATCTTACGCCCTTCCGCAGATTTATCATGAGCTTGTCCCGCTACCATCCCGAAAGGTCCTGCTGCTATTGACAGTAAGCGTATAAGTTCAACTTTTTTACTTGCACTCAAAACTTTATTTTCGGAAATCAAAGTGAATGCTGCTGTCAAAAGTCCATCTCCCGCCATTGTCGCTATACCGGAACCGAACTTTTTATGATTTGTTAACGTTCCTCTTCTGTAGTCATCATTGTCCATAGCCGGCAAATCATCATGAATCAGTGAGTAGGTATGAATACATTCGATGGCCGCTGCCACATCTAAATATTTATTCGACTCATTTCCCAAAACGTCCAATATGAAAAGAAATAAAAAAGCGCGTATCCGTTTTCCCCCTGACAACAAACTATAGTTCATTGCGTCGAATAAAATTTGATGCTCTTTATGCACAGGCATTAGAAGCGTTTCCAAATACCTATTAATCAGTTTCCGCTTTTGTAGAATTAATTCCTCTATCATCTTTACGTGCTTCCTCTTCCCGGATTAATTTTTCAATTTCTAAAGAAATATCATTCATATCATTTTCCGTTTCTCTTAATATGGATAAACATTGCCTGGCTGCATCAGTTCCTTCTTTAAAGACATCCATCATTTCATCCGTGGAAAGTCCTCCCTTTTGAAGTATCTTTACCGTTTTGTTAAGATTTTCCATCGCTGCTTCAAAATTTATTTTATTATCCATAATTTCACCCTTTTATCCGGTAATTAATCTTTCAATTGACGTCTTCCGCTATACAGTAAAACAAGATTTTCCATTATTTTAAATGTCTTTCTATTGATTTCGCTCTTCATTATTCCCTGTAACACAAGCCATTTTAGACATGTTTCTTGTCTTTCCCGGGTAAAAATATCCGATCTGGATAAATAACTCAAATCTTTTAACGAAAGCATCAAATGCAAGTGCTTTGCAGACATGTATTTTTTTACTTGCGCTTCCGCAAAAATAATTTGTCTGAAAATTTTCTGCAGGATATATTTTTTCTCCGGAATGGCAATTTCCGCCGCCTGGGTAGGTGTAGAAGCCCTTACATCCGCGACACGATCCAGCAAAGTATAATCATTTTCGTGTCCTACTGCTGAAATAATAGGAATTTGTGATCGAAATACTTCGTCCAATAAGATTTTTTCATTAAACGGCTGCAAATCTTCCTCCGCTCCGCCGCCGCGGGCAAGAATAAGCACATCCGGCGGATTTGTTTCTTGATTAGCACTTTTAACCATGTTTGCCATCTCCGCAGCAGCACCGACTCCCTGTACAAACGAGGTATATAGACTGTAAGAAACGGAATTATTTCTCTTATTTCCTGTCTTTAAAATATCATAAATAACCGCACCTGAACCGGATGTAATTATACCTATATGAAACGGAAAATCCGGAAGTTTCTTTTTGCGGGAGACTTCAAAATAACCTTTTTTATCCAACTCCGCTTCCAACAAATCAACGGATACGGTTAAAGAACTTTCTGTTATCGAAATAATACGCTCTACATATAAAATAGGAGTTCCTCTGCTTTTATTAAATCTTAAATCACCAATAACAGAGGCTTCCGTACCATTCAATAAATTTCTCCCCAAAAAATTGCTGCGCATTTTCCTGATTTTACAATAAATGCGAGAATTTCCATCAATCAATGAAAAAAATCTTATGCCGGAGAAGTGAACAGTTAAGTTGCTGATAGTTCCTCGTACTTTTATATTTTTAAATGCATACTCCTTTTGAAATGTCGATGTTACAAGAGAACTACATTCCTCAACGGTGTAAACTTTCATTTTTATACCTCATATATGCACCGAAAGCATTGCCCGTTGCATTGTCACTGCTGAATTTGGGATCCGTAAATACGGGAGATATGTTTTTTTCTTTACAAATTTCTCGAATCATTTCCCTTAAATATAGATTACTCATAACTCCGCCGACAGATATAAAAGGCATATGTTGGTGAAAGGGATATGCGCCTATGACCTTCTTTAAAGAACTTGCAATAGAGATAAATACGCCTCTCGCTATATCTTCTTTCGAATATATATTTTTCAATATATCTTTTTGTACCTGTGTTTCTGCGCCTGAATAACTGAATGCATCTTTTATTTTTGCTACAGGAACTTGATAACCACTTCCTCCTGAGAGAGAAAGCTTTTCAAGATTTTTTCCGGCGGGGAATGAAAGCCCCAAAGACACACCAATTCTGTCAATGAATTGTCCGGCAGTAATATCTATAGAATGAATCAAATCGATGATTTCCATAGTATTCCTTTTCCAATCAACAGACAATATTTCCTGTGTTCCTCCGGAAAGGTGCATCATATAAAACGGTTTGTTCCACAAGTCGGGGAATCCCCGGATGGCTGCGAGTGCATGATTTTCCTGATGACTGAACATGAAAAGCGGAATGCCCCGGACCATTGCTATCGCTTCAGCAAATCCTTTTCCCACAAGAAAAGCGGGCATGTAAGAATCTGCCCGCCGGCGTGGTGATACCGATACCCCAACTCCATGAATATCCTGAAAGCAAGAGCCTATTTTTTTTAAAATTACAGGAAGATTCTTTGTGTGTTGAAAAACCATTTCAGACTGGGATAATCCCCTATTCCCTGTTTTAACGGTAAGAACGATTCGTTCTTCCGCAACGATTCCTTCATTTTCATCAAATACAGCAGCTGAAGTGGTATAGCAGCTGGTATCTATTCCCAAAAACTTAGACATCCGATTCCCTCAGTGCCGAATTCAGGATACCGTTAATAAAACGATATGAATTTTCTCCTCCGTACTTTTTAGCCAGTTCTACCGCTTCATTAATGATAACCTTTTTGTCGGAAGAATTTTCACTATAGCTAAATTCGGCTATAGCCAGTCGTAAAATACTCTTATCTACAATATTTAATTGCTCGATAGACCAATTTTTTAAATATTTTACAATACTTTTATCAATTACGGATAAATTTTCAGAAACAGAGGACACAAGAGACGTTGCAAATTGTCTGTCCTTCTCCGAGAAGGATTCTTCATAATCCGGGATAATTTCATCGCTTGCAGGATTGACATCATTGGAATATACAACCATTAGTGCATATTCTCTCGCACTACTTCTGCTCATTCTCTACCTCTTTTATTTAATAACCTGAGTAACGGCAACGTCAATACTCAAAATCATTTCATCTGTTATCTCTTTAACTATAGATTCAATTTTTTTCTGTATTTTTTGACCTGCTTCCGGAATCCGGCAATTATAAAAAAGAGCTACAGAAACATCAATGCACATTCCTCGCTTTGTATGGCGGATAAAAATTCCCTTTGGCGGTCTTTTTTTGAAGGCAAAGGTAATTTCCTGCATAATATCTTGAAATCCGTCAGAAGTAAAACAATATACCTCCGTCATCATTCCGATTTCTTTTTCTATTCGTTGATAGATGACTTCGTCAGATATGGAAACGTTTATTTCATCTGCCATTTGGGAACCTTTTATCGGAGAAAACGATTTGTTCGATGTTTACATTCACTTCCGATACCGTAATTTCTGTATGTGTGTAAATATTTTCCTTAACAGATTTTTGCAGCTGTAGTGCAATTTCGGGAATCCGCCCTCCATATTCGACACATACATATAAATTAAGTGTAACCAGATTTTCTTTGACAGATACACGGACTCCCTCTGCATCCTCATCACTGATTACCGAAGAAATTCCATGAGAATACCGGTCATCCATCCCTATAATTCCGACAGTAGATAGCGCCGCTTCTCTTGCAAAAATTGCAATGACCCGATCAGCAATAGAAATTGTGCCCAGTTCATTTTTAATATTGGCGGCTTCCATGAAAACAGTCTCACTTTACGCGCTCAATATAAGCCCCTGTACGGGTATCAATGCGTAGCACTTCTCCCTCATTAATAAAAAGCGGCACAGAAACAGTATATCCTGTTTCAAGCTTTGCCGGCTTGGAACCGCCGGTCGCTGTATCTCCGCGGATTCCGGGATCCGTTTCTACCACTTTCAGTTCTACGGAGTTCGGGATATCCACCCCGATAATGTCTCCATTGAAAAACATAATGGAGCATTCCATCTCTTCCTTTAAGAAATTAATCTTATCCGATAACTGGTCTTTTGTCAGCATAATCTGATCAAAGGTTTCGGTATCCATAAAGCAGTAAGCCCCATCTGCTTCATAAAGATACTGCATGGGCTTACGTTCAACAACAGCAGGCTGTAATTTAATTCCTGCATTAAACTTACGTTCTACAACGGAGCCATTTACAAGATTTTTCAGTTTTGCACGTACAAAAGCCGCTCCCTTCCCGGGCTTTACATGTAAAAACTCCACACACTGCCATACGGAACCATCCAGTTCGATAGTAATCCCCGGTCTTAAATCATTACTAGAAATCATTTACTTTTTCCTCCTGCTATACTCTTATGAATTTCTTTGAAAATTTCGTCAAGACTTCTATGCCGTCTTTATTTATAATAACCGTATCCTCAATACGGACGCCACCTGTACCGGGAATATATACTCCCGGTTCTACCGTTTCTGTCATCCCTGCCTGCAAAACAGTATGATCTTTAGGAGATAATGTCGGTGATTCATGAATTTCAAGGCCTACACTATGTCCGAGCGCATGAATGAAATAGGAATCAAGCTCCAATTTTTTTAAATAATTCCGCGCTTCATGATCCATATCTGAACAAATAACACCCGCTTTAAGTAGAGTTTCTATATATTCATTACAGCCTAATACCGCATCATATATGTATCTTTTCTGTCCAGATATATTTCCTACCGCTATAGTTCTCGTAATATCGGAATGGTAGCCTTTGTAAGTGGCACCGAAGTCAAAAGTAACGAGATCGCCTTCTTCGATCATCTTTTCTGTCGCCGTCCCATGAGGATAAGCGGACCTTTCCCCGGAAGCAACAATGGTATCAAAGGACTTTCCTTCCGAACCGGCCTCAAGCATGGCACATTCAAGAATCGTCCGTAAACGTGACTCTGTAATACCGGCTTTAATATAAGGAATCGTCTTTTCAAAGGCTATATCTGAAATGCGGCAAGCCTCCCGCAAAAAATCCAATTCCTCGGCAGACTTGATTTGCCTCAATTCGTCTATTCTGCAAACAGTAAATTCTGCATCTGCATATTCCCTGACAAAAGAAAGATACATCTTATGAGTGATGCTCTCTTCTAACCCGATGGTTTTTATGTTTTCTTTTCGAGAGAGTGTTGCTACACATTCTGCTAATTTCCCAGCATAATTAACAATCTCAAACCCTTCCGCTTCTTTTTTTGCCTGTTCTATGTATCTATGATCTGTTAAAAGGTAAAAGTTTTTCCCGGTTAAAAACAAAAAACTGTCTGATCCTGTAAATTGGCTTAAATATCTGCAATTTTCATCTTTTAAAATAAAAACGGCCTCTAAAGAATTATTTTCTAAAAACTTGATAATTTCGTCTTTTTTCGTCATTAAACCACCACTTTTCCATTTCATTATCATACAGTAAAATATATTTTTTGTCTATTTTTCTTTATTCTGTATATACCTTTTCCCCGATGAATCGTGTTACAGATTTGACGCTCCCGAAAATTATGAAATAATAAAAGCACTCTTTCGTTTAATACTTAAATCCAAAATCCAAAGAGTGCTTTGCCAAACCTGTTCTTATTTCAAATGTTCGGTGGAATTATGAAAAGCTAAAATCGTACGATCTCCAATGTAGTGTTTCATGCAAGTAACGCCTGCGTTGGAAAAACTGAAATTCCAGGATTTTTCTAAAGAAATTCCTAAAAGTCCGCAAATCATTGTCCGGATTGCCGCGCCGTGGCTTACAATCACATATGTTTTGTCATCACCACGCCCTATTATATCATTCATCATTTTCATTGCCCGGTTTTGCATATCTGAAAAAGATTCTCCATGAGGAAGTCTAAGATTTTCAGGGTGATGATACATTTCATCAATCATTCCGGGCCATTTAGTTTCTATTTCTTCATAAGTGAGCCCTTCCCACTCTCCGAAGTGAAGCTCCTGCAGTAAATCATTTTTTTCAATTTCCAACTGATGGAATTGATTAATGCTTTTGGCTGTCTGAAATGCACGATCCAGTGTGCTGGATATTATGCCGTCCAAATGAATGTCTTTAAATCGTTCTGCTGTTTTCTTTGCCTGTTCATATCCCAATTCGCTTAACGTCACATCTGTAGTGCCCTGATATCGGCCGGATTCATTCCATATGGTCTGGCCATGTCGTATAAAATAAAATGTAATCATTGTTCGAATACCTTTCTCAATGTTTCCAACAGTTTTTGATTTTCCCTGCCGGTTCTCACGGCCAGCCTGAAATAACTTTCATCCAATCCTGTATAATTTCCGCATTGCCGGATTAAAATATGATATGGCAACAGAGCATCCTGGAGTTCTTGTGCATTTGAAAATTTACCGTTCAACCGGCATAAGACAAAATTAACAGTGCCGTCATATACTTTTATTTCTTTTATCAAACTGAGGCCGACGAGCATCTTTTTTCTTTCTTCCAAGCAATATTGAACCGTTTTCTCCTGATAGGATTTATCTTTCAATGCAGATGTCATATACCTTTGCGCCAATCCGTTGACATTCCATGGTATTAATATCTTTTTTATTTTGCAGGCTAAGTCAGGCGATGAAAAGCTGCATCCGATACGAAGACCGGGGGTTGCATAAAACTTCGTCAACGAGGTGATAACAATCAGATTTTCATATTTTTTACATTTTTGCCGATAAGAACGCTCATCTCCCAGAAAATCAATAAATGATTCATCTAATATAACAACGCTGTTATTTTTTTGTGCCGCTTTTATAATTTCATAAAATGATTCTTCTAATAGGCATTGCCCATCCGGATTATTGGGATTCCCTAAATAAATGGCTGAATGATTTTTCATTCCCGAAATAATTATAGATACAGGTACAGAAAATCCGTTTGATTTTAATAAAGGAAATTCTACGGCTTCTATTCCTATAGATTTTGCAGAAAACTTGTATTCACTGAAACCGGGAGCAGGAATATAAACTGTATCAGGCGTTAACACACGAAGAATTGCATACATGAGTTCTGTCGCTCCGTTTCCGACAGAAATAAAACTTTCATCCATGTTATATCTTACGGATAATGCTTTTATAAGGCTCCTGCAATTTATATCAGGATAACGAAGAATATCTGTTTCTAAATATTTGAGTAAATTCTTTTTGCCTAAAGGAGACAATCCTACAGGATTAATATTTATGCTGAAATCTAAAACGTTTTCCTGCTCTTCAGCAGCAAAGCTGAAAATATCTCCCCCATGTCTGCTTTCTGCAAAATTCATAGGCTTTCACGCTCCGTAACCAGCATTCCTTCGTTTGTTAAGCGAACGGTATCTAAATATTTTAAACTCAGATGATAATGATTTATCATTTCTCTCGCCTTCGCCGGTGATATTTCCATAGGCAAAATCAAACCTAAAACGGTCCCGCTATGGGCACAAATTATCCCCTTCCCTCCCACATGCATGCCTGCTTCATAAAAGCCATTCAGTTCTTTTTTATAAAGAATTGTTTGATTTGCAAAAGCACTGATGGTAGAAGCCTCCCCAATAAGATTTAGAGATTTTTTCTTCATCCCTTCTTTGAATAATTCCATTGCTTTTATGATCTCGGCTTCATTTTTTTTCTGCAACTCCGGTAAATCATTTCTGGAGTTAAATGCCATCGTATCAATTTCCCCACCACAGTCATAAATCAGAATCTGCATGTCCGGGGCATTGCCGATTTCACGGATTACCTTTCCATAACGATAATCAAACTCGACAACTCCTTTAAAAAAAGTGGCATCACTAGGCTCAATAGCTAATGCGATTCTGGTAATTTCCAAATTTGATAACCGTACGCCAAAATTCAGTGCCGTCGCCTGACAAACTGCACTGATATCTGCTGTACTGGATGCCATTCCTTTTCCCCGGGGAATATTTGATTTTAATTTTATAGATACATCATCATTTTCGTGGTGAATATATTTTAACGTATGTATAACTGCCTCTTTTGCTTTTTGAGGTAAAAAATCTCCTTCCCCTGCAAAATTACTTATTGCATAGGAATACCGGTTGATAGGGCAAGTCACCATAAATGATGTGCCGTCTGCGTATCCTTGAATAAATTCTCCACATGAGCCGGGAGATGTGACTAAATATGCCATGTGCTACCTTTAAGTAAAAATACAAATAACAAAGCTATACAAGCTTCTGTAATTTCTGTAACAAATCCATAGGTATCTCCTGTAGTACCTCCGATTTTTTTCATAATCCAACGGTTCAGACATAGCCCGACAAACAGACCGCCGCCAACCAATGCCAAATATCTCCACCCGAAATATAAAGCGGGAAGTATTGTGATGATAAACGCAAAGGGTACAGCGTATTCAGATCTGTAAACGGCAAAAGCCTTTCCTAAGCCATAGGGTCTTGCATAGGGATATTCACAAATACTGATCACTAAAATCAAACGCCCGATTGTAGGCATAGCAACCAAAAGAAGGTACATGTCACTATCAATAGATGCCAGCGAAAATGTTTTTAATAAAACAAAAATTAAGATGGAAAGAACACCAAATGCACCTGTCAGACTGTCTTTCATAATAGCAAGACTGCGTTCTTTAGTTCGTCCCGAAAAGAGCCCGTCTGCTGAATCCATGAGTCCGTCCGCCAACGTCGCTCCGGTTATTAACAAATCAGCCATGACCAGAAAAAAGGCGGTTAACATCGGGGCATGAAGAGGTTCCATAAAAAAATAGATCCCGCACAAAAAAAGACCGATAATCCAACCAATCAAAGGAAACCATTTTACACTTTCCCCAAAATTCTTTTCCTGCCATTCCGTTTGCTTTGAAATATGGATTCGCGTAAGAAATTGTAATCCGACTAAAAAACTTTTCATGAAATCACCAGATCATCAAAAATAAAGATTCAATAGCAATAAAAATGGCTGTCGCTGTATACATCATTATAATGGATTTTTTTATATGATTGCCATTTAATGCTTCACCGGGATCTCCCATATATTCCCGAAATTCCGGCTTACCTTCATAATAATTATATCCCCCGAGACGGATGTGCATCGCACCTGCAACGGTAGCTTCTGCATATCCTCCGTTAGGACTGGGATGTTTGGACGCATCCCGGCGACCGATATAAACCGCATTTTTCCAATCCAAGCGCAATATAAATGCAGCCGCAATAAATAACAAATACGTAATTCTTGCGGGTACATAATTGAGAACATCATCTATACGTGCTGCGGCACGACCAAAAAAGAGATATTTTTTATTTTTATACCCCAGCATGGAATCCATCGTATTTCCTGCCCGATACATCATCGCTCCAACAGGTCCGAAAAGTAAAAAATAAAATAAAGGGGAAATAATACCGTCTGTGGTATTTTCCGCAACTGTTTCAATCGTCCCTCTGGAAATTTCCCCTTCATCAAGTTGATCCGTATCACGGCCTACAATCCACGACATCCGGCTGCGGGCAGACCTGAGATCTTCCGATTTTAAAAGATGATAAATCTCCATCCCGTCCCGGGCTAAAGCTCTGGGAGTGATGGTAAAATATAAAATAATAGAGCTGACGGAAAAATAAAGTAATATCCCTCCTGCTTGTGATAAATAAACCAATCCGTGTGTAACAGTTCCTATTGTAAAAAAAACTAAAAACACTTCTATGCAGCCACGGGTATACATATTTTTATCACTTGTCTTGATTTTCGGGTATAATTTAGATTCCCAAAAAGATATGACACGGCCGATAAGCACAACAGGATGATAATCCGATCTCGGATCTCCATAAATCGCGTCTATCATAAAAGCCGTTACAGGAATCAGTGCATACAGTATATTTTCCAATTATTCCCGCCCCAAAATTTCATAGAATTTTTTCATATCAAAATGCTTACGTACGGTAGCGGCCAGACGATCAAATTCCGCCTCCTTGTACTCCCGATATTTGAACTTAACCTCTAACGGAGAAAGTCCTTTTCTCTTGCGGAGCGCGTTAATAACAGCTCTCCTGAGATGATCATTGTCAAATACACCATGACAATATGTACCAAATACATGATGTTTGTCATTAATAAATCCATCTTGCAAATCAACAGGTGCATGACTTCTGCGAACAATATGAAATAAACTTTCAGCGGTTCCCGTCAAGGTCGTCTCACCCATATGAATTTCATAGCCTTTTAAATGTTCAGCAGAAAAATCCATATCAAGGAACGGCAGGTTTTCACAACTGAATTCCACCTGATATGTGTTCTTTTCTCCCCTCATAGTTGTAATATAGGGAAGTAAACCCAAACCGGCAACTTCATCATGATTACTTTCCACATGCAAGGGATCACAAACCTTTTCCCCGAGCATTTGATAGCCGCCGCAAATACCGATAACAGGAGTTCCCCGGTCAGCAAGTTCTTTTATTTCATTGGCATAGCCATGGCGCTTTAGATATAATAAATCTTCTGTTGTATTTTTACTTCCCGGTAAAATAATTACATCCGGATTTCCCAGTAAATCACCTTGCTGAACAAAACGAACATTGACATCCGGTTCATGAGTGAATGCGTCAAAATCCGTAAAATTAGAAATTTTAGGTGTCTGAATAACTGCAATATGAATATCCCGCATGACAGAGTCTTTTGGCATATCCTGCAAGGAAACTGAATCTTCATCATCAATTCCCAGGCGGTCAAGATAAGGTATTACGCCAAGTACGGGAATTTTCGTGCGTTCTTCTAAAAAGGTCAATGCCGGTTCGAGAAGTGTTATATCTCCACGGAATTTATTAATAACAAGTCCCTTAACAAGTTTTCTTTCTTCTTCATCTAAAAGTTCCAAAGTTCCAACAATAGATGCTAATGCTCCCCCACGATCAATATCTGCAATAAGAAATACCGGCGATTGGCATTCTTTGGCAATTCTCATATTTACAATATCATTCTTCTTTAAATTAACCTCAGCAGGACTGCCGGCGCCTTCAATGACAAGAACATCATAATGCGTTTCCATATAATCAAGACTTTTCTTAACCGAGTCCCATGCCTGTTGGCTATACTTATTTTGATAATCGGACGCACTGTAATTTCCGACCGATTTCCCAAGTAAAATCACTTGAGAACACGAATTTCCCGTCGGTTTTAATAAAACAGGATTCATTTCTACAATAGGTTCTACTCCCGCCGCTTCCGCTTGTGCTACAGTAGACCGGCCAATTTCTCCTCCCGAGCGTGTTACATAAGAATTTAAAGCCATATTCTGGGCTTTGAACGGTGCCGTATTGTATCCGTCCTGTGTTAAGATCCGACAAAAAGCAGTTGTGAGAATACTTTTTCCTACATGAGAGCTTGTTCCCTGGAACATTACTTTTTTTGCGATTTTTTTCATTATAGCTGCACTCCTCTGCTTTTGAGTTCTACTGTAATTCCTGCAATCGACATATATACCATATCCGCTTTTTTTGAAATATACTGGTTGGCAAGTCCTACCAAGTCACGGTAGACCCGGCTCATTGCATTGGCAGGAACAATCCCCATGCCTAATTCATCCGAAACAAAAATAATATTCCGGTTTTCCATCTTTGAAACCGCCTCAAACATCTTATTTAAATCCTTCTCCAGCAAAGTTTGCAAAGCGGTCAGATCATCGACGCAAAGAGTCTCATCCGAAGTATGTTCTAAATGATCCATTAAAATATTATTCACATACATAGTGATGCAATCAAACAGCAAGGTATCTGCCTTCAATAATATATCTCCCATAATATCTCCTGCCGTGTGGAAAATCTCAAATGTTTTCCAATCAGAAGACCTTCTTTTTTGATGAAGAAGCACCCTGTACTTCATTTCATCATCTAAAATCCGGCTCGTGGCAATGTATCCCTTCCTTTCCCCATCGAAGTGATACATTAAATTTTCTGCAAACTCACTTTTTCCGCTTCGTGAACCTCCAATAACTAAAATAATTCTATTACTCATGGATCAGCTATCACCTCACAGTATGCTTACTTTCTTTACATCATACCATATGTCATATTCTTTCGCTGTTCCTATTTATTCATATTCATTAAAAAGGTCAATAAAATCTTTTTTTTGATCTTGAATTGTCAAGTCAAGAGATATATAAAAGCCTAAAAGATATCCCTCTATCTTAAAATAAATGATAAAATGAAGTTATCAAATAAAAGGAGGAACTTATGTCAGAAGAATTAAAACAAGACCCATACCGCATCGATCTGATGCGAACATTATGGGAAAACACTTATAGAGGGACTATTTTTAATTATAAAGAAGAGTATGTTGCGACCGTTCGTCTTATATTGGGCATTCCTCTTGATAGGAGTGAAGTTCCCGAAAATGCACCGGAAGTAGCTCCTAATGTTATTGTGCTTGTAGAGGACACTATTCTTTCCCCTCTTGAAGTCATTGAATTCGAACAGGCCATGTCAAAAATAATTGCCAAAAAGGTTTCTAATGAATACTTTTATCCGGATCGTATCATGTATTTCTATCCAAGTCCGGAAGAAGGCGCAGAAACCAATTTAATTTCAAATATCTCCGAAAAGAATTAACCTGGAATGCAATAAAAAACTCAGGCCGTTATTCCTGAGTTTTTTATTGCATTCATTTTCTATTCTACAGAGATATATACAGGATACAAAGGCTGTCCTCCAGCATATATATCAAATTCGATATCCGGATACATCGTTTCAGCTTGCGCTACTTGTGCCTGACACTCAAATTCCGAAAGCCCCTCTCCATAATAAACCGTTACAATTTCTGTATTTTCATCAATTAAACATTGTAAAAGTTTGATGAAACAGCTATCAAATTCTTTTTCTGCAAAGATTTCATGATGCTTTGTTATCCCCATGAAATCCCCTTTGTGAATCGTTGTTTCTCCGACAGCACTGTCTCGTACAGCTGTCGTAATCATACCTGTCCGTATTTCGTTTAAACGCTTCTCCATTCCTTTCAAATTTTCTTCTACCGTCATGTCCGGAGAAAATGCCATTGCTGCGGCAAGCCCTTCCATAGGGTTTACAGACGGTACAATATTTATTTTTTCTCCCAACATCTTTTTAAGCTGTTTGGCCGCTAATATAATATTCTTGTTATTCGGAAGAATAATATAGTTTTCATATTGCCCGTTTTCCATGCCCAGTTTCAACTCCTGGACGGAAGGATTCATAGATTGCCCGCCTGATACAACATCACATCCCAGTTTCCTGTATAATTCTGTCCAGCCGTTTCCGGAAACAACAGTTAATATACCGAAAGGTTTTTTATTTTCTCCTTTTTTTTCTTTATTTTTATGAAATTGGTCAATCATATTATCGCACTTAATATCGTGGAGCGTTCCCCAATCTGCAGCCATATCCAGCACATGCCCGGGTCTTTGTGCATGAATGTGAACTTTAACAAGATTTTCTCCTTCGGCTACAATCATTGATTCTCCCCAGGGATTCAATTTTTCTCTTACCGTTTTAGCATTATATTTGCACGGGCTAATGATAAATTCCGTACAATAGGGATAATCAATGGAAAAGGATTCCCCTTTAATTTCAAGTTGTTTCACTACCGGTTGTACTTCTACACTTATATTTTCCACCTTACCCGTAAGCCCTTGAAGGCACCCCGATAAAAAGAAAATCAGCCCTTGTCCGCCTGCATCAACGACGTTGGCATCTTTTAAAATTTTTAATTGTTCCGGAGTCTTTGCTAACGCTTCATTACCATGCTCAATGGCAGATTCCAAAACTTTACTGAAATCCGGTTCTGTACGGATAACCTGATGTGTTCCTTTCGCAATTCCTCTCGCCACCGATAAAATAGTTCCTTCTACAGGTTGCGTGACTGCGCGATAAGCATACAAAATCCCATACTGAAAAGCTTTTCCCACCTGGGTTGAAGATGCTGTCCTCTTTCCGCTAAGACCACGACTGATTCCATGTAAAATCTGTGACAAAATAACACCGGAATTTCCTCTTGCCCCCATGATGGCTCCCGTTGCAGCTTTTTCTGCAATAATACCAATAGGTTCTGAAGAGTCTACATCAGCAATCATGCTGTACATAGATTTCAATGTGTTTAGCATATTATTTCCCGTATCGCCGTCAGGCACAGGAAATACATTTAATTCATTCAATATTTCATACTTTTTTTCAAACATCTGATAAGCGCCTATCAGCATATTCTTAAAACAACCGCCATCAATTACTTTATGCATACAGATTCCCCCATTTTAAGCACGTTCAAAAATAATACCAACCAGCCCGGGTCCTAAATAGCATGTTAAAACCGGGGTACCCTCCGTTACGGTAACCTCAACATCAGGATATTCAGATTGTACTTGCTCCTGTAATTCTTTTGCACCTTCTATATTTTGGATATGAACAATTCCAATGTGTTTGCAAGGCGAGTTTTCGCGCAGATAATTCAATAAACTGGCTACCGCTTTTTTTCTTGTCCGTACCTTATCCAAAACATCAACTTCATTATTTTTATTTAAATAAATGCACGGCTTAATTTTTAGAATACTTCCGATAATTCCTGCCGCCTTGCCTATCCGCCCGCCGCGGCGAAGGTATTCCAAGCTGTCTACAGTAAAAGTAGTCCTCATCCGGTCTGCTGCATCCAACATCTTTTTCACTAAATCATCAAAAGAAATCCCTGCTTCAATAAATTCCAAAGCGTCCTGTGCCAATTGCAAAATTCCGACCGCTGTCGTTCTTGTATTAATGGCAGCTATATGTTCCCGCTTCGACTGTTTCGCCGCTAAAACAGCGCCATTATATGTACCGCTGACAGCCGTAGTGATACATAAAATAATGATACCGTCTTCTGCCGGAATCTTACTAAACAATTCCAAAAAGTCACCCGTACTCGGTTGACTGGTGGGAACCGATTTTTTGGTAGCCTCTGAATACGCAATCACCTCTGAAACAGTCGCTTCCGTTTCCGGCACATATTCTCCATTAACCGCAAGCGTTAGCGGTATGACATGTAAATTTCTATGTTTCGCCAGTAATTCCTGAGAAATGCCGGATGTGCTGTCGACAATGACATGGATCATTCAATTCAAATCCTTCCTGTTATTATTTATGATTCTGTCTTTCTTTAAATTCTTTCAATAATTGGGTATATGCATATTCATCATACCCGTTAGTCGCTAAAATATACTCTTTTAATCTTTTTCGTTCCATTGCTACTTTCATCGCAGAGAGTTCAAACGGATCAAGCGAAATCCTCGCCAGCTGTTCACCGGTGGAAGAATACCCGACAATCCCTTCTCCAAGTAGATCTAACAACGGTTCTTTTTTTATAACTTCACAAAAACTCATAAAAAACTTTTCAGCTTCTTTTTCCATTTTTGCTTTGAGTTTTTTGTAGTTTTCCGCCTCTTTTACCGGAATACGATACCCGTCAATTTCAACAAATTTTTCTGGTATATTAAACATGTTCTCCCCTAATTATAATTTCCAAGTTTACATAAAATTCCACTATATTTAAATATATATCCCTATAAACTTTTGGTCAAGTTGCTAAAAGTAAACATTTGTCACGCCCTCACCTCCATTTTGAGGAGACGCTGATTCAAATTTACTGACAAAAGATATATTTCTCAAATAATTCTGTACCCCTTTCCGGAGTTTGCCCGTTCCTTTTCCATGAATAATCTGTACCGGCGATACCCCGGACATCAAACAATCATTTAGAAACCGATCAATTTCAGGGATCGCTTCATCAACAGTCTTCCCGATGATATTAAGTGTTGTGGAAACTGTTTCTTTCCTCAATAGCGAATAAGAATTCCCGGATTTACTTTTCATCATTTTTACACTTGATTTATTTATGTTTGATACAAAGCAATGCTTAGCATCAACCGTCACATTTGAGAACCCGCAGTTAATTGTTACTTTTCTCCCTGAAATTGATATAACCTCCCCATCAGTATCTAAAGTATCTATATAAACCGTTTCTCCGATATTTATCTCCTCTATATTTATATTTTTCCGCTTGTTTTTTATTTCCGGTATATCCAGTAAATCAATGGATGCTCTGACACCATTAATATATGCGTGGATATTATCTTTGCCGGAATTTTTTTCTTTCTTTTTTAAACTTTTTATAATTTCTTCAGACCGGAGACGCAAATCTCTCTTGATGTTCTCCGCTTCCGTTCTCGCTTTTTCTAAAATTCCGTCTTTTTTTTCATAAAACCGGGTCACTTCATCCTTTAATTCATCCCGAAAATGTTCTGCTTCTCTTAATGTATTTGCTATATCTGCCTTTTTTTGTTCTACCTCCTGCATTTGTCTGTTTAAATTTTCCATAACACTTTCCATATGATAAAGCGGCGATGTCTTTTGAAGCGCTTCTGCTCTGGTAATGATTTCTCCCGGAACTCCCATGCGTTTACAAATATTGAATGCATTACTATTTCCCGATACACCGATAATCAAGCGATAAGTCGGTAATAAAGTTTCCAAATCAAATTCAACAAAAGCATTTTCAATGGCTTCTCTTTCGTAGGCCATCTTCTTCATTTCACTGAAATGGGAAGTAATAATCGTAGCTACTGATCTTTTGTCCAAATATTCGGTAACCGCTTGCGCTAAAGCCGCCCCTTCCACAGGATCCGTTCCGGAGCCCAGTTCGTCTAACAGTACCAAATCTCCTTTTTCGGCAACCGGCAAAAATGAAATCAACTGTTTTATATAACTTGAGAACGTCGATAAATTCAGTTGTATGCTTTGCTCGTCGCCTATAATTGAATAGATATGCTTATAAATCGGAAGTATGGATCCTTCATCGGCGGGTATAAACAGGCCGGATTGATTCATTAAAGCCAGTAGTCCAGCTGTTTTTATAGCAATCGTTTTGCCCCCCGCATTTGAGCCGGTAATAATTAGAATATGAAAACTTTTCCCCAAGGTTAAGGAAATCGGAACTACCTGATTTTCAGGAATCAAGGGGTGTCTTGCATTTTTTAATATCATTTCTCCGCTTTTCGCACAAACAGCTTTTGTTCCATGCATTGATAATGACAGAAAGCCGCGAGCGAAAATAAATTCAATTTCAGTGGCTATATGGCAATTTTTTTCAAGGATATCTTTGTTTTTCTTTATTTGCTGCGTAAGATTTTCTAATATCGTATATATTTCCTGCCGTTCTGCAGATATCAGTTCTGCCAGGTCGTTATTCAATTGGACGGATATCATCGGTTCCATAAATAAAGTTTGTCCTGTCGATGAACGATCATGAACAATCCCTTCAAAACTGTACCGATATTCTTCTTTAACAGGCACGACATACCTATGATTTCTTTGTGTAACAATGAAATCCTGAAAATAAGAACTTTGGTTTTTATCAGTAAGTATTTTTTCAAATGCTTTTCTGATCTTTGCTCTCCCATGTTCTATATCATTTCTGATTTTTGCCAATTTTATAGATGCTTGATCCCTGATTTCTCCCTTATCGTCAAAAACCTGCCTGATATCACGTATAAGTCGATGATCAGGCGTAATATTTTGTGACAATTCTTCCAACAGCGGATATAAAAGATGACGCTCTCCTTCAAAATAGTGATGCATCTTGTTATAGGTTTCAATTGAGTTTGCCAATTCCATAAATTCTTTCGGCAGCAGAATAATATCCTTCTCCGCTTTTTTTAAAATCTTAAAAATATCGTGTGTTTCTCCGAGAGGTGTTGTTATTTCTTTTTCTAAACAAATATTGGCTTCTTCTGTCTGCAATAACCATTCCGAAACTTCCTTGATATCATCGGAGGGACATAAATTTATTGATTTTTGCTTGGACAACGAAGATGGAGCCAGTTTTGCCAACATTTTCCTTATTTCGTTAAATTCGAGAATTTGAAATATCTCTTGATTCATTACAATACACCTCTAAAAAAATGTCCTCTTGTGAATTGCCGGTTTTGTTCTACCGGTTGCGGCGGCAGCTCTTTCCCGTCTAATATATGTAAATATGATTGACAAATGCCTCCGACATCCCCTTCTATTCCTTTTAAGTTTAGGCACAATCTTTTAATTCCCGTTTTTACAAGTTCAGTTAAATACGGCCTCATATCTAAGATATGAGAATTTAAAATATGCATATGGCACCACTCATCTGTCCTAATCGGAAACTTTTCTCCTTTTTGATCTTGTAATAAATAACCGTGTCTTAGGCAAGGTGCCGGGCAATGAGTTTTAGGTACATCCGCCATGACCGCATTGATGACACAGTATTCTGAAATCATCATTTCTGCCCGTCCATAAACTGTCACTCCTAACGGTATTCTTGAAGCTATTACAATATCCCTTATTTGAGGTATTGTCAGTTCCTGTGAAAGATAAGCTGCCGAAACTCCTATCTTTTCCAAAAACTGTATGCTCTCCCTATTAAATAAATTAAATGAAGAGCCGCATTCTATCGGTAAGTCAATATGATAATCCTTTACCCATTCAATCATTCCCGGATATTCCACTTCAATTCCATCAGGCTTCAATCCGCATAAATGAAGAAATTCTTTTTTGACACGTACCTCGTTAAACTCTCTTACTACGCGGGGAAACGTAAAGGTAATTTCCCCTTTTTCTGCATGCACGTAATCTAAAGCTTCCTTATAAACAGCCGGCGAAAGAGCTTTATGCCGAAAAGACTCACCGCCAAAAATAAATCTTTTGATTCCTATGGCTAAAGCTGATTTTACATGTTCAATTCTATCTGTTTTGATAACAATTGACACAGGATCTTCCCGGAAAGAATACGGTACGTTTTTTATTCCCACTATATCATTTACCTTCAAAACGGGAACTATCATTTTTTTCATACGTAAAATTTCTAATTTGGAAATGGCTTTCTGCCTCATTTTATTTATAACGCTTTTAGGGACCATGCAATCCTTATTTACAATTTCTGCTGATGATAATTTAAACCATGTATTTCCTAAACGGGATAGTTGATTCTTAATTTCTTCTACAGATGCCACTTGTTTAATCGCTTTTTCCGCCACAGTTTCAGAATGTACTGTTACCGTATTATTCTCATCATCGGTTATTGATAAGCGGATTAATTCTCCCGGTTCTGCAGTAAATGCGCATTTTAGCAAAATCTTGTTTTCCGTGCTTTTAATTGTGAATGGAGTATTTTTGTTTTTAAAATGCCAATATACCCTGCCATTCTTTTTTGCTTTTTCTGCAGTTAATAATTTATACAGATTTTCTTTTATAAATTTTTGAAATTTTGCATCTACGTAACCGATACCGTGATTTGTTGTTTCAAAAGATACTCCTGCTACCGCATCTGTATGTTTTCTCTTTACTTTAAAAATGAATCCGTCATTTGTCACTCCGACAATCTGCCCGATTTCTACGCCGTGATTTCCCGGTGCATATTGAGTTATGCTTTCAGTTCCTATACGATTATCCAAATAAGACGCTGTATAGCCACGATTAAACTCTTTTTCCAAGTCAAGCTTGAGTGGTTTTAAGTCTAATACCTCTTTTTTATAAAAAGCATCAATCGCTTTACGGTAACTTACAACGGTACGATACACGTATTCAGGACTTTTCATACGTCCCTCTATTTTTAGCGAATCAACTTTTGCATGAAGCAACTCGGGAATATGTTCCAATCCCATCATATCTTTCATACTTAAAATATATTTTCCTTTTTGGGGCTGTAAAATACGGCCTGCATTATCTACCAATTGATAAGGCATGCGGCAGGGCTGGGCACAAGATCCTCGATTCCCACTTCTGTCTCCTATAAAACTGCTCATTAAACATTGTCCCGAATAACAAACACAAAGTGCCCCATGAACAAAAACTTCTATTTCCATGTTTGTTGATTTCGTTATATTTTCGATTTCTTTTAGTGATAATTCCCTAGATAATACAACCCGTTGAAATCCTAAAGATTCTAAAAATCTGACGCCCGATGCATTAGAAACTGTCATCTGCGTACTCCCGTGAAGAGGAATATGAGAGGCTATTCTTTTTGCCATGGATGCAACGCCTAAATCCTGTACAAGTATTCCATCAATTTCCAGTTTTGATAAAAAATAAAGATATGACTCCAAATTCTTCATTTCTTTATCTGTGATTAGCGTATTCAGAGTAATATAGACACGAGCACCTTTAATATGGGCTTGTCTGACTGCATTCTGGATTTCTTCATCAGAAAAGTTTCCGGCAAATTTACGAGCGCTAAATTGTTTTCCCCCCAAGTATACGGCATCGGCTCCGCCATCCAAGGCCGCCATAAAATGTTCCGGTGATCCTGCCGGTGCCAACAATTCTACTTTCTTATGAACGTTCAACTGATGTCCTTTCAAAATAAAATAAGAGAAGTTCTCCAATAAATGAGAATCTTCTCTTATTTTATCATACTTTATCTTATGAATTTATTTTACTTCAGTTTCGTAGCGGGATAAGGTGAAACACAAATCAGACAAACGGTTTAGATAACGGATTCCCGTTTCATGAACTTCTTCCGATTCGGCAAGTCTCCACATATCTCTTTCTGCCCGACGCACCACAGAACGTGCCATATCTAAACAGCTCGCCCCCTGCGTATCTCCAGGAACCAAAAAATGATCCAGCGGCTCCAATGATTCCGTGTACTTGTCGATTATCTGCTCCAGTTCCGTTACATTATCATTAGTAATATTTGCGTCTTTTCCAATGCTGGCAATATCTGCCATTAAAAGCCACAAATCCTTTTGAATCTTATAAATAGTTTCTTTGATGTTATCATGCGTAGCAAATGCACGAGCCATTCCCAGTACAGAGTCAACTTCATCAACCGTACCATAAGTTTCTACGCGAAGACTGCCTTTAGAAACACGTTCTCCCGTATAAAGACTCGTCTTTCCTTTATCACCAGTACGTGTATAAACCTTCGACATAAAAATCACCTTATTTCATTAGTCTAATTCAGGGAACCACAGTCCAATTTCTCTGACCGCCGTTTCCGGAGCATCTGAAGCATGTACTACATTTTCATCAATAGAGGTTGCAAAATCGCCACGAATTGATCCGGGGACCGCTTCCAAGGGATTTGTCGCCCCATTAATCTGACGAACTGCGGCAACAGCATTTTCACCCTCAAGAACCATTGCTAAAACAGGACCTGAAGTGATAAAAGAAATTAAATCATTAAAAAATCCCTTGCCTTCATGTTCTGCATAGTGTTTTTTTGCCAACTCTTCTGAAACTTTAATCATTTTTATTGCGTGGACGACCAGTCCTTTTCTTTCAAACCGGGAAATAATTTCTCCACAGATATGTTTCTTTACTCCATCCGGTTTTACCAGAACAAGGGTTTTTTCAATATTGGACATAATATTCCTCCTTAAAAAATTAATTCATATTTGCTGCGATTTCACGCAACTTTTTTACACGTTCTTCTGTCGAAGGATGTGTAGAAAACAAAGATGCAAATCCATTGACTCCTGCCAAAGGATTAATAATAAACAAACCCGATGAAGCAGGCTTTGCATTCGGCATCACCTTATGATGGGCGTAATTATCCAATTTTTCCAGCGCTGATGCCAACGCCAACGGTTTTCCGCTGATTTCTGCACCGGACGCATCTGCCATAAATTCTCTGGATCGGGACAACGCCATTTGGACAAGTGCAGCTGCAAACGGTGCAATGATAATCGTTGCTAAAAGTGCAATCGGATTATTACTTCGCCCCTCGCTGTCTCGACCTCCACCAAATATAGCCGCCCATTGTGCAGCTTGAGCCACATAACTGATGGCTGTAGCAAAAGTAGATGCCATAGTCATAATCAGTGTATCATGATGACGGATATGAGACAACTCATGACTAATCACCCCTGCTATTTCATCTCTATCAAGCAGTGAGATTAATCCCTCCGTTACCGCAACGGCTGCATGGCTCTCATTTCGCCCCGTTGCAAACGCATTGGGAACAGACGTAGGAATTATATACAACCTCGGCATTGGCATACCGGCATTTTTAACCAAATTCCTGACCAAATCAAACAGCTCCGGCACTTGTTCTTCTGATAACTCCCGTGCATTGTAGGCATTTAAAGCAATTTTATCTGAATTCCAATAACTGTAAAAGTTCATAGCCAGCGCAATAACGAACATAACAGTCGCTCCGTTCCGCCCACCCATATATCCGCCTATAGCCACTAAAATAACACACAAAAGTGTCATCAACATAACTGATTTTACTCTATTTATCATACATTTCCTCACTTCATAAAGAAATACCTTACCAATAAAAAATGGTCGGAACGACATGATTCGAACATGCGACCTCTACCACCCCAAGGTAGCGCTCTACCAAACTGAGCTACGTCCCGACAATTATTACATAAAATAGAATACACATTTTATTTATACTTGTCAACATACAATGGGAGAAACTCCGTTTAGGTCAAATTCTAAAACCATATACCTTGCCGGTATATTTTGTTTTAAAAATGCTGAAACCATACTTTCTCCCACAGATGTTATGTTTTTTTCATCAGTAAAAGCAATCATCGTAGGCCCGGACCCGCTAATCGTCGCACCATATGCACCCGCTTCATAGGCATTTTGAATAGCCTCTGCCCCTCCGGGAATTAAACTCAAACGATATGGAACATGCACAGAATCTTCCAATCCCAACCTTAAAAACTCGGGATTTTGAGAAAAAAATGCCGATAATAAAAAAGAAAGACTTCTAATGTTGTTGACAACGGCTTGCCGTTCATAGGTATCCGGTAAAACTGATCTGGCTTTTTCCGTCAAAAGCTCAAAATCCGGAACCACGACAACGGATTTCCAAGTAGGATCCGCCTTTACCTTATTGACAATTACCTTATCATTCTTTTGTGACGATATACAAAATCCACCTAAGACTGCCGGTGCCACATTGTCCGGATGTCCTTCCAATCCGGCAGTGATATTTAGTATTTCTTTTTTGCTTAAAATATCCCCAAAATATTCATTTGCCAAAAATGCCCCTGCCACTAAAGCCGATGAACTGCTCCCCAGCCCCCTGGCAAGCGGAATTCTGTTATTCAGTCTGAATTTTCCTCCGGGAATATCTTTGCCGATTTTTTCACTCACTGCTTTCATGGCTTGTAAAATCATGTTTGATTTCCCGGAACAAATTTCTGTTTTCCCTTCCCCTTCTACATAAAATTCAGATTGAACAAGTGAAAGAGAATCTTCCGGTTTAAAATAAATTTCATTATAAAGCGACAGCGCTATCCCCAATGTATCAAATCCGCTTCCCACGTTTGCCGTTGTGGCCGGCACTTTGGCTCCCAGTTCTTTATTCATTTCCCATAACCCTTATAATATTGGCAACTTCTCTCATGCAAGGCAAGACCTTTAAAGCTTTTTCTACCTGCAAAATATTTTGTCGCGTTGTATTTTCTGTAATAATAACCAATTCCGCCGCCCCTTCAATCCTTTGCTTTTGAACAACCTCTTTGATACTGACATCATGATCCGAAAAAGCTGATGCGATTTGGGCTAAAACACCTGTTATATCATCAACGATTAATCTGAAATAATACAAGTTTTTCAACTTCCCGGATGAATAAAACGGTATTCGTTTTATATCTGTCATAATCATTCCTGTTCCGGTCGTCCTATTCAGGATATGGTGGGCGGTGCTGATAACATCCCCCATAACGGCACTTGCTGTCGGCAAAGAACCTGCACCTCTTCCATAAAACATGATGTCATCTACAATATTTCCGGTTACATAAATCGCATTATATGCCCCCTGTACCGATGCCATAGGATGGTTATTCGGTACAAACGCCGGATAGACGTTAAGTGCAATTCCGTTCTCTTGCCGCAAAGCTACAGTAAGAAGTTTTACTGTATATCCCATTTCTTTTGCGTATTTAATATCATTTTGGGATATCTTGGTAATTCCCTCAACAATAACATCATCGAATGTAACATTGGCTCTAAAACCGATGGACGATAAAATAGCTAATTTCCTTGCTGCATCAAATCCACAAACATCATTTGTGGGATCTGCTTCCGCAAATCCTTTTTCTTGGGCATCTTTAAGAGCCTCATCATACGCTCGGCCTGTTTCCGTCATTTGTGTAAGAATATAATTGGTCGTTCCGTTTAATATGCCAACAATACTTTCTATGCGATTGGCAGCTAATGATTGATGTAACGGCATCAATATGGGAATGCCTCCGCCGACACTAGCTTCACAGCTGAAATTCACATGCTTTTCTATCGCTTTATGGATAATCTCCGGCCCATGTAAAGCCACTAAATCTTTATTCGCACTTACAACGCTGAGATGTTTCTCTAAAGCTGAAAAAATATATTCTTTGGCAGGTGAAATTCCCCCCATAACTTCAACCACAATATCTAATGAATCATCTTCAATAATTTCGCGAAAAGAATCTGTTACATGAATATTTCTCAACAAACTATTATTTTTGTATTTATCAATATCTCTAACCAATACATGCTTTATAGCCAATTTGCAACCAAGCTGCTCTTCTATAACAGAGGAGTTTTCAAATATAGTCGTCGCAACACCACTTCCGACCGTCCCGAATCCTAATAGTGCAAGATTAATTTCTTTCATGATTATATTTCCTCTTCCATATAAGTAATCTCTTTGATGCCCTTTATTTTCTTTATTGAATACGACAACTTTTCAATTTCATCCGGCAATTTTTTAGTTTTAAATGCGATAGTAACCGGAACTGTTTTTTCAAAAGAAAGCCCCCTGTTTATTGTCAAAATTTCATCGGATTCTTTTGTAATCCGTCTAAGCACCCTGCCAAAAAGAGAAAAGTCGTTATTCATAAGAATAAAAAAAACAACAGCTTCTTCTTTCGGCTTGTCAAAAGAAGTTTCTACATGATTTTTATATTTATAATAAGCACTACGGCTGATGCCCATTATTTGTATTGCATGATTAATGGTTACACTCGTATCAGTTTTTAACATTTCTTTTACGCGGATCGTTTTTTTTATCGCTTCCGGTAATATTTGAAAATCTACAAGGTAGAACTGTTTTTCATTATTTTTCATCCACATTCTCCCGGTTATAAGATAAATCTCGATAAGATATTAATTGAATATCCGAATTTTCTATTTGATGTCGTAAAGTTGTCGATAAAAGTGCATGAAGTTCATCTTCGCCGTGATAGCCCCAATGAAAAGTCTTTTCCATGACCGCTTCATCTGTTGATGGATGGCACATAAATTCAGTAACGCCTTTTGGCAATTTATTTACAACATATCTCATCCTGTCTAATGTAAAATGACCTCCATAAAGCATACCATAAAAATGGTCATTTGTATGAATATTCGTTTTATCTAATACTTTTCTATGTTGCCGTGCCATAGCAGAAAGACCGGTTCTTGCAATTGATCGAAAAATATTTTTTGGACGAATCCCGAAGAAAAATTTTTCATCCGGCACTCTCATGCAAGGAATATCATATTTCTTTGCTAAAGTAACCGCTATAGGAAAAAATTTATTCCACATATGAAGATGTTGATGTCCATCAAGATGTGTAACTGAAATTCCTGCATCAATAATCTTTTTTATTTGAGCATCCCATTCTCTGTAAACCTCATCTGCATTAATTAAACCCTTTATATCTCTTCGAAGTAATTCAATATAGTTTTTACATAATAATCCATTGTCCCACGTCAGACTGGGAACTTCTCGTTTGGGTAATACGGTCGGCAATCCTCCCACTAAAGTTAAATGAACTCCGACCCCAAGGTTTTCTGTATTTTTAGCTATATGCACCGCATCCTCAAATGCACTCCCTGAAGCCATTAAAGATGCACTTGTTAATATGCCCGACTCGACTGCCCTATAAATCGCAAGGTTTACCGTTTCATGTATCCCAAAATCATCAGCATTTATAATTAATTGTTTTTTCATAAATTTATTAAATTCCTTTTTGATATAGAAAGTCATTCAAAATAGCGGAATAAAATTATAGCTGCAGCGGCAGAAACATTTAAAGATTCAACATTTCCGGCCAAAGGAATACATATATTATAATCTGTCATTTCCAGCAATTCTTGATGCACTCCATTTCCTTCATTTCCGAATATAAATATTGCGTTTTTTATATTCTTTATATTTTTGTAGCAAATTCCATCTGAGACAGCAGTCCCTATCAATGATACATGATGCCTGCATTGTAATTGTTGCAAAAAAGAGTCCGTCACATTTTCATAAAGTGGAATTCGTAAAATACTCCCCATAGAACTTCTCACCACTTTTTCCGAATATGGATCTGCACACTTTTCAGACAACAAAACACCTGTACAACCCGCAGCTGTAGACGTTCTTATTATAGTTCCCAAATTCCCGGGATCCTGTATGGTATCAAGATACACATACCTTCCGTTCAACTTCTCCAACAAATTTTCCTTATGACATGTTCTTTTATTTACTAATAATATAATCCCCTGTCCGTGTTCAGTATCGGAAATAGAAGAAAAAAGTTCCTCATCAATTGATAAAAACAACCAATGTAATTTTTTACCCGCTTCTACAATAGATGAAATCGAAGTTCCATCTATCTTATTATCTTGTATAAAGCAAATGACATCTTTTATTTGCTGATTTTGCGCATCATCTGCACTACGCATTCCTTCCATTAAAAACATGTCATTTTTATCTCTGTATTTTTTTTGTTTTAATTGGATTGCTAATTTTATCCAACGATTATCTTTACTGGTAATCTTTTTCATGGCATCCCTTAAACTTAAAATTCAGTCAGACTATTCCCTATCTTGATTTTCTGCATCTGATACAACAATCTGTTTTTTCAACTTCTTGATTGCCAAGTTGTATACTGCTTCCACAGATATAGTTTTCATATCAGCTGATACCGTTCCTGCATTTTCTGCAAGAAGTATATCACTGCCATTATTCCCATAAGGTCCGCTTCTATCGGGAAGAGTTGGTCCAAATAATGCGATAATCGGTGTCCGGACCGCATTAGCAATATGAAGCGGGCCTGTATCACCGGATATGTGTAAAGCGGCTGTTTTTTCAAGAGCTATTAATTCTAATAAATTTGTTTTCCCTGTAAAGTCCACAATAAAAGAAGAGGAAGATATTTGCTTTATTTTTTCCGCCATGTATTTCTCACCGGAAGTACCCGTAATAACGGAAAAAACTTTTTTCTCTGCCAATTTTTTAGCCAGATCACCCCAATATCGGATAGGCCACTTTTTTTCTTCGCCTCGCGTACCGGGTACTAAAATGACATATTTGTCATGTATTCCATAACGGGAAAGTCGCTCCTTAACTACCGGTATTTCTTTGGCACAATTACGTATTGGAAATTCGATTTCATGCGTATCACAGCCGATGTAGGCCATAACATCCAATAACTGCTCAATAATATGTCCTTTTTTATGTATTCCTGAAATCGGTCTGCTGAATAAACCACTGCATTCCCTTGCATCATGGTAACCGATACGTTTTTTGCATCCGGAAAGGAAGGAAATAATTCCGCTTTTTGCAATCATTTGCAAGTCAATAACTAAATCAAACTTTTTCTTATGCAAATCTTTTCGAACTTGAAAGAGATATTTTAAGTTTTTAATCTTTTTCCGGTCAACTATATAAATATCATCAATCCACGTTTTTCCCGGAAGCACCTCAGAAAATGCTTCGTGAACAGCCCAAGTGATATTCGCCTCGGGGTATGTTCTGCGAAGAACATACAGAGCGGGCATAGCATGAATAATATCTCCCAAAGAACTCATCTTTATAATCAATATATTTTTTTGCTTTTTCATCTTTAACTACCTTTGAGCAGGGATAAACAATTTCTAACAAAGAGTTCCAAGTTACCTTTTTTAAATAAAAAACCTTTTATTCCTGCAGAATAAGCGGCTTCTATATCACGTTGACTATCCCCAACTAAAAAAGCATTATGAGGATCAATTTTATATTTTTTTATAGCCGTTAAAATCATTCCCGGCTTGGGCTTTCTACAATCACAGTCAATATCATATTTAGAATCAGATGCCCCTTTAAGATGAGGACAATAAAAAAATTCTGTAATATGTCCCCCCATCTTTTCAATGTCACATTCCATCAAGCAATGGAGTTTTTCTACATCCTCTTCTTGATAGTAGCCTCGTGCAATTCCGCTCTGATTGGTAACAACAAAAATCAAGTACCCCTTCCCTGTCAGCATGGCAATGGCTTCCCGTGCTCCATCGATCCACTCCATTTGATCATAAAGATATAAGTATCCCGCATCTTTGTTAAGAACACCATCGCGATCAAAAAATACTGCTTTCCTGGAAGAAATCATGCTAATTGTTCCAATCCATATCATCAATAATTTCACAAATAATATGTGCACATAATAAATGCATTTCCTGAATGCGGGCTGTTACTTCAGACGGAATAATCAGTGATACATCACTTAAATCAACCAGTTCTCCTCCATCCTTTCCCGTAAATCCTACAGTCTTTAATCCTTTTTTCCTTGCACTGCAAAAAGCTTGATTGACATTTTTGCTATTTCCACTGGTGGAAATCCCCCAGAATACATCTCCTTTTTCTCCCAGTCCTTCAACTTGCCTGGAAAAAACAGCTTCATAACTATAATCGTTTGCTATTGATGTAAGAATCGATGTATCTGTTGTTAATGCAATTGCCGGCAGAGGGATTCTTTCGTTATGAAATCGTCCTATAAATTCAGCAGCAATATGTTGTGCATCGGCCGCACTCCCTCCATTACCGCAGATAAGAATTTTATGTTTATGTTTTAAAGCATTTTCACAAATTTCCGCTATTTCTTCAATTTCCGGAAATAGTTTTTTTGTCCGGGATAAAGTATTTTCATGATCTTCAAAAGACTGCTCTATCTTTTTAAGTTTTACTGCCATTTTTACCTACTGTATCTCCATTTTTACCGGTCTTCATTAAAGTTTCTAATTCACTCATAAAACTGCCAAGATCTTTAAATTCACGATAGACAGAAGCAAAACGCACATAAGCCACTTGATCAAGTTTGCGTAATTCCTCCATGATCAAATTCCCTATAACCTCTGTAGGAACTTCTTGCTTAAGTTCATTCCGGACAGTCCGTTCGACAGTATTAACAACTTCTTCAATCTGACCTATTGAAATATTTCTTTTTTCACAAGCACGAATCAAACCGCTTCTCAATTTATTTCTATCAAATAATTCTCTCGTACCATTCTTCTTTATAACTCTAAGCGGAGTTTGTTCAATAGTTTCATAAGTAGTAAATCTGCGGTTACAAACAAGACATTGACGACGTCTGCGAATAGATGCACCATCATCCGTATCGCGGGAATCGGTTACTTTCGTATCAGAACTATTACAAAAAGGACATCTCATTTTGGTACACTCCCATTCCGATTAAGAAAAAACCACACTGCATTTGCGGTGTGGTCCCGGGTTACATCATTTATTTAGTATAAATTCAGGAACCGATATATTACTTGAGTTCATACTTCCTCTAAATGTCCCGGATCTTGAAGTAGATGACCTTTTTCTATCTCCGAATCCTGTAGCAATTACTGTAATCTTAACGGTATCATTATCCAAATCCGGATCTACAGAAGTTCCCCAAATAATATTTGCATCCGGATCAGCTGCTTCCGTAATAATCTGGGAGGCTTCATTAATTTCAAAAAGCCCCAAATCCTCATTGCCCGTTATATTAATGATGATTCCTTTTGCTCCATCAATACTCCGTTCCAGCAAAGGACTGTTAATGGCCATTGTAGCGGCGTCACTGGCACGATTATCCCCGGTGCCTACACCTATCCCCATCAATGCTTCGCCTTGATCACTCATAATGGTCCTGACATCCGCAAAATCCAAGTTGATAATCCCCGGTACGGTAATCAGGTCAGAGATTCCTTGTATCCCTTGGCGCAAAACATCATCAGCTGTTTTAAATGCATCCTTGATCGACGTCTTTTTGTCAATAATCCCCATTAACTTATCATTCGGTACTACAAGAATTGCATCAACATTGTTTTTTAATTTTTCAATACCGTCCAACGCATTTTTCATACGCACTTTACCTTCAAAGGTGAACGGTTTTGTAACAACAGCAATCGTTAATGCCCCTAATTCTCTCGCACATTGAGCAGCCACAGGTGCAGCGCCTGTTCCTGTACCGCCTCCCATACCTGCCGTAACAAATACCATATCTGCTCCGGACAGTGCTTTCGATAAATCTTCTCTGGATTCTTCTGCTGCCTGCTCTCCCACAATAGGCTGTGCACCGGCGCCCAATCCCTTTGTTAATTTTTCTCCGATTTGTATTTTAGTTCCCGCATTTGATTTATTCAATACCTGGAGCTCCGTATTTACAGATATAAACTCTACGCCTTTTACACTTTGTTCAATCATCCGGTTGACTGCGTTATTTCCGCCACCACCAACACCAATGACTTTAATTTTTGCGATTTCAGAATCTTCCATCTTTCGCTCCTCCTTACATATCTCAAAATACTTTTGCCGTTATTTCTTTATTTTATATTACTATGTTTTATATTCTACAATACTTTGCATGGTTTCGCTATATGAATACCACATCTATTTGAAATATTTTTCTATTTCTTTAATTTGATAAACGGATTTGCCATGTTCGCATCCAAATATTCGACGGAAAGATTCCTCGATTTAACATCATTGACCATATTTTCTGCCAAACTTGCCTGTTTCTCCAAATCATTTGTATTGCCCAAACGTACAGATACGCCATCTCTAGTATACGCAATAAAATTCTCAGGATTCCCTATATTAATTTCTGAAAAACTTTGAGCTCCTGCATCTGATAAATTATTTATAAACGTAAGCGCTCTCGCAACGTCCGTTTCTTCAATCCGGTCACCTAATAAAACATTTCCCAACCTTTTCCCTGTTATCATTATATAATCTCCACTTTTTATAGACGTATCCGTTTTGATAACAAATGAGTCTTTATCAAGAATAGCATAGCCATATTCAGTCTGAATGGCTGCTACATGTTTTCTTTCCGTTATATTTATGACAATTGTTCCCGGAAATTTTCTTACTATTTGTACCTCTTCAATTCTTAAATCTTTTGACAAGCGATCTTTTACAGTAGCCGTACTGATCTGAAGTGTGTTGACAGGTTCCTCTATATTCCCTTCAAATATGACATTTTCCATAGTCACGTCTTTGTTTCCGTTAAGCTCTATATGACCAAACGGAAGCGGCAAAAATAAAAGTGCCATCAAGATAAAAAACAGAAAGAAAGTCACCGCCAACACGTATAACTTAATTTTCTGATATGATGAATACCCATTCCCAAATAAATAAGCCCTGATTCCTGTTTTATTTCTCTTCTTTGAGACAAAACCGGTTTTATTCATTGGGGGGTGGCTTTTCTTTTGCTTATTATTTCCCTCTATTTGTAATTCATTTTTTCTTTCCTGCTGAAATTCGTTAAAACTCTCAAATCTACTCATTTTACCAACCAATCATAATTATACTTTGTTCAGTCCCGCCCCTGACAACAAAATTTCGCAAAGTTCCGGAAATTCAATTCCTACAGCGGCAGCTGCTTTCGGCACTAAACTCGTTTTAGTCATTCCCGGAATAGAATTTGCTTCTAACAGGAAAGGCATTCCATTTTTATCTGTACGGAAATCAAACCGAACCACTCCCGCGCACTCCGCCACTTTATATCCTTTTATAGCCAAAGCTTGCATCTCATCAGCCAGCTCTTTTGAAATCGGCGCCGGCACTAAATAGTCTGTTGCACCGCTCGTATATTTAGAATGGAAATCATATTGTCCCGAATGCGGACATATTTGAACAATAGGTAATGCTTTACCATTCAAAACAGCAACAGTAAACTCTTCCCCATCCAAAAAAGTTTCCACCAGCAGGCGAGGTTCCACCGAAAAAGCTCTGCTTAATGCTTCTCCTAAAGCATTGGGATCTTTAACAATTTCAATTCCAATGGTGGAGCCCTCACAGGCAGGTTTTAAAACTACAGGAAATGTAAAATGCTTTCTGATAGAGTTTTCCACCTTATCTATGCCGTCCGATAAATAATACGGTATAGAAAATGCCATATGGATTCCGGCCGACTTAAAAACACGGCTGCTCAAAATCTTATCCATAGTAACAGCACTGGACGAAACGCCTGAACCGGTATAAGGAATTCCCGCTAATTCTAAAACGCTTTGTATTGTACCATCCTCCCCATATTTCCCATGGAGCGCTATAAAAACCGTCTTTGCTTGAATTTCCTGCAGTTTTTTCAGCACCGAGTCCGGTTCATATTCAACCGGTATCACCTTATATCCTAAAGAACATAAAGCTTCTGTAATCGCCGCTCCCGTACGTCTCGAAATCTCCGCCTCGTGTGACAATCCTCCCAGGAGTACTGCTACTACTTGTTTTTTATCAACCATTATGCAACCCTCTCTCCTTTATGTAACCGGATAACTTTTCCCCTACTTGGTAAATATTACCCGCTCCCATTGTAATAAGCATATCTCCTCTTTTGACAAAAGAATAAAGAGTTTGAATTAATTTATCCATATTCTCTATATAGTATATTTCTTTTTCGGGATGTTGTTGTTTTACTAACCCCGGAATGAGATGCCCGTCGACTCCCTCTATAGGGTTTTCACTTGATGCATAAATATCTGTAAAAAATAATACATCTGCGTCATGAAATGCGACTGCAAATTCATCTTTAAGCAAATTTGTACGGGAATATCTATGTGGTTGGAACACACAAATGACACGATGATCCCCTTCTTCTTTTGCCGCTGAAAGGGTCGCTTCAATTTCTGTAGGATGATGTGCATAGTCATCTACAATCCATATATCACGACTTCTCATTTTTGTTTGGAATCTACGTTTAACTCCGGTAAATCCCTGTAATGCACTTTTTATATTTGAAAATGATATCCCGCAATATAGCCCGGCAACAACTGCCGCTAATGCATTTTTTACATTATGCGTTCCCGGTGTTTGCAATAAAATCGTTCCTAAAAATTCTGCTTTATGCCATACATCAAAAAGCATATAACGGTCTTCATATCGTTTATTTACAGCGCGATACTCCGCCTCTTCATTCATACCGAAAGTAATCACCTTTCTTCTTACTTTTGGCAGAATTGATTTTACCCCTTCACTATCTGTACACAATAATACAGCGCCATCATCAAAAGAGACATTATTTACAAAATCGACAAATGCATTTTGTATATTTTCAATCGTTCCATAATGGTCCAGATGATCGTCCTCAACATTCGTCACCACTGCCAAAAAAGGGTTAAACTTTAAAAATGATCCGTCACTTTCATCCGCTTCTGCAATAATATATTCTCCATTTCCAAGACAAGAATTACCTTGCAAGTAATCTACTGCCGCTCCTAACACTATTGTAGGCGACATTCGGGCAGAACAAAAAATTTGTCCTATCATGGAAGATGTAGTAGATTTCCCGTGCGCACCGGCAACGGCAACTCCTTTGCCCCATCTGAAAATAGCCGCTAATAAATCAGACCGGTGAAAAATAGGGATATTTCTTGCCCTTGCCTCCTGAATTTCAGGATTATCTGTGTGGATAGCACTGGAAATGATAATAGCGTCAGCTCCTTTTACATTTTCTTTTTTATGTCCGATATAAATAGAGGCCCCACGGTTTTTAAATTCCGATAACGCCGGTGAGTCCGATATATCAGAGCCGGATACGCTGAATCCTTTACTTATTAAGATTCCGGCAAGTGCACGCATTCCCATACCGCCAATTCCAATAAAATGGTATGAATGATATTGAGTTAAATCCATTATATTTTCCCTCGTTCCGCAAGTGTAAGTGCCAGGTTCGCTATATTGGCTCCTGCATGAATGTTTTTTATCTGTTTGGCCGCTTCAGACATCATGATCAATGCATCCGGATTATTACGTAAATCTTCAATGTCTTGTATCAATTCCATATCCGTTACATACTTATCTACAATCATTTTAGCCGCTCCTGCCGAAACAAAGACACGGGCGTTGAACGTTTGATGATCTTCAGCCGCATAAGGATATGGAATCAGAATAGACGGCAATTCTTTTGCAGCCAGTTCGGATAAGCTAATGGCACCTGCTCTGCATATGATTAGATCCGCAGCAGCTAAAGCTGACGGCATATCATATTCATATTCAATAATATGACTTCCTTTCCCATACGTCCCATCTTTGACTTCCCCAAGATCTTTTATTATTTCATCGTATGCCAAATGTCCTGTTACATGATGAATATATACCCCGGATTTATTTTTAAAATATTTATGCACTCCAATCATTGCATGATTGATAGTCTTTGCTCCGCGACTTCCTCCGGTAACTAAAATCATAAAATCCGATGCAGGAATCCCCATTTTCAATCTGGATTCAACTCTTTGTGCTTTTATAATAGTCGGACGGATAGGATTTCCTGTATAAATACACTTCTCCCTATGAGGAAATCTTGAAGCCGCCTCCTTATATCCCACCGCAATACGATTTACTACATGACTTAAAATCTTATTGGTTATTCCCGGTATTACATTTTGCTCCTGAATAAGTGTCGGAATATGCGAAAGAGCTGCTGCCATTAAAATAGGACCGCATACATATCCACCTGTTCCAATAACTACATCCGGCTTAAATTGATTCAGAATTTTCCTTGCTTCAAAAAGGCTGCCGATTGCTTTTGTCAAAATCTTTATATTCTCAGCAGTAAATTTCCTTTTTAATCCTGATACCGAAATCGGTGAAAAATTGTAACCTTCCTTGGTAACAATTTCCGCTTCCATTCCATTCGGAGTTCCCACGAAAAGGAACTCAACATTTTCTATCTTTTCAATTTCTTTAGCTATAGTAATCGCCGGATATATATGTCCTCCGGTACCGCCTCCGGAAAGAATAACTCTTTTCATTCAAGCTCCATTATCCATTTAATTTATTAACGATTCTTTTAAAGTGCAATCCTCTCTCTTCAAAAGAAGAGTACATATCAAAACTTGAACAAGCCGGGGATAATAGAACCGTATCGCCCTCTCCAGCCAATTCTTTTCCCTTTTTCACTGCCTCTTCCATATCGGATGCCAAAACAACGGAAGTTATGTGGGATTTTTCTGCCTCCACTTTAAACCGAGACGCTGCTTCTCCAATTAGAATCAAATGCTTCACATGTTTTTTTGCTGCTTCCATGAAAGAATTTAGCGGCGTACCTTTATCATGGCCGCCTGCAATTAATATTACAGGTTTATTAAATGCCTCCATTCCCTTTATGGCAGCATCTACATTGGTCGCCTTGGAATCATTATAATATGATATTCCATTAAATGTACCGACAAATTCTATACGATGGGGCAATCCTTTAAAAGAAAGAATAGAGTGGCGTATACTTTCTACGGGAATCCCGCCTTCATAGGCAAGAAAAGACGCAGCTAATATATTTTCGTAGTTTTGATTTCCTTTCAGTTGTATATCTTGAATCTTCGCAAGAACAATTTCCTGCCCATGTCTTTTCAACACCAAAGTATCGTCTAACAAAGAAGCCCCTTCCTTAACGGTTTTCTTTGTACTGAACAAGCAAACTTCCGCATGTGCTTTTTTAGTCAGATATGGAGTGTAAGAATCTTCTGCATTTAACAATATACACTGATCTTCCCCCATATTTTCAAAAATTCTGGCCTTGGTTTCCACATAATTTTCCATAGTATGATGACGTTCCATATGGTCAGGTGTAATATTTAATATAACGGCCGCTTTCGGACGAAAAGTATCAATAAATTCAAGTTGAAAACTGGAAATCTCAGCAGCAATAAGTCCGTTTTCGGGTACAAGCTCCGCTTCTCTACTTAGCGAAATTCCCATGTTTCCCGCTAATGCAAACGGTATTCCGGAATCATTTATCATATCTCCCAGCAGGGTGGTTGTGGTTGTTTTTCCGTTTGTTCCTGTTACTGCAAGAATCGGGGCCTTTGTCATACGATAAGCAAGTTCGACTTCGCTGATGACAGGTATTCCTTTTTTCAATGCAGCGGCAACAATCGGATTTTCCAGAGGGACAACCGGCGATACTACCACTGTATCTATATTTTTTAATAAAATTTCCGCCTGTGCCCCAAACTTAAAAATTGCTCCTAACGCAAGTAAAGTTTGTTTTTCTTTTAAATCCTTAATATTATCATGCAAATCAGAAATCAAAACCTGATATCCATGCCTAAGCAGCACATGCGCTGCTCCTAATCCGCTAATTCCCGCTCCCACCACTAATACATTTTTCATTAGTCCCGCCTCTGCTTTTTTACCCACATTATTTTGATTACTGCAAAGAAACCGTTAACACTGCACCTGCAAAAATACATGCAAACAACCAAAATGACCAGACTACCCGTACTTCACTCCAGCCACACAGTTCAAAATGATGATGCAACGGACTCATTTTAAAAATTCGTTTCCCTGTTAATTTAAATGAAAAGACCTGAATGATAACGGAAAGCGCCTCTAATACAAAAATAATTCCCAAAAACACAAGCAACAACTCTGTCCGTGTTATAACCGCAAGCCCGGATAAAACACCGCCTAATGCCAAAGATCCTGTATCCCCCATAAAAATTTTGGCCGGATGATAATTAAAAAATAAGAATCCGGTACATACTCCCGCCATTATAGTAATGAAATATCCTACATCATGAAAACAGTTCAGATAACAGTATACACTATATGCCAGAAATGTAACGACACAGCATCCTGACGCCAATCCATCCAGACCGTCTGTCAGATTTACCGCATTTGATCCTCCTACTATGACAAGAATCACAAAAATATAATAAAACGGACCGACAAAAAATTCAGTATGAAAAAAAGGAATAGAAACAGCACTTGGTAAATGTAATGTTTCTATACATCCCCAACAAAAAAGTATCGACAAAATAAGCTGCCCCAATAATTTTTGTTTTGCTGTAAGTCCTAAATTTCTTTTTTTCTCCGCTTTGATAAAATCATCTAAAAAGCCAAGGATTCCATGTCCTATCATCAAAAATAATAACCATAGGATTGACGTATCTAATAAACCGTTCCATAAAATAACAATACATGCGGACAACAGCATAAACACTCCTCCCATTGTAGGTGTTCCTGCTTTCGCCCGATGTGACTGGGGACCTTCTTCTCTGATAGATTGTTTCGCCTTATATTTACGTGCCAAGGGTATTGCAAAATAGCCAAGAATAACGGTAACTATAATAGCTTCTATCATATATGTCAGATAATTAATTTCCATTTTCCGCTAACATGTCCTTCCAATATCCGGTTATTTTTTCCATATGCATGGAACGGGATCCTTTGATAAGAATCACATCTCCCTCTGAAGTATTTTCTTTTAAATACCGGGCCGCTTCTTCACAAGATTGACATTCTTTCATCCAAGAAATACCGCCTGTTTCCTTTGCACCTTTTATTATATTCTTACTCAGTGCTCCCACTGTAACCAGTCCGTCAAACCCCATTTCTCCGGCTGCTTTTCCTACTTGATAATGCAATTCTTTCTCCAGCTTTCCCAACTCTCCCATATCTCCCAACATAAGAATATGCCGAGTGCCTCTTATTTGTTTCAAAGATAAAAATGCCATTTTCATAGAAAGCGGGTTTGCATTATAAGAATCATCAATAATGGTTGTTTCTCCTATTTTCAGAAGCATTTGCCTTTGTTGCCCCGGCATAAAGGCATCCATGTTTTTTTGAATCTTTTTTATATCAATACCCAAAACCCTTGCCGATGCAATAGCCGCCAATGCATTATAAATATTATGTACCCCCAACAGATTCAATTTCACTCTGAAGGCTTCATCAAAACAAGTGCAAGTATATTTGGTCCGTTCCGATTCATAAGTAATATCAGAACCATATACGGTATATTTCCCGTTTAATCCATAAGTAATGACATTCCCTTTAAAACGATCAATCATTTTCATAACAAGCGGATCATCACCATTTAAAACCGCCACACCATCATCAGGTAAAGAATCTATCAGTTCACGCTTTGCTTTTGCAATATTGGCTTGACTTCCTAATAATCCTATATGTGCTGTCCCCACATTAGTGATAACTCCAATAGTAGGAGAAGCTATGTCGCAAAGTTCCTTGATTTGCCCTAACCCCCGCATTCCCATTTCCACAACACAAACCTCGGTTTCTTTTGTCATGGAAAGAAGCGTTAGCGATAATCCGATTTCATTGTTAAAATTCCTTTGTGTCGAACATACTTTAAATTTAGAAGAAAGAACTTCGCTAATCATATCTTTTGTTGTCGTTTTTCCGTTAGAACCGGTAATTGCCACTACGGGAATATCAAACTTCATCCGGTAATAATGGGCCAAATCTTTTAGTGCCTGTTTTGTATCATCCACTAAAAGAACAGATACCTCATCAGGGATATCTTTTAAGTAACTCATGTGGGAAATAATAACTGCCGCTGCACCTTTTTGTACCGCCGTGAAAATAAATTCATGCCCATTAAAGTTTTCTCCCTCTAAAGGCAAAAATAATTCTCCCGCAGTTAATGAACGTGTATCTGTACTTATGCCGGAACAATAGGACATCTTTCCGGCTTGCAGTACACGTCCTTTTGTTGCCTTTTTTACTTCTTCTAATGAAAATGATGCCATGATATTATCCTCTCAACACCATTTGTACTTCTTCCCGATCCTCAAAATGAATTGTCCGATCTCTTAGAATTTGGTAATCCTCATGCCCTTTCCCGGCTATAATAACCATATCTTTCTCTTTCGCTAAAGAAACGGCTTTTTGAATTGCTTTACGGCGATCAGGCTCTATTTTATATTGCAGAAGAGGATTTTTTACCAATATTTCTTCTATTCCCGCCTTCACTTCTTCTATAATAGTCAGCGGATTTTCCGTACGCGGATTATCACTGGTTATTATGACAATATCTGCATATTCGCCTGCTATACAGCCCATAATAGGGCGTTTCAATTTATCTCTGTCACCGCCACAACCAAATACGGCAATCACTCTACCTTCGGTAATCTCTCTGGCAGTGGTTAATACTTTTTCCAAACCGTCCGGCGTATGAGCGTAATCGACAACTACAGTAAACGGCTGTCCTTCATCAATTAATTCGAATCGTCCGGGTACGGATTGGAATGTTGATAAAGCTTTCACGACAGTTTCAACCGGAACTCCTTCCGAAAATGCAACACCTGCCGCCGCTGTGGAATTGTAAATATTGAACCGCCCTACCAATTTAGTTTTCACCAAATATTCTTTGCCGTGAAATCTCAAATGAAATATAGAGTTTTTACTTGTAAACGTGGTATCAAAAATATATAAATCAGACGTACCTGTCATTCCGTAACTATAGCAAGTACAAACTTTTTTATCTTGAACAGCGGACTCCATGATACTTGCATAGTCATCATCCCGATTCACCCATGCTGTTTTATTTTTTTTGAACTGCCCTGCTGAAGATATCATATCAAACAACATTGCTTTTGCTTTTGCATAATTTTCCATTGTCTTGTGATAGTCTAAGTGATCTTCTGTAAGATTTGTGAATACCGCCGTATCAAATTCACAGCCCGAAACACGCCCCATAACCAATGCATGGGATGAAACTTCCATACATACATATTCCACTTTCTCCTCAGCCATTTCCCATAATAAGCGTTGTAAATCAATAACATCAGGTGTGGTATTATGCGTCGGTATTTCCCTATCTCCAATCAATGCATGAATAGTTCCTATAACTCCCGTTTTATAGCCGGCAGTGTGCAATATATGAGAAATAATGTGTGTTGTTGTTGTTTTGCCATTTGTACCGGTTACTGCAATCATTCTCATTTTTCGGGAAGGATAGTCAAAAAAATAAGGAGCCATATCTTCCATCGCTTTTCTCGTGCTATCAACATAAATAACCGTGCACGCTGATGAAATTTTTATATCCTTTTCTGCAACAATAGCGGCGGCGCCTTTTTGTATAGCCTCTAATGCAAACGCATGTCCGTCTACTTTTGCTCCGGTAAGACAAAAAAACAGACTCCCCTCCCGTACATTTCGGGAATCTGCTGTAACGTCCGATATATTTATTTCAACCGATCCAACTACATTCTTGCATACTGTTTTTGTTAGTAACTCTTTTAATTTCTTCAACTTAACCACCTTATACAGTACTCACAAACAAGATAATTATTATATAATATACCAACTTTCCTATATATACAACAGCAGCTCATGAAAGGGCTGCTGTTTTAATCTTTTATGGTTACTTTTCCAATTTTTGTGTCATTACTTCCATAGACAGCATCTGTCGATACTCTCATACCCAATTCCGTTTCTGCTATTTTTTGGATTCTTGCAGGTGCCTCTAATTTAGCCACCTCTAACTGTCTTATCGCGTTTTCTTTTGATAAATTTATCACTTCTGCACGAACCAACTGCATTCTATATTCGGCTTGCACATTATATGCGGCAAAGACATAGTAAACCAAAATCGGAACAAGCAAAACTAATAAATACAGCACAAAATCATGAACAGCAAAGTTTACTTCCGTTTTACTTCTCCCGGAAACAATTACAGAATCGGAAGCATTCATATAGTTGATCATTTCTACATTTTGTGACAGCATTTTTTACCTCTCCCACTTACACTTTTTCTACCACTCTCAGAACAGCGCTTCGTGCCCTCGGATTATTTTTTATTTCCTCATCAGACGGCCGTATCGCTTTCCCCACCCGCCTTACTAATTGCCGGTGATTACAAACACAAATCGGTATATCAGGAGGACATATACAATCCTTCTCCATTTCTTTAAATACATTTTTTACAATTCTGTCTTCCAAGGACTGAAAACTGATAATCCCCAAACGCCCGCCCGGTTTTAAGTGATTTATAGATTTTTCTATAGTCGATTGAAGTATCTCCAATTCATTATTCACTTCAATACGTATTGCCTGAAATGTTCTTTTGGCAGGATGAGGACCCGTTCTTCTGGCTCCTGCCGGAATGGCAGCCTTAATGACTTGAACCAAGTCATTTGTTGTTTCTATCGGGTGATTGACCCGCTTACTGCAAATAAATGATGCTATCCGGCTGGCCCATCGTTCTTCTCCATAGTCATTAATTATTTTTTCCAAATCTTTCTCTTCATAAGTGTTGATCACTTCATAAGCACTTAAAGATTGTCTGCGATCCATTCTCATATCAAGTTTTCCGTCATTCATGTAAGAAAAACCGCGTTCACTTTCATCAAGTTGATAAGAGGATACTCCCAAATCAAATATAAAGCCGTTCACCATATTGATTTGAAGCGAGTCCAGGACTTCGCCTATATGTGAAAAATTACTTTGTATTGCTATGTGTTTACATCGGGCTCCACGGAGCCGTTCTTCTGCAGCTTGTATCGCCTCTTCATCTTGGTCTATACCTATCAGCAAACCCTCTTCCGATAATCTCTTCGAAAGTGCAAAAGAATGGCCTCCACCGCCCAATGTGCAATCTACATAAACACCATTAAAATCAGTAAGAATATAATTAATCATTTCTTGTAAAAGTACTGTTGTATGCTTGAATTCCATATCTGCCTCTATATATCAAAGCCCAAAGGAATATCTAGTGAATTTGCCAGATCTGCAATTGACTCTTCTCCATTTTCATCACTGTCAAGTAATTCAGGATTCCAGATTTCAATCATAGATCCTGTCCCCACTACACAAACCTCTTTTTTCAGATCTGCCAATTCACGTAAATGTGCAGGTATTAATATTCTCCCTTGGCGATCACATTCAATTTCCGTACTTTTCCCAATCAAGTATCTCTTGATTTTACGAACCCTTTTATCCGTAAAAGGTAATTGCTGTAACCTGGCAAGCAATGCATTCCACCGCTCCATAGGATAAATACAAAGGCAAGCGTCCAAACCGGGAGCCAAAACAAAACTGTCCCCCAACTCTTCTCTGAATTTGGCGGGAAGAATCATGCGTCCTTTCGCATCTATCGTATGTGAATATTCATTCATGAACATAATTCTTTCCACCTCCCCACTTTTAACCACATTCTACCACAATCAACCACTATCAACAATACAGAACATTTATTCGAAATGAATATTCAAATTTATTTTCTCTTTCTATTCTTTATTTCTTCTCACATATCCCGCTTATAGCCCCTGCAACTTAAAACCACATTCCAATAGCACGAAATCTTTTCTTAACCACTTTTAAAGCCCACGAAAAAAGACACCCCATGGATGTCTTTTCATATCTGATTATTAAAATTTCAATAATCGTATCTGTTATTCACTGACAGGATAAACACTAACTTGTCTTTTATCTCTGCCGAGACGTTCAAAATGCACTTTTCCTTCTGCTGTAGCAAAAAGTGTATCATCTTTTCCCAATTTTACATTCACTCCCGGATGGATATGCGTGCCTCTCTGACGAACAATAATATTCCCGGCTTTGGCAATCATTCCATCATGCATTTTGGTCCCGAGTCTCTGTGCATTAGAGTCACGACCATTTTTAGTGCTGGAAACACCTTTTTTATGAGCGAATAACTGAAGATCAAATAATAACATGTAATTCACCCCTTTATCATTATCAAACTAAGTGTATCAGGATATCTTTCCTTAATTTCTTCAAGCCCGCGTAGCATTGTTTTTATCAGAATATCCGACCTCTTGTCGGCCTGATTTCCAATATCCACATTCATAAATCCATGTTCGGAATCGTAATTACCCTCCATTTGAAGAACATCCCGTAATCCAAATGCACAAGTTAGAGCAACACTTGATACAGCGGCACATACAAGATCGTATTCATCATTTCCCCTATTGCTCTCAGCATGTCCGGAAATGAGAAATCCCTTGTATCGGCCTTGCGAATCCAAACGCACCTTTATGGTAATCATTACCCTTCAATCTTTTCAATTTGAACTTTTGTGAACGGCTGACGATGCCCCTGACGGCGACGATAATTGGATTTCGCTTTATACTTAAAAATCCGAATCTTTTTTTCTTTTCCCTGTGCAAGAACTTTGGCAATAACTTTGGCTCCTGCGACAAAAGGCTGTCCAATTTTCATCGTATCCCCGGATAAAAGAAGAACTTCGTCAAAAGTCACTTCATCTCCTTCAGAAACAGCCAATTTCTCAATGGTAATAATCTTTCCTTCTTCTACATTATATTGCTTACCACCGGTTTTAATAATTGCGTACATGTGTGCACCTCCTTCATACTATACTCGCCGAGTACGGCAGTTTTTTATTGAAAACATTTCATATGCCGGTTTCGAGCGGTTGCGTCACAGCACCCTGTACAATGACTCACTTATTATACTAATTGCATAAATGTATGTCAAATAATTTTTATAGCCATTATGTATAAAGACGCCCCAATCAATTCTCATGAGAAGATTTTAATTTCAAAGCGAAGAAATAAATCTTTCCAACCGGTTTTTATCACCGAAGCACTCTTTTTATTCAGGTCCCAACCCGTCTCGTTTTTCATTTTTATGTGCCATATATCGTACTACCTTTTTTCTTGCCTTATTAATTTTACTTCCCGTATTTCGGAATTTTCTCAGCGTTGTTGTTTTCGATTTAATTTTCGGTTTCATATCTGTAATAGCACTCATATCGCCTCTTTTTACAGACGTTGCACGGATTCTCTCCGGTTTTAAAAGAGCCCGAATCGTTTTCATTGTTTGATCAGGAATTAATTCCGGATCAAAACTGTAAATATCTATCGCCGCATACCCCATATCAGGATAAACATGAATACAAACATGCCCTTTATCGCCATAAGCAGCTACCGTTATTTCTTCGTCCCCTTCATGTAAATATGTATCATCAATTTCAAGTCCTAAATTGGATGCTCCCTCGGACATTGTTTGTAAAATATCACGTGACGAAGATAATATACCCGCCTTACAGCCATAACAATCTACAAGAAGATGTTTTCCTACATAATCAGACATGCAGTACCTCCTCTAATTAAAATGATTTCCTTTGCCGCAGCAAACATCGATCATTCTCTCAAATTCTATCTTATCCTACTTTATTTCATTCTTAGTGTTCCGTTCACTTTTTCCAGTGCGGAAACAATATTTTTTATCCAAGAATCCACCTCTTTATCCGTCAGCGTCCGGTCTTCCGCCCTGAAACTCAAGTTGTAGGCCATGGATTTAAATCCTTCAGGCACTTGTTTTCCTTGATATAAATCAAAAAGATATAATTTCTCCAAATGCGCTGAACCTGTATGAGAAATAATATCTTCTACAGCTTCATTAGAAAGTTCCTCCGGCACAAGAATGGCAAGATCTCTCTCTACTGCAGGGAATTTGGGTATTTTATGATAGTCAATCACATGGCTTATAAAAGGGAGTATATCCGGAATGGAAAGAATAAATGCATACGCATTTCTCTTTATCCCCCATTGATCCAGAACCTTGGGGTGCAGCTCCCCAAAAGTAATTAAAGTCGTTCCATTTTTTACAAACTCGGCTGAAATTCCCGGGTGAAATACAGGATGAGTTGCCTTTTTAATTTCATAATCCCTAATTCCTGCCACAAATAAAATGTCTTCAGCAATTGCTTTTACGTCAAAAAAATCATAATCTTTCGATATATTGGGATACCCCTTTTCCAACAAACCGCCGCAAAGAATCCCGGCAATCATTGTATATTCATTCGGGAGTTCTCTCAGCGGCAAGGATTTAGGACTGTAAACATGTCCATGTTCAAAAATGGCCACTTGATCGTTCTTCTGTGCCAAATTATATTGCAAAGTATGTAATAAACCGGGCAAAAGCGAGGTTCTCATATCAGGATACTCTTCTGAAATGGGATTTATCACGGGAATTGCCTGATAAATTTCATTATCTTTCGGGAAGTTTAATTTTTCTAAATCTTTTTTATCCATAAAGCTGTAATTGATGACTTGAGACAATCCGTTCTCAATTAATTTATCACTGATTGCAAACAATAACTCTTGTTCTTTGCTCATCATTCCTTTGGTAATAGCACTCCAAGGTGTGGTCACAGGAATATTCGAATATCCATATACGCGGGCAACTTCTTCTGCTAAATCCGGCATGCCGCTTATGTCCAACCGGAATTCGGGAACTGTGACTTTCAATGTTTCCTGCGTTTCTTCCACCATAAAATGCAATCTTTTTAAAATATCAACCATATCTTTTTGAGATAACCGGATTCCAATATATTTATTAATGGCACTTACGGTCGTTGTTATCACTTGTGATTTTGCCTTTACCGGATACACATCTATCATTCCCTGTGCTATCTCACATGCACCTTGTTCCACTAAGATTTGAGAAATCCGGTTAAGTGCCAATTCCGTTCTTGACGGGTTTATTCCTTTTTCATAGCGGCCTGATGCTTCGGAACGCAATCCCAATCTACGGGAAGTCCGTCGAATGGAAGCGCTGTCAAATACCGCCGCTTCTAACAGCACATTTCTTGTATTTTCAGTAACTTCCGTATCCAGCCCGCCCATAACACCGGCAACACAAATTGCTTTCCCTTCTCCATCGGAAATCACTAAATCTGATTGCTGTAAAATTCTTTCATTTTTATCGAGGGTTACAATTTTTTCTTGTTCCTTGGCAAAACGACAAACCAAACCATGGCCTGCCACTTTGTCATAATCATAGGTATGCAAAGGCTGTCCAGTTTCAAGCATGACATAGTTTGCCGCATCAACAATATTATTTATTGGTCGGATACCGTTACTTCTTAAACGATTGGCTATCCATTCCGGAGAAGTACCGATTTTAACATTTTCCAGAAGTTTCCCGCAAAAACGTTTGCAATATTCATCATTTTCTACTTGGATAGAAACACGCCCCTCTACAGGCTGTCCTTTTTCTTGTACATTCACTGTCGGCAATGTCAGTTTTCTCTTAAAAATACCGGCCACTTCCATTGCCATTCCTATCATACTGAAACAGTCAGCCCTGTTGGCTGTCAATTCCATTTCATAAATTACATCATCCAAATCAAAAAGCCTGTGAAAATCAATCCCTACTTCCGTTTTTTCAGGAAGAATCATAATTCCTTCTTTATCGCTATCCGGAAATAAATCTGTGTCTAATCCCAGTTCTCCGCAAGAACAAAGCATGCCCTCTGACTTTATGCCGCGCAATTCTCCGGACTTAATATCAATATCACCATGGGATATACCGCCCGGTGCACCGGCATCGTGCTTTGCTGGTATATGTGCTCCAGGTAATGCAACAGGTACAATCTGTCCCACTTTTATATTATGGGCACCGGTTACCACTTGTATCACTTTCTCATTTCCCGCATCAATTCTGCAAATAAGCAGATGATCTGCATTGGGATGCTTATTTATTTCAAGTATTTTACCGGTTACCACTCTACGAAATTTCTTACCGGGATAAACGACATGTTCAACGGGAATCCCGTCCACTGTCAATACTTCAGCCATCTCCTCGGGATCAATATCTTTTATATCTACAAGCGTCCCAAGCCATTTCAATGATACATTCATTGCATTTCCCTCTCTTCCTAAAATTGTTGTAAAAATTTGACATCATTTTCATAGAAATGTCTCAGGTCATAAATTCCGTAAAGAAGCATAGCAATACGTTCAATTCCCATACCAAACGCAAATCCGCTCACCAAATCCGGATCATATCCGTTAATTTTCAATACCGAATTATGTACCATTCCGCATCCGAGAATTTCAAGCCAATCAGGATCACTGCCTGCAGAATATGTCCTTGCCGCAAATGAAATATCCACTTCGGCAGACGGTTCTGTAAAGGGAAAATAACTGGCGCGAAAACGGATTTTTGTATCGGTCCCGAATAAATCCTTCAAAAATATTTCAAGAGTTCCCTTTAAATCGGAAAACTTAATCCCTTTATCCACTACAAGACCTTCTACCTGATGAAAAACCGGGGAATGCGTTGCATCATTATCCCAACGGAAAACTTTTCCCGGAGCAATCATCCGGATAGGCGAATTCGGTTTATTATTTCGTAAAGTTCTTGCCTGAACCGGTGAAGTATGAGTACGAAGCAATATTTCCGGAGTTATATAGAATGAATCCTGCATATCCCTCGCCGGATGATCTTTAGGTAAGTTCAAGCATTCAAAATTATAAAAATCTTCTTCAATTTCAGGCCCTTCTTCCACGGAATATCCCATACGAATAAATGATTTCATAATCTCCCGCAATGCTTTCTCCAACGGATGAATATGACCTGCGTTTCTGCGTCGCGATGGCAATGTAATATCTACAGTTTCATTTTTGATTTTATCTTCAAATCTTTTATTTTTAAGTTCTTTTAACTTGATGGAAATCTGCTGTTCAATGTCTGCACGCACTTTATTCACAAGAGTCCCCATAACCGGTTTCTCTTCGTTGGAAAGATCTCTCATTTTCTTAAGAATGGATGTCAGTCTCCCTTTTTTCCCTAAAAAAGCAACTTTCGTTTCTTGCAATTCTTTTTCATTTTTACAGCCTGCCATCTTCTCAAGTACAAACTGACTTAGCCCCTGTAAATCGGTTTTCATCTCTTCCGCTATCCGGCTTATATTTAATTCTTCCATTTCCATGCCTCCCGGTTATAGATTCTTTCATGCAAATAAGAGCAAAAATAAAACTCCGCCCTCCGAAGAGGGGCGAAGTTTTCCGCGGTACCACCCTGATTTATTACTTTAATAACTTTAACGCAGTCCTACGTTTTGCCTACTCAATTCAACAAAATGCTCCAAAGTGAACTGATTTTCCTATCTTGCCGGTATCCCACTATCACCAACTCTCTGAATAGAATCAGAAAATCTCTTCTTTGTCATTGCTTTTCTATCAAATAATATGTTTTTATTCTATCATTCGGTGTACAATTGTCAAGCTAAACAGCAATCTTACCCGTATAATTAAAATATAGCCTCATTAGAGATAACCAATCTTTGGATCTGATTTGTTCCTTCATAAATTTGCATAATTTTCGCATCACGCATATATTTCTCCACCGGATTCTCACGGGAATAGCCATTCCCTCCCATAACCTGTACCGCCATAGTTGTCACATTCATAGCCGTATCAGAGGCATAACATTTTGACATAGCGGAAAACATAGCAGCCTTTTTATCTTTTTTCATTTGCATGACACAGGCTTTATAAGTTAAAGCCCTTGCAGCTTCTGTTTGCATAACCATATCTGCAATCATTTGCTGCACCATTTCAAAAGACGCTATCTTTACGCCAAATTGCTTTCTTTGATGCGAATATTTCACGGCCGCCTCAAGTGCCGCCTGTGCAATCCCTACGGAAATAGCAGCTACCACCGGGCGGGACAATTGAAGTGTCTGCATGGCAATCAAAAATCCTCTTCCTTCTTTTCCGATCCGGGCCGATTCCGGCACAAAACAATTTTCAAAAATAATTTCTGCTGTAGCAGATGCACGGATTCCCATTTTATCTTCTTCTTTTCCAATCGAAATGCCCGGTGTTTTTGCATCTACCAAAAAAGCCGTAAGCCCACGGATTCCCCCGCCTTCTCTGGTATTTGCAAAAAGAGTAATTTTGTCAGCAATAGGTGCATTTGTTATAAAACATTTTGCTCCGTTTAAAAGATATCCTCCATCTACTTTATCCGCATGACAAGAAACAGCGCCTGCATCCGATCCCGCATTAGGTTCAGTTAACGCAAAACATGCCATTCCGCCGTGATTCAAAGAATTGAAAAATTCTTTTTTCTGAATCTCATTTCCTGCCAACAGCAACGGATACGCAGCCAGAGAGTTTGCTGCGCATAAAGTCGCTATGCCTGCACAACCTTTTGCCAATTCTTCTGCTATCAACGCCACTGTCAATAAATCCAATCCGGCTCCGCCATATTCCTGCGGGACTGATAATTGCGTCATCCCTGAAGATTTTAGCACTTCCAAAAGCTCTTCATCCATAATCCCGCTCTTATCAATATGTAATGCACGCGGCACAATTTCTTTTTGTACGATTTCTTTTGTAAGACGAATAAACTCTTGTTGCTTTTGTGTTATTGAGAAATCCATGTTCCCCTCCATACAAATACCAAAATTTCCTTTTTATTATAGCAGAAATATAACTGCCATCTGTTTATTGATAATGACGATTTGTTTTCACTGTATTAAATCTCTATTCATAGCGCAATGCATCTATAGGATCCAACTTCGCCGCCCTTCGCGCCGGATAAAACCCGAATATGATGCCGGTTGCTACAGAAAATACAAATGCTCCTATAACTGATACAACATTTATCACTGAAGGCATTTGAAAAAAATGGGGAACTGAATAAGCAATTATAACCCCCGCTATAACGCCGATAAAGCCGCCTATAACTCCTATTGTGGCAGATTCTACCAAAAATTGTGTAATTATCATATGATAAGTGGCCCCCAGTGCTTTCCTTATGCCAATTTCTCTTGTTCGCTCTGTAACGGACACCAGCATAATGTTCATAATTCCGATTCCGCCGACCAAAAGCGAAATTGCCGCTATGCTTCCGAGAAATAAGGTAATCGTCCGTGTTGTATTTTCCATTATATCCTGATATTCTTTAGCACTTCTTATTTCAAAATCATTTTCCTCTCCAAAAGGAAGCCTATGTCTTGTTCTCAGTAAATTTTCAATATCGTTCTCTACCTGAGAAACAACTTCCCCACTGTCAGCAGTGAGCATAATATTATGTAAATAAGTAATCCCTAAAATTCTTTCCTGGATTGTTGAAAACGGACAAATAATACAATCATCCTGATCGCCTCTTCCATATCCCTTTTTTTCCAGTACCCCAATCACGGTAAACGGGTTTCCTTTAACTCTTATTTTTTCTCCCACAGGATTTGTATCACCAAAAAGAGTTTCCGCTGTAGTTTGTCCTAAAAGACAAACTCTCGCTCTCCTTTCAAATTCCTTTTCCGACCACCAACGTCCGTCATCAATCCCCCAATTTCTAACAATCCGATAGTCTGCTGTAACACCGGACAATGTGGTCGTGCAATTCTTATTTTGGTTAACTGCTACTACCGTTGTTCTCGCGGATGGTGTTATGGCAGTAACATTCGGCAATCTTTTTATCGCCAGGTAGTCTTCGTAGGAAAGCGTTTTTTCAGAACCTGCTGCAGGTCGTATACCGGGTTTTCTTCCTGTTCCCGGAATCACCGCCATCATATTTGATCCCAAAGCGGCTATACGATTTTCCACATCCGACTGCATCCCGTATCCCAGTGACATTAAAGCTATCACCGAAGCTACCCCGATAACAATTCCCAACATTGTCAAAAAAGACCGCAATTTATTATGCATAACGGAATGAAACGCCATAAAAACGCTTTCTAAAACCATAGCCGACACTGTAAACTTCTCCTATTTATTAAATGATTTCATAGCCTGTTATTCATAATGCAGAGCATCTATAGGATGTAAACGGGCTGCCTTTTCCGCAGGATATAGCCCAAACACCAAGCCGATAATAACAGAAAATAAGAATGACCCGATAATAGGCAAAGAAGATAAAACTGTAGATACTCCTATAAGGTGAGGAACAATTATGGCAATAGAGACTCCTGCAAGTATCCCCAAAAGCCCTCCAACGATACTCACGGTAACCGATTCTATCAAAAACTGTGCAATAATCATCCGATGCGTAGCTCCAATCGCTTTTCTGATTCCTATTTCTTTAGTTCTTTCGGTAACGGACACCAGCATAATATTCATAATTCCGATGCCTCCCACCAAAAGAGAGATAGCCGCTATGCTTCCGAGAAATATAGTCAGCGTTTGTGTTGTGGCTTCCATTGTTTCTAATAAATCTTGTGAATTTTGGATACTGAAATCATCTTCATCTCCCGGAAGGATACGATGGCGGGTACGAAGCAGATTTGTTACATCCGTTTCTATTTGGGAAAGCATATTGCTGTTATCCGTCATGAGGACAATACGATGTAAGTAGGTAATCCCCATAATACGTTCCTGTACAGTCGTAAAAGGACACAATACTCTGTCATCCTGGTCAATAAATGAGTATCCTTTAGGTTCTAACACACCCAAAACGGTAAACGGATCTCCGTGAATCCGTATTTTCTGTCCGACCGGCGACTCCTCGCCGAAAAGGCCGTTCGCCACCGTTTCTCCCACTACACATACACGTTCACGTCCTGTAAATTCCTGCTCGCTCCAATAACGCCCTTCCGATACTTTAAGATTGGAAATTTCAAAGTATTCGGAAGTTACACCGTTAACTGCAGTCGTCCAATTTTTATTTCCATGAACAACAATATAGCTGTTCGTAACTACAGGGGCCGCTTTTGTAATATTAGGTAAATTTTTTACAGCCAGATAATCTTTGTAGGTCAAGCTTTGCAAGGAACCGGCCGCAGGCCGGACGCCGGGTTTCCTTGATGCTCCCGGCATAACCGTAATTTGATTGGAACCTAAGCTTGAAATATTACTTTCTATATCCGCCTGTACTCCATAGCCCAAAGACATTAGGGCGATGACGGCGGATACACCTATAATAATTCCGAGCATCGTTAAAAGAGATCGCATTTTATTACTGCGAATGGAGTCAAAAGCCATAACCATGCTCTCAAAAAATATATTTGTCATCAAAAAGACCCCTTTATGTCTTTGCTGATACACCCGTCAGACAGAATGACATGCCGGGTTGCAAAACCGGCCACATCAGTCTCATGCGTCACCAGAATGATTGTTTTCCCGGAATCATGAAGCTCTGTAAAAATTTCCATCACTTCATTTGTTGACTTGCTGTCCAAATTCCCTGTCGGTTCGTCAGCCATGATAATGGACGGATGATTGACCAATGCTCTGGCAATAGCCACACGCTGCCGCTGCCCGCCGGACATTTCTGCAGGCATATGATGAATCCGATCTCCTAGTCCTACTGAAATGAGCATTTCTTCCGCCCGTTTTTTTCTTTCATTTTTAAATACATTTCCATAAATCATAGGAAGAATCACATTATCCAGTGCAGATAACCGGGGCAACAAATTAAAGCTTTGAAATATAAATCCAATCTTTCGATTGCGCATAAAAGCCAATTGGTTATCATCTAAATTTGATACTTCATTTCCATCTAATATATATGAACCCTCGGTCGGTCTGTCAAGACAACCTAAAATATTCATCAAAGTAGATTTGCCTGAACCGGACGGCCCCATTATGGACACAAATTCTCCTTTGTGAATGCTTAACTGTATATCCCGAAGTACGGGAACTTCTTCTGTTCCAATGTAATAGTTCTTCTGAATATGCTCTAAATGAATCACTTCTTCATTTTCTTTAATGCTTTTATTCATTAAATCGGTCCTCTATGTTTCACTTTTGTAACGGTTATGGAATTTTTTTCTTGACTCACCGTACCGCTTATGACAATTTCATCCCCCTCATTGACCCCTGATATAACTTCCACCTCTTTATCGGTTGTGATTCCTGTTTTTACGTACACCTTTGAAAGACCGTCTTCTCCTTTCCTGTACACATAGGAACCGGTAGTATCACTTCGAAGTGCTGTAATCGGAACAACCAATGCATTCTCATTTTCTCTTCCTTTTATTTCTGCACGAGCCGTCATAGACGGGTATAACCCATCCAATTCTTCCCTGTCAATGTCTACATAAACCGTATAATACACAACGGAAGAAGAGGCTGTACTGCTTGCAGAAGCCGTATATTGCCTTTTTGAAATATCATTTACAATTCCGTGGAAAAGTTTACCCGGATATGCATCTACCGTAAAAGAAACTTTTTGCCCGAAAGCCACTTCCCCTATATCTGTTTCATCTACCAGCAGTTCAATTTTCATAGATGACAAGTCGGCGACCCTGACAATCACCATTTGATTGGATAGTCCCTGTGATACCGTTTCTCCTACTTTCATCGGCTCTCCGATTACGGTTCCATCCATAGGCGAAATAATAACGGTATCATTTAAATCGGCTTCCGCTTTTTCATAAGCGGTCTGTGCATTTAAATAAGCCAGCCTTGCATCATCCATAACTTGATAGGAAACCGCACCTTGTTTATATAAATCATTTAATCTATCAAAATAGGACTTTTTATTTGTTAATGTATTTTCTGCTTGCTTCATGGAAGAAGTAAGAGCCTTAGATTCGATATTAGCTAAAACTTCCCCCTTCGTCACTTTTTCATTTTGTCTGACATAGACGGCTTCCAATGTCCCTGAAGCCGTAGCAGATAAATCGACACTGTTTACAGGCTGAATCGTCCCTGTTGCATCAATAACCATACTGATTTTGGAGCGACTGACCTGTCCCAACGTATACGCATCCTGATTTACTTCTTTCTTTTGTGCAAACCAATAATAAAGTGAACCGCCCAACATCAATATAAGGGCAATAATAACTATCATAATTTTTTTATTCACCAGGATCGCCTCCGAATTTTACTTTGCTATTTAAATCTTTTATCAATTTCATAGTTATTTTATTTACTTGTATTTAATTTTAGCACGATATCTGCAATAAATAAAAGGGATGTTATTTTATTATTTATTTTTCTTTTTACAAAAAAACTTGCTTTTCTACTAAGTAGAAAAGCAAGTTTTTTTCATTTTGGGTTTATAATTTATAAATCTTCATAAATAGGATATTTTCGACAAAGTACCTGTACTCGTTCCGCACAAGATTTTTTGATTTCCGAATCTTCCGGTGATTTGACAACACATGCAATAATGTCGGCAATCTCTCTAAAATCCTCTTCCACAAGACCGCGAGTTGTCAGTGCGGGAGAACCCAGACGGAGTCCGCTCGTAATAAACGGAGATAATGTTTCAAACGGAATCGTGTTTCTATTAGCGGTAATTCCAATTTCATCAAGTACCGTCTGTGCAACTTTTCCTGTAATACCGATTGCTTTCATGTCCGCCAGGAGTACATGTGTATCCGTTCCTCCCGAAATGACACGGATTCCTCGTTTCTGTAATTCATCAGATAATACTTTTTCATTTTTCTTTATTTGCCTTGCATGTTGCTTAAATTCATCGGATAAAGCTTCTCCGAATGCAACCGCTTTCGCGGCAATGACATGTTCAAGCGGTCCCCCCTGTATCCCCGGGAAAATACCTTTATCAATTGTTTTAGAATAAGGTTCTTTGCACATAATGATTCCGCCCCTCGGTCCGCGCAATGTTTTGTGCGTTGTTGATGTTACTATATCCGCCCAAGGCACCGGACTCGGATATTCTCCCGCAGCAACAAGACCGGCAAAGTGTGCCATATCAATCATAAGCAATGCCCCTACTTCATGAGCAATAGCTGCCATTCTCTCAAAATCAATAATTCTTGAGTAAGCGGATGTTCCGCCGATAATCAGCTTCGGATGAGTTTCTTTTGCCAATTTTTCCAGCGCATCATAATCTAACAATTCATCTTCTTTTTTTACGCCATACGGCAGCACATGAAAATAATTGCCTGACACATTGACCGGACTTCCATGTGTTAAATGACCGCCATCATTTAAATTCATCCCGAGAACCGTGTCTCCCGGACGAAGTAATGCATAATAAACCGCAAAATTCGCCTGTGAGCCCGAGTGAGGCTGTACATTGACATGTTCTGCATGAAATAACTCTTTGGCCCGGTCGATAGCTAATTGTTCCAGCTTATCCACATATTCACAACCGCCATAATATCGTTTCTGAGGATATCCCTCTGCATATTTATTTGTCAAAACACTGCCCTGTGCTTCCATAACCGCATAGCTGACAATATTTTCAGATGCAATCATTTCCAACTTGCTGCGCTGACGGTTTAACTCTTCCTGAATAATATCAAAAACTTTCTTATCTCCTATTTTCAAATGCTGATTATTCATTCCGTTGCCTCCTCTTTATTCTCTCGTATACCGTGCTCTTTCTCCGCCAATCAGAGGCGGTCTTGTGCGAGCGGCAATTACAATAGCTTCTCCGATATGATTGTTTTCCAGTCGTACAGGAACTGCAACTTTCCTTAGATGCATTCCGATCATTGTAATCCCTATATCAAGTCCTCCTTCCGCTTGAATACTTTCCACTACAACAGGATCTTCAAAATGATAGTAAGCATTCGTGGCAAAAGCACCGCCTGCATGAAGCCGGGGAACAACGGTAACTTCCTGATACCCTTTTCTTTGTGCCACTTGTCTTTCCATAACCAATGCACGATTCAAATGCTCACAACATTGAACCGCCAAGTGAATTTTTCTTTGCCTTGCCGCGTTCAGTAAACTCTCTATTACAGCTTCCCCTATTTCATAAGAGCTGTCTTTACCGATACGTCCTCCTTTAATTTCACTGGAAGATCCACCTATGACAACCAGTGATCCCTCTTGAAAAGCGGCAATTTTGCATAATTCATCAAAAGCCGCTGTTGTTTCTTTTTGTATTTCTTCATACATGATTCTGTTTTTCAACCTCTTCAATTTTGTTAATCCGGCGAACGTGGCGTCCCCCTTCAAATTTCCCTTTTAAAAAAGTATCTACAATTCGTTCCGCAAGTCCGGAACCGATAACCCGGGCTCCCAGCGTCAAGACATTCGCATCATTATGTGCTCTTGTATAAAAGGCTGAAAATTCATCTCCGCAAAGTGCCGCCCGGATTCCTTTCATCTTATTTGCGGCGATGCTCATACCGATTCCCGTACCGCAAATCAGCACGGCAAATTCTACCGTTTTATCCTGCACCAGTTTGCATGCTTTCACTGCAAAATCAGGATAATCACAAGATTCGTCGGAATCGGTTCCGCAGTCTATACATTCGACACTCTCTTCTTTTAGATGTTTTTTTAATTCTTCCTTTAAGCTAAATCCGCCATGATCACTTGCAATAGAAATTTTCATAAAACCCCTCCGTTCGAAAACAGATGTATCATATTTAGTATAATCCCATGAATGACATGCTGTAAACCTCAACAACTATTCACATTTATACTATCAGCATTATAGCGTAATGACATGAAATCCTGATGCTTTTGCCAGGCGATTCATGATTGCCAAACCAATTCCTTCCGTATCCGTTCCTTCACCGATGATTTTATCCACCGGATGACTATTAAAAAAAAGCAATCCTTGAAATAATTTATGGGCAAATCCTTGCTTATCATTTCTTCTTCCCCAAATAAAAATATGGTTTGTCTGTGGAAGCAGTTTAGCGGTTTCCTCACTTACAAAATATCCATACACCTTATCTTTACGCTCAGTATACGAACAAATATGTCGTTCTACTTTTTGTATGTCTCCGGCATAAACTGTAAGCGGAGAAGACGGTGCATAATGCCTGTATTTCATTCCCGGTGCTTTAGGAATTTCATTGGCTGATACAAGCGCTCTGTCCATTTCTGTTTCTCCATACAGAGAAAGCATTTCTTTCGTAATGCCGCCCGGTCTGCAAATAATAATTTTATTTCCTTTTACCTCTACAATTGTTGACTCAAGTCCAATAAGAGAAGTTCCTCCATCAATCACCGCCTCTATTTTTCCGTTCATATCATGTATAACCGCGTCGGCTGTCGTCGGACTTGGCCGTGTCGATATATTGGCACTGGGTCCAGCAATAGGTACCCCTGCCGCACGAATTAACGCCCGGGTCGCTTCATGAGCGGGACAACGGATAGCAATGGTGTCCAATCCGCCTGATGTTTCAAAAGGAATGACTTCTTTTTTAGGAAATATAATGGTTAAAGGTCCTGGCCAAAAAGCATCCATCAACTTCTTTTCCAAAAATGATATGCTCTTTACATATTGACTTGTATCCTCAATATCAGCTACATGGACTATCAGCGGATTATCGGAGGGACGTCCTTTTGCTGCATATATTTTCTTTGCCGCATTTCCATCTAAAGCATTCCCTCCCAATCCATATACCGTTTCCGTCGGAAATGCAATCAACCCGCCGGCACAAATTATTTCCCCTAATTCCTTCACGGTAGATGAATAATACTCTTCACCTACCGGTATTTTTCTTGTAATCATACTGACTTCTTTCTGCAAAATATCGCCCGTTCAATCCCGCCATAATCCGTAATGACTTCAAAATGATCATACGATTCCGATTTTTTTAATATATCCAAAACGGATTCTTTTTGTCCGATTCCTATTTCCATTGCCAAAAATCCGCCAGGGGACAAATGTTCATAAGCTTTCTGTGCTAAAGATCTATAAAAATCCAACCCGTCTTTTCCACCGTCAAGAGCAATCATCGGCTCATTCCTTACTTCTTTATCAAGCTTTTCAATATCGCCGGACGGTATATATGGGGGATTGGTAACTATTCCGTCAAAAATCTCATCCTTTTTGAGAGCGTCTATGTAATCACCACGTCTCCACTCTACACGATCAGCCAATTTCAGACGGACTCCGTTGTCCGATGCTACTTGTAAAGCTTCTTCCGATATATCAATACCTATCCCTTTCGCTTCTTTGCAATAGTATAAAAAACTTGCTAAAACGGCACCGCTGCCAGTTCCCAAATCGGCAACAAAAAGATGAGCGTCATTTCTATGATACTGAATCAACTTTTCCACCCAAGTTTCCGTATCCGGGCGGGGGATTAAAACATGCTCATTTACGTAAAGTGTAAATCCCATAAATTCCTTTTCGCCGATAATCGCTGCTGTAGAAAATCCATTAACCCTTTTTTGTATATACGATTTAAATAAAGCTAACTCTTCTTTATTTAAAATTTGCTCAAAATCCGTATATAAATATATTCTGCTTTTTTTCAATACATGTGCCAGTAACAGTTCCGCATCCAATCGCGGCGATTCTATATCATGCTTCTTAAAATAATCTGTTGTCCAATGTAAAATACTTTGAATTGTCCATATAGGATTAGCGCCCATCAGCCTCGCCTTCCTTCATACGTTTTGCTAAGTCCGCTTCTATCAAAGCTTCCAAGATGGTTTCCATATTTCCGTTCAGGAAATCTTCCAACTGATAAATGCTCACATTGACACGGTGGTCCGTTACCCGCCCTTGCGGAAAGTTATATGTCCGGATCCGTTCAGACCGATCTCCCGATCCCACCTGGCCCTTGCGATCCGCCGCCGTCTTATCAATAGACTCCCGCAACGCCTTATCATACATACGTGCTTTTAAAATCTGCAGTGCTTTTTCTTTATTCTGACGCTGACTGCGTTCATTTTGACATGTTACCACCATTCCTGACGGCAAATGTGTGATACGGATGGCTGATGACGTCTTATTAATATGCTGCCCTCCAGCTCCGGAAGAACGGTATACATCAATACGCAGATCGTCACGGTTAATGTCGATATCCACATCTTCCACCTCCGGAAGAACCGCCACGGTAACTGCAGAGGTATGGACACGTCCTTGGCTTTCTGTAGAGGGTATGCGCTGGACACGATGTGTTCCGCTTTCAAATTTCAATATGGAATATGCATTTTTTCCATAAATCATACAGGTAGCTTCCTTAAACCCGCCTAAATCCGTTTCACTGGCATCTGTTAATTCCGCTTTCCAGCCCTTTTTTTCTGCAAACTTTAAATACATTTTTAATAAGTCGGACGCAAAAAGCGCAGCCTCTTCACCGCCGGTTCCCGCACGAATTTCAAGAATAACATTTTTTCCGTCATTAGGATCTTTGGGAATCAATAACAAATGAATCGCTCGATCCAGTTCTTCCCTTTTTTGTTCATTTTCTTTTAAATCGTCTTTCGCCAATTCATGGAGGTCTCCTTGTGACTTATCTTCAAGTACTGATAAGGCTTCCTTACATGCCAAATCTGCCTCTTTATAACGTGTATAAAGACTTACAATTTCTCCCAATTCCGCATGTTCCTTTGATAACTCTCTCCATGTATTTTGGTTTGATATGACAGACGGATCACTTAACCGATCTTCCAGACTCCTGTATCTGGCTTCCATCGCATCCATTTTACTTGTTTGCATATTTTCATTTTACTCCTGTGAATATACTTGTTATTCAAATCTGTTTTTACAAGTATATCACAGACAATAAAAAAACAGGGGTTTACCCTGCCTTTTTATTATTCTTCTGTTTTTCCGTACCGCTTGTTAAATTTCTCAATACGTCCACGAGCTTTGCCGAAACGCTGCTGTCCTGTATAAAACGGATGAGATTTGCTGCTGATATCAATATTAATCAGCGGGTATTCATTACCATCTTCCCACTTTACAGTTTGATTGGATGTCGCTGTAGAACGAGTCAGGAAAGAATAGTCAGCACCGATGTCGCGGAATACGACCGGATGATAATCCGGATGGAGTTCTTTCTTCAATTCTTGCACCTCATTTCACTATTCATGAATAATTCTTTGCTATTATACCAAATGCAAATAATGAATGCAAGAAAAACGAATTAAATCTTATCTTTCTTGCAATTTTTTATTCTTGTCTAAAAATTATTCTGCTAAAATTTTATTCAATTTTTCTATGAATGTTTCTTTTTTCTGGTAACCGATAATACGCCCCTTTTCCTCTTTGCCATAAAAAATAATATATGTGGGAACGCCTTGCACTCGCAAAGACATTGCCAATTCTTCCATTTCATCTATATCAATGGCACAAAATAAAAGTTGTTCCTGAAACTCTTTCGATAGACTTTCTAAAGTTTTATACATTGCTTTGCATTGTCTGCACCAAGACGCCTGACAAGCTAAAAGCGTCCATTCGTTTTTATCGGTTATGGTCCTATCCAATTCCTTGTCGTTATGTATTTCGATAATCATAATTTCCCCTCTGTTTTATTCTTTTGACAGAATGCTGTATACTTCTCTGCTTGGATGATTATTGACTTCAATTTCGATGTTTTCATAAAAAAATTCATTTGTAGGATTTTTCTTTTTCTCTTTTTCCAATTCTTTTGCTACATCCGGGTGGCAATAAATCACCATATTTTGACGTCTGCCTGCATGATTTATCCTGACTAATTCTCCTTTAATTTCACATATAATTGCTCCTACCGACTTAATATAACCGGTTCCTTTACAAACCGGGCAAATATCGGAATACCCTTGCCACAAACTATGCCTGGATCTCTTCCTCGTCATTTCCACCAGCCCCAGGGATGTCATTCCGCAAACTACCGTTTTTTCACTGTCTTTTTGTGTTTCCCGCCGTAAAAGTGTAACGATATCTTTTTTATATGTTTCTTTGTTCATGTCGATAAAATCTATTAATATGACCCCTCCTATCCCGCGAAGTCTGATTTGTCTGGCGATTTCCTTGGCGGCTTCACAATTAATGAGATATGCCATTTCTTCATGAGGCATTTTTTTTACCTTAAATCCCCCTGAATTTACATCAACAACCGTTAGTGCCTCCGTGTAATCAATAATGATAGATCCTCCTGAAGGTAACTCGACCTGGCGCTGAAACAATTGATTGATTTCCGCTATTACCCCCTCTGTTTCCAGCAAGGATTTTTCCCCTTTATATAGTTGAATCTTAATATCATCAGATATCTTTTCTTCCGAAATAATACCTTCGATCCGTTTGTAAATATTTTCATTATCGGTAATCAGTACTTCTGTCCGGTTTTTCCAAAAATCCCTGATTGCTTTTACTGCAATATCACTATCCCGATAAAGCAATGCCGGTCCTTTTGCTATCTGAAAATGTTTTTTTACTGTTTCTAATTTTTTTACTGCCTGTTTTATATCATCAGTAAAAATATCTTTGTCAATATTCTCTGCTGCCGTTCGTATAACAAGCCCCCATTTCCCCAAGCATATTTCTCCGGCAACAGTTCGCAATGATTTCCGTTTCTCTTCATCCTTAATTTTTTTTGAAATCCCGATATAATCCGTTCCCGCCAATACTACAGCATAGGTCCCGGTGACACTTATTTTCTCTGTGACCAAAGGCCCTTTCATTTCCGTACAGTCTTTTATCACCTGTACCAATAAAGAGGTCCCTTCTGTCGGTATTTCTCCAGGATTGATTAAATCTTTTGTACGCAAAAAAGCATTTTTACCTATCCCGATATCAATGAAAAACCCTTTTATGGATGGAACTGCATTTTTTACTATGCCTTTATAAATACGCCCCACCAAATCCATATGATTAAAGTATTCTATTTTCAGATCTTTAAGTTTTCCATCACTTACTACGGCAAGAATCGTTTCTTCATTATTGGAAGAAAGAAGAATTCGTTCCATAAAAACTCCCTATTCTTATAAATCGGATGGTATCATCTGGGAAAAAGGAGTCATTCTCTTCCCTTTTTTCACTCGATAGGCCCCCACTCTTGAACAAATAAATTCATCCGGATTCCAGGGCATATCAAACGACTCCGCTAAAAGTTTCCATATGTCTTTCGGCTGCACCGTTCCATTTTGCGATCGTACCAATGAAAAAGAAAGATAGGCCCTATCATTTTTTATGCTAACACGCATAGGTGATAAAATCATGGGCTTAATGTCCATTTCTCTTACTTTTTTAGGTGTTATCCGTGTATAAATAAAAGACTCCGCTTGATTGAACCTATTAATATTGTCTTTTACTCCGGAAAGATTTTTATCCTTTGATAACGGTCCTTCCATTTCATATACATCTTCGTTAAAAAATGTAACCAATTTCTCTTCATCCGGTTCCGCTTCTTTTATCTCATGAATAGTAATCCCCTCCGGCAATTGAGCGGAAAGCATGTTTCTCACCCGGTCACAAGATATATCTTTTTCAAGCCGAATATCCATATACAATGGATTGGCACTGACCCCGACTCCAAGCGCCGCATCAAAAGCAATTTTCATATGAGGATTGAATCCCGCAGAGAAGGCAACGGGAATTTCTGCACGAACAACAGCTCTCTCCACAGTCCTGAGCAAATCAAGATGCCCTAAAAAACGAAGCTTATCTTCTTTGCTTATAGATAAAAACATTCTTTTCACAAGAAGAATCCTCCTCATAATCAATTAATTTTACATCTAAAACGGGACAGACGGCACAGCCGTTACACGGCAAATGACGACAATCGTTTGTCAGGATTCCGTTTTGTGCCATTTTCCACTCTTTTCTTAAATAATCTTTTGTAACACCGCAGTCAATATGATCCCACGGTTCCGGTTCATACTCATCTCTTTTCCTGGCTGTATAATCATCCGGCACTATTCCACATTCCTCAAAAGCTTCCATCCAGCGTTCATATTTAAAAAACTCCGTCCAGCTGTCATAAGTACATCCTTTTTTCCATGCAGTATAAATAACTTTTCCTATTTTACGGTCTCCTCTTGCAAGCACCGCTTCCAGATATCCGGTTTTGGCATCGTGGTAGGCATATTTAATATGTTTATCTCTAAATAAACTTTTTAAATATTGTTGCTTCCTTTCTATTTCTTTTACACTGCTCTGTGGCATCCACTGAAAAGGTGTAAACGGCTTCGGCACAAAACTGGATACGCTGACAGTGATATGGCAATCCCGTTTCTTTCTGACCTCATAATACAAATTTCTGATTTTTCCTGCTAAATCGGCAATCCCTTTTAAATCTTCATCCGTTTCTGTAGGAAGCCCCATCATAAAATAGAGCTTTACCTTACTCCAACCATTTTCAAAAGCATTCTTACAGGCACTCATTATATCTTCTTCTGTGACGCCTTTATTAATAACATCTCTAAGACGCTGCGTCCCCGCTTCCGGCGCTAAAGTCAGACCGCTCTTTCTAACCTGTTGTACTTTTTTTGCAATGTCTATGGAAAAACTGTCCACACGCAAGGACGGTAAACTGACACTTACTCTTTTATCCTTAAAAGTTTCCAATAAATGATCCACTAAATCCGGCAGCTTTGAATAGTCTGCAGAAGATAATGACATTAAAGAAATTTCATTATATCCGGTATTTCTTATCAATACTTCTGCAATTTCCTGCAAGCGTTGTTCACTTTTTTCCCTTACCGGTCTGTAAATCATGCCGGCCTGACAAAACCGGCAACCTCTGCTGCAACCGCGAAACATCTCAAGCACGGCTCTGTCATGAACAATTTCTATATGGGGAAGTATCGGTTTATCATCTATATACACATTCTCTACATCTTTTATTATGCGTTTTGCGATAGGAAACTGCAGTTCTTTAAAGAGTGGACTGATTGATCTAAACTGTCCATTATCATAATAAGATACTTTGTATAAAGATGGTACATAACAGCCTTTAATTGATCCCATTTTTCTTATAAGAGCTGTGCGTCCTCCCGGCTTCCCAGCCTTTTTCCATGACTTAATGACGTCCAGCATTTCTTGGATAGATTCTTCTGCTTCACCTATGAAAAAGACATCAATAAAATCACACATCGGTTCTGCATTATAAACACAGGGCCCTCCGCTAACTACCAACGGATCGCTATCTGTCCTCTCGTCTGCATGAACGGGAATGCCTGCCAAATCAATCATGTTTAACACATTGGTATAGCTCATTTCATACGGCATCGTAAATCCGAATACGTCAAAGTCTTTAACCGGACAACGGTTTTCAAGAGAAAATAAAGGAATTTTCTTTTGACGCATCATTTCTTCCATATCTACCCAGGGGGCATACACACGTTCCGCCAATGCATCTTTCCTTTTGTTAATAACGCTGTATATAATTTTGAGTCCCAAATGACTCATAGCCACTTCATATACATCAGGAAACGCTAACGCCACCTTTACATCTGTACAATCATGCTCTTTTACAATACTATTCCATTCTCCTCCGATATAACGTGCCGGCTTTTGTATATGCATCAGCCAAACAGGGTCTATTTTTACTCGATTCATCAATTAACCCCCAACAAATTCAATCAAACATCAACTTTTTACGTCGTAAATAAATATTCATTAAGATCGCAACGCAAAACAAATTCATCAGCAAAGCACTTCCCCCATAACTCATAAACGGCAACGGAATACCGGTCACAGGCATAATTCCTAAAGTCATTCCTATATTAATGAACACCTGAAAGAGCCACATGGAGAAAATCCCGACTGCGATAAGGCTTCCGAACGAGTCATTCGCCGACTTGGAAATAATCAAAGTTCGATACAGCAGCAAAAAATAAAGAAACAAAACAAATGCGGCACCGACAAACCCAAATTCCTCTCCAATAACAGAAAAAATAAAATCGGTGTGATTTTCCGGCAAAAAATTTAACTGGCTCTGGGTTCCGCCAAATAATCCTTGCCCAATAAACCCGCCATTCCCAATGGATATTTTAGATTGAATGACATGATACCCTGAACCGAAAGGATCTATATTCGGATTAATTAATACCATAAGACGCATTTTCTGGTAATCATGCAACACAAGAAACCAAAGGACCGGGAAAATAATAACCAATCCCAAAAAGGCCTGCTTTACCATCTTCATTCTTAAACCGCACATGTACAGCATTCCGAAAGCAATTGCGGCAAACACCAGACTGGTTCCTAAATCAGGCTGTATAAATATTAAAACTGAGGGAATCAGCATCAGTGCCGCAACGGGAAACAAACTTTTCCATGTTGTATATTCCCGACTCCGTTTTGACAACAACCGCGCCAAACAAATAATCATAAACAACTTTGCAAATTCCGACGGTTGCAAGGTAAACGGCCCAATCTGTATCCATCTTTGCGCACCTAACGCACTCGTTCCTGCAAACTTTACAATCAGTAAAAACACCGCATTTATAACAAACAATGCGGGCGCCCATTTGTAAAGCCCTCGGTAATCATATTTCATTGCCATAGCGGAAATAAAAACTCCGACTACAAGAAAAGCACCTTGTTTGAGTATGAAATCATATTGCCCAGGATATCCTTCGATGTTTGCATGAGTTGCACTGGCTATAATCATCAGGCAAATAATGCCCAGTCCAAGTATAGTAAGAAAAAGAGTGCTGTCGATTTTTTTCCAATAACGTATTATACCCATATTATCTCCTGCGACGCCATTTATAAGCCATACGTCTTTTATTCCACATGTCCTCTTTTAATTTAACTTCTTCATCCATGTGTTTTTCTTTTGCAATATTCTCCCTGTTTGCCAAATGAAGAATGCTTTCCCATTTGGTCATCGGATAAATTCTATGATTAAACACTGTATTTAAAACACAAGTCAGCGCCTGACCGAATGCACCTTTTTCATTATAACTTTGCAGATTTCCTGTGTGCCCCAATCTGTCGGCTTCTTTAGAATACGGAATAACCCCTCCGAATAATTCTTCGTCAACGGTTTCCATCATATCTTGGAGTCTTATTTTAGTGTCATCTTTTGCCGAGAACTGATTTAGTATCATAACCGAGGAAACATCAGGAGTTGCAAGGGAATATATTTTTTCTGCACTCCGTTTAGAAGCCCAAGAAGATGTCACAACAATCATCACCATATCCGATATATCTTTAATAAAATATATTTCTTCTCCTATTCCTGCGGGACAATCTATAAATATGTAATCATATTGACTACCAAGATCTTCCAATACCGTTTCTATCGCCGCAGTAGAAATATTTTCCCAATTTTCACTTTGTGCCGCCGCCAAGAAGTCCATATTGTCTTCAATATGGATAACAGCATCTCCGGCAAAACATTTCCCCTGTGCCAATTCCCAAACATGATAAAAACATTCATTTTCTACCCCGAAAATGAGATCAAGACTTCTAATACCCATATCTCCATCAATCAAAAGAACCCGTTTCCCTTTCCTGGAAAGTGCCAAGCCGACAGCTCCGGTAAGTAATGTTTTCCCCACGCCGCCTTTACCTGAAAGTACGGAAATAATCTGTGCCATCTAAGCTTCCTCTTTCTTTGACGCTGAACTTATATGTTTTTGATTTGATATGTTGACATGAAAATAAGCATCCATAATCTTTTTTACAACCGGAGCCGCTGAATCCGATCCGAATCCGGCATGTTCAAACATACATACAATCACAATCTCCGGCTTCTCAAAAGGTCCATATGCAATAAACCAACCGTTATCTAAGCCATTGGTTTCGGCAGTTCCTGATTTTCCTGCCACTGGTACAGGATAACTTTGAAACAAATTTCCTCCTGTACCGCCCTTTTCCATAACTCTGCGTAAGGATGTCTGTACAATCTCTAAATTTACTCTTGATAACGGAACTGTTCCAAGTCTTTTCGGTGTAAAAATTTTTTTAGGAGTTCCATCTAAATTATCAATCCGGCTGACTAAATAAGGTTGATATTTGAATCCGCCGTTAGCGATAGCGGAATATACCACAGCCATTTGTAAAGGTGTCGTCAGTGTAAAACTTTGCCCGATAGCTGCATCAAATGTTTCCCCTAAGTACCAGTCTTGATCAAATACTTTCTTTTTATATTCTTCACTGGCTATATTCCCTTCCACTTCTCCATCCAAATCTATTCCCGTAATATTTCCTAAACCAAATTCTTTGGCCATCAGTGCCAAACGGTCAATTCCAATCCGGCGTCCCATTTCATAGAAATATACATTGTCTGATTTAGCCATAGCATCATAAAAATCAATCCAGCCAAACGCTTCTCCTTCCGAGTTTCTTTTATCAATAAGCCAATGCTTACCGTCATCATAAATTTTTTCTTCCGGCGTAACTACTTTGGCCTCTAATGCCGCTGCTCCCGTAATCGGTTTAAAAGTAGACCCCGGGGGATACATCGAGGAAATATTACGGTTTTGCAGCGGGTGATTTTTATTATTTAATATTTCATTCCATTCCGCACTTGATATTCCTCTGCTGAATTGATTGGGATCAAAACTTGGCCAACTCACCATGGCCAATACGGCTCCGCTGTTCGGTTCAACAGCAACTACCGATGCACCTGTAGGAAATATGCCCATTCCATGGAGTATATCCACTTGATCTTCCACAGCTTTTTCTGCTACATTCTGCAATTCCGCATCTACAGTCAAACGAATATTATGTCCCGGGATAATGGATGTACCTTCTTCATAATTAACCGGTTGTCCCGCCGCATTAACTTCTATAACGTAAGATCCGTTTTTTCCCTCTAAATACTTGTTATACCGATGCTCCAATCCGGCACGACCGACCAGAGTACTGGTTGCATAAAGGTTTCCATCTGCATCTTTATCATCCGGACCGGCTTCTCCCACATATCCCAACATTTGTGCCCCTGAATTTCCATAAGGATACACACGAATCGGCTGTACTTCCACCTCTATCCCCGGAAAACTGTTTTTATGCTCTTCTATTTCCGTTGCAATTTCCAAACCCACATCTCTGGCTAAATAAATGGATCCGAATGCCGTTTTATTCTCTTCGATTTTTCTCTTTAATTTTTCAACCGGTTCTTTTAATAAAACGGATAATTTTTGTAATTCTTCTTCCGGCAAACTTTCCTTTTTTCTATCCACCGGTATTATCACACTATAAGATGAACGGGATCCGACCAACAAAATACCGTTCCTGTCATACATAGCACCTCTTGATGCAAGAAGAGGCAATGTTCTGACTCTGTTCCCCTCTGCTTCCTGCCTGTAATAAGAACCGTCAATCATTTGCATATAAAATAAACGAAGAACCAAAATTGACAAAGCAAAAATGGCCATGTAAACCATATTCCCATATCTTGATTCTTCTTCATTTTTTAATAACCCGTCAAGCAACTTTGGTACACGTTTTTTCATTACCGATATAATTCCTTTTCAATTTTAAAATCCCAAAGTATTTTATGTAACAAAAAAGAACAGGCCGTATTATATACCACAAAAATGCTTCCCACATCAAACAAATAAAGAAAAGAAATCATCTTTATTCCTGCTAAATACAAAATTACTGTTTCGCATATCAAATAAAGAACGGAACCTGCCGTCACTGCCATAGCGGATACATACCAATGTTTATTGTACCGTTCTTTCCCATATTTCACAAAAATATACGCAATAAATATATATGGAAAAATATGCAACCCGAAAAAATTGGAAGTCACAAGATCTTGTATAAACCCGCCGACAATGGCAAGTCCCATTACAAAATCCAATTTAAATACCATCGATGCGATAATGATGGACACAAGCCATAAATCAGGTTGTGCTACCCCATTACACAGAAAAGGCAATACGGAACTCTGTACTAAAAACAAACTCAAACTCAGCCCTGTCAATAACGGTTTATTCATTCTTTCCCTCCACCTGACGGCTATTGGGCTCAACAGGTCTTTCCCGCAATTGCACTTTATTTTGTATATCTTGTGGTACAGACTTTTGAATAAAATCAGTAATCACAAATACTTCTTCCAAATGACTGAAATCTACGGCAGGTTTTATATCTGCATCCAGAGATACCTTCTCCAAATCATCGGACACTTTCTCAACCGTACCAAGCGCAAGTCCCTTAGGATAAACCCCTCCGTATCCGGATGTAATAACCACATCCCCCTTGATAACATCCGCTTCTCTGGAAATATTGATAAACGACAGAACGCCTTGTTTTCCGGAATTTCCCGAAACCATTGATACCACACGGGAAGCAGGACGCTGAACCATCCCTCCCACTACCGTTCTGGGGTCAAGCAGGAGTTGGACTCTTGCCGTTTTTAAATAAACTTCACTCACAAATCCCACAACGCCCTCAGGCACTATAACAGGCATATAAACTTTGATGCCGCTGTCACTTCCGCGGTCAATCATTAAAGTATTCATCCACGTGCCGTAATCTCTGGCAATAACGGAAGCACCTAACAGATTAAATCTCGTATACCCCTGTTTAAACCGTAATAAATCCTTCATTCGTATATTTTCCGCCAAAATTTCACTATACCGCAACTGTTCCGCCTTAAGTCCGGCATTTTCTTTTTTTAAATCCTCTAAATCAGACCACTTCGAAATAGATTGATCAATGATATCGATTCCCGTTCTGGCCGTGAAGGTTATTTTGCTTGCCGTATATTCAAACGGAGCGACGGCTGTAGACAAAGTTTGTGAAACAAAAGGTACCGACTCTTTATGTTTCCAAAACCATCCCGTTACCGCCATAGTAAACAAAATAAGTATAATCAGTACAATTTTTCGCTTCCCTAAAAAAAGCATCAGAATCCTCCGTAATACTCATCCCCGCGACTTACGAGGAGCGACAAATCCCCAACCCTGTCAATTGCTTTATAACATCCTATCGCCACTACATTTTCAGGCTCCTTAGGAATAAAAACCGGTATTCCAATCTGCTTTGAAATCCATTCTGAAAAGTTTGCCAATTGCATAGAATCACCGGTCAACAGCAATCCGTTATGAATCAAATCGTCCGCCATTTCCGGCGTTAAGTAACAAAACATATCTTTAATCAATTTGACAACCGGCATTATCGCTTTTTGTATGACAGCTTCCAGTTCATGTTCCCCAACTTCAACAATGATTTCAACCCCATCTTCCTTTCTTCTGCCCCTTACCGTAATTTTTTCTTCTCCTCCGCGGACAGCAGATGCCCATTCCGACTTCAGTTGTTCAGCCTGCTCCGGAATGATCATTAAGTGATGTTTTTTTTCTAAAAATTTACAAATTTCTAAGTCAACAGTATGACTGCCAAAAGAAGCACTTTTTTCATATACCGTACCGCCACAAGCATACATACCGCAGTCCGTCATGTTTTCTCCTATAACAACGGATAGTACTGTATCCGGCAAATCAATAACCTGTCCGACCCCGATTGCTGCCGCTGCCGGCGACGCAATCAGAGATACATTTTGTACTCCTGCATGCCGAGCCGCATCTATTAAAGCATGTTTAACAACCGAACCGAGACCGCACGGTATGGAAATCATGACATTAGGCCGGCTCACTGATTTTTTAGTCGCTTTATTAATGAAATATCGCAACATTTCTTTCGTTATTTCATAATCCGTCATAATGCCGTTCTTTATCGTCCATACCAGATGACAATTTCCTGTTTGAGCGGAATGTATGCGTATTAATGCATCTGTACCGAACCCGGCAATTTCTCCGGTTTCATCATCAACGGCTGCACAACTCGCTTCTTCTAAAATTATATTTTCTCCTGAACATATACGAATCCGAAACGATCCGATATCAATGCCAAATTTTATTCCGGCACCATAAAATGCTTTCATATTTATTATCCTTGTTATTATCCTTCCTCTGGTTGTGTTTTCCATTGTACCACATATCATGATTTTTCATTGTACGGCTGTTTCAAAATTATATGAGAACAAAAGTTAATTTATAAATACCAAACACTTTATTTTTCAAATGATTTCCTAATTGACTTGATATTTTTATTGTATTAAAATGAATATATCAAAAGCAATTTTTAAATAGCAAGAATAGCAGAAGGGAAACTGTTTATTTGCTGTTAAGAATTGCTGTTTTCCCTGTTCTACAGGTTTTTTTGTTAAGGAGTGATAGGTCATGAAAAAAAGTATGAAAGCTGTTTTGGCTGCTTCCGTAGCTGCATTTTGCATGTTCGGTTTAGGGATGACTGCAAATGCTTACGAACTCAGTTCCGAAGTTCAGGATGTCACACCGGCTCTTCGTGAAGCTACTACCATCGGTGTCTGGAGTCACAAAAACCCGATGATGGCAAATGCAAAAAACAAAGATGCCATTCTTGTTATGACATTTGGTACAACGTTTAGCGATACCCGTGCTAAAACAATTGATGCGGTAAAAGCTGCCATTCAAAAAGCTCATCCTGATATTCCCGTATTTGAAGCATATACATCGCACATCATTATTGACCGTGTCAAAGCTAATGAAGGCATTCAAAAACTCACTCCCGAACAAGCTTTTGACAAATTAAAGGCTGAAGGATATACCCGGGTTGCCGTTGTTTCTCTCGATATCATTCCCGGCATAGAATACAGCTACAAATCCATTGTAACCAAAATGCAAATGTCCAGATTTAAAGCCATCTCTATGGCTACACCGCTCATGTATTATCAAGGAACGGAAGACGCGCCTGACCAGGTCGTAGATTTCCTCAAAGCATTAAAGAGTCAAATGCCGAAAATGGAAAAAACGGATGCCACACTTCTCATGGCTCACGGTACTCCTCACCCCGGCAATGCATACTATGCAGTTATTCAAGACCGGATTGAAGAACTCGGCATGGACAACGTATTCGTTTATTCCGTTGAAGGTCGTCCTAATTTAGAAGATGTCATTCCTAAACTGAAAGCGAACGGTATTAAACATGTGACATTGATGCCGATTATGATGGTAGCTGGTGATCATGCTAATAATGATATGGCCGGTGACGAACCTGACAGCCATAAGAGCATTCTTATGAAAGAAGGTATCAGTGTAGATGCCTATATCCACGGTTTAGGCGAAAATAAAGAAATTCGCGATATTTATGTAGAAAGAGCGAATGAAGCTGTTGACGCTTTGAATTAATATCATAAACAGTACTTCGAAATAGACTTTTTACAGAAAAGCTTCTGCGTTATTCTATGATGCAGGAGCTTTTCTCAAATCCATACAGGAGTTCTCTATGAAAAAATTTTATGCCCTGCTGCTCTGTGCCGTCTTATGTGTGGCAACTGCCGGTTGCAGCCAATCCAATGAAAAATCATCTTCCGTTTCAAACATAACCTATTCATACAAAGAGCAGCAAATTACTTTGCCTATGCCCCCGAAAAAAATCATTACCTTAAGTACTCCTCTCTTGAATATGGCCTATGCTGTAGGTGGAAATTCTATCGCCCGACCGACCACAAGCAATCCAATTCCTGACGAAGCAAAAAATTTACCTGAACTGGGTCAGGTTTCTCATATAAATATGGAAACCTTGGTCGGCTTAAAGCCTGATCTTGTTTTGGGCGAAAAAGGGCAAAACACCAAATTTGAATCGTTATTGCAAAGTAACAATATTCCCTACTTACTTATCAATTATGACGGTATCAATGACAATGTACCGTTAATGAAATTATTGGGAGAAATTTTTAACAAATCGGAAAATGCCGATAAAATTATCAAAAACTATGAAGACGGGGTCGAAAAAGCAATAAATGAATCTTTGCAATTTACGCCTGTCCGTGTTGCTGTACTTCGGGCAACAGGTAAAGATGTAACTGCAGAAACCCCAAAAGCTATTTGCGCATCTATGATTGAACAATTACACATGAATAATGTTTTATTAAATCACAAAGATGTTACTTTAGATACAAAAACCGTCCCCTATTCTTTAGAGCAGTTATCTGCTGATAACCCTGAAATTATTTTCATTGTTACTATGGGAAAATCTAAGGATATTTCAAAAAAAATGGATGAACAAATGAGAAATAATCCGGCTTGGTCAAGCTTGGACGCAGTAAAAAATGATCGCGTCTACTTTTTACCATCTGACCTGTTTCTTTTAAACCCCGGCATAAAAACTCCTGAAGCCATGAATAAACTTCTTGACCTTGCTTACAGATAATAGACACATACAAAAAGAGCCATTATTGATAAAAATGACAAAATCAATAACGGCTCTTTTATTTTTTCTTTATTTCGCTTCCAGTAACCCATTAATTGAGATACTGGGTTTTCCTTTTCGTATTTCTATATCGGCATCTACTTCAAATATTTCTGCAATGGCATCTGATGTCATGATATCTAATGGTGCTCCGTGGCGTTTTATGGTTCCTTCTTCCAACACAAAAATTTGTGATGAATATCGGATAGCCTGATTAATATCATGAAGTACCATAATAACTGTTAATCCCTCTTCCTTATTCAGTTTGGATACCAACTCCAAAATTTCTAATTGGTGGCATATATCCAAATATGTAGTCGGTTCGTCAAGAATGAGAATCTTGGGTTCTTGTGCCAAAGCCATTGCTATCCATACACGCTGACGTTCTCCGCCGGACAGGCTGGAAGCAATTCTGTCCTTCAGATGAAAAGTATTTGTTCTTTTCAGGGCACTTTGGATCACTTCCCGATCCCTGTCCGAAACTCCTGTCCACCAATGCTGGTAAGGGTACCTGCCGCAAGCAACCAGTTCTTCTGCTGTCATATCTTTGGGAATTTCGTGTACTTGCGGTAAAAATGCAACATATCTTGCCATTTCATCATTTTTATACTTTTCAAGTAATTTCCCGGCAATTTGTATATATCCCGCATCAGGCTTTAAGTTTCCGGTAATGGCTTTTAGCAAAGTAGACTTTCCACATCCGTTGCGACCTAAAAATGTTACTATACTTCCTTTTTGGATTTCTCCCTTTGCTCCTTTTAAAACCTGATTTTTTCCAAAACTGATGTGGATGTCCGATATTAGAACTTCTAAATCTGCCACTATGAACTCCTTCTCAACAAATATAGAAAAAATGGAGCCCCTAAAAAGGCCATAATAATCCCTGCCGGAATTTCAACCGGGGAAAACAAAATTCTTCCTAATGTATCACAAAATACAAGAACACCTGCTCCTAAGATTGCCGACCCGGGTACGACATATTTATAATCTGTTCCAATAATCAGTCTCACTATATGTGGAACTACCAAGCCCACAAATCCGATTAAACCGGCAATGCTGACCGCCCCGGCTGCCAAAAGAGCTGCAACTGCAGTCATGGAAAATCTCACTTTTTCTACGGGAACACCCAATCCTCTGGCTGTTTCATCACCAAGGCTTAAAATTGTCAAGGCCTTACAGCCTGCCAATGCAAAAAGCAATCCCAGAATGGTATATGGAAATAAAGATTCCACTTGCGGCCAACTTCTGGCTGAAAGTCCGCCAACCATCCAAAGTAATGCGCCTTGCACTTTATCCGAATAAAAGACAAGCAGTGCAGAAATACCACTCCCCAAGAAAGCACTGACCGCTACCCCGGCTAAAATAATGCGCGTCGGTCTTATTCCATTTTTCCATGCCAAAGCATATACTGCACAGGCGGAAAGCATTGCCCCGATAAATGCAACCGGCGTCAATAACAAAGAAGCTTCTGGCATAAAAATCAGCATAATAACTCCGGCCAGTCCGGCTCCGCTTGATACCCCGACAATTCCCGGATCCGCCAGCGGGTTCTTCATGACTGCTTGGAGTATAGCTCCTGAAACCGCTAAATTGGCACCCACAAGTGACCCTACTATATTTCTTGGAAAACGGATATTCCATATTACCATTTCATCTGTTGTTTCTATATTCCCGAAAAGTGTATGAATAATAGTATCTAATGATATATCCGCCGATCCGAATAAAAGACTTCCTACCATGGTAAGCATAGTAAACAAAAGAAAAACTGCCATAACAAAAAATCTGAACGTATGACTTTTTCCGGTGTCAAATTCTTTTTCCAAAAATTCCTCCTGCGATATGTTGTAATTAATATATCAATATAAATATAGCAAATTTAGCTCTTATCGCTCAAATAAAAAGTAATAGAATGCTAATCCTTATATTATCATTCTATTACTTATATTTAGCGTGTCAAGATACTTATTTCTTATAAATTGCTTTTCCCCTGTACATAAAGCATATGGTCTCTTTGTACCAAATTATACATCAATGCATTAACTACCGAGGCAACAATGGAACTTCCTCCTTTTGTTCCCCTGACAGTAATAAACGGACAAGGCGATTTTCTGATAAGCTGTTCTTTAGAGTCAGCCGCTCCCACAAACCCGACAGGGATTCCAATAATAAGTGCCGGCTTAATTCTATCCTCTTCCACCATTCTGATTGCTTCATAAAGAGCAGTCGGTGCATTGCCTACGGCAATTATGGAGCCATTCAAGTCAGTACCGAAAGAATTCATGGCAGCCATAGAACGAGCAATATTTTTTTCTTTTGCAATTTTTGCAATTTCGGGATCTGACACACGGCAATATACATCTCCCCCCAGAGCAGTAAGCGCTCTCTTATTTATACCTGCTTTAACCATATTGACGTCACAATAAATATTACATCCTTTTGATAATGCTTCAATTCCTGATGAAACAGCATCTTTACTTGTTTGGATTAAATGCCCATAGTCAACATCACCGGACGCATGAATCATCCGAGAATAAACTGCAATTTCCTCCGGTGTGAGATCAATATCAGCAATAAACGGATTAATTAAATCCATACTTTTTTCTTCAATTGCACGCGGGTTCTTTATAAAATCCATAGTGTTCCTCCATATAATCCAACACATCCTGTTTTGTTGAAAAAACAGGGACATTTCTTAAATTTGCTTTCGGTTTATCAATAACAATCACTGATATTCCCGCTTTCATAGCCGCTTTTAATTTAGTATCACTTCCTCCCACTAACCCGCTGTTTTTAGTTACCATCACATCCACTCGATAATCATTAATCATTGCCAAATTCATCTCATAAGAGAACGGGCCTTGAATGGCTAAAATATTTTTAGCTTTTAATCCCAAGTCTTCACACATTTTTAATACAGATGACACAGGGAGTACTCTTGCCCAGATTTCTTTTTCCTCGAGCGCTTTATCATGGACAAAAGTGGCTAAAGTTTTAGATCCGGTTGTGAGCAAAATACTCTGTCCTAAATGTCCTGCCAAATTAGCCGCTTCAAATTCATCCTTTACCTCATAAAGCTTTTCATAATCAGGAAGTTCTATTTCAGCACGTTCATAGCGTACATAATCTATTCCGGCTTCCATACAGGCATTGTATGCTGTTTCTGAAACAATAGCAGCATAGGGATGACTGGCATCAAGAATCAATGTTACCTTTTTTTCTTTTATAACATTAATCATGTCATTTTTTGTAAATCTTCCGACACGGACGTCCAGCCCTTCATGAGATGCCAATATTTTACCGTATTGACTGACAACGGTCATCATGATTTCCCGCCGCAATTCAAGTGGCTTTTTTATTTCCCTGTCAGCCAGTTCTGCACCGATTTCACGCCCATCCTGCGTTCCTGAAATAATCCAAATCAAACTTTATACCCCCTTGGCGTTATGATATGTCCGTCCGCCACATAGGAATTACTGTTACCAATTATAACGGTTGACTGCATATCTACATCTTCATTCGGAATCTTTTCCAGCGAGCTGATGGTCCAATTCATTCCCGGACGACCTGCCTTTCGGACAATGCCAACCGGTGTTTCAGGCTTTCTGTATTCCAATATAATATTCCTGATTTCATCTAAATAGGTTGCACGTCCACGGCTTTTGGGGTTATATATAGCAATAACAAAATCTCCCTCTGCAGCCAATCTCGCTCTCTTTTTAATCAAATCCCACGGAGTCATCAAGTCACTAAGGCTGATTACCGCATAATCATGCATTAACGGTGCCCCTAAAGCGGCCGCCGCTGTATTTGCAGCTGTCAGCCCGGGAATCACTTCACAATCCGGTCTTTTTTCTTCAGGAATTTTTTGAATCAACTCCAAAACCAGTCCCGCCATGCCGTATACGCCGGGATCCCCCGATGAAATAACAGCTACCCGATGACCCTCTACCGCTAAATCCACTGCTTTTTGACAACGATCTACCTCTTGCCTCATTCCATTGCCGACAACTTCTTTTTCAGCAATCATATCCCTGATTAAAGAAATATACGTGTTATATCCGACAATAATATCACAAGCCTCTATCGCATGAATCGCCTTTTCGGTCATCTCCTCCTTATGTCCGGGCCCTATTCCTATCACACAGACAGTCCCTCGGCTATTGCTATTGTCACCCCCACAAATTTTGTTTTCGGAAGAAGTGTTTTCCCCATTTTTGATTCCTTCAATGCTGCTGATTGACATACGTTACCAACTCCAATCGTGTTTTCTACAAACTTTGAAATTTCTATAGGATATTTTTGTGTTATTTCCTTTAAATCTTCTGCACAGTAAAAATGAATCGGAAGATTTTTATTTTTTGCGAAATCAAGTAATCCTTCCTCGTCTGATTTCAAATCTATGCTGGCTAATGATACCACCTGATATTCATAAGCATGAATTAATTTCATTGCTTTATAAAAAGCGTCTTCTATCACTGCTTCTGTCGTTCCTCGTTTACAGCCCACTCCTACATATAAGTTTTTGGGGCGTAAATAAACACAGGGTTTCTCAACTTTCACACTTTTTTCTGCAATAATAGCACATGCATCAAAATAAATGTTGTTTATATCCGTTAAGTCATTTAAAACTATTTTCCTTTTTTCAAATCTTTCCCTTATGGATTCTGCTCCCGGGATTTTCTCATCAATAAACCATATAAATTTTCTTCCCTCTGCAATAGCACTATTCACCGGTTTTAAAGCATGTAACGGTTCGACACGCATCATCATTTCCCTGGCCAGGTCATCAGGTGCATTCCTTTGGTGTACATCTGTTGCCGTAGTAATGACAGGATTCGCACCAACAGTGAGTGCAATTCTTTTCGCCCATTCATTAGCACCGCCCAGATGTCCGGATAATAAAGAAATACAATGTTTTCCACATTCATCCATACAAAGTATGGCCGGATCACTGGCTTTGCTGACCACATGCGGTGCAATCGCTCTTACAACAATACCTGCTGCCATGATAAAGAGGATTCCGTCATATTGAGAAAATATTTCTGTAGTAAGCGCCAGAGTCCGGTTAAAATATTTCGCTTCGGCACCGCTTTCAGACCCCTTCCGCTCGTAAAGAGTGACGTCTTCTTTCATTTCTTTTTTTATCCGAGATCCTAATTGTGCGCCCGTAAAAGAAACTGAAACTATCGCATATTTCATTTCTCGCCAGTACCCTGCCGGAACATGGTTGTAAATTTACTGTCATAGAGCTTTGATAATTCGTAATCTGTATCAAGTACACGTCCAACCACAATCATTGCCTGGCGAACGACGCCTTCCTTATGAATAATTTCTGCAATTGTATCAATTGTCCCCCGGAGGATTTTCTGGTCAGGCCAAGTTGCACGTACTACGATAGCAACAGGAGTATCTCCGGCGTATCCTCCCTTTTTCAATTCTGCCATCACCGAATCAATTCCTTGTACAGATAAGAAAATACACATAGTTGCCTGATGCTGGGCCAGCATATATAATTTTTCCTTATCAGGCATCGGGGTACGCCCTTCCATGCGTGTAATAATGATAGTTTGGGAAATACTTGGCAGTGTATATTCCTGTTTCAGCGCCGCAGCAGTTGCTAAAAATGAGCTTACACCGGGAATCACTTCCATTTGTTCTTCCTTAGCGCCTGCGCCGCGAAGCCCGTCCATTTGCTCCTGTATAGCACCGTAAATAGCAGGATCTCCGGTATGAACTCGTGCCACCATTTTATTAGCCTGCAGTGCTTCAATTTCCACCTTAAGCACTTCATCCAGATTCATTGTCGCACTGTTATAAATTACCGTATCCTGCTTACTGTATTTAAGAATTTCGGGATTCACTAAAGAACCGGCATAAATAATGATATCCGCCTCAGAAATTATTCTCTTTCCTTTTAAAGTAATTAATTCGGGATCCCCTGGTCCTGCACCGATAAAATACACTTTCCCCATGTTACTCCTCCTTGTTTTTAGTTGCCACAAAAATAAATACGGGACTGATTGGTTGAAATAAATGATACCTTCCAAGTTTTTTTAACCGATTTATCTGCATTTGGAATCCTTCCAAAGCAAAGGGACGATTTTTGAACTCCTGAACAACCTCCCCGGTTGTCTCGGCTGTTACAGATGTCATTATAATCCGTCCTTCGGGTTTCAAAAGACTTGTTGCCCGATTTAGTATTTCCTTCATATTACCGCTGGAACCGCCAATAATTACCACATCAAGTGCAGGCAGTCCTTCCATTGCGTCCGGAGCAGTTCCTGTGATTGTATAAATGTTCTTGCATCCGAACTTTTCTGCATTCCGCATGATTAATGCAATCCCCTCTGGGTTTCTTTCAATAGCATAAACTTTACCTTTTTCTGCACAAAGCGCTGCTTCAATCGTCAGAGATCCTGTACCTGCACCGATATCTGCCACAACATCGTCCGGCTGAATTCCCGCCTTAACCATCACCATGGCACGAATCTCCGCTTTTGTCATCGGCACATTTCCCCGGATGAACTCCTCATCATCAATACCAAACATATGCATTTACCCGATCACCACCATAACTGATTCTCCAAAACCTTCCAGCAAAGTTAAATCTTTCAACGTACTTTCCCTGACTTGCTGGTTCTCATAGGAAATATGCTCACAAGCTGCAGCCCTTGTATCTTCGGGCCAACCTTGTTCTATAAGATAATTAGCAATATATGAAGGATTCTGATCATGATCCGTCAAAAATGCCAATTTTCTTCCTTTTTCATAAACAAGCTCTTCATCTCTTGGCTTGCGACCGTGAAAAGAGAGCCATCTGGCATCCTGCCAAGGTTCTCTCAAAAGAGCAAAAGAGGCCTGAACTGAAGAAATCCCGGGAATAACCTCAATTTTATTTCTTTCAAACCTCTTTTTTAACCACGGAAGCAGACTATAATAACCGGGATCTCCACTAACCATAACTACCACATCATCCTGCAAGAGGGACTGCTCCAACCATTCTGCCAACAAAGATAATTTACCTGTTATCGGAAAGGTTTCCTGCCCATCTCTGGCATAATCGGTCAAGGCTCTTCGCCCTCCGACTAAAAAACGAGCTTTTTTAATCGACTCCAATGCTTTAGGAAGTATGTAATCTCTACTTCCAGGTCCAATACCTGCCACAATTAGTGTATGTTCCATTTTTCCTCTTCCAATATTTCTTTAGCACGACTGCTTACCGCCTGTATCGTACCGTCCATCGCCGCAAAAATAATTCCTACTCGGGATTTTCCAAAAATATATCGTTCAGAGCGGACCTGCGCCCGCTCCGCCATTTGTTGGTAAATAATATCCAGCTTTTCTCTGGCTATAACAATAGCCGCTCCATCAGTTGTATTGCATTCCATAATTTCTTTGACTATGGAAGCAGGGGCCCCATTTATAGCCGCATAAGCCGCCATCGTTTCCATACGTCCGTCACTGTTTCTGTTATAAGTGTGGAAACTGCCTGATGCAACCTTAACCAATTTACCCATATGGCCTATAAGCAACATCTTTTGGAATCCTTTCGCTACACATTGTTCCATCATGAACCCTATATAGTTACTTGTTTCAATAATAGATTCCTTAGGAATTCCCATGATTTGTGCGGCTCTCTCCCCAATGCGGCCGGGGCATAAAGAGGCCGTCCTATATCCCCCCGCCCATACAACCGGTACCTGGGGCGCTAAAGATTTTTTATAAGCCTCTTCACTCATCGGTTTCACTATACCTGTCGTTCCCAGCACAGAAATCCCGCCGACAACGCCAAGCGCCGGATTCAAAGTCTGTTTGGCCAGCTCTTCCCCGTCCGGAATACTGACCGTTACTATGCAGCCAAAATCAGGACCGATTAAATCCTCATAGACATATCTGAGCATAATTTGTGGTCCCGGATTAATTGCCGGTCTCCCCACTTGTACCTGAAGCCCCGGCCGGGTAACCACTCCCACCCCTTTACCGGCTCTCAGTTCCATGCCCGGTTCATTTTTGATTTCTACTGTGACAATAACAGGCGTTCCGTTAGTACAATCCAAGTCATCACCGGCATCCTTAAGTACCGTGGCAGTACCGACCCGTCCGTTCGCGGATGCGCTTTCTATCGGAATTGTTATTTCTGTACGCTGAGGAGATAACACGGTCACCTGCTTCGGAAATTCTCCTTTAATGGCAAGAATTGCTGCCTTCATGGCAGCTGTAGCCGTAGCTCCTGTCGTGTAACCTTCCCGCAACTCTTTACCTATCATTTCCTCTGCTGTCATAAAAACCGAAAACTCCCTATACTATCTATAATTGGTAAACTGCAAATCTACAGGCAAATCCTGCCCTTTTAAAAAAGCTATACATGCCTGTAAGTCATCTTTATCTTTCCCGCTTACCCTAAGCTCATCTCCGTTAATTTTTGCGGAAACTTTAATCTTAGAAGTTTTGATTCTTTTTACGATATCTTTAGCTAAATCGGACGATATACCGTTTTTTAATTCCAGCAGCTGACGAACAGTACCGCCTGCCGCCGATTCTTTCTTTTTTTCTTCTATATTCTTTAAAGAAATTCCTCTTTTAACCAGCTTGGCGTTTACGATTTCGCGAACCAGACGGAGTTTAAAATCATCATCCCCAATGAGCGTAATTACACTGCCATCAACTGAAACCGAACTTTTACTTCCCTTAAAATCATACCGCGTCGTAATCTCTTTAGATGCCTGATTTACAGCATTAGCCGCCTCTTGCAAATCGGTACGGCAAACTACATCAAACGAATAATCTTTAGCCATCTTGTCCTCCATAATGATTGTTCTCTAAAATGAACCGCAAATATATCGCAAAATACAAATTAAACGATCAGCTTTTATTAGTATATCATCTTTTTTATTCAATATATAGAGAAATCTCAATGGGCAGATATTCGAATGCTAAATGATAGGTACTTTCATCTGGAAATTCGCCATTCAATCCAGTATAATATTTATGAATCATTTCATATAATCCGGTAATTATTTCTATATATGATAAAAGGAGGACTTTTTATGCCGCTGGTAGGAACAAAAGAAATGTTTGAAAAAGCATATGCAGGTCATTATGCGATTGGTGCTTTTAACGTGAACAATATGGAAATCATTCAAGGAATTATGGAGGCCGCCCAGGAAAAAAGATCCCCTGTTATTTTACAAGCCTCTGAAGGAGCACGGAATTATGCCGGGCAAGAATATATCGTCGGTCTTATAAAAATTGCGTTACAAAAATATCCCGATATCCCTACCGCACTCCATCTTGATCACGGTTCTTCTTATGACATTTGTAAAGCGTGTATAGACGGCGGCTTCACTTCCGTCATGTATGACGGTTCCAAATATTCTTTTGAGGAAAATGTACGAGTCACGAAAGAAATCGTTGCATATGCACATGATAAAGGTGTTGTGGTTGAAGCGGAATTGGGACGTCTTGCCGGTGTCGAAGATTTAGTCAGTGTAGACGCAAAAGACGCTATCTTTACCGACCCGGAGCAGGCGGCAGAATTTGTGGAACTTACCAAATGTGATTCTCTTGCTATTGCTATCGGAACAAGTCATGGCGCCTACAAATATAGCGGAGACCCCTACTTGGACTATGAACGCCTTGAAACCATCGGAAACCTTCTTCCTAATTATCCGATTGTTCTCCACGGTGCATCTACAGTTATCCCTGAGTTTGTAGAAAAATGCAATCAGTTTGGCGGAAAAGTATTGGGAGCAAAAGGTGTTCCTGAAGATATGCTTCGTAAAGCAGCAAAAATGGCGGTTTGTAAAATTAATATTGACACTGATATACGCTTGGCTATGACAGCCGCTATTCGTGAAAGCATATTTATTAGCCCCGAAAATTTTGATCCCCGCAGCTATCTGAAGCCTGCCAGGGAAGCCGTAAAAACCATGGTTATGCATAAGATTGAAGCGGTTGTCGGTTCCGCCAATACAATTTAGCACCTGCTTTGCAAATTAAAACCACCCCCATTGGGGGTGGTTTTAATTTGTCGGAATATAAAATTATACAACAATATTCACAATTCTTTTCGGTATAACAATGCACTTCTTAATTGCTTTTCTTTCTATAAAGCGCTGTATTTCCGGAAGTGCTTGAGCTTTTTCAGAAATTTCATCTTTGCTCATATTTACAGATATGTGCATTGTTCCACGCACTTTACCGTTAACTTGTACAGCCATTTCCACCGAATCAACAACCAAGGCGTTTCTGTCTACCTCAGGCCAACTTGCTTTATGGATACTTTTTTCATTTTCACCGAGCCCTTGCCAAAGCTCTTCGGTTATATGAGGAACAAAAGGCGCTAATAAAATCAATAAACCTCTGACTATTTCTCTGTTGCAAGAATCTTCAATAACATCATGGGAATCGGCAAATTTATACATTTCATTAACAAGTTCCATAATCGCACTGATTGCTGTATTAAAAGCAAATTTCCCATCTAAATCATCTGTTACCTTTGCAATGGTCTGATGAAGTTTACGACGTAAAGAAATTTCATCCTCGGATAGTTTTCCTTTATTTTCTTTCGCCAGTTTTTTATACCTGCCAACGATCGCCCAAACACGTTTTAAAAATCTGTATGCTCCTTCTACACCTTGATCACTCCACTCTAAATCCTTTTCCGGCGGTGCCGCAAATAAAATGAATAACCTGGCTGTATCCGCCCCATATTTTGTAACAATTTCCTCAGGACTGACAACATTTCCCACAGATTTACTCATTTTTCCGCCGTCTTTCAATACCATCCCCTGGCAAAGAAGGTTTGTAAACGGCTCGGAATAGCTGACCATGCCTTCATCTTGCAAAACTTTCATAAGGAATCGGGAATAGAGGAGATGCAGAATAGCATGTTCAATGCCGCCGATATATTGATCCACCGGCATCCAGTAATCCGCTTTTTCTTTGTCAAACGGCTTATCCTCATTATGCGGATCGCAATAGCGGAGAAAATACCATGATGAATCAATAAAAGTATCCATTGTGTCGGTTTCTCTTTTCGCTTCCCTGCCACACCGGGGACATGAACAATGGAGAAAATCTTTGCTTGTTTCTAAAGGAGAAAGTGCTCCTGCCACAAAGTTAACATCTTCCGGCAATACTACAGGTAAATCTTTTTCCGGAACCAGTACATTCCCGCAATGGGGGCAATGTATAATCGGAATAGGGCAACCCCAATATCGCTGGCGGGAAATCAGCCAATCCCGCAAGCGATAATTGACTTTTTCTTTCCCCACTCCCATGTTTTCCAATTTTTCAGTAATCTTTTCTCTTGCTTCTGCTGAAGAAAGACCGTCAAACTCACTTGAATTTACAAGATAGCCGTCAGAATCATAAGCTTTATCCATATTTTCCAAGTTTAAACTATGCTCTTTATTTTGAATCACCAGTTTTATCGGTAGATGATATTTTTGCGCAAATTCCCAGTCCCGCTGATCTCCCTCCGGAACTGCCATGACTGCTCCCGTACCATATTCGTAAAGCACATAATTGGCAATCCAAATCGGTATTCTTTCTCCTGTAAACGGATGAATGGCGAAACTGCCGGTCGGCATTCCTAACTTAGGAGCATCCTCTGCTGTACGAGCCAGATCATTTTCATTTTTCATCTCATCAATAAACTTTTGTAATTTATTCTTTTCAGGATTATTGGCAATCAGTTTTTCTACCAACGGATGTTCCGGAGCCAAAACCATATAGGTAACGCCGTATACGGTATCTACACGGGTAGTATACACGGGGATTACCTCTTCAAGTCCTTCCACTTTAAAAGAGAACTCTGTCCCTGTCGAACGACCAATCCAATTTCTTTGCATTGTCTTTACCCGTTCCGGCCAGCCGGGCATGTGATCTAAGTCGGCTAAAAGTCTGTCTGCATAGGCTGTAATCTTAAAAAACCATTGGGACAAATCTTTTTTGACTACTATATTTTTACACCGCCAGCACTTGCCGTCCTCCACCTGTTCATTGGCCAGAACGGTGTGGCAATGCTCACACCAATTCACTTTCGCTTCTTTTTTATAAGCAAGACCTCTTTTATAAAAAATTTCAAAAAGCTTTTGTGTATGTTTGTAATAATCTTCTCTGCAAGTGAGGACTTCTCTTTCCCGGTCATATGAGAGCCCCAACTCTCTCTGTTGTCTGGTCATATTGTCAATATTGGAATATGTCCATTGGGAAGGTGCAATACCATGTTGTATGGCTGCATTTTCGGCAGGCATCCCGAATGCATCATATCCCATCGGATGCAGCACATTATACCCTTTCATCGCTTTAAAGCGGGCTACCACATCTCCGATGGAATAGTTTCTTACATGCCCCATATGTAAGTTTCCGGAAGGATAAGGAAACATTTCCAGAACATAATATTTCTTTTTATCCGGATCTGAGCGGGTCCGGAAAGCATCTGTTTCACTCCAAATTCTTTGCCACTTTTTTTCAATTTCCTGAGGAATATACTTTTCTTCCATGTCTTCACCTTCCATATATCCTGATGGCGGATATTATTTCAAAATAATTAACAATCATTATATATTTTTAACTCATCAACGTCAAACAAAGCATCAGTGCAGTTATTGATGTTTCAGTTCTTTCAGTCGTTTTCTAAATTTCAAAATCAATTCTTCTCCATAATGATTTCTCGCCAGTGCAAAAATATCTTCCATCATTTTGACTTTCTCCAATTGACTATATAAATCCTGAGTTTCAAAGCCATAACGCCAAAATGCGACGCCTTTCAACTCATATTTACTGATTAATTTCAATTTTTCCGATAAAGACCTGTATTCTTCCAACCAAACCTTGTGCGGAATCCCCTCCATAATCCAGCTGCTGATATATTGTTTCTTCCTATAATCCCAGACCGGTTTAATTCCATATCTGTTTATAAAGCCATTTGTATATTTAAGCGTAAGTACCGATGATTCGGCATATCCCTTTTCTCCACGCCATACTCTGGTGTATAGCGGCAATCCCAAAATCAACTTTTCTTTAGGTACCATCGTCAAAAGCTTTGACACATGTCCGTCCAGCCAATCATATGATGATGTCGGTCCGGGATATTTGCTGCCTCCCGCAGTCTGATCATATCCCATAATTATTTCGTAATCTACCCATTTCGCCAAAGCCGCTCTGTCATAACAAAGACTCCAGTTCGGACTGTGAATATCATACACTGTAATATCTACGGACAACTTTTTATTTTCCTGATGTAAAGATTCCGATATTTGTTTGATAAATTCAGTATATAATTCTATATCCGAACTATCCATATTTTCAAAATCCAAATTCCATCCCCGGAAATCATAAACAACTGCCAAAGCTGTCATTCTTTTCGATATATCGGAAATTTTCTTTTTGTCCCGCATCAATTTCTTTGTTTCACTGATATCAAAATCATTGTGCAGCAACGGTTCTACTTTTATACCCTCTTTTTTCAGCTCTTTTATATAAGAGAAAGGAATACTGTTTTCATCAATTGTTTTATAAGAGCCCCATGTCGGCGATATAATCAGATTTTCATTATTTTTTGAAAAATACGGCTGACCGCTTTTATACTTCCGTTCAGGATCCCACATATAGATAACCTTTTCTTCTTTTTTCATTGCCCCAACTGCAGGCATCTTTTCCGTTTGTTTGACAACCAGTATTTTTTCTTTGTCGTCATAGCTATAACTTAATCCCGCTTGTTTTGAAAAAAAAGAAAAGTCTATATATTTTTCTTCTTTGTGCTTAATAAAAGGTAATTCTACAGATTGTCTTATTTTTTTATTTCCCACTTCCACTTTGGCAAATATGCTATTTTCATTTTCAAGAATATGCCAACGACCACCTTTTTCTAAAATCATAGGTTCTGCATATAATGTTCCTTTTTCTTCATAAACCGCAGCCTGCATATCTTTATTTTGCATTTTTACTTCTTCCCATCCATAAACGGTGTCGCTCATAAATATTACAAAGAGTATCATCCATACTATTTTTTTCATACTTCTGCCTCTCCTGATAAATATTGTATAATTGAATATATTCATTATAATTCAGTGGGGTAAATTATGCACCAGTATTTATTTTTTATCGGAGATTTCCCGATTCGTTTCTATGGCATTTTTTTTGCTGTTGCCATTATATCCGGATGTGTGTTAGCTTATTTCCTTTTGCAAAGAGAGGGGCAGCACTGGGAACATCATGTTTTTGATCTGGGCCTTACTATTGCTTTTTTCGGAATCATTGGCGGCCGGCTTTGGGATGTCTTTTTCTTTGACTGGGCATACTATCAAGATCATCTTCTGGAAATTCCTTATGTCTGGCAAGGAGGAATGGCAATCCAGGGCGGTCTTATTTTTGCTTGTCTTGCCGGTTACGGATATCTAAAATACCATAAGATTCCCATATTGCCTTTTGCTGATACGATTAGCCCGGCTATCATTATTGGCCAATCTATCGGCCGGATTGCCAATTTTATGAACGGTGACGCTTTCGGTCAACCTACAGGCGGTTCATTTGGGCTTCTTTATCCGGATACAACCCTTGCTTATCACACTTACGGTTCTCAACCTCTTTGGCCTGCAGAAGTATGGGAATGCCAAGGAGACCTGATTATTTTTATTATTTTAATTTGGTATCGCTGTTCAAAACGTCCCCACGGAACGACATTCTGCCTTTATATTATCCTTTATTCACTTTTAAGATTTTTCCTTGAATATTTCCGAGGCGATTACGGAACGCTTGCATTCGGATTAAAAAGCGCCCAAATCACCAGTTTATTTGCCATTTTATTTTCTTTTATTCTCTTTGTTTACTTTTATTTTTCCAAACAAAATCTTTCAAAAAACAATTAATAAAACTCTTTTCCTTTATGAAAACGAGCAAAAATCCGGCATCAAATACAAAAAAGAAGCATTTCATATTTCTGCTGAATATAAAATGCTTCTTTTATTATCTGTACCTATAATATTAAATTCCTGTACTGCCGATTCCGCCTGTACGTTTTCCGCTTGCCTTATCATCATCAGCAGCAAGGTACTTAACAAATATACCTTGGGCAATGCGATCTCCTCGGCGGACATGAAAAACTTTATCTGTGGAATTATAAAGAGCACACATAATATGTCCTTCATTATCTTCATTATTATAGTAATCGGAGTCAATAATTCCTGTATTATTTGCCAGCATGATTCCGTGCTTGATCCCTATTCCGGAACGAATATGAATCGCCAGATACTCGTCATTTTCCATATAAGCTTTCAAACCCGTCGGCACTATATGTATTTTCCCCGGTTCTACATCCGCGTCAGCGGCGCTTTCAATATCATAGCCTGCACTGCCTACCGTTTTTCTGGCAGGGATATGAATATCTCTTTCTTTCCATTCACTTACTATTTCAAAACCTCTTTTACGATTCATTTTTCTTCTCCGCTAAAAGGACTTTGCGTGACAGGTTAATGCGCCCCTTGTCATCAATTTCCGTTACCTTCACCATGATTTCGTCACCTTCATGCACTACATCTTTCGGTTTTTCTACACGCTGAAGCGCCAATTGCGATACGTGAACCATGCCCTCTTTGCCGGGAAGAATTTCCACAAATGCACCGAAATTCATAATGCGTGTGACTTTGCCCAGGTAGGTTTCTCCGACTTGTACATCATGAGTAAGTTCTTCTACCCACCGTTTCGCTTTCAATGCCGCTTCTTCATCCGGTGTAGCAATATAAACATGCCCGTCTTCTTCTATATCCATTTTTACGCCAGTTTCACTGATAATTTTATTGATAGTCTTTCCACCGGCTCCGATGACGTCACGGATTTTATCAACAGGAATAAGAAGTGTAATGATTTTAGGAGCATACGGCGAAAGATGTTCTGCCGGTTTATCAATGCATTCTGCTATCTTTCCGAGAATAAACATGCGGCCTTTATGAGCCTGCTGTAATGCTGCAAGCAGAATATCTTTGGACAATCCGTGAATTTTAATATCCATTTGGATGGCAGTGATTCCTTTTGCCGTACCGGCCACCTTGAAATCCATATCGCCAAGAGCATCTTCCATGCCTTGGATATCTGAGAGAATGGTAAAGTGTTCTCCTTCATTAACCAGGCCCATCGCAATGCCTGCTACCGGTGCTTTAATCGGCACTCCTGCATTCATAAGGGACATAGTGCTGCCGCATACGGATGCCTGTGAAGAGGATCCGTTGGACTCAAGTATTTCGGAAACCACACGAATCGCATAGGGAAATTCTTCGACACTGGGAATGACCGGAATAAGTGCACGTTCCGCCAAAGCGCCATGTCCGATTTCTCTGCGTCCCGGTCCTCTGGAACTTTTTGTTTCTCCCACGGAATAAGAAGGGAAATTGTACTGGTGAATATACCGTTTTTCAGTCACGGTAGTCAAATCATCAATAATTTGTGTATCCGACATAGGCGCTAAAGTAGTTACAGTAAGTGCCTGTGTCTGGCCGCGAGTGAACAAAGCGGATCCGTGAACACGGGGAAGAAGTCCCACTTCGCAGGTAATCGGGCGAATTTCGTCTAAAGCACGTCCGTCCGGACGAATCTTATCCACAGAAATCATGTGACGGACAATTTCCTTTGTCAAATGATCAAGGCAATCGGCCACCTCAGAAGTATAATCCGGATATAGTTCTTTGAAATGGTCTTCCGCTTCTTTTTTCACTTCCGCCATGAAAGCTTCACGAGTCAGCTTATCAGGGTTAAAAATAGCTTTTTTCAGCGGTTCTTCTGCATAAGCACGGATAGAAGTTTCAATCTCTTCGGGAATTTCAGGAAATACAAGTGTCCGCTTCTGTTTGCCTACTTCAGCTATTATTTTATTCTGGAATGCTACGAGTTCTTTAATAGCTTCATGTCCGAACATAATAGCATCAAGAATATCTTCTTCAGGAGCTTCATTGGCCCCGCCTTCAACCATCAATATAGCCGTTTCTGACCCCGCCACCGTAATATTTAAGGAAGATTCTTCAAGCTGTGCTTGCGTGGGGTTAATAACAAATTCATTATTTATGCGTCCTACACGTACACCGGCTATAGGTCCGTCCCAAGGAATATCTGAAATACCGAGTGATGCGGAAGCTCCGAGCATACCGCAAAGTTCCGGTGCATTATCATAGTCTACGGAAAGTACCGTTGCCATGACATGCACATCATTTCTGCACCTTTTATCAAATAAAGGACGAATCGGACGGTCAATCAGACGGGCATTTAAAATAGCCGAGTTTCCCGGACGGCCTTCTCTTCGTAAAAATCCGCCCGGCATTTTTCCTACGGCATACATTTTTTCTTCATAATCTACTGTCAAAGGAAAAAAATCTGTCCCCTCTCTTGCCTCTTTGCTTCCCGTTGATGTAACGAGAACCACGGTTTCACCGTATCTTACTAAAACTGCACCGCTTGCCTGTTTGGCCATTTTTCCCGTTTCAATAATCAACGGGCGGCCGGCAAGTTCCATCTGAAAGGTTTTGAACATGTCCTTCCTCCTCTTATTATTTACTCTTTTTTATTATGTACCGCTTTATTATAGCACGCACTTCGACATTTTAATATGTTTCGATAAAAAGGTGGATTCTCTTATTTCTGTTCATCCTTTTTATATTTCACATGAAAAACAGCAGTAGACTTATTCCACTGCTGTTTCAGCTTTACTGCTTTTACTTCAAACGGAGTCCCAGTTTTTCTCCAAGCGCTCTGTATCTTTCAATATCACTCCGGCGAAGGTAGGCCAGCATACTTCTGCGCTGTCCAACCAGCTTAAGCAGTCCTCGGCGGGAATGATGATCCTTTTTATGACTTTTCAGATGTTCTGTCAAAAGAGCAATTCTCTTGGAAAGAATCGCGATCTGCACTTCCGGAGATCCCGTATCCCCTTCATGCATCGCATACTGTTCAATAATTTCTTTTTTCTGTGCCGTTTCTAACATAGTAGTGCCTCCTATAAATAAATTGCTGTATCTAAGTGATTCGTCGGAGTATCGAAATCCCTGGACACAGTTCACATGACTGCAATTATACACAAAATACTTTATTTTTTCAAGTGTTAACTCAATATCATCTTATCACTCAGTTCATTTGCATTTTCTTCAAATTTTTTCAGTAATATTTCTATGGTGAGTTTCTTTTTCTCTTCCGAACCGTAATCAGCAATAATTTGACCGTTATTCATCATAATCAAACGATTTCCATAAGTAAGAGCGTCCCGCATATTGTGAGTTATCATAAGCGTTGTCAATTTCTGTTCCCGCACAATCTCGTCAGTCAGTTTCAAGACTTTGTCTGCCGTCTTAGGGTCCAATGCGGCCGTAGGTTCGTCAAGCAAAAGGATGTCCGGTCTTTTCAGTGTCGCCATAAGTAGTGTAACCGCCTGTCTTTGTCCTCCGGAAAGAAGTCCGATTCTCGTTTCCAATCTGTTTTCCAAGCCTAAATCCAAACGGGCAAGTATTTTTTTATAATAGTCATGGTCATTTTCAGAAAAAGCCCATCTTAATCTTCTTCGTTCTCCCCGGCGGGCGGCAAGTAAAAGATTTTCTTCCAGTTGCATTCCGCCGGCTGTTCCTTTCATAGGATCCTGAAACACGCGGCCGATAAATTTTGCTCTTTTAGACTCGCTCATTCCTGTAATGTCCGTATGATTAATTTTTATGGTTCCTTTGTCCGGAATATAGGCTCCTGCAATGGAATTGAGCAGTGTACTTTTCCCTGCGCCGTTCCCTCCAATCACCGTACAAAAGTCACCGTCATCCAAGACCAATGATACATCAATCAGCGCTTTTTTTTCATTAGGAGTCCCCTTGAAAAAAGTTTTGCAGATACCGTCTATATATAGCATAATCAACCCGCCTTTCCCATTCTCACTTTTGCTTTGAGCAACGGGAGTGCCAATGCAATCATAACTATAATGGCAGTAAATAATTTCAAGTCATTGGGCGGCATTCCCAAGTAAAGAACAATTGCTATGACAACTCTATAAATAACCGATCCCAAAACTACAGCTATAAGAGACGTGGAAAAACTGTCTGCTCCCAAAATGACTTCACCAATAATTACGGAAGCCAATCCTATAACAATAGTTCCTATCCCCATACCGACATCAGCAAACCCATTGTTTTGTGCAACTACCGCCCCGCACAAACCGATAAGTCCGTTACTCAGACAAAGACCGAGGATAATCATGGAATCCGTATTCACTCCCTGGGCACGAACCATTTGCGGATTATCGCCTGTTGCACGAATGCACATTCCCAGTTCCGTCCCGAAAAACCAATAGATAAATGCTGCAATAATCAGTAATAAAAAAGTAGGAACCATGAATGAAGCTGCCGCCGGATCTACATGAAACAGATTACTGGTAAATGAAAATATCGTATCCGTCCGGAGAAGTGAAATATTGGCCTTTCCCATCACGTGTAAATTAATGGAATAAAGTGCTATCATTGTCAAAATTCCTGATAAAATAGCGGGAATCTTCAACTTTGTATACAAAATTCCGGTAATGCCACCTGCCAATATCCCGCCTGCTATCGCAGCAAAAACTGCCCACAACGGGTTTATATCCACAGAAATTAATGATGCCGCAATGGCGGCTCCTAACGGGAAACTGCCTTCACAAGTCATGTCCGGTACATCAAGTACACGAAAAGATAAAAATACACCAATGGCAAGCATCGACCACATAAGTCCCTGCACCACCGTAGAAATCACTAAATCACTCATTCGTTTCACCTCTGAAAATCATTTGCCTACGGTCTTGCATTTTGTCCATCGTAGAGATAGAGCTTTCTTGACCTTTGCCACACATCATTAGGCAATATAATATCCAACTCTTTGGCAGCAGACATGTTCACAATCCAATCCGGGTCCATTTGCTTTGTTATAGAAATTTCAAACGGCCGTTTTTCTCCTTTTAAAAGTTTTGCTGCCATCCTGCCGCCGCTAAAACCCATGCGGTAGTATTCCGCAGAAACAGATAAAAGCGCTCCTTGTCTTACCATTTCAGAATTTTCTCCAATAACGGGAATCTTATGCCGCCTTAGAATTTCGACAACTTTATTAAAAGAGTTTTGTATTTTCTCATCAGACGGAATATAAACCGCATCTACATTTCCGATGAATCTCTTCACTTGATTCTCTATCTTTATATGTTCATCAAGTGCAATTTCAAAAAGTTTAATCCCTCTTTTTTCTCCCACTTCACGGAGTATATGTAACTGAAGAACAGCTTCTTCATCTTCCGGATTGAATATAATACCCAAGGATTTTATAGGAAAAATCTTGGATGCCATGCGTACCTGGTTCAGTATCGCCGGCATATCCGCAATTCCTGTCAGGTTATCATTATTTTGGAATGCCGGATCACTCCGAAATTGAAAGACGCCTACTCCTATCGCAGGAATCACTTTGGTTTCTTTTGCTACTGCTTTCATTGCCTCTGTTCCGATGGCAATGACTAAGTCAGGGTTCTCATGCACTATTCGTTTTGCCTGATCTTCCATTTGCACGAGATCGCCCTGACCGTTATAAATTTCAAAAGTCGCATTTTCACTTTGCACATACCCTTTAGATTTCAGAGCCGCCATGACACCTTCTCTCATCTTCTCATGTTCGGGAAAAGTGTTTTCCTGCAAAAGAACAATGCGGTATATACTTTTATGCGGAATCAATTTGATTTTTTCTTTCATTGATGAATCTCGACCGATGCCCGGCATACATACCGCCACAACAATTGACAATAATAATAGCCATATCCACCAATACCGCTTAATTGCGGTCATCTTTTTTACCGCTCCCTTCAAATTAAAGTAATTCCGCCCTTGCCAGAACTGCCGGAGGGATTTCTATCCCCAAGCTTTCCATTTCCGCTTTATTGATATACAGCTTAGATTTTTCAGCGCCTTCTACCGGAATATCTTTGACTTGTTTTTTACCTTCCAAGACATCTGCCGCCATTGTTCCGGCTTTATATCCGATATCATAAAAACTGATAGATTCCGATGCAAGTACCCCTGATCTGACATGCCCCGCTTCTGCACCGTATACCGGAATCTTTTCTTTGTTCGCTATCGCCATCACTGTCGGAATGGAAGAAGCAATAATATTGTCTGTCGGAATAAAAATGGCGTCCACCTTTCCACCCAGAAAACCTTCCGCTACCTGTTGTACATCATTGACTGAATTAACCGTTAATTCTATCACTTCAATGCCCAACGGCTCGCATGCTTCTTTCAGTTTTTTTGCTTGGACTACAGAATTTATTTCGCTTGAATTATAAATAGTCCCCAGTCTTTTTATATGAGGAGTTATTTCTTTAATTAGTGACAACTGCTTATCCAGCGGTCCGCGATCATGGGTGCCTGTTATATTAGAATCCGGCTTGCTTTCCGACTTCATCAGCTTTGCATTTTCATAATCGGCAATAGCTGTACATATAATGGGAATCTGACTCGTCGCATTTGCCATCGCCTGTGCTGCAGGTGTAGAAATTGCACAAATCAAATCATAATTTCCCGCTACAAACCGATTAGCAACGGATCTTAAATTGGATTGATCTCCCTGCGCATTTTGCTGATCAAGATCAATTTTACCTGTTAAACCTCTTGCATCTAAGGCATCTACAAATCCCTTATTGGCCTCATCCAATGCGGGATGCTGCACAATTTGGACAACTCCGACTTTCATATGTCCGTCAGTTTTACCGCTCTTTGTTCCGTCTCCACAGCCACTGATGCAGACTGCCAAGAATACCCCTGCTATTCCTGCAACCATCCATTTCTTCAACTTACTTTCTACCATTCTGCCACGCTCCTGTTCTACAAATAATTACCGCTACAAAATCAGCTTGCGTCTATTGTAGCACAAAACAATAAAATGAACTATAGAGTGAAAAAATATCCCTTTGCAAAGGAAACTCAAACACAAAAATACACTCCTTTGACAGAGTGTATTTCAGGAATGTATAAATTTGAAAACTTAGCCTTCCGTTTTTGCCTGAATAACTGATTTTCCTTTATAGAATCCACATACGGAGCACACATGATGAGGTAAAACCATAGCATGGCATTGCGGGCATTCTACAAGACCCGGAACAGACAATTTCCAATTGGCGCGTCTTTTATCACGACGAGATTTTGAAATTTTACTCTTTGGTACTGGCATTTCTTGCACCTCCTTACCGATCGGACCATCTACCGCCTATATAGTCACTAATACTCAACTTCCCCATTATACGAAACGGAATTTAGATTGTCAATATCGGAATGTTTAAAACTACCCGCTTATTTTTATCTAAACTCGTTTTCTATTGTATCAATAAATGCTCTGATATTAACCAGCCAGGCAAGCACTTTTTCTCTTGTATATTCCGCAGCCTGCTTCCCTTTTTCTGTAATACTGTAAATGCGTTTGCTTCTTCTGTCCGGTGCATCCCATTCACTGACTACATATCCTTTGCTTTCCATATAGCGGAGCACGGGGTACAATTCATTCGGATTGGGGCGGTACACTTTATTGGTACGAGCATATATCTCTTTTTCAATTTTATTCCCATAGCTGCTTTCTCTGCACAAGGTATCAAGAACAAAGGTGGCTGTTAAAAGCCGTTTCCATTGTTTCCGTCTCACCAATTCATCCACTTCCGCCTTGTACTCATCTGCTGTTGTATCCTTATTTGCTTTCATTTTGACCTCCAATTTCATATGACCGGCTGCTAATATAATCAATTCCATTTATCTTTTAATTATTATAGATGATTTATATGAATATTACAATATAATAACGATGAATCTATTTTCCATACTAATATTAAAATAGCCGGGTAAAAAAATACACGGCTATCTTCTTTTTACTTTTCTTATTCAATTCTCTGCAAAACCATCATTTTTTCATCTTTTCTCATTCGGAAAAAATGATAGACTTGTTCCGCCGTCCTTTTATTCATTCCCTTGACCAAAGCTAATTCTTCTACAGACGCCTTTTTCATTTCATCCAGTGAACGGAAGGCATGCCACAAAGCATTTCTACGGATTGGTCCTATCCCTGGTATATGCTCCAGAATGGATTCCCTATTCCTCTTCGAAATCCATTTCCGATGATAGGAGATAACAAAACGATGGGCTTCATCACGAATAAATTGCAGCAATTGCAACATCGGTTCATGGGAATCAACCACGATAGGGGTTTTACTGTCCTCTACATATATTTCTTCCATCCGCTTTGCCAATCCGATCACCGGTGAATCGATACCGCACTCACGAATCACGGGCAATGCTGCATGAAGCTGTCCCTGTCCGCCGTCAAGAATAATCAAATCCGGCTTTGCCAGTCTTTTCTCTTTTCCATAACGCCTCCGCATAATTTCCGCCATTGATTTAAAATCATCAAGCGTGCCTTGTGTCGTTTGCAATTTAAATTTGCGGTATTCTTTTTTATTCGGTTTTCCATTTTCAAAAACAACCATGGAACCTGTCGTTTCCGCCCCCTGGTTGTGCGAAATATCGAAGCATTCCATTCTTTCCGGAAGTTTCGGCAAATGAAGCTCTTCCTGTAATGTTTTTAATGCCCCCTGTTCACGGGCATCCCGATATTCCCATTGCAGTTTTTTATCTGATAAATATTTCATGGCATTCATTTTCGCCATGTCTTTCAATCTTCTTTTAAATCCCCTTTCGGGTACATAAATTTTAACCTCACCGCCACGCATACGGGAAAGCCATTTTTCCAATAATATATGGTCTTCCGGCAGAATGGGCAGAATTAACTCTTTAGGAATCGCCCCTCCGTGTCCTCCATAGAAATCTTTAATGAATGCGGTCATAATTGAGCCATCTGACTCGTTCATACTGTCTGATATGCTGAAATTTTCTTTTCCAATCATTTTCCCATATCGTATATAAAATATTTCGAGACCCGTATGGCTATCCTGTCTTGCCATCCCCACTACATCAAAATCCCCCTCTTTTGCCACAATGTGCTGCCTTTCCCGTACTTGCTCGACCGCTTTCAACCGGTCTCTGTACCATGCGGCTTTTTCAAAATCCAATTGCTCCGCCGCTTTATCCATATGACTGTGGAGATCCCTTGCCAACTCCGTATTTTTCCCCTCAAACAAATCGCAAATGCTTGTTACATATCCTCTGTATTCTTCCTGTGTACATAAATGTCCGCAAGGAGCACAGCAAAGCTTCATATGATATTGCAGGCACGGTCTTTCTACTTTCATACTGCGGCAAGTGCGGATGGGATAAAATTTCCGAAGCAGCCCCAGTGTTTTTCTGAGACTCCCCACGTCGGTAAACGGTCCGAAGTATTTCGCTTTATCATCCCTTTTTATATTCCTGGTCACAAAAATACGCGGCCATTCTTCTTGTACCGTAATTTTTACATACGGGTAAGATTTATCATCACGGAGAGAAATATTATATTTCGGATGAAGTTCTTTAATCAGATTGCATTCTAAAATAAGGGCTTCCATCTCCGTTGCTGTCATCGTAATGTCCAAGTCATCAGCATGACGTATCATAGCCGCCACCTTGGGAGAACGATTCCTATCCGTTCTGACATAGGAACGAACTCTGTTCTTCAGATTAACGGCTTTGCCTACATATATGACACGCCCATTTTTATCTTTCCACCGATAAACTCCCGGAGAAGCAGGAAGTCTTTCCACTTTCGCCCGGATTTTATCATTGACTTTTATCATTTCAATTTCCCTTCATCAGTCTTTTCGTTCTTTTTATTACAGGCTGCAAATATTCACCCGTATATGACCGTTTTACTTTGCAAATATCTTCAGGCGTTCCCACAGCCACCACTTCTCCCCCACGGTCGCCGCCTTCCGGTCCGAGATCGATAATATGGTCTGCCACCTTTACCACATCCAGATTATGCTCAATAACAACCACCGTATTTCCCTGATCTACAAGCTTTTGAAGAATCATCAACAATTTTCTTATATCCTCACTATGAAGCCCGGTTGTAGGCTCATCAAGTATGTAAAGTGTATTTCCCGTTCCACGTCGCATTAACTCTGTCGACAATTTAACACGTTGTGCTTCTCCGCCTGACATCGTTGTAGCCGGTTGACCCAGATGGATATATCCCAATCCGACTTCTTGTAACGTTTTTAATTTGCGTAAAATTCTTTCGTGGTTTTCAAAAAAAGGAACGGCTTCGTCTACCGTCATATTTAATACATCGGAAATATTTTTACCTCTATACCGAACTTCCAAAGTTTCCCTGTTATACCGTTCTCCATGACAAACTTCACATGGTACGTATACATCGGAAAGAAATTGCATTTCAATTTTTATAATCCCGTCACCGTGACAAGCTTCGCAACGACCGCCTTTTACATTAAAGCTGAATCTTCCCGGCTTATATCCCCTCATTTTTGCCTCGGAAGTCTGGCTGAAAAGCTCACGTATATCTGTAAACAGCCCTGTGTAAGTGGCGGGGTTAGACCGGGGAGTTCTTCCAATAGGCTGCTGGTCTATATTAATAATTTTATCTATATATTCAGCACCTTCTATAGAATCATATTCTCCTGTTCCATATGAGGTGCGGTTTTTCATATTGGACAATCCTTGAAACAGTATCTCATTCACCAAGGTACTTTTCCCGGATCCGGATTCTCCCGTAACGACAGTAAATGCCCCCAAAGGAAACTGTACATGGATATCTTTCAGATTATGCTCCTTTGCCCCTTTAACAGTAATATACATTCCGTTTCCTTTTCTCCGTTTATCAGGAAGCGGAATATATTTAAGTCCCTTTAAATATTGACCGGTCAGTGACCCCTCAACTTTTTCAACAGTTTTTACCGTCCCCTCGGCAACAACATGACCGCCGTTTTCTCCTGCCCCCGGACCGATATCTACAATCCAGTCCGCTGCACGAATGGTATCTTCATCATGTTCGACTACAATCAATGTATTCCCTAAATCTCTCATTCCTTTGAGCGTGGCTAGGAGTTTATCATTATCTCTTTGATGCAACCCGATTGACGGTTCATCAAGAATATATAAAACCCCGACCAACCCTGAGCCGATCTGTGTCGCCAGACGGATTCTCTGTGCTTCACCGCCGGAAAGTGTGGTTGCCGTCCTGCCCAGAGTCAGATAGTCTAACCCTACATTCACTAAAAAAGTAAGCCTGTTATGTATTTCAGAAAGAATCTGACTGGCTATCATTTGCTCTTTTTCTGTTAATTCCACCTCGTCAAGAAATGTAAGTAAATCAGAAACAGCCATATCGGAAAGCTCCGCTATATTTTTATTTCCCACCTTAAAGGCAAGACTTTCCGGACGCAGGCGTGCTCCGTGGCAAACAGGACAGGGTTTGGATACCAGAAAATTGGCAAGTGTTTCTTTCATTTTATCTGTCCAGGCTTCCTGATAACGCCGCTTTGTCATGGGAAGAAGCCCTTCAAATGTTCTTTCATAGGACTTCGTTTCTCCTTCAAGATTCGTATAAGTAAAGGAAAGTAAGTTTTCTCCGCCGGACTGCAACTCCTTTTGTGCTTTTTCCGGTAAATCCTTATAACAGCAGTCCATTGTCAAGCCATAGGACTTCAAAAATGCTTCCAATTGCTTATAGAGCCAGCTTTCTTTGTTATAAGGAAACGGCCGGATTGCTCCCAGGCGGAAAGACATTTCATGATCGGGAATAATACGCCCGAAATCCGATTCTAACGATGCGCCCAATCCTGTGCAGGCAGGGCATGCTCCCAAAGGATTATTAAAAGAAAAAATACGGGGTGCCGGTTTCGGTAAAGAGATACCGCAATCGGGACAGGCGAAATGAGAGCTGAATATATAATCTTCTCCATCAATCACGGAAGCAATCATCATTCCGTCACCAAGCTTAAGCGCTGCTTCTACGGAATCGGTCAATCTTTTTTTTATATTGTCTTTGATGATAATTCTATCTACCACCACTTCAAGGGTGTGTTTTTTATTTTTTTCCAAATCAATCGTATCGGATAATGAATACACCTTTTTATCTGCACGAATTCTTACATATCCTTCTTTACGCAATTCATCTAAAAGTTTTTTGTGCGTTCCTTTTTTCCCGACTGCCACAGGACCTAAAATCATTAATTTGGTTTTTTCTCCCAGCGCCACAAGCGCATCTACCATTTGATCCACCGTTTGCCGCTGAATCCTTTTCCCGCACCGAGGACAAAATGCACGACCGGCATGGGCAAAAAGCATACGTAAATAATCATGGATTTCCGTTACCGTTCCGACGGTAGACCGGGGATTATGACTTGTCGACTTTTGATCAATGGAAATAGCGGGGGAAAGGCCTTCTATTTTATCAATATCCGGTTTATTCATCTGGCCTAAAAATTGCCGGGCATAGGCGGAAAGGGATTCCACATATTTTCTCTGCCCCTCTGCATAAATCGTATCAAAAGCCAGTGAAGATTTCCCTGATCCTGAAAGTCCAGTAAATACAATCAGCTGATTCCTCGGGAGTGTCAAATTTATATTTTTCAGATTATTCTGACGTGCTCCTTGTATGACAATTCCTTTTTCCATCTTTTCCCTTTCTTCCTTAAACCCGTTTCTTGCGCGGTTTATATATTCTATGCATTTGGCTCTCTTGTCGTTTCAATGCTGCTTCCGCCCGGGATCCGTACCTGTCCGTCCATTGTTGTTTGCATTTGGACAGCTCATCTCTCCATTTAGCAGCTTCTTCAAACTCAAGATTTTTAGAGGCTCTTTTCATATTTTTTTCCGCTGTTTTCATTTTTTTATATAAAGCTTCGTCTGTGATTTCTTCAGACCCGCCGGATGAACCGTTTCCGTACTCCGTTTCCTCTTCATTGATAATCGTAAGATCGATCAGATTCTTAACTTTTTTATTAATCGTTTGAGGAATAATATGATGTTCCGTATTATACGCCTGCTGTATGGAACGTCTGCGGTTTGTTTCTTCTATAGCATATTCCATCGATTTTGTCATTCTGTCAGCATACATAATGACATGGCCGTGTGCATTTCTTGCTGCTCTACCGATAACCTGAATCATCGACGTATCATTTCTTAAAAATCCTTCTTTATCTGCATCCAAGATCGCAACCAATGATACCTCCGGCATATCCAACCCTTCACGCAGCAGATTAATTCCTACCAGCACATCAAAAACACCGGCACGCAAATCACGGATGATTTCCGCCCTTTCAATTGTAGCTATATCGGAATGAAGATACCGGACTTTTACGCCCGCCTCAGCCAGAAAATCGGTCAGATCTTCGGCCATCTTTTTTGTTAATGTGGTAATCAATACACGTTCATTACGGTCTTCCCTCTTATGAATTTCTCCCAACAAATCATCCATTTGTCCTTCAATAGGTCTGACCTCTATGTCCGGGTCAAGCAAACCTGTAGGACGGATAATTTGTTCCGCCACATTTGTCTGAACTCCTATTTCATAAGGACCGGGCGTTGCAGATACATAAATAATTTGATTAATCCGTTCTGTAAATTCATCAAAAGTGAGCGGTCTGTTATCCAAAGCACTCGGCAATCTGAATCCATAATCTACCAGCGTATGCTTCCTTGACTGATCACCGTTATACATAGCATGAAGCTGGGGGACAGTAATGTGGGATTCATCTACCATGATAAGAAAATCTTCGGGAAAATAATCAAGCAGCGTAAATGGCGGATCCCCCGGACGACGGGCAGACATGTGACGGGAATAATTTTCTATTCCCGAACAATACCCGACCTCCTGCATCATTTCCAAATCATAATTTGTCCTTTGCTCTAAGCGCTGTGCCTCCAGAAGACGATCCTGACTCCGCAATTCTTTTAGCCGTGTTTCCAGTTCCGCCTCAATACCGATCATGGCCTTTTTTAATTTTCCCGATGTCGTCACATAATGGGAGGCGGGAAATATTCCTATATGATCTCTTTCTGCCACAATATCTCCCGTCAAAACGTCAAACTCGGAAAGTGAATCAATCTCATCGCCGAACATTTCAATCCGAACCGCCACATTATTGGCAGATGCGGGAAACACATCAATGGTGTCCCCTCTCACGCGAAAAGTATCTCTCGTGAAATTTAAATCATTTCGCAAATATTGCATTTCTACAAGACGAGATAAAATTTGATCTCTTGTAATTTCTTCTCCCGGCCGCAGCGATAACCCCATCGTGCTGTAATCTTCCGGATCACCCAACCCATATATACAAGATACGGAAGCAACAATAATCACGTCTTTTCTTTCAAAAAGTGCCATCGTCGCTGAATGCCGGAGCCGGTCAATCTCCTCATTGCGGGAGGAATCTTTTTCAATATATGTATCTGTCTGAGGAATATAAGATTCCGGTTGATAATAATCATAGTAGCTGACAAAATAATACACTGCATTGTCAGGAAAGAAATCTTTAAATTCACTCGCCGTCTGGGCTGCTAAAGTTTTATTGGGTGAAATAATCAAAGTCGGTCTTTGTACTTCTTCAATCACTTTCGCCATTGTAAACGTTTTTCCTGTTCCTGTCGCTCCTAACAGAACCTGTGCCCAGTGTCCGTTCTGTAACCCGCTTACTAAAGAATTGACTGCTTTCGGTTGATCTCCTGTAGGCTTGAAAGGTGCCGCCAGCCGGAATGGGGTTCCTTGGCCGGTATATTGCCTTTTCACTCTCGAATCATTCATTGTACATTTCCTTATACAATTCATAAAATATGACTAACAAATTCCGATGTGTTTATTCAAAATCTCATTTTAACTATTATATCGTTTTATTTCGATATTGTATAGGAATACATAAAAAACAGAGGTCCTGAATAAGACCCCTGTTTCATACTACATACACCAAGACATCAAAAATATCTTTTTAAAAAATAAAACATCCCTCCTATTGCCAAGATGACAATCCCCCAAAGAAAGAAAAACCAAGCAACAACAAGCCCTACTGCGAAAAATGCAACAACCCCTAAAATACCCGCGGCCTTTTTCCACCATGGCCATTCATCTGCATGAATCATCTTTATCCGTATATAGGGATTCTCCCCCTGCGGATTCACTTTTTCTCCATCTTCGTTCAGTGTTAATCCATCGTAGTCTTTTACATCCATTTGAGACATGGTCTGCGGTTCTTTCGCATTTTCCTCCGACCGGTCATAGGTACTCATAATTCAGAAAGCTTTTGGGAAAGAAGCTGATTGACCACTTGCGGATTTGCCTGCCCTTTGGTCATTTTCATAATCTGCCCCACCAATGCTCCTATTGCCTTTTTCTTTCCTGCTTTAAAATCGGTAACCGCCTGCGGATGTTCTTCAATCACCTGCATGACGATTTTTTTCAGCTCACCGGTATCGCTAATTTGAACAAGCCCCTGCTCCTCAATAATTTTTTCTGCCGTTTCTCCGTTTTTCCACATATCAGCGAATACTTTCTTAGCAATTTTCCCTGAAATGGTTCCCTTTTCAACGAACTGCAGTAAACCTGCCAGATCGTCCGCCTTGACTTTAGCTTCCGATATTTCCAGATTATCAACAGAAAGCTGGCTTGCCAGCTCTCCCATAATCCAGTTCACCGCCGCTTTAGGCTCCGCTCCCGCATTCACCATTGCCTCAAAATAAGCGGCTCTGCTTTTATCATTTGTTATGGAATCTGCATCTTCAGACGACAATTTATACACTGTCATGTACCGTTCTTTTTTGGCATCGGGAAGCTCCGGCAATCCTTTGCGTATTTCTTCTATATATTCTTCACTCACCGTGAAAGGAACGAGATCCGGTTCCGGAAAATAGCGGTAATCATTTGCTTCTTCCTTAGACCTCATGCTTTTTGTTACATTTTCCTTTTCATCCCATGTTCTTGTTTCCTGAATAATCGTCCCGCCTTCTTCAAGAATACGAGCTTGCCGCAAGGCTTCATATTCAATAGCCTTTTCAACCCCCTTGAAAGAGTTGATATTTTTAATTTCCGTTTTTGTTCCCAACTCTTTTTGCCCCACAGGACGGACAGAAACATTCGCATCACAGCGCAAGCTTCCCTCTTCCATACGGCAATCGGATATCCCTACATACTGAAGAATGGCACGCATTTTTTCCATATATGCCACCGCTTCTTTGGCAGAACGCATATCCGGCTCGGATACAATTTCTAAAAGAGGCGTACCCGTACGGTTATAATCAACCAGTGAATACTCGGAATCCGTGATGGATACTCCATGATGTACCAGTTTTCCCGCATCTTCTTCCATATGAGCACGGGTAATCCGGATATGTTTCTTTTCTCCGTTCACTTCTACATCCAAATATCCGGGACCGCATATAGGTAAATCAAACTGGGATGTTTGGAAATCTTTCGGTAAATCCGGGTAATAATAATTTTTCCGATCAAATTTACTGAAACGTGAAATTTCACAATTGAGCGCGAGTCCGGCACGAACCGCATATTCCAGCACTTTTTTATTTAATACAGGCAACACACCCGGCAGACCTAAACACACGGGACATACATTGGTATTGGGTGCTTCCCCGAAAGAAGTTTTACAGCCGCAAAAGATTTTCGTATTCGTTTTCAGCTCCGTATGTACTTCTAATCCTATAACCGCTTCGTATTTCATTATAGTTCTCCTTTCGGTGCCGTTTTAGTAAATTGCGGATTTCCCTGTTCAAACGTATAGGCCACCCGGAGAATTTTTTCTTCTCCCAGCGCAGGTCCGATAATCTGCATTCCAAGCGGCATTCCGTCTTTAAATCCCACCGGAATACTGATAGACGGTGCACCGATCAAATTGACAGGGACTGTACAAATATCTTCCATATAGAGTGACAGCGGATCGGAAAAAGCGCCGAATTTAAATGCCGTTCCTGACGCAGACGGTGCCGCCAGAACATCACATTTCTCAAACGCCTGCTCAAATTCCTGTTTCAAAAGTGTGCGAACCTTAAGCGCTTTCAAATAATAGGCATCATAATATCCTGCCGATAAAACATAGTTGCCGAGCATAATACGACGCTTTACTTCTTCTCCGAATCCTGTACTTCGTGTTTTAATATACATATCTACAATATCTTTTCCGGGGGCGCGATAACCAAACCCCACCCCGTCATAGCGAGAAAGATTTGAGCTGACTTCCGCAGGAGCAATAATGTAGTATACGGAAACGCCGCTCGTTATATGAGGAATCGAAACATCAATAACTTCCGCCCCTTCTCTTTCATAATAAGACAAGGCGTTCTTGATTGCCTGTTTTGTTTCTTCCTTAATACCCTCTGCAAAAAACTCTTTCGGTACACCTATACGCATACCTTTTACATTGTTGACCAATGCTTTTTTATAATCCTTCTCTTTTTGGGGAATTGATGTTGAATCTCTTGTATCATGTCCTGCAATCGCATTCAAAACAATAGCCGCATCCGTCACATCCTTTACAAGAGGCCCGATCTGATCCAGAGAAGAAGCAAATGCCAAAAGACCATAGCGGGAAACCAATCCGTATGTCGGCTTCAAACCCACAATTCCGTTGAACGCCGCCGGCTGGCGGATAGAACCGCCCGTATCAGAACCCAATGCCCAGATGGCTTCCGTTGCTGCCACAGCCGCCGCACTGCCTCCGGAAGATCCTCCCGGAACACATGATATATCCCAAGGATTGCGGGTCGGTCCGAAATAAGAATTTTCCGTACTGCTTCCCATAGCAAATTCGTCCAAATTTAATTTGCCTATAGAAATATAATCCTGCTTCTGGAGTTTTTCTATTACCGTAGCATTATAAGGTGCTATAAAATTTTCAAGCATTTTCGAAGCCGCCGTACAGGGTTGTCCTTTAATGCAGATATTATCTTTTATCGCCCCCGGAATACCTGCCATATCGGAAATTTCTTCACCGGACGCAATCTTTTGATCCACTTTCATGGCCGCTTGCAGAGCGTCTTCATCGTTAGTAGTCAAAAAGGCATGAATATCACCCTCAATTTCATTTCTGTGGTGAACCAGTTTTTTTGTCAATTCTACAGCTGATATTTCTTTTTTTACGAGTTTATCATGAAGCTCATGAATGGTATATCCCACGATGACACCCTCCTCTATATAATTTTAGGCACTTTGAAATACCCGTCTTCTTTTTCAGGTGCATTCAAAAGTGCTTCTTCATTAGTAAAAGATGTATGCGGTTCATCTTCACGCATCACGTTATATTGCTCGACAGCATGTGCGGTAGGATTTACATTTTCTGTATCATGCTGGTTCAGTTCTTCCATATGAGTCAAAATGCTATTCATAGATTCACGCATTTTTTCCAGTTCCTGAGGCGCAAACTCCAGTCTGGAAAGAAGTGCTATTTTTTTTGCTTCATCTGTGGTAATTTTCATGCCTACACTCCTTTATAAAAGATTTCAATTCCAAACACGATTTCATTATATCATAGCCTCAACTAAGATGGCTTCGAAGATTAAAAAGAGAAACTCGGATTCACGGAAGCAATCAAAAAGAGCGGTTGTACAACCACTCTCTTTTTCTTATATTCATTTCCTCTCTACCCCTGCACGTGTTAAAAATTCCGTTTCACTTAAAACCGGGATTCCTTTCTCTTCCGCTTTTTTCAGCTTACTTCCTGCTTCCTCACCGGCTATCACTAAAGTGGTGGATTGGGTGACGGAACTCTGAGTGCTGCCTCCAAGTTTTTTTATCAAATCCGATGCTTCTCTCCGCCCCATAAAATTCAATCTGCCCGTTAACACAACAACCTCATTTAAAAAGGCGTCTCCCTGCTTTTCTTCTTCCATGTTTTCCGTAATTACTCCTGCTTCTTTCAATTTTTCAAGAATGATCCGATTCTTCTCATCACGGAAATAAACATACAAGCTTTGGGCAATTGTTTTCCCGATTCCTTCCGTTTCTTGTATTTCCTCCACAGAAGCCTCTGATATTTTCTCAACAGACCTGAACCGGGCGGCAATTAATTCCGCCCCTTTTTCTCCCAAAAAACGGATTCCTAATCCGAAAAGCAGTTTCGGGAGTCCTCTTTCTTTGCTTTTTTGTATTGACAAAATCAATTTTTTTGCACTTTTTTCGCCCATTCTCTCCATACGGCGTATATCATCTTCTTTTAAGAAATACAGATCCGCCGGATCTTTGACCAAATCATAGGCCAGCAAATTATCAATAATTGACGGTCCGAGGCCTTCCATGTTCATAGCGTTACGGGAAGCGAAATGAATCAGTTTTTCCCGCGTAATTCCTCCGCACTGCGGGTTTACACATCGTATAGCCGCCTCTCCATCCACTCTTTTTACAGGTTTACCGCAAACGGGGCATTCTCCGGGCATCATAAATTCTTTTTCCGTCCCGGTTCTTTTTTCTTTCAATACGGCAGCAATCTCCGGAATAATCTCACCGGCTTTGTAAATTTTAACCAAGTCTCCTATGCGGATATCTTTTTCCCGAATGAAATCCTCATTATGAAGTGTCGCTCTTTTGACAGTGGTTCCCGCTAAATGAACAGGCGTCAAATCTGCCGAAGGTGTCAAAACTCCTGTACGTCCCATGGTGATAACAATATTTTCTACTTTTGTTACGGCTTCTTCCGGCGGATATTTAAAAGCAATCGCCCACTTGGGATCTTTAACGGTTGCCCCTAGCTTTTCCTGCTGACGGAAATCATTTACCTTGACCACCATGCCGTCCGTATCATAGCCGAGTTCTTTTCTCTTTAACTCCCACTCGTTGACTGCTGAAATCACGCCTTCCACAGATTCCCATTTCCTGTAATGCGGGTTTACTCGGAAATGAAATTCTTCCAGCTGCTTTAAGAGTTGTTCCTGAGTATGAACATCCAATCCTTCCGTTTCACCCAGCGCATAGGCAAAAAAATCAAGATTTCTTCCTGCCGTGACCTTAGCATCCAACTGGCGAAGTGAGCCTGCCGCCGCATTTCTGCAATTTGCAAACGGCATAATTCCTGCTTCATCACGTTGTTTATTTAATGAAATAAAACTTTTACGGGGCATATATACTTCTCCCCTTACCTCCATATAAACGGGCGCGTTTTCTATAAACAATGGAATTGTTTTTATTGTTTTTATGTTGGCGGTAACATCTTCTCCTACTTTCCCGTCTCCACGGGTTACTCCTTGCACTAAAAAACCGTTTTTATAAATCAGATTCATTGATAATCCGTCAATTTTAAGTTCTGTAATATATTCCGCCGGCATTCCCGAAAGTCCGTTTTTTACGCGTCGGTCAAATACACGCAGCTCCTCTGCACTGAATGCGTTGGCAAGACTGAGCATAGGTTTTTTAAACTTTACTTTTTCAAATGCATCGGAAGCTTTTCCTCCAACACGCCGGGTAGGTGAATCAGGCGTGATGATTTCCGGATAGGCATCTTCCAGATCAACCAATTCCCTATAGAGTTTATCAAACTCAAAATCACTGATTTCAGGCTTATCAAGCACATAATATAAGTAGCTGTGATGTCTCAATTCTTTTCGGAGATATTCTGCCTTTTTCTTAATTTCTTCCGTCACCATTTCATTCCTCTTTCTCAATGGGAGCAAACGCCACCATCACTTGACGAATTTGATTCCCCGGAAAAGATAATTTCAGCATCATATTTTTTCCTTCTCCTGATACTTCCATCACTTCCCCCCGCCCCCACATACGATGAGATACTTTATCCCCCGGTTGCCAATCAAAACGGGCCTTCACGCTCTTTTTAACTACCGGCTTATGAAATTCGGACGCTTCGGAAAGAGCCCATTTGCTTCTTTGCTGCCTTTCATTTCTCATAAAAGTACGTCTTTTAACTTCACTCTCATCAGCCTGTATTTCACTAATTAAATCAACTGGAATCTCATCTAAAAAGCGGCTGGATATATACGGCTTTAACTCGCCGTACAGGGTACGCATATGTGATGTTGAGATATAAAGTTTTTCTTTAGCCCGAGTAATCGCCACATAACAAAGACGGCGTTCTTCTTCCAAGGCGGTTTCGTCCATCAGTGACCGGACGCCGGGAAATATGCCCTCATCCATGCCGGGCAAAAAAACAACCGGAAATTCCAATCCTTTGGCGCTGTGCATGGTCATCAGGGTGACACGGTCATCCTGCCCCTCAAAGCTGTCCACATCATTGACCAGTGCTACTTTTTCAAGAAACTCGGGCAAGCCTCCTTCAGGCATTTCATTGACAAAATCTTTTGCCACATTAAGTAATTCTCCCAGATTTTCTTCTCTGCTTTGTGACTGAGGGTCTTTGCTTTCCTGCAACATGCTTATATAGCCCGTATCTTTTATAGTTTTCCCAATCAAGTCAAAAACGTCACATTCAGTGGCTGCATTTAATAAACTGAAGATGAGTGCACTGAATCCCTGTAATTTCAACTTTGCCGAGGCGGATAGATCCGCTTCCTCTATATTCATAATACTTTCAAACATGGATATATTTCTTGCCTCAGCAAAATCATTTAATTTCCGTATAGTCGCCTGCCCTATTCCGCGCTTAGGTATGTTGATGACTCTCATCAAACTTATATTATCCCTGAAATTCTCTATCAGTTTCAGATATGCCAGAATATCCTTGATCTCGGCACGGTCATAAAATCTTGTACCCCCGACCATTGTATACGCAATTCCTCTTTTAACCATGCTTTCTTCTATCACACGGGACTGGGCATTCATACGGTATAACACCGCCATATTCCCATAAGGCACATGGTTTTCACGATGTTCTTTCATCATGGTTTCTACAATAAAATCGGCTTCTCCGTGTTCATCCTCCGACACGTACTTCTGTATCTTCTCTCCCACATTATTTTCTGTCCATAAATTCTTTGACGGTCGGTCCACATTATTCTTTATAACCTCATTGGCTGCATTAAGAATTGTCCGGGTGGAACGGTAATTTTGTTCCAATTTAATGATTTTCGCTTCCGGATAATCCTGACGGAAATCCATGATATTTCTCAAATCAGCCCCCCGCCAGGAATAGATGCTCTGATCCGCATCTCCCACAGCGCAAATGTTTTGTCGGCTTCCTGCTATATATTTGGCCATTAAGTACTGTGCATAATTGGTATCCTGGTACTCATCAATCAGTATATAGCGGAAACGGCTTTGCCAGCGGCTGCGAATGTCCTCTTGAGCTAAAAGCTTTGTGGTCACGAAAAGAAGATCATCAAAATCGAGCGCATTATTTTGTTTCATATAGCGGTCGTAAAGATCATAAACATCCGCCACTTTTTCACTGTAGAAATTCCCGCCTGTTTCCTTTCTGAAATCTTCCGATCCCTGAAGTGCATTTTTGGCATTGGAAATACGGGCCTGTATACTTTTAGGAGGATATTGCTTATCATCTAAACTCAATTCTTTCAGTATATTTTTTATCATTTGTTTGGAATCATCGGAATCATAGATGGTAAATCTGTCCGTATATGTGGAATATCCCTTGATTTCTTGACGCAAGAACCGGGCCCCAAAGGAATGGAATGTATACATCCAAATCTTTTCCGCATCACTTCCTACCAAATGATGAACCCTCTCTCTCATTTCTTGAGCCGCTTTATTTGTAAATGTAATTGCCAATATTTCACGGGGCGAAATCCCTTGTTCAAGCATATAAGCAATCCTGCAGGTTAAAGCTTTGGTTTTCCCTGATCCGGCTCCCGCCATAATGAGAACCGGTCCTTCAATTTGTTGTACCGCTTTCTTCTGCTCTGTATTTAATGTTTCTAAATAATTCATACAATGACTTCCCCATAAAAAATCTTTTTTATAAAACTCCGTCTAAAAGAAAAACTCATATCGGACAATGCCATCTATGAGTTTCTCCTTTCCATTATATTATTCGTTATACGCCGACAACAGAGGTGGCGCCACCTGTTTTTTCCGGGACATAACTTTAGGAAGATATACCGCCTTATCTTCAGCTTTTGCATGAAAAGCTTTTTCCGCCATCACTTCCGCACCGTTTGTATACCACAGAAATGTGTCTTCCGCTAAAATATCAGTCACCATAAGATACGATGCTTCATATCCATGCTCTGATTTAATCGCTTCCAATTCTTTCAATATATCCGCTTTTTTTGCATTGATCGGCTTCAAATCCATGACAGAAATCTGCCCGATTGTAAATACTTTTCCGCCTGCGCTGAATTCTTTTGTATCATTCCTTGCCAACTTGGAAACGGGATAGTCGGAAATATCCGCCCCTGCTTTCAGCATTTCCATTCCATACGCTTCATAATCCACACCGGCTATTTCAGCCAGTTCCCTGACCGCTTTTTTATCTTCTTCCGTTGTTGTAGGCGAACGGAAAAGTACCGTGTCGGAAATAATAGCGGACAGCATAATTCCCGCAATTTCTTTAGACGGTTTAATCCCATACTGTTTATATAAACTGTAAATAACAGTATTTACACAGCCGACCGGACGGATCAATATAAATATAGGATTTTCCGACTCAAAATCACCCATGCGATGATGGTCTACGATTTCAATCACTTCCGCATCATCCATACCGTCTAAAGTTTGCTTCGATTCATTATGGTCAACAAGAATGACCTTTTGCTTTTCATCTTCCGGCTGTTTTCTTTTCAAAGAGGTGACCAGTTCCGGAGCTTCCAGTTCAAAATAGTCCAAAGCAAACTTCGATTCTTTATTTACTTCGCCCGCTCTGATGCCCACCGCATCCATTCCAAGTTCACGCTTCAAATAGGAATAGCTGAGTGCTGCTGCAATGCTGTCAGTATCCGGAGACTTATGACCTGTCACAAATACTTTACTCATATAAACTCTCCTTTATTTTATCTTTTCATAAAATTTTACTGTTTAATTATATCATATATTTTCCTCCCCATTATAAAAACAACTCTCGCAAAACACGGGAGTTGTTTCGAATTGTCAGATCCATTTCAATTCTTTGGGCTATTCTTCAACCGGCTTTTGTTTTTGATTGCTTCCGCCGATATGAAAGTTTTCAATGAGAACAAAAAGCATAGGTATGATAAAGATTTGGAATATAGTAGCGGATAGAACCCCAAAAACAACGGCAATTCCCATCTCAGACCGGGAATTTGCTCCTGCCCCCGTGGATAAAGCCAACGGAATATTTCCAAGTATGAAAGCCAGTGATGTCATCAAAATAGGACGAAGACGAATCTTTGAGGCTTCTATAGCTGCTTCCAAGGCATCCATTCCCGCATCGGTACGCACTTTTGCATATTCTACAATCAGAATGGCATTTTTGGCAGCCAGTCCGATAATTGTCAAAAGACCGATTTGGAAATAAATATCATTATATACAGTGAATAACCATGCAGCCAGGCAAGCCCCGAAAAAGCCGGTCGGCATACCGAAAATAACAACAAGCGGAACTTTCCAACTTTCATAGAGAGCCGCTAATGAAAGGAATACGAAGAGCATGCCCAAAGATAAAGCATAAATCGTTTTCCCGCTCGCTTCACGTTCTTGTGCCGATGATTCTGCAAAAGCATACCCATATCCGTTTGGTAATACTTCATTTGCCACTTCTTCCAACGCATTTAATGCTTCACCCGAAGAGTATCCGTCTGCCTGGCTTCCGCCAATCTTGACCGCTAAAAAATTATTATATCTCGTAATAACCGAAATGGCATTTGATTTTTTGGGAGTAATAAAAGTACTGATCGGTACCATATTTCCTTTATTATCACGGACGGTAAGAAATTTATTATCTTCCGGACTCATGCGATAATCAATATCCGCCTGTGCAACCACCTTAAAATTGCGCCCATAAGCGGTAAAATCATTAATCTGTACAGAACCGTAATATACCTGGAGTGCCGTAAATATATCCCCCACATTCACACCGCTTTTCTGTGCTTTCTCCCGGTCTACATCAAAATTATAAGAGGGGGTATCCATACGGAATGTAGTATATGCCATCTTAATTTCCGGTCTTTGGTTGGCCGCTTGTAAAAATCTCCCAATAACGGCCTGCATATTTTCCGTTGAATCTCCATTCTTATTTTGTATATACATGGAAAATCCTCCGGAAGCGCCCAACCCTGGAATGGGCGGTGGATTCATTGCCATGACAGATACCTCCGGATGTACGGCATTGAAAGCAAATGCTTTGGCTATGACTGCATTAATTTGTTCTGATGAATCCGTTCTTTCTCCCCAAGGCTTCAGCTTAATAAAAGATAGCCCGGCATTCGGTTTTTGCCCTCCCGATAAAATATCAAAACCCGTCACTCCCATTGCTTCCTGGACGCCGGGAATTTCTTTCATATATTTCAGATAATCGGTGATAGCCGCATTTGTTCTGACATTGACCGCCCCCTCGGGCAATGAAAACGAGGTTATAAAATAACCGTTATCTTCTTGCGGTAAAAAAGCAGTCGGCAAAGTAATAAACAAAGCTACCGATGCAATGGACAATCCCAGAAGAACAGCCATCGGAGCTATGATTCTGTTTCCCATTTTTTTTAGAAAATGACCATAGGATTCTATCATTCGATCAAAGTAATCATTAAATCTATCCCAAAACTGCTGAATAGAACTCCGTCTTTGTTCTTTTCCCGGTACATGAAGCATTCCTGCGCAAAGTGCCGGCGTCAGAGATAGGGCAACAAAGGCTGAAATCAAAACCGATACCGTAATGGTAAGTGCAAATTGTTTATAAAGAATCCCCATGATTCCGCCAAGAAAAGCAACCGGCACGAAAACGGCAGCCAAAACAATAGCCACACCGATAACAGGGCTTTGTACTTTTTCCATAGCTACCATAGTTGCTTTTAGAGGAGGCAAGTGATTATACCGCATTTCATATTCAACTGCTTCAATAACCACGATAGCATCATCCACTACAAGACCTATCGCTAAAACCATAGCAAACAATGTCAATGTATTAATGGTAAATCCCAGAACCGCAAAGGAAGCAAACGTCCCCAATAATGATACCGGTACGGCAATCATAGGAATTAATGTCGATCTCCAATTTTGTAAGAAAACGTATACAATAATTCCTACGATAATAAGCGCTTCCATGAAAGTCTGTAAGACCCCCTTAATAGATGCGTAAACGAAATCTGTATTGTCCACGGAAATACGATAGTCCATATCATCCGGAAATGTTTTCCTGTCTTCTTCCAATTTTGCCTTGATTTGATTAATCGTATCAATGGCATTTGCATCATCAGTTAAAGAAAACGCTACAACAGAAGCGGCATTTTCTCCCAATCGCGCAATAAAATCATAGCTTTTCGCATCCAACTGAATACGTGCCACATCTTTTAAACGCAGCATGCTTCCGTCTTGATTGGTGCGTACCACTATATCACCAAATTCTTGCTCGGTAAGCAGACGACCTTTAACGGTAACAATATATTGGAATGCCTGGTTTTTATTGACCGGTGCAGTTCCTATATTTCCTGCCGCCACTTGCTGGTTTTGCGTTTTTACGGCAGCAATAACTTCCGTGGCGGAAATCTTATTTTGTGCCATCTTTCCCGGATCAAGCCAAATCCGCATGGCAAAATCCGATCCGAATTCCATGACGTTGCCCACCCCGGGAATTGACTTCAATTCGTCCAGATAGTTCATGCTAAAGTAGTTTTTCAGAAATGTATCATCATATGTGCCGTTGGGAGAAACCAAACTGATAACCAGTGCCATATCCCCTGACGATTTCCGGGTCGTAACTCCGATTGCACGAACCGTATCCGGTAATGCCGCATCAGAAGCGGTGACTCCATTTTGCACACGAATGGTTGCCATATCGGAGTCTGTATCCGATTCAAATTGAACGGTCATTGAATAAGATCCGTTTGAATTACTCGTTGAACTGATACTGCGGAATCCTTCCACTCCAACTACATTCTTTTCTATAATTTGTGCCACTGTTTGTGCCACAACTTCCGAATCCGCCCCCGGATAGAAAGCATGTACTCCGACCTGGGGAGGCGTAATTTTAGGATAACGGTCGACCGGTAGAGTAAGCATGCAAAGCAGTCCTGCAATTGAAATAACCAAAGCTACCACAATTGCAAATATTGGCCGGTTGATAAAAAATTTTGCCATAACCTCTCCTTATTTAACGCCATGCTGCCCGATTGCTTTCGTTGCAGACTCTTCCATTTGTTCTTTTGTTATTTTCATCGGGTCGACAGCTTGCCCTACCTGTACTTTATTTTGTCCTTCCACAATAATTTCATCGTTTTCTGTAATACCGTTCTCGATAATAGAATATATTCCATATGTCGCTCCGACTTTTACAGATTTCTGCTGTACCTTTCCGTCCACAACCACATCAAGAATATCTTTATTCAACAGCTGCAATATAGCTTTAGTCGGTACAAGAATACTGTCCTTTGACATCTCTGCGTCCGAAATGACCGTAGCATACATTCCGGGCACAAGAATACTACGAGGATTTGCAAAAGAAGCTTTCATCGTTAACTGCCCGCCGCTGAGTCCGGGACTTACCTGAACAATGGAACCGGTTTCCTCATAAATGGAACCGTCGGATAACCGAAGCTTTAAATGATTCCCCAGTGTTCCGGTTCCCGACTTTTCTCTCTTCAGTTGTAAATACTCGCTCTCAGACATATCAAACTGCACATACAGAGGATCTGTAGAAGAAATCGTAACCATTGGCGTCTGTCCTGCCGTCACAAATGTTCCGACATTTACATCATCCATGGAAAGCGTCCCTGAAAAAGGGGCCGTCACAATCGTATCCTCCAAATTATCAGAAGCCATTTGTACTTGTGAGCGTGCCGCTTCGTAAGCGGCACGATATGATTCTGTGGCAGATTTCTGTCTTTCATATACTTGTTTAGAAACAGCACCGCTGTGAACAAGCATTTCATACCTTGATAAATCACTTTTGGCATTTTCATACACTGCCTCTGCCTGCGCTGCATTTGCCTGTGCCGCTGCAAAAGCGGAAGAGTACGCTCTTGTATCGATTCTGTATAAAGGTTGTCCCGCTACAACCTGCTCTCCGCCCTGTATATACTTTTCAATGACGGTTCCGGATACTTTCGCCCGTACCGGCAACTCCTGTAACGCGACAACGGTACCGCTATATTCACGCATAATCGGTGTATCCGATTTGAAAGGGTTCAATGTATTCACTTTAACCGCCTGAGGCTGAGATTGTCCCGCCCGGGAAGCGGATCCGCACCCTGAGAAAATGCCTGCTGACAAAATAAGACCTCCTGATAATACGACAGGCAATAGTTTCTTATATTTCATCATTACCCCCTTAAGATATTCCATAAAATGCTTTCTTTTCTTGCTCACTAAAAAAATGTTAAAAATAAAACCCGGACACGACCGCAAGTCGAAAATTTATATTTATCATATTATCAAATGTGTGTCCGTCGGTCAATAGTCGGTCAATATAAGTAAACTTCTATTTCCCTTTATGTCAACTCATCAACAGGAAGCTTTAATACTGCTTTCCTGATTTTCTGTGTGCCTTTTTCACTGCAGCATAAAGGTCTGTGTAAATCCGCGGGATAGCAAACGATAAAGTCTCCCGTCCTTAGAAATATTTTGCTTTCATTTCCTTCTGACTTATAAAAATATAAATCCCGTTCGGGATAAGATTCCGTTTCTTCCCCAACACCCCGGAAAGAACGGCATCCGATGATTTCTTCTCTCACATCTATCTCATATACCACATCAACAAATTTTTTATGTCCCTCCAGCTTTCTTTCCGATACCGGTTCTGTGACCGGTGATTCCACTGACATGTTGTATCCGTTGATTTGATACGTACCATCTTTTATCTGAGTGAAATCAAAGTCTGTTATTTTTTTTAAGCAATCATAAATGACAGCAGGAATTTGATTTTTATAGTCTGATAAATGATTAGCATTTCCAAAAATCATTACATTCTCCTTCTGTTAAAACGATAATAAGTTTTCATTTATATATTTTTTCAATCTGCCTGTTTGTTTCGTTTTGTGTACCACCATATCCCCAGATAAATAATAGACACAACAATTACAATAATGCTTAACCGCAGGGCATGATTTTCCATATTGACCACATCATGCCCGATGACTACTTCTAACGCCACGGAAGGTAATTTCCCGATCAAACTTCCCAGAAGGTAATGCTTAGTGGAAATTCCAGATAAAGCACATATGGCAGTGACCAACCCGTTCGGCATATATGGAATCGCTCGTGCGATAAGGACTGCCTGCCAGGAATCATAGGCATCCAACTTCATCAGCACCTTGCTTTTCAAAATTATCTTTTTGGCAATCCCCCGGAAAAGTGTACGCATAACCCAAAAAGACAGAACAACACCTGAAGTTTCCGCAAGCCAGGATATCACAGTTCCCCAAAATAAACCGAAAATAAGTCCGTTTGCTGTAGATATAAATATAGAAGGAAGAAATCCTACGACATTAATAATGACATCTATAAAAAAACTTACAAAAACAGCATAGATGCCAAAGCCTCTGAGATATTCTATGGTTTCCTGTAAATTCCCGCTTTTGGATAAATGGTAAATCGTTGTATAAAAATCAGGATCCAAGAAATGAATCCCCGTCAGGACAATAACCAGCAAGGCCAACAGACCATACTTTAATTGCCGTTCTTGTTTCTCCTCCAATTCAATATTTTTCATTTACATCCCGGTTCCTGCAATAATTAATGCATCGCTATACTCTCTAATTACTTTCTCCATATCCTGCCTTTCAACGATATCCGGGAATCTCTTTTCTGCCGTTTCCAATGATTTTAATTGCTTAGGCACTGCAATGCCCGTTTCTTTCTCTAACATGCGTAATGTATCATAGGGATTCTCTTTTGACTCCAGTCCCAAAGCTTCCGCAATCGCTCCCGGAAACTTGTAGGGATGTGCTGTCCCTATAATAACAGTATGACTATGCGGTTCTATCCCGCCACGATTACAAATCTGTTTGTATACATCATAAGCCACTGCTGTATGGGGATCCATTAAATAACGGTACGCTTGGTATACGTCAGCAATTGCCCGTTTCATTCTTTCCGATCCCGTCCATCCGCCTCGGATATTTTTTAATGCGGTCTCCAACTCATCGCTGGATACTTTATATACTTTCTCCGTTCTTAGTAAATGCATACACCGGTTTACCTTATCGGTTGCCCCTGTCATGTAGTATAAAAATCGTTCAAAGTTCGAAGATATTAATATATCCATAGACGGTGATTCCGTCAGATGAAAATCTCTGCGGATATCATATGTTCCTGTTGCAAAGAAATCAGCCAACACATGATTTTCATTGGATGCACAAACCAGTTGACCGATAGGTGTTCCTATCCGCTTCGCTATATAGGCCGCCAAAATATTTCCGAAATTTCCTGTCGGAACCGCCACATTAAATGCCTGCCCCTTATTGATTGCGCCGGCTTTCACCAGCTGTATCCAAATCCATACATAATAGACAATTTGAGGCAATAATCTGCCGATATTAATAGAGTTTGCACTCGAAAAAAGCACCCCGCGCTCTTCCGCATATGTTCTTAAAGAACCGCTGAATATATGTTTCAGAGCACTTTGGGCATCATCAAAATTTCCGTTAATCCCGATGACCTTAACATTATTTCCCGATTGCTTTTGCATCTGATCTTTTTGCATCGGGCTGACTCCATGAGACGGATAAAAAACCATGATGTCAATTCCCGGAACATCACAAAACCCCTCCAGTGCCGCCTTACCTGTATCGCCTGAAGTGGCTGTCAGAATTAATATTTTCTTCGCCTTTTTCTGCCGTTTTTGCGCCCAGCTTAACAAATACGGAAATAGTGAAAGTGCTAAATCTTTAAATGCACAAGTTTTCCCATGAAACATTTCCGCTACCGAAAAATTTTCATTCATCATTTTCACCGGAACAACTTCTTCGGTTTCAAAATTCCCGGTATATGCAGCTTTGGTAAATGCTGAAAGTTCATCTTCCGTCATCTCGGGTAAAAACGGCTTTAATATAAATGCCGCCAACTCCGGATATGACATTTGACTTATTTCTTCATAATCAAAAAACGGATTCGGCAATTTATCCGGCAAGTACAGCCCCCCATCTTTTGCCAATCCTTGTAACAGTGCTTCTTCCGTGATTTTACTTTCTTCACTTCTGGTACTTATATATCTCACAGAAACCTCCCGTATTTCACAAAACCTCTCCGAAAATTAAATACTTATAGTATTATGTTATTTTACCATAAAAAGAAACGGAAAGAGATTTCTATGAAATATAACTCTTTTAGCGGCACAAAAAATCGTCCTCCGAAAAGGACGAATGAGGATTAATCCATATGACGAATTAAAAGATAAACAATGGCCGCCACCGCCGCCGTACTCGGAATGGTCATCACCCATGCCCCCACCATGGAATATGCGGTGTTCCAATGGACGGCACGGAAACGTTTTGCCCAACCCACCCCCATGATGGAACCTGTCACGACATGCGTCGTCGATACGGGAAGATGTAAAAAAGTGGCTGTGAAAATAATAAATGCCGAATTGATATCCGCAGCCAGACCGTTCACCGGTTCAAGACGGAAAATTTTATTTCCTACCGTCCGGATAATACGCCAACCGCCCACACTTGTCCCCAGTGCCATCGCAAGAGCACAGGAAAATTTCACGAGCATAGGCACTTCCAATTCTTCGATATATCCGCCGGAAAGCAGTGCCAAAGTAATGATTCCCATACATTTCTGTGCATCATTGGATCCATGGGAAAATGCCATAACCGCTGCGGAAATATTTTGCACATGAAGAGATACATAATTCACTTTCGACTTTCCGATATTTCTGAAAAGCATAAACAAAAGTGTCATGACAACATACCCGCTGCAAATAGCGATAACCGGAGAGCAAATCAGACCCGCCACGATCATCAGTACACCTTCCGTATGAATCGCTCCCGTTCCGTAAGAAATAATTACCGCCCCGAGGACACCGCCAATCAGTGCATGAGAAGAACTGGAGGGCATTCCGATTTTCCATGTAAATAAATTCCACAAAATAGCGGCTGCAAGGGCGGCAATCAAGACGGTCGAGTCGACCATTTGAGGAGAAGTGACAATTTCTCCGCCTATCGTTTTGGCCACACCGGTAGAAACCATGGCCCCTACGAAATTTAAAACCGCCGACATCAAAATAGCCACTCTGGGACTTAATGACCGGGTGGCAATGCAGGTCGCAATGGCATTGGCGGTGTCATGAAACCCGTTGATAAAATCAAATGCCAGCGCAAGGATAACCACAAGACCTATCGCATAAATATCAGGCATATTTCATAACCACTTCTTTAATCAGATTTCCTACCCGTTCCGCCTGATCCGCCGTATCTTCCATCGTTTCCATAATTTCTTTCCATCGGATAATATCGACCGCATCATGGCTTCCGTCAAAAAGATCGGAAATCACATCTCTGTAAATCGTATCGGCTTCACTTTCCAAAGAATTGATTTTTCTTGTCCGTTCCGTTAGTTCCGTTTCGTTTTTATCAATATTTTTCAGCAATCGGAAGAGAACGATCAGCTCATTTGACAATTCCACTAAAATATCCGCCATCCGAAGCGTTTTTTCTCTGCCCAAACCGGCATGATAAATGCGGAGAGAAAAAATCACATCCTTGATATCATCCACACAATCATCCAACGTACTGGTCAGCATATAGAAATCTTCCCTGTCGATAGGCGTAATGAAAACGTGCTTCATCTTATTCGCCACATCATGAGTGATCGCGTCCGCCATATGCTCAATTTCCCGGATTTCTTTAGAACAGCGCTCCAATTTGCCCGGATCCTGCAAAACCTCTTTGACCATCAGCGTTCCCCGATGAAAATGCTCCGCATTGGTGACTAAAAAATCAAAAAACTCTTCATGCTTGTTGACCAGACTGAACATGCCATATCCTCCTGAAAGCCCACTTCCTCCATTATTTTCCTTATCATATTCTTTCCGTGTAAATTTTCTGTAAAATTTGATTTACATTTATGTTCTGCTTTTATGCAAAATAAGAAAGAAATATAGAATCCCTTTATAATCTAAAAAAGGATTAGCGTTTTTTTCTTTTTAATTGTAAAATAGAAAAAGAGTATACCACTCACAGGAGTATAAAAGGATGTTATGTAAGGAGGCTATTATGAACGAAGTAAAAATCCAGGAAGAAATGAAGCGTCTGAAAGGCACAGAAACGGAAAAGAATCTGTACCACGCATTCGCAGGCGAATCCATGGCGCATGTGAAATATACACTCTTTGCCCAAGAAGCACGGAAAGATCCGAAAATGTCCCAGCAGCTGGCTGATATTTTTGATGAAACTGCTAAAAACGAACGTGCCCATGCCAAAATATGGTTCTGGCTCGTCGGTGACCTGAAGAAAACCACAGCGGAACATCTGCAAATGGCGGCTGACGGAGAAAATGATGAATGGACATCCATGTACCCCGAATTTGCCGAAACGGCAAAAAAAGAAGGATTCCCTCAAATTGCTTTTCTGATGAATAAAATTGCGGAAATCGAAAAACAACATGAAACCAGATATAAAATGCTCCTCGCTAATGTGGAAAACGAAAAACTTTTCAAAAAAGATGAAAAGAAATTGTGGATTTGTGCCAACTGCGGCTTTACCTGTGAATCCGTAGAAGCACCGATAGAATGCCCCGTATGCTCACACCCCCGCTCCTTCTTTGCCATCAAAGCGGAAAATTATTAATAAACGAAAACTGCTCTTTCTGCAAAGGGCAGTTTTTCATTGAAGAATATAAAAAATCTATACACAAAAAATCCGGATACTAAAGCTTTCATCAATCATGACGCGCCCGTATCCGGATTTTCTATTTTTTATGTTCTGACTTTATTTTTTATCTTTTCTCATTTCAGCAAGAATTTCCAGAACTTCTTTCATTTCTCTTTCCTGCTTTTCTATTTTCCGGTTCTGTCTTTCAATTTGTTCATTCTGCTGCGATACTACGTCCCTAAGCGTCCGGATTTCTCTTGCCATCGCCGTTTTAGAGGTACTTATATTGGCTCCGCTTCCCAATTTAATGGAAAATCCGCCGTTCACCATGTTTCTGTTGTCACCCATTGTCCAACCCAGGTTCAGCATGGTTCTTTCATTCGGACGATAGAAGAGTCCCACTGCGGCAGCGGTGGCATTTTTGTAATTGCCGATACCTGCGGCAATATCCCATTTATCATCAGGATCGAAATCCAACGGATGAAGGGCGGCGAGCGCAGCGGCGCCTGCACCGACTTTGTTCATTCTGTTGTCCAGTTCTCCCACTCTGGTTCCCATGTCGTAAATGTTATTTTCCAGTTTGGTGATATTGGTTGTGTTTGCTCCAACTTGTTTATCTAAGGCAATCAGATTCTCTCCTGCTGTATTACCCGCTTTAATATAGTTTCCGTCTTTTTCGATTCTTGTTTCTTTATAGACTGTTCCGCCGTTTATGACACCTTTATTATTTTTTTCTACTTTTCCATCTGTTTTGACATTTAATTTGTAGTTGATACTTCCGTCTTGATTTGTATTGGTAGCATCTACTTTTACCGTGTCACTTTCCAGAATTGTATTTCTTGTGTCGGTGTCCACTGCTCCCTGCAGTGCTTTAAGGTCGACTTCTCCCGTCACCTTATTTCCTGCCGTATCTGCTACGGAGAGTTTCAGCTTGGTTCCTTCGAGAGAAAGAGCTTTATCACTTGCCTTCAGTGTCGTATCCGTTATGCTTCCCGTGATTTTTTCCGTAGCCGCTTTCAGTTGCGCTACGTTCACCGCATCGGTGTCTTCCGTGCCTGCAGCGACTCCCGTAATCTGGCGGGTATCTTCTACTTTGTCGAACTTAGCTCCTACAGACAGCGCGCCGAGCGTGGACTTCCATGCCGGCGCGGTCTTACCGTTCGCCAGATAACCTGCCATACCCGCTTCTCTGTTTGCCATGCTCTTTGCCCCGAGAGCCACTCCGTTTTCCGCGATGGCAAAGCTCTCAGATCCTATAGCGAGTGAATTTTCCGAGTCGGCAGAGCTATCAGATCCTAAAACGATTGCATTTTTCGCGTTGGCAAAGCTAAAAGATCCTAAAACGATTGCATTTTTCGCGTTAGCTCCTGAGCCAAACCCCATGGCAACCGTGCTCTGCCCGTTTATACCCAGATTATTGCCGATGGCCACTCCCTCTTGGGTCTCGCTGCCTATGTGATTTGCAGACCCTATGGCCGTTACCCCCGCGGCCCCCACCTCAAATTCTGTCAAATATCCGAGGACAACATTGTCGCTGCCGCTGACAGTATGCCGGGTACCGATAACCACATTCTTATTGCTGCTGATAGACTTATCGAGTTTTGTATAGGTATATATTTCTTCTTCACTATAGCCTACAAGGTTTCCCGCGCCGATGACTGTATTATGATCGCCTGCCACCTTTGTCAGTCTCTGATACATATCATATATAGATTCTGTGGCAAATACCGTATTGGCATAACCGTCGACTTCCAAATTCTGCCCTGCCACAATACTGTTATTCAATGAAAAGACCTTTTTACTTTTTATGTCTTCGATTTCCTTATTCCCTGTCAATTTGTTGTTTTTTCCTATGACGGTACTGTTTATGCCTTCCGAGGTTGAACCGATGCCGATGACCATGCTGCCATCCGCTTTCGCTCCGTCATTGTCAAAGTTGGAGCCTGCCGCCTTCTCATCACTTTTTACAGAGAAATAATGAATCGCGCCTTGATCCATTTTAGTGTTCAAGGCTTTCAGCTGGGCGACGTTCACCGCGTCGGTATCCTCTGTACCTGCGGCTACGCCTGTAATCTGACGGGTATATTTCTTTTCCTTATTGCCTACAGAAACCGCTCCCCGCGTCGCTTTCCATACTTCGGATGTGTTTTCTCCCGCTAAATAGCCGATGGATCCTTTCTCTCTGTCCGCCAGGCTGGAAGAGCCGATCGCGACGCCGCTTCCCGCTTTCGCCTTCGCGAATGAACCGAAGGCGATGGAGTCCTCTTGTTCCGCCACCGCTTCCGTACCGATCGCTGTCGCGTAGTCCGCTGTCGCTTTGGAGTCTGTGCCTACCGCAATGGCTCCATAGCCTTCTACAAGCAAATTATTTCCCAAAGCAACACCATACTCACTACCTTGTATCGTATTGGCATGCCCTACAGAAGTGGCCAACGTCGCGCCGTCCTTAATTTCGGAACTGGTTCCGAGAACTACACTGCCGCCGTTGACGGTATTTGTCATGCCGACCGCGACGTTAGCGTCGGACCCTCTGTCGTACAACTTCGTATACGTCCATTTCGGATTACTTGGATCCGAAAGGTCTTTTTCCGCGGTGTAGCCGACAAGGTTGCCTACACCGATGACAGTATTCTGTTCGCCCGCGACTTTGGTCAGTTTCCTATCCCAGTTCATATAATCCGTGCCGAATACCGCGTTATGCGTACCCTCAACTTCGATGCTTTCTCCGACAACGATACTGTTATTTCTGTGGACGCCGTCGCTATCTCTTTTACCGCCTTTCAGCGTGTTGTTGTTGCCGACTACGGTGCTGTTTATGCCGTTCGAGGTAGAGCCGATGCCGATGACCATGCTCTCGTCCCCTTTGGCACCGTTACTGTCAAAATTCGATTTTTCCCCTGTCTCTTCACTTTTTACAGAGAAATAATGAACTTTTGTATCACCGTTATTCACCGGTTCAGCCTGCACGACAGTCCCCATCAGGAGTGCCGCCAAAATCATAGCAGACATCTTTTTACTTTTGTACTTTTTTATTCTTTCTCTTTTCATACTTGTTCTCCTTTTCTTCTTACTCTTCTTTTTACAGGTAACAAAAAAGACCGCATACTATTTGCGATCTTTAAAATAACCATACAACATGTTGTCCGCACTCGAAAAACGGAGTACTACCCCCCCCTATTTTTTCTAAGTACGACTCCCGAAAACGATTCATTGCCATCCCTCTTCTCCCATGCTTCCGGCTTGTAAAATTAAACCTATACTTTATTAATACTACATTTCGTAACAGAAAGCAAGCTTTGTTTCTCCGCCGACTTCTATGTCATGCATCTGTTTTTTGATTTCTTATCCAGGAAAGCGCTTCTCCTAAAATATATAAAGAACCGCATATGAGAATAATATCATTTTCACCGGCCTCTTTTTCCGCCGCTTCTACAGCAGAAATCACATTTTCCGCCTCGATATGATCCGCCTTTATTTTCTGGGCATCAATCATATCGCAAATTTCTGCAGGGGTCCGCGTTCTTTCTGTCGGTGCAGGGCAGGCAAAAACCTTATCCCCTTTCCGCACAAGCATCTGAATAACCGTTTCCGTTTCTTTGTCCTTTAGCGAGGAGAAAATAAAGATACGCCGTTTATCGGGATATTGCTCTGCCAAAGACTCCTGCAAAGCTTCCGCTCCTGCCGCATTATGCGCTCCGTCAAGGACGAAAGTTTTTCCGCGGACATTGTGAATTTCAAAACGGCCTTCCCATTTTGCCCGTGCCAATCCTTCGCGTAAATCATTTTCGTTGACCCGTTCGTCCTGTTTCATCACAAGACTGAGTGCCATTAATGCCACTGCCGCATTGACTGCCTGATGCGGTCCTACAAAAGGTACGAAAAGGAGACTTTTATCCTGATTTTTTGGCAAATCCTTTCTCTTGACTGCGACAACCTGTCCCGTGCCATATCTGTTTCTTGTATCAATTTCAAAATCTCTGCCGTAGAAATAGAGGCGGGCTTTTTTATTGTGTGCTTCTTTTTTTATTTCTTTAAGTGCCACGTGCTGTGCAGCAGTAACCACGGGGATTCCTTTTTTTATGATTCCCGCTTTTTGTCTGGCAATTTCGGGAAGAGTGTCTCCGAGATACTGCATATGATCCAAAGCCACATTGGTGATAACCGATACGACAGGCGTGACCACATTGGTCGAGTCATAAAGACCGCCCATACCGACTTCCACCACGGCATAGTCAATCTTTTCTTCCCGGAACACCCAGAATGCCATGGCTGTAAGAATTTCAAATTCCGTCAGTGTTTCTCCGCCTTCTGCAGCAACTTTACCGGCTGCCTCTTTTACAACGGTAGCGGCTTTTGCAAAATCATCTTGAGAAATATCATGTCCGCAAAAATAAATGCGTTCCGTATAATCAATCAGGTGGGGAGAAATAAAGCGGCCCACCCGTAGCGTTGCATTTTCAAGAACACTGGTAATCATGGCAACTACACTGCCTTTTCCGTTTGTCCCTGCCACATGAATAACTTTATAGGCCGTTTCCGGATGATCCAGTTTTTCAAGAACGGCATTGATTCGTTCCAGCCCCGGTTTAATCCCGAAAGAAGAGGCGGATGCGAGCCAGGACAAAGTTTCTTGATAGTTCATACATTCTCCTTTTTAATTACCGATACAGTCCGGTTTTTACAGATTTTTCAAAAATTCCAGGCGTTCATTGAAGGATTTCATTTTTTCTTCAAACTGCGCGAGTTTTTCCTTTTCCTTTTGAACCACTTCTTCCGGTGCTTTCGCCAGGAAGCCCTGATTATTTAATTTACCGGAAGTACGGGCAATGTCTTTTTCAAGAGCGGCTTTCGCTTTTTCGATACGTCCTTTTTCCTTTTCCGTATCGATAAGGCCTTTGAGTTCAAGATAAACTTCCATACCCGTTACAACAGCGGTCAGTGCATTTTCAGGCTTGTCTGCCCCCGGTGCAAGGAATGTGATTTGTTCTACATGCCCGAGCTTTTCAAAATATTCTCTGTGATCTTCAATACATTTTTTCAAATCTTCACGGGTTACGGAAATCCGGATGTGGCACATTTTGCTTGGTACGACATCTGCTTCCGCCCGCATATTCCGCACTGCCTTTATGGCATCCATCAGCCGTTCCATCTGCTCCTGCTCTGCCGGGAAACGAAGCTGTGCCTCCGCTTTCGGCCATTCCGCTCTCGCCAGTGTCTTCCCTTCATGAGGCAGGTGCTGCCAGAGATGCTCGGTAATAAAAGGCATAAAGGGGTGGAGAAGTGCCAGCATTCTTGTCAGTGTGTAGACGAGGACATACTGGGTAACCTTGCGGTCATCATTGTGCAATCCGTAGAGACGGGCTTTTGCGGTTTCGATATACCAATCGCAGAAGGAATTCCATGCAAAATTATAAATCGTATCTGCCGCTGCACCGAGTTCATATTTATCCAAATTGGCACCGACACTGTCCTCTGTAGCCGCCAGTCCCTCTAAAATCCAACGGTCGGCCAGTGTAAGCTGTTCTTTTGACGGAACAAAGCCGGCATCATAGTCATCAAGATTCATCAGTGTGAATTTTGTGGCATTCCAGATTTTATTGGCAAAATTACGATTACCTTCCACTTTTTCATAGTAGAAACGCATATCATTCCCCGGAGTATTTCCCGTTACCAGCGTAAAGCGGAGTGCATCCGCTCCGTAAGTATCAATTACTTCCAGCGGGTCAATGCCGTTCCCTAAAGATTTCGACATTTTCCGTCCCTGCGAATCTCTGACAAGGCCGTGGATAAATACATATTTAAAAGGTATTTCTTTCATAAATTCCATGGACATAAACATCATACGGGCTACCCAGAAGAAAATAATATCGTAGCCTGTAACCATGGTCGATGTGGGATACCACCGGCGAAGCACATCTGTTTTATCCGGCCAGCCCATTGTAGAAAAAGGCCAAAGTGCCGAGGAAAACCATGTATCAAGTACATCGGGATCCTGATGTATACGGGCACTACCGCAGTGCGGACAGGTTTCAAGATCACTTCTTGATGCATTCACCGCTCCGCAGTCATCACAATACCAGACAGGAATTCTGTGACCCCACCAGAGTTGCCGCGAAATACACCAGTCATGGATATTTTCAAGCCATTGCAAATACGTATTGGAAAACCGTTCGGGAACAAATTTCGTCTTCCCTGACTTCACGGCTTCCATGGCGGGACCTGCCAGCGGTTTCATTTTGACAAACCATTGTTTCGTTGTTAAAGGTTCGACAACGGTATGGCAACGGGAGCAATGACCTACCGCATGCTCCTTTTCTTCTGTTTTAACAAACAGTCCCTGTTCTTTCAGGTCTTCCAGAATCGCCTTCCTGCATTCATAACGGTCCATGCCCTCATACTTGCCGGCCTTTTCATTCATCGTTCCGTCTTTATTCATGATAACGATTGTTTCCAGACCGTGGCGCTGTCCCATTTCAAAGTCGTTCGGATCGTGGGCAGGTGTGATTTTTACACAGCCTGTGCCATATTCCATATCGACATATTCATCGGCAATAATAGGAATTTCTCTGCCGTTTCCGGGCAGTTTTACTTTTTTGCCGATAAATGCGGCATATCTTTCATCATTCGGATTGACTGCCACCGCCGTATCACCGGGAATCGTCTCCGGTCTTGTTGTTGCAATCTGTATATAACTTTCTTCTCCCACTACAGGATAATTGATATACCAGAGATGTCCGTTTTCATCTTCATGCTCCACTTCAATATCAGAAAGTGCGGTCTGACAGCGGGGACACCAGTTCGTTATACGGAACCCCTGATAAATCAGACCTTTTTCATAAAGGGAAACAAAAACCTCACGGACCGCTTTGGCACAAACATCGTCCATCGTAAACCGTTCACGGCTCCAATCACAGGAAGAACCGAGATGACGAATCTGGTTACCGATTGTATTTCCGTATTTTTCTTTCCATTCCCAAACACGTTCCAGGAATTTTTCACGTCCCAAGTCATATTTGGTCAGACCCTCTTCGGCAATCTGCTTTTCCACCTTGACCTGGGTAGCAATCCCTGCGTGATCTTTTCCGGGGAGCCAAAGAACATTGTACCCCTGCATTCTTTTGTAACGGATAAGAATATCCTGGAGCGTATTGTCAAGAGCATGTCCCATATGAAGCTGTCCCGTAACATTCGGAGGAGGCAGTACAATGCTGTATGGTTCTTTTTCCATATCCGGCTCATCATGAAATACGCCGTTCTCTTCCCAGAACTTATACCATTTCTGCTCAATTTCACCAGGTTCATATTTTCCGAGATCTTTTTCATTTTCCATAGCATTCACTCCTTAGAAATAAAAAACTCTTCCATCCGTATAGGACGAAAGAGACTTCCGCGGTACCACCTACATAGTCCAAAGACCACTCATTCACGCGTAACGTGCGCAACGGACAGCTTTCACTGACGGCTCGGGGGTGACTCACTGTATCCCGTCTGCCGCTCTTCCACCAAAGGAGCGGCTCTCTTTGAGACTTTCCGCAGTTTCTTCCCGTCCATGCCTTTAAGTATGCACTCATTATATATGCAGCCCCGTACTTTTGCAAGCGTTGTTTATGATTCTCTCTTTTGTTTTCCGTTCTTTGCCAAAAAAATATACGGAAAAACATTTTAAAAGGCCTCCGTATATCAGCCGGACTGATGAGGGAGGCACTTTATTTGATTCAATTTATATTTGATGTTTTATTTTAAATGTTTCAAGCCTTTGTCTGCAATATCACTGCGGTACTGGGCGCCGCGCCAATGGATTTTGCTAACTCCCGCATAGGCTTTGTCCCGTGCTTCTTTTAAAGTCGGTGCCATGGCTACTACATTCAGTACACGCCCGCCGTTTACATAGTACTTTCCTTTTTTAGAAACCGTACCTGCATGGAACAGGAGACAATCCTTGCCTGCTTCTTCCAGTCCCGTGATTTCATCGCCTGACGAATGTGTTCTCGGATAGCCCTCAGATGCCATAACTACGTCGACAGCATATCCTTTTTTCCATGACACATCACCGGCTTTGAGATTTCCTTTCACGCAGGAAAGCATAATCTTCCCCAAGTCGCCTTCTAACAGAGATAATATCACTTCTGTTTCCGGATCTCCAAACCGGCAGTTAAATTCCACCACCTTCGGTCCTTCTTTGGTAATCATAAGTCCCGCATAGAGACAGCCTTTGAAAGGACGGCCTTCTTTTTTCATCGCCCGGATTGTCGGTACAAGAATTTTGTCATACACTTCTTTGTTCAATTTATCCGTCATGACCGGAGCAGGTGCATAGGCTCCCATACCGCCTGTATTCAGACCTGTATCTCCGTTACCGATACGTTTATGGTCCTGCGCGGAAATCAGGGGAACAATCGTCTCTCCGTCAGTAAAGCAGAGTACGCTCGCCTCTTCCCCCTCCATAAACTCTTCAATGACAAGAGATTTTCCGGCACTGCCGAAAGCTTTTCCGTCCATCATATCCCGGACAGCCGTCAAAGCTTCTTCCTCTGTTCCGGCAATAATCACTCCTTTTCCCGATGCAAGTCCGTCCGCTTTAATGACCAGCGGATATTTCTTTTGTTTTTTTACGTAAGAAACTGCTTTTTCTTCATCATCAAAGACGGCATAGTCTGCGGTAGGAATTTTATATTTTTTCATTAACTTCTTTGCAAAAATTTTTGAGCCTTCAATTTCTGCCGCCGCTTTGGACGGTCCGAAGAAAGGAAGTCCCCGCTCTTCGAAACGGTCTGCCAAGCCGTCTGTAAGAACCGTTTCGGGACCTGCTATAGTCAAATCCACTTTCATCAAACGGGCAAAATCAAGAATATCATCCGCCCCTTTCACGGGAATCAGATGGGATACATCTCTCATGCCGTCATTTCCGGGAATGACATACGTTTCTTTGACTGACGGACTCTGTGCGAGCCGCCACAAAAGTGCGTGTTCTCTTCCACCGCTGCCGATTACCAGTACTTTCATATTTCCCCCTTATATCCGGATATTCCTCAATTCATTTATCTCCGTCGTTTCGGCTTATTTAAAGCCGTCTGTACTTATTATACCCCAGCCTGTCCAATCCCGACGGACGCTTATCAGCTGTGTCTGAAATGGCGGTGTCCTGTAAATACCATGGCAATCCCGTATTTGTCTGCCATTTCTATAGACTCCTCATCACGGATTGATCCGCCGGGCTGGATAACTGCCGTAATACCTGCTTTCCCTGCCGCTTCTATGGTATCTCCAAAGGGGAAGAACGCATCGGAACTCATAACCGCACCTTTGCATTTTTCTCCCGCTTCCGCTATGGCGATATCCGCTGCACCGACACGGTTCATCTGTCCCGCACCGACACCGTAAGTGACGTCCTTACCGGTGAGCACGATGGCATTGGATTTGACATGCTTTACGATTTTCCATGCAAACTCAAGAGCTTCCCATTCTTCTTCTGTCGGTGCTCTCTTTGTCACGCATTTGCAGTCTTTCCTTGTTTCCGAGCTGTCATCGGCCGTCTGGATTAAAAGACCGCCGGACACTTTATGAAGTTGCAGTTCTTTTTCTTCCGTGTTTTCAACTTCAATAAGGCGGATATTCTTTTTCGCCGATAATAATTCTACCGCCTCTTTAGAAAAACGGGGGGCCATAATGACTTCAAAGAAAATCGGTTTCATCGCTTCCGCCGTTTCTTTATCGCACTCGCGGTTCATCGCCACGATACCGCCAAAAGCAGATTTACTGTCCGCGTCAAAGGCTTTCCGGAATGCATCGAGCGGTGTATCTCCGAGTGCCGTCCCGCAAGGATTCGTATGTTTCACAATAACGCAGGCCGGTCTGTCTTTCCATTCGTTGGCAAGATTCCAGGCCGCTTCCATATCTACAATATTATTGTAAGAAAGTTCTTTCCCGTGAAGTTGACGGGCTTCCGCAATTCCCCCGCGGCATTCCGGATCTTTGTAAAAAGCTGCTTTCTGGTGAGGATTTTCACCGTACCGGAGATCCTGAATTTTGGTATAAGCCTTGGCAAATATGTCGGGAAGGCCATCTTTTTCTCCCGTAATTTCCTTTGTCATGTACCCGGCAATGGCACAGTCATATAAGCCGGTATGAAGAAAGGCTTTTCTCGATAATTCAAATTTAAAATCTTCTGTGAGAGAGTCTGTTTTTATTCGGTCCAACACTTCTTGATATTGCCGCGGATCGACAACAATCATCACATATTTATAATTTTTGGCTGCCGCTCTCACCATGGACGGACCGCCGATATCTATATTTTCAATAGCTTCTTCTCTTGTTACATCAGGCTTTGCCACCGTTTCACGGAACGGGTACAGATTGACCGCCACGAGATCGATACCGCCGATACCGTGTTCTTCCATCGCCTTTACATGGGAAGGGTTATCGCGGATTGCCAAAATCCCGCCATGTATTTTCGGATGCAGTGTTTTTACGCGGCCGTCCATCATTTCCGGAAATCCCGTGATTTCCGAAACCGATTTGACCGGAATCCCCGCTTCCGCAATGGTTTTCATCGTACCGCCGGTAGAAATAATTTCTACACCAAGCTCATGAAGGCCTCTGGCAAACTCTACAATTCCTGTTTTATCAGACACACTGATAAGTGCCCGTTTCACTCCCATTTTTTTGCCTCCTTATGCATACCTGAAACATGGTGTCCTTCTATGGTAAGAATATCCTCACAATAAGCTTTGACTGCCCGGACATAAGCGGGATGCTCCTGCTCCAAAATACGGGCGGAAAGCGTTTCTTCCGTATCATCGTCAAGTACCGGAACTGCCACCTGCGTGATAATGGGACCGTCATCAAGACCGGTTCCCACAAAATGAACCGTACAGCCAGAAACCTTTACTCCTGCTGAAATCGCCTGCCTTTGGGCATGAAGTCCTCTGAAACTCGGCAGCAGAGCGGGATGTATATTCATAATGCGGTCGGGAAAGGCATGAATTAAATTCTCTCCGCAAATCCGCATATAGCCGGCCAGACAAATCAAATCGGGCCGATAGGATTGGGCGGCTTCAAGAATTTTTTCATTGTATTCCACCTTGTCCCGGCATGATTTCATTTCTATCACCGTAGCAGGCACACCCCAACGTTTTGCCCTTTCAAGCACTGCCGCCTCTTTGTGGTCGCAAATAACGCCCACCACAGTGCCGCGAACCGTACCGTTCATTGTTGCCTGATAAATGGCTTCTGCATTGGAGCCGCGGCCGGACGCAAAAATCAAAAGCCTTTTATTCATGGAAAAGACCGCCTGTTACTGTTACATCTCTGTTTCCTGTTGTAATTTTCCCGATTTCATACACCGCTTCTCCCATTTCCTGTAAAACAGCTTTGGCTTTTTCCGCCTCCTCGGGAGAAAGAATCAAAAGCATACCGATTCCGCAGTTAAAAGTGCGGTACATTTCACGAGCTTCTACTCCCCCCTGTTTTTTCAAGAAAGGAAATACGGGAAGCATGGGCCATTGATCGGCATCTATAACCGCTCTTGTCCCTTCGGGCAACACACGGGGAATATTGTCATAGAAACCGCCCCCCGTAATATGAACCAAGCCTTTCACATCCGCACCTTTCAGTACGGGAAGCACAGCTTTCGGATACAGCCGTGTCGGTGTCAAAAGCACTTCTCCCAAAGGTTTGTCAAAGCCTTCATAGGTTGTTTTTAAATCCAGGTGGTTATCGGAAATAATACGCCGCACCAGGGAATATCCGTTAGAATGTACGCCGCTGGAAGGAAGTCCCAGAATCACATCGCCTGCAGAAATACGCTCGCCTGTAATCAAATTTTTTCTGTCTGCGATTCCTACCGCAAAACCTGCGACATCATAATCACCGGCTGCGTAAAAACCTGCCATCTCCGCCGTTTCACCGCCAAGCAAAGCACAACCCGATTCAATGCATGCATCGGCCACGCCCTTGACAATATCTGCCATTAATTCAGGTTTGAGTTTTCCTGTCGCAATGTAATCAAGGAAGAAAAGCGGCTTCGCTCCTTGGACAAGAACATCGTTAACACTCATTGCCACGCAGTCCTGTCCGATGGTATGGTGGATTCCCATTTCAATGGCAAGACGGAGCTTTGTCCCTACTCCGTCAGTGCCCGATACAAGAACAGGGTCTTCCGTTAAATCATCCTTCAGACGGTAAAGACCGCCAAATCCGCCGAGATCGCCCAATACCCCCGGCGTGTATGTCGCTTGTACCGACTCCTTAATCAATTCGACTTCCCGCTCACCGGCATCTATATCGACACCGGCCTCTGCGTAAGTCAATCCTTTTTTCTTTTCACTCATGAGCAGCTCCTGTTTGAATATGCTAAAACCCCTGCGCAAAACCGGTCAATCAGAATTTTTTTCCTGTAAGAAGCTCATAGGCCTCTACATATTTTGCCAATGTTTTATCGATAATTTCCTGAGGGAGAACATCACCGGGATGTTCTTTCAGATAATCACGGACAAACTGCTTATCATAAGAAGGCTGTCCTTTCCCTGCTTCATAACCTTCCAGCGGCCAGAAACGGGAATTGTCGGGAGTCAGCATTTCATCGCCAAGTACGATATTTCCCTTTTCATCAAGACCGAATTCAAATTTTGTATCGGCAATGATAATTCCTTTAGACAGTGCATAGTCCGCACACTTCTTATAAAGCGCCAGTGTCAGGTCACGAAGCTGTTCCATATATTCCCTGCCTTTGCCGGGGAATGTCTTTTCAATCCACTCTACCCCTTCTTCCATGGAAATATTGAGGTCATGCTCTCCTACAGGTGCTTTCGTCGACGGCGTAAAAATCGGTTCCGGCAATTTTTCGCATTCTTTCAATCCCTTCGGGAGCTCTATACCGCAAACCTTGCCGTCTTTCTGATATCCTTCCCAGCCTGAACCGGTGATATATCCGCGAACAATACATTCTACAGGAATCATATCCAGTTTTTTTGTTTTCATGCTGTTTCCGTCAAATTCAGGCTTGCGGAAAAATTCCGGCATATCTTTCACGTCAATGGAAATCATATGGTTCGGCACAACGTCTTTTGTGAAATCAAACCAAAATTCCGACATTTTATTTAATACTTCCCCTTTTTTAGGAATCGGATTTTCCAAAATTTTATCAAAAGCGGAAATACGGTCTGTGCAGACCATGACCAAACTGTCTCCTAAATCATATAATTCACGAACTTTTCCTGATTTGAACGGCTTATATTCTTTCATGATATTCTCCCTTTCACTCTTATTTCTTTAATTCCTGTTGTAATTTTTCATCCTTGCGGTACACTTCCGCTGCCGCTTCTTCTCTGTATTCTTTATATTTTCTGTACAAATCGCGGTCGCTGACGGCACCTATTTCGACAGCAAGATACGCTGCATTTTTTGCCCCGTCAATAGCGACAGTAGCTACAGGCACACCCGACGGCATCTGGACGATAGAAAAAAGTGCGTCCATTCCGTCTAATTTTGCTCCCGAAAGAGGCACACCGATGACCGGACGGAATGTCATAGATGCCACCACACCCGGTAAAGCCGCTGCCATACCTGCACCGGCAATGAAGCAGGCTGCCCCTTTTTCTTCCTGGGCCGTTACAAACTGCTCCAATTTTTTCGGGGTACGGTGTGCCGATGCAATGACCATATCATAAGTGACACCAAAACCGTTTAAGATTTCACAGGCTTTTCTCATCACCGGTAAATCAGAATCACTCCCCATAACAATCCCTACATGCATAGTTGCCTCCTTCATAAAAAATAAAGCTCCTTGTTTCATTTATACAAATCCACACAGAAGCTTTTTGTCCGATCCTCAAAAATATACACACAAATAAAAAAGGCTCTATCCTCAGATTTTATTTTATAACTGCTAAAATAAAACACGAAGATCGGCCTCCTTTGATACAAAAGATATGATTACCAAATCTATTCTTCTCTGCATTCACAGAAAATGTCTTTATTTATTTTAATATTTACCTCAGGTCTTGTCAACGAAACCGGATATTGAAAAAGTACGGTTTTATCTATTCTTTTCGTAAATAATAATACCTTAATTTTTTTGTTTTTATATTTAATTTTATGCAAACTTTAGAACGCTTCTTTTTCCGGCTCGGAAAATCCATTCTCTTTTTCATAAGTATCCAATACGTCATTGAATCCCTTTTCCGTCACTTCTTTCATGATTTCCTGCCGTAAAGCGGTTGCCTTGGGAAGTCCGTGGAAATAACGGCTTGCATGCGCCCTCATTTCTCTGACCGCCGCATATTCTCCTTTTTCAAGACAAAGCCCGTGAAGATGACATCTTGCCATTTGAAGTCTCATTTCCCAAGATGGCGGAGAGATAACTTCGCCCGTTTCCAGATACGCATTCACTTCCCGGAAAATCCAAGGATTTCCCCAAGCGGCACGACCGATAGCCACAGCGGCGCACCCCGTTTCTTCCATGAGGTCTTTTGCAGATTTTCCGTCTGTCACATCTCCGTTACCTATTACGGGAATTTTGACGGCGTCCACAACTTTTTTGATTTCTCTCCAATCCGCTTTCCCTGTATAAAAATCTTCCCGTGTCCTTCCGTGAACCGTAATGGCAGCAGCCCCCGCCTCCTCTGCCGCCTGTGCGAGTTCCACCACATTCAATACATCCCGTGACCAGCCGAGACGCATTTTCACCGTCACCGGTGTTTGTACCGCTTTGACCATGGCACGGATAACAGCCTCCGCAAGAGGGATATTTTTCATGAGCGCCGAGCCGTCTCCGTTTTTTACCACCTTCTGCATAGGACATCCCATATTGATATCAATGAAATCAGGATCTGCCTGCTCTATAATTTTTGCCCCCCATGCCATGATATCGGGATCGGAGCCGAAAAGCTGGAGCGCCACAGGATGTTCACCCGGAGCTATTTTGAGCATCTCTTTCGTTTTTTCATTCCCGTAATAAAGTCCTTTGGCGCTTACCATTTCTGCAGTTGTCAGTGACGCGCCCATTTTTTTTGCAATGACACGGTACGCCAAATCGCTGACGCCTGCCATAGGCGCCAGACATGCCCAACCGTTCAATTTCACATTTCCAATTTTCGGATATTTCATAATGCTTCCTATAAAATAAATTATTTTGTCATAAAAACATTTCTTTTCTATAGTTTAACATGAGAATGAAATCCGTTTTGCTTCTCTGCTTATCTATTAGCCGATATAAGACTTTTTTATATTTCACTTTCATGTTATAATAATAAAAAAGTTTTATAAGGTGTTTTTCACCATCTATCCACAAAAAAGCATTGGGGTGTTTACATGAACAATACGGATTGGAAAATTTTAATTTATCTCCGTGAAGAGCGGAGCATCAATAAAGTGGCTAAACGTTTATTTATGACACAGCCTTCTCTGACTTACCGCTTGAGTCAAATGGAGAAAGAAATCGGATGTCTTTTATTTATCCGCACAAATAAAGGCGTTCATTTCACGGATGCGGGAAACAGACTCTTTTCCTTTGCGGAAAAAGAACTCCAGCAATACCAAGATATGAAAAACTTTGTCACTCATGAGCCGAATTCCATCTCCGGTGTTCTCCGTATCGGTGCTTCCCAATCTTTTTCCCAATCTCATATGCCTGCCATATTGAAAGGTTTTGTTGATGAATATAGTGATATTGAAATTTCTTTAACGACAGATACCAGTGACAGGCTGGTCAAACTGGTCAAGAAAGAAGATATTCATCTGGCTATCGTTCGCGGTAATCAGGAATGGTCGGATGCGGATATTCTTTTGGAAGACGCTCCGCTCTATCTTATTTCCGCCCAAAAAATCGACTTTGATACGCTGGCGGAACAGCCTTCTATCCGTTATCAGAGTGATCCTTCTCTTGATGAACTGCGAAGCCGCTGGTGGCGGCAAAACTTTGCCGACTCCCCCCATTTTTCTCTTACTGTCAGTGATTGTTTGACTTGCGTGGAAATTGTCAATCACGGTCTGGGACACTCTTTGATTCCGGAAGATATGCTTTCGAAATGCAATGAACAGGTGGATAAACAGATGATTTATGACAATCACGGAAATCCTCTTTTACGCCCCAGCCATTTGATTTATAAAGAAGCCATGCTTCAGTCCACACCGGTGCAAATATTTGTCGATTATATGAAAAAGTATTTCCAAATCAAAGGATAACGTCCTTCCATAATAATCAATGATTCAAAGGTCTATTCTTGTGGAAACCGGAAGATTTTTGAATCATTTTTTATTGCCCGAACGGATTGATTTTCAGATTACTTGTTTTATTATTTTTCTTACTTATGGCAACATTTTTATTTACAGGTTGCATAGGTAAACGTTGTAGAAAGGAGTCTTTTTTGAAAAAAGAAAATATAGAAACAAAAGAAAACCGTCATTCCGCCATGTATTCCAACGGAATGACCTCGGAAAAAAATCTCTTTACCCGTTTTTTCCCAACAGTCACTTCCGTTTTTACAGGATCTGTTGTATTTACACTCGCTGTCGTTTTAATCGCCCTCTTCTTTCCCGGTCATTTTGAAACAGCTACAGGCGGCATTAAAAATTATATTACACAAAATTTCGGTTGGTTTTATTTGCTTCTTGTCGGTAGTATTGTGGCTTTTTGTCTTTTCATTATATGCAGTCCTGCCAGCCGGATTCGCCTGGGCGATCCCGATTCAAAACCGGAATATACAAAACTTTCCTGGCTCTCCATGCTGTTTTCCGCCGGTATGGGAATTGGGCTGATATTCTTCGGGGCAGCGGAGCCGCTATCCCATTTTGCCGTTTCTTCTCCTGTGGCTCCGCCGGGCAGCAAGCAGGCACTGGCAGATTCTCTGAAATATACATTTTTTCACTGGGGCATTCATGCCTGGTCCGTCTACGGCATTATTGCTCTTTCCTTGGCATACTTTAAATTCAGAAAAAAGGAAAAGTCGCTCCTTTCCGCCACCTTAAAGCCTTTATTTGGAAATAAAACAGAAACACTTCCGGGGAAAATCATAGATGGTCTGACTATTTTCGTTACCGCTATCGGTGTCGCTGCTTCCCTCGGCTTCGGCGCTGTCCAAATTAACGGAGGACTTTCTTATTTATTCGGCATTCCAAATACCGCCGCCGTACAGGTCATAATTATTCTTGTCTGCACCGGCTGTTTTGTCGTTTCCGCTCTGTCAGGCATCGGCAAAGGTGTCAAAATATTATCCAACTTGAATATCATTTTAGCCATCGGGCTTATGGCATTACTGATTGTCTTAGGACCTTCCACTTTATTTATGAATTCGTTTGTGGGAACAATCGGCATGTATCTGAATGATTTCCTGCGCATGAGTTTCCGTACCGCCAGTCTGTACCCGACCCGTCAGGAATGGATACAAAACTGGACCATCTTTTACTGGGCATGGTGGATTTCCTGGGCTCCTTTTGTCGGCATCTTTATTGCACAGATTTCAAAAGGCCGGACAATCCGGGAATTTCTGATTCACGTATTGCTCGTTCCTACGATTTTCAGTTTCCTTTGGTTTTCCGTATTCGGAACCGCCGCCACGCAGGCTTCTCTCTCTGACGTAACACTGGCGGACATGTCCTCAGAAACCGTTTTATTCGGTGTCTTCAATCAATACCCTTACGGCTTCTATCTTTCTTTGCTTGCTGTATTTCTTATTTTTACTTTTTTCATCACTTCCGCAGACTCCGCTACTTATGTACTTTCTATGCTCTCCGAAGACGGAAACCGTTTTCCTCACAATTATGTAAAAGTCATTTGGGGATTACTGATTTCCTCCATTGCCGGTATTTTACTGGTTGCCGGCGGATTATCGGCCTTGCAGAACATCGTGATTATTTCGGCACTTCCATTTTCTCTTGTTATTATCTTGATGATGATTGCGCTTTATAAAGAAATCCATCATGAAAAAATAGAAATGGGCCTCTATGTAAAACCAAAAAACAAACCGAAAAAAGACCGTCCGTTCCGGTCTTACGAATAACAAAAGAGTGCACAGCCATCATAAGCTGTGCACTCTTTTTTCTTACTAAATTTTTGTTGACACTTCTAACTGATGTTCTTCCGATTCAAAAAGAGCCTTTGCAAAATCGGCGGCATTGAATTTCTGCAAATCTTCTTCTCTTTCACCCAGCCCAATCCATTGTACCGGCACATGAAGTTCTTCATGTACAGAGAGCACCACCCCGCCCTTGGCGGTTCCATCCAATTTTGTCAAAATAACCCCTGTAAGAGGTACAATTTCACCGAAATTTTTTGCCTGGCTCACCGCATTTTGTCCGGTCGTCGCATCCAATATGAGAATCGTTTGATGGGGAGCATCAGAAATTACTTTTTTTACCACCCGGCTGATTTTAGCCAATTCTTCCATCAAGTTGACTTTGGTTTGCAGTCTTCCTGCCGTATCAATCAGAACCACATCGGATCCTCTCGCTTTAGCGGCTGTCACCGCATCAAAGGCCACCGCTGCAGGGTCGGCACCTTCTGCATGTTTGACAATATCGGCGCCTGTTCTCTCCGCCCAAATCGTCAGCTGTTCTGAAGCGGCCGCCCTGAAGGTATCCGCTGCGGCAAGCAGAACTTTTTTCCCTTCCGCATGAAAGCGGGACGATAATTTGCCAATCGTCGTCGTTTTGCCGACACCGTTGACCCCCACCACCAAATATACTTCTGGATGATGGACTTCTTTCATTTCATTTTCATTTTCAGCCAACATATCCGCTACCATTTTTTCCATAAAAGGCATGACTTCATTGGTATTGTGAATGATTCCTTCCGTAACACCTCTTCTGATTCGGCGCATCAGATAATCTGTCGTCCTTACACCCAAATCTCCTGACAAAAGAACCATTTCCAATTCTTCCAGGAAATCATCGTCAATTTCCGCATATCCAATGACTACGGTTTCTATATTTTTTATTAAGCTGGCTTTTGTTTTTTTCAAACCGCTTCGAACTTTATCCAGAAATCCCATTTTCTTCCTCCTTTATATAATCACCGACCCGCACGGTCACCAAGGAAGATACTCCTTTTTCACCCATTGTAACACCTTGGAGAGTATCCGCAAATTCCATAGTGCGTTTCCTGTGGGAAATCACGATAAACTGTGTCCGCCGCTTATAATCGGCTATCATCCTGCTGTACCGTGATACATTGGCATCGTCCAGTGCCGCATCTATTTCATCGACAAAACAAAAGGGAGCGGGTCGGTAAGCCATGAAGGACATAAGCAATGCAATGACGGTAAGTGCTCTTTCCCCGCCGGACATCAAGGTCAGAGGCTGCCTTTTTTTCCCGGGGAGCTGCAAATACATCTCCACCCCGCCTTCGAGCGGATGCGCCTCATCGGTCAGTTCCAGCCGTGCCTTTCCTCCTGAAAACATAATCTGCATAATACGGCCGAATTCTATATTGATTTCCTTAAACGCTTCAGCAAACCGGGATGACATTGTCGTATCAATATCATGAATGACCGTTTCCAGTCCTGCTCTTGCTTTCTTCAAATCTTCAATCTGGGTTTCGTAAAATTTACGACGCCGCAACTGCAATTCATATTCTTCTTCTCCGTTGGGATTTACACTCCCTAACTTTGCCATACTGTCTTCCAGACGACTTTGTTTTTCTTTCATGTCCGCCATGGAACCGGAAAGCCGCAATGCTCCAGCGGTTTCAAGCGTCAGATTCTGTACCTTGAGATTTTCCAGTTCTTCCATTTCCTGTGCCTTAAAACTGTCGATTCTGGCTTTTCTGTCCGCCATATCTTTACTGATAGCCGCCGATTTTTCCTGCGCCTCTCTCCAGCCATCATCATTTCTTTTCCGGTGCAAAGCAAATTCATCGGAAGCATTTTGTACTTCTTCCTGCTTCTTTTTAGAGGCTTCCCAATTTTTCTCCGCCTCGCTGAATTTCTCTGCCAACTCCCGGATTTCCTGACGCAATGTTTCTTTTAATTTTCTATTTTCCTCTATTTTCCGTGCTAATTCTTTTCTGTCTTTCTCTTGTTCCCGTTTCGCTTCTTCTCGCTCTTTTTGAGCACGCCTTCCGAAACTGACAGCTTCCTCCGCTTTCGTTACCTCTACATGAATACTGACGAGGCAATCTTCCTCTTCTTTCAGTAGTTTCCGGAGTCTGCCGCTTTTTTCATCTTCTCCTACATCGGGAATGTCATGAAACTCCGATAATTGTCTTTGATTACTTTCTATATTCTGCAAGAGCAATTCTAAATTTTCTTCAATCGACTCTATTTCTCTCCCGCTTCGTTTTTCTACTATTTTTTGTGTATTTATGGTCTGAGAAACCCCATCTTTTTGGCCGTTTACCTCTGCCAACTTCACCTTTAAAGCCTGCCACTCTTCTCTTTCACGGGTAACTTTTTCCGATAAGGCCGCACAAAAATCATCTTGCTTTCTTTTTTCTTCCGCGCAACGGGATATTTCTTTTTCGTTCTCCGCTTCCTGCTTTAAAAGTTCCTGTATTTCCTGCCGACGCCCGAAAAAAGTATTTTCTCGTTTCTTCATGGAACCGCCGGTCATGGAACCGCCCGGGTTAACCACTTGTCCATCTAATGTAACCAGGCGAAGGCGATAATTGTACTTTCTTGAAACCTCTCTTGCCGCTGCCAAATTTTCAGCAATTAATGTTCTTCCCAAAATGGCTTCCATGAGATCTTTATAATCGTCTTCATAATGAAACAAGTCGGAAGCAATCCCGCAAATCCCTTTCTCCTGCACGGCTTGTCTTTCATTTTTATCATTTTTCCCGGGTCGCATGGATTCGAGCGGGTAAAAGGTGGTGCGTCCCAAATTATTCTTTTTCAGCCATGAAATGATATCTGCCGCCGCTTTTGCCGTATCGGTCACAATGTAAGACACCGAATTTCCCAAAGCCACTTCCGCCGCCTTGGTATATGCGGGCGGCACACGCAATAATTCGCCTACCATGCCCAGGATGTGTTCTCCCCAAAGACTGCGGCTTTCCATAATCGTTTTTGTCGTCCCGGAGAAATTAGTGTATTCCTTTTCCGCCCGTTCGAGATATTCTTTTCTGGAACGGATTTGTACACGTTGGGATTGTAAGTCATTTTGCCTGTTCAAAAGCCGGTATTGCTTATCCATGGCTTCTTTAAGGGAATTTCCGTCCCGATTTCCGTTGTTTTCCAGTTTTTCCATATGCAGGCGGATATCGTTTTCCTTGTTCAACAGCGACTCGTACTGTTTTTCCATACCAAGCCGTACAGCTTCCGCTTCTTTTTCCGCCAAGCTGTACTTTTCTTTTTCTGCAAGCAATCGGTTTTTTTCTGTATTTCCATAAGCAATTTCCCGGGACAGTCGTTCTTTCTCTGCCAATTTTTTCCGGTTGACCGCCAATTTTTCCTTGTATTCCGTTTCTGCCTGATTTAAATCCTCCGTGATTTTTTCTTTTTTTCTCAATTCCTCTTTCAAAAGATCTTGTTTTTCTTTCCATAATTTTTCAGAGGCAACCAGCTCTTTTTCAATCTCACGTATTTCTTCCGCCAGTTCTTTTTCCGCTTCCGTCTGGTCCGATTCTTCCTCCTGCAAGCGAATGGTTTCTTCCTCTCCGTGATGAAGAGCTTCTTCTTTGACCCTGTAATCCCCGCGAAGAGTTTCCATCAGTCGTTGACCGGCGGCACTTTCTTCTCCCATCTTTCTTACCTTTTCCTGATGAGAGATTATTTTTTCTTCCAACACCGCTTTTTCTGCGGAAAATTGGGACAATCTGGTTTGCCATTCTACATTTTCATCAGCCAGTGCGTTGTATTCATTTTCGTAACGGGCAAGCATACGCCCTATGGATGTCATTTTTAAAAGAGACATCGTCGCTTCCACTGCTTTTTTATCCTTGACTAAGGATTTGTAAACACGAGCCTTCTCAGCGCCTTCTTTGAGCGGCACCAGCTGCTCATCCAAAAGTGCTGTCAGGTCACGGACGCGTTCCATATTTTCTGCCGTTTTTTCAAGTTTTCTGAGTCCTTCATTTTTACGCATCCTGTACAGACTGATTCCTGCCACTTCCTCAAAAATCAGACGCCTTTCCTCCGGTTGCGCGGTCAATACCTGATCTACTCTGTTTTGTCCGATAATGGTCATTGTTCCCTTACCAAGCCCTGTTGTTGCAAGCAGTTCCTGGATATCTTTTAGACGGCAGCTTCTTTTGTTCATCCGGAATTCACTTTCTCCATTCCGGAGTACCCGTCTTGTGATAGCCACCTCAGCCGTATCCAAAGGAAGCTCATGTCCTGAGTTGTCAAGAACCAGCGTTACTTCCGCCGCATTTTTCGGCGTTCTTCCTTCCGCCCCCGAAAAGATGATATCTTCTGTTTTCTGTCCCCGGAGATTTCGTATATTCTGCTCTCCCAAGACCCAGCGGACAGCATCGGAAATATTGCTTTTCCCACATCCGTTCGGTCCTACAATGACAGTCATTCCCTCAGCAAATTCAATTGTCGTTTTATCTGCAAAAGACTTAAATCCCTGCAAAATTAAACGCAGTAATTTCATAAATCGTAAGCTCCTCAGCGATTTTTTATACTTTTTTATTATACAGAAGACGCCATCTGTTTTCTACAAAGGGATTCTCCTTATTTTTCCGTCCGTTCCCAATAAAACCGTTTCTTATTCTGATATCCTGTGTTTTTTCTTCGGAATAAAGAAAGCGGTCATATCTATATTTTCCAGCGCCAGCAACGCCTGCTTTCTGTCAATGCCGCCTGCATACCCGGTAAGGTTTCCTCCCGCTCCCACTACACGGTGACAGGGACAAAATAGAGGAACCGGGTTATGACCTACCGCTCCGCCAATTGCCTGGGCGGACATTTTCTTCTGCCCCGTTTCTTTCATGATTGCTGCGGCTATTTCTCCATAGGTAACTGTTCTTCCATAAGGAATCGTAAGGAGTATCTTCCATACTTTCTTTCTGAATTCCGTTCCGTCCAAACGGAGTAAAGGAATCTTTCCAGGATTTCTTCCTGCAAAATAAATGTCCATCCAGATTTTTGCTTCTATAAAGACCGGAGTTTCTTTTTTTATCCGGTTTTTATCCGGGTCAGCCTCAAATGCCGTTCGTTTTTCAAACCGGACACCCGTTATCGCTTGACCGTCAGAAGTAAGCATTATTTTTCCCAGTGGTGAATCATAATAAGAAATATAGTTCATATATCCTCCTTTATGCCAGTTTTATTTAGAAATCCAAGAACTGCCTTTCATCGTAAACCGCCAAGGGAAATTTTTCCCATACACGGCATAATCAATATGGATTCGTTTTGATGTTTCTATCTGTACTTTTTCTTTTCCCTCTTCGATATACACACCTCCTGTGACTAAATCCGCCCCGTAAAAAGAAGAGTCTATCCCCATAGCCATTGCAAGTCGTCCGGGTCCTGCAGTCAACAACCGTCCTTTGACATTTCCTCGTCTCTTTTGCATAAGCTCCACCCCTTCTAACGGTTCTATGGCACGGAGAAGCACGGCATATCCTTCGCCCTCATATCCGCAAACTACATTCATGCACCAGTACATTCCGTAAATCAAATATACGTAAATATGTCCGCCGTCACCGAAAATAATTTTCGTTCTGGGTGTAATTCCTTTATAGGAATGCGCTCCGTCATCATTTTTCCCGCGGTAATATCCGCCGTAAGCTTCACATTCCGTAATCCGCCCTTTGATAACACCCTCATCCGTTTCACGAACGAGTACCGCCCCAATTAAATGTTTTGCCGTTTCTACGGCTGTTCCGTGATAATCTTCCCGCGTCCACCGCATATGTATCTCCTGCTAAAAATGCAGTGCTGTTTTTTACAGACACTGCCATTTTTTATTTCATAGTAGTAGCCGTCACCGGCATACCTATTTCAATATCCTCCGAAGAATGCAAAACAACACGATCTCCTGCATGCAGTCCGTCCAGCACATAGACATACTCTCCATCTATATGCCCTATCATGATCGTTTTTATGTCAATAAGCGAATCATCCGTGACTACTGCCACTGTATTTTCTCCTCTCAGCGCTGTCTTAGGTATCACTATCGCCGGGATATTTTCACTGCTGCTTAACCGTACCGTATAATTTTTTCCGAAAACAAGCTCCCCTTCCGGATTATCAATCTGGACCTTGTAAACTGTATATTTATTGTTCCCGTTGCTTTCCTGTTTCTTCAGTTCCCCAAACCATACATGGTCATTATCGAAAACCGTGACGGTAAGCATTTTTTCATTTTTGGTTCTTTCGATAAACTCATCCCAGCCGGCAGGTAATCCGAAAGAAAATATAACCGGTGTATCCTGACATATCACCATAGCCGTCTGTCCTGCCGCCGCTATTTTATTTTTATCCAGATAGACGGCGGAAACGGTTCCGTCTATAGGAGCACGGACTCCGCAAGCGGCAATGGATTTCCGTACGGCCGCCAGTGATTCCCTAATCCCCTCAGCCGCCGGAACAGCCCTGTTTGCCAATGGCTGGCTTGTATTTCCTTTTCTCCTCTGAATTTGTTCATACTCCGCACGGGTAATAATGCCCTGACGGAGTAAAGATGCTTCCATGCTGTCGTCATTTTCTGCATTATATGACGGCCTCTCCGCCCCGGAAGAATAGGCTGACCCTATCTGATTTTCCAAAGCCGCCGCCTGTGCCTCATAAGAGGATGCATCTATTTGAAATAATAAGCTGCCGGCTTCTACTTTTGTCCCTGCTGGCGGAAGTTCAGATATCACGGGTCCCGACACCAACGGAATCACCTGTTCCGTATGAAGCGCCTCTGCTTCAGATGATATCTTTATAACAAAAGGAGCTTTTATTTCCTCTACCTGCCTGACCCGGACAGCCGGTTTCCCGCAACCGGTACATAAAACCATCCCTGCCGCCAAAACTGCGACCAGTAAAATTCTCCAATTCATTATTTTACCTTATTTCAAAATATCTTCTGCTATCACACCGGCTAATTCTTCCAGTCTTCTTTCTTCCTCTTTACCCGCTGAAGAAAGAACATGCACATCCTCTCCCAGTATCCGGCAATTTTTCCATCCTTCCACGACTTCTTTCATCAGTTTCACACTTACATAAGGTGCCCAACTGCTATTTCCAATAATGGATACCGTCCTGTTTTCAATTCCTTTGTGCGTACATTCCGACAAAAAGGTTTTCATCAACGGATTCAATCCCATGTCCATCGTCGGCGCGGCTAAAACAATATGACTCCGCCGTATCGTTTCCGCCCAGGCTGAAGTAAATGGCGTAGTACATAAATCAACAAGTTTGATATTTGTGACACCCTTATTTCCTAAAAGAAAGGCCAACCGTTGTGCAGCAAACGCCGTATTTCCATAAGGAGAAGCGAAGAAAATCGTAGCGGATTTATACTCGGGCTGCCAGGACGCCATTGTTTCATGATATGTTAAGATGCTTTCAATATCCTCTCTTTTTCTGTATACAGGTCCGTGAAGCGGACAAATCATATGAAGTTCCATAGGTTCCAGCTTTTTCATTGCTACCGCTACTTGTCTGCCGTACCGACCGATGACATTCATATAATACGTCCGCATTTCTTCTGAAAGAACAATATTCTCCTCCGACGTATCGGCAAAAATACTGCCCTGGAGCGCCCCCAATGTGCCGAAAAGATCAGCGGAAAATAAAATTTTCTCCGTTTCTTCATAGGTAAAAGTCACCTCCGGCCAATGAACCATGGGCGCTGTTATAAAACGAAGCGTATGCGATCCCAGATTTAAAACCAGATTTTCATTAACCGGTATAAAACGATCGTTCAAAGGCAGGTGGAAATACTGCATGAACATTTTCATGCCCGTAGGACTGATACACAGCTTCGCTTCCGGATACGTTTCCAGCAACGTAAAAAGAGAGCCTGAATGATCAGGTTCCATATGATTCACAATAACATAATCTAATGGACGGCCGCGCAAAAGAACTTTCACATTCTCCATGAATAGGTCCCGTGCCGTCTGATCCACCGCATCAATCACGCATGTTTTTTCATCATCAATGAAGTAACTGTTATACGATACGCCGTTATTCATCGGTATATAATTTTCAAAACGAGGCGTCACGAAATCATTGGCGCCGATCCAATATATGGTATCTGTTACTTTCTGTTCATTATGCATCATCACTTCACACCCTTATTTTATTTATTCAAGTATATCATACACCGGAGAACTTCCTGCTCCGCCTTCATTCCATTTACGTAAATTCTTATGCATTTTTCATTACGGTCTGCTATCATATAGGAAATAAATATTTCAAAGCGAGGATTTATGAAATACTCCATCTTATTATCTATTATTTCCTTGGCCGCCTGGAAATACGGTTATTTTATTTTTGCCGGTCTTTCAGGACTTCTCAGCGGCTTTCTTTACATTCTTTCCTTTTATAGAAAGAAACAAATGCTTGCCATTGCTTGTATTTCTTCAGGAATAATTTCCGTCATGCTGTTTCCTATAGAGTTTTCTTTTCCCGGATTGATGCACATCGGAATTTCCTGGTCAATTTCTATTTTTGCTTTGCTCATCATTCTTTCACTTTTTATAAAAACAAAAGAAAAGTTTTTCTGAACATGCAAAAACAGGATCCCCTTACGGGAATCCTGTTTTCTTTTCTTATCTCATTTTAAATTTGTACAATCCAGTCATCACACCGAATAACAAAACAATCCCGGTCGCTGTTCCTATTAATCCGTCCCCAGTAAAGCCTGCAACGATATACCCGATAAAACAGCAGGAAGATACGCAAAGCACATAGGGAATCTGGGTCGACACATGGTCAATATGATGGCACTGTGCTCCTGCCGATGCCAAAATCGTCGTGTCGGAAATCGGAGATACATGGTCTCCGCCGACCGAACCTGCAAGAACAGCGGCAACTGTAATCGTTGCCAGATTCATATCATAACCCGCCACGGCAAGAACAATCGGAATCAAAATCCCGAAAGTACCCCAGGAAGTTCCTGTTGCAAAAGCAAGTCCTAAAGCCACCAGGAAAAATACAGCCGGCATCATCACTTCCACTGTCTGGTTTCCGCTGACAACAGAACCGACATAGCCGCCGATATTCAAATAGTCCTGCCCGCAGACACCGGACAAGGTCCATGCCAAACACAAAATAAATATCGCAGAAGCCATTTGCTTAAACCCGTTGACAAAACAGGAGCAGAATGTGGAAAAATCAAGAATCTTCCGCGGTACATAAAGTAAAAAGGTAAACACGAGCGCCATGAATGAACCCATAACAAGCCCCTTTGCCGATTCACATTCCGCAAACGCATCGGCAATACCTTTTCCCTCTAAAATGCCTCCTGTATAAAGCATTCCGAAAACACAACTGCCAATCAGTACGAAAAGGGGAAGCACCAGATCAAGAATCCCGCCTCTTCCTACAGGTGCCGTAGTCTCATCTTCGGCATATTCTTCAGGAATAACCAACGTGTTTCCACTTTTCTCTGCAAAATCCGCCATTCGGGAAAAATCTTTATTTACAAAAATGATAAACGCCATGAATATAAGTGTAAGCCATGCATAGAGGTTCATGGGAATCGTATTTAAAAATAAAGCAAATCCGTCAATCCCGCTGTTTTCGGGCAGAGAAGACGACACTGCCGCCGCCCAGCTTGACACCGGTGCAATAATGCAAATCGGTGCTGCTGTAGCATCAATAATATAAGCGAGTTTTGCCCGGGTTATCTGAAAACGATCCGTCACCGGGCGCATAACGGTTCCGACAGTCAGACAATTAAAATAATCATCAATAAAAATCAAAAGTCCCAAAACCATCGTAACAAAAAGTGCCGACCGCTTCCCCTTGATTTTTCTGGCTGCCAAATCTCCATAAGCCTGGGAAGCTCCCGATTTCTGGATAGCCGCCACAATAATTCCTAAAAGAACTAAAAATACGAGGATATTAACATTGCCCCCTATTTTATCCGACATAATATTAAACATCAAATCAATTGAGCCAAGAATATTAAATCCGGTAAACATCAGTACCCCGATAAAAATTCCAATGGCCAAAGACATATAAACTTCTTTAGTAGCCAGTGCCAAAATAATTGTGATGATAGGAGGTACCAGTGACCAAGCCGTTTCTGCCATAACTCCAACAACCCCTTCCGTTCTCCTTTATGCCTGCAGGCATATTTTGTTTATTTTTGATTATTCTACAGAACGGGAACAATGTCAAGAAAAAATTCTTGATTTATAAAGAAATTTTGTGAATTATTTTCCTGCAACAAAAAAGTATGGGTGTTTTACGACTTGCCCATACAATGTATCATTATCCGTTTTATCTCCTCCTGGTGCCTTTTATATCAGGAGATCTGCCGCTTCTTTTGCCTGTCTAAAATAAACTGTTAAAACTTTTATATTTCCTTCTCATCCTTGCAGAGCATCTTTGGCCCAATTTTCAATTTGTTTTTCATTTGTCACCATTCCAAAACTCCCAAAACGGACATATAATCCGGATTTCACAAAACAATCTCCTACATAGGCGGCAAAATGGGTTAATGCATGTCCCGCACTTTCTTCGCCGGTCACAAAAGGATAGATAACTTTTCCGGATACATCGTGGGATTCTAAAAAACGCTTCATCGCCGGTGCTATGGTATACCGCCATACAGGTGTTCCCAAAAATATCGTATCGTATTCCCCGATATCTACAGGAAAATCATTGAGTTCGGGCATAAAGTCGGTACTTACTTCCCGATGTCCTTGTGCTATTTTATCTTCTTCCTTTTCGGGATAAGGCTCTTTCGTTCGGATCGAGGCCAAATCTCCTCCCACGGTTTTCTGAATCAGCTCCGCTACCTCCCTCGTATGGGACGTTGTGGAGTAATAAACAATCAGAATTTTCTTTCCCACTTCTGCTTTCCTCCATATATCTGTTCGCTCAATGCTGCAGTTTCCCGAATCATCATTTCTCCTTTAGTCATATCACGTCCCAAGATTATCTGCAAGCAGCGTTTCGGCGATTTTATTTATCCATGATGAAAGCCGGCTTACCTCACCGACTTTTTTTCTTTTACCTGCTCATTTCTACCCTGTCGAAGTTTCGCATATCAGCTCATTTCTGTCAGGCAGCTCCAATATTTCTTTGGAAGAAAACTTCTCTGTAAATCGGGATTCCGCCTCTCTTCGATAGCCATATGCTTCCAATAGCCTCTCCATAAATTTCTGAATTCTTCTTCCGTTCCGCTATGACGGGGATGCAAATCGGGATTTTCCACTCTGACTATCTCTATATGCGTCCCGTCATAATAAGCTGCCATATTCCGCCGGATATCGTGTATTGCCCACTCTTCTTCAGGAAGTCTTTTTTGGAAATGTCTGACAATTAAAGGAAGTACGTCATGCGTGGGGCGGACAGAAGCATACAGCATGCCCTCTTCTAATTCACTGAACCGCAAAATCCCTTTCCATTTCTCCGCCTCATTTCCCGTCTTTCTTGCCCGGGTAAGAATTTCCCATACCCAAATCTGCTTTTGTGATGCATAAATATCTTGTTTTAAAATAAATCCTTTACGGATATAGTCCAAGAGCAGATCCTCTCTTCTGTCTTTACAAAGAAATGCCCGGTACAACCAGCTAAAAGCAGGCCCGCCGCAAGCCTTGAAAAATGCATCGGCTACCTTTTCCGCTTTGCCTGTATTTGTCGTCACACTCATTCCGTCTCCGAATAAATCATGACTGACCTCCTGCGGCACGACCGACTCAAGAGAGGAAATCCCGTGATAATAAGCCTCATACACTGTCGTAAGAAATCCTGAAAAAGTACCATCATACATATATTTCATATCACACCTGCCCGGGAAATAAACTCATCTGCACCATACTTCTCTTTATTTTCTCTGACACCAGTGCTTCTCTGAGTCTGTTGTCTTCCCCGTCGCCCAAACCTTTATATATGCCGCGGCAGGTTACAAAATGTTTCGCCCGCTTCCAGACTACCCCCGTTCTCCGTACCTCTTCTTCCGACAATGCACCATACCGCCTCAGCCGGATAATGCGTTGCGCACTTCTCACACCAATCCCGGGAACCCGGAGAAGCATTTCATAAGACACTTTATTAATTTCCACAGGAAAATATTCCCTGTGTCGGATAGCCCAGCATGACTTGGGATCTAAATCATTATCAAAATCCGGCTCTTTCTCTGTAAGAAGTTCTTCCGCCTTAAATCCGTAAAACCGGAGAAGCCAGTCCGCCTGATACATCCTGTTTTCTCTTACCAGCGGAGGTTTTACAATAGCAGGCAAATTTTTCCCGTTCATCACAGGAACGTAGGCTGAATAGTATACCCTCTTCAGTTCTGTTATTTTATAAAGACCTTCTGTCAGACGCAGGATATCCCTGTCACTTTCGCCGCTGGCACCGATAATCAATTGTGTCGTCTGTCCTGCAGGAACGAAAGGCGGAGCATGCTTCGATTTTTCCTGCCTTCTCTCCCTGATTTTCTCATGAAAAAATTTCATGGGCGTCAATATAGCTTTCCTTGTCTTTTGCGGTGCCAAAAGCTTTAACGACCGCTCTGACGGCAACTCTATATTCACACTCACCCGGTCTGCATAACGGCCCAACTCATTCAGCAATGCTGCATCTGTTCCGGGAATTCCTTTCATATGGATATATCCGTAGAAATGTTCCCGTTCCCTTAAAATCCGGGCCGTCTTAATCAGCAATTCCGTCGTGTAATCGGGAGAACGGATAATGCCGGACGACAAAAACAAACCTTCGATATAATTTCGGCGATAAAACTGTATCGTCAGTCTCACAATCTCTTCCGGTGTAAATGTAGTCCGCGGCGTATCGTGGCTTCTTCTGTTTACACAATATTCACAGTCATATATACAGGAATTGGACATCAGAATTTTGAGCAAAGAAATACAACGTCCGTCAGCCGTCCAGGAATGACAAATTCCGCTATAATGCCCGTTGCCGAGACCGCCCCGGTTCAATCTCGATGAACCGCTGGAAGAACATGACACATCATACTTCGCCGCATCAGCCAAAATATTTAATTTTTCTCCCAATTCCATATGCCTCACCACCATAGAACAAATTTTCTATTTCATTATACACCATATGATAGAAAATCTGTTCGTTTTTTACTTTCCGACAGAAAAGTTATATGTATCTTTTATTTGCGATGAAGAAGATTATTTTTCTGAAATTATATTTTTATTATCTCTTTTCAAAATTTTTTATCAGATAAATACATACTCTCATGGTTCGTAAAATTCCCAATAAAAAAAGTGTTGCCGTCCTTAAAAGGTACAACAACACTTTTCAAAACACTTTTTAAATATTATGCTTCGGCTAAAAGTTCTGCCACATAATCCCAGTTGACTACCTGGAAGAAATTATCCACATAATCAGCACGACGGTTCTGGTATTTCAGGTAATAAGCATGTTCCCAAACATCAAGACAGAGAATCGGTTTTTTACCTTCGCTCAGCGGGCAGTCCTGGTTTGCGCTGGATACTACGGCCAACTTATCTCCATCCACTACGAGCCAGGCCCAGCCGCTTCCGAAACGACCGGTAGCTGCTGCGGCAAATTGCTTTTTGAATTCATCAAAGGATCCGAAGGATTCATTAATTTTATCAAGCAAAGCACCTTTCAGTTCGGTTGTTCCCACCGGTGCCATCATTTTCCAAAACAGACTGTGGTTGTAATGACCGCCGCCATTGTTACGTACTGCCGTACGAATTTCTTCCGGTACTTCCTTCAAATGAATCATCAGGTCTTCGATAGACTTGGAAGCCCATTCCGGATAGTTTTCCACTGCTTTGTTCAAATTATTTACATAGGTTGCATGATGCTTATCATGATGCACTTCCATGGTCTTTGCGTCGATGACCGGTTCCAATGCATCAAAACTGTAAGGTAAATCTGGTAATTTAAAAGCCATAATTATGCCCCTTTCAAAATATATATTTGATATTTTTATTATACACCACTTTATCTATATATGCAAATATATCGATATGATTTATTTTTATTCTTTTTTACTATTTGATATTCAAAAACCGCCCCTTGCAATCAGCATTACTCTGATCACAAGGGGCGGCGTATATGAAGGCGTTTTCAAATTAAACGAGCCGGCTTAAATCTCCCCAGTCCATATAAACTTCAAGTACTTTTACAAGCAGGGAAATTCTGTTATTTTTCACAGCTTCATTATCTACCATAACCATAACCGTATCGAGATATGCATTAACAGGTGCCGTCAGTTCTTTCAGATACGGCAATGCATCCGCATATCGGTACTCGCGATAAGCCTGTGCCACAGGTTCTGATACTTTTACGAATGCCGCATAAAGAGTTTTTTCTGCTTCCTCTTCAAATAAGCCGGGATCCACTTCACCAGCATGTTTGCCTTTTGTGATATTCGCAAGACGTGTCACTGCCTGACGGAGCTCTTCTTCTCCCTTGATATGACTGTCCAACATGGATTGTGCTTTCAGGAACAATGCATATATATCATTAATTTCTCCTGATAAAACGGCATCAATAACATCATAGTCGATTTTTTTATCAAGCAGTATCGTTTTGATTCTCTGGCGGAAGAAATCTTCTATTTGCATAACTGCTGTTTCTTTCTTTTCTGTTTCCCCCGGCAGCAGTTTCAGCGCTTCTTCGATTCCTTTTCTTATATCCCAGTGTATTTTTCCGTCCACAAGAATATTGACGGCACCGATTGTCTGCCGGCGCAAGGCAAACGGATCCTGTGAACCCGTGGGTATCAATCCGCGGAGGAAGGTCGCTGCCAGATTATCAAGTTTATCTGCCAGGGAAAGGGCTCTGCCGATGGCGCTCTGAGGCAAAATATCACCGGCAAAACGCGGCATATATTGTTCAAATATCGCATCTGCCACATCTTTATCCTCTCCGTCAAGAAGAGCATATTCTCTACCCATTTCTCCCTGCAATTCAGTAAATTCGGTAACCATTCCCGTTGCAAGATCAGACTTGGAAAGGAAAGCGGCCCGCCGGACTTTTTCCGTTTCTTCCGGGGAAAAGCCCCAGTCGGCAGCGATAAGAGAAACCATTTTAACCAGTCTGTCCGCTTTATCTAAAAGCGTACCGAGGCCTTCCTGGTAATTGATACGCTTTATATCCTCTCTCCGTTCTTCCAACGATTTTTTGCGGTCTCCGTCATAGAAAAATTTTGCATCGTCAAGGCGTGCCCGAAGTACCTTTTCATTACCGGCCTGCACATTATGAACGGCTTTGTCTCCTCCGTTTCTCACGGTCAGGAAATAGGGCATGAGCGATCCGTCTTTTCTCCGTACAGGATAATATCTCTGATGATCTCTCATAGGAGTAACAATAGCCGGTACGGGGAGTTTTAAAAATTCTTCATCAATCTTACCGTACAGTGGTGTCGGGTACTCGACCAGATAGTTAATTTCTTCCAAGAGCCCGGCATTGGGCCAGACTTCTCCGACCAGTTCATCAGCTACTTTTTTCAGCCCCCGGGAAATCATATCTCTTCTTTCGTCCTGATCTACCATAACAAAAGCTTTTTCCATAATGGCTTTATACTCTTCGGGACGGGTTATTTTTACCGGTTCCTTGCAGAGGAAACGATGCCCGCGGCTGATATTTCCGCTTTTTACATGTGCAAATTCCATAGGAATAATCTTATCATCCGCAAGTGCGACAATCCAGCGGACAGGGCGGATAAAGTGGGCTTCTTCATCAGCCCAGCGCATGCTTCTTGAAAAATTCAGTCCGGTAATAAGAGATGTAAATAATTCGGGCAAAATATTTTCTACCGGCTGTCCTTTATTTATCACTTCTGCCCAGGTATATTCACCTTCTTTGACCAGCTGTGACGGGTCGATATGCTGGCCTCTTGCAAATCCCAGCGCCGCCTTTGTCGGATTTCCATTTTCATCAAACGCTGCTTTTACAGACGGTCCGCGTTTCTTTACTTCTTCATCAGGCTGTGCATCGGCTGCTTGTTTTACAATAACGGCCAGACGGCGGGGCGTTGCATATACCTCTGTTTTTTCGAAAGAAATACGGGCTTCTTTCAGTTTCATATCAACCAGTTCACGAAGCTGATCGACAACACCGGACATGATATTGGCCGGCATTTCTTCGGTCCCTATTTCAAGAAGAAGGTTTTTACTCATTTCCGGTCACTTCCTTTCAGCATGGGGAATCCCAATTCTTTTCTTTTCTTTAAATATGCTTTTGCACACATACGTGCCATACTTCTCACACGACCGATATATTCGGTTCGTTCGGAAAGAGATATTGCTCCTCCCGCATCAAGAAGGTTAAAAGTATGAGAACATTTCAATACATAGTCATAAGCGGGAAGCACATAACCTGCTTTGATGATACGGGTCGCTTCCTTTTCATACATATCAAAAAGGCGGAAAAGCATATCATGATCCGATAAATCATAGCTGTAAACAGACTGCTCATACTCATTTTCATGCCAGATGTCACCATACGTAACACCCTTTGTCCATTCCAAATCATATACATTGTCTTTTTCCTGTATATACATGGCAATTCGTTCCAGCCCATAAGTAATTTCAACCGAAACAGGATGTTCGTCAATGCCGCCGATTTGTTGGAAATAGGTAAATTGTGTAATTTCCATTCCGTCAAGCCAGACTTCCCAGCCGATACCCCAAGCGCCCAGCGTAGGAGATTCCCAATTATCTTCTACAAAACGGATATCATGCTCTTCCGGATCAATGCCAAGCTCTTTCAAGCTTTCCAGATAAGTTTCCTGAATATCGTCAGGCGAGGGTTTCATAATAACCTGGAATTGGTGATGCTGATAAAGCCGGTTCGGGTTATCTCCGTAGCGACCGTCATCAGGACGGCGGGATGGTTCTACATAGGCTACATTCCACGGCTCGGGCCCGATAGTTCTGAGAAAAGTGGCAGGATTCATTGTTCCCGCTCCCTTTTCCACATCATAGGACTGTTGAAGAACACAGCCCCGGGCTGACCAGAATTTCTGGAGTGCTAAAATCATGTCTTGTAATGTCATATTTCCTCCTGCACATAAAAAATCCCCGCAACATCATGTTGCAGGGACGAATTTCAAATCCGCGGTTCCACCCTCATTGGCATTATGCCCACCTTCATTGGATAGCTGTCCTACTCCGTTCAGACAGCAGCTCGGAAACGCCTTCCGCATACAACCGGACTCTCACCATCACCGGATCGCTGATTATGCGTACTCCTTTTCCTCATTGCCGTAATTATATTCCTATATTAACAACGGAACTGAAAAAAGTCAAAAAGTTTTTCGGAATTCTTTTCTTTATAAAACACTCTGCCTTATCTGTTTTTCTTTCTCGTATACTTTTTATCTGCAAAAATGATGGTACCCCTCCGCAGAATACCATCATCATTTTCTTTCTATTCTTTTTGTAATTTTTCCAGAGCCAACTCCAGTGTATGCCAGCCGAGAGTTGCACATTTTACACGAACCGGCATTTTTGAAATATCTTTCAGTGTGACCGCTGCTTCGAGCTCTTCCAAAACGTCCTCATCAGTGACATCACCACGTATCATTCCGAGAAACACATGGCAAAGCCGCAAAGCTTCTTCCACCGTTTTTCCCTGAAGCAGCTCAGCCATCATCGATGTGGAGGCCTGACTGATTGCACAGCCGCTTCCCGTGTAGGCAAGATCACGGATCACGCCTTTATCTACTTTGACCTCAATTTCAATATCGTCGCCGCAACTAGGATTGTGTCCGTGTTCATGAATCGTCGGGTTCTCCATTTTTCTTTTATTCGTCATATCCCGGTTATATTCCAGAATCAGGTCTGTATACAGTTGTTGTAAATCCATCAGTCATCATACCCCATTATTTTCCGTACATTTTTCAATTTTTCCAAAAAATAATCTACTTCGTCTACGGTATTGTAGAAATAGAAGCTGGCACGGCAAGTCGCATTGATTCCCAAATATCGGTGAAGAGGTTCCGCACAGTGATGACCTGTACGTATACAGATTCCGTCATGGGAAAGAATTTGTGCTACATCATGAGGATGTACTCCTTCTACGGTAAATGATACGAGTCCCTCTTTTTCCTCTGCACGGTCTGTGCCGACAATGTGGATGAAAGGTAATTTTTTCATACCTTCTATCGCACGGGATACGAGTTTCTTTTCCTGTGCCCTGATTTCATCATAACCGACAGATTCTATGTAACGAATTGCCGCCACAAGCCCGACAGCGCCTTCCACATATTGCGTCCCCGCCTCAAATTTCGCCGGCAACTCTGCATAGGTCGTGTCCTGCTCATAGACATTTTCTATCATATCACCACCCAAAAGAAACGGTTCCATTTCGTTTAAAAGTTTTTCCTTGCCGTAAAGGACTCCTATACCGCCGAGAGAACACATTTTATGCCCGGAAAAGGCAAAAAAGTCGCAATCCAGTTCCTGTACATTGACTTGCATATGGGGAATGCTTTGCGCTCCGTCAAGAACCACTACGGCTCCGTGTTTATGAGCCCTTTCAATCAGGACTTTCGCGTCAAACTTGATTCCCATTACATTGCTGACCTGGGCAAATGCCAAAATTTTGACAGCCGGGTTATCAATTTTTTTCAAGTCTTCTTCTAAGAAATGTCCTGTTTTCTTGTCTATATAAATATAGTCCAGAACCGCCCCCGTTTTTTTTGCAACCCGCTGCCAGGGCACCAGATTTGAATGATGCTCCGTAATCGGAATAAGAATACGATCTCCCGGTTTCAGCAGGGTTTCGCCATAAGAACGGGCCACCAGATTTAAGCTTTCTGATGTATTTCTTGTATAGATAATTTCTTTTTCGCTCTTTGCACCTATAAAATCTTTTACTGCCGTTTTAGAGCCGTCATAGACCTCGGAAGCGCTTATCGCAAATACATGAGCCCCTCTGTGGGGATTCCCGTTTTGATGCAGTATATAATTTGTCACTGCCTCCACAACGGGGCGCGGACGTTGCGTGGTGGCCGCATTATCAAAGTAGACGACACGATGTCCGTTTACTTTTGTTTCCAAAATAGGAAAATCTTTTCTGATGAGTCCGGTATCCATCATGCCTCCTCAGCTTCTAATTTTTTTCTTACGATAGCCAGCACATCTTCCTGCAAGCTTTCATCCATCCGGTCTACCAGAGGACGTATTAATGATTCAACAACTATACGGCGTGCTTCTTCCAGAGAAAATCCGCGGGTCATTAAAAAATAAATAACCTGGTTATCCAACTGTCCCGAGCTGGATGCATGGTTGCCGATTACGTTATCTTCCGTACATAAAAGCAGGGGCAACGAAACATTTCTGGTTGTAGGACTGAGTTGTATCGCATAGTCGCCCTCATCACCGACAGAACCGCTGCATCCGCGCTTGAAATCCAGTGTACCGCGGAACGTCTTCGATGACCGTTCCGAAAGTGAGCCTTTCACATCAATCTGTGCTTTCGTTTCCTTTCCTACGTGATCGATGTGATAAAACAGATCGAGATGCTGCGTACCGCCGGCAGCATAGACAGTTCCCTCATTGATTTCCGACTTGTCGCCCGAAAGTTTTCCGTAACTGTGCAAAATTGATTTTTCTCCGACCATTTTTGCTGCCACAAATTGAGCCTTTGCTTCTTTCCCTGCCAAAATATTTCTTTCTTCATAGAAAGAAGTTTTTTCAAAGCCTTTCTCCAAAGAAGACACAGTGAGACACGAATTTTCTTCCAACTCATAGAAAGAAGAAACCACTACCGTCGCCTCTTCTTTGCCGCCACAGCTATTCCACACCAAGTGAAGGCGGGAATTCTTATGAAGTTTAAAGATAAAACGTCCTGCAAAGTCCGGCACGTCTGTGTCGGTATTTATAGAAATAACAAGATTCGCTTCCGTTTCTCCGGGGATTTCTATAGTGTAGGTTTTTCCCTGCCCCGAAGCTGAAGTAACCTCCGGTGCCGTTTCGTTATAATCAGACGGCCATATACCGCCTGCACGGACATAGGCTGTATCTGAAAATACAACTTCTGCCAAACGGGATGGCGCTTTAAATAACAACGGGCTGTCATTGCTTTTTAAATATCTGTATGTAATCAGCGGCAGCCGGTTTGCCTGAATTGTTTCCATAACTGCCTCCTTAACCTATAGCACCCTCAAATTCCAAATCAATGAGCCTGTTCATTTCCACCGCATATTCCAGCGGGAGTGCCTTGGAAATCGGTTCCGCAAATCCGCGGACCAGCATGGCCTTTGCATCTTCCTCCGACAGGCCACGGCTCATTAAATAGTAAATATCCTCTTCAGAAATACGACCGATTTTTGCCTCATGCCCTAAATCGATATCGTCATTTTCAATAATAATGGCCGGTACTGTATCTGAACGCGATTCATTATCGAGCATCAAAGATTCACAGCTGATTGTCCCTTTTGTCCCCGCCGCCTTCGGTCCGATATAGACGACGCCGCGGTACAAAGCGGTACCTCCGCCCTTGGAGATTGATTTCGAATTGATTGTAATATGTGTATTCCGACCCAGTGCTTCTACCTTGGAACCGGTATCAAGAAATTGATTTTTACCGGCAAAAGTAATTCCTGTAAATTCACAGGTCGAATGATCTCCTTTGAGAACAGTGTCAGGATACAGGCAGGATGTGTGGGAGCCGAAAGATCCGCTTACCCATACCATTTCTCCATTATCCTCTACAATCGCTTTTTTCGTATTCAGGTTATACATATTTTTCGACCAGTTTTCAATGGTCGAGTACCGGAGCTTTGCTCCTTTCTTTACGAAAAGCTCTACCGCTCCTGCATGAAGATTGGCTACATTGTAACGGGGTGCCGAGCAGCCTTCTATAAAATGACAGGACGCTCCTTCTTCTACAATAATCAACGTGTGTTCAAATTGTCCTGCCCCGGGTGCATTCAGACGGAAATAGCTCTGGAGCGGCATTTTTACATCTACGCCTTTGGGCACATAGACGAATGAACCGCCGGACCATACAGCGTAGTGCAATGCTGCAAATTTATGATATCGCGGTGTAATCAGTTTTCCGAAATAGGGACGTATCAGCTCCTCATATTCCTTTACTGCTGTTTCAAAATCTACATAAATGACCCCTTGGTTCTCCAATTCCTGCTGGACATTATGATAAACCACTTCGGAATCGTACTGGGCACCTACGCCTGCCAACGACTTCTTTTCCGCTTCAGGAATTCCCAGCCTGTCGAAAGTATCCCGTATATTCTGCGGCAAATCCTCCCAACGGGCCTTCATCTCGGTTTTAGGACGGATATAGGTATCTATATGATCCATATCCAGCTCGGAAATATCGGGAGCCCACGGCGGTACATCAAGTCCGTTAAAAATTTCAAGAGCTTCGAGCCGTTTCCGGAGCATCCATTCCGGCTCTTCTTTTTCTCTTGAAATATCCCGTATCGTATCCTCTGTCAACCCTGTTTTGGCTTTATAAGCAAATTCAACCTTATCTTTGATGTCATAAACGCTGCGGCTGATGTCATCAATCCGGCTTTTTTTTCTTTCTTCTGCCATCGGTCACACCTCTTTACGATACGCATCAAACCCGTTCATTTCAATTTCCTCCACCAGTTCGGGACCGCCCTCCCTGACAATCCGTCCGTCAATCAGAACATGGACAAATTCGGGTCGGATAAACTTCAGAATTTGGTTCAAATGGGTAATTAAAATCAGGGCATTGTTTTCGTTGTGATAATCAGAAATGTTTTTAGATACCACTCTGACCGCATCTACATCAAGACCGGAATCCGTTTCATCAAGCATTGCCAATTTGGGTTCCAAAATCCGGAGCTGCAATATTTCACTTTTTTTCCGTTCACCGCCGGAAAATCCGTCATTTAAGTAACGGTTTCCGTAAGCAGGATCCATCTGCAGGTCCTGAAGCCGTGACTTCATTAACCGTTTAAAAGGAAACAGTTTCTGTTGCTTTCCCGAAATGGTTGTTTTTGCCGTGCGGATGAAATTCTCCATCGTAATCCCCGCTACGGAAACAGGATTTTGGAATGACAAAAACAAACCGAGTTTTGCTCTTTTATCAACAGACAATTCGGTAATATCCTGTCCTTCAAAGAAAATACGGCCTTCTGTGATTTCATAAGCGGGATTTCCCATTATGGCATGGAGCAGTGTCGATTTCCCCGCTCCGTTTACGCCCATAATGACATGGACTTCCCCTTTATTCACAGAGAAATTAATTCCATGGAGAAGTTCTTTTCCCCCTACCGATACGTGAAGATTTTCCACGCGAAGTAATTCATCCATTGTATCACCCTCGATATACTGTAAATACATATGAAATTCTCCATATATATGATTAAAAATCTTTATTCATTTTACAGTATTTTTCGATATATGTAAATAATTCAATATAGAATAAATTATGAAAAACCGCTTGTAAACAGTCCACCGGCAATAAAAATATCTCTCCAAAAATGAAGAGATATTTTTATTGAATTACATATCCTTAAAATAAGGTTTAAAGCTGGACTCATGGATATTTCCCTTTTTGTCCCCGTTATACTTTTTCGCCTTACGCCCGACGAACCGGTCTTCTCTTTTTCTATCGTTCCTTTTTATGCCTTTATCGGCATTTTCAAAGCGTCTCCGCTTTTCTCCCCGGCGATTTTCTCCATCAAAACGACGATGTCCTCCGGCATTTCTTCTTTTTTTGAACCGTGGTCGTTCTTCAGTAATATTGACCGGCGTTACATCCGGATGCTTTGTCAAAAGCTTAATAGCTGCTGACACCAAAGATACTGAATCAATCCGGTTTAATAATTCTTCCGCACTCTCCCGGTATTCTTCAAGCCCGCCGTTTCCGGCCGCTTCTTCTATATTTTCAATGGCAACACGCTGATTTCCCTCAATAACATCACTTAATGTAGGAACACGTTTTCTTATAATTTTACGGCGGATTGCTTTTTCTATATCATGAAGCTGTCCCATTTCACGGGAAATAACGAAAGTCATTGCCAGTCCGGTCTGTCCGGCTCTTCCTGTACGGCCTACACGATGCACATACGTTTCAGGGTCCTGAGGCATATCAAAATTATATACATGCGTGACTCCGCTGATATCAAGACCTCTGGCCGCTACATCCGTCGCCACCAAAATATCTATCGTTCCCTCTTTGAACTGTCTGACAACGGTATCCCTCTTTTGCTGGGAAAGATCACCGTGCAAACCTTCCGCCATATACCCCCGTTTTTTTAATGCCTCGGTCACTTCATCATTCCGGCGTTTTGTGCGAACAAATACAATCGCCAAATCAGGATTTTCCATATCCAGAAGACGGCAAAGGCAATCAAACTTCTGCCGATCCGGGAGTTCAATGTATTCCTGTTCTACCAGATCAATAGTCACTGTTGCCGCTTTGATTTTAATTAATTCCGGTTCTTTCAAAAACGATTCCGCCAATTCTCTGATAGGAGCAGGCATCGTTGCCGAGAAAAACATCGTCTGTCTTTCTTCCGGAATGGCGGATAAAATACTCCGTATGTCATCAATAAATCCCATATCAACCATTTCATCACCTTCGTCAAGAACGAGAATTTGTACATGGGATAAGTCAATAGTTCCTCTCTTCATGTGATCCATGAGTCTTCCCGGTGTCGCCACAATAATATTCGGCTTTTTCCGAAGCGCCCGGAACTGTCTTTCAATATCCTGCCCGCCGTAAATAGGAAGTGCATGAATCGGTAAATATTGAGCCAGCCTGTTGATTTCTTCTGCCGACTGGATTGCCAGTTCCCGCGTCGGTGAAAGAACAATCGCTTGCGGTCCCGGCTGCAGGGAATCAATTCTTTCCAAAACCGGTACGCCAAAAGCTGCCGTTTTTCCTGTCCCCGTCTGTGCCTGACCGATTAGATCTTTTCCTTTCATGGCAACAGGTATGGAAGCCTTTTGGATAGGTGTCGGCTCTTCAAATCCCATATCATTAATGGCCTTCATAATTTCCGGAACAAGACCCAATTCCATAAATGTATCGTACATCTGTACCTCCTGTACGAAAAAAGGAAGCAACAAGCGCCTCCTTATCATAAACTTTTGTTTAATTAATTATTGCCTGTAACTTATTTATTATACCATAGATTTATGGATAGGCAAGTTTTTTATTTGCAAAAAAGACCCCCGAAGGAGTCTTCTTTCTTGTAAAATCAGTCTGCACTAAACGGGAGTAATGCAATCGCTCTTGCTCTCTTAATGGCAAGATTGATTTTACGCTGATGTTTTGCACATATTCCCGTCACGCGGCGAGGAAGAATTTTGCCTCTTTCAGAAATGAAATGACGAAGTGTTGCAATATCTTTGTAATCTACCGTTTCGATATGATCAACACATCCCTGGCAAACCTTTCTTCTCGGTTTTCTCATTCTATCTCTCTTAATCATATTTCCTCCACACTTGAGAAATCAGAATGGGATATCCTCATCATTATGGGTATCTCCAAACTGACTAAAACTACTCTTTGGCTGGCTATAATTTTCACTGCCCGCAAACCCCTGATCCTGTGACGGCATCTGGCTGCGTCCTCCCGTTCCGAGGGGAATGGCAATCATATTAGCCACAACTTCGGTAACATATTTTCTTTGTCCATCCGGGGTATCATACGATCTGGTGGAATACCGGCCTTCTACAAAGACACGGCTTCCCTTCTTCAGTTGATTTCCCACCGATTCCGCCAAATTGCCCCAAGCAACAATATTAATCCAATCCGTAAGTTCTCTTTGTTCTCCCTGCGGAGTGGTATAACTGCGGTTAACGGCAATAGAAAAAGATGCAACGGCACGTCCTGTCTTTGTGGCACGAATCTGGGGATCTCTTGCCAAATTACCCATTACTTGCACTGAATTCATAGTAGTTACCTCTGTTTTTAGTCATCCTGCTTAACGATGATATGACGAATAATTTCTTCATGAATCTTGATAATGCGGTCAAGTTCTGTAATCTGTGCCGGGTCAGCTTCAAAATCGACAACTACATAGTAGCCTTCATTTTGATGCTTGACTTCGTATGCCAGATGACGTCTGCCCCATTCGTCAACTTTGACAACCGTTCCTCCGATACGGGTAATCGTATCCTGAACCAGTTTCACTGCGGCCTGAATCACTTCTTCATTCGCAATGTTCACGATGAACATAACTTCATATTTTTTCACGAAATCGCCTCCTTTTCGGACCTATGTCCCATGCTCTCCATGGGCCAGGAAGTTACTTGCAAACAACAAGCTAATATATTATACAAGGATCATGGAAAAATTGCAAACATATCATTTTATTTCTTTTTCAACGGAGTTTTATTGATCGTTTACCAATTCTCTTTTTTCATGATATACTATAGGTGTTAAAAATAGCATTTACAATATTAAAAATGTGTATACTTTATATTTGTTTTATTTACCAAAAGGAGTCTACCAATGATTACAGAATGTGAAATATTTTTAACTGACCCGGAAGAAAAACAAAAGGTAATTGATTTTTTAAAAGATTTTGATTTGACCTTTACGGGGAATATTGATTATACTATGGGACTTTTTGATGACGGTAAACTGATTGGCACCGGATCCCTTGGCGGTCGGGTCATGAGAGATATCGCCATCAGTGAAGACTATCAAAAAAAAGGTCTTACTCACCGCATTATCCGCAATCTCCAAGGCGAGTCCAACAGACGGGGCATTACAGGCAACCAGATTTTTACCAAGCCGAAAAATGTTCCCGTATTTGCACACATGGGCTTTACTGAAGTGGCTGTAGCAGAGCCTTATGCAGGTCTGTTGGAACGCGGCGAAGATACTTTGGAAGACTACCTGACACGCATGCGTTCTCTTTTAGGAACCGGCGAGGGAAAAAACCGCGGTGCTATTGTTATGAATTGCAATCCTTTTACACTGGGCCATCGTTCGCTTGTCGAATATGCGGTCAATCACTGTGACGAAGTCATTATTTTTGCCGTTCAGGAAGACCGCTCCATATTCCCGTTCTCTGACCGCTTTTCCTTGATTAAACAAGGTGTCGCCGACATGAAAGGAGTTTCCGTTGTGAGCGGCGGCAATTATATCATTTCCAACGCCACATTCCCTACTTATTTTATTAAAGGTACAGATGAACTGGCAGCACAAACAAAATTGGATGCCACCGTCTTCGCTACACGTATCGCCCCCGCATTAAACATCACCATACGTTTTGTCGGGGAAGAACCGACAGATAAGACCACACTGGCGTATAACGAGTCCATGAGAGAAGTTTTTTCCAATAACGGCATTGAATTAAAAGTGATTCCCCGTGAGCAAAAAGGAAATCAGATCGTCAGCGCTTCCGCAGTCCGTAATGCTTTGTCCGAAGATGATTGGGAAACGATTTACCGTATGGTACCGAAAACCACTCTGGTCTACTTGAAGAGTGCGGACGGCGAAAAGATTATTCGCAAAATAAAGATGACAGAAGCCTTAAAAAAGATGGAAATGGAAAAAAAGCAGGATGAACCTGCTAAAACATCTTCTAAAAAGTCAAAATAAATCAAAAAAATCCCTTTCTTTCAGATTGGGATTTTTTATAATCTCTCACCCGGAAATATAAACTGCCGGTCGGGCAAAAAATATTTTTCTGTTTCATAATAAAGCATGACGGGAGCGGCGGTATGCATATATTAATAGAATTATTCTTTGTATTTTTTAAGATAGGTGCCGTTACTTTCGGCGGCGGTTATGCGATGCTCCCTATCTTACAAAAAGAAATCGTTGTGAATAAAAAATGGGGCACTGATGAAGAACTTATGGATTATTTTGCCATCGGACAATGTACCCCGGGTATGATTGCCGTCAACGTAGCCACATTCATCGGATACAAACTCAGCGGCTATGCCGGCGGTATATCGGCTACATTAGGCGTAATTACTCCTTCTGTAATTATCATCACTTTCATTGCCATGTTCCTTACCCGCTTTCAAGATACTCCTCTGATTACCCATGCATTCGCCGGTATTCGTGCCTGTGTATGCGTTTTAATTCTTGATACGGTCATCAAACTGGGGAAAAAATCAATCATAGACAAAAGGACGTCTTTCATTTTTCTGGCGATTCTCTTTCTTTCTCTTTTCTCTCCCGTTTCCCCGGCATTTTCCGTTATTCTTGCCGGTATCGCCGGTTATTTCCTTATGCCTTCTTTAAAAGAGAAAGGCGGAATTAAAAAATGATATGGCTTTCTATGTTTTGGGAATTTTTTAAAGCAGGTTTGTTTTCCGCCGGCGGCGGCCTTGCCACATTGCCGTTCCTTTATGAAATTTCACAATCGACCGGCTGGTTCACTACAGAAGATATTGCGAATATGATTGCCATATCCGAATCAACCCCCGGACCCTTAGGTGTAAATATGTCCACCTATGCAGGTTATCAGGCTTTAGGTATTTTAGGCGGCATCTGGGCGACTTTGTCATTAACTTCTCCCGCCCTTTTTATTATCACTGCCATTTCTAAAGTATTACAGACATTCAAAAACGCTCTCATTGTACAAAAAATTTTTTATGGGTTACGCCCCTGTTCTGCCGCTTTAATTACCGCCGCCGGTCTGGGTGTCGCTAAAATATCTCTGATGGATATACAATCCTTTGAACGCACACAAAACATAGGTCTTTTATTTCAATGGTCCTCTATTCTTCTGGCAATTTTTATATGGATTCTCCTAAAAAAACTGAATAAACATCCCATTTTTTACATTATCTTTGCTGCCGTTTCCGGTATTATTTTTGAGCTTTAATCTCCACAAAAAAGAGAATGCTTTTGTTCTCCGCTGACAAAAGCATTCTCTTTTTTATTTATTCTTCCACAACCGGCAAGGTAGATCCTCCTATAGGTACCACATAGACGGTTGCTCTTTTTCCCATTTTTTCAAGTGCACAATCAACGGCTGCCTGGATATCATGAAACGGAATCATATTGGCTTTAGCCACGAATTCATCATCCATATCCGTAACAAGATAAATATCCGCTTTTTCCTGCACCAGTCCCAATGCCGCCGCTTTATGCCCGCCCAATTCAAAATGCTTCCGTATCTCTTCAATTCTTTCTGTCGGCGAGTCATATTGATTAATCCACTTCGTAAATGGAATGCTTCCATATCCCTCTTTACAGCCGGCAGCCACAATCATTATGCCGCCTTTTTTTACGATATGCTTTACATTATCTATTGATTTTTGTGCTTGGTATAAATTGATATCTTTCGGATAACCTCCGGTAGATACGACAACGATATCCGCCGGTTCTTTCACTTTTTTCTTATAAATCTTATCTAAAAACTCACATGCTTTTCTATGTGCCGTCACCGGATGTCCCGCTGCGGCAAAGGCTATCTTTTTATGATCATCCAACGCCACATTCACAATAAAATCTACATGAATAAAATCTCCAACTTCTTCTATATCGTCACGAACGGGATTATTTTTCAAATTTCCTGCAAAAGCCCCCGGCTTGATCATATTTTTATGATTCGCCTGAATAGCCTCCTTGGATGAAACCCCGGGCATGATTGCTTTCATACCACCGCTATATCCGGCAAAATAATGATACTCTACATTTCCCACCAGAATCCGCCGATCCGCTTCTGCGACAGTACGGAAAATATCAACGGGCGTTCCGTTTTTACAGGTTCCCAGACGAACGCAATCGTCAGGATTGCTATCGATACAACGGATCTGATTATATATTTCTTCCCCTACCAGATTTTTCTTTTCTTCTTCCGTTTGTTTTCTATGACTGCCTAAACCGAAAACAATCGTAACATCTTTATTTTTCACTCCTGCTTTTTTCAACTCTTCCAGCAGGCAGGGAATAATAATCCGTGACGGCACCGGCCGTGTCACATCACTTGTAATGATAACGATTTTTTCTCCCGGATGGACCCGATCATAAAGCCGGGAGGTATCAACAGGTTCTGCCAGAGCACGCTTTACTTCTTCTTTCTCTGACTCTACAGACGGACATGCATTGGGAAGAATTTTCCCCAGTACATTCTCATCAGGCACATGAAAACTCACTGTATCTTTATCATATTTAACGGTAAATTCCATAAAGAACTCCTTTTTATCATTCATTAGCTTCCATAAAAGATATTCACTTTTTCCGGAAAATTTCTTTAGTATTTTTCAATTTCATAGGGCCAGTTAATGATACCGCCAAAGTCATATACGTTTTCATATCCCAGGCGTACCAGTTTTTGAGAGGCCTGCTTGCTTCTTACTCCGCTCCGGCAATAAACCAACAACACGGCTTTTTTATCAGGCAGTTCTTCCGGCAAAGTATCTCCGATGGTTTCATTGGTTACGAGAACAGCTCCCGGAATATGACCTTCTCTATACTCTTTTTCATGACGCACATCAACAATTTGAACCACTTCATGTTCCATCATGTATTTGGCTTTTTCCGGACTTATTTTTTGATAAGATGCCATTTGCTTTCCTCCACACCCCGCTGCCCCTGTAAAAACAGAAAAACTTATCAGCAAACCGATAACAATATATCTTTTCTTCATCACTTTTACCGTTTAAAAAGAGTCCCGAAAATCCCCCGGATAAGGCTGGCTCCCAAATTACCTCCCACACTTTTCCCGAGGCTGCCTCCTACGGAACCGCCCAAAGAACGGCCTGCCGCCCGCCCTATCGTTCCGAGGACAGAATTTCCTACTGATTTGATGGCCCGATTTCTTGCCGCCTCTTCTCTTTTTGCTTCCCTCTCCGCTTCTTTTTGTGCTTTCTCATTTGCCTTTGCTTCTTCTTTGGCAAGCTTGGCATCTTCTGCCGCTTTTTTCAGGGCAAGTGCTTCCGCTTCCGCTTTGGCGGCTTCTTCCTGCCCTAAGCGTTGTAAAAATTCATAAGCCGATTCCGGGTCATAGCTGTTTGCATATTTACTGTACAAAAGGCTGTTTTTGATTACCTGTTCCCTCTCTTCATCACCAATCCCGCCCATGCTGCATTGCGGAGGAAGAACGGATATCTTTTCTGCCATTCCTGGAACCCCGTCTTCTCCCAAGAAAGAAACAACCGCCTTTCCTGTTCCCAATGAAAGAATTGTTTCCTCCGTATCAAATGACGGATTTGTACGGAATGACATAGCGGCAGCTTTAACGGCTTTTCGATCGGAAGGCGTATAAGCACGAAGTGCATGCTGCACTTTATTCCCCAACTGTGCCAGCACTCCATCGGGAATATCTTTCGGGTTTTGGGTACAGAAATAAACACCCACCCCCTTTGAACGAATCAATTTGACCACTTGCTCAATTTTATTCAAAAACTGCTTGGACGCCTCATCAAACAATAAATGGGCCTCGTCAAAGAAAAATACCATTTTAGGTTTTGACAAATCCCCCACTTCCGGAAGCGTCTCAAATAATTCGGAAAGCATCCACAGCAGGAAAGCGGAATACATTTTTCCGTTATGAATCAGACTTTGACTGTCCAGGATATGAATCATCCCTCTGCCGCCTTCTCCCAAAGAGAACCAGTCGGAAATATTAAGTGCCGGTTCCCCGAAGAAAATATCTCCGCCGGCCACTTCCAGTGCTACTATTGACCGGATAATCGCACTGATGGAAGCAGTGCTCATTTTTCCATACCGTTCTTCAAAATCTCCTCGATGTTCATCAATACGACTCAATACGGCTTTCAAATCTTTCGTATCCACCAGCAGCAGTTTATGATCATCCGCAATCTTAAAGACAATGGATAAAATGTCGGTTTGTAAATCATTCAGTTCCAAAATGCGGGATAAAAGTACCGGTCCCATTTCTGAAACCGTTGTACGGAGCTGTATCCCCTTTTTTCCATAAATATCCCATAATGTCACAGGGTAGCCATGATAAGTAAATCCTGCTTCTGCAAGGCCAAATCGGGCAATCCGTTTTTGCATGTCTTCATTATCCGCTCCCGCTTTCATCATGCCCGCAATATCCCCTTTGACATCGGCCATAAATACGGGAACCCCCATATCGCTGAACGTTTCCGCCATCACTTTCAGAGTAATCGTTTTCCCCGTTCCGGTCGCACCGGCTATCAATCCGTGTCGATTGACCATTTTAGAGATAATGCAAACTTTTTCACCTTCATCGGTATTTCCAATCCAAGCTTTTCCATCCGTATACATGACAGGCCTCCCTATAAAACCGTTCCCATAACCATATGATTTGTTTTAAGAATAGCAAAAAGATTCTTAAACTTCAATTTTTATCCTTTTTCTCTTATCACGTAAAAAAACAAACTGATCTGCTATAATAAACATAATTGTTTATAAAGGAGCTTCCATGAAATATAATTATGTTCTTTTTGATCTGGACGGAACTCTTTTTGAGTCCGCTCCGGGGATTATAAAAGCCATGCAGTATGGTCTTACCTCTGTAGGTATAGAAGAAAGGAATTTGGATATTTTACACTCATTTATCGGGCCTCCCTTGAATGTGCAATTGCAAAAAATCTATAACCTCTCGAAAGAAGATACCGCTTCTGTTATTCAAAAATTTAGAGAACAATACGACACGCAAGGTGTATTCGAATCGGCTCCTTATGAGGGCATACAAGAATTACTGCAGAGCTTGAAAAAAAGAAATGCTGCTCTTGCAGTGGCCTCCAGTAAACCTTGGCCTCTTGTAGAGACACTTTTGGATACATTTCATCTGACTTCTTATTTTGAGGTTATCTCCGGCAGCAACCCGGAAGATGAACTGAAAAACAAGGCGGCTTTTGACCAAAAAATTTCCATTATTAAAAAAACTCTATCCGCCTTATACAATACGGATACAATCGGAGCAGAAAATAACGAACAGCTTCTCTCTACTCTCATGGTGGGAGATAAAAACTACGATATTTGCGGTGCAAAAGCCAATCATATTTCTTCTGCCGGTGTCCTCTGGGGTTATGGAGATGAAAGAGAACTCAAAGAAGCCGGTGCTGATTTCTTATTCACTTCGCCATCGGAATTGCAGACATTTCTTTTAAAATGACAAAAAATCGGAGTCTTTCATTCAAGACTCCGATTTTTATTTAAAAGTTACGCTATGGGACATAAGACTTTCTTGCATGTCCTACGGCATACAGATGCAATAAAGTAAGAACATCCATTGAAATTTCAATGATTAATTTTTGAGGCACATAAATATCTTTTCTGCCGATAGAGCGGCTATACCGCAAAACCGCCGTTTTCTGCCGTTCCGCTTTCATCACCATGCCGGATTTAAAAAGATCGGCTTGCCTGAGCACGGCCTGACAAAATACTCCGGCTTCTTTGGCCCGGCCGGAAAACGGAAGCAATTCCTGTAATGAAATATGTTCCAATCTCACAAGCCGCATGGTCAATAAAACGGAAGCAACTCCTACGGCGACAACAATTCCCATCCAATATGAAACAGCTCCGAACCCCATGACATGATCAAACACCAATGACAAAGGGAAACATACAGCCCAGTAGGAAATCAGAAGTAAAAGGAAAGGCACTCTCGCATCTTTATAGCCTCTCAATATCCCTTGCACAGGTCCTGCTACGGAATCAAAGAATTGGAAGCATGAAGCATAAATCAAAAATTGTGAAGCGATAAGCACCACTTCCGCATGATCTGTATAAATCATACCGATATGCTCTTTAAACGCCATTGTTAAAGCCGCCTCTATAGCAGAAAATCCGACTGACAATAGTATACCCGCCTTCGCATATCTTTTGGCCAACCCGTGATGATTTCCGCCTACCGCCTCCGCCACAAGAATGGTCAATGCCATAGAACAGGAAAGCGGTACCATATAGGCCATATTTGCAAAATTATCCGCAATTTGATACGCCGCTAACGTTTCCGTACCGAATCTCGCCATAAAAATAATAATGGCTCCGAAAAGTCCCATTTCCAGGAAAACGGATAATCCGCTCGGAATTCCTACATTTAAATACTCTTTCCAATCCGGACTGCGCACAGACCAAGAAGAGAAAATCTCCTTCCCCATAAACCGCTTATCCTGAAAAAGAACATACAGGTAAAGCAATAAGATAATGAAATAAGTGATTGCTGCAGAAACACCTGCTCCAATTCCGCCCAAACGGGGAAATCCCCCATTTCCAAAAATAAATAAATAATTAAATACCGCAGTAAGAGGAAGTGCCAAAATGAACAGCTTCATGGAAGTTGTAGTGCGTCCCACTGTATCGGTCAATGCGCGGAAAGGAATAATCAAAGAAATAAACACAACCGCTACAATCATTGACAGGATGTAAAACTTGGCCACACGGTTCACATCATTTTCAAGCCCCATGCCTGCCAGCACACTGTCGATAAACAACACATAAGCCACGATAAAAACTAACGAAATCATCGCTGCTATATATAATCCCGTTCTCACCACAAAAGGAATCGACTTTTTATCTCCTTTTCCGAGCAATTGGGCGATAATGGGAGTTCCCGCCATTAAAAGACCGATTGCCGCAGCCTCAAACGGATAAAACAGTCCGGATCCTACAGACACTCCCGCCAGATCTTCCGTTCCTGCATGACCTGACATCATTGTATTTATAAAATTTACACCCATCGTAGACAATTGGGCTACCAATATCGGCAATGTAACCGATATGATTTTCTTAATATCTGTGTATATACTCATTTTCTTTCTGCCCTCTTAAGTTACCATCAAAAAAGACGCTTTTCGGCGTCCGATTCAAGTACCAAAGTACTCTCCTATTGATTTACCTGTCATAGACAGGCTTCCTGCTGTTAAAGCAGGCCTGGCAAATCAAGAAGTTTTCTGTGATTAAAGTTGACTGCCAATGCTTAAGCATTTTTTGCACGGTTTCGGCAACCTTTGAATTTATTATCCACCATGGACAATAGAACCGCCGAACCGGCTACGATCAATATCCTGCATGGAAAGTATTCCATCCAGACGCTTTTTATATCGGACAAAGTCCGCTTACCATCCATTTGTTAAAATGGATTCTTTTATTCATTTTTCCGTGATACCGGCTCTCACCTAACGGCTTATGAGCTTTCATGCCCCAGCCTCCTGCACCGATAAATCCTTTAAAGAAAGACGTAAACCGGGATAATACACAATTGAAATTAAAGTTTTCCCGATGAGGAACTGAAAGTTCAGAGCCTTCAATGCAGAAAGCCGCCATGACATACAATTCATACATGATATCATCAAGAGTCACAGCCATCGTATATTTCATATCCCTCACCCCTTTCTTCTTTCCTGAAAAATGATTTTTTATTCCTCGAGTTTTAATGGTATTTTTAATACCTGTCTATAGTATATAACTATAACATAAAAAAAGCAACTGTTTATACTTATTTCCGTTGCTTTTCCGTTTTTATTTAAAATATTGAATTGATTTTTTCTCTCAGCATAAACTTATCATGATGAATGATTCTCTGCCAGTATATCGTCTATAATATGGACTATTTTTTTTGCACTTTCCGGATGAAATTCCCCACAAGCTTCTTCCATTTTTCTTTTTTTATCCCGATTTTTCAAAATTTCCCGGACTGTATGTGCCAACTCCCCCCGTTTTACCCAATCCGCGCAGCCAAGATGAGTTAGAAATGTCGCATTGGCTCTTTCTTGTCCGGGAAGGGTGTTTACCAGTACCATCGGCCGTTTCATAATCATAGCTTCCGTGCAGGTCAGTGCTCCCGGCTTAGTCACTAATATTTCCGATCTCCCCATAAGCTGTGCCACTTTATTTGTATAACTGTGAAGTTCTACCGGGTGCCTCATCTCCTCCGATAAAAGAGCCACTTCTTCATAAAGCCGTATATTCTGCCCTGTCACAACAATAAATTTGGAAATTTCTTCCACTTCATCCATCCGTTTTAAATCGTCGGTAATTCTGCCAAGTCCAAGACCTCCGCCCATCACAAGAACCGTTCCTTTTTCCGGCGCCGGTTTTTTTATTTTTTCTTCATAAAAAGATTTTCTCACAGGTATACCCGTCGCATAAATCCGTTTTGATAAAACCCCATAATCTACGAGCTCTCTTGCCATTTCAGCCGTTGCCACACAATAGGCATCCATATGGCGATTAATCCATAGCTGATGTACATCAAAGTCGGTAATCACGCCTATCAAAGGAACGTCTGTTTCTCCGTCTTTTTTTAAAAGATCGGCTGCTCCCGCAGGAAAAGGATGTGTAAAAACCAGTGCATCCGGCTGCAATACCCGGATTAATCTTTTCATTCTCCGCTTAAAACTCAGAGAAAGAAGTTTTTGGGAGGTTTTTCCAAACCCTCCCTTTTGTGAGTTGCTATATAAATGATCATATATATCAGGAATAATTTTTATCATTTCCAGATATGTCTTTTTTATCATCTGATCTACTGACAATGAATCGCGGGAAACAAAGTCTAAAACTCTTACAGAGTCTTCCGGGTGCAGTTCTTTAATAGATTCTGCAATCGCTCTGGCAGCCTGACTATGACCGGTTCCTATGCTGGCTGTTAATATGAAAAATCTCCGGGCTTTTTTCACAATCATGGATATACCCCTTTTTTCTTATTTTTGCTCATTATATCATAGAGTGCCGTTTTCTTAATAATGCACGCAAAAAAGAGCTGTATCGGAAACGAGATTGCGGCGCTTTCGATACAGCTCTTTGATAGTCAAATCGACTGATAATTATTTTTTGCCGGCTTTTTTAGCAGCTTTTTTTGCATTTACTCTTTCTTTCAGCTGCTTGGAAACACGCCATGCCGGGCTCTTGGAAGCCGGAATCTTAATAGCTTTCTGTGTTGCCGGGTTATGACCTTCACGAGCTTTACGCTGGCGAACTTCAAAAGTACCGAAACCGATCAGCTGAACTTTTTCACCTTTTTCAAGTGTTTTGGAAACAACATCAATGACTGCTTTGACTGCTTTTTCAGCGTCTTTCTTTGTCATTTCCGCTTCTTGAGCTACTGCCCCGATGAGTTCTGTCTTGTTCATAACTAAACATCCTCCTTTAATAACTTTGCGGGAATTCCGCTTTAGTTCTGAAGAATACGATCACATTCCTTTTGTCTTAAATTCTCTCCGCAATTGTTTCCGTGCCTAAGGAGGCAAGATAACCGCAGATTTCCGCTTTCTTTAGAAGTTTCTTTAAAAGAAGACCTCTCATTGGATTTAACCACAAAATGAATGTAACGAAAGTTTTAACCGGATTCCTTTTTCTTGCAAGACACGGACTTGTCTAAAAAGAAAGAATCCTTCACTTTCACACCCCAGACTATTTCCTGTTTTGCCTGACCGGCAATATTCTTTCAAGGCATAGCTACAGGGCATGAATCCCGTCAGAACTAACTTTCTTCTGAATTATACACGCTAAAAGCGGTCTTGGCAAGCGTTTTAATGCTTAAACAGCAGATATTTCCTGTTTTTTCCTTTTCGTTTCACCTTTTTAGCCGGTTTCGCATGCGAATTTCCACGCGTTTCCTCACTCCTCAAAGTAAAGAGATAAGCATATCCTTTCCATTCCTTTCGTCATTTTATATTCTCCCGAATAGATTCATCACCTGATACTTTATGATTTTACGGCAATATGATGTTTTTAGAATCATTCCTGTTTTTCCAGGCAATTTACTTTTCTCCTCTTACCTATTATTCAGTTTTTTGTTTTTTATAAAAGTAAACCTCTTTGGCCTGTGTCTTCTATTTAATGGCTTGGTTTTGATTTAATTTTTCAATCACAACAAACAGCGATTCTATTCTTACTTATATGACAAAAGGATTGATCCGCACGGCACTACTATTTTTAATGTATATATTTAACCATTGTCTATTTTCTAAGCCTATCTGCCATTCCACGAAAAAAGCAACATATTTCAAGGTCCCCTTAAAACATGTTGCTTTTATTTATCATTTTCTTCCGTGAATTTTATCAATAGCCGAAGCTAATTTTAACCCGACTTTCGGAATCCGCTTAACGTCCTCACTTGTGACTGCACGAATACCTATAACCGCAATCATGTAAACAAGCCCGCCAACAAGAATAGCCGCAAGCGTTGCCGGTGTATTACTATGAAATACCGTGACGACACCACGATAAACAGCCAAAACAACAGCGCCCATAATACCGGCTGCGGCAAAAAGCTTGCATGTATGTGTAATATCCATCATATATTTCTTATGTTTATATAGAAAATACAAATTGAGTAAAGCGGCCACTCCGAAATCCGCATTTGTTGCCCAAGCTGCTCCTAAAACCCCCCAAGAGGGAAGAGCTGTTAAGTTCCAAGAAAGTATTACTTTAATGCAGGCACTCGCCACCATATTCAAAAACGGAATCGCCGTTTTCCCCATCCCCTGAAGCACTCCCGTCGTGACTTGCTGTACACCTAAAAGAAATACACCGAAACTCATAACAGCGATGCAGTCTCCTGCATCGGGAATCGCATACAGCATTGTGGAAATGGGTGTTGCAATGACACACATCCCTACAAAAGATGGGATCGTAATTAAATTTGCCAAACGCATAGCCGTGTCTGTCCGGGATAAAACGGCTCCCTCTTTTTTTTGTGCCACCGCTTCTGAAATGACGGGAACAAGGCTCGCCGCTAAGGACGCCGTCACTATGGTAGGCATATTCACCAAAGCCGTAGCCATTCCGGTCAGATAGCCGAACAATGTCGTCGACTCTTCTACCGAAAATCCTGCCACAGCCAATCTGCGGGGTACAATCAGTAAATCAATACTGGAAACGACAGGAAGCATAATATTCGCTAAAGATACGGGAACGGCAAGCACCATCAGTCTTTTCAAAATGAACAGACTTCCCAGCGGTTTAATGTCTTTGTCTTGCCGGGAAGCCAATTCTTTTCTCCAGCTTTTTGTCATAAAAAAGAAAATGATGAGTACAAATATGCCTATAAATGCGCCCGGCGCAGCACCGAAAGTGGCCCCTGCCGCTCCATATTCAAGCCCATAGGGCATTAGCATGACCGCCAAGGCAATCATAGTCACAACTCGGACCAACTGTTCTATAATCTGGGAAACTGCTGTAGGCGTCATCATTTGCAGTCCCTGAAAATAACCTCTGAGTGAAGCCAGTAATGTAGCTCCCAAAACTGCCGGTGAAAGTGCCACAAGTGACCAGTAAGCTCTTTCGTCGGTCACGATATTGGAATCAATGAGCCACTGTGCCCCGAAATATAGGAGTCCGCTGAAAAAAATCCCTGTCAGTGTCAGTGCGGTCATAGATATGCGGAAAACTTTCTGACCGCCCCAATAATCATTGAGTGCATTTCGCTCTGCCACCATGATGGAAATAGCAACAGGCAATCCGGCTGACGAAACAGACAGACAAAGCATATAAATCGGATATGCCATCTGGTACAATCCTATGCCCTCTCCGCCGAGCAAACGGGACAGATAAATACGGCTGAAGGCTCCTATAAATTTCACAATAATCCCTGCCAGCGTCAGTATCAGAGCGCCCTGTATAAATGAATTTTTACGCACGTTTTTCTCCTGAATGTATTTCTTTTATTATTTCTTCTATAAAATCAGCCATCCATTTCACGATATTCCCTGAAATTTCGGCTTTTTGTATTCTAACACGGGCAGGCGAACCTGGCAAAAAATGCAGCTTGGACATATACGCCCGAGGAAGCAAATTAATATTCCAATGATGCATGGGTTCTTCATCCGCCCATGTAATCAGCATTGTTTGACCCTCATCTATAATGCTTCCTATTCCTAATCTTCTTGCGGCAGTACGAATACGTGCCGCCATAAATAATCGTTCTGCCGGCGGCGTAGGACTGCCAAAACGGTCTATAACTTCATCAATAAGGTCAGTTAGTTCTTCTTCCGTTTCCACAACCGCCATTCGCCGGTAAATCTCCATTTTTTGTTCTTCTCCGGCAATATATGTTTCATCCAGGTATGCGTCCTGCCGAAGTTCTACCGTTGTTTCCGGCAACTTTTGGCGGGCAGGTCGGTGTTCTTTTTCTGTGCGAAGACGATATACAGCATCTTCCAGCATATTACAATACGTGGCAAATCCCACACCTGCTATATTTCCATGTTGCTGCGCCCCCAAAAGATTTCCTGCGCCTCGGATTTCCAGGTCACGCATAGCAATTTTAAACCCGCTTCCCAGTTCTGTAAACTCCCGAATCGTATTTAACCGTTTTTCCGCTACTTCAGAAAGCACTTTCCCTTGCCGGTAGAAAAACCAGGCTCTGGCTATTTTCTCCGATCTTCCGACTCTTCCCCTCATTTGGTAAATTTGGGACAACCCCAATTTATCTGCATCATAGACAAGCATCGTATTCGCATTGGGCTGGTCGACTCCATTTTCAATTAAAGTCGTACACAGCAAAATATCATAGCGCTTTTCATAAAAATCTACCATGACCTGTTCAAGTTTCTTTCCTTCCATCCGCCCATAGGCAACAGCAATAGTTACATCATCAGGAAGAATATTTCTTAAATGCTTTTCCATTGCTCCGATACTTTCGATGCGGTTATAAATGAAATAAGTTTGCCCCCCTCTTGCTTTTTCTCTGGCTATTGCATCTTTTACAATTTCATCATTATATTCTGTTACATAAGTTTGTATGGCATGGCGATTGGACGGAGGTTGTGTCATGGTCACCATATCGCGTACCCCGGTAAGACTCATATGCAAAGTTCTTGGTATGGGTGTCGCCGAAAGCGTCAATACATCCAATCCCTCAGACCAGGATTTCCATTTTTCCTTCTGCATAACTCCGAAACGCTGTTCCTCATCTACAACGAGCAATCCCAAGCGCCGGCATTTAATCCTTTCAGATAAGACCGCATGTGTCCCTATAACGACATCCAGCTCTCCACTGGCCAGCTTTTCTAAAATTTCTTTCTTCTCTTTCGCTGTAGTAAAGCGGTTTAAAATCGCCGTATTCACTCCGAAAGAATCCATGCGGTCCGTAAATGTCTTATAATGCTGACTCGAAAGAACGGTGGTCGGACAAAGAACCATCGCCTGGTATCCGCTCATAACGCACTTAAACACCGCCCGCATCGCCACTTCCGTTTTTCCGAATCCTACATCTCCGCAGACAAGCATATCCATCGGTCTCGGCCGCTCCATTGCCCGCTTGACCGTCTCGATCGCCTCTATCTGATCATCCGTTTCCACAAAAGGAAATGTATCTTCAAATTCTCTTTGTTCCGATGTATCAGGGAAGAATGCAATTCCCTCCGCAATTTCTCTGTCGGCATAGACTTTTAATAATTTTTCTGCCAGTTCCTCAATAGATTTTTTTACTTTACTCCGTACTTTGTCCCACTGGGCACCTCCCATGCGGTGAAGCGCCGGCGTCTGACCTTCCGGCCCGATATATTTTTCCAATGTAGCGATTTGCTCCATCGGTAAATACAATTTGTCGGACCCCGCATATTGGATGGTAATATAATCACGGTGAATACCATCCAGCTCAATCGTGTTAAGTCCGGTATATTTTCCGATGCCATGAACCCTCTGAACCACATAATCGCCTATCTGTAAATCGGAAAAATAGCGGATTTGTTTTCCTTTTTCGCCCGCTTTATAACGGCGGACCTTTTGTTTCCCCAGTATATCTCCTGCTGCTATCCAGGCTGTTTTCAATGAGGGCAGTTCAAACCCTCCGGAAAGAATATGATTAAAAAGTGTTACTGCTCCTTCTTTCAGCCGGTTCGAAGTGGAGATATGATAATCTGCCAGATAATTTTCTATCTCTTTCCTTTCTGAAAAACGGGGTGTCAAAATCGCCACTTTCCAGTTTTCCTCAAGCAACCGGGAAAGCTCATTCATGAAAAGACCGATTTGCCGCTGGTAATTGACCGTTGTCCGCCCTTCCCAGCTTGCGCTCTCTTCTGTTTTTATCCCGTCAATCTCTCTTTTTAAGAAGGAAAATAATAGAATTTTATTATGGCTTTCTTTCTTTTTACGGGAAAACGCAGTCAGTTCATCCCAGGAGAATGCTTTTTTCCTATTTGCCGCCTCTTCGCGGAAATACTTTTCTAATGCTTCTTTTCCTCTCTGCGGTTCATCATAAATCAATATTCCGTTTTTCAGATATGACAAAAGTGACGCATTGGCAGTTCCTTCCATGCGGACAGGTAAAAATGAAAAAGTTTCCAGATTCTCGAAAGAACGCTGGGTATCCTCATCAAACAAACGGATACTGTCAATTTCATCGCCAAAAAATTCCGCTCTCACCGGATGTTTTTCACTGATGGCAAAGATATCAACAATATCTCCCCGCACAGAAAAGTGCCCGCACCGTTCCACCTGGTCCACCCGTTCATAGCCACGCGCCACAAGATCCGACAGTAATTTCTCTCTTTCTACTTCTTCTCCTACGGATAAAGACATCCCTCCTTTTTCAAGACAGGATGGGGCAATAATTTTTTGTGCCGCTTCTATAACCGTCGCTATTACGACGGCCGGTTTTCCGCCCACCCATCGACCGAGACTACGCATACGCTCTCTCAAACGTTCGGTGCCTGAAAACGTGACTTTAAAATCCGTTCCCTCTACGACGGGAAATGAATAGATTTGTAATTGTGGGGCAAAAAAGTGCAAATCCTGCTCCCATCGGATAATATCTTTCTGTCCGGGGACAAGAACAAGCATCGGTTTATCCGGTTTAGACGCCATCGCCGCCAGTAACGGCTTCTGAGAATCACCGGCACCGGAAATCATGACGGTTTTCCCGTTTTCCAATACCCCGGTTATCTTGTCCATTTCTTTCTGTTTTTTTATAAAGTGAACAAAATCCTCTCCCGCTTTTTCATCAAACATAAAAGGCTTTCTATCGGTCCGTTCGATTAAATCAGATACTGAAGCGGTGGTCTGTATATTGGCAATCGCTTGTCTTTCTTCCATCACAGTCCGCCTTTCCGTGGAATAATTTCTTTTGAAACCTCATTGTATCCCTGCAATTCTTTAATCCGGTCATGAATTTTTTGCTTTTTAAAAACAAATTGCGGGAAAATTTCTTCCAAAGGAACCAGCACAAAAGGCCGATCCCAAAAAAAAGGATGCGGCAATGTTAAAAACTTTGTATTTTTTTCTATCCCATCTCCATAAATTAAGTCCAAATCAAGTGTTCTTGGTCCCCAATGTATCTCTCTGGTGCGTCCGAACCGGATTTCTACTTTCTGCAAAAAACACAGCAGTGCTTCAGGTGTATCATCCCATTCAACGGCAATGACAGCATTCAAAAAATCCGGCTGATCCTTTTTACCCCAAGGTCGGGTTCTGTAAAAAGAAGATTTTTTCACCGTTTCCCAGAAAGGAGATTTCTCCAATACCTTCAGGGCATCCTTCATAATTTTTTCCGATTCCCCCAAGTTGGAGCCCATTGAAATGATATATATCATCTTTTTTTATTCAGTGTCACCGCCACATCTTCCAAAATCCCGGGTATCGGTGCTCCCGGTTTATGCACTGTTGTCGATACTTCATCTATAGCGGGATACCTTTCCATAATTTTTTCATTAATAAGAGCCGCCACATGCTCCAAAAGCCGGCAAGGCTTCCCTTCCGCGATCACTTTTACACAGGCAAATACATCCGCATAATTGACGGAATCCCCAAGGGCATCCGTTTTACCCGGTTTTGCCAAATTCAATGACATTTTGACATCTATGACAAAGCGTTGGCCTAAAACGTTTTCCTCTTTATCCGCCCCATGATAGCCGTAAAAAATCATACCTTTTAATAAAATCGTATCCATATTTTTCCTCAAAAATCCTACACTCCTGAAACTTACAGAATGATATTATTTTTCAAAACATCCCAAACTTTAGACAAGCGGACGGCCATCTCTACATTATGTACACGGAGAATGGAACAGCCTTTGGTCACGCCCCATAAATCAACCGCCCCCGTCCCCTCATCTCTTTCAGACGCCGGTACTTCCAAAATATCACCGATAAAACGTTTACGGCTCACACCTAAAAGCCAGGGATACGGAAAATGTTTTGTCAATTCATCAAGACGACGGAGTACTTCCAAGTTTTGATTACTGTCTTTCCCAAATCCAATGCCCGGGTCCAGAATGATATTTTTTTCTTTAATGTCTGCCTGCAATGCCAATTCTACCGTTCTTTCCAAAAACATTTTCATAGTTTCTATGATATCACGGTTGTAATTCGTGCCGTCTTGATTATGCATGAGGATCACAGGAATGTCATAACCGGAGAAAACTTGGGCCATTTCCCCCTTATCATATTGCAGACCCCATATATCGTTTCCGATGTGTATTCCTTGACGCAAAGCATATTCCGCCGTTTTCCAGTGATATGTATCCAAAGAAACAGGGACCGTGCTTTTTTCTAATATGGCAGGAAGAAATTTCTTTAACCGCTCTATTTCCTCCTCTGCCGTCATCGGCTGATGCCCGGGACGTGTCGATTCCGCCCCCACATCAATGATATCCGCTCCTTGCCCTATCATATCATGGGCATGTGCCACTGCCGATTCCTCTGTATTCCACCGGCCTCCGTCAGAAAATGAATCGGGCGTTACATTCAGAACACCCATGATTAAAGTTTTATCACTGACCTGAAGTTCTTTACCGTCCCGCCATTTATAATTACGTTCCATACGTATCGCTCCTTATTTTCAGTTACACCTGTTATGTTACTTATAGTATCACCATTTCTCCAATCAGGGCAACAAAAAAAGCGGCATATACCGCTTTTTTCGTGCAGAATATCCATTGAGGAGTGTGGAAATATCTGCAACCAAATTGATAATCAGGGAAATAATCATCAATCAGGTTCTATGAATGGCATTCATAGCCATGGCATTTCCTCCATGTAACTACATTATACACAAAAGATAGAGAAAATACAATATCTAAAAATACCGATACGGTATCTTTTTTATTTCTTCAGTATTTTTTATTCACTCACGAATAAAAAGGCGCTGTAATAAAGATATTGATCCTGCAGAGTCATCCAGCATTTTTTCTGTTTCCGATAAAATATCTTTCCAATATATGATATACACCGGCTCATGTTCTCCTATAAAAAGAGTACTGAGCATCTCTTTATAAATTTTATCTCCTCGTTCTTCAAATGCATAAATTTTCCGGCACCGTGCTTCCATTTTCATATAATTGGCTGATATATCCGATGTGTAGTTTACAATTTTTTGTATTTCTTCCAGTGAATTTGTGAGCAATTCCGTCATTTTTGCAAAATTTGCCGGCCGTTCTCCCATAGAGAAGACGGATAATTGAATCGCTATTTCATCCATTCCGTTTACAACACCATAAATTTTCAGAAGAAATGTTTTTGCAAAATCAATTTCTGCCGGTTTTTTATAGACTTTATATACCTTTTCAAAAAGCAAATTCATGGAGTTACGCATCTTCTTTTTTATTCTATGGATTTCTGCTCCTGCTGCTTCTTCATCTATGTCTCCCCGGCTCATTTTGGTAAAAATAATGCCTGCTTTATTTCCTTCTCCGCAAAACAGGGAAAGACTTTTGAAAAATTTTTCTTCTTTATTATTCATGATAAACTCCTTGCGTCATATTTATGTATCAATTTTATCACATGTCTATGGAATAATCGGCATATATAAAAAATCTGCCCTTACATCCGAGCATATTTCTTCTATCTTATTTTTTTATCTTATTAAAAAGGGAGGTTAATTCCAGAGCCGCTAAAGCACATTCAAATCCTTTATTTCCCGACTTAAGTCCGGCACGGTTCAAAGCCTGTTCTACCGTATCCGTTGTCAAAATTCCGTAAAGCACGGGGATTCCCGCTGAAAGTGCCACTTGGGAAATGCCTTTGGTTACTTCAGTGGCTACATGATCGTAGTGGTCCGTTTCCCCCCGAATGACCGCACCCAGACAAATGATTGCATCATATTTCCCGCTTTCCGCCATTTTTTTTGCTGTCACCGGGACTTCAAAGGCACCGGGTACCCATGCCAAATCTACCGTATCCAAATCCACACCGTGGCGTGATAATCCGTCAGCGGCCCCGTCAATCAATTTCGATGTAATAATTTCATTAAAACGGGAAGCTACGATTCCTACTTTGACTTTATTTTCATTATACAAACCTGAAATAATATTCATAGTATCCTCCTTTTACTTATACATATGAAGCATGTGCCCCATTTTGTCCTGCTTTGTTTTTAAATAAAATTCATCTTCTTCCGTCGGATCCATTTCAATCGGAAGACGTTCTTCAATGGTGATTCCATACTCACTGACATCACCTATCTTTTGCGGATTATTTGTCAGAATCCGAATCCGGTCCGCCCCAAGGTCATGGAGAATCTGCGCTCCTGTCATATATTCTCTGAGATCGGCGGCAAATCCCAGTTTTAAATTGGCATCTACCGTATCATACCCTTCATCCTGCAATTTGTATGCTTTAAGCTTATTAATCAGCCCGATTCCTCTTCCTTCCTGCCGCAGATACACAAGCACACCTCGTCCTTCTTTGGCAACTTTTTTCATCGCCACATCCAGCTGCTGTCCGCAATCACAACGAAGTGATCCGAAACAATCTCCGGTCAGGCATTCCGAATGAATGCGGCAAAGAACGGGCTTGCCGTCAGATACATCTCCCATAGCAAGGGCTACATGATGTTCATGATTGATTAAGTTCACGTATCCATAAATACGGAACTCTCCATATTTAGTAGGCATTCTGGCCTCTGAAACCCTTTTGATCAGTTTCTCATGTTTTTTGCGATACTCCACTAAGTCCCGGATACTGCCGATTTTTAGATTTTTTTCTTTGGCTAAGGCAAACAGACTGTCTTTTCTTGACATGTCACCATCTCTATCCATAATTTCGCAGCAAAGCCCCACAGGCTTCAGTCCTGCCAACCTGACAAGGTCGACCGTCGCTTCTGTATGTCCTTCTCTTTCAAGAACCCCCCACGGCTTGGCTTTCAAAGGAAACATATGACCCGGCCTTTTAAAATCTTCCGGCTTTATCCCCTCTTTGACAACAGCCATGGCCGTCATTGACCGGGCCTTGGCAGAAATACCTGTCCCCGCTTCTTTATAGTCAATGGATGTCAGAAAAGCCGTTTCATTACTTTCTGTATTTTGCCGTACCATAGGGGCAAGAAATAATTGCTCTGCCACTTCTTCCGCCATAGGCATACAGATCAATCCTCTTGCTTCCGATGCCATGCGGTTAATATTTTCAGGTGTGGCAAATTCGGCGGCACATATGTAATCACCTTCATTTTCACGCGATTCGGGATCCTGAATAATGACAATATGCCCATTTTTGATTTCTTCAATCACTTCTTCAATCGGGTCAAACTTAAATTCCATAGTTTCCTCCTAAATGCAGTGTTTTTAATTTTTCTATAGTCAAACCTTTTTCAGGCTTCTCTTTTACAAATTGCTCTACATATTTTCCCAGGTAATCATATTCCAAATTGACCGGATCTCCCGTTTTTTTTGACAGCAAACCTGTCATTTTCCCGGTATGGGGAATTAAAGAAACGGTAAAAGCTGCTCCTTTTTTTTTCGCTATTGTCAAACTCACTCCGTCAATGGCGACAGACCCTTTTTCTAACATATATTTCTCAAAACGGGCTTCCGCTTCGACCGATATATTCAACGCATTTTCCTCTCTATAGATAGAAAGAATTTTTCCCGTGCTGTCTACATGACCAAGCATAATATGCCCTCCAAGACGATCACAAAGACGCAAGGCCCTTTCCAAATTGACCTGTGTTCCCGCTTTAAAAAGCGAAAATGCGGTTCTCTTCATTGTTTCAGGCGTTACATCACACAAAAAAGAGGTTGCAGTCAATTCGGTTACAGTCAGACAGGCTCCGTTGACAGCTATACTGTCCCCCACCTGTGTTCCTTCCAATACTTTTCTGCACCGGATAGTCAACATACAGGATCGGGATGCGTAAATTATTTTTTCAATAGTTCCTATTTCTTCCACTATCCCTGTAAACATATTCCTCTTTTTCCTTTTTCACTGCACGAAATCACTTTTGCTCTCCCGCTGGATCGCGCCTGTCAGCAGGACTGTCATTTTCATCAGATCCTATTTTTCTCTCTTTGTATAAGTTTTTCCTTTTTTTACATAAGCTTCTACAACTAAATCCGCCCCTGATCGTTCTGTACGGATATTTTCCAACGGAACTGCTGCGGAAACCCTATCCGCGCCAATCCCTCCAATCGCTCCGGGTGCATCTATTCCTCCGATGATGACAGGCGCCAGATAGAACCTGATTTTATCTACAATTCCCGCCTCAAATGCGGCAGCGGCCGTTTCCGAACCGCCTTCCAGCAAAATACTGTCTATTCCTTTTACCGCAAGTCCCGTCATGGCAGCCTCTAAATCGACTTTCCCCGCTTCATCGCTATCCGCACAGATAATTTCCGCTCCGATTTCTTCAAAAGTTTTTATCTTTTGCGGATCAGCTTCTGTCGTTGTCAGTATAATGACACGCCCGGGATTTTGAAATACATTGGCATCCGGTGAACAGGATAGTCTTCCGTCTACAATAATTCTTACCGGATCCGCCAATCCTTCCGTTCTTGCAGTGAGTAAGGGATTATCTGCCTTAATCGTTCCCGCTCCCGCCATGATCGCCGAATAAATACCGCGGAGTGCATGTGTTTCCTCTCTTGATGTTTCTGATGAAATCCACCGGGACTCTCCTGTATGGCAAGCAGTTTTTCCATCTAAAGAAAGAGCCGCTTTATAAAGTACGAACGGTTTTTTCCGAGTAATAAATTTTACATATATTTCATTCAGCCTTTGTGCCTCTTTTTCCATGACCCCGGTCGTCACGAAGATCTCCGCCTCACGAAGAGCACGAATCCCTTTCCCTGCTACCAACGGATTCGGATCCGTCATGGCAATGACAACACGCTCAACGTCTTTGGAAATAATCAAGTTGGTACATGGCGGTGTTTTCCCGTAATGGCAACAAGGCTCGAGTGTCACATAGAGTGTTCCTCCCGCTGTATCTTCTTTACAGCCGGCAAAAGCATTCACTTCCGCGTGAACATCTCCAAATTGTTTATGCCACCCTTCTCCTATAATTGTTCCGTCTTTTACAAGAACAGCACCCACTAAAGGATTCGGTCTGGTGTGTCCTGCCCCCTGTGTTGCCAATTCGAGAGCACGGGCCATAAATTTCCTGTCATCATCCATGCGCATAAAAAAACCTCCCGCTTCAGGGAGGTAAGAGCAGCACGCACAAAAACACGGTTCTTCTCTCATCCAGACTGTACTGTCGGCTTTGGATTCACACCAAAATCAGCCTTACGGCTCGTGGGCTTAAGGAAAACCTTTCACCACCGGTCGGGATTTGCACCCTGCCCTGAAGATATACCTGATTGACTTACTTATTATAGCAAATCATAAAATAAAATCAATCAACTAAAGAAGTTGTGTCTCATAAAATGCAGGCAACCCTTTCAAATATTTCAGAAGAAACTTCTTCTACACTTCGCATCCGCTTTCCGTAAACACACGAAATTCTTTGCCACCCATATTTTTCACATAGTGTCTGGTACGCAGAGTAACATTTCTCCAAATATTCCAAGTGCTGCTCATGAATATCCATAGAACCTCCTCTACCGGCTCTTTCTCGCACCAATTCTTTAGAAACTGCAAGAGGGACATCCAATAAAATGACCCTGTCCGGACGAGGTAATTCCAATTTTTTATACTCCGTTTCATCAAGCCAATTTAAAAATTCCTCACGCTTTTCTTTTTCATCATACTTTGTCATCTGATGAACCATATTGCTTGTCGTATACCGGTCAGCAATAACAATGCCGCCCTCTTTATAAAATGATTTCCAACAGGTATGGTAAGATGCAAACCGATCTAAGGCATAAAACAAAGAAGCTGCATAAGGATTCACTTCGCCGGGATTTTTTCCGAAATCTCCCTGTAAATACATTTTCACCAAAGCGGAGGACGGACTTTCATAGTCAGGAAAAGATACATGCATTACTTTCTTCCCTGATTTTTCAATTTTTTCTCTTAAAATATTCGACTGGGTTGCTTTCCCGCTCCCATCTATTCCTTCGAGCACAATCAATTTTCCGCTCATTTTATATCTCCTGTTCAGAATTTCTTTTTCTGCTTTTTATTTTATCATCAATCATAATATTCCACAAAAAAAGAGCCTTTCAGCTCTTCTTTTCTTTTTTCGGATTAAAAAGGTTCATTGCCCTGTCAACGGTTGTTTCCAATGCACATTCAATGGAATCGGCCGTATATTTTTTTGCCGCTTCAATCAATGCTATGTCTTCTCCATAAGGACGACTGAGTACATGATCAATTACAGTATGTCCGTCCTTCGGATGTCCTACTCCGATACGAAAACGGACAAACTCTTCCGTGTGCAGACAGGAAATCAGCGATTTGATTCCATTATGCCCCCCTGCCGAGCCCTTTTTTCTGATCCTTATTTTTCCCGGCGGCAGATCCAAGTCATCACAAATGATATAAATATCGTCCGTAGCAATTTTATAATATCCGGCAATGGCGCTTACTGCATCACCGCTTAAGTTCATATAGGTCAACGGTTTTACCAACCATATTTTCTCACCGAATTTGATTCCGGATATTATTTCGGCCTGCATTTCCGTTTTCCGGTTTTGCATAGACCAACGACGAGCCAACTCATCAATGACATCAAACCCCATATTGTGCCGGGTGTGTGCATATTTCTCTCCCGGATTTCCGAGACCTGCAATCAGTTTCATTTATCAAACAAGGCACTTACCGATGCATCATGGAAGATGCGGATAATAGCCTCTCCTAAAAGCGGCGCCACCGACAGTACCGTTAATTTATCTTGTACTTTTTCTTTTTCAATCGGTAATGAATTTGTTACAACCAATTCATTGATATTTGAATTTTTGATACGTTCTGTAGCCGGGTCGGTCAGGACAGGATGGCAAACGGCGGCATACACGCCCACCGCTCCTGCGTTCGCCAGTGCTTTAGCCCCTTCACAAAGCGAGCCTGCGGTATCTACGATGTCATCTACAATAAAGCAGTTTCTCCCTTTCACGTCACCGATGATATTCATCACTTTCGCCACTCCAGGTTCAGGACGTCGTTTTTCAATAATAGCAATAGGTGCTCCTACACGGTCAGCTAAATCTCTTGCTCTGTTGACACCGCCCAAGTCGGGAGACACAATGGTTAAATTCTCCAAATTCTTTGACTTGATATATTCGGATAATAACGCTGCCGACGCCAAATGGTCGACAGGAACATCAAAAAAGCCTTGGATTTGTCCGGCATGGAGATCCATCGTTACAACCCGGGTCACTCCGGCTGCGGAAAGGAGATCAGCCACCAGTTTGGAGCTGATCGGTTCTCTTCCTCTGGTTTTCCGATCTTGTCTGGCATATCCATAGTAAGGTACTACGACAGTAATATGACGGGCTGATGCTCTTTTAAGTGCATCCACCATAATAAGCATCTCCATGAGATTGTCATTTACAGGCGCGCCTGTCGGCTGAATAATAAAGCAATCCTTTCCGCGGACGCTTTCATTAATCATGACTTGAATTTCTCCATTATTAAATCTGCCGCACAAAGATTTCCCCAACGGAACTCCGATATAATCTGAAATTTCTTTTGCCAGTGCCGGATGTGCCGTCCCTGTAAAAATTTTCAGCTTAGACGTGCCTTCCATATCCATTTATAATGCGCTCCTTTTCTTCCCTTCCGGGACTATGATAAGACTTCCCCCTATACCAATCATTATGAAGTGTTTCTTTTTATTATATACCTCATTCATGATGTTTTACCAGTTTAATTTGTAAATTGCATATGCATTATTCTTTATACGTATCTTTTTTGACCCAATTCTCAATATTCACCTGCTTGGATCTTCCTATCGCCAAGGCTTCGGCAGGTACATCTTTCGTAATCGTCGACCCCGCTGCGGTAAACGCCTTTTCTCCGATATGCACGGGAGCTACCAGATTCGTATTACACCCGATGAAAGCATGCTCTTTGATAACGCATCTGTGCTTTTCTTTGCCGTCAAAATTGACTGTCACCGTCCCGCACCCGAAATTCACATTTTTCCCTAAATCGGAATCCCCGCAATAGATAAGATGCGGCAGTTTCGTTCCGTCATCAACAACAGAGTTTTTAACTTCTACAAAATTTCCTATCTTTACATGGTCATGAATCTCCGTATCCGGACGCAAGTGAACAAACGGACCGATTTCATTATCATTTCCCAGTTTGCATTCATGGGCATAAACACGATTCAAACAGTTCCTGTTTCCGCAAATCACATCTGTCAGCTGTGTATCCGGTCCGATGACGCAATTTTGTCCTATCACCGTTTCTCCCTGCAAAATACAACCGGGATATAGGACTGTATCACTGCCGATTTGTACATTTTGCTCAACATATGTATGCTCCGGATCAATCATTGTTACCCCTGCCGCCATCAGTTCTTCCGTCTTTCGATAACGAAGAATTTTATCCGCCTGCGCCAGTTGGATACGTGAATTGACCCCCATCGTTTCGTCCGCATCATCAGCTTCAACCGGAATCACTTTTTTTCCGTTTTTAATTAATTTTTCAAAAACATCGGTCAGATAATACTCGCCTTGTGCATTTTTATTATCTATCAACCGTAATGCCGGCAGCAATTCTTTGATTTTAAATACATACGTTCCTGTATTGATTTCATGAATCGCCAATTGCTCATCCGTTCCGTCTTTTTGTTCTACAACGGAGATCATATGCCCCTCTCCGTCACGGATAATACGACCGTAACCGAAAGGATTTTCCAGTACCGCCGTCAGGACAGAAGCGGCTGCATCATTATTTTTACAAGTGTCTGTCAATTTTTTTATCGTAGATTCTCTAAGAAGCGGTGTGTCTCCGCAAACAACAAGGACATATCCGTCCGGGTCATTTTCAAATTCCGGCACCGCCTGCATCACGGCATGCGCCGTTCCTAATTGTTCTTCCTGATGAACAAAGGTAATATTTTTATCCGCTAGACATGTTCTGACGTATTTTTCTTTGAATCCGGTAACGGCAATACATTTTTCATATCCCGCATCCTTTACAGTACGAATAACCTGCTCTATCATCGGTATTCCACACACTTTATGCAAAACTTTAGGTAAAACCGATTTCATTCGTGTTCCTTGTCCTGCAGCCAAAATCACTGCCGCCAGCTTCGCCATACTTCCTCCTGATTGAATGCCTATGTTTCTCTTATCTCATTTATTTTAACAAACCGAATTATGTCCCGCAAGAAAAAGAAAACTGTGTGATTTTAAAATCACACAGTCAAATTTTATTTATGAAACCAAATACACTTTCACGTTCTCCTTAAATCCCCATTGATAAGCCTGCTCCAGTGTATCTACCCCTACATCTATGATATTTCCTTGAATGGCTCCTCCAATGTCATCACAAATGGCATAGCCGTATCCCTCTATATAAACAATGCTTCCCAACGGAATGACCTCCGGATCCACCGCCGCATGACCTTTCCCCGCATAATTTCCCATTGCGGTCATACCCGTGCCGCCTCCGTCAAGCGGTGTATATGCCGTAGATGTCATATGAACCACTTTTTTGTATTTCCCTCCAAATTGAGGACTTTGCTCCAACTTTTCCCACACATCACTATCCGCTTTTCCCGTTTCTTTAAGTTTATTTCTTTTTTGAAGTTTGAGCACCGCCTGCTCCGTTCCTTTCCCGTAGATTCCATCGGAATTTCCCGGGTAATAACCGTGAAGAAGTAATTTGTTTTGAAGTTCTGCAACTCGTTTCCCCCGGGCACCTGTCATCAGATTTTCCGTTGATTTACTTTTTACTTTTTCCGTTTTTTGATTTGGTAAAATAGGTTCTTTCTCTTTTTTCTTATCGTTAAGAATGGATAAAGTTTGTTCATCAATCGCTCCGGAAACCGGAATGTTATAATCCTTTTGAAGTTTTTTCACCGCCGATTCGGTCGCGCTTCCATAGATTCCGTCCGTTGGTGTCTTTAAATATCCCATCATATGTAAGCGATTCTGCATTTCAGAAATCGCGGCCCCAAGGTTTCCTTTAGCATATATGATACCGCCGCCGTCTCTTCCTTTTTTATTTTCTGATTTTTTTATTTTCATTTGTGTCGCATCATCTGCATCTCCCGTTACAGTCAATTTGTATTTTTTCTGAAACTCCATAACGGCTTTTGCTGTTGTCGATCCATAATCACCATCCGCTTCCCTTGCCAAATATCCGGCGGCCATAAGAGATTTTTGAAGGGTTTCCACCTCGCTTCCTCTCATTCCCGTCGTAAGAGTTTGGGCATATACCGACACGGAAATTTCCATGCAGAATACAGTAAACAAAATCCAAATTTTTCTTTTTTTCACAACAGTACCTCCCCTGAAAATCCACGTGTATTGTACCATGGTCATTTATTTTTGTAAAAATAACACCTATATGTATCAAACAAAAGAAAAGCTGCGGTTTCCCGCAGAATTTTTATTTCCTATACAGCCCCATGGCATGAACAGCGTTTCGATAAGTAGCGCTTGCTTTGACACGGGCCTTTTCCGCCCCTCTGTCCAAAATCGCATCAAGTTCCGAACTTCCTGTCAACTCTTTATATCTCATCAAAACAGGACTCATTTCACCTGCCACCAGATCCGCCACATCTTTCTTAAATACTCCGTATCCCTGTCCTTCATACATAGCCTCTATCTCTTCAAAAGATTTGCCGGAAATAGCGGAATGAATACTCATCAGATTGGATACACCGGGTTGATTTACTTTATCATAATGTACATGCCCGATGGAATCGGTTACCGCTCTCTTTATTTTTTTTACGACAACATCAGGCTCGTCCAGCATATGAATTGTGGCCCACTCATTGTCGTCAGATTTGCTCATTTTACTTGTCGGATCCTGCAAGCTCATGACTCTGGCTCCACCTTTGGGTAGCCATATTTCAGGAATCGTAAAAACTTCTCCGTATTTACGGTTAAAACGCTCCGCCAGATCTCTTGTAATCTCCATATGCTGTCGTTGATCTTCTCCCACCGGCACCAGATTGGTCTGATAAAGAAGAATATCTGCCGCCATCAGAGGAGGATATGCCAACAGTCCGAGAGGAATAAACCCCTCTTTTTTTTCTTCTTTTTGTGCCTTTGACTTATATTGGGTCATCCGTTCCATTTCCCCCACATAGGCACTGCAAATCATCATCCACCCGAGCATGGCATGCTCCGGCACTTCAGACTGTACGAAAATTGTCGCTTTATCGGGATTCATTCCCGCCGCAATGTAGAGAGCCGCCAGATTTCTTGTTCTTTCATGAAGAAGTTTCGGATCCTGGGGTACCGTAATGGCATGCTGATTGACGATGCAATAATAGCATTCCGCTTTTTCTTGAAAGGGAATGAAATTCTTTAATGCGCCCAGATAATTTCCTAAAGTCAAAGAGCCGCTCGGCTGAATGCCTGAAAATATAATGTCCATGATATCCCCCAATGAATTATTCTACCGTTACGGATTTTGCCAAATTTCTCGGTTTATCTACATCATTCCCACGTTTAATACTGGTATAGTAAGCTAAAATCTGCATGGGAATCACAGATAGAATCGGTGCGATAAATTCATCAACCCTTGGAATTTTTACAATTTCCGTTGTATATTTCTCAAGTTCCGTATCATCTTCATAGCCGATTCCCAGCACTTTTGCTCCCCGTGCCCTTACTTCTTGAATATTACTGTACATTTTGGCACTTACATTTCCTTGTGTCGCCACCGCAATAATCGGCGTTTCTTCCGTAATGAGAGCCAGTGTCCCATGCTTCAGTTCTCCCGCTGCATAGGCTTCCGCATGAATATAAGATACTTCTTTTAGTTTCAAGGCCCCTTCCATGGCAATCGCATAATCAATTGATCTTCCGAGGTAAAAAATATCTTCCGCCCGGATCAGCGCATCCGCCACCTCTGCCATATGGTCTTTTTCTTCCAAAACTTTTTCTATTTGTTTCGGCAACTTTAAAAGGCCTGTTATGATTTTCTTTGCTAATTCTTCCTGAATCGTTCCTTTAATCCGTCCCATATACAAGGCCAGCATCAGTAAAGAAACAAGCTGTGTCGTATATGCCTTCGTCGAAGCCACTGCAATCTCCGGCCCTGCCACAGTATAAACCGCCGTATCGGATTCTCTGGCAATAGAGGAGCCTACCGAATTGGTCACAGCTATACTCTGAGCCCCCAGCCGTTTTGCTTCTTTTAAAGCCGCCAAGGTATCAATGGTTTCTCCGGATTGGCTAATCACGATACAAAGCGTTCCCGCCGTTGTGAGCGGATGACTGTACCTGTACTCCGATGCAATTTCAACAGAAACAGGTATCTTGACAAATCTCTCAATATAATGCTTTGCCACCAGTCCCGCATGATAAGCGGTCCCGCAAGCTGTAATCAAAACGGAATCAATATTTTCCAGACGGCTTTTGGTCCAGTTCAGGTTGTCAAAATTGACGGTTCCGTCTTTTTTCACATGCATATGAACCGTATCTTCCACCGCTTTAGGCTGCTCATAAATTTCTTTCAGCATAAAGTGAGGATACCCGCCTTTTTCAGCGGCTTCCGCCGACCAAGTTACTTCCTGCACTTTTTTTGAAACCGGAAGCCCCTCTTCATCATAGACGGTAACACCGTCTTTTTTTACAATGGCGGTTTCTCCATCATTCAGAATATAAATACGACGGGTGCGGTTAATGACCGCCGGAATATCGGAAGCAATGAAATTTTCTCCTTCTCCAAGCCCTATGATTAAAGGATTATCTTTCTTCGTACAAATAATCGTATCCGGGTCTTCTCTATTTAAAAATACCAAGGAATAGGAACCTTCGATTCGGGCGCAAACTTTTCTGACGGTGGATAAGAAATCACCGTCATCTAATTCTTCCCCCAGATGAGGAATCACCTCACTGTCCGTTTCCGACTTGAATATATGCCCCTTTTCCAGCAATTCTTTTTTTAGTTCCATATAGTTTTCTATAATGCCGTTATGGACAATCACAAAATGATTATGATTATCTCCGTGAGGATGCGCATTATCGTCTGACGGTACACCATGAGTGGCCCACCGGGTATGACCGATTCCTATATGTCCGTGCAGCGGATGTACCTTTATTTCTTTTTCCAGATTGGCCAATCCGCCTTGTTTTTTTTCTATACGAATTTTTCCGTTTTCATACACAGCAATACCTGCCGAATCATAGCCTCTGTATTCCAAGCGGCGAAGACCGTCAATGAGAAATTCCGATGCATCTTTTTTCCCTATATAGCCTACTATGCCACACATATAAACCTCCTGATCAAGCCTATATCTTCTATCATTTATGTCATGTTGTTTTATTCATTCCAATAGGTATGCTAAGTTATTATAGCATATTTTCCTTTACCCCTTATATCGAATCAATGATCCCTTCAAATGGCTGCATATCCGCAAACCCCGAAAGCGCCGCCGCGACACCTAATATGATAAGAGATACGGTCAAGAAAACTCCTATCAGAAAAGGAGAAACTCCAATCAGAAAAGCTTTCCCGTTTCCAAATCCGTAATTACTGCGAATGGCCAATATATCGAGAATAAAACTCCATAAAGCAATAAGAAACATCCCGATACCGTTGACCGTTTCCCACCCGATTTGTCCGAGCAGGATAAAAAACACTGAAAATGCATATGGCAAAGAAGCACTCATAAACCCTGCCGTAATTCCCCGGGCCGTACCTCTTCCTCCGAAAAGCCCGGACAAATAATCAATGACCGCACTATGAAAAAGCAAAAAAAGTCCTAATAAAATAACCGTGCCGATAAACTCGGATACAATACCGGCTCCGGTACTGAAGGACGATACGGTCATCAAAAGAATAACAAAAAGCCAAATAACGGCTCCTTCTTTCCACTTTTCTCCACTCGTAATATCTTCCAAAGTTTTTGCCGGACAGACAATCAATCCGTATATGTCATCTAAAATTGTATGCATAAAATCTCCTTATCTAATTGCCGGCAGCGGCTCTTTACTCATCACGCCCAGAATTTCATGTGCCACTCCCTGTGAAACCGTTTTTAAAATGCTTTCCGCTTCTCCGTTGAATATATTTCTCAAAGACTTGCCGGCAGAATACTTCTTCACCGGTATATTTTCTCCTTCTATCCCTGCTCTGCCTGCGGCATAATTGAGGGCATCATAATAATTGCCCATGGCATCCACCAATCCGATATCCATCGCCTGTTGTCCCGTCAGAATACGCCCGTCCGCAAAACTTCTTACTTTTTCTAATTCTATATGCCGTCCGTCGGATACTGTTTTTATAAACTGCATATAAATATCATCCACCATCTTCTGAATCATGGCGGTTTCTTCGTCCGTCATCGGTCTGTACATGGAAAGTATATCCTTATGGGCGCCGCTTTTTATTTTTTGGTTTTTTATCCCCAATTTATCCATCAGCTCTTCCATATTGGTGTAATCCATATAAACTCCGATGCTGCCGGTCAATGTGGCAGGATTGGCAAATACATAATCTCCTTTGCTTGCCAGCCAATAGCCGGCGGATGCGCACATATCCCCCATAGAAATAATAATGGGCTTCCCTGCACTCTTTATTTTGTCCATTTCTTCCGCAATTTCCTGCGTAGCCCCCGTAGATCCGCCTGGACTATTGATTCGAAGCAAAACGGCTTTCACCCGGCTGTCTTTCCGCGCTTGCTCCAATTCATACATAATCTGCTCACTTGCTGCTCCCGTAGCGGCCGCAAAAACCGAATCTTCCTGCGGACCCCCGTAAATAGCTCCGTCTATACGAATGACCGCCACGCAATCTTTAGCGGGTGTTATTTTAGCATGTCCTCTTATGTCCGGCAAAAATCCGGCAGCCACGGCACATACAAAAAGTGCGGCAAAAATAAAAATGACCCACTTTTGATTTCTTTTATCCACTATAATCAACTCCTCTTTTCTTTTTGCTATTATATCATTTTCATTTATGCATCAAAAACGGGCGATAAAAAAATCTCACTCCTGAAAAATCAGAAAATGAGATTCTTGGTGACCGGTATGGGATTCGAACCCATACTCTCTGCGCTGAGAACGCAGCGTCTTAACCGTTTGACTAACCGGCCATATGACAACAGTTATTATAAACGGTATTTTTTGAAATATCAAGCGTTTCCTTCTTTACAAGGTTTTCTGTCACCTTTATTTTTTTCATAAAGAATCAAAAGACCCTTAAGGGTGAGCATAGGATCCACGATATCAATCTGGGAAGCCGCTTTTGCAAATAAAGATGCCAGTCCGCCGGTCGCAATAACCTTGATATCGTCTCTTTTCATTTCTGTCTTTATCCGTCTGACCACTTCATCAATTTGTCCGACGAAGCCATAGTAAATCCCCGCCTGCATGGCCGATACGGTATTTTTGCAAATCACAGACTCGGTTTTTACCAATTCTATACGCGGCAACTTGGACGCACAGCGGAAAAGCGCTTCCATGGAAATGCCGATTCCCGGTGCTACCGCACCGCCTAAATAACTGCCTTTTTCATCAATCACACAAAAAGTGGTTGCCGTTCCCATATCAATAACAATCAGCGGACAATGGTATTCCGCAATCGCTGCTACCGCATTTACAATACGATCCGCCCCCAACTCTTTCGGGTTGTCATATAAAATATTCAATCCTGTTTTTATTCCCGGTCCCACCAAAATAGGGTTGACATGGAAATACCGTCGTGACAAAGATTCCAATATGGGAATAATAGGAGGCACAACGGTAGAGATAATTACATCTTCAATATCGGAAAATGACATCCCGTTCAGCCGGAACAAATTGGCCATCATTCCCGCATATCCGTCAGCGGTCTGCAATGTATCGGTGGCAAAACGCCAATGCCCTATCAATTCCCTGTCATGATAAATGCCACAAACAATATTGGTATTTCCTACATCAAATGCAAGCAACATATTTTTACGCTCCTGTCAGATAAGATTTCGGCGGAAATAAATACTCTCTCCCAGAATATTCATTACCCTTTCTGTTTATTTTTCTCATCTTGCGTCACAAGTGTATCATGCAATAAAGAAAGATTTCTGTCAAGCAAAAAAGAAGCGGAATCATACGCTTCTTTTCATCTGAAAATATACATTTATTTTATAGATAGTAATCCTGCCTGCACCAATGCGTTTCTGATTCTGGCTCCACAAAATACACCGGCCGAAACTTTAACAAGATCAAAAATGACAAAAGGAAATACCGTCATTGTAAGTGCCACCCATAAAGGCATTTCTTTTTCCAATCCGAAGGAAAAATATCCGATAAACCAAATGGTGCCCAAAGTGTAGCAAACCAAAAGACCGGCAAGCGCTAATAAAAATTGACGGATAAAACGATCGTTGACAGCAGGCCGGACCCCGCTGAGCCATGCCATAATGATAAATCCGATATAATATCCTCCTACGGGACTCATAAATATCCCCGGTCCCGCTTTTCCCATAGTCAGTACGGGTACACCCAAAATTCCTAAAAGCAGCCAAACAAGAATCGAAACGGCTCCCCATCTGGAACCGAGCAGTCCTCCTGCCAAAGCACATACAAAAGTCTGCAAAGTCATGGAAACCGCGCCGACAGGTATTGTAAATTGAGAAAGTACCGCCATAACCGCCGCCATGAAAGCGGCACCGACCATAGAATGGAATTTTTGTTTATCCATTTGCTTTTCCTATCTTTCCGGAATGGGAGCATCTACCGGCCGGATAGATACATCTCCCGCCATGACACGCCGGATTCCTTTTTCCGTTTCCACCAAAAGACAGCCGTCCCGGTCAATATCCACTGCCTTTCCTATATAATTCTCATTTCCGAAAATAACACGAACATCTTTGCCTAACGTCACCGATAATTTCCGCCAGTCTTCCAATACCCGATCAAATCCTTCTTCCTGTGCTACTTTATACTCCGCTTCCAATTCTGCAAGAACTGCGGCGAGCAACTCTTTTCTTGATACATGTATCCCTTCATTCAGAAATGATGTCGCACTTTCCCTAAACTCTTCAGGAAATTCGCTTTTCTTCATCCCCGTATTAATACCGATTCCCATAATGATATAATCAATTTTTTCCATCGAAGCAGACATTTCGCAAAGCATTCCTACCAATTTTTTGTCTCCGCACAATATGTCATTCGGCCACTTAATGCCCGCTTCTTCAAGTCCCAACCGGCGGATGCCCCGGCAGACACCCACTGCCGCCAAAAGCGTGCATTTAGAAGCTTCCATAGGAAAAAATTTCGGCCGCAAAATGAGAGAAAACCAGATTCCTTTGGCAAAAGGGGAATAAAATCCTCTTGTCAATCGCCCTTTCCCCATCGTCTGCTCTTCCGTTACAACGACGGTTCCTTCTTCCGCGCCCTTCCGTGCAGCTTTTTTCGCTTCTTCGTTAGTAGAAGAGGTCATTTCAAAATATACAACATTCCTGCCAAAAGACTCTGTATGCAAAACCCCTTCAATTTCAAGAGGCGTCAATAAATCAGGTGCATAAATCAGGCGGTATCCTTTTCTTGTACTCGACTCAAAAATATACCCCCGCTCCTTAAGTACATTGATATGTTTCCAAATGGCGGTACGTGACACATGGAGATCTTTTGAAATTTCTTCTCCCGATACATAGTTGCCGCCGGCTTTACGAAAATATTCCAGTATTTCATTCCTCATTATCTTTTCTCCTTCCCTGCTTCCCGATTTTTCTTCATTATAATTTTCAAATATTTTTTAGTCAACCAAAATAAAATGTAAAATTAACATTATTTGGCGTACATAAAAAGCCGGTCATCCGCATAAACGGAACCGGCTATCTTTTATTGTTCAATAAATTTTTCAAGAGCAAGCAATGCTCTTTCCGCCAATCTTTGATTTTTCTCTTTTTTAGGCACTCTCGTTTCTAAAGGAGGCATCAGTCCAAAGTTAATATTCATCGGTTGGAAATTTTTCCCTTCATAATGCGAAATATAATGACATAATGCCCCCATCGCACATTCTCTCGGAAAAGCTTCGGGTTCTTTCTCTTGAAATCTTTTCGATGCCGATAAGGCCGCCACAATTCCTGATGCCGCCGACTCGACATAACCTTCCACTCCAGTCATTTGTCCTGCAAAAAACAGACCTTTCCTTTTTCTGGCTTCCATCGTCGCATTTAATAGGTGAGGGGAATCAATGTATGTATTTCTGTGCATCACGCCGTACCGGATAAATTCCGCATTTTTCAACCCCGGAATCATCCCGAAAACTCTTTTTTGCTCGCCCCACTTCAAATGTGTCTGAAATCCGACAAGATTGTACATCGTATCTTCTTCGTTATCCTGACGAAGCTGTACCACTGCATAAGGCTCTTTACCCGTCCGGGGATCGGGCAGTCCTACCGGTTTCATCGGTCCGAAACGCATCGTATCTTCTCCACGGGACGCCATGACTTCTATCGGCATGCACCCTTCAAAGACGTTTCCTTTTTCAAACCCGTGTATCTCCGCCACCTCTGCTGTCCTGAGCGCCTCATAAAAGACTTTATACTCTCTCTCATTCATCGGACAATTCAGATAAGCCGCCTCTCCTTTGTTATACCTAGACATACGGTAAACGATATCCGTGTCTAACGATTCTTTTGTGACAATCGGCGCGGCGGCATCATAAAAATGAAAGCCTTCCGCTCCGCAAAATTTTTCAATCGCTTCTGCCAGCTTCCCATCCGTAAGCGGACCTGTTGCCATGATAACAATTCCCTCTTCAGGAATGTCTTCCACCTCTTCTGATACGAATTCCACCAAAGGATGATTTTTTACTTTCTCCGTCACCGCCCGGGCAAAGCCTTCACGATCCACCGCCAACGCTCCTCCGGCCGGTACACTGTGCGTATCGGCACAACTCATAATGACTGATCTGAGACGGCGCATTTCTTCCTTTAAAAGACCGACAGCATTTGTTAATGCCGCAGCCCGCAGAGAATTACTGCATACGAGCTCTGCAAAATACTCCGTATGATGTGCCGGCGTTTGTTTACCCGGACGCATTTCCATCAAACGAACAGGTATCTGTCTTTCCGCCAATTGCCAGGCCGCTTCGCTTCCCGCCAGCCCGGCTCCTATGACTGTTACTTTATCAGTCAATTTCATTCTCCTGCTTTCTTTTTTGTTCTTTTAGCAATCGGTTTTTCTGCATCTCCGGCATCTTTCTTCTTTTTCTTCGGATGAGTCGGACATTCCGGATTGGAACAAAGGATTTTTTCTCCTTGATTTTTATAAGTTTTTTTCACCATGATGGCGCCGCAGGTTTCGCAGAACCGATCCACCGGTTCATCCCAAAGTGCCATGTCGCATTGAGGATACCGGTTACATCCGTAAAAATAACGACCTCTTCTGGAACGTCTTCGTACCAGATGTCCGTCATGACACTTCGGACATACAATGCCTGTATCAACAACAATCGCTTTATTGGCTCCGCAGCCCGGGCATTTCAAGTATCTTCCGTACGGTCCCTGACGATAAATCATTTTTTCTCCGCACGCATCACAAGGAATATCCGAAACTTCCTCTTTTCCGTCGCCATTGCCATAAGGCTTTGTATTTTTACATTCCGGAAAATTCGGACAAGCCAGGTATTTCCCATACCGGCTCATTTTTACAATCATGGGTGCTCCGCATTTTTCGCAAAGCACATCGGATACTTCCTGATTTTCTTCCTTTGCTCTTGCCGCCACTACATTCGCTTCATTCAATTCTTTTTCAAAGACATCCCAAAATTCACGAATCGCTTTCTCATAGGTAGCCTTACCGTCTGCAATTTTATCCAGCCATGTTTCCAATTCAGCGGTAAATCCGACATTAATAATCCCTGAAAAATATTGTTTTAAGAGGTTCGTTACTTTGAATCCCAGCTCTGTAGGTACAAATTGTTTTCCCTCTTTGTCCACATAGTTTCGCTTCCGGATCGTATCCAAAATCGGTGCATAGGTAGACGGACGGCCGATTCCTTTTTCTTCCAGCGTTTTAATCAAGCTCGCTTCGGTGTATCTGGGCGGAGGCGTTGTAAAATGCTGTTCTCCTTCCATTTTCGTATTCATGACGGAATCCCCTTTATGCAAGGGCGGCAACAGGGCCATATCTTCATTTTCCTGCTTTTTCTCTTTGGCCGGCTGCAAAACGGTGAATCCGTCAAAAAGAATAATGCTTCCTGATGCGCGGAGTGTGTACTCTCCATTTTGCAAGGTTGCGGTGGTCGCCTGTGAAATCTGGGGCGCCATCTGGCTGGCAACAAAACGATTCCATATGAGCGTGTATAAACGAAGTTGGTCTCTCGATAAAATCGCTCTTAAAGTGTCCGGCGGAAATTCCAAGCTGGTGGGACGGATGGCTTCATGGGCATCCTGGGCCTCTTTTTTCTTTGAATATACATTCGGCTTTGACGGCAGATACTCTTCTCCGTAAACGCTCATAATATACGGACGGACTTGCTCTATCATTTCTTCAGAAATCCTGGTGGAATCTGTACGCATATAAGTAATAAGCCCTATATGTCCATGTCCGGGAATTTCTACACCTTCATATAGCATCTGGGCAAGCATCATTGTTTTTTTAGAACCGAAACTCAAACGGTTGACCGCATCCTGCTGCATCGTAGAGGTCGTATACGGCGGTTTGGCTTTTCTCTGCTTTTTTGATTTTGCCACAGAGATAATATCGGCCGGCTGTTTTAAAAGAGCTTGCACTACCTGATCCGTTTCTTCTTTTGTATGCAGGACGGCTTCCTTGCCTCCGATTTGAACCAGTTTCGCTTTAAAATTTTCTTTCTCTTTTGTTCTAAAAATTCCCTCGACAGTCCAATATTCTACAGGGGTGAATGCACGGATTTCTTCTTCTCTTTCGCAAATCAGCCTGGTTGCCACCGACTGCACACGACCTGCAGATAATCCGCGGTAAATTTGTTTCCACAGCCATGGTGATAATTTATACCCGACCATACGATCAAGTACCCGCCGTGCCTGCTGGGCATCGACCATAGACATGTCTACCGGTCCGGGATGTTTCACTGCTTCTTTAATTACCGGCGGAGTAATTTCATGAAAGGCGATACGAACGTTATCATCAGGATTCACATCCAGAAGTTTTGACAAGTGCCATGAGATTGCTTCTCCCTCACGATCAGGGTCCGTTGCGAGAAGAATATCCTTGGAGCGGTTCGCTTCCTTTTGTAAATTTTTAATCACATCCGCCCGTTTTACCGAATTGACATATTCAGGAGCAAAATGATTGGAAATATCGACGCCAAAAGTTTTTTCCGGAAGATCTCTCAAATGCCCCATCGAAGCAAGCACCTTATAATTAGTGCCTAAAAACCTTTCAATGGTTTTGGCTTTAGCCGGTGATTCCACAATCACTAACGTCTTTCCGTCAGCATTTCTCTTTCTCTTAAAAACCGGTTCTTTTTTTGCCGAAATCTTCCTCTTTTTATCTCCGATTGTTATTGTTCTTGTAATTGCCACAGTTTCCTCCAGATATTTGCACTCCCCAATCCCGCCACTACTTTCCGGTCATAACAAAGCGGCCGGGACCTGTTTCCTTAATATACCCCTTAAGCTGGAGTTGAAGAAGCAATGTGGAAATTTTTGCAACCGCCATCCCTGACTGCACTAAAATTTCTTCCGTCGTTACTTCATCCCCTATACAGCAAAAACGATACACCACTTCCTCTTCCAGTGTCAACTCCTGATAAGTGGATTCCTTTGCCGTGGTCTCTTCGGAAAGCCAGTTATACTCGGAAAGTATATCTTTGGCAGATGTACAGCAGAACGCTCCGTTCCTGATCAACTGATTCGTTCCTTTGCTTGAGGGCAGCCATATATTCCCCGGAACGGCAAATACATCACGCCCTTCTTCCAATGCAAAGTCGGACGTGATGAGTGCGCCGCTCCGTTCTGCCGCTTCCACAACTAAAATACTGCGGCTCATGCCTGCAATGATTCTGTTTCTGGCAGGAAATTGTCTTCCCAGTGGCGGCGTACCGGGCGGATATTCGGAAATCAGAGTGCCTCCTGTGCAAATGACCTTTTGGAATAAATTTTTATTTTCAGGCGGGTATACCTTATCAAGTCCGCAAGCAAGCACAACGACAGTAGGAGTTTGTCCTGCCAGAGCCCCTTCATGAGAAGCGCTGTCAATTCCTCTTGCCCCACCGGAAACGACCGTCACTCCCGCTTTTGCAAGATCCCGGGAAATACGGCTTGCCGTTTCTGTTCCATAAGGCGTTGCCTTTCTCATTCCGACAACTGCTATTGTCTTCTCCCATACCGGCGGCTGTCCTTTATAAAATAAAACAGCTGGAGGATTTGATGTTTCCGACAACAGCGGGGGATAGTTTTCATCTTCCCAGGTACAGCAGCGGATCTCCAGCCTATATAAATTTTCTTCTATTTCTTCAGGTGATGTCTTGGCACGATAAGATAAAAAAGAACTTTCCGCTTTCGGAGAAAGCAGGTGTGCCTTTCGTATCATTTCATCCGATGCTTTCCACACCTCTTCCGCACTTCCGAATGCAGAAATCAGACTTCGTATGGATTTGGCTCCCAGTCCTGGGCAGCCAGGCAACGATGCTGCATATATATCCATATCTACCTCCCTGAAAGATTTCCTCTATAGCTGAGTGCCTCCGCCACATGTTCCGGCTGTATGTCCAAACTCCCCTGCAAGTCGGCAACGGTTCTTGCCACTTTGATAATCCGATCATAACTCCTGGCAGATAAATGAAGCTTATCAAAAACTTCTCTTAGCAAATCAGAACTTTCTTTATCTAAAGAACAAGTTTCTTTCAGCTGACGATGCCCCATTTGTGCGTTATTTTGCATATGCCATTTCTTCAGCCGCTCGGATTGTATTTTCCTTGCTTCTGAAACCCGCAAGGCTATTGTTTCCGACGCCTCTCCCTTGATTGTCGCCGTCATTTCACTGTACTTGGGCCTCATCACCGCCACATGTAAATCGATTCTGTCCAGAAGCGGTCCTGAAATTTTCCGTTTGTACCCCCGTATCTCTCCATCGCTGCATGTACATGGCTGAGCAGGATCTCCCAGATATCCACAGGGACAGGGATTCATCGCCGCAATAAGCACAAAATCGGCAGGATATACAAAAGAGGCATTCACCCGTGATATATGTACTTTTCTATCTTCCAGGGGCTGCCGCAAAACTTCAAGAACGCTCCGCGGAAATTCAGGCAATTCATCCAGAAAGAGCACTCCGTTATGTGCCAGTGTCACCTCGCCCGGCTTGGGAACAGATCCGCCGCCAATTAAGCCCGCCATGGAAATCGTATGATGGGGACTGCGAAACGGTCTTTCTTTCATAATATCTTCCACCTTAAATAAGCCCGCCACGGAATAAATTTTTGTTACTTCCAGTGCTTCCTCTCTTGTCATTGGCGGAAGAATCGTGGTAATCCGCCGTGCCAACATCGTTTTTCCTGATCCTGGCGGCCCTGTCATAAGTACATTGTGAGCACCGGCCGCTGAAATTTCCATCGCCCGCTTTGCCATAATCTGTCCCTGCACTTCCGCAAAATCTACATTACTTATGACTCGCTCCGTATCTTCTTTTCGTCTTGCCGGCTCCAATGTTTCATGTCCTAGTAAATATTCCACCAGCTCACTCAAATTTCTTACGCCGTAAACTTTTACATTTTCACATAGGAGAGCCTCTCCTGACACCTCAGGACTCATGAAAAATGTATGGATGCCTGCTTCCTGTCCGGCCAGCACCATCGAAAGAATCCCGGGAACAGCCCGAATCTCTCCTTTCAAAGAAAGCTCCCCGATAAACATGACCCGGTTCAAAACATCCTGTGAAATCAACCCGCTTGCCGCCAAAAGTCCTACAGCAATCGGCAAGTCAAGTCCCGATCCGTCCTTTTTCAGATCCGCCGGCGCCAAATTGACTGTGACTTTGTCTACAGGAAAAGCGTATCCGGAATTCCGTATCGCCGACTGAACTCGTTCCTTGGATTCCTTCACCGCCACTGCCGGAAGTCCTACGATGTCAAAAGACGGGACAGCCCGGCTGATATCCACTTCTACCGTAATGACATGCCCATTCAGTCCGAACGTACAAGTTCCATACACCTGTGCAAACATGTTTTCCTCCTAAAATGCATTCTTGACATGACGGACCTTTTTCTCTCTTCCGCTTTCCATCATGACCTCCACCACATCAAAACGGATCCGTTTATTTTCAATTCCCTGTGATAAAAGAAATAAACGGGCTGTATAACGAATATGCCGTTGCTTATACTTTGTCACCGCTTCTATCGGTTCACCATATCTTCTGTTTCTTCTGGTTTTTACTTCCACAAAAACAATTGTTCCGCCGTCTTGCATAATAAGATCAATTTCTCCATGCGCGGAACGGAAATTCCGGACGATACACTTCATGCCTTTATTTTCAAGATAAGTGCATGCATAAATCTCTCCGCCCCGCCCCAACTCCGTGGTCATCATCTTATTTCTCCATAGAAAATTATTTTCAAACGCACATTATATTATAGAATAATTATATAATTATGATATGTATATTTCAATGCAAACCGAAATTGATAAAACGTGGAATCCACACAAGGTATCCACATTTTTATTGAACCATTCCATTTCGTCCATGCTTCTATAGAAAGCCGGATTACACATCGAAATATGATAAAACAAAAAAGCCTGCAGACCAACTATGAGTCTATAGGCTTTTAATTTCTGGAGCCGACAACAGGATTTGAACCTGCGACCTACGCATTACGAATGCGCCGCTCTACCAGCTGAGCTATATCGGCATCAATACATTTATTCTACTTAGATTACCCGGTTTTGTCAATACTGATTTTTTCTTGCTTACCATAAATACGGGATATTATAAGAAATATTTCATAATTACGAGAATTTTTTACTTTGAAAAATAATCCATGTCGCTTTTAATTTTTTCCATGCCATCATCAGCTATGAAAAAGTACAGTGAACATGATAAAATGTTAAAAAATAATAAATTATCCCGAACAGAAAGGCTGAAATAATGTTATCTGCAATAAAGTTATGGTTTATTAATGAAAAAAATCTTTTGAAGATGTCGAAGTTTATTATTTTGACGATATCTCTTCTTTTAATTACATGGATTTTCGATCATCAATACCCCTATCTGAAAGTCTACATCCCCAAACAACTCCTGTTATCGGTGGAAGTGTCCGTCAACTTTCTTTCGAATATATCGGGTGTTTTTTTGACAATAAGTATCTTTTGTTTTACTACCATTGTCACCGTACTGAATAAATACAGCAGCAGTATATCACCAAGGATGCTTCAAAGTTTTATAGACAAGACGGGCGTTCTAAGCTTGTACGGTATATTTGTGAGTGGATTTTTTTATTCAGTAATCAGCATCCTACTTCTCCAGGATCTTAATTCGGACCAAAATGTAATTGCAGGAAGTTTCGGGATTGCTTACTCGATCATCACTATGATTGGATTTATCATTTTTTCTAAACAAGTTCTTGAGAACATTAAAATCTCAAACATTATCGAGGAAGTATACAATGAATGCGAAAAACTTATCAATGACGAAGTTGAGCTTAGAACAAAGGCTGAGCGTTACAAAGATGATAAGATGGCAATAAAAATACCTATTGTAGCAGAAAAAACAGGTTATTTTTTCAAAATTAAATCAGATGATATACTTAAAGAACTTGATGGCATAAAAGCAGAGCTGACCATCACAAAAAAAATTGGCGAATACACTACTAAAGATGAATCCCTGGGAGATTTGAAGATTTTTAGCGGTAAAAAACTAAGTAACGAGCAAAAAGAAGTTTTAAGGGAAAAAATAACTCAACTCCTTGTAATCAATATTTTCAACAACAGCGAAGAAGACTACCACCGTGGGCTTATCTATCTTACAGAGATTGCAAACATGGCTCTGAGTCCGGGACTCAATGACCCTAATACCGCCATTACGTGCATAAATAAAATTTCATCTCTATTGGGTAAACTATTATCCACCTCTAATCAGTTCATTATACTTAAAGAGGACAAAGATACAAAAATAATCTATCAGAGTTATTCTGTGGAAGATGAATTATATCTTGTTTTCAGCCAGATTATCTCCTACTCAGGTGGTGACCCATTGGTGACCAAAGCAATTTTGCATGGAATTTATATGATTTATATGATGGCAGGCATGGGTGCCAAGGCAAGTGTAAAAAATTATTTTGATTCTTCTTACGATCTTCTCACGGCTAACTTCAGTCATGAAGTCCACTTAAGCAAGTTCAAATTGATTAAAAAGAATATTGAAGAACATATTAGTCTTAAAGAGGAGAATGATTTAAAATAAAAAATGAGATTAGCTCCAGCCAAAAATGACTCAGTGATAAAAAAGACATCGCCTTTTAGCAGATGTCTTTTTTATCCTCGAAATTATGTGTGAGATATTGGGAAAACGTATATAAAAAATAATAAAATTTTTATATCTTAACTATGAATTGAACTCAATCAAAAAGCGCCATGATATAAAAAATTGTCCGGTCTTGTCAATATTTATTTTTTCTTGCTTACCGTAAATCCCGTTCCCTGCTGATTGGCCATAATCACCACGTCACTGATTTGTACTCTCTTCGGGCGGTCAATAATGAAAGCAATGACTTCCGCAATATCTTCCGCCTGCAGTGCATCTATTCCTTCATACACAGCGGCCGCTCTCTTTTTATCTCCTTTAAACCGGACTTCACTGAAAGGAGTTTCCACAATGCCCGGTTGTACGGTCGTCACTTTCACATCACTGTCGATGACGTCAATACGGATACCGTCACTGAATGTCTTAACCGCCGCTTTTGTTGCACAATAGACAGCTGCCCCGGCATAGGCATAAAGCCCTGCTGTAGAACCCATATTCACAATATGCCCTCGATTTCGTCCGACCATTTCCGGAAGAAATGCACGGGTAACGAGAAACAGACCTTTGATATTGGTATCAATCACTTCCACTATATCCTCTTCATGGGCTTCTCCATACGGTTCAAGTCCGCGGGCCAATCCCGCATCATTGACGAGAATATCAGGGGCACCCCAAGTCGTAAGACACTCTTTTGTGACCGTTTTCACCGCTTCTTGATCACGGACATCAAGTACATAGGTTTTCACTTTTACCGGGTGTTCTTTTTCTATTTTCTGTTTGATTTTTCCCAACTTGCTTTCATTTCTGGCAGCAATCGCCAAATCATACCCCTTTTCTGCCAAAGCCTTGGCCGTTGCAAGACCGATGCCGCTTGTTGCGCCTGTTATAAATGCAAACATATATATCCTCCTTAGATTTTTCTTTTATTATACTATGCTTTTGCTTCTCCGTCCGAATTCTTTTACAATACAGGAAGGAGGTTCTATGAAAAACTTGATTTCTTTCTTACTGTTCTCTTTATTGATTGCCGGTTGCAGCGGAGAAAAATCAACATTCTCCATACCCGATCCCCCGCCGGCCTCCGATACGGAATCAACAGAAAAACTGCCAAAACTCCACGAAATTCTTCCCGCTTCTCAATCTTTTTATCAGCAAGCCGTTCTTGCTTACGGCAAAGGAAATCATACAGACGCCTTGCAGCTCGCCAACCGGGCTCTGGAGCAGGATAAAGAAAATTATCAGGCTTTATCTCTGAAAGGAATTATTTTAGCATTTGATATGTCTCCTGAAGAGGGCATTCCCTACATAGAGAAATCACTAACCATCGCCCCCGGCTATACGCAGGCTTTCTATGACATGGCAATGGCACAAAAATTAGGCGGACACCCCGATATATCCAATGCATATTTTGAAAAAGTCGTGCATTCCGATTCTCAAAATGTATGGTCTTATTATGGCATGGCAACCAATTGGGCGGATATGGGAAATAAAGACCGGTCTCTTTTGTATTTGGAAAAAGCGGTTGTTCTTGGCGGTGCAGATGTAATAGCCGCTGCGGAACGCCAGAATCATTTTTCCCGCTTCAGAGATGACACTGATTTCCAAAAAATTTTGGACAAAAAATAAATACACACTCCGAGGTCTTTCCAAAGAGTGTGTATTTTTTATTCCATATGTTCCGCCAATGCATCCCATTTCCGGTATAAAGCGCCAAGTTTTTCTTCCGCTTCTTCATAGGCATCGCTCAGCTCCGAATAATTCTCCGGCTCCGTATTCATCCGCACACTGTACATTTTTATGGTTGCTTCCAATCTGGCGATTTCCATTTCTATATGTTCCAGCTTTTCCATCTGTCCCGGGGAAATTTCTTTTTTTGACGGTTTTATTTTTTCTTTCTTTTCTTTTGTTTCGGCTTCTTTATTTTCTCTCCTTTCCTGTATTTCTCCATTTCTGTCGTTCTCAAACGCTTCCAAATCTTTTTTCTTTTCTTTGTAATAAGAGTAATTTCCCAGGTATTCCGTGATTTTCCCGTCTGCCATTTCCAAAATTCTTGTAACCGCTTTATCAAGAAAATACCGGTCATGAGATACAACCAGACAAGTACCTCCAAAAGATTGGAGTGCCTCTTCCATAATTTCCCGGGTAGGAATGTCCAGATGGTTGGTCGGCTCATCAAGAATTAAAAAGTTGGGTCTTTCTAAAAATAAACAAAGAAGAGAAAGTCTTGCTTTTTCTCCGCCGGACAGATGACTGACCTGCTTGAATACGTCATCCCCATGAAATAAAAACATACCTAAAATATTTCTTGCTTCCTGCTCCCCGAAATGAAAAGTATTTCTTACTTCATCAATCACTGCCGCTCTCGCATGAAGACGCTCCTGTTCTTGGGAATAATATCCGATTCGCACCTGATTTCCGATACGCACCAGAGAATCTCCGGATTTTATTTCGCCTAAAATCATTTTAAGAAGCGTTGTTTTACCGGCACCGTTCGGTCCGATAAGCCCAACACGATCGCCCTTCTTTATGTGCAACTCCAGTCCTTTAAAAATGACGCGTTCTCCATAAGAAGCCTCTCCTCTCAATACGTCCAGAACTTTTTCCGCCGACTCTTCTGCAGAAGGAAAATGAAAATCCAGCCTTGCCTGATGCACCGGCTTTTCCAGACGCTCCAACCTGTTTAACTGTGACTGTCTTCCCCGTGCCTGTTTCGATTTAATACCCGCCTTGTATTTCCGGATATATTCTTCTGTTTCCCTGATGTGCTCCTGTTGTTTTTCATAGGCTTTCTCATAGGCCTCATCCTGATTTTTTTTCGTAACCAGATAGCGGGTATATCCGCCGCAGAATGTGCGTATCCGGTGATTTTCCAAATCAATAATTCCTGTCGCCGCCGCATCTAAAAAATAACGGTCATGGGAAATCATCAAAATACCGCCTTTATAGGAACGGAGATATTCTTCCAGCCACTCCAGCATGCCCATGTCCAGATGGTTCGTCGGTTCATCAAGCAAAAGAAAATCGGGATGACGGACAAAAGCCGCTGCTAAATTGATTCTTACTTTTTGACCGCCTGAAAAAGAATGGATATCTCTATCCCAGTCTTCCTCCGTAAATCCCAGTCCTGTCAATATTTTCCGGGTCGTCGACTCATAATCATATCCGCCAAGAAATTCAAATCTGGCTTCCGCTTGTCCATATTGGGCAACGATTTCTTTATTTTCATGATCCGCTTCCAATACTTTGGCAAGAGATTCCATTTTTTCTTTATAATATAAAACATCTTTCCATGCCGCCTGCATCTCTTCACGGACAGTAGTACTTTCATAATTGAAATCTTGGCGCAAATAGCCGATAACAGCCCCATTTTCCGCTTTTACGGAACCGCTGTCAAACTCCTCCGCTCCCATAATGCATTTTAAAAGTGTCGTTTTCCCCGCTCCGTTAGCTCCGACAAGTCCGATCCGTTCTCCGCTTCTTATATCAAAAGAAACATTTTCAAATACTTTTTCAATCCCGAAAGATTTCGTCAATCCGTTGATTCTTAATACTGCCATACTTTCCGTCTTTCTCCCTGCCGTCCGTCATTCAATGATATCGGCTCTTATTATAATGATAATTTCAGACTCTTCCAAAGACTGTCCCCGGCTTTGAAAGAGTTTTCCCAGTAAAGGAATATCTCCTAAAATAGGAACTTTTCTAAATGTTCTGCTTTCTTCCTTATCAATCAGGCCTCCGATTGTCAGCATGTCTCCCGATTTCAGCCTGACCATGGTATCCGCCTGTCTGGTAATAATCCGGTACGCTTTCATCTCAGGCACGAGATAGGGAGTAGATACCTCTGCATTAATCCGGGCCGTAATTTCATTTCTTTCACTAATCCGTGGGGTATAAGAAAGTTTAATTCCCGCATCTCTGTATTCCGTTGTTGTCGTTCTGACTCCGTTATCCAGATGCTCTACCAATACGGGGATTTTATTTCCAATCAATATTTCCGCTTCTTTTCCATTCATCGTTACCACATTGGGCTTTGCCAAAATCCGTGCTTTCCCTTGGGAAACAAGTGCGTTTAAACGAGCCTGGAAAAAGAAAGTATAAGGATGACCCGTGATGGAACGACCATAGGATAGTCCCGCATATCCTTCAGGTACACTGACATTCCATCCGTTATGTTCTATATTTTTCATTCGGGGATTGCCGTTTTTATCGTATCGGATTTGCCCCTGTTCATCAGTGACATATTGTTTTTCATTCCAACTTTCACGATGATAACCGGCGCTTCCCGTCAACGGTTTAAAATCCCAATCTATGCCCAATTCTTTTGCATGCGAACGATTGACGGCAATCACTTCGGCTTCTATTTTTACCTGTTTTTCCGGTATATCCAACCGTCGGAGCATTTCTTCCGTCTGCATCAACTCCAAAGGTGTTCCGCTCACAAAAATCGTATTGGCTGTACGGTTATAACTTACATGGCTATCATCCGATAACCGGCTTAAACTCTCCGCCACTTCTTCAGCATCGGCATATGACAATCGGTATCCTTTCGCCATCCGCTTTTTCTTTGTATCATCGCTTTCATTGAAAATAACGATTGTATTCCTGTCAATTCTTGCAGCAAGTCCGCCGGAGGCCAGTACAAATTCCATGGCCTCTTCAGGTGTGACATGATCTATATCCGCCGTCACCACGCCTGACAAATGTCCCGAAAAAATAATATTTCTATGGGTCAGTTCCGCCAAACTCTGTAAAATCCCCTGCACGGGAGCATTTTTCACATGCAGACTGAAATCCGATCGGTTTTCAGTCATTTTTTGTTCTCCCGCGATTTCCTGCGTTTTAAGTTTCGTCCCCTGTTGTAATTCTATCCGGTCCATGCTTTCCGGCACAGTTTCATGGACACTTTTTTTCATATCCGTCTCCCCGATGCCGGCCGGAGTTATATTTTTAGCAAAAGAAATGCTTCCTAAAGACAAAAAGAAGCAGGTGCTTACCAGCACCGCCATGAGTTTTATGAAATTAAATTCAATGTTCTTTTTTCCGTCCCTCTGAATAAGTCCACTGATTTTTTTTGAATTGATGATACTGTCCATTCTCCCACCCGATCTCCTCTCCGAACTGTGAGTGATTTTCCCTCTATTTCCAGCATGGCCAGATACACGTTATTAAAGCTTATAATTCCCTGAAGCACCGGTATTGCGGATATTTCTTTTTCTGTTTTCCTCGGCGGCTGTTGTTTTCCTGATTTCTGATCCTTTCCGGGTTGTTTTGCATATTTACTTTCTGCCTGAAAAGGATCGCGGAGCGGTTTTGCCCGTAAATAAAGAGCAGCATCATATTTTTTTGTACTGCTCTTCCCTTCGGCTTCCTCTGCAGCAGGTGAATATACGGAAGCCGTTATTACTTTGTTTCTTTCCTTTTCATCGGACATGACATCGGTATTTCCCGTACCCCAAATGCCCCAAATCATAAAAACAGCCCCTGCCATTCCTGCTGCCAGTAACTTTTCCCTTTTGGTTACCCCTCTCATACCCTTACACTTTCTCTATCTGTTCTGAATGACCGCAGCGAACTGATACGGAATCCTCCGGAGTCACGCACCGCTTTTGACAGAAAACTTTGACCGCCACTTCCTATATGAAAATTAGAATTTAAAATCTTTTGGACTGATCATGACCCGTACATCTCCCATGACCCGGTCATATCTGATCCAACCGTAAAAAGAATGCATGTCCCTATAATATGTGTAATAACGATGCCGTAAATTTCCATTCACCGTATCAATTGACCAGGAAATGCTAACCGCATCTTTTGGCGTCAACTCAATGCGAAAACCCGTATCCAGAGGATTTTCCATGCTGTACGTGTCATATAAGTAAGGAGAAACTCCTTTTAAATTTCTTTCCGTATAATCAACCCATCCGCTGAAAGAACGATATTTTCCCTGCAAGCCTATCGAATAATAGCTGCTTTTTCTTATGCCGTCCTTTGCGGTGACAAGATTTTTGGCTTTGTATTCTTTGTAATCATAATAATCCTTGGCATGACCTATTCTCCAGTTGAACGTAAGAAATTTGCCCAGCGGAACAGTTGGTCCTGATATATAGACATCAAATCCTTTATATGGACCTTTTACTTTTTTATCCCCCCAAGATTCATCCCAATAGCTGATTTCGCCACGGAAAGAAGCATATATGGGGCTTTTCCCGAAATAATACTTTTGGGAATCAAAAACGAATGCCGGTTTCTTCTTGATCCAGATTCCGCCTTCATCATTAGTCGCACTTTCTTTTTCTGCATAATACAGTGCTATTTGCCCTGCCGGTATTTCATACCTTACCCCTATATCAGGCTTGTATCCTACTTTACTATACCAGGTATTCCTCATATAAAAGCTTAAATCATGATTCCGGTTCAAAGGAATATCAATTCTATTTTGCAGTCCCCAACCGTTATCATTATCATACATGGGTCTCGGCATCAAAGACCATACGCCGGGACCTCTGTCACTTGATAAACTTCCGCTATATTTAGAAAGTGTGATTACCGTCGTATTTTTAAATTTCAATTTTACGTTGTGCGCCACATATCTGTCCCCGGGATACATGTCAATCAAATCTGCTTCTATCCGATAGTCGGGAACTTTGGCAACTGCATGTTTCGTCGTAAAATATCCATTTCTTACCACTATTTTATTGGCATCACGGTCATAGATACCGTCTGTCCCCCGGAAATAGTATAAATCTGACTCCCAACCGGATACTTTTTGGAACTTGCCGGTCGCAGAAGAGCCGTCATACTCCGCACTTTCCGCTTCCATTTTCAAGGTGGGATTCACCCATTGAATCGCTCCGGGAACCACATATTTCTGCGTCAATGTATTCCCATATACATAGTCGGCTGTATAGCGATCCATCATGTGCTCTATCCGGATATATCCCGAAAGAGCAATATCTCCCGTTTCATGATTATATTTGATTTTATCCGCCTCTAAACGCAACGGATTTTCCGGTGATATGGGCTGTTCTTTTCTTTTATCTTTTCTTGGGGAGCCTGTGTTCAAATTTTCTTTTTTTTCTGTATGCGAAAAAGATACACGGCCGGTTGTTTCCGGAGAATACGCCGCCTTGTATTCATTGCCCTGACGCATCTGTGCTTTCACCGTATCAGAAACTATAGAGTTTCTTTTTTCCGCATTTTCCATACCGGTATCGGCAGCCCGGGGTTCATATCCGCCTGCCGCCAATGCTGCCAACACCAATACTGCACATACTCTTTTATTCATTTCTTACAATAACCACGGAAGCGGTATCATCTTCTTCATCAGCCGCTTTTTCCGCTTTTTCCGCTTTTTCTTTCGTACTGTCTGCTTGTGTTTTTATCTCTGTCACTTTTGAGGAAGCTATAGCATCAGGATTTATTTCTTCTCCCGCTGCATTTATAAACTTTAATTCCTCTCTTGCTTTCTCGACGGTATCTTCCGTTTCCTCTTTTAAAACATCTTTCTCCGATGCATTCCCCTGTTTCTCTGCCATTACCGTTTTAGTGACACGATCCCGAATCATTACCTGAGGCATTCCCGCCTCCATAACAAGCCCTTTCGTCATCACACTGCTTTGTGTCTGGATATATAATTCAGTCCCTGCAGGAATCTCCACATCTTTCCCTTTCACGAAAAAGCCGCCGACAAGTCCAATCGGTCCTAAAGCCAATGCGCCTACCGCAGAAGCGCCTACCGCCGCGGCCTCCATTTTCAATTTTTCTTTGGCCTCCGGTCCTAAAACGGTGGGAATCGGCTCGTCATCCAAAGAAAATACCTGATCAAAAGAAATATCCAATTTCCCGCTTCTTCCGAAACTCTTCGGCTGCGATACCTTAGTAATCACGCCGCTTCCCTGTGATCCTTTAGGGAGGACCAGATTATCTCCCACCTTCACATCCTCACGAACCGTAAAGGTAACTTCGTCGCCCACCTGATTGACTTTACTGCTGACATCTTCATTAATCGCAATTTTGAAGACAGTTTTAGCAGGAAGCAACACTTTTTTCATTTCAAAATGCTGGTCTCCGTATACCGCCTCTTCCAAATCAGCCGAACGACGATCCAAAGCACCCTTTCTTGCCTGACCGAAAACAGTTTTTTCCAAATTGGCAATTCGTTCTTCCAAAGCCTCTCTTTTGACTTCATCGGTTAAATAATATTCCAACGCATTTGTTCTGGACAAAATGGACGGCGCCGCATCATTTCCGCTATTAACCACATCCAGATAGACATTGCCGATTCTGTCATCCAATCCGGAGCCTGTCATATTTCCTTTTCCATAAATCAGGTTATCCACCGACGAAATACGATCCAGTAAGGATCCGCTTTTAGTTTCCCCATAAACCACTTGCTCTACTCTATCCATACGCCCGCTGATGGTAGCCGGTTCCGCCGCAAAAGCGGGAAATGCAAGCCATAAGGAAACGCCTGCTGCGATAATCGCTTTATTCATATGTATGCCTCCTGTTAAATTCTTACATCAATAACGGCAGAAACGCCTACCCCTTGTACACGGCTGAATTTCGCCGGGTTTTTGCTGTCCATGGGAATCAGCCCCTTGATTCTGAAAAGCTGATCATTCCATCCGATTTCCAACTGTCCTACCGCCTCTACTTTTGCCACCTGTTCTTCACTCCCGATAACCTGGGCCGCTCCGATATGACCTTTATTTCCTATACTGATGATCGGCACCACTTTCGTTGCATAGTTCGTACCTGCCCCTTCTTTCATCATCACGGAATTGATGGCACTGTTAACGGACGCCCCATATTTATCTACTAAAAAGCCGATACCGCCTACTTTGAGTACACCACCAAGAATACTTCCAAGACCTGAAGCCGATACACCGGTGCAAACACCGGCACCAATCATGGAAGCCACCAAAAATGACACGGCTATTCTTCTTATTTTCATGGTAAAATCCTCCTTGTTGCAAATATTCCGACTCTATTGTCTTTATTTTTACTGCATCTATCTAATTATAATTTAAAAAAGACGCCTGTGCAAACAGACGCCTCTTGACCGGGAAATATTTTCTTTCTATCTATATTTCATTTATACTTTTCAAATGGTTCCCTTCCAAAATATCGGTGAATATCTGTCAAACAACAGATAAGATTCCGAAAATCGTCCCTAACGGCAGTAAAAGCATTACGACTGCCAATCCGAAACAGCCTCCCTTTTTCCCGTTGACCGCCAGCCAGTCATCAGCAATTTCTTTCATCGCTTTAAATTCCGTATCCATGTCTTTAATCAATTTCCAAAGCTCCCGGCAATCCTCTTCGGTCATTTCCCCAGTCTGCGGAACCTCTTTATTTTTCCGTTGCTTCAGCATACTTTCTTTTCTTTTCTTTTCCTCTTCTTCCGCCGCTTTTATTTCCGCTTTAATATCCGTTTGCCAGTCTCCTGATGTTTTCGGCTTTTCTTCTTCCTTCTCCACTTTTTCTTCTTGCAGGGTATCTACAGCCTTCACAACGCCCGCATCAACCGCCTTCAACAATTCCTTTTTCAGCCGGTCCATATCTTCCGAATATTTATGAACGGCTGCATCCCAAAGCGCTTCATCAATCCGCTTTCTGAAGTCATACATTGTCCCTCTTGTCGCCTGATCGAGCAGAAATTTTGTCTGTTCCATATCAAAAAAAATATCTCCGACAATTCCTTTGTTTTCAAACTTTTTCTTCCCTATCTTTACATCGTATAAAAACGTTCCGATATGCGCCCGCAAAAGACCGATCGGGCTGCCGGATTCATTTTCTTTATCAAAAAAGCCCATAAATTCCACCCCTTATTTTCATGAATATATTAATTATATAAGATTCATAGAAATACCGCAAAATATTCTCATGAAAAAAGATCTCTCCCGTACAGGAAAGATCTTCCAAAAAATGGAGCGGGTGAAGGGAATCGAACCCTCGTAACTAGCTTGGAAGGCTAGCGCTCTACCATTGAGCTACACCCGCATATGGTCGGAGCAGCAGGATTTGAACCTGCGACCCCTTGGTCCCGAACCAAGTGCGCTACCAAACTGCGCTATGCCCCGACAACGTAGTTAATTATAGCGGCAATTAAGTCATCTGTCAATGGATTTTATAAAAAACAATGACTTCTGCTAAATCATCCGATTTATACGGAAACGGAAACCAATTTTTGTTATGTGTTTTATTATACTACATTTCTCCAAATTTTACAAAATTTATACTCCGTTTGGCTGTTTTACGTTTCTTCTCTTGTTACCATGGCCGCTCATTTCGTAAGCATGGCTCTGTTCTTTATCAGCCGGGCAGATATACGCTGTCCTTCTTCCGTCATTGCCAAGCCGGCCCGGCTCGTTTCTCTAAGTGCCGACGGCAGCATTTTCCCAATCTTGTCCATCGCTTCAATCACATCATCCGGCGGAATCACGGAGTGAATCCCCATCATAGCCATTTCCACCGCAACAAGGGCATGAACCGCATGAAACCCGTTTCTCTTGACGCAAGGTACTTCAACCAGTCCCGCTACCGGGTCACAAACAAGCCCCAAAAGATTCTTTAAGGCCAATGCCAACGCATCACCCATTTGACGTGTGGTACCGCCTAATAAATCCACTGTTGCCGCCGCAGCCATAGCGGTAGCCGTCCCGCATTCCGCCTGACATCCTCCGACAGCCCCAGCGATGGAAGCATTTTCAGCCACCACCCGGCCGACGGCACCTGCCGTAAATAATGCCCGCGTCACATCATTTAACGTAGAATTTTCTTCTTCCGCCGCCGCCGCCAGCACTGCCGGCAATATACCGCAGGAACCTGCTGTCGGGCATGCCATGATGCGAAACATTTTGGCATTGGCTTCCGCCGTTGCCACCGCATAAGCACAAGCACGTCTGCAAACGGGACTCAAAAAACGTCCGTCTTGCATAAATAAAATATTGGCATCACCGCCTACCAATCCGCTGGAGGATTTTTTTGTATCTGCCAATCCTCTCTGAATGGCTTGCCGAAAAACAGGTATCGTTTTCTTCATCCGGTCCCATACATCGTCATAGGAAAGTCCACACTCTTCCGCTTCTACACGGCAGGCAATTTCACCGGGTGAGCACTGATTTTCATCAGCCAAGCTGAACAGTTCTTTGATAGAATGATATTTTTTCATAGAAACCCTTTTAAATAACATCCAGTGTCAAAACACTGCTAATATTTTGATTTTTATTTTGTATTTTCTCAATCACCGCACCGGGAATTTTTTGATCCGTATGAATCACCATAACGGCTTCTCTTCCCTTTCCTTTACGAAATACCCTCATATGAGAAATATTAACCTTTTCTTCCGCTAAAACGGAAGCCACATCCGCTACGATGCCCGGTACGTCATTATGACGAGTCAGAAGGGTATATTCTTCACCCGTAATCTCTACAGGATATCCTCCGATACTTGTAATTTTAACCCGGCCGCCGCCTAATGATCGTCCTACAACCGTTATAGATTTCCCGGCTTTTCCTGTCGCAAAAATTTCCGCCACATTCGGATGTCCCATATCTTCCTCAGATACATTGAATCTTATGGAAATTCCTCTTTCCTCCGCAATCGTCAATGCATCGCGAATGGTTCCGCTGTCAGGTGCATAGCCCATAAGTCCGGCAACGAGCGCTTTGTCTGTCCCATGTCCATGTCCTGTTTTGGCAAATGAGCCATATAAAGTAATCGTTGCCGAAACAATCTCATCTCCGAGAATTTCCCGTACCATCCTGCCGATTCTTGCTGCTCCCGCTGTATGAGAGCTTGACGGTCCTATCATAACAGGTCCGATAATATCAAAAATACCCATATCTTTTCTCTCACTTTTTAACTAATAATTTCGATATTCTATATTTATTAAAGCATTTTGATAGCAATTCTTCAATAGAAATTGTCATCAAAATGCTTTTACCACAATCTATACAATGATTACATCCAGTGGGATAAATCAAATTCTTCTCCTATTTTAGCTTTGATACAGTTACGGGCTACATACATACCCATCAACGTCAAGGAGGCTCTTCTAAGAAGACCAGTATCCCAAATCTGCTGCATATGAGCAAAATCCGGTGCAATTTTTTCTAAGATATGCGCCAATTCTTTTCGGTCATACTCCACCGGACGGGAATGAATTAATTTGTCCAGATATAAGCGATCCTCTTTATCTCTAATCCCCATATCTTCATAAAAATCATGCAGAAGGGCATCATCCACCGCCGCCGGTTTGTAATAGGAATTATACAGGCTTTGCACGAGAGCATTCTCCGGCCAGTTCTTTTTTACTGTCGTCATTTCGCTTCTCATGCATCCTCTATAAGCAAAAATCAATGGATAAGAATCATACAGTACGCGGCCGAAAGGCGTTTCTTTATTATTTAAAGAAATACAATGGATGTATTCCAATTGCTGATATCCGCTGTATTCATCCGGCAGCTCCGATAAAAACGGAGTTATATATTTCTTTGTATATTCTCTGAAAGCTTCTGCATTCACATTATCCGTATTCCGTGAGTAATGGAAAAGCAGCAGCAAGGCTAAGGCGTTAAATTGATTTTCTTCCATGCCCGGCATTGCTTTCAATGCATCGTAAGCAAGAATCGTTTTGGTTTCTGACCGGTGTCCTCTCGCCACATCTCCGAAAGCCTCCGACACCATATGCAGTACCGTTTCATCAGGCATCATGACATATGTTCTCTGTGCATTTTGAAGAGCTTCCTGAACCATGATATGCATCAGTGTGTCGGCAGCTTCTTCCGCTTCCATTTCCAGCTTGTCCACGATATAGTGGGTAACTGTCCTTGTATCCTGCTCGACTGTATGGGAAACCGCACCATACCGGTTCAAAAAGTGACGGATAAAGTATTCTTTCAACGTTTCCAATGTGACCGGATCTTTTAGTATTTCAGGCTTTTCCTCTAAAACAAAAACTTCTTTTTTTTGTTTCTTCTTATTCTCCGGTACTTCTCTCTCCCATTTCCCGGGGTGAATAATTCTTGTGGCTTCCTCATCCTCTGACGCTATTTCTGCTCTTTTATTTTTTCCTACCGGAATAATTTGTGTCGTGGCGCTGAAGTCCTGCTTCTTTGACTCCTCCACCGCCCGCTTTACAGCCTCCGCATCAATAATGGGTTTATGTATTCTTTTTCTCGGTGCGTGTACTTTCGACTTATTCATTTTCTTTTCCATCGTTCCGACGGCAAATCCGTAGACGAGAAAACGGCAAATCAATATAAATAAAAGTGCCACCACGATAAGAACTATATAGGGAATGATGATCATAAATACTCCTTATTGTAGAAACCGGGAATTATTTCCCTATTTCCTGATAAAACACTATTAAATAGTACCATATTCCGGCAGCCCCTTCAATGAAAATCCGTATTCTCTTTCTATCTGTTGCCGCCGGCAAGATATATGCTGCACTTTGAGAAATACTCCGATACAACCCGGTTAGGATTCTTGTAAATGAAAAACGAACCCCGCTATTTTATTATATCCGGCTTGATGCTTTGCCGCTCTCCGTCATTTACAAATTCAGCGCCATTATCCTCTTGGAGCATTCAGTGGGAACTCTCATTTTCTCTCAAGTTCTTTCGGATGTCTCCGGTTTCGTATATATCTTTCTTCAATGATTTTTAAAACTCGTTTTCCGTTCTGTTCCTGCTTTTCAGTTTTGTTAACATTTTCCCCGCACCTCGGGATAACTTTCTCAATACGAGTCAATGCCTTCTTTTCCGTTATCACAATTTGTGACAAAATAAAAAACCTCACATAAATGAGATTTTTTGGTTGGTGCGGTTGGAGAGATTTGAACTCTCACGGATTACTCCACTACCGCCTGAAGATAGCGCGTCTGCCAGTTCCGCCACAACCGCATATAAAATTGTAATAAATATAAAGATAAGGAATGGTGCGGCTGGTGAGACTTGAACTCACACGATCGAAAGATCACTACCCCCTCAAAGTAGCGCGTCTGCCATTCCGCCACAGCCGCAAATATGGTGCCTCAGCACGGAATCGAACCGTGGACACAAGGATTTTCAGTCCTTTGCTCTACCAACTGAGCTACCGAGGCAAAATTGTGGCGACCCGGATCAGATTTGAACTGACGATCTCCGCCGTGACAGGGCGGCATGTTAGACCACTACACCACCGGGCCGCAAGTTACCTTATAAGTATATATACCATGCCTTTGTTTGTCAAGATTTTTTCAAGCAAAATAACATATTTCAGGCACCATATCCAAAGTTTATAAAGCAAAAGAAAAAAGAACCGCCTTCCCATCGGCAATTCTTTTCTCCTCCCTTTTATTCAATAATGTTTAACGCATAAATCTGATAGTCTTCCGACAAACTCTGAGCTTCTCGAGCCATAATAATTTGTAATTCTGATGCCTGATCGTAATCATTATTTTCCAGGAACTCTTTCAGTCGGGTACAAATGCATTTCGTATCTTTTGTATCTTTTGCCAAACATAAACGTTTTTCTCGGATAGAATTCCATCTCTTGTCGTCTATTTCATCTTCATGCTCTAACTTTTTATAACTTTTTACAGCTCTCTCCGTTTCCGGAATCAAACGATCAATCAGTTCATTTTTCCATCGATACACTATACCGGTCAAAAATGATTCTACAATTTCTTTGGACAGCACACCGCCATCTGTCAAAACCGCTATTTTTTCCGGATGGGATTTCATTATTTTTACATTCTCCCATACCGTTGCCGGCGGTTTTCCGAAAACAGCATCCCGTTCCTCTTGCGTATAATCCTCAAACACATTCTTTTCACACCGGTATTCTCTGTCTTTTTCCAAGTAATCTGCATCTTCTCCCGCTGCTTTGGAAAGTTCTTTGAGTAATTGATCCGGTCTTTTCCTCGAATTAACTGCATAGGCAATACCGTCCAATGCTGTCAGATACAGACAGGAAACCGCCAAATATGTATTCGTGAACGGATTGGGCGCTCTGAGTTCAAATCTCGTTGCTTTCGGATTCTCTATATCTCGTATCAGCCCCATTAAAATGCTGCGGTTGCGGGATGGTAAATCAGGGGTATGTCCTAATGAAGTTACAATACATACCGGTGCTTCAAATCCGGGTTTTAATCGGTTGAATGCATCTGTAGTAGAAGAGATAAACGGGTTTATTGCTTCATAATTATTCAACACCCCCATAATAAATCCATAACCTATGGTAGACAGATAATCGGCTTTCATATCTTCCGGTGCCAGTAAATTCATTATTTTCCCGTTTTTCAGCCGCACCGACAAACCGACATGTGTATGTTCACCGCTACCTGCCACACCTAAGATCGGCTTTGCTTTAAAAGATACGTCTAATCCGTTTCTGCGAAAAACTTCCCGTATAATAATTCGTGCTTCCAATTCATTATCGGCTGCTTGTAGGGGATTGAAAGAAAAGCGCCAATCCAATTCAAGCTGTTCGCATACGTCAAAAACATGACCGCCGTCATCAATTTTCGGTTTAATCCCGCCTACTTCTTTATGTCCCATCTCGACGTGCATACCTCGTATATCCAGTTCTTCAATGGCCTGCTCCATCGCCGTACGGACATTCCCTCTCATTCTCTGCCAATATTGCTCTTTTAATCGTTGGGAAATGGAAAGATGTTGTACCGTCTCTTTTTCACTGGGAGTTTTTACCCAAAACTCCAATTCTGTCCCTGTAGTAAAAATAATATCCTGAATTTCTTCAAACGGAAAATTTTCCATACCCTTGATTTGTTTTCCCGCGAGTAATTCTTTGAGTCTTTCCGCCACATATTCACAAGACTGCTTTAAAATGGATCGGGAATCTATAAAAACACCTTTGTGTGTTAAAAAACTGGGAATACGAAGTGTCCCCACGGGAAGACCGGTTGCCATATCAATATTTTCATCATTATAGTCTACATACCAATTCACTGTATTGTCTGCCACAAAATCAACACGGGCATCATTTAAAGTGGCAATATTCATAAACACAACGGAAGAACCGTCTGTCTGTACTGCTTTTCCTGCAAAAAAGTCGTCATAATCTTTTATAAAAATTTCAATAGGAATTTTTTCGTCCGTATCATTACCGGCCAAATCAACCCCTATTAAAGATACAAATCTGATTTCGGGGTGCTGCGCCAATAAAGAAAGTACCCCCTCTTTTCCGTATTGACCGGCAGGAATACAATACAGCAACTCTTTATTCATTTAAATCCTCCTTTGAAGTGCCGAAGCATTTTCTTTTTCACAAAATAAAATGACCCACTCCTTTGGGAATGAGTCATCTTTGACGTAGTATGAACTTGTAAATAAGAATACACCACGCACCTTGTTTTTGTCAAGTAGATCAGCGTTCAGATAAAACATCTTTCACAATACGATTAATGACTTTACCGTCCGCCTGTCCCTTCAACTTAGCCATTACAACCTTCATGGCAGAACCCATATTTTTCTGTTCCGCTCCCAACTCATCAATCGTCTCTTCAACAATTTGACGAATCATATCTTCCGGCATTTCCGGCGGAAGATATTTTTCAAGTACTGTAATTTCTGCTTCGGTCTCCTTAACCAGGTCATCTCTGCCGGAATCTTTTATTTCATCAAGCGTTTCTTTGCGTTGCTTGACCTCTTTCCGGAGAATGGCAAGAACCTGATCATCATCGAAGTCCGCGTGTCCGCCGTCAATTTCGGCCTGCTTGATATGTGCTCTCGCCATACGAATGACGTTGAGCGCAAGCTTTCCTTCTTCTTTTGCTTTCATGGCAACTTTCATATCTGCCATAAGCTGTTCTTTAATTGACACAACTATCACCTTGCAACCTGTTATTTAAACTTACGTTTTCTTGCGGCTTCAGATTTCAGTTTACGTCTAACGCTGGGCTTTTCATAATGTTCACGTTTTCTTACTTCAGAAAGAACCCCGGCTTTTTGGCAGGAACGTTTAAATCTGCGAAGAGCACTATCTAAAGACTCGCCCTTTTGAACTTTAATTTCAGACATCTGTATCCCTCCCTCCAAATAGACTGATGGGGTGCTATTGCACACTATTAAATTATAATTTATTGATCCTTCTCTGTCAATGAAATTATCAAAGAAATTACTCATTCGTCGGGAATGGCGGCCAGCCCATTTCTTTCCCGCCCACAATGTGTGCGTGGAAATGAAAAACGGTCTGTCCTGCTTTTTTCCCCGTATTTACAATCAAACGAAATCCGTCCTCTTCCATCCCCTGCATTTCCGCTATCTTCTTTATGATAAGAAAGAAATCTGCAAACTCCTTATTAATCGCAGATGTCATTTTCAATATATTATCCACATGGACCTTGGGTATGACAAGGATATGTACCGGTGCGCAAGGCTCTATATCCTTAAATGCAAACCAATGCTCATCTTCATAAACCTTTGTACAAGGAATTTTTCCGGAAATAATTTTACAAAACAGGCAGTCTTCCATTTTATACCATCCTTTCTGCAATTCCGCTCAAACCGTCTTCTGTTAAAGAATGAATTCTGACTAAATATATTTTACCACGTTGTATGTCTTCTCCTTTGAGATACACACGGATGTACTCATCAGAAAGTCCTTCGAAACAGCCATTCTTTTCTTCTTCCGTTAAAACATGAAGCATTTTCCCTAAAAAGCGTCTTCTGTATTCTTCCGATAACTTTTTCTCCAGTTTCTGTACCTGATGCATCCTTTCTTTTTTAACAGCCGGTGAAATCTGCCCCGGATAATTGGCTGCCGGTGTCCCTGATCTTTGAGAATACGGAAAGATATGAATGGCTGAAAATTTCAATTCCGCCAAAGTATCCATCGTTTCTTTAAAATTTTCTTCCGTTTCTCCCGGAAACCCTACAATCAAGTCTGTAGTCAATGCCAAACCCGGTATCTGATTCCTGAGCTCCGTGATCAACCGCTTATAATCTCCCAAGCGATAGTGGCGGTTCATAGCACGAAGCACATCATCTGATCCCGATTGAATCGGTAAATGTAAGTGGCGACATACTTTCGGTTCATTCTTAATTAAATCAATCAGTTCTTCAGACAGCTCAACCGATTCGATAGAACCTAAACGTATGCGCAATAAGTCGGGAATCTTCAATAATTCGTTGACCAGCGACGATAAAGAGGTATCGTCATGCAAATCTTTCCCGTAATTCCCCAAATGGATTCCCGTAAGAACAATTTCTCTATACCCTTGACTTACAAGGTGCTTAATCTCTTTGACCGCATCTTCCTGTTTTCTTGATTTTAACCTGCCCCGGGCATAAGGAATAATACAAAAAGTACAATAATTATCACATCCTTCCTGCACCTTAATAAACGCCCTGGTTTTTACTTCTCCCTTAGCATCCACAGTGAGATTCTCAAATTCTTTGACCGTCATAATATCTCTCACTTCATTCAAAACAGCATTTGACCGGGCAGCTTTTTCTACATATTCCACAATGTGGGATCGATTTTGTATTCCTACAATGACATCTACATCCCCCATTTCTTCAAAGACCTCAGGCGCAAGCTGGGCATAGCAGCCTGCTACCGCAATAACAGCTTTTGGATGATTTCTTCGGATACGACGTACCATTTGCCGTGATTTTCTGTCTCCTATGCTTGTTACAGAACAAGTATTTACAACATATACATCCGCATCATTATCATTTTCCGCAACCTTATATCCGTTATTTATAAATAAGGTACGCATGGCATCACTGTCGTATTGATTCACTTTGCACCCCAACGTGACAAAAGCTACCGTCTTTTCTTTTGTATCTAAAATATTATTTTCCATTTTATGATTAAACCCTTTGCTATTAAATTTCTATACTGCAAAAGAAATAGTAAATATGTCTATGTATCATTCTACTGAAATCTGAATAACTTGGGAAGAGGATTTCATGTATGCCGTCAAAATGCTTAATGACGATTCCGTTCTTATACCGGACGTTAAAAACCTCATAGTTCAAATAAGAATAGTAAAAAGATTGGATATATTGTTTCATCAGCCATAACAGAATCATGTGAGACTTACTTCTTCTCTTCATAAAATTATATTTAAAAACAGCAAAAAACTCCGGAGTCCATCAAACTCCGGAGTTTTTTGCTGTACAGATTCACTTAATCATTCATTATTCTTCAGTTTCTTCTTCCGACTCACGGGCAGGCCCTTCTACAAGAGCAAAACTGATTCTCTTCCGTTCTTCATCAATTCCGATGATACGAACTTGGAGTGTATCTCCTACCTGGCATATATCTCCCGGTTTTTTATTATGGTCCTGTGTCATCTCATTGACATGAAGAAGACCTGTCAAACCGTCTTCCATTTCAACAATCACACCGAATTCAAGAAGTTTAATCACTTTTACTTCTACTACATCATCAACTTCATGATCATTGACTGCGGTTTCCCACGGATTCGGAATGCAATCTTTATGACTGAAAGAGATTCTCTGTTTTTCTCTGTCAAAAGACTTAATCTTCACATCAATTTCCTGATCGGGCTGAAGCACATCTTCCACCTTGGCAATTTTTTTCCAGGAAATATCTGAAATATGAAGCAATCCCTCCACCCCTCTAAGTGCCACAAAAGCACCATAGGGCATAATCTTTTTAACAGTTCCCTTAAGAATTTCGCCATTTTCATAAGCAGATTCAATGGCATCCAATTCATCGGTACGCTGTTCTTCCAGCACCGCTTTTCTCGAAAGCACCAGACGATTTTTTGTGCGGTCCACCTCAAGAATCCTTGCTTCAAACTTTTTCCCTACCAAACCCTGAAGGGAATGCACAAAACGGAGATCCCCCTGGGAGAGTGGAATGAAACCGCGGAGAGATTTCAATTGTACAAGCAGGCCGACTTTGATTGCTTCAATCCCTTCGCATTCCACAGTTTCGCCTTTGTCAAACGCTTCCTGGGCAATATCCCAGTCCGCCAGACGATCAATTTTAATCTTGGAAACGAAGATTGTGCTGTCCTCCTTGATTCCGCTGACCACCTGTACCCGAAGTGTATCGCCTACCTGCAATACATCTTTAAGGGATGCGGGTTCCGGATAAGAGTATTCATGAATCGGAAGTACGGCTTCTGTCTTGTATCCGAAAGATATCCAGGCTTTGTCGTCACTTAAGTCCACAACGGTACCGTCTACAACGCTGCCTTTGTGCACGTCCAGATTCATTTCCTCCTGTTCCAGCATTTCATTCATGTCTTCCATAATAAAAACTACCTCCTCTATGATCCAGTCTGGTGTCGATGCACCGGCGGTGATGCCAACCTTGTCATGACTGTGAAACCATTCCAATCTCAATTCCTCAGCCGTTTCAATGTGATGGGTAACCGCTCCTTCCGCCTGACAGACTTCCACGAGCCTGCCGGTATTGGCACTGTTGCGGCCGCCTATGACAATCATCACATCTACATTTTTTGCCAACTCACGGGCTGCCTGCTGTCTTTCCTCAGTAGCATTGCAAATCGTTTTATGAACCGCCAGCGATTCGACTTTACCGGAAATCGCTTTAATCAACCGTTCAGCCAATGCGACAAAAAATGTGGTCTGTATAACGATATGGGCTTCTTTCATGGGCGGAAGTAAATCTACATCTTTCATTGTCTCCACAATGACCGGATGCTCTCCTGCCCATTCAGCTACACTCAGCATTTCAGGGTGCTTTTTTTCACCGATAAGTACAATTATTTTACCTTCTGCCGCCAAATCTTTAACGATTTTTTGATTTCGTTTCACAAACGGACAGGTGGCATCAAGTAAAACCGAATTTTTGCACTTAAGGTCATTATAACATGAAGGACCTATCCCGTGCGAGCGGATAATGACCGCTTCATTTGTTATTTCATTCACACTTTTTACGGCAGCCACTCCGCGGTCTGCCAATTTTTTTACCACTTGGGGGTTATGGATAATAGGTCCGAGTGTAACTGTTTTCTTGCCCGAAACAGCTGCTTTTTCCGCAATTTTCATTGCTTCCCGGACTCCATAACAAAAGCCCATCACTTTAGATTTATATATTTTCATCTGTCATTTTTTCCGTCTTTTTTATTTTATATAAATGATAGAACAAGTTTGTTATAAAAAAAATCATTACCCATGCATTTTCATTTTTGCCTGATATGCATCTGTAAGCTTTTGGATTTCTTTTTTTACAATATCATTCAATATTTCAACAGCTTCGTTGTCCGCCTTTTGCTTTTCTACATTTATCGGCGAACCTATTAAAACGGCCAGAGGCCCTTTTTTACGAGGCATATCCGCAGATCCCACAACTGCCACGGGAATCACCGGCGTCCCTGTCATCAGGGCCAGCGATGCCATGCCAGAATGAAAACGTCCCAGCCCGTTTTTTTTGATTCGTGTCCCTTCAGGAAATATGCCCAAAGCATTTCCTTCCTTCAGTTCTTTAACCGCCCGGCGAATTGCCGTTCTGTCGACAGAGCCCCGTTTGACGGGAAATGTACCGAATTGTTTTAGAATCCAACCGAATAACGGATTTTTAAACAGTTCTTCTTTCGCCATGTAATGGACAACACGGTTTGTAATAGCCACCCCGACCAGAGGCGGATCGAAATAACTTTTGTGATTAGGTGCGATAATCACGGCTCCCTCTGACGGGATATGTTCCCGCCCCTCTATATGAAGACGATACATTCCCAGAAATATAATATTCAGTCCCCATCTTACAATTGTATAAAAAAACTGCTTTATCATCTGTATACCACCGTTACTTACCGTTTATTTCTATTTTTTCATGACAAGTCCGAATTATCGCCTCTGCCGTTTCCTCCAGAGACATTTTGCTGTTATCAAGAAGAATGGCATCCGCTGCCTTTCGGAGAGGTGATACTTCTCTGTGACTGTCCTGCCAATCCCTGTTTTCTATATCTTTTTCAATTTCCGCCAGGGTAATTTCAGGATGTATTTCATGAAGCTCCTTATAACGGCGGAGTGCTCTTGTTTGGACTGATGCAGTTAGAAATATTTTTACGTCCGCATCAGGAAGCACGGTCGTTCCTATATCTCTCCCGTCAAGAACAATGCCGCCTAAAGCCGCCTGTTTTCTCTGTATCACCACCATGGCTTCTCTGACCTTACCGATTGCAGCCACTGCAGATACTTTGACAGAAACCTCCGGTTCTCTGATAAAAGGAGTCACATCTTCTCCATTCACGGAAATCCGTATTCCCTCCTCCGAGGGACTCACGGTCATGTGGAGATTTTCCACTAATTTTATAATAGCTTGTGTTTCCGTAACACCCTGTTTCATCACTTCATACGTGACCGCTCTGTACATCGATCCCGTATCTAAGTAGGCATAACCCAAACGGCGCGCCACAATTTTGGCCACACTGCTTTTTCCTGCTCCGGCAGGGCCGTCAATGGCAATCGCTATATTACGCATCCGCTTCACCTCCTGCGGCGGAAAGAGCGGCCAGTCTTCCTGTAGAAAAAGCCGCCTGAATATTATACCCGCCGGTAAACGCATGGATATCAATCACTTCACCGGCCAGATATAAGTTTTTTATCAATTTCGATTCCATAGTGGAAGAATCAATTTCTTTTGTCGCAATTCCGCCGGCCGTCACAATAGCTTCTTCTATGGGCCGGGTTGCAGAAATCGTCACCGGCAACCTCTTGATGACCTGCCGCAATTTTGTCCTTTGTGCTTTAGTAAGCTCCGCAACCGGCAAAGTTTCAGAAATCCCCGCCACAGCTAATACGGCGTGAATCATTCGTTGAGGAAGAAGATCCTGCATTGCGTTGTCTATTTGCTTTAAGTGATATTCTTTAAAATCCCGGAGCAGACGCTTATCCAACACCTCTTCTGTCAGTGCAGGCTTTAAATCAATAAAACCCGTCACGACATATCCTCGGGAAAGCCATAAGGAAACCGTATCACTTTGGGTAAGAACTATCGGACCGGAAATTCCGAAATGGGTAAAAAGCATTTCTCCGAAAGCCTCTGTTTTTCTCCGTCCCCCTGCCGAAAGAGAAAGCGTCACGTTTTTAAGGGACAATCCTTGCAGATCCTTGCAATAGGGTTCCTTACATACCAAAGGAACAAGAGCCGGTCTCACGGGAACAATCGTATGTCCCAATTCCGCTGCCATAGCGTATCCGTCTCCCGTAGAACCTGTCCGCGGATAGGATTTACCGCCTGTGCAAAGAATCACCGCATCAACAGAATATCTTCCTTTTTCCGTTTGCACGGCAATGACTTTTTTGTTTTCTGTCAATATATGCAAAACCGGTTCGGACAAGTGAAGGCTCACTCTCTTTTTCTCAAGAAGATTCATAAATAGATGCCTGACTTCCTGTGCATCGTCACTTGCAGGAAATACACGGCCTCCCCGTTCCACCTTTGTTTTTAGTCCCCATGCATGCATAAGTGCGAGTAAATCCAGATTGGAAAACTTGTGATACGCACTGAAAAGAAATTTACCGTTTCCCGGCGTTTTAGAAATAAAATCCGTAATCGGTGCCGAATTGGTAATATTACAACGCCCTTTGCCGGTAATCCCCATTTTCAAACCGACTCTGTTCATTTTTTCAAACAGAAATACTTCCGCCCCCGCTTCTGCCGCTGTCACTGCCGCCAAAAGTCCTGCTACACCGCCGCCGATGACAGCGATTTTCTTATTTATGGAGTTCATATAATTTTTTGACCTCCGCTGTTGTGAGCCTTCGGTAACTTCCCCGAGTTACATCTAAAGAAAGGAAGCTGTATTTAACACGCTTCAGACCGAAGACGGGATAATGATAGGCTTCCATCATCTTGCGGATTTCCCTGTTTTTCCCTTCATGGAGAATCATTCTGATATAGCTTTTATTTTTTTCCTTATCATATTTAACTACTTCAATTTCACAAGGAGCGGTGATTCCGCTGTCAATTTTCACGCCTTTTTCCATTTTGGCAGCTAATTTCTCTGAGAATTTCCCTCGGACAACCACCTCATATTCCTTTAAGACCTCATGACTCGGATGAGTCAGAATGTAGTCCAAATTTCCGTCATTGGTCATAAGGAGCAGTCCCTCCGAATGATAATCCAGACGACCGACAGGAAAAATCCGTTCTCTGATACGTCCGAAATAGTCCATCACCGTACGGCGGCCTGCGGGATCGGAAACCGAAGTGATGACATTGTCAGGTTTATTAAAAAGGAAATAGCGGAGCGGCTCGGGCTTGACCACACTCCCGAGCGCTTCAATTTTATCTTTCCTCGGGTCCGCTTCACTCCCCAATTCCGTAACTGTCCGCCCGTTCACGCGGACTTTTCCTGCCTTAATCAGCTCTTCCGCTTTTCTGCGGGAGCAAACACCTGCTCTGCTTAATATTTTCTGTAATCTTTCTTTCAAAATAAATCTCCTTCATCAGGCTTTTCTACCCAACGCATTTTAAGTTCGTTCACACTCGATAAGCCTGTACATGTCAAGAAACGTTTCGTCGTACCGTACAGAATAGGCCGTCCCGGAACATCAAGACGCCCTCTTTCCTCTACCAATTCCTTTTCAAGAAGCGTAGCCAATATCCGTCCCGCCGAAACACCGCGGATTTTTTCTATTTCCGCCCGTGTCACAGGCTCTTTCACCGCAATGACCGCCAAAGTTTCTAAAGCCGCCGCCGAAAGAGACGTTTGCTTTCCCAGTGTATCTGTCAGCCATGCATCATATTCTTTTTTTGTGGTAAGCGCCCATCCGGCTCCTGTTTCATGAAGCATGATGCCTGCATCGTCTTTTTCATACTTTTTCTCCAGAAGAGCTAACGCTTTTTCTATTTCCACGGAACTTTCGTCCACCGCTTCCGTCATTTCTTTCATTGTCACCGGATCTCCTTTGACAAAAAGAAAGGCTTCCAAAAGTGCCGCCAGCCGTTCCGTTCCTCTCATGGCTTGCCCCCCTCCAGCACAAGTCCCGTCACCGTATCTTTTAATAAAACCTCACCCAGACGAATCAGCTCCAAAACAGCCATTAGCGCCACGGCAAGATGAAGTCTGTTTTTTCTTTTCCCGAAAAATTCCATAAGTCCTACCTGTTTATGACTCCGCAAAGAATGCCGCAAATCCTCTATTTCCTCTTCAAGAGACGCCTCATCATGCTCCAATATTGTTTCCTCCGGCTCCTTGATGGCGTCATAAAGAGAAAAAAAAGCCGCCGACAGCTTCTGCAAAGAAATTTTTCCTGTATACTGCCCGCCCTTTACCTCGGACGGCGCTTTGGTCCGGTATATTTCCTCTTCTTCTATCAAAGCGCCGATTCTGGCGCTGATTTCTTTCATACGTTTAAATTCTTCTAAAGATCTCGCCAGTTCCTGACGGGGATCCTCCGTTTCGCTTTCATCTTCCTGTTTCCGTTTAGGAAGAAGCATTCTTGACTTGATGTACACCAGCGTCGCCGCCATTGCAAAAAAACTGCTGCCCAAATCCAGATTAAACGCTTGAGCCTGCCGCAAATAATCCAAATACTGATCGGTAATTTCATGAATGGGGATATCGTGAATTTCAATTCTGTTTTTGGTGACCAGATGAAGCAATAAATCCATTGGTCCTTCATACACGGGAATGCTGACCTGATAATTGCTTTCCAATTCCTCCATAACCCCTCCACCCGAGTTTTCTTTGCCAAAAGGCGATGCGTTTTCAAACTCCATATTACCACAGGAAAATTACATTCACAAACGAAATCCGCTTTGCTTTTTCTTTTGTTATAATGAAATAAATTTGAATTTCAGGAGTGATTTCATACAATGAATGAGAAGGAAATCAAAAAACTTCCACCGTTCACGGCTGCTTTGATCCGTCATGCGGAAGAAAAGCAATATCCTTTCGATACCCCCGGTCATCATGGCGGTGAATTTTACAACTTAACGGAAGAGGGAAAAATATTCACTCAATTCTGGGGTTCTCCCATGTTTAAAGGCGACATGTCCGATTCCGATGCGGAGCTGGGCGATCCGTCATCCCACGAAGGGCCGGCGGGTATGGCGGAAAAATTGGCGGCCCGCACCTTTCACGCCGACAAAACATGGTTTGTTCTCCACGGCACTTCCGTTTCCAACCGTATCTGTTGTGAAGCACTGCTCTCACCGGGCGATTTGGTTTTATTCGACAGAAACAATCACAAGTCCATGTATCAGGGAGCGATTCTCCGCTCCGACGTCACTCCCGTCTATATGGAATCCGTTCGCTTTCAAGGCGGCATTATCGGCGGACTTTCCTCCAAAGGACTGCAAAGAAAAACACTCCGTGAAAAAGCCGGACAAATGGATCCTGAAAAAATGAAAAAAAAACACCCTTACCGTCTTGCTTGTCTGCAACTTGCCACCTATGACGGATTCATCGCTGACGCCAAATATTTCATTGACCTGCTCTCCCCACTCTGTGACTACATTATTTTTGATGCGGCCTGGGCAGGCTATGAGTCTTTTATTCCTTTACTTGAATCCTTCAGCCCTCTTACGCAGGCTCTTAAGAAATCCCACGCCGGCATTTTAGTCACCCAATCCGTTCACAAACAGCTTGCCGGATTTTCGCAAGTATCACAAATTCATAAAAAAGACAGCCATATTCGCAGAAAAAAACAATACCTTCCTGATGACGTAATGGACAATGCGTTTCTCATGCATATTTCTACCAGTCCCTACTTCCCTCTTTTTTCTTCCCTTGAAATGAATGCTTTCATTCATAAGAAAAAAGGAAAAGAATTATGGGAAAAAGCACTTCGTTTCGGTATAGAAACAAGAAAAAAAATAATCCGCCGCTGCCGCTTCATTCATCCCCTGCTTCCCAAAAAAATAGACGGACTTCCCTGGGAATCTTACGATACGGAAATAATCATGAACGAACGGAGCTTCTGGGATTATAAGCAAATGTCAAAAGAAGCGCATGCCCGCCGTGTATCTCCTCATTACCTCATCGATCCGTGCAAAATCTTACTCACCACCCACAGAGGAAAGAAAAAAATCCCCGCCCCGCTTCTTTCCATGTATCTGCAAGAACGACACATCACACCCGAAAAATGCGGACTCCATTCGATTTTGTTTTTAGCTCAGCCGGGAGATACGGAAGAAAAAGCGGCTTTCCTTGTATCCGCTCTGGAAGAATTTGAAACGACAGCCCTCAATCAACCGGTCAAAGAAGTTTTTCCCCGCCTCACCCGTACCTATGATATGACTGTCAACGAACTTTGCACCTCAATAGAAAAATTGATGGACACACATAATGCAGGAGCTTTGGAAGAAAAAATTTTTGTCCTGACAAAAGAAATGAAAGGCATCCGCGGAAAAGAAGCGACTGATCATTTTATAAAAGGGAATCGCAAGCTTCTCCCTCTGAAACAACTGCAAGGAGAAATCGCCCTTGAATGTGCCATGGTCTATCCGCCGGGAATCTGTGCCGTTGCCGCCGGGGAAAAATGGACAAGCGCCGCAGTCGATTACTTCATCTTTGTAGAAAACTATATCAATACCTTTCCCGATTTTGCTCCTGAATGCGTGGGCCTTCACATCAAAGAAAAAAGAGGAAGAAAAAAAATATATGCCTGGGTTCTGCCGAAGAAACATAAACCGTAACGAATTTTCCATCAGTACCGCCATCCACCGATAATTTGACAGTTTTTATTTATTTAGTTATAATTATAAAGCTATTTTATTTATAGCTATATTTTTAGAGAGGTGATACACACAATGGCAACAAACAAGAATCTCCGTTTTAAGACGAGCAGACGTTTCGGCATGAATATCTACGGCCATCCGAAAGCGTTAAAACGGCAGCCCGCTGAAACCCGCCAGAAGAAAATGTCTGAATACGGTATGCAGCTGGCAGAAAAACAGAAAGTCAAAGCGTTATACAATCTTCTTGAAAGACAATTCTATCGCTATTACGATAAAGCAAGAAGAATGTCCGGCATCGTAGGTGAAAACCTGTTATCCCTTTTGGAAACAAGACTGGATAACCTGGTATACCGTGCAGGCTTTGCCCGTTCTATCCGTCAGGCACGCCAGATGGTCACTCACGGGCTCATCCTCGTCGACGGGAAAAAAGTGGACATTCCTTCTTATCCCGTACGTCCCGGCCAGGTCATCGTACTGAAAGAAGCTTACAGAGCCAATGAAATGTTCAAGCAATCTTTCCAACAGACAAAGACCTTTGATCTGCCCTACATTGAAAAGAGTTTCGACAACTGGTCTGCGACCTTGGTACGCACACCGCTCCGCGAAGAACTTCCTTACAAAGACGAAGTCAACGAAACGCTCATCGTCGAATTGTACTCGAAATAAAATTTATACAATAAAAAATCCGGTTCCATACGGTTCCGGATTTTTTATTGTGCTTTTTTACTTTTTCAGTAACTTCTTGATTTCCTGCAATTCTTCACGCAGTTCTTTATTATCTTTCTGCAGTGCGCTGACATCAGCCGTAAGTTTTTCATTTTCCGCTTTCATGCCTTGTATTTCTTTTTCCTGCTGTGACAGACGGGTTGCCATCTGCACTCTGGAAAATCCTGCATAGGTATTTTCTCCACTTCCCAGTTTAATAGAGAATCCGCCGTTCACCATGTTTCGGCTGTCTCCCATTGTCCAACCGAGGCTCAGCATGGTTCTTTCATTCGGACGATAGAAGAGTCCCACTGCGGCGGCGGTGGCATTTTTGTAGTTGCCGATGCCTGCGGAAATATCCCACTTGTCTTCCGGATCGAAATCCAGAGGATGAAGAGCGGCAAGAGCGGCGGCACCTGCACCGACTTTATTCATTCTTGTGTCCAGTTCGCCCACTCTGTTTCCCATATCGTAGAGATTATTTTCAATCCTTGTGATGTTTTCCGTATTTTTTTGAATATTTGTGGTATTTATTCCCACCTGTTTATCCAATATGGTAAGGTTTTCCCCGGCAGTATTGACTTCTTTTATGTAAGTTCCGTCTTTTTCAATTCTGGTTTCTTTGTAGACCGTTCCGCCGTTCACGACACCTTGATTGTCTTTTTCTACTTTTCCGTCCGTCTTGACGTTCAGTTTGTAGTTTATGCTTCCGTCTGCATTTTTATTTGTATCATCTACGGCTACGGTGTCACTTTCCACAATGGTATTTCTTGTATCCGTATCCACCGCGCCCTGCAATGCTTTGAGGTCAACTTCTCCCGTCACTTTATTTCCTGCTGTATCCGCTACAGAGAGTTTTAATTTCGTTCCGTCAAGTGATAAAGCTTTGTTATCTCCCTGGAGCGTCGTATCATTGATATTGTCGGTAATTTCTTTGGCAGCGGCTTTCAGCTGTGCCACATTGACCGCATCGGTGTCGGCTTGTCCTGCCGCCACATTTGTAATCTGCCGTGTCGCATTATCATGCCCTACGGAAACAGCAGCCAAGTCCCCTTTCACTGTCGCTTTTACCCCGGCATCTTCTTTCAGATATACGTTATCCGCTTCCGCCTGTCCGCGGTTTGCTACGGATTCACTTCCGAGAGCTACACCGCCCGCCATCGTGACATTTGCATTATGACCGAGTACGGTGGCATCTGCTACTTTGATTTCTTCATTCAAGTCGGAAGAACCTAAAACAATGCTGCCGCTTGCCCCCGACAGTTTTCTCTTATTCCCGAAAAGAAGAGCGTCTGTCGTATCTTTGACTTCGTTTTCCGCACCGATTACACTGACATGGCTGACATTCTCCGCTGTATTTTTGAAACCGTCAATCAGATTGTACGCGCTTACCGCATCTTTCTTTCCTTTCAAGGTGTTGTTGACGCCCATAATCTGGGACGCTCTGGTGTAGTCTGCCGTATTGCCGCCGCCGAACGCCATCGTCGCTCCGCCGGACTCACGGGCTATCGTTTCCTTGCGGAGTTCGTCCACCATATCATCGGCAGAGTTCACATTTTTAGCAATATCCTCTATCCGTCCCACTCCGAAAATTTCCCCGATGGAATTGGTAATTTGGTTGCCCGCACCGAAAATCAGAGAACCGTTCGTATTTTCCGTCATATTGGCAATGCCGACAATGCTGTTGGCAACGCCTGCGTACTTTTCATAGTCCTTCGAACGAATGCTGTTCAAAGAACCGACAATATTGGCGCCGAAATTCTGCCCGGCATACTGGGTTGTATCGTCACGCCCTGTAAAATCTCCGGTAGAAATCGAATAAGCGCCGATGATTGTGCCGAAAACGCCTTTATTGTAACTGTTCGTTCCCACAGTCACCTGGTTTACATGATGGCCTTGACGATTCGTTCCGAGAATACCCTTCTCGACCTCGATGCCGCCCATTTTCCCTTCATAAGTATGCGATCCGATCTGGATGCTTCCCGTACGGGCAACCGCATTGACCCCGAGAGCAATTCCCGTAGCTACACGGGTTGGATCTTTAACCCCTTTCACACCGCCGAAGAAACCGAACTCCCAATTTGACTTATCAAAGCCGAAATAGGCTTCCTGTCTGCCTTTCCCGACATGGGCAAAGGCATTCATTCCCATAGCTATCGTACCTCCGACGGGTACACCATCATGTCCCACCTTAGCCCCGTTCCCAAGAGCTATAGAGCCTATATTAGAAGCCTTGGCTCCATAACCGAGCGCTACGGACTTTTCTCCTGACGCCCCGCTAGTAGCACCTATCGCGACAGCTCCCACTCCGCCCGTCAGCACGGACGAACCGAAAGCAATCCCCTCTTTTCCTGAGACATAAGCCTTTCTTCCTATCGCCACGCCGGCTTCTGCCATGACACTTGTAGCATGACCGACAGCAATCCCATCGGTGGCTTTCTTTTCGTCACTATACTTCGCCGTCACGGCTCCGGTCGCCGGATCAACGGTCGCGGTAGCTCCTGTCGCTCCTACACGGGCACTTTGGCCAATTGCCAGTGCATTTTCAGAAGTAGAGCCGACCGTACTGTTATACCCTGCCACAAAAGCATTCTTTCCGCCTGCTTTATTCTGGGCTCCTAACGCGATGGAATACGCCCCGGTGCCTATATTGTTTTCTCCCAGCACATACGCATTATTACCGCCGACCTTATTGCTCCCTCCCAGCGCATACGAACGTAGTCCGGAAATCTGATTTGCAAGACCGATACCAAATGAATAGTCACCGACGACTCTGTTTTGCAAGCCGAATGTATACGCATGCTGGCCTTCCGCCTTGTTTGTATACCCGATAGCGAAACTGCCTGAGCCTTTCGCTTCATTGTTATACCCGAGAGCCAAGCTCGTCTGTGCAGCGAAGTTTTTCGTTCCCACTGCTACGGCATACGCCGCATTTGCCGTATTTTCGTCACCGATAGCGACCGCTCCGTATGATTTGGCAGTCACCTTGGTACCTATCGCCGTTGCGCCCTGACTTGCCGAAGATTCTTTTCCGATGGCTATACCGGGACCCGTTCCTGCCGGGTTCGTCGCCGGTGCTGCGGAAATACCGGCAAACCCGCCGAAAAGGAGTGCCGAGCCTACCGCTGCGGAAAGCGCCGCTTTGAGCGCTTTTCTCGAATTGTTTTTGCTGTGGCTTTGGGCAATCTCAGAAACAACTACATATGTGTTTTTGATTTGACTCCATATAATCTTATACGTTTTATTCATGCAAATCCTAACCTCTTTCCTCATAAATGACAGATACTGAATATAACGGACATAAAAATAAATTCTTTTTTCGGGAACCTCTCTTTGCCGCCTCTCCTTTCCGTTTTCTACGCCCGATACTTAAAGAATTATTTATAATGATAGCACTATTTACCCCCCCGTCTATACGGATTCTGCATGATTTTATGCCATTTAGAGATGTATAATCGATTTGCTTTTGCCCGGACAAAAATAAAATTCTTTTTCCTTATCGTTGACTTTCCTCGAATTACGTATCTGCTTACACTTGCCCCTTTCGTCAACCTGACGGTTGACACCTTCCCCGTGTCCGGGGACGGCTTACGGTTTACACACTTTCGTTTATGTGACAAGGCAAGACGTTAATAGCATTTATAAAAAATTTGATTTCTTTTTTCCTTGATGTCAGCTTCCCCCGAACTCGGAGGGAAGTGCCGAGCCTTGCGAGGCGATAGGGGCAAGTTGGCGTACACAGGAAAAATGTCTTCCATTTCTATTTTTCATACAATTTTTATCCGATGTAAATGTATTCCGGCTTGTTATTTATTGTTTGATGCACAGAAGTTTATTATTGACAAATAAAATGACAAAGATAATAATATAAAAAGTTAAGTATCCTATAAATGCTTCATTTATGTTTGAGGAAATGGAATCGGACATGAAGTGAAGCACTGTTTTCGTGTGTATGCATGATATTTCCGTATCGGGTCATTAAGCCGGGCAGACGAAACAAAGGGAAGTCCTGCCGACGGCTGATGATATATCCATTCTTTCTGCAAAGAAAGAGAATTTAATTTCATAAGCCTTATGAGGAGGAAATAATATGGCAAAAAAAGGGAAAATTTTATCGTGTGCTGTCGTACTGGCTCTTGCAGGAATTGGGGGGGCAGGAGCGGTCGATGTGTATGAGCTTGATCCGGTAACGGTGACAGCGGAGCGTATGGATACGAAAGAGTTGGAAACACCGTCCGCCGTTGAAGTGATAGGGGCGGAACGAATCGCCGCTACAGGGGCAAGTAATGTGCAGGAAGCTTTGAAATATTCGGCAGGCGTTATTGCAAGCAGCCAGGGACCGAAAGGACTCTCCCAAGGGACTATGTTTGCGAAAGCGGTGATACGCGGCGTGGAAAAAGGGACATTGGTACTTGTTGATGGTGTGCCGATGAACCAGAGCGGTATGTATCAATTACAGGATATTTCTACAGATGCGGTAGAAAAAATTGAAGTCGTCCGCGGCGGCGGCGCCGTCCTGTATGGATCAGAAGCGAGCGGCGGTGTCATCAATATCATTACCAAAGGAAAAAGAGATACGAAAATCAAGGCGGGACTCGGCAATTACGGACAGCAGAATTATGCCGTGAGCGCACAGGCGGGAAATAAATTCGGCATTACCTATGAATATGATCATTTAGGAAATGTTGACCATATTTCACACCCGTCCGGCGGAAGACCGGCGGGCATGTATTTTAATGTCGTTCGCGGTGAGCGTAACAATCTGAATTGGCGGTATAACCTCACCGATGATTTATACTTTACCCATTCTTATTCCCACAGCAACAGCCATTATGTATACCGCTGGGACGGAAGAAACGGGAAAAATAAAGATGCCGTCGGACAGGATAAATTTTATGGAAATGATGAACATATGGCGGCGTTCCACTACGGAAAGGATGACTTGACAGGCAATTTTTATTATCACAAAAGAAATATGACGACAGACACAGCAAAGGTAAAGGTTGGACCTGATAAAGATGGATATGATCCGTTGAAGAGAAAAATAACGAAATCGGAGAATAAAGATCAGTCCATCGGCTTTGATTTATCCAACCGCTGGCAATTCGATCAAGTTTCTTTCATGGTTGGCGGAGATTTCCGGCGGGATATGGCGAACGTTATCGAAACGGGAAAAGGAGAAAAGCATTACTCCCGTAATATGTATTCTCTTTTCGGGCAAGTCGGCTATGATTTTAGTGAACTGACCCGTGCGAACTTCAATTTCCGGCAGACCTGGGTAGAAAAGGATAAGGCAGGCAACAAATATGATAAATTCACGCCGGAAATTATCTTGATGCATGACCTCAATCAGGATACCATGGTTTACGTAAAAGCGGGAAAATCTTTCATGATGCCGACCTTTAAGCAGCTGTATGGCGGCGGAAATGTGGTTGCTTCCCCGGGTCTTAAGCCTCAGTCGGGTACGCATTATGAAATCGGAGCGAAGAAAAATGTAGGAAAGTCCTCGTGGCGAATCGCTGCCTTCCACTACAATATAAAAGACAGCTTAGAGGCAAAAGATATTTCAGGGGCAAACGATTTTTCACAAATCGGATATGCGAATGAAGATATAAGAAATACGGGTCTGGAAATCGAATGGAAACGGAATCAAAGTGAAAATCTGTCCTACCGCCTGGGTGCCACATTCGGTCATCCGGAGAAACAGGAACGGGACGCAAAGGGAAAACTCGGAGACTGGCATGATTATTACGGAAAAATACAGTTGAACGGCGGTGTCACTTATAAAACCGGCAAACTGACCACTTCTTTCAATTTCAGCCATCTCGGACAAAGAACCAGAGACAGTAAACCTTATCAATCTTTCAAGAGTCAGTTCCTCACCAGCTTGAATTTCTCTTACCGGGCCAATGAAAACTGCCGGGCATTCCTCAACATTGATAACTTGCTGAACAGACAAGATATCATTTCTTCCTCGTCATCAAGCTTTTATAATTTAGGAAGAAACTTTATGGCCGGCGTCGAATATAAATTCTGATGCCTCTGTATCATAAAAATGAAGTGTAACATGATTCGTTGCACTTCATTTTTGTTTTCCAACAATAAAAAGAAAATGCAAAAGATTAAAACAAATTAGCGGTAAAAATAAGAAAAAGGAATAAAAATTTGACAAAATAGAAAATAACATGAATAATACAAAATATAAGAACAATGATTTTCTATACAAATATTTTCTTTTTTCTATAAGGAGACGGGCGGAAGTAAAATAATCGGGTTCCGTTCTTTTTTATGGTCATCAGTCAGGCGGGCGAAACAAAGGAAAGCCCTGCCGGAGACTTATGATATAGATTCATCTTTCTGAGAAGAAAGATATGTATTTGATGTGTCATATGAGGAGGAAATAATATGGCAAAAAGAGGGAAAATTTTAACGTGTGCCGTTGTACTGGCTCTTGCAGGAATTGGGGGGGCGGGAGCAGCCGATGTGTATGAATTGAATCCTATTGTCGTGACCGCACAGAGAACGAAGAAAACGGAAATCAATACGCCGGTTACGGAAACGATTGTTACTACGAAAAAAATCGAAGAAGCGGGCTATAAAAATGCATTCGATATCATTGAAAGCCAGGTCGGTTTATCAAGTACAGGCTACGGGGATGCGGGACAGGATTTCGGTTTCAGTTCAGGCCGTACCGTCATTCGTGGCTATGATCGCGGTACATTGGTAATGGTAGACGGGATTCCCGTCAATTTAAAAAATTATAATTCCTTAGACGGCATTCCTGTGGATATGATTGAGAAAGTGGAAATCATCAAAGGCGCTTCGGGGACTCTCTACGGAGCGGAAGCGATGGGCGGTGTCATCAATATTATCACCAAACGTCCGGAAGGCATGAAACCGGAATTTACGATCAAAGGGACGGTAGGCAATTATTACAAGGATTTTGGCGTCAATTATTCCGATGACCGTTTCATCATCGGCTTGCAGAAAGAATATTCCAATAAAAATGATAATGCCAACGATTATCCGGGGTGGTCGGATTATGACTGGAGAAATGGAAGAGGGCAGAAAAACAGAGCGACTATCGTTGCGAAAGTGACGGATGAAATTACAGCAAATTTGATGTACCAGGACGGACATATTACCAGATGGTCACAAAGTCCTAAAAAGCCAAAACTGAAATATAACTATAATCATAAAGACCGTCGTATGACAGCAGGTATTCACTACGCCGGCAAAGACAACGGAGTAGAAGCTACTGTAGGATATAACGCCCGTAAAACTTATGGTGATAATTATGCGACAGGTGGATTAATTGACTCCTCTGCTAATCTGCAAAGTTACATAGGGGATATCCAAAAGACGTGGGACTTTGGTAAGGACACATTGATTGCAGGGTATACCTTTAAGCGGGAGAGTTATGAGGGGCTGGCCGGGAAAAAACCGACAGGACACAGGACGAATAATGCAATCTATTTGTCCTACGACCATGCCTTTACCGATTATTTCAGTGCCACTTTAGGACTTCGCGGAGAGTTTATCGATGATGTTTTGGATAATCAGCGTGTATTTACTCCGCAAATCCAGACTTTATACAAAATGAATGACACAACGTCATGGTATATCAATATAGGTAAAGCATTCCAGATGCCTACGGTAGATGATGAATTGAAATACAGTTCCGTGACGGGGCTCAAGCCGGAAAAAGGATGGACCTATGAAACGGGAATCAAAAAACTGATCGGAAATGACAGCAGCTTGCGGATTGCGGTTTACCACATGGATTTTGATAACAAAATCGGTTGGAAAGAATTGATACCCGGTGATTCCAGCAGTAATGTGGCGTATAACAAAGGGGAATTTAGAAATACGGGCGTGGAAGCGGAGTATGATAAGACAGTCAATGCGCACTGGAACTACTCCCTCGGCTTAGGAGTCAGCAATCCCGAGATCCGGGATCCATCCAAGAAGACTTCTAAATGGGAGAGAGACTCCGCACGGATCGACGGAGTGGCGTCCGTCACTTACCGGACGGACAAATTGAGAAGTACGCTCTCTTATAAATATCTGGGAGACAGAGAGTATTATAAGAACAGACAGGTTCCCAGCCGTTCCCGCTTCACATGGAATACGATTTATGATGTAACGGACAACGATACGGTTACACTGACGCTGAATAATTTATTTGACCATAAGAACTATGCGAACAGATACGGTAATTTGGAATTACCGTTCAATTGGAAGCTTTCTTATTCCCACAAATTTTAAAATAGAAATGAAAACGGCTTTTCCGTATGGGAGAGCCGTTTTTGTTCTGCAAATTGTATTGATTCTGAATTTTCTTTTATGTATCTACCAAATATTGTATTGACGGTGAAAAATTTTCGTGATACGATAGGAACACAATTTCAGAGGGTATATAGGACTGACGGACTGGTGGAAATGACCACATGGACTATATATCTTGCGTAAGCCGGCCGTCTGGGCAGGGAAACCTACTCGGGCGGCTTTGTGTTTGTCCATTTCCTTTCGATAAGAACAGGAGGGCGTATGATGAAAAGAAATAAATGGGGCATGGCGTTGGCGGCGGTGGGGATTCACTTGTGTATAGGCAGTGTCTATGCCTGGAGTGTTTTGACGAAACCGGTGATGGAAGACATGGGGCTGTCTCTTTCAGGGGTGACATGGGCATTTTCGATTGCCATTTTATTTTTAGGCATGTCCGCCGGATTTCTCGGAGGTTTGGTGGAACGAATCGGACCGAGATATTCGGGTTGGCTTTCCGCCTGCTTTTTTGGAACGGGCATGCTGGGAACGGCGCTTGCGATTTCATGGAAATCACCTTTTTTACTCTATCTGTTTTACGGTTGTCTGGGCGGAATCGGTCTGGGAACGGGATATATTACGCCCGTATCGACGTTGGTGAAATGGTTTCCCCGTCACCGCGGTTTTGCGACAGGACTTGCGATTATGGGATTCGGATTTTCCGCGCTCCTTGCAGGACCTGCTATGCAATATCTGACATCTACGGTGGGACTGGTTTCCAATTTTTTCATTTTGGGAGCGGTTTATTTTGTCATCATCGTTCTTTCCGCTTCCTATCTGCGGCCGCCCCGCAAAGGAGAAGTGGCGCCCCGCCCCGAAGAGGGACTGCGGAAACAAACGGACACACGAAAGCAGAGGACTGCCACAGAATCGTCATTGACAAGAAAAGAAGCGATGCGCACTTGGAAATGGTATGCGCTCTGGTGGATTTTCTTTACCAATATCACTTGCGGAATCGGACTTCTTGCCATCGTATCTCCGATGGCACAGGAGGTGATTCATATGACGGCGGCGGAAGCGGCATCCTTTGTGGGAATCATCGGCATCATCAATGGGGCGGGACGGATTATATGGTCGACCGTTTCGGACCGGATCGGGAGGGGATTGACGTATATATTATTTTTTACTTTTGAAATCGCCGCTTTTTATCTGCTGGCACAGACGGGAGACGTTTTTCTGTTTGAATGGATCGTGTTAGCCATTATCAGCTGCTACGGCGGAGGATTTTCCTGCATGCCCGCCTATTTATCGGATCTGTTCGGAGTCAGACAGCTGGCGGCCATACACGGGAGCATTCTCACCGCCTGGGGCATTGCAGGCATAGCGGGACCTTTGGTGCTGGCGATGATGAAAGAAATGACGGGAGGTTACGAAGCAACGCTGTATTTATTTTCAGCTATGATGGCTTTGGCACTGGTCATTGCAGCCGTTCTTCACCTGTCGAACCGGAAAGCCGTGTAAATATCTGTTATATAGAAGAATTAAATTCATGCCTGTCATTCTTGAACGAAGTGCTGGCAAGTGAACTGCTTTTCGAGGAGCAAAGCGACACTGGAAAAGTGAGTGAGTAGAAAAGGAAAGAATATCAATCGCAAGCTGTCCTCGGACACGGGGAAAGTGTCAGCGAAGCCGTCGAAAGGGGCAAGTGTGAGCAGATACGAAAAAAACAGTTTTGCAGAACGGTATTAAATATCTGCCCGTCATTCTCGAACGAAGTGAAGAATCCAGGCAAAGAAAGCGGGTGTTAAATACGCTTTTTGCAATTAACCTATGCCGGATTCTTCGCTAAGAGTCATATTATATTCTTTTCTCTTATTAACATTCGGTTTTGCCCGCCGCTCAAGAATGACGGCAGAGGTGCATTGCATTTTTCAATGGCATTAAATGGTAGTTGTTACAAAAGGAAAGAATATCAATCGTAAGCTGTCCCCGCTTGTCGGAGAAAGTGTCAGCAAAGCTGACGAAAGGGGTAAGTGTGAGCAGACATGAAAAACGGATTTTGCAGAACGGTATTAAATACCTGCCCGTCATTCTTGAACAGTCGTAAAAAGCGGTCGGGAATACAATAATAAAAAATACGAGGTAGAGTGAAGAATCCGGGCTGAGGTTGCAAGATTTAACTGTTCTGACCTGTGTACACCAACTTGCCCCTATCGCCTCGCAAGCTCGGCACTTCCCTCCGAGTTCGGGGGAAGCAACGGCTAAGTAAAAAGAAATCAGTTTTTTATAAAAGGTACTCAATATTTTTTTCGTATCCGTTGGGATGCATTCAAAACAGCTCTTTGATAAGATATCCAAATAAAAAAGCATCGTATCCGAAGAATCGGATTTGATGCTTTTTGTATTTATTTCTTTTTTCAATCAGGAAATTTTATTTCTTTGCCTGATATTCCCGATCCAGTTCCGCCAGATATTCGTCGGAGCAATCGCTTTTCACATAGGATTCTTCTGCGGCAGGGAAGCTTTCGTCCTGCACGGCTCTGTGGTAGCTTTGATAGGCGTCAATCATGGCTTGTCCGATTTCTCCGAAATGGCGGACAAATTTGGGGTTAAATTCCATATTCATTCCCAAGAGATCCTGACTGACGAGAACCTGACCGTCACAGTCTTTTCCTGCGCCGATTCCGATGGTAACCATTTCCGTATGTTTTGTGATTAATCCGGCAAGTTTGGGCGGAACGCATTCGAGAACGCACATGAAAGCGCCGGCTTTTTGGACAGCCAGGGCATCTTCAAGAATCTGCCGTGCTTTTTCTTCTCCTTTTCCCTGCACTTTGAATCCGCCGAAGGCATTCCATGATTGGGGCGTCATGCCGATGTGGGCGCAAACGGGAATACCTGCCGCGGTGATGGCACGGATTTGTTCCGTTACGGAAGCGCCGCCTTCCAGTTTTACAGCGTTGGCACCGGTTTCTTTGATGAGCCTGCCTGCATTTTCCGTGGCCTGCGCGACGGAAACCTGATAGCTCATAAAGGGCATATCCATGATAATAAAGGGATTTTTGGCACCGCGGACAACGCTGCGTCCGTAGACAATCATTTCATCTACAGTGACGGGGAGCGTGTCGGGATATCCCTGCATGGTCATGCCCAGACTGTCGCCTACCAGAATGGTGTGAATGCCTGCCGCATCAACGAGTTTTGCCATGCTGTAGTCGTAGCAGGTGACTTGTGTGATTTTTTCACCGTTTTGTTTCATTTCCAATAATTTGGGAACTGTCATTCTCATGTCCGAATCCTCCTTTGGTAGTTGTGCAAAAGGGTTTCCATTGCACGGTAATCTCTGTCGGGGTGCTTTTTCTTCGCCATTTCTGTCAGCTTAAGGGTCAGGCTGAGATAGCCGGTTCGTTCCGCATCATTCGGCAAATTGTCCAAGTGCTTTTCTACCGTGGCCGTGTCGCACCGTTCCGCCGCTCCCGTAAGAGCGGCAACGGGTCCGTCTTTGATGATGTGGTCAAGATTGCTTTTCATCAGCGGAGCGAGCGCTTTGATGGCGTTCTTTTCCGAAAAACCGCAAGACTCCAAAAGTTCTACGCTTTCTTTTGCCAGCGCGCAGACCAGATTGCTGGCAACGGCACAGGCGGCGTGATAACGCACTTTGTCCGCGCTTGCCAGAATATGGGTCTTTACTCCTAAACGGGTGAGCAAGTCTTTCCAGGCGGAAAGATGAGGTCCGTCGCCTTCAAGGCAAAAAAAAGCATCCCCCAATTCCTGCCAGCTTTCTTTCTTGCTGCTGACCGGAAAGAGCGGATGAATCGAATATCCGTAGGCGCCGTACTCCTGAATCTGCGGGAACGCTTCCCCGGCAGATAGAGCACCGGAGGTATGACAGATTTGTTTGCCTGAAATGCCGCAAGTTCTCAGTTTTTCATACACTGAGGTAATTTCCCCGTCCGGAACCGTCAAAAAAAGCGCATCACTTTCTTTTGCAATGAGTGCTGAAGATTCATAACTTTTTGTGTTTGTGAATGCGGCGGCCTCTTCGGAAGACTCTCGATGCCTGCTGAAATAGCCGGTCACCGTAATTCCTCCTTCGGTAAAAAACTTACCGAGAGAGAAGCCCACTTTTCCTGCTCCGATAAAACCAATTTTCATAGAATCACCTGACTTTCGTAAAAATACGCGTCCAAGGTGATGCGGCTTTCCATCTTTTCCCGGATGTACGGGAGCATTTCATGCACAGTCGGTATAATTAACGCTAACGAAATATTATCCGCTCAAGTGAAGAATAGCATAGAAGTTACAGTGAGTCAATGAATCAAGGATTTTCCGTATGGTTACTTATCCTACGTTTACAGATTGTTGACATCGTGATATATTCATATTAAAACCTATAATGGTTTAATTTTTTCCAATTTAGTTAATAGTAATTAAATGTTTATGGGGGGGGGGTAAGATGAAATCAAATGTAGGAAAGATAAAAGAAGAATTAAAAAGAGAAAAAATTCTAAAAGTTTTGGTTTCAGCAGCTTTGGCTGTGTTCTCTACTTCACTTCCGGTGGAGGCGTCTGCTATTGATTTGGGAGACAACTATTCCATCTCTGCGGATTCAGATCATGCTATGTACTGCTATAATAAGATGACCGCAGGAGATCATTTGACCGTGACTTTAAAAGGCGCTTCCGGGCAAGGCGTATCAAGTGCCATTTTCGTGTATAAAGAAATGGCGGATTTGACAGTCGGCAATCATGCCGTGGTAACCACAGATATGACGTCGGAAGGAATGGTCATAAATGATGCAGGCAACCGGGGAATCGGTGTGGAAAAGGGAGCAAGAATGAAAGTCGGCGATGACCTGAGTGTTTCAGTGACCCAGCATGGTAAATTGACACAAGAGAAAGATCTTTATGGCGTATTTATAAGTAAAAAATCTTCTCTTACTGTAGGAAATGATGCGCATATTACGGCAAGAGGGATGACGGCGGACAGGACTGATGCACAAGTGCTCGCAATTCAGGGTAAGGAGAGAAGTTCCGTTTCTTTTGGCGATCGTTTATCTGTAGATGTGGCAGGAAATAAATATGACTATGTAGAAGGTACGTCATTATACGATAAGAGTGTACAGCGCATCGGCAATGATATGCGGATGAAGGTCAGGGGGACAGAGGCGAAAAATGTTTATGGTTTGATAAATTCGGATTCATACTCGTTTTTGGGGCATCATGCAGATGTGTCTGTGACGGCAAGCGGTACAATAAACGACTTATTAGGGGTTTTTAACAGACACGATAATAATCCCGATGCATGCTTTGTGGCGGGAAATGATATGAAGGTGGCAGTGATGCCAGAAAACCATGCCCATGTGAATATGATACACGGTTTTTATAATCGAAACGGCAAATCCCAAATAGGAAACGGAGCCTCTATTTCAGTGATTAATGAAGATTCCGAGGTGGCAAGAATTTTTGGGATACGCAATATAAGCAGTGTTGTCACTTTCGGAAAAGAGGCGGAAATCAGGCTTTCAACGTTAGATAAAGCAGGAGAAGCAAGCGCTGTTACCACAACCGAAAATGGAACAACGACATTCGGAGACCGTGTTTCTATCATAAAAAAAGGAAAAGCGGCAAACCTCAGTTCGGCAGTCCGTTCCAATGCAGGGGGGCATATAGTATTTGACGGTGCAGCCCGGATTATTTCTGATGATTATGCTCTCTGCTGCCAGGGAGCAAACAGCATGATTGATCTTTCTTCCGCCGGCTCCAAGAGCATTACCGGCGATGTAATCAATCAAGGGGACGGGACAATCAAACTCAGCCTGGACAGTGCCGATTCATTCCTGATCGGAGCCTCTTCCGTTAAAACGATGGGAGAAAAGCAGGATGTGACGGCGGCAGATACGACAATCAGCCTTTCCAACGGGGCGGTATGGAACATGACGGCGGAGAGCTGGGTAACGAATCTGTCTAATGACAATGGCGGTACCGTGGATATGATGAAGAACAGGAATTATCAGAATCTCCATGTGGGAACGTATTCAGGGAAAAACGGGCGCTTTAAATTGAAAACCGATCTGGCAAGCTGGACCGATGGAGATAAGATTCATATGCAATCTGCTGAAACAGGGGCGACGGGAGATATTTTTGTTTATGATAAAAGCTTTGCATTAGGAAAAGAAATTACGGAAGAGCGGCATCTTCTCATTGCTACAGATGAAAGCGGGGAGATGACGTTTGTCGGCAGAGAATTGGATACAGGCGGTCTGTGGGATGTTATACCGACCATTAAAAGGGGCGGTACTTTCCTGGACGGAAACGGGGATGTTGTAGGAAACAAGAAGGAATGGTACCTCACAAAGATTCGGAAACAATTGAATGAGGATACAATTCCGGTTGTTTATGCAGGAGACAGTACGTATGCTTTTTACAGGCAGTCACTCGATACGCTCCGCCAGCGTCTGGGGAATATCCGGTTCAGAGAATATACGCCGGAAGATACCTATGATTTCTGGATAAAAAACAAGCACGGCCGTTTTGACGCCGCCGGGTATGACGGACGTTACAATGATTTACAGGGCGGTATGGATATCCGTGTCAATGAGAAGAATACATATGGATTCCTGATAGAGCGGGGCATCGGAAATGCAAATTATCACACAGGAAGCGGAAAGAATCACAGCGTATCAGGAGCCTTGTACGGCGTATGGACAGATAAGGACGGAAGATACGCAGATGTTGTTGCCAAATGGGGAAGAAGCGATGTGAAATTCTACACCTGCGGGCAATATCCTGATCGCGGGCAATATAGAGAAAATGAAAAGAGCATCAGTATTGAATACGGCAGAACCATTCAACTGGATGAAAATTGGTTCATTGAGCCGCAGGTCCAGTTTGTAGCAGGACATCTGAGCGGCAACTCGTATATGACGGAGAAGCGTACGAAAGTCAGTATAAGTGACTATAACAGCGGTATCGGCAGACTGGGCTTCGTACTCGGGAAAAAGAACGGAGAAGGAAATAAGCCGTATGATTATTATCTGAAAGTATCCGTTTTCCATGAATTTGGAGGGGATAGAGGTTATTCTTTCCGTGCGGTCAACGGAGAAACGTATAAAAATGTTTATGACTACGAAGATACATGGTATGAAATAGGATTTGGAGGGACTTGCCAAATTAATGCAAACACGTATATTTACGGAGATGTCGCAAAGAGCTTCTGCGGAGCTATAAGCAAAAAGTGGCAGTACAATATAGGGATTAATTGGAAATATTAATCCCTGACCGAAGAAAGAAGAAAACCGCAGGCAAAAAGAAAAAATAAATATACGGTTGTTTTCGCAGGAATGACTGAAAACAAAAAAAGAAGCGGATAAAAAACGCTTCTTTTTTTGTTTCCTTATGCTTGGGCTTCTTGCAATTTTTCTATATAGAGTTTCATATTGCTTTCCAGGTCGGGTCCTTCAGTCTGCAGAGCGCCGCCGACAAGGAAAATGGTTTCCGGGCCGTATATTTCATACATGCGTCGGAAAAGTTGCCACCTCATGCCGCCGCTGGGGACGGGAAAGATGGGTTTAAGGTCGGCCATTCTTGTTTCCGTGCCGTCGCAGATATTCTGACAAACCTCCTGTGAAAAGGGGAAACGGCCGCCGAAACTGGTAAATATGACGGCGTCCGCCCCGGCAAGGCGGCTGATTTGTCCGTAGTAGCAGAACGGAGAAATGCCGCAGTCGTTTTTTAAGACAAGCGAGCCTGAAAAGCAGGGGTGCAGGTAAATAGGCAGACCGAATGCAGGGTCTTTTGAAAGTTCACGAATCATGGAAAAGCCCAGAAGTCCGGGGGCTGCCATGATTCCGCCGGCGCCCAGTTCTTTGGCTTTGAAGGCTCTTTCTAAAAAGGAAAGTCCGTCAGCGGTGCAGTTGGCAATGTATTTTGATTTTCCGCCCGTTTTGGCATTGGCGGATTCCACCGCATCGACACAGACTTTCACTCTTTCTTCAAAGGGGGAAAACTTTTGGTCGAGAAGGCTGTGATCGTCTTTGATGAGTGGACAGCCGCCGAGGGCGAGTTCATAGACCATACGGGCAAAATCTGCGGTCGGTGTTCCGAGCGGTTTGATGGCGGACATGAGGACGGGTCCCTTTTCCACGCCGCAAAGTTCGCGGATACCGCTTCTTCCGAAACGGGGACCGGGGTAGTCATTGTACATGACGTCAGGAAGTTCAAAGGACATGAGGCGGATACCGGGCTGGAGACTCGTATTTCCGAAAAGCATATTTAAAAGTTCGGTAAATTCCGATTCCACGGCTTGGGGGTCATAGGAAATCGTAGCGTCATAGGTGCCGGGCGCACCTTTTTTTATATCTTCGATTTGACCGACCAGTGTATCGCCGATCCATGTGTTTTCCACGAGTTCATAAGGACATTCCACCGTTTGTTCTACGGCGATACCGAAAGCGATTTTCTTCGCTTCTTCATAGCTTCCGGCGGTGATGCGGTATGTGGCGGTGAAGCGGGAATAGTGCTTCAAATCATTGCTCAGTTCGTTAAATAATTCACTTTCAAAAAAGGATTGGGACATATATAACCTGCTTTCTCTTCAGGGAAAAAGAATTTATTTATTTTTACGGTCGTTTGTATCATTGGAAATCCAATAGAGCGGTCTGTCCTTGGTTTCTTCGTAAATGCGTCCGATGTATTCGCCGATAATGCCGAGACCTACTAAATTGGCAGAGCCGAAAAAAGCAATCAATATAGTCATTGTTGCCCAGCCGGGGACGGTATTTCCTACCAAGTAGGAATAGAGAACGTGAAGAATAAGGAGGATACCGATAAAGCCTGAAACGGCGCCTGCATAAAAAGCGGCTCTCAAAGGAGTCGTGGAATTGGTGAGAATTCCGTCCATGGCAAAGTGGAGCATTTTGTTCATGGAAAATTTTGAAACGCCGGCATGACGGGCGGGGGCTTCAAATTTTACGGTTGTCTGTCTAAATCCCAGGCCGCCGACAATGCCGCGGATAAAGCGGGCATGTTCTCTGAAACGGAGAAAAACGTCCAGCGATTTCCTGTCCATTAAACGAAAATCAGAGCCTCCTGGAATGACCGGTGTTTTGGAAATGGAATTGATGACTTTATAGTAACCGGCAGATGTGATTTTCTTGATGAATCCCGAGTCTTCTGTGGAAGTGCGGATTGTCTGGACAATATTGTATCCGTCCCGCCATTTTTCGAGGAGAAGAGGAATCAGTTCCGGCGGGTGCTGCATATCGCAGTCCATGGTAATGACCGCATCGCCTTGTGCCAAGTCCATGCCGCAGGTGATGGCGATCTGGTGCCCGAAATTTCTGGCGAAAGTAACGGCCCGCACGCGAGGGTCTTTTTCCGCCAGTTCGCAGATAAGTTCATCTGTCCGGTCTTTGGAACCGTCATTGACGTAAATGAGTTCATAGTCCATACCGGTCGTTTTCATGACTTTTGTAATTTCTTCATGAAAAAAAACGACATTGTCTTCTTCATTATAGACCGGGGTGACGATAGAAATCATAATAAACTCCTTTGAAATACCATTAGCGTTTTTATTATATCATGAGCCGTCTTATTTCCAGGAAAAGATTCGGCGGATACAACCACAAAAAGGAAATACGGTTCCGATTTAAAGAAGAACCGTATTTCAGATCGTCTATATAGGAGAACCGGATTACAGGGCGTCAGTATGCGGAGCTTTTTGTGCGGGCAGTTCCTGCGCAGGATTAGCAGTCTGTTTCTCTCTGCGGTTTCCGGAAGCGGATGTGTCCGGCAATTTCCTCTTTTCCGTTCGGGGTTCTACGGACTGCGGTACATCCTGTTCCTGTTTTTTCGTGTCTCTTTTTTTATGATCCCCATCGTGATTTTTGTCACGGAAATAAACGGAAAGAGTCTCTCTGTTCGTTTCAATCCAGTTGTGATGGGCGGATATGTCATTGGCAAAGAAAGAACCGGCGGCAATGAGAAGGGAAACGAGAGAGAGTACCATGCAAATAATGATTTTTTTCATCATCAGTCACCACCTTTCTGAAAAGAAGCGGTATTTTTTACCTCTGACACGGCAACGTTTTTTTCGCCGGACGAAATGGATACTTTATCATAGGCATTTTTTCCCAGTGAACCCGTAAAATAAATGGAAAGAGCGGCAAAGATTCCCGTGCCGGCAAGACCGCAAAGGGTGACCGTGTGAAGACCGGGAAGAGGGGTGGCGCCCGGAATGGGATTGAAATGAATGGACAGGAGATAAATCACCAGGGCGGTCAGTCCGAGAATCAAAAAGGAAATAAAAGAGCATGTCCAATAAAAAGTTTTTACCAAAATAGAAGCGGTGGCGTTTGCCGCGTCCGGTATTTTAGGGCTGATTTCATTCAATATTTCTTCCACATCTTCGGTTTTGGCATTCCGGAAATAATACCGGAGAAGATCTAAAAATTCTTTTTCACTCATCAATAGTTCCTCCTTCTGTAAGAAGTGAATCGACAGCTTTTGTAAATTCCGACCATTCCCGTACCGATTCATCATATTCGGTGTGGCCGGCCTCTGTGATGCGGTAGTATTTCCGCGGCGGCCCGTTATGCGACTCCGCCAGATAGGTGTCGACAAGGCCGTCTTTTTTGAAACGGTTCAGGAGAGGGTAAATTGTGCCTTCCGACATTTCAATATATTTGGAAATTTCGGAAACAAGTTCATATCCGTAGAAATCTTTTTTCCGGAGCATGGACAGAACGATAATCTCCATGACGCCTTTTTTCAGTTGAATATTCATAACGCTTCCTTTCCGCTTTCTTTTCGTATCGCCATTCGGAAAGCATATTCAATATATCACAAGGTACTTTGTAATGCAAGGTACTAAATACTATGAGATTGAAGAAAAGCAGAGTTGGAAAATAGGAGTTATGGGCAGCGGAATCTATTTTTAAATCGGCATAGACCGGATACAAAGAAACGGCCGGTCAACTTTTATCGCTATGGTATACTGAATAAAAATGGAAGCATGAGAACAGGAGAAACTATGAAACTTATAAAATTATTTACTTTTGTTTTTATCGCCGTACTCTTTTTTTCAGGCGCGGTGCAGGCGGAAACGTGGACGGCGGGACCGGCATTGATTCCCGGAGAGAAAAGCAAATCCTATCGCACGGCGGAACTTCGTGTAAATACAAGCACGGCGAAAATTCCCGTTTATGAGGGCGATGATTTACATTTTAAGGATAAATTTAATGGGCGCATGAGAAAAGAAGCCGACCGTTATCTGCTGGCATTATACGGAGAAGATATGAAAAGAGAGGTTTCGGGGTGGCTTCATTGGCAGGAAGGACGAAAAGGAAATCTGAACAGTGTGATTTTTATTGAAGCTGTGATGTACAAAGGGGCGGCACATCCTATTACGTATGTAAAGGGGATGACTTCAGACCGGGAAGGAAATCAAGTGACGCTGCCGGATTTGCAGAAACGTATGCCCGGATTAACCGTAGACAGGCTTCGTAAAGAAACGGCAATGCAATGCGAAAAACGGGGAATCATGCTGTTTGATGATTATCATATTTCCGGGTTCCCGAAAGAGTTTTATATAGGAACGGACAATCATATCTATTGTATTTTCCAGCAATATGATATCGCCCCTTATGCGTCGGGGTGGATCATGATTGACATGGGAAAGGTTTCATAAGAAAAAGCACGGCGGTTCCAATGCCGTGCTTGATTTCATTGGCGCCCGATATGGATTTCTTGAAGAGGGTTTCTAAATGTGATAAAATTGAATCGTAGTCGAAAATAAAGTGCGCGCACCGGACTGGGGCGCACAGGTCATGGATTGAAGGAGGAAATTATGAAAAAATTAGCAGTGCTTTTAACAGCGGGTCTTCTGGCCTGCTCTTGCATGGCGGCACAGGCGGAAGACGCCCGCCGGAGTATTACAACGACAGGAAACGGAGTGGTCATCGCCCAAAATAACAGAGCGGTGATGTATTTGGCGGTGGAAACCATGTCGGCCGATGCCAAACAGGCGGCCCAGGACAATGCAAACATCATGACAAAGGTGAAACATGCAGTCATCGGCGCCGGAGCGGCTCCCGATAAAATTGAAACGGACAATTATACCATGTACCCCGTTTATGAATATGACAAAGGAAAAGTAAAGTCCAGAAGCTATCAGGTCAACAACCGTATGAAGGTGGTTGTTGAGGATTTGACCCAAACGGGAAGTGTGATGGATGCTGCGATTTCTGCCGGCGCCAACCGCATTGAGAATGTGATGTTCACGGTAAGAAATCCGGGAAAATACAAAGATGACGCGTTGAGAGAAGCCGCTCAGGATGCCAGAAGAAAGGCGGATATCATTGCTGCTTCTTTAGGAAAGACGGTGACAAATGTCATTTCCGTAACCGATAACAGTGTGCGTGTAGGGCCGCGGAATTATATGATGAATATGAGAATGGCGGCGGCAAACGGCATGGCGGATCAGGAAACAACGCCGATGGAAGGCGGAGATGCGAAAGTGGAAAGCACGATGACTGTTGTTTTCGAGATTGCATAAAAAAGGGAGGGAGCGATCCCTCTTTTTTTGTTACAGACTGTTATAAAATACAGACAGAGCTTGCTGAAAATTTCTTTTGAAGCTTTTATCCGTTTTTATTTTTCCAAGGAGGAATTGTATGAAACAAGAAGTGGCGGATCGTGTACGGACTATGATTCAAGAAGAAAGCTGCTGCAAAGAGTTAAAAGCGGCGGGACAAGAGTGGTTGGACGCGCTCGGAACGGATCGTGAAAAGGAAACGGGCAAGAAATTGGTAGCGGAATTGGAATCCGATTTAATGCCGGTTGACCGTTTTATCGGTTTTCTTTCTACAGAGGCAGGTGTGAAAATGTTCGGCCGGGAAACAGCGGAAACGTATCTGGCTCATGCCAAAGAAATCAAGGCGAAAGGTGAAAAATGGTGCGACTGCCCGGCCTGCACAGCCGCGCAATGGATTCTGGAACATAAGGAGTTCGTAGTATAGTCAACAAAATGTCAAAAATAAAAGGACTCTCTCCTTAATGGCAAGGAAAGAGTCCTTTTGATTTGTAAGTCAGCGGACAATTAAAATATCTTCCAGTTTTCTTTTCGGCACGTAATATTGATTTTCATCGTCCAAATAATACCGGACATCGCCGCTTTCAGGCATATCGACAATCGTGCTGGTATGATCGGGATACCCTAAAGCGATAGCCAGTTTAGGAATCCATATTTCAGGAATGTCGAGGAATTTTCTGATTTGTGCAAATTGTACATGCCCCATAAGGCAAGTGCCGATGCCTCTCGAATAAGCGTCAAGCGCAATGTTTCTGGCAGCAATCCCGGTATCGATATCCGCCCAGGGATTTTTGATGCCTTCTTGATAGACGATGATGAATGCGACCGGCTTTTCTCCCTCTTTCGGCTCACCCAATTCCGGCGGAAGCGCTCCGGCAAAGTGGAAAAACGGCTGGATTAAACGGACGAGTTCGGGATTTTTGACAAGAACATACCGAAGAATCTGTCCGTTCATAGCACTGCTCACAATCCGGGCATTTTCCATGATTTCCTGTAAATCTTTTTCCGGAATGGGCGTCTGTTTGAAACGGCGGTAGGTGCGGCACCCGCTGCAAAGCGATGAAAAATCCATGAAAACCTCCTTATTTAACGGCAATCACTTCTATTTCGCAAAGCGCGCCGGCGGGAAGCGCCGTCACGGCGACGCAGCTTCTGGCAGGCTTTGAAACGAAGTGCTGTGCATACACTTCATTGAAAAGAGAAAAGTTGTCCATATTTGTCAAAAAGCAGGTGGTTTTGATTACGTTTTCCATGGATACATCCGCTTTTTTCAAAACGGCTTCGATATTCCGGCAAACCTGTTCCGCCTGCTCTTTCAAATCCGAAGAAATGAGAGTTCCTTTTTCCGGAACAATACCGATCTGGCCGGATAAAAATATAAGATCGCCGGTCCGCACAGCTTGTGAATAGGGACCGATGGCGGCCGGTGCGTGTTTGGTGTGAATGGTTTTCATGGGAAATCCTCCTCTGTAAAATGACTTATTTATACTATACCGCAAAAGGCGGGGAAATTATAGGGGACGGGCATCAGTTGCTCCGGGCTTGCAAAAATGATATATTCCGAAAGAGAAGAAATAGCGGAATCCGCGCAAAACGCAAAACCGGCGGGAGCGGATTCTGTTTTTGAAGTTGGTTTGTGAGCGGCAAAACAAAAGAAAAATTGCAAACGGTTTTGCTTTCAGGAGAATTATGGAAAATATATTTCACATGTGGTGGCCTGTTCTTTGTATTGTTTTTGCAGATATTATTTATCAGGTCTGCGCAAAAAAAATGTCATCTCATACCGACCCTTTAGCGGCGTTGGGGATAACGTATCTGGTGAGTGCGGCGGTATGCACGGCTTTGTTTTTCCTTTGCGGCGGCGGAAATTTATTGACCGATATGTCTCATGCGTCATGGATGGCGGTGGGCATCGGCCTTTCCGTGACGGGTCTTGAGGTGGGCTGCGTTTCCATGTATAAGGCGGGGTGGGCGATGAATATCGGATTTATTTTTTATACCGCCGTGATTGTCGTTGCTCTTTTGGCGGTGGGATTCCTGTTTTACGGAGAAACTCTTTCTTGGCCGGCTTTTCTCGGAATTATTACCGCGTCGGCAGGCATGTTTTTAATTGTGAAAGGATAAAGATGAATTTTTCATTTTGGTGGCCCGTGGCGCTGGTCGTCATATCGGGCGTGGGATACCAGGTTTGCGCCAAAGAAGTGTCGGGCGGCGTGAATCCCATAGCCGCGCTGGTGGTGACGTACCTTGTGGCCTCGGCGGCGTCATTTCTGATTTACATCATCACGGGGAAAAAAGGGCGGCGGCGAAAAGAAATTATGTCTTTCAACCCGGCGGCGCTGATTTTGGGGCTCTCCATCGCGCTGATTGAAATCGGAACGATTTATATGTATAAAGCGGGTTGGACAATGAATATTTCTTTTATCGTTACCAATGCATTGATTACACTTTGCCTGATTCTTACGGGAGCGGTTTTATATAAAGAAAAATTGTCGAAGCGGCAGGCATTGGGGATCGGGATTTCTTTTTTGGGAATATGCATGATTATCTCTTAAAACATAAAGCACAAAAAAACGACGGTGTGGAATCGTCGTTTTTTGTTTCTTTTATAATAATCCGATGTCATCATAAGCCGGTTCTACCAGCCAGGTGCCGTCGGAACGGATAATGCCCCACTTTTTATCTTTCTTGGCGGGAGCCAGACCGTGCCTGAATTGTCCTGCCCGTGTCAGCGGCGCTTTTGTGTCTTCATAGAGAATTTGCCCATTTTCATCTATGATGCCGTAATAGCTTCCTTTTTTGTACATCCATGTTACGGATTCATCATTGAACGGCATCAGGTCAACGCCGGCGGGAAGGGCGGTAATGACTCTGTCATTTTCGATATCAAACAGATAGTGGGATTTTCCTTTTTCCACAACGGCTCTTCCGTGTCCCAGAAGAGTGATTTCATCGTAAGAAAAACTCATCAGCTGCGCGCCGGTTTCCAAATCGAAGAGCCCGTCTTTGTCGAGGTGTTCCTCTTCCAATACGGCGTATCCGTCTTCTGCATCTACGTCTTCTATATCATAGCGCCCGGGGGCAATGACGACTTTTCCTTCCGGGGAAATAAAAGAAGTAAGACCGCCGTTTGTTACGAAAGCGCCGTAAGGCGTCATGGGATAGACAATATCATTTTTACTGTCGATGACGATTTCACCGTTTCTGTTTACGAAACCTCTTTTAGTATCGTGAGATAGACCGCCGTAAGCGCCGTATTCATTCGTTGCCTTTGCGCCGGCGGTATTGGCAATAATAAGGCCCAAGAAAGTGCCGCCTTTGACATGATTGACTTTTCTTCTGTATTCGGCAACACCGTACCGGAAAGGGCGGATGTCTTCAAAAGGTGTCGTAAATAAAACTCTTCCGTTTTCATCAATGCCCGCATTTTCACCGTTTGTTGTTTTTACAACGGCAATGCCTTCGCTGAAAGGGGCAAGTACATCTTTATAGCGGGGCGAGATTAAAACCGAGCCGTCGCTGTTTTTAAATCCGTACAGTCCTTTTTCTTTGTACCAAAGCGGATTCCCGTCGGAAGAGGGGGGCAGGGCAGAATTTCCCTGCTTGTCTATGAACTGTAATTCTCTTTTCTTGTTTCCCGCTTTAAAAATACCGTCCCGCTTGGGAATGAGAATTTTATAGGAAGGGGACAAGGTAACTGTACCGTCTTTTCCGATAATGCCCCAGTTTTTACCGCTTTTTACCATAGCCAGAACGCCGTTTTCGTAAAATCCCAGGTCTTTCTTTTTTACGGGACCGTCATAAGACGCGAGCTTGGGAGCCCGGCGACCGTCATCAATGAAAGGAAAGCCTTCCATGGAAGGAAATATAAGAATGCTTATGTCGGGACCCGAAACAGTTACGCCTTTCGATGTGTCCGTGGTCCGCTCTTCCCAGTGCCATGTGGTCACAGATTTCGTTTCTTTGTACTCGCTTCTCTGTATGCGGGTAGCCGTGGTTACTCCTTTTTCTGCATGAACCGTCGTCATGACAGATGCAGAAGAAACGAGCAAGGCAGAAAGAATAGCAGCTTGCCATTTTTTGATCATAGGTACCTCCATTTTAAATATATTATTACATGAGCAGATTCAGTATAACAGGGCGGCCGAAAAAGAGAAAGTGATTTTAAAGCATATTATCTATTTTTTTCGATATTAAAATTGGAATAAATTATGCAAAGAATAAATTGTAAACGTTGAATTTAGATAAAGGTTGTTATAAAATTTATTATGTAAACCGTAATTTAAATAATAATAAACAATAGGAGGTTATGAAAATGGAAAGGGAAGAAAAATTAGTAAATACGCAAGGGAAGACCAGAGAGCTGGTCCTGTTTTCGCTGTTTACTGCATTGACGGCTATCGGGGCGTTTATCCGTGTGCCTGTACCGCTGTGTCCGTTCACACTGCAACTTTTATTTACCACTTTGGCGGGACTGATACTGGGGAGTAAAAAAGGTGCCGCTTCCGTAGCGGTTTATGTCGCTTTGGGCTTGGCCGGTGTGCCTGTATTTACCCAGGGAGGCGGACCGGGGTATATTTTCCAGCCGACGTTCGGCTATCTTTTGGGATTTATTGCCGGAGCGTGGTTGACGGGAAAAATTTGTGAAACTGCAGAAGTAAAATCTTTCGGCCGTGTTCTTTTTGCCAACCTGGCAGGACTTATGGTGGTCTATCTTTGCGGCATGATTTACGTTTATTTCATTAACAATTTTTATTTAAACACACCTATCGGTCTTTGGCCGCTTGTCTTATATTGTTTCCTCCTGGCCGTACCGGGAGATTTGGTTCTTTGCATAGTAGCAGCGATTCTGGCACGGAAATTATTCCGTATACGCCTTTAATTTTGAGAAAGAAGGATAGTTATGGGAAAGGGATTATTTATTACAGGGACGGATACAGATGTAGGGAAAACGTATGTCACGGCATTGCTGGTGAAAACGCTCCGGAAAGCAGGATTTGATGTAGGCTACTATAAAGCGGCTATCAGCGGAGCTCCGACGGTTGCGGAAAGTGACGCCGGTTTTGTCAATCGTTTTGCCGGAATTAATGAACCGGAGGATATGATACTTTCTTATTTATATCAAAATGCAATTTCTCCGCATCTGGCAGCACGGATAGAAGGAAATCCGGTGGAAAAACAAGTGATTCTGAAAGCCTGGGAGCGTGTCACGAAAGCTTACCCCTATGTCACGATGGAAGGAAGCGGCGGTATCATGTGTCCGATCAGGCATGATGAAAAGGCAGTGTACTATCTGGAAGATATCATTCAGTGGCTGCATTTGCCGGTACTTGTGGTTGCCAATGCGGGACTCGGAACAATCAATCATGTGGTGACGACCTGTGAGTACATCAAAAACAGACATATTCCCGTCAAAGGAATCCTTCTGAATCATTGGAAAGGTGGCATTATGGAAGAAGATAATGTCAAAATGATAGAAGAAATCACAGGTGTGAAAGTGCTTGCAAAAATCCGTGACGGTGATTCTCTTTTGGATATCGACGCCGAAAAAATCATTTCACTCTATGAATAAAAAGAGAGGAAAGAGAGAGCAAGGAGTATAAAGGGAGTATAAAGGAGATACAAATGGGAGAAACAATCAATTGGGAGTCGGAAGATAAAAAATATATATGGCACCCTGCCATGCAAATGAAAGATAATGAAGTATTTCCGCCTGTCGTCATTGACCATGGGAAAGGGGTCTATTTGTATGGCACGGACGGAAAAAAATATTTGGATATCATTTCCTCCTGGTGGTGCAACCTGCTCGGGCATTGCCATCCGGAAATCAATGAAGCACTGAAAAAACAGGTGGATGAACTGGAACATGTCATTTTTACCAATTTTTCCCATAAACCGGCCATCGAACTTGCCCGGGAACTGGAAAAATTATTGCCTCCGGGACTTACAAAATTCACATTTCATGACAACGGTTCCTCTGCCGTGGAAGCAGCCATGAAAATGGCGTTCCAGTATCATTACCAGACGGGACATAAAGAAAGGACAAGATTTATGTGTCTTCCCGAGTCCTACCATGGAGAAACTATCGGCGCTCTTTCTGTAGGATCGATGGATTTATATGCCAAAATTTTTCACCCTATGCTGATGGATAATATCCACTTTGACGGACTCGATTGCTATCGCTGTCCTTATCACAAAACAAGAGAAACTTGCGACGTCGATTGCTTTGAAAGTGCGGAAGAAGCCTTTGAAAAATACGGAAAAGAAACAGTGGCGGTCATTGTAGAGCCTGTACTCCAAGGGGCGGCGGGAATGCGGATATATCCGGCGGAATATTTGCGGAAACTCCGCGAGCTTTGCGATCGCTACGGCGTGCTGATGATTGACGATGAAATCGCGGCAGGATTCGGGCGGACAGGAAAATTATTTGCTATCGAGCATGCAGGAATCAGCCCCGATATTCTCTGTACCTCTAAAGGACTTACCGGGGGTTATATGCCGATGTCGCTTACAGTGACGACGGATACGATTTATAAAGCTTTTTACGATGACTTCGGAACGCACAAAGCCTTCGTCCACAGCCATACTTATGCGGGAAATCCGATGGCCTGTGCCGTAGCACTGACAGTACTTAAAATTTTAAAACGGGACCATGTTTTAGAAAAAGTCAATGAAAACGGCCGTTATCTCCATGAAGAACTGATGAAAGCTTTGGGAAATCATAAACATGTAGGAGAAATCAGGCATATCGGACTCATCAATGCGATAGAGCTTGTAGAAGATAAAAAAACAAAAAAAGCCTTCCCCCCGGAAAAGAGAGCAGGCTGGCATATTTTCCGTAAAGCCATGGACGCGGGACTCGTACTCCGTCCCATGGGAGACGTCATTTATTTCAATCCGCCCCTGACCATTGAACGAAAGGATTTGGATAAGGCGGTCAAACTTTGCAAGGAAGCGGTAATAAGCGTATTGGGAGAATAAAAGATTTACAGTCGATAAAAAAACAGAACGGAATAGGCGAATAAGAACCGGATAACGAGCTGACATTGATTACAATCGGTGTCAGCTTTATAATTACCTGTAAGAATGGAGAGAAAACGGAAAGAAATTAATCGTGCATTTGCCGCGCTATTTTTCATGGCTTAGAAATTTGGCAAGGACACAATTGATATCTCTTGAAAAATTAAATCCCAGGGGCGAAACGGTTAGAGAATACATTCGGAAAGCGGTCTGAAATATTTTATAGGAGGCATTTTTGAGAACATATCAAAATAAAGAGGAACTGAAAGCGGAGATTGCCAAAAGTTTTGAAAAATATATTTCGGAATTTGACGGCATTCCGGAAGAGTTGAAAGATAAGAGGATCGAGGAAACGGACAGAACTCCGGCGGAAAATCTTGCTTACCAGGTCGGCTGGACAACGCTTGTTCTTAAATGGGAAGAGGACGAGAAAAACGGACGGCAAGTACATACCCCGTCGGATATATTCAAATGGAATCAGCTGGGCGGGTTATACCAGTGGTTTACAGATACCTATGCGCATTTATCACTCAAAGAGCTGCAAGACAGATTAAGAGAAAATATACAGGCGATTTATGCCATGATTGACTCCCTAAGTGAAGAAGAATTATTTCAACCCCATATGAGAAAATGGGCCGATGAATCGACAAAGACAGCAGTTTGGGAAGTGTACAAGTTTATCCATGTAAATACCGTTGCCCCGTTCGGAACGTTTCGGACAAAAATCAGAAAATGGAAAAAGGCGGTACTGTAAATCCCGGTTTCATATCATGAAATTTGATAAACAGCCGATAAAGAGGATAGCCCAAGCTATCGTCTTTTTTGTATTTCGCTTATAAATGGGTATAATACATATAAATTGCAAAGCATGATTCAAAGGAAGGGAATGAAAATGCTCGAAATGAAACCGAATCGGAAAAATTGGAATACCCGCGGTGAGGATGCACGGGTTCGTATAGAAGAAGCGGCGCACTTGGCGGACGGCAAAGTGGTGCGTGTGGAAGATACGGTCCGTCTTTTGGAAACGGTTCTTCGTTCCGGCGACAGGGTCAATATAGAGGGGGATAACCAGAAACAGGCGGATTTTTTGGCAGAGGAACTTTGCAAAGTAGATCCGTCAAAGGTGCATGATTTGCATATGATTCAGTCCACTCTTTCCATACCGGCCCATTTGGATGTTTTTGAAAAGGGAATTGCCAAAAAACTTGATTTTGCATATGCAGGAAGTCAGGGTAAACGGCTTGCCCAAATGGTACAGGATGGACGTATCGAGCTTGGGGCGATTCATACTTATCTTGAAATGTACAGCCGTTATTTCGTAGATTTGGTGCCCCGTGTGGCTCTTTTGGCAGCCGATGAGGCGGACAGGGAAGGAAATATTTATACAGGGTTTTCTACGGAAGACACGCCTGCTATTGCGGAAGCGACAAAATTCAATCAGGGGATTGTAATTGTCCAGGTGAATAAATTGGTGGATAAGGTGTCCCGCGTGGATATCCCGTCCGGTTGGATTGATTTTGTGATTGAAAGTCCGAAACCTTATCTTTTGAACCCGTTATTTACAAGAGATCCTGCTAAAATCGGTGACGAAAGAATATTGAAAGCCATGATGGCCGTCAAGGGAATTTACGGAGAGTACGGAGTGCAGGTGCTGAACCATGGTGTCGGTTATGATACGAGTGCCATTGAACTGATTCTTCCCACTTACGGGGAAGAATTGGGATTAAAAGGAAAGATTTGCAAACACTGGGTATTGAATCCCCATCCGACAATGATACCGGCGATTGAAACGGGTTGGGCGGAAAATTTGTATCCTTTCGGCTCCGAAGTGGGCATGGAAAACTATATCAAAGCAAGGCCTGATATTTTCCCCATAGGCCCTGACGGAACGATGCGTTCAAACCGTGCTTTTGCCCAAGCGGCCGGTCATTATGCGGCAGATATGTTTATTGGCTCAACCATGCAAATTGACCGTTACGGAAATTCTTCGACGGCGACAAAGAATAATGTGGCCGGTTTCGGCGGTGCTCCGAATATGGGGTGTGATGCCAAGGGCCGCCGCCATGTAACGCAAGCTTGGTTCCGGTGTGGCAATGAAGTATCGAACCGTATGGAACTCACAGGGGAGTGTAACCGCGGAAAGAAATTAGTTGTCCAGGTGATTACGACCGTTTCAGAAAAAGGCTTCCCCGGCTTTGTCGAGGAGTTGGATGCTATCCGGTTGAAGAAAAATGCAGGTCTTGATTTAGAACCGGTCATGATTTATTCAGATGACCTGACACATATCGTGTCGGAAGTGGGGATTGCTTATCTCCATAAATGTGCAAATATGGAAGAACGGATGCAGGCCATTCGGGCGGTAGCAGGAAATACGGAAGTCGGAAAGCTTGAAGATCCGGAAGAAACAAGAAAGCTGAGAAAGGCGGGCATTGTCAAGCTTCCTGAAGACTTGGGAATTGATAAAGGCAGGGCAACAAGAGAGCTTTTAGCCGCGAAAAATATGAAGGACCTTGTGGATTGGTCCGGCGGACTCTATGATCCTCCTGCCAAATTCCGGAATTGGTAAATGAAAAAACAGGGCAGATAAAATATCTGCCCTGTTTTTGATAAAGGAATCTATTTTATAGTGATTATTCCAAATGTTCTATCGTAATATTTGGAAAATATATATGACCCGAGTTTATAGAAATTACTGCGAGAATTACATTTTATTCTATGATCAGGGGGAGATGTCCCGATGTATGAACCATCCAGAGTCCAAACGTGTGTTTTGTTTATGCAAAGTGTCATTCCTGAATTTTTAAACATACTTTGTATAAGCAGTTTAAATTTTTCAGCTTCTGAGTAATAAGGATAATCTTTGACAATTTTTTTTGACATAGTTTCTAAAGAATAATTATAGTCATAATCAAATACAATATTAAACTCAAAAATCATCTCCTGAGAATAAGAAATCTGATAATATTTAGCTTTCAGTGTATAATAGGGAGGTGAATAGCGGAGAGATTCTATGGAGTTAGTATCTACATAAGCGGGCCACTCTGCATTTCCAAATATCTTTTTATATTGTGAGGGATTGTTTTGGATTGTGCTAAGTGAAATAGCAAAAATCATATAAGGCATCAATACTATTGGAAATAGTATTGCCAATAACCGCTTTATCATAAGAACCTCCAAATAAGAAATATAGATTACTGTTTTTATTTTAGCATTATTTTTGATTAAAAAAAAGAAATAAATTACTAACTCTTGCGCAAAAGAGAATATACTATAGAAATGAATAAAGTAATGCTAAAGATAAGAAAGTTTATGGAGAAAATGATTTATAACTGAAAAGACAGTAGCAAAAGAAATCGGATTTGCTACTGTCTTTTTGATAAAGGAATCTATTCTATAGGGCTTAGGCTTATTCCAAATGGTCTATCGTAATATTTGGAAAATATATATAGCCCGAGTTTATGGAATTTACTGCGAGAATTACATTTTATTCTACGATCAGGGGTAGCTGTCCCGATGTATGAACCATCCAGAGTCCCAACGCGTATTTTGTTTATGCAAAGTGTCATTCCTGAATTTTTATAGATACTTTGTATAATCAGTTTAATTTTTTCAGCTTCTGAGTAATAAGGATAATCTTTGGTAATTTTTTTTGACATAGTGTCTAAAGAATAATTATAGTCATAATCAAATACAATATCAAACTCAAGAATTCTATCCTCAGAATAATCAATATGATAATATTTAGCTTTCAGTGTATAATAGGGAGGTGAGTAGTGGAGAGATTCTATGGAGTTAGGATCTACATAAATGGTAAAAGCTGCATTTTCAAGTACCTTTTCGTATTGTGAGGGATTGTTTTGGATTGTACTAAGTGAAATAGCAAAAATCATATAAGGCATGAATACTATTGGGAATAGTGTTGCCAATAATCGCTTTATCATAAGAACCTCCAAATAAGAAATATAGATTACTGTTTTTATTTTAGCATTATTTTTGATTAAAAAAAAGAAATAAATTACTAACTCTTGCGCAAAAGAGAATATACTATAGAAATGAATAAAGTAATGCTAAAGATAAGAAAGTTTATGGAGAAAATGATTTATAACTGAAAAGACAGTAGCAAAAGAAATCGGATTTGCTACTGTCTTTTTTTAATTGTCATCGGCAGTAAAAGGATTGATGGTGCGGATAATCCATTTTTCCCCGCCCGTAAATTTTGAATTGTATTTTCTTGCGGTCCGCTCATAGCGTGTTTTCAAATCGGAAACGGCTTTTTCCAATGAAGTCAGACGTTTGATGACCGTTTCCGGCCTCATATCGCTTTGGCAAAGGGGACAAACCGGCGGGGTGATGTACGTACGGTTAATTTTAGAGTGGCAGTGCGGGCAGGAAATGAAATCTGCGGTGAATCGTTTCGTTTCCTGATTCTCTTTATACTCTTTAAGCAGCCGCTCTTTATCGGCAAGGCGTTTCTGCAAAGAAATCATTTGCGGGGACGGCTCGATTCCGATTTTGTACTTTACCGCATAGGTGGTAGGAAGGGATTTTAAGAATTCGACAGCCTGTACTTTGGTGTTGAATACTTTTTCTTTAAAGAACAGTCCTTTGAAAACACGGTTGGCTTCTCTTTTTGAAAATCCTTCGGCAAGCATTTGTTCTTTCATATCATCTTTGATGGCTTGCGAGGGTTTCGTGATATTATACTCCCAGAATTTTTCTTTCCATAATCCGGAAGGGCCTTTTATATTCGCAGATATATCACTTTCCGAAGGTGTGCCGGGCAGTACAGGTTGATTCGGTTCTTCGTTTTTTGGTGTGGCAGGTACTTCTTTTTTGTCTTTGACCGGAGCGGCAGAAAGAGGTGCTTTTTTCTTTGTTTCTTTCTTTTCTTCCGGATTTACAAAATCAAATAACGAGGTTTCTTCAAAATTCGGATCTTCAGACATAATAAACTCCTATCGATGATATTATGTTAATCATATCATGAATTTTTACTTTATACAGTGTTTTTCTTGGGTTTTTCAAAAAATTCTTCGGATAAGAAATGACAGGTCTGAAAAATAAAGAATTGACATTGCGGAAATCCGGAACATAAAAAAACAGCCGCCCTTTTAACAGGCAGCTGTTTTTATCGAAGTCGAACTTCTTATTTCATATCCGGATGAATTTCTTTAACAAGCCGTTCCAAAGCGTCTACGGTTCTCACGCCGGGGGTGATTTCTGCAAGACGGACACGAAGGAAATGATTTTCTTTAATCGCTGTTACGGAGGAAAGCTGGGGATTATTTTTCAGTCTTTCCACTTTATTGGCAAAGTCATCATCCGTTCTGTCGCTGGCAGTGTAGTCGACAATGATAACGTAGTCCGGGTTCGCTTGAACGAAAGATTCCCAACTTGTTTTTGCCCAGGTTTTGTCAACGCCCTGACCGGCCATGACATTGTCGGCGCCGATGAGTTTCAAAACGTTGGTGGTATATCCTTCAAAAACGGTAAAAGGAGCATCGTCTTCAGAATCAAAGACGAAAACTCTGACATGAGGGATATCTTTGATTTTGTCCTGGATGGTGCCCAGTTTCTTCTTCTGGCTGTCCACCCATTTCCGAGCGTTGTCTTCCAAACCGAATATTTTACCGAGTTCCAACATATCATTGAAATTGGTTTCCAAAGTTGCATTGGTATCCTGCATGGAGTCGGGAATGAAAATGGGAACACCGGCGGAAATGATTTTTTCAGCGGGAATGGCACGTTTACTGAAATCGACTTCCCAACCGATGACAAAGTCCGGCTTGACAGACATAAATTTTTCGTACGACGGCCATTTTTCAGCCAGAACGGGAACTCTTTTGTAGGCTTCGGCAATCGGTTCATAGAGTTCTTCTTCTTTGAATGAGGTGCCTACCATTTGTTTCTCCGCTCCGATGGTGAGAAGCATTTCGGTGGGTGCAAATGACATGGTGACGGCCCGTTTCGGCGGGGCGGATACTTTCATGTCTATTTTTTTGCCATCGATAGTTTCTGTCCAAGTGGTACCGCTTGCTTTATCGGTCGGCTTGGTTGCAGGATTACATCCTGTAAGTACGAGTCCGATACTTGCAGCAGCCAGAAACAGTGTTATAGATTTCTTTAAGTGATTTTTCATGTTCGAGCTCCTTTACGGCACGACGTGAAACCAGAATCGTTATATTTTATCTTTTATTTCATGTCGGGATGCATTTCTTTAGCAAGACGTTCGAGAGCATCGACGGTTCTGACACCCGGGGTGATTTCAGAGAGACGGACACGGATGAAATGATTTTCTTTGATAGCTTTTACGCCGGCAAGCTGCGGATTGTTTTTCAGCTTTTCTACTTTCTTTTCAAAGTCACCGTCATTCCGGTCACTGGTGGAGTAATCAACGATGATGATGTAATCGGGATTAGCCTGAACAAAGGATTCCCAGCTGGTTTTTGCCCATGTCTTGTCTACGTTTTGGCCGGCCATTACATTCTTTACGCCGATAAGTTTGAGAATATTGGTGGTGTAGCCTTCAAATACGGTGAAAGGATCTCCGTCTTCCGAGTCAAATACGAAAGCGGTTACTTCCGGCAGATTCTTTAATTTGGACTGGACTTCTTCCAGTTTCTTTTTCTGGCTGTCTACCCATTTCTTAGCATTGTCTTCTTTATGGAAGATTTTTCCGTATTCCAACATATCATTGAAGTTGGTTTCCAAGGTGGCATTGGTATCCTGCATGGAATCCGGAACGAAAATAGGAATGCCTGCTGCTATAATTTTTTCGGCAGGAATGCCTCTTTTGGTAAACGGTACTTCCCAGCCCGTTACGAAATCGGGATTGACGGACATCAACTTTTCATAGGACGGCCATTTTTCGGAAAGAACGGGAACTTTTGCATAGGCTTCAGCCACCGGTTTATAAATTTCTTCTTCCTTGAAAGCCGTTCCCGCCATTTGATCTTGAAGCCCTAAAGCGAGCATCATTTCTGTAGTGGCAAAAGACATGGACACCGCTTTTTTCGGCGGCTGTGTCACTTTCATGTCGGCTTTTTTGCCGTCCAGCGTTTCTGTCCAGCTGACGGCGGAAGAGGTTGGGTCTTTCTTGGCGGACGGATCGGTACCGCAACCGGAGAAAATCATTCCCGAAGTGACGGTGATAACGAGAGCAGTGAGTAAGGGTTTAAAACTTTTTTTCATAAAATCCTCCTAAAAAATGGTAATAGAAAACAATCATAAAATCTATCAGCAATAAAGGAAATGTTTTTCCTCATGCACGGAGTGATAAAAGGGGACTTCGAAAAGGCGGCTCATTTTTTCCGCGGTGAGAACATGGTCCGTCGGTCCCTGATCGACAATTTGCCCCGATTTCATGATGACGGCGTGGTCACAATACCGGGCGGCTAAAGACAGGTCGTGAAGAACAATGATGACCGTTCCGTGGGTGTGAAATTTTTTCAAATGCTCCATCAACGCCAGTTTATATTTCACATCCAGATGATTGGTCGGTTCATCCATCAGAAGAAGCTGCGGGTTTTGGGCAAATGCTTTGGCAATCAGTACCCGCTGCTTTTCGCCGCCGGACATGTGTTTCATTTCCTGTCCGTACAAAGAAAAGGCTCCCGTTTCTTTCATGACCTTTTCCACGATTTTATAATCCGTATCCGAGTAATCGGAAAAACGGTCTTTAAAAGGATAACGACCGGTCAGTACGACTTCTTCCGCTTTTAATTCACCGACCATGCCGAATCCCTGCTGCACCATGACGGCGACTTCCTTGGCATAGGCGCTTCGCGGGATATGTTCGACCGGTGTTCCTTTATAAAAAACGGTATGCTTGCTCGGCAGGCGGCGTGATAAATGAGAAAGCAAAGTGGATTTGCCGCAGCCGTTGGGACCGACAATGCAGGTCATGCTGCCTTCTTCTACAGAAAAGGAAATATTTTTCAAGATTTCTTTTCCGCCAACCTGATAAGATAAGTTTTCTACAGTAATCATGATTGTTCTCCGTAACGATGGGTGACAATCCAAAGGAATATAGGCGCTCCGACAATGGACGTCAAAACACCTATGGGAATTTCTTCAGGAGCGAACATTGCACGGGAGAGCACATCCGCCCACACCATGACTAAAGCGCCGATGAGAGAGGAAAAGATGACGAGCTTTCCGTGCGTCGGGCCGGCAACGTATCTTGCCAAATGGGGAGTAATGAGACCGGCAAAGCCGATAATGCCCGCTTTGGAAACGAGAAAGGCAACGACGAGAGAAGAAATGATGACAATAAAAAGCTGAAGACGTTTTTTATTGAGTCCGAGATATTCCGCTTCTCCTTCTCCGAGAAGCATGAGATCCAAGTCATTGCGGATCAGCCATAGGAAAAGAGCCATAAGAAAAACGGGGATAGTGACAGACGCCAGATCGCCCCATTTCATACCGGAAAGACTGCCCAAAAGCCAAAACATGGCACTCCGCACTTGGGCTTCATGCCGCGCTCCGTAAATAATCATCATCGTGAGAGAAGAAAATAAAGCGGAAACACCCATGCCGACAAGGATAAGACGAACGGGGCTGGAGCTTTTCCCCGCGCAAACGGTGACGATCAGAGTGGAAATGGCGGCTCCTATAAAAGCGCCGGAAGATACATTGTATTCGCCTAAAAAAGAAAACCAACCCCAGATGATGGCAATGACGGCACCCGTACTGGCGCCGGAAGATACGCCGAGGACATAGGGGTCGGCCAGATCATTTCTTGTCATGGTTTGCAGAACAAGTCCGCAAAGAGAAAGCCCCATTCCGCAAAGCGCGGAAAAAATGGTGCGGGGAATCCGTATTTGCCACAAAATCAAGGAAGAAGTGGTATCGGCGGTATGCCCGTCCCGTATAAATGATGTGACTTCGGAAACCAAATCACCGGTCGGAATGTAAACGGAACCGAAACGCACGGAAAGAATCATACTGAAAATGAGCAAAATCAAAATAGCGGTAAACCAAAACGATGATTTCACCAAACCGGAAGCGGAAGAAGATTTCATAAGACCCTCACTGATACAGATTAAATTTATATATCTTTAATCAGTATATCATAAAATGAAAAAAATAATATAATAAAATTAAACGGGATAAATCAGAAATATAAAAAAACATGTGAAAATGACGGGTAAAATGATTTTGGAGAAAATTTTAATTTTTTGAAAAACAAAAAAATAACGGCAGTGTTTTGGGTTTGACATCTGCCATTATTTTTATTGAATGATAATTTGTAAATTTTTGTTTTCCCCAGCCGCTTCCTCGAAAACCCGGAGCATTTGTTTTCCGTAATTTCCCAGGTACATGGGGCTTGTGATTTCTTTCGGAATCATGATTGTCTGTTTCTCATAAATATCGGTAAGGCAATCATAGAGAGCGTCCAGATTGTTTCCGTAGTAATCTGGAAATGCCAACTTTTTTTTCAGATAGGAGTGAGCGTCTTCTTTTGTTTTAAAATAAGGGAGAGCAAGTTTGATTTCCATAGGAGCCTCTTTTAGTATAATCGTTCAAAGTCTTTGTAGTGGGACGGAGAGTAATAAATCAAACCGTCATCGGAATAGCAGATACGCTTGGCGTTTCTGTTTCCTTTGACGTAGTCAATATCACATTCTTTCCATGCACGGCCGTTTTTTTCAGGAAGAAGTTTTTCGTAGTTTCCGAAACGGTCACCGCCGATGCTTTTTCCCGGGGCAACGCGGTCGAGGGTGCCTTCTTCTTTCCAACCCAGTTTTCGCGCTTCTTTTTTTGTAATGTAATTGGAAGGAAGCGTTTTATATTTGTGAATATAAGCGGCGACATGCTCTTTATCCGTATAAGTGCCGTCTTTTTTGACGGTAATTCCGCCGGTTTCTTTTTCAGAGGAATAAGCCACACCCGCTGGGGGCGCCGTGTGAGGTCTCTGATTCGTGCTGCATGCCGTAAGGAGAAAGAAGGAAAGGAATACGGTTAAAATAAGAGACAGAAGTTTTTTCATAGAGGTTTCCTTTGGGTAAGTGAGCGGAGTGTCTTATTTTTTACCGGCAGCAAACTTTTTGGCAAATCCGGCAAAATTTTTAATGAAATACTGTTTTACGCTTTCGGCAGGGGCAGACAAAGTGTGTCCTTTTTCCCAGGTAAGACCGATATAGCGCTGGCAAGTCGGGGACGCAATGGGAACGAGTGAGACCTTGTCACCGCCGACACCGTGCCAGGTAATGCTGGGGGCAAAAGAAACACCCAATCCGGCTTTGATAAATTCGCGGACCGTGCCGGGATTGTCACTTTCCAAAATGACATGGGGTGTGAATCCTGCCATCTGGCAATAAAAGTCTGTAATACTCCGGAGAACAGCCCCCTGCTGGAGCGAAATAAAATCGGATTTTTCAAAGTCTTCAAGGTTTACGGATTTTTTATCGGCCAGCGGATGGATGTCAGGCATGGCAAGCATGATATCTTCCCGCAGAAGGGTGGCCGAGTGATCCGTGTCAATCGGATTGATACTGCTCGAAAGATATAAATCGACATGTCCGTGATGACGACGGTCTGCCTGGTCACGCTGCTGGATAATTTCAAAGCGGATTTGCGGATATTCTTTTTTAAATTCCGTAAGGAAAGCAGGGATAATCATAGACGCTGCAAAAATAGAAATGGTCACCGTCATATCCTGGGCTTCTTTGGCATCTTCCAGTTCCTTTTGGGCACTCTTGAGTTCCCGCATAATCCGGTTGGTATGGCTCAGCAAAATTTCACCGTATTTTGTCAGTACGATATTTCTGCCGGCTCTGCGAAAAAGAGGGACACCCAATTCCAGTTCCAACATTTTTATGGTATGGGAAAGAGAGGGCTGCGATATATGAAGTGCCTGTGCGGCATGGGTAAGATGTTGCATTTCCGCTGTTTTTTGGAAGTACGTCAGCGCGAGAAGTGTGAGTCTCATAAATCCTCCTTAGGTAAATACCTGTTATTGCATAAATTATACTCTTCACTCTATTATTATTCAATGATTAAAAAGATTTTGCATGTAAAACTATGAATAAAAAAACTGATAGAAAATAAACGAGAAAAAGAAAATAAAATTGATTGAATAAGTTTTGTTTTATGAAAATAACAGATTAAAATAAAATTTTCATACATAAAGGAAATACTGTCCGTTCCGGAAAAAAGAGAAGAATTTGACACTTTTCGTGTTTCATGGTACAACGAAATCTATGGAACGAATAAACTGAAATTTCTTATAAAATGAGGAAAGAAGGAACTATGGAATTTTTTATAGATACGGCAGATATCGAAGCCATCAAAGAAGCAAATGAGCTCGGTTTTATCTCGGGCGTTACGACAAATCCGTCCCTGGTTGCAAAGGAAAGAAAGGATTTTCATTCCGTAATCCAGGAAATTGCAGGGATTGTGGATGGCCCTGTTTCGGCCGAGGTTTTGTCCGATAAAGCGGATGACATGATTGAAGAAGGGAGAGTTCTCGCAGCACTCGCTCCGCGGGTGGTTGTCAAGATTCCGATGACGTCGGAGGGAATGAAAGCGGTTAAAGGATTAAAGAAATTGGGGATCCGCACCAACGTGACACTTGTATTTTCCGCCAACCAGGCTTTGTTGGCGGCACGGTCGGGCGCTTCCTATGTCAGTCCTTTTGTCGGACGCATTGATGACATCGGCTGGGACGGGGTGGAATTGATTTCCACGATTTCGGAAATTTTTAATTTGCACGGGATAGAAACAAAAATTATCGCCGCTTCTATCCGCAAACCCCGGCATATTATCCAATGCGCTTTAGCGGGAGCGGACATAGCCACCGTGCCGTTTGAAGTGCTTCTGGATGCCATGAAGCATCCTTTGACGGAAAAGGGAATCCGGCAATTCAAAGAGGATTGGGAAAAAGCGGATATGAAAAACAAGGCTCTCTGAAGAGGGCTTTTTTCATGCGTCAAAAGATATTCATACGACAGATTTGTTTAGTATAATAAAAATAAAATCGGTTTGCTTCGGTAAAAGAAAAGATAAAAATTTATTGTCCGCCGTGCAGAGAAACCATTCTGCCAAGTATGGACGAAAGCGGAGCGGACATGGGGGAATGAAATAACCGGGCTGTGGATAGGAAAGGAAGCGGCGATGAAAAAGAAAAAGAATAGGGTCATGACAAAAAAAGAAAGAGTGGAAGCGGCGATCAGCGGAGCGGTTGTGGACACCGTTCCCTATACAATCCGGATTTCTCCTCCGGAAAAGATGACAGTGACGGCACATGCGGAATTTACAGCCCGCACGGCACGAGAGCAGGATTCAGATTTACTCATAGCCATGCATAGTGATAAGTATGTGCAGGATTTTTGCGGCGGAGAAAACTTATTTTCCCAAGGAGAGTATCAAGATTGGCAAAAAATAAAACCCCTGTCCCTGAACCGGGGGATTTTGGCGGAAGAGCGGGACTATTTAAAATGTCTTTTAGATAAAACAAAAGGGGAAATTCCTCTCCTTTTTACAGTTCTCAGTCCGATCACAGCGGCATTCAAGCTGTGTCCGTCATTGGCGGAGCATATAGAGAACGGACATGGAAACGAAGTCAGGCGGGGATTGGCGGCCATTACGGAAACCACCTGTGCTTTTGTTCAGCGGCTTATAGAAACGGGTGCAGACGGAATTTTCTTTGTGGCGGAAAAAGCTTCCTACCGGTTTATGGAAGAACATCTTTATAGGGAATATGGAATGCCTTATGATTTGGCAGTGTTGTCCGCTTCATCGGGGTGGTGTAACGTGCTTCATGCGCCGGGAAAAGAAATTATGTTTCCCGTTCTCAGAAAATATCCGGTACAGGTTTTCAGTTGGAATGTCCGGGATTCTTTGCCGGCTGTCAGGGAGGCCGCAATGCTCATGGACGTCTGTCTTATGGTAGGGCCGGGCAAAAGAGAAATCACGGAGAGGGATAGAAATTATATAGAATACAGCTTATATAACATTATGGAACAGACAAATGGAAAAAAAGTCATTGTTTCCGCAGAGTCTCGCATTTCCGGAAAAGAGGACGAGGAGATCATTTCTTTCATAAGAAAAGCGAAAAAAGAAATAGAAGAAAAAATGGTAAAGAAAAATTCATAAAATAAAACGACTCCGATTAGGAAGAAAGGAGTCGTTTTTTATGCTTATTTTTTAGGCGGATAAGTTTCCAAAGCAGTGGTGTGGAATCTTGTATTCTTGATGCCGTAAATAAAGAAACCGAGTACATTTACCAGTACGCCGTAAAGAATGATTTCCCAACCGCAGCCGTAGACGGCATATACACTGTAGATACCGCCGATGATGGCTGCCAGATTCGGAAGCTTTGCTTTGACGGAAGAAATGTGTTCCGCTTTTTGCAAATCGGGAACAGAAGCCATGGAAAGAAGATAAGGGACAAGATTGATCATAACGGCGAGATTAATTAAGATATTGAATTGCTTCAGCAATGTGGGGCTGATCGTGGAAAGAGTCATCAGTGACTGGATCACCACCAAGGTGCCGATGGCTACATAAGGAGCACTGAATTGATTGACTTTTTTCAAAAACCCGGGGAAAAGACCGATGGTAGAAGCTTCTCTGACCACTTCGGAAACAGTAAACTGCCAAGCCGTAAGAGATACGAAGCAGGAGATGATGAGCATGCAGGAAACGATGTATCCTGCGGTTTCCCCAAACATCATGGCATAGGCGAGACCGAAAGGTGCACCCGAACCGACCAGTTCGGAATGAGGTACAATGCCGCCAATCAGAGCCGTAGATGTGGTATAGCATACTCCTGCAAGCAGTGTACCCGCCATGACGGCAACGGGAACATTTTTTTCGGGATTTTCCACCGTTTCGGAATTGGCGCAAGCGGTTTCCAAACCGAGAAACGCCCAAAGAATGACGGCGATGGAATCACGCATGGTGATATAAAAAGGAGCGTTTTCCGGATTCCATGCCGATTGATAGGTTTCCAGACTGAAATGAGTCCATCCGAAGAAAATCAGACCCGCTACGGGAAGACATACACAGAGAATGCCCAATGTGGTAAATCTCCCGAACTTTTTCGGACCGACCAGGCTGATAGCCGCCGCCATACAAAGTGTAAAGATAGTGGCGGAACAAACGTGGAGAGGGGACAAATCAAAACCGAAAACATAAGAAATGTAGCTTACGACACCTGTGGCAATTGCTACATTGGCAATAATTAAAGAAATGGAATAAGAGTAATTGGAAATGAAATTACCCGCTTTTCCAAAGCGGTATTCCGCATAACCGCCCATGCCGCCCACCTTTTTGCTGTACATACCGCATTTGGCAAAGGCGTAGGCAAGGATGGTGGCACCTATAGAAGCCAGAATCCAGGCAAAAATTGAAACGGTACCGATTTCGGCAAGTTTTGCGGGAAGAAGAATAATTCCCGAGCCCATCATATTGATGGCAGTGACGGTGGTAAGTTGTACCACTCCCATTTTTCTGTTATCAGACAAGGCAGTTCCCTTCTTTCTTTACCAATTTCCGAAATGAACCGGAACGGGGGAATAGTTGTCCGGACTTTCACCGGGATGCTCTGATGCCTCAAAGCATACGCAAACCCCATTTACTTTCGTTATGGTGAAAGAAACAGGGAAAAAAGAAAACCATACACTTGGAAAAGTGTTTCGCTGCTCATCTGCTAATTATGCAGGGCGCGATTTTTTTGCTGCATGAAATATAACATAGAAAAACGGAAAGTACAATACAAAAAAAGCAGAAAAAAGAAATTATTTTTCCGTGAGGAAATAAGAGGAGTTTCAAGGAGAAAAAAGAAAATAAAAGATAAATGGAGAAAAAAGGAAGCGTTTTATGAATAGACGTGAAAGAATGGAATACATCATGATACATTATGTTTTTTGGGAGAGAGTAAAGAGGAGTCGGAAATGTCCCCTATATAGGGCTGTTTGCGTTTTCATGGAGAAAAAAATAAAAAATATGAATGAATAAATATTCAAAATAATAGAATAAAATTTAAGCCATACTGGAGGTCAAAAATTGAATATGAACTGTAAAACCTTGAAATTAACTTTTTTGGGCTGAAAAGAGTGAGAATGAACAAAAATAATTTCATAAATGAGAAAATGAAAGCCAATTTGAGAATGAAATAAATTTTCTTGTTTACGGTAGAAAAAAATTTTATAGTTTCATTTGAGGCGATGAAGTATTCATTTCGAAGGATTCATCTTGTTGTTCAACCCATAATCTGAATGAACAGGACAAAACTTTACATATATAAATCTTATCTAAGTAAAATCGGCGAAAAGAATATTTCAGGCAGGAGATTTGACATGAAATTTGTTGTAAATCACAGGTATAGTGTATAATATATGAATAAACTGAGAGATATATTTATTTTTATTGATAGAGAAAAGGAGCAGTGTCATGGCAGAATTGCAGCGTACGCTGGTAACCAAAGAGGGCCTTGAAAAATTAGAAAAAGAGCTGGACGAACTCCGGACAAAAACTCGTGCCGAGGTGGCACAGAGATTGAAAGAAGCCATTGCAATGGGCGACCTTTCAGAAAACTCTGAATACGATGATGCCAAAAACCAGCAATCTTTTGTGGAAGGCCGCATTAAAGAGCTGGAGCAGCAAATCCGGACGGCAGAAGTCATTGACAGCAAAAAGCGTGGCAGAAAAAGCCGTGTGGATTTGGGAGCGACAGTTGTGATTCAGGACATGAGTGATGAAGCGGAGGAAACGGTGACGATTGTGGGAAGTACGGAATCGGATCCGTTTGAAGGAAAAATCTCCAATGAATCGCCGGTAGGTCGTGCTTTAATGGGAGCTAAAGTGGGAGATGTTGTAGAATCGGATTCTCCTGTGGGCGTTATCAAATATAAAGTAGTAAAAATTAAATAGGAAAAGGTATCCAAAAGGAAGGGCTAAAAATGACAGAAAAACTGAATGACCAAATGCTGATCCGCCGCGGCAAGCTGGAAAAAATTGCCGAATTGGGATTTGAACCTTATGGCGGCCGTTTTGACTGGACACACCACACCGATGCTATTCTTGCCGATGCGGAAGCTTTGGAAAAGAAGGAAGACCATGTGAAAGTGGCGGGCCGTATCATGATTATCCGCGGACACGGTAAAACCGCTTTCTGCAAACTCCGGGATGAAAAAGGAGATATCCAGCTGTATTTCCGTAAAGATACACTTAACGAAAAAGAATGGAATCTTTTTAAACTCGTGGACATGGGAGATATTCTCGGCGTGGAAGGTACAGTATTTACTACACATACCGGAGAAGTTACGATTCGTGTTCTTTCTTTTACGATGCTTTCCAAATCACTCCGCCCGCTTCCCGAAAAGTGGCACGGCCTTACTGATGTGGAACAACGCTACCGCCAGAGATATCTGGATTTGATTTCCAACCCGGAAGTGCGTACGACATTTGTTAAGAGAGCGAATATGCTACAAGCTATCCGTAACTGGTATACGTCCCACGGATTTTTGGAAGTAGAAACGCCGGTTCTCCAGCCGTTATACGGCGGCGCCAATGCCAGACCTTTCATTACCCACTTCAATGCACTGGACATGACCATGTACATGCGTATCGCACCGGAACTCTATTTAAAAAGACTTTTGGTAGGCGGTTATGAACGTATTTTTGAAATTACCAGAAATTTCCGTAATGAAGGCATGGATACCCGACATAATCCGGAATTTACCGCTATCGAAACCTATCAGGCTTATGGAGATATCGAAGATGTCATCGACCAGACTGAACAGATAGTTATAGCTTGTGCCATGGCATCTTACGGGACAACAAAATTTACCTATGAAGGCACAGAAATCGATGTCAAAGCACCGTGGCCAAGACTTACGATGGCAGAAGCTGTCAAGAAATATACAGGCGAAGACTTTGATGCCTGCAAGACTTTGGAAGAAGCACGTGCGATTTGCGATAAACTTCATGTAGAGTACGGAGAATTTGACGGATTCGGCAAATTGCTGTCTGCCGTATTTGATGAATATGTAGAAAAGAATCTGATTCAGCCTGTTCATATTACCGCGCACCCTATTGAAGTGTCGCCTTTGTCCAAGCTTGACCCTGAAGATCCGAGATATACCATACGTTTTGAATCCTATATTTATGGAAGAGAACTGGCGAACGGCTTCTCAGAATTAAACGATCCTCTTGACCAGCGTGCCCGTTTTGAAATGCAGGCGGAAGAAAGAGAACATGGAGATGATGAAGCACACCCGATTGATGAAGATTTCTTAACGGCGCTTGAGTACGGCATGCCCCCGACAGGCGGACTGGGGATCGGTCTTGACAGACTGTTCATGTTCATGACCAATTCTTCAAGTATCCGTGACATTTTGCTCTTCCCCGCGATGAAACCGGAGGGCGGAGAAGAGCATGGAGAAAAACATACTCAGACAATGCCGGAAGGCGTTTCTGAAACAATTGATTTTTCAAAAGTTAAAATTGAACCGCTGTTTGAAGATACAGTAGATTTTGATACTTTCAGCAAGTCCGATTTCCGGGCAGTGAAAATTAAAGATTGCACCGCCGTCAAGAAAAGTAAAAAATTATTACAATTCACATTGGACGACGGAACCGGAACGGACCGCACCATTCTGAGCGGTATTCACGCATTTTATGAGCCTGAGGAATTGATAGGAAAAACGGCGATTGCCATTGTCAATCTCCCGCCGCGAAATATGATGGGTATTGATTCCTGCGGCATGCTGATCTCTGCGATTCATGAAGAAGAAGGAGAAGAGAAACTTCATTTACTCATTGTGGACGATCATATTCCGGCAGGTGCTAAATTATATTAATCAAAAAAGCACTTATGGGGAAATATCCGTAAGTGCTTTTTTCATGGAAAACAGAGGACTATAGTATGATAGAAATACGAACGGGAACGATAGATGATGCAGATAAACTGGCGGCTATAGAAGCGGAATGTTTTCCTCCGGCGGAGGCGGCAACAAAAGATATATTGAAAAACCGCCTCATCTGTTATGGGAATCATTTTTGGTTATTGTTTAAAGACGGCGTTCTTGTTTCCTTTGTCGACGGCATGGTAACGAATCATCCGGATTTACAAGATGAAATGTATGAAAAAGCGGACATGCACGATGAAAACGGAAATTGGCAGATGATTTTCGGAGTGAATACCGTTCCTGCGAAGCGGGAGCGGGGATATGCGGGAAAACTTTTACGACAGGCGATTGCAGATGCCCGGGTGCAGGGAAGAAAAGGAGTCGTTCTGACCTGTAAAATAGAACTGATTCCTTATTACCGCCAATTCGGTTTTGAGGAAGAGGGAAAATCAAAGTCCATACATGGGAATGTTACATGGTATCAGATGCGACTTACTTTTTAAAGGCAATAAAAAAGAGCGGAGAAAAGTCCGTTCTTTTTTTATGCGTGAGAGGCTGTGATTTTTTCATCCGCCACAGCGGCCGACATTTCAAATACCTGCCCTTTTATATCCGTCATCATCAGTGCATCTAAAAGGCCGCTGATTTGATGAGATTCGGAAATGCCCGTTTTGCACCAAAGCGCAAAGTGTTCGCAATTATTGGTGATGAGGTTATAGTCAGACTCACCGATACGGCTTTTGGCCCGTTCAATCGTTTCTTTCGGCGTATAGAGATGATAATTGACGGCTTTTAAGTAGTCCCAAAGTTTATCGGAGCGTTCCAAGTTTGTCATCAGCTTTTGGAATGCCGAGTATTCCATATTTTCCGTAGGGACACCGTAAAGCGGCGGAAAAGAACAGATATAGTAGATATCCGTACCGTTAAGGAAGTCTTTCAGTGAAGCTTCATGGATACAAAGCTTAGAATCTTGGGAGGGATCCATATCATAGTGGATAATACGGTCATTACCAATGTAAACGGCAAAATGCTGAAATCCGATCCGGTGTACGCAGATCACATCGCCGGGTCTGGCGGGAATTAATTTTTCTTTTTCCGGCTCTTCATCAAAAAGAGAGGTTATCTTTGTCAGCGCAAGGTTGCAAATCATAAAAACCGGATAAAGAATCATCAAAAAAAAGCGGATGCACCGGTAGAAAACGGGATTTCCCCTGCTGGAGAAAAATGTTGTCAAAAAGGAAAGTAAGTTCTTTTTCATAGGGCATATATTGATTTCATAAAATAGGGGTAATTACGGAACGAAAATAAGAATCCAACTCTTCCGGGGTCTGTTTCATCCGGTGCTTGACCCACCACTGCACCATGCCGACAAAGCTTCCGGAGATGTGATTTAAAAGAAATTCATCGGGGATATCTCTGTTCTTGCGATTCGGAGAGGCAAGAAGACAAGTTTCTACAACTCGGTTGAAACTCTGCTTGAAATATTTCAAAAAAATATCGCTGCTTTCGGAAGTAAGCAAATCTTTCACGTGGTAAGAGTTTGACTGTATATGCTGTAAAATGTGACAGAAAACGGGATCGGGAACGCCCGGATCCATATGATTGTCGGAAGGGAAATCATGGTTCATGACGCTGTCAATAATATGACGGAAAAGATCCGTACACATGACACGGAGAAGATCATCTTTTGTTTGGAAGTGGGAATAGAACGTACTCCGCCCGATATTGGCCACGTCAATAATTTCTTGGATAGTGATTTGTGAATATGTTTTTTTGGATAAAAGAGAACTGAACGCATTAAAAATAGCGGTTCGTGTTTTTTTCTGGCGCCTGTCCATATAACCTCCCGATGCGGCACGGTTTTCCCTATCCGCAGAAAAGCAAATATATTTCTTTCAGACTATATTAGCATGATTTGTCATGGATGACACGATTCGGGTTCTTTTTTATGAAAAGAAATCGTCCGGTCAGTCGTAAAAATAAGAGATTGCTTTTACAAGCGATTCGGTATCCCGTGTGCCGGCCGTTTCATAAGAGGAATGCATGGCGAGTTGCGCCAATCCTATATCAACGGTAGGCATGGCGACTTTGGTGTTAGAAATATTTCCCAATGTCGAGCCGCCGGGGATATCACTTCTGTTTGTAAAAGTTTGTACGGGGACATCCGCATCAAGGCATAAGCGGCGGAAAACGGCGGCGGAATACCCGTCCGTCGAATATTTTTGCCGGGCATTGAATTTAATGACGATACCGCCGTTCAGGACGGGTGCGTTGACAGGATCGGCACAGGCACCGCAGTTCGGGTGAACGGCATGACCGTTGTCTGCGGAAATCATAAAACTTTTTGAAATCATGGCCTGCATTTCATCATAACTGTAACCCAAAGAGCGGGACAGTCTTGACATTGTATTGACAAGAAATGTGGAACCTGCGCCCTGACCGGTGCCGCTGCCCACTTCTTCATTATCAAAGAGGGCGTAGACAGAAATATCTTTTTCTTTTTTTCCGTTGGTAAATCCGCGGAATGCGGCAAATGCACATTGCAAATCATCAAGCCGAGGCGATGAGATAAATTCGTGATGATCGCCCCAAAGCACCCCGGGGACACGGGTGTAAAGAAATAAATCGTGACCGAGAATATCAACAGCTTTGACTTTGGCCGCTTCTGCAATAAGTTCCATAAAAGACGGTGCCGTGCCGGTACTGAAAAGAGGAAGCAAATCGTTTTGGATATTCCAGGCATGCCCGTTGTTTGCGGCGGGATCCATATGAATCGCTACGGAGGGAATCAAGAGTGTTGTGCAGTCAAGCGAAACGAGTTTGGAAACGATGTTTCCATTTTCTTTTACGAATAACCGTCCCGCTGCGGAAAGAGGTCTGTCAAGCCAGGTACTCATAATCATTCCGCCATAGCCCTCTACGTTGAGGCGGGTGTATCGGCCGTCTTTCAGTTCAGGATTTTCCTTGATTTTAAAAGTAGGCGAATCACAATGGGCGGCGGTGATTTTAAAAGCTTGGCCTCCGTCTTCGGGAACGGAAAACGCGATTAAAGCGGATCCGTTTCTGGTGACTACATATTTTCCGCCTCTTTCAATTTGCCAGGGATCCTCTTCCCGGATTTCTTTAAACCCTGCATACAGTAAGGCGGCTTTGATATGGTGAACGACATGAAAAACGGAAGGGGATTTACCGATGAAATGCAGTAAATCCCGATTGGTCTGTTCATAGGAAATATCCATTTTATTTCACTTTATTGACTTTTCTCTGATAAACGGCTTCCGCCATGTGAGCTCGTTCTCGGACAACGGGGTTTGTGGAATTGACGGAGTTGGGAGAGAAATTACTCTTATAATGGAGTTTTTTCGTATTTTTTTCCATTTCTTTTACTTGGATGGTGCCGGCCGTTCTGTCATACACATAGGTGTAAGTGCAGGTGCCGTCCTCCAGTTTTTCAACAGCTGTAAATTCAAGAATTTCATGCCCGTCGGTCGTCTTTTTGTAACTGATCTCATCCAAATCTATGGTGAGAACGTCATTGTATTCCCAGATTTTTTCTGCCGATACGGATAATGTCATGGAAGAAAATGCGGCGGCAAGGCCGAAGGCTATCAATAATTTTCGCATAAGGTTCACTCTCTTTCTTATTCCAAACGGAATTAATAATGATTACAAAACTATTTGTATTATAACACATTTATAAGCGGAAACATTTCTTTTGTTTGACGATGTAAAAAAGTAAAAGTAGAATAAAATAAAAAAGAAACGGCAGGAATCATATGAATTACAGATGTATCGTCCGGTATGACGGAACAAATTACGAAGGCTGGCAAAAACAAAACCGCACAGAGGAAACGATTCAGGGGAAAATGGAAAAAGCTCTGGAAAAAGTGACGGGAGAGAAAGTGGCGGTGATCGGAGCGGGAAGAACGGACAGGGGGGTTCATGCGTCGGGGCAGACCGCGAATTTTCATTTGAAAACACTCCGGGAATGCGGAGCTTTGGAAGCGGCGGTGAACGAAGCGCTGCCGGATACAATCGATATAGAAAAGCTGGAAAAAACGGAAGAGCGTTTTCATAGCCGGTTTGATGCGGTGAAAAAGAAATACCGGTACCGTATTCGTACGGGTCCCCACAAAAATGTTTTTGAAAGGCGTTTTGTCTGGCAATACGGAAAGCCACTCGATACGGAAGCGATGAAAAAAGGAGCGTCCTATCTGATCGGGACTCACGACTTTACCGCATTTTGCGGCAATAAGAAAATGAAAAAGTCAAAGGTAAGAACTGTAGAATCGGTTACTATAGAATGGACAGGGGACGAAATGAGCCTGGTTTTTGTGGGAAACGGTTTTTTGCAGGGAATGGTGAGAATCATGACAGGAACTCTTGTCGAAATCGGAGAAGGGAAAAGAAACGCGGAAGACATTCCTGCCGTTTTCGCCTCATTAAACAGAGAGCGGTCCGGGTTTACGGCGCCGCCGCAAGGACTGGTTCTGGAGTCCGTTTTTTATGGCAAATAAAAAATGCCCGGGTTCGTGGAGATTACACGGATTCGGGCGTTTCTTTCGTGTGATATAATTTGAAGAGCGAAATGAAAATAAAATCAGAATTGAAAATGAACTGTCTGGAAACTATAAAACCGGAGGAAAATTGATGAGCCCTATACAAATGATTGCCATTGATCTTGACGATACATTGCTTCATGATGATATTTCCGTATCTTCTTATACGAAAGACGTACTTCGCCGTGTCATGGAAAAGGGGATTCCCATCGTGATTGCTACAGGACGCATGTTTCAGGCGGCAAGACCGTGGGGGAAAGAAATCGGCCTTGGTGATGTGCCTTTGATTTGTTATACCGGCGCGTTTGTGGGTATGTGCCGGAGCGGCCGGGTTTTGCAGCATGTGACAATGGATCTCGGGTTGGCGCATGATATTTTAGAAACGGGCCGTGCGCATGGCTGGTATATGCATACCTATATTGATGATGAAGTCTATATGCCGTTTCGTGATAAACGGACAGGCATTTATGAAGAACAATGCGGCATTACTGCACATATTATAGGAGAACGTTTTTGGAAACCCGAGAAAGCGCCTACAAAAATTCTCATCTTTGATTATGACGAAAAGGTGATGAAAGAAGCGGAATCACTTTTGAAAAAGAAATACGGAGAAGTAACGAATCAGGTGAAGTCCAAGCCGGAATTTTTTGAAATGAACACCCGCGGTATTTCAAAAGGAGCGGCTTTGAAAGAGCTCTGCCGGAAACGGAATATTCCCGTAGAAACATTGATGACTGTGGGGAACGGGCATAATGATATTTCCATGTTTGATTTGACACCTTGGTCTTTTGCTGTGGCAAATGCACACGATTCGGCAAAAAAAGCGGCCCGGTTTATGACCGGCTCCAACAATGAGGACGGAGTTGCCAAAGCCATTGAAAAATATGTATTGGAGGGATAACCGTTGGAACGATTTCGTTTTGTCATTATTACGGGAATGAGCGGCGCGGGGAAAACCAATTTTTTACAGAAGCTGGAAGATATGGGCTACTATTGCGTGGATAATCTTCCGCCGGTTTTGATTGCCCGTTTTGCCGATCTTTGTTGGAAAAGCACATCGAATACCCGCCACGTGGCGGTGGTGACGGATATACGGGGCGGATCATTTTTTGATGCTCTGCCCCAAGCGCTGAATGAATTAAAGCGGAGAGGGATTCCCCACGAGGTTGTATTTCTGGAAGCCTCTGATGAAGCTTTGGTCAGACGTTATATGGAAACACGGAGACAGCATCCTTTGGCGAAAACGATGCGTATCCAGGAGGGGATACAGGCGGAACGAAAAGTTTTGGCCGGCGTCCGTACCCAATCTGATATTATTATCGACACGACCGCTATGAAAACGGAGGAACTGCAGGAATATCTCACCAGCCGTTTCGGTGCTGTTGATAAAAAAAGAGAAATGCAGATCACTCTGTTTTCATTCGGGTTTAAATATGGAATCCCTATTGATGCGGATATGGTTATAGATGTCCGTTTTTTAAAAAATCCTTTTTATGTGGAAAAATATAAACATTGGACGGGCCGGGTCACTGAAGTGGGCCGGTATATTTCAGATTCTCCGGTGACAAAGGAGTTTTTAGAAAAACTCTATGATTTTATGGATTTTACGGTCAATCATTTCCGAGATGCGGGGAAAACACAATTTACCATTGCCATCGGATGTACGGGAGGAATGCATCGATCAGTCTTTGTGACGGAAACATTGGGGGTTCATTTAAAAGAACAACATGCCCATGTCAATGTGGAGCACAGAGATTTGCACAGAAATCGTATCGAAAAAGATGTAGATGATCAGGCGGAGGAGAACCGATGAAATTACTTTTCCGTTGGCTGTATCCGGGGCTGAATATAAAAAGATGGCTGATCCTCTTTTCGATCGGTCTTATGATTGTTGCATTCGGTGCGGCGTTGATTATGAACTATCAGATTTTCGGACTGGTGGAAGAAGAAATATTACGCCTTCTATATGTATTGACCGGAACGTATGACTATGCATTTTTAGCGACGGCAGGGATAGGATTGATTCTGGGCGGCATTATAGTCATGCTTTATGCGCTCCGTAAATTGGTAAAACGTTTTTTCTCCTTATTGGTTCCCGATCAGGCAGAAGTCTCCAAACAAATTGTTTCACGGATTGAATTATCCAGGGGAGTCCGCATCGTCGCTATCGGCGGCGGACATGGACTTTCCATGCTTTTAAAAGGTTTGAAACAGAAAACCTCCAATATTTCCGCTATTGTTACTGTGGCGGATGACGGCGGATCGTCAGGACGTTTGCGGGAAGAAATGAATATTGTAGCTCCCGGAGATTTACGAAATTGTCTGGTCGCATTGGCGGATAAAGATAGTGCGCTGGAACAATTATTCCAATACCGGTTCGGCGGTGAGGGAGAATTGGCGGGACACAGTCTGGGAAATCTTTTTTTGGCGGCATTAATTAAAGAATTCGGGAATGTCCGGAATGCGTTGGAAACGGCAAGTACGGTTTTAAATATCCGTGGACAAGTCATGCCGGCGACAGCCGAGAGAATCCGTCTTCGTGCTAAAATGTCGGATGGGAAAGAAATTGAAGGGGAGTCGGAAATTGCCGCTTACGGAGCAAAAGAAAAGACGAAGATTCTCCATATGTTTATGGATCCGGCGGAGCCGATTGCCGTAGGAGATGCTTTAGAAGCGATCCGCTACGCCGATTTAATTACATTAGGTCCGGGAAGTTTATATACCAGTGTGCTTCCCGATTTGCTGGTGCCGGAAATTTTAGCGGCCATAAAAGAAAGTAATGCTCCTTGTTTATATATTTGCAACGTGATGACTCAGCCGGGAGAAACTGACGGTTATACGGTTTCCGATCATGTGAATGCATTGATAGAGCATGTGGGGAAAAATGTAGTGGATTATGTCCTTGTGAACAATGCACAGCCGAGACCGGAAGCATTGAAGAAATATGAAGCGGCGGGGTCATTGACCGTAGAAATTGACAGAAAACAGGTGGAAGAAACAGGAGTGATCATGATAGAGACCGATCTTTTGGGGGAAGAACGGGGAGCGGTTCACGATGGACTTGTTTTGGCAGAAAAGATTATCCGTATTACCAACTTATTGAAAACAAATATAAGACCCGATGCATTGGCGGAATATTTAAGGAGGAAGAAATAATGTCTTTTACGGAACAAGTCAAGAACGAACTGGCTCGTGTTCCCAGAGAAGATAAAGAAAGCCGGACAGGAGAATTACTTGCCCTGCTCCGCATGAGCAGTTCCATGATTACCGGAGGAAAAGGGAAAAGAGGACTTGAGTTTTCTACAGGGAACAGTGCCGTTGCCCGAAGAGTTCTTGTATGCCTGAAAAAAGATTTCGGACTTTCTCTTTCTGCCATGGTCAGACAGGGAAGACAACTCAGAAAGAAAAATGTCTATACGTTGGTGGTTCAACCCTCTGAAAAAGGATTGCAATTTCTTTCCGATATGGACATGGATCCGCTGGCAGATATCAGAGATGCGGAACGACTGACGACAAAAGAGTCGGAGCGCGCTTACCTTGCGGGCGCTTTTTTGGGCGGAGGAACAGTCAGTCGTCCCCAAGGAGACTATCATCTGGAAATGGTGACACGGTCAGTCGGATTTGCCGAAGAGATTATTAAAATTATGCGCCGGTTCGGAATGAACGCCCGTATGACGGAACGAAAAAATGACCACATTGTATATATCAAAGACGGTGATGATGTCAGCTCGTTTTTGCAAATTGTAGGAGCGTCTCAAAGTTATCTGGATTTTGAAAGTGTCAGGGTTGTAAAAGAAATGAGAAACCGTGTCAACCGCCAGGTCAATTGTGAAACCGCCAATTTGCAGAAATCCGTAGATGCTGCTGTCAGACAAACCCGGCATGTGCAGTCACTGCTGCAGTTAAAAACATTGTCCATGTTATCACCGGCCATTCGTGAAGCTTGTGAAGTCCGGCTTAAATATCCGAATGCATCTTTATCGGAGTTGGCGGACATTTGCGGAATTACAAAATCAGGGCTTGCCCACCGGTTTAAAAAAATTTCAGACATGGTAGACATTTCCCACGGAAGGAAAAAAAGGAAAAAGAAATGAATATAAAAAAATGGCTGACTCTGGCTATGGCAACCATAGGTGCTGCCGGTACAGCGGCCGCTTCACCGGTGAATCTCACCTATGAAGAAATGGTACTGGATCGGGTGAAAGAAGAGGGGACGCTTATTTTGTCGGATTGTCCTGAATATGCACATCTTTACGGCATTTTGGCAGAGGGGACGGTTCCGAAAGGACAGGGAAGAATTTATTATTATCACGTCAATGAAACGGGGAAACCTGCCCGGCTTGTTATTTATGCAATCAGTGAGAAAAAAGAAAAAATAAAAGTAACAAGAACTTTGCGCGGGATACCGAGCAGAGATTACATCACGACAGGAAAAAGTTTGTCCTTCCGTGAAGTGACATCCATAAAACAGGAAGCCAAAGAAGTATTTTTGGACAAAAATAAAAAAGTCATTCTTTTCGAAGATGATAAGGAAGGGATACGTCCTCATGACCTTGTCAGCGGAATTGTGGAAGTGACAACCGATCATCCTGTAAGGTGCGGGGCGGCTCTTGTTTCTGCACAGGGAGATCTTCAAGAAAATTTAGACAATGCAGAGCCCTTGCCGCCGGATGAACATGAAATGAGAGGCACATTTCCTAAAGATGTTTATTTTGAAAATCAGATGTGGGATATAAAGTCCGGACCGCAGGAAATTCATTTGGGAAGTGACAAAAGCGGCACATCTTTTTTCATACAAGGAAATGATGAACTCAATTATGTGCCGAGAGAAAATACGGGAAACTATGGAATTACCTGTCACTTGACGATTCATAGTAAAGGTACGGGCCGTTATGATTTGTACATCAACCCGCAAGGCGGGACTTTTCAGGGAACGCTTGAAATTGGACAAGTCAAAAATGTGCTCCAAGTATATAGGACGGAAAGAGTGGGAAATAAATGGTTCGGCCATGAAACGATAGAAGATTATATGAAACTGGGAACATGGGAAGCCGGTAAAGATTTATATATCCGCTTTATTCCGCCGGGGGCTTGCTATTTTCCCATACGTTTCCTGTTTGTTCCGAAAGAGAAATAAGGTGCTGTTATGAAATTTATTCAATTCCGTATCGGTGATAGGGTGCAAATGAAAAAAAAACATCCCTGTGGAGGGGATACATGGGAAGTTCTCCAGTTGGGATCGGATATGAGAGTGAAATGCTGCGGCTGTGGGCATATTGTCTTGATACCCCGCCCGAAATTTTTAAAGGGGGCAAAAAAAGTGCTTAACCGGGATGTGACTGAAAAGTTGGATCTGGTTTGCCGGAAAGAATAAAAAGAGAGAACAATCCATGGACAATGAAGGAAGAAGAATGATATAATGAGCAGAATAAAGCAATAGAAATCATGCGGAAAAGTGTGCTTGACAACACTATGGCCTGTGTGTATAATAACTCTTGTCACTGAACATGCTAGCATAGCTCAGTTGGTAGAGCAGCTGATTTGTAATCAGCAGGTCGTAGGTTCGAGTCCTATTGCTAGCTCCATGTGGGCGGATTCCCGAGTGGTTAAAGGGAGCAGACTGTAAATCTGCCGGCTTTGCCTTCATAGGTTCGAATCCTATTCCGCCCACCAAATGACGCGGGGTGGAGCAGTTGGTAGCTCGTCGGGCTCATAACCCGGAGGTCGCAGGTTCAAATCCTGTCTCCGCAATTCAAAGAACATCATGCATAAGCATGGTGTTTTTTTGTTTTGGGACTGCGACCGACGGGTTCCCGGGGCTTTGGGTGTGACCGCTGCCAGTGGCAGATGAAGGGAGCAGCCAAAGGCGAAGAAACAGGGAGTTTCTCTTCAACTGGACATTCGCCACGGCTTCAGCGCGCGTGGACAGGGTGATTACGAACGTATGAATGCCAATCAATTCATGGAAACGATGTGGCAGGGGTATCGCAACCAGCTTATCAGCAACGGCAGTAGTCCCGAAGAAGCGACCATCGCCACCAACAATGACATTATCAGCAAAGTAGGAATCAACATCTATAACAAAGCCGATAATGCCCTTTTCGATGCAAACGGTCATCTGGCATCCGACGCCCGGATACTGGACGGATATAAGGACGATCTCGACTGGTATTCTCCCTACACACGTAACGGTCACCGCCAGGAATACAACCTAAGCGGAGAATCCGGCAATGAAAAGAACCGGATCCGTTTCTCGCTAGGCTATCTTAATGAAGACGGATATACCAGGAAAAGTGATTTCAATCGTCTTAGCGGCTCACTCAACGCTGACTTCACCCCACGCCCATGGCTAAAAACGGGCTTGTCGCTCGGAGGCACTCACCAGAAAACGAACTGGGATATAGGAGCCGCCGGAAGTGCGCAATCCAATAACCTGTCGAATGCATTTTACTTTGCACGGAGAATAGCACCTATCTATCCGGTGCACCTCCACTATACAGAGGATGTATTTGCCAGCGACGGCTCATTGCTTCATTCCAAAGGAGATTATATCCTGAACGAAGAAGGCGGAAAACAATATGATGACGGTTCGGAAAGCCGTTCGGAATCGGATGCCGCCAGCAATGGACGCCATCTACTGTGGGAAAGCGAAAAGAACAAGTTGTGGAACGCTGCCAATACCTTGCAAGGAAATGCCTATGTGGACGTTTCTTTCCTACGCGATTTTACATTCTCATTGAAAGGCAATATCAGCCTGCGCAATATCGAGGACAGCCAATACGGAAATGCGGAAATAGGCGCTTACAAGGACACTGGTTTTATCAGCAAGATCGATCAGGAATATAAGGAATACACCCTGCAACAGCTACTGGCATGGAAACACCAGTTCGGCAGGCATTTCGTAGAATGGATGGTGGGGCACGAGAACTATGATTACAAGCTTAATTTCGACGCCATACAGAAAAAGAATGAGAGCTTTCCCGGAATAGACGAACTTTCAAATTTCACCACCACAACTTACAGTGAGGGATATAAAGACACCTATCGTACAGAGGGTCACTTCACACGGGCCCGGTATGACTACAACGAAACTTATTTTGCCGAAGCTTCTTTCCGGCGCGACGGTTCCTCCATCTTCCATACAGACCATCGCTGGGGTAACTTTTGGAGCGTAGGTATCGGCTGGATGCTTTCCAACGAAGCGTTCCTGAAAAACGTGTCGTGGCTGAACCGCCTCAAGTTACGGGTTTCTTACGGGCAAGTGGGAAACGATAACTTCGGAAGCAGTAATGGCCTGTACCAGTGGATGTCTCTCTACGGCTCTGCCGTCAACGGTGGAGAAGCCGCTTACTACAAAGTGCAGAACGAAAACCTGGAACTAAAATGGGAAACGAATTCTTCGCTGAATATCGGTCTGGAAACTCGTCTTTTCAACCGTGTGAACCTAAGTTTCGAATACTATAACAAGCATTCGGACGACTTGCTGTTCAAGTTTATCCAACCACTATCTGCCGGTGCCACTGACTCATCGACAGGCCTTTCCACCGTCTGGCGAAACATTGGAGACGTTTCCAATAAAGGATGGGAATTCTCTGCCGACAGGGATATCATCCGCAACCGGGAATGGGAATGGAATGTAGGTTTGAACCTTTCCAAAGTGAAAAACAAGATCGGAAAACTGCCGGATAAAGATCGGGAAGAGGGAATTACGAACGGAGATTTCCAGAAGTTCAAAGAGGGACACAGCATTTATGAATTCTGGCTGTACCAGTATGCTGGCGTAGACCAGATGACAGGTCGCAGTGTATATCTGCCGGACTTCAACGCTTATTACATTGCCGGAGAGGATGGAAAAACACCCGTAAACGGAGAAGAGAGCACCGAAGGTAAAAATCCGATTCCGACAGACAGTTGGGTAGACATCAACGGACAATATTATACAGGCGACCCGAGATATGCACGCAAAGACTGGTCGGGCAGTTCATTACCGAAGATAAACGGCTCGGTCACCACCTCTCTCCGCTGGAAAGACCTGACTCTGTCCGCCCTGATGATTTTCAGTTGCGGTTCCAAAGTCTTCGACCAGCCTTATCAGACTCTGACATCGGTAGGCGTACATTCATTGACTCCCGATTTACTGAATGCATGGACAGCAATCCCCGAAGGCATGACGCCC